>JAABUN010000013.1_pt1 | contig 420535 bp, 413 predicted proteins | sample 5559311 | NCBI WGS metagenome assembly JAABUN01 (sample SAMN10711877, study PRJNA513370) | rock metagenome | isolation source: Antarctica rocks | place: Antarctica: Victoria Land, Siegfried Peak sud
CTTAAAGTTATATATTATAAGCTTTATTACTTAATATACTTATCTCCTTATTAATAATAATATTATCTAGAAATACCTTAAGTTATTATAATTAATAATTATTATAATTAGGTATAAGCTACCTTCTAAGAAATACCTTTATATCTAAAATACCTTAACTATTATAAGTAGTTCCTAGTTATAAGTCTTATATCTAGTTTCCGCTAAATATAATTTATAAGAGTAGAAGGTAATAAGATACTATTCTACTTCTACCCCTTTAATATTAATAAGGAACTTTTATAATAAAATAATTATAATAGTTAGAATTAAAGTATTAGTCTCTAATTAAATTTCTCTTATAAAATTAAAATATATAAGTAATAGTACCTCTTAAAAGAGTTACTTTAACTATTTAAATACCGCTCTTATAATATTACTTAATATTAACTTTCTATTTTTAATATATAAGTAATTATTTTTTAGATAATCTATTAATACTATAGTAATAGAGGAATAATATTTAATAAAATAATAATAGAAATTAATAAACCTTAAAAATATTTAAATATCTTTAATACTCCTAGGTTCTAGCTATTTTATTATAATATCTACTCTACGCGGATTTATATATATACTATTATAATTAATAATAAAGTTAAAGAATTCTACCTTTATTATTATAAATTTATATTTCTTTAAGTTAATATAAAGTTTAAATTTATAAAGATATTATAATACTACCTTTATAACTCTAATATAAGACTTTTTATCCTAGGAGTAAATAAGAATATTATCTAGATAAATAATATATATAATATTAAGTAGTCCTACTAAGGCTTTATTAATATATACTTAGAATAAGATAGGTATATTAATAAGTTTAAAAGGTATAATTATATATTTAAAATAATTATACCTTATATAAAATATAATCTATTATTTATTACCCTTTTTTATTTATAAGTAATAATATATATTCTTAAGATCTAACTTAATTAAGTATTTAATATTAATTAATATTATTAATATTCTATTAATTAATAAAAGTAGATAGTAATTTTTAATTATAATCTTATTAAGCGCCTTATAATTAATATATAAATATAATATTCTATTCTTTTTTAATATAAAAAGAATTAATATACCTATTAAACCTATAAAATAATAAATCTACCCCTTTTTTAAAACTTATTTAAAGTACTTTTTTAATACGCGTAACTCTTTCTTTAATAGATTATAAAGTAGGTTAAAGAGAGGTTCTTTATTCTCCTTTATATTAATTATATAATTATATTATATATAAGCTAGTAGCGCCTTAATATTCTTAATTAAAAAGATATCTTAGAATTCTTAAAATTTTAAAGGGAGCTTAACTTTAAGTAGTAGGCTTTTATTACCTACTCTTAAGTATATTATAATAAATATAATATTATTAAGCTACTCCTTTAAGGCTTTAATAGTATTAAAGTACTCTTTAATATTATTTTTCTTAATAGGGAATTATTAGTTTTATATAAGTTAATTTACTTAGAGATTTTATTCCTCTAATTATAAATATTTTAGGTAGAAGTTATAATTAAAGTTTATTATTATATAAAAGGCGCCCTTATAATATTATATAATACTATTAAAATTAATAAGTTTAATTTTTCTTATATAGAAACTTAATAATAATATTAGGTTCTTAACTTTATTATATAAAGTATTACTAGAGCTAGGGTTTATTTCTTAATTCTACTCCTTTATTAAGTATATATTAATATAATTAATATCTACTCTAAAATTAATTAATATAATAAATTCTCTTTATAAGCTTTTAAGCTCTATTTATGTTATAATAATAAGTTATTATATCTACTTCTTTCCTTATATTATAATAGTAGATATAATTATAATACTTAGGTTTTTTTTTAAATTTAAGCCTTTTTTAACTAGCTTATTATTAGATATCTTATTAGTTATAAGCTTATTAATTATAATACTTATAACTATTAATTTTATACTTTAATAATCCTTAAGTATATATCCCTTCTTTTAATAATTATAATATTTAATAGTAGAAAGGTTAGGCTTAAGCCTTTAAGGAAGGTATAATAATGCCTTAATAATACCTTATCCTTCTTACTTTATATATAAGCTATTATCTCTTTACCCTTAGAAATTTCCTCTTCCTCTTTAAGGGCGTTAACCCCTAGTAAGAGTATTATCCCTCTAATCTTTATATATAAATAGTATTATATAAGGCTCTAATTAAGTTACTAATATAATAAGAGTATCTCTTATCTTTAAAATATTAGGTTATATTATAAGTTAATTATAAAGATCTTTATATAACTTATTTAAAAAGTTATTATAAAGTATATATTTTATTAATAACTTAAATTATCTTTTTAACTTAATAAGGTAATTTATAAAGTTTATAATCTTTTAATATTCCTTCTACTTAACTTTTAAGTAGTACTTATTAATTATTAGTTATTAATTTTAAAGATCTTTTATTTAATCTATTAAGAAACTATTAAAGTATTCTTAAAATTATTTATCCTTTAATATATCCTTTATATACTTATATTATATAGCCTTAGGGTCTAAGGCTATATATTATAACGCGTATTAGATTTTTATAAAGTTATTAAAAAAATAGGTTATACTTATTTTAATTATATTAACTATATTCTTAAATTATTCTTAATATTTTTATATTAACTTCCTATTATATATATATAAGTCCTATAGCCTAAGAATATAGGTTTTATATTAAAGATACTTTAGTTCTAATTCTTCTATTAATAATAAGTAATAATAATAACCTACTTAAGTAGTATTATTAATATATATTTCCTACTTTAACTCTTATAAATATTATTATAAATCTTATATTTATTACTTTTTAAAGACTTCTTCTTTAAGTTCTTATATCCTTTATAATAGTACTTCTTAGGTTTTAGGTAGTAGGGACTAGGTTTATATACTTAGTAACTACCCTTAAATAGTTAATTATAATTATACTATATCTATTATTAATTAATTAATTAATTCTTAAGACTTACTTTCTTTATAAGCTTAATCCCTTATATTTAAGCGGGTTATTTATACTAGTTAACTAACCTTTTTACCTTATACTTATAATAACCCTTCTCTACTTATCTTATTAATAGTTAGGCTACTACCTTTAAATAGGGTAGAGTAATTAAAATATAAGGGTACTATATAATAATATAGCTATTAAGTATTATAAATAGTATATATATATATATATATATATATATAAAACTCTCTACTCTTATTACTAGTAAGACTAATTACTACCCTTTCCTTTAAGAAGAATTCCCTCCTTTATATATTATAAGTAAAGGGGTAGCGTAGTACTACTATATATTATAAACGCCACGTTAATAGTAGTACTATATTCCTAACTAGTCCTTACAGCCTTATTATAATAATTCTTCTCCTAACTAAAATATCTATTACTAGGGACCCTAGTATAGTAATTATAAACTATATATTATAAGACTAACTCTTATAATATATTATTATCTTATTAAGGGGGGATAAATACTTAAATAATACTATTAATATTACTAACTATCTAGATCTAATCCTCTTCCTATATAATAAGGAGAATATAAGTATATAGGAGACCTCGCTTCTAAAACTTAATAATATAATAGTAGCCTATATAAATATTAAGGATATATTACTTAAGGAGGTCCCCTATTAACTCCTAGAGCTTCTAATTAAAGATATAAGTAATTAGATTATAATAGTACTCTAATATCTAACTAGGTTCTAGTAAGCTTTAAATATTAGGCTACTTAGGATTATATATAAAGGTAATAAAAAATTCAGGTTTACCCCTTTTTTAGACTATTATTATAATATCTTATATTCTTACTTTTATAATATATAAGCTTCCTAGTATTATTAATAGGAGGATAGTAACCTTACTATTAATATCTTTAAGCGAGATATCTAAATTAGTACTAAGCCTATCTATTAGGCCGGAGTAGTAGTCTACTTAAATAGTCTATTAATTCTAATAATATTAATTTAGATTATTAAGCTCTATTAATATCTAGATATTAATAGCCTAGTAGCTAAATAGACATCCGCTATTAATAGTATAATTAAAGAAATTAGGCTAGATCTAGATATTAATTAGCTAATTATTTAAATTATATTAACTACCCCCTAGCTATTATCTAAATAATTTAGAACTATTTATAATTAAGTAGATTTAGGTCTAGAAAATAATTAGGGAAATATATTAAATAGTCTTACTTATATCTATTTTATATAAAATTATTATCTTATTACTTACTAAGACCTATTATAACTCTAAGGTATATACTCGCTAGTAATATACTAGTCTAGCTCCTACTTAGGGTTACTATTATCTTCCTACTCTAGTTTATTATTACTACTAATTAGGATATATTAGATAAGTATACTAGTAATATAGTTCTATTATAATATATATAATAGATAGTCGCCTAGAAGCTAATAGCTAGCTAATAGGAGGTAGTTATACTATAACTATTTATTAAATAGAAATAGGAGTAGATATTAAAGGGCTATATAAGAAGGATACTAATTAGAAATTAATATAAGGCCCCCCTTAATAGTTTTAATATAGATATCCCGCTTAATCCAGCCTCTTATAATATTATTAGGAGTTATTATAATATAGGTAACTTCTATAAAGGTAAGCTAATTATAGGTACCCTTATCCTATTATTTAGGATTTAGCTATTAGATATAAATACTTATAATATTAATAGGATATTATAATTTATCCTCCTTAAGGTAGTTATAATAGGATTTAAACCCCTAGATATATAAGTTAATAGACTAGAGGGTATATTAAGTAGAAGTAAGAGTATCTTAATTTTAATTATTAAATTATTAATAGTAAATATCTAGTTACTCCTACGTACTATTTAGTATATAGATCTAGGCGAATTTTAGTATAAGGCCGTTATTAGTAATAAGAGGACCTATTAGATAATAAATAGACCCCTAGATCTAGAAGGTAGTTTAATTAATATAGGTATTAAAATTAGTTATACCCTCGCTAGTAAAGGAGAGATAATTATTATAACTAATAATATTATCTAAAAATTCTTTATTATATATAGTCCTTCTTCTTATAAACTATCTATTAATAGTAATATTATTTATATCACTAAGTAATTAGTTAATAAATTATATCCTAAGCTCCGCCTCCTTTTAAGGCCCCTTAAGTAATAAGTTAATATCAGCTAGCTTATATAACTAGTTAGGGGATAGTTAATTATTCTTCCTACTATTATAGTATAGCTATTAACCGCCCCTTATACTAGTATATTAATTTTTTTATAATAGTATATTATAATATAGATATCTATTTATAAGGGTATTAAATAATCTATTAATTAGGTAGGGTATTATATCTCCTACTTTCTAGGGATCCCTATATACTTAATATCCCTAGCCTAGCGTCTGCCCCTAATATATATTATTCTAATACTAGTATAACCCTTATTAAATAGGGGGTTAGTACTTAATATTATTATCTTTATTAGCCTATTAGTAGGCGTACTAATAATATATAAGGGGATAGTATTCTAGAGGTAGCTAAGAAGTAATTTCTTAGGAGGCTTCTAGAAATATTAGGGGAGTAGGTTATTTAAGGTTCCTAGGGGGAATAACTACTTAAATAGTTATATTAATAAGGGTTATATACTACTAAGAGGTAATACCCTTATTAGGGTTACTATAAGGGCGAGTACCTAATAGTATTTCTTTAAGGCGAGGTTCTATTAATATAATATCTCTAGGGTTTATTAATAGGTTCCTAGATCTAACCTAGGTTCCTAAATTAATCTTCTTTAAGCGTCTAGTACGCCTTATACTATTACTCTTATAAGATTCAACCCTCTTATTAATAGTATTAGGGTATAGCTTAGAAAGAGCTAGGCGCTTAGAAGGTATTAGTAGGGAGGTAGAGGAGCTAAATTTAGTATAAGAGGGGTAATACTATATTATTTAAAGACGGCTAGTATAGTTTATATATTATAGATTATAAGGGGAGGTATTAATATCTATAAGTTAATATTAAAGGTAAAAAAGAGATAGGAAGAAAAAACTATTAATATAGTAGAGAGGCGCTAAGATATAATATAGTTAGACTAATTTAAGAGGTAAATCTATTAATTCTAATATATCTTCTAATATAATAGACTGATTTTAATTACTTTTAAAGTATTAGATAGTTAAAAGTAAGCTATATAATATTATTTAGATAAAAAATATTATAAAGGGTAGGTATATATATAAGTAGAATATAAAGAAATATTAGAGTTCTAATATTCGCGCTAGTCCTAGAGGGGTAACTAGGGGACTTATTAATTAACTAATAAGTTATAATAAGCTTAGGGCCCTAATATTCTTATTTTCTATTATAGTAAGAAGATAAAAGAGGTAGGAAGAAAAATCTATTAACGTAGTAGGGAGGTACTAAGATATAAGATAGTTAGACTAGATTAGTAGGTAAATCTATTAATTTAGATATATGTTTTTAAGTAATAGATAGATTTTAATAATTTTTAAAGTATTAAGTACCTTAGAGTAAGCTAAGTAATATTATCTATATAGAAAATATTATAGAGTATTAGTATAAGTATAAGTAGAATATAAAGAAATATTAGAGTTTTAATATTCGCGCTAGTTCTAGAGGGGTAATTAGGGTACTTATTAACTAACTAATAAGGTGTAATACTAAAGCTTAGGGTCTTAAATTATATATTTTCTATTATAGTAAGAAGATTATATTACTTTTTTATATTATTATTAAGTATTTTAAGTATTATAATTTAATAAAATACCTTAATTAAAACTAATATTTAAATATTTTAAGTTAGTACTTTAGTATTAATACTTAGTACCTACCTAGGTACTAACTTAAATACTTAGTATTAACTATTAGTACTAACTTAAATACTTAGTACTAGATTTTAGTATTAAATTAGTAAGACTTAAGTTAGATATCTAACTTAAGTTTAAATTATTAACTTGACGCGGTTAGTCTAGATAAACTAGAAGGAAAGCTTTATAAATTAAGTATATAAGATAATTTAAAGCTTTATTTAGATATTTATTAATAATATTTCTAGGTTATAATATAAACTATATATTATTGAGGCCTTACTACCTAATTTTAATAGGAGACATCGGTAATTCGGGAACCCGGCCCTGGAAGCTCAGGCAGCTCAACCAGCCCGTACGGGAGGACTTGTACTTAGGAGTTATCGTGCTAGCCCGAATAGGAAATATTATAAGTATTACGTCATATATTACTAATAAAATAGTAAACTAGGCTAATTTTAAAGTTTAAGCTAAAACGGACTAGTACTCGCTAAGATACTAGCTCCTAAAGTTAGAAGTTTTTTTTTCTTCGTTTTAAAAACCTCTGACTTTAGAAGCTAGTATCTTAGCGAGTACTAGTCCGTTTTAGCTTAAACTTTAAAGTTAGCCTAGTTTACTATTTTATTAGTAATATATGACGTAATACTTATAATATTTCCTATTCGGGCTAGTACGATAACTCCTGAGCACAAGTCCTCCCGCACGGGCTAGTTGAGCTGCCTGAGCTTCCAGGGCCGGGTTCCCGAATTGCCGATGGAGCTTCGATAATTTACGGCCTAGAAGGGTTTACCCCCTTCTAGTCCAAACTTACTTCTAGTCCAGCCCTAAGGGGTTAGTAGCCCGGAGCTCTTAAAGCTCCGTATTCTGTCGCCTAGCTCCGGGTGTACTCTAGGGTACTTTTAAGCCTTAAGACTATTACTTCTATAGATCCTTAGCTAGGCTTATTTTATTATTAATTTTATTATAAGAAGTACTTATATTTAGGCGTTCTATAATTCTTATAGCGGAAAAAAATTAATAAAGTACGTGGTGATAGAAAGCGAGGGCGTGAACCAGAAGTAAGTGTAGACCGGAAGGGGGTGAACCCTTCTACTAGCGTCGGGTCAACCGCTTTATAAACAACTGTACGACTCCTACTCAGCGCCTTCTGCTTTGAAATCCAATGTACACGGCTGCTGGCTTGATGAGAAATCAGAAACAGGGATCAGCGATGGCTATACTTAAACAGCCAGCGTTCTTTTCCAATCCACCATCGTCGTCCCAGACTCGATTTGGGCGCCGTCAATCTTTTCCCCCCAATCTTATTCGCCCTGCTCCTCTTGCTTCAACTCTACGATGACCGACTCAAAGAAATACACCTCTAAGCTCGCCAACGCCCGTATATTGATCGTCGGTGGCAGCAGCGGCATAGGCTACAGCGTCGCCGAAGCATCCCTCGAATACGGCGGGCACGTCATCATCTCATCCTCGCAGCAATCCCGCATCGAAGGCGCTATCGAGCAACTCCTGCAGACCTATCCATCAGCCAAAGGTCGCATATCCGGCTACGCCTGCGACCTCTCCTCCCCCTCCGTCGAAGCCAACATTGAGCACCTTTACGCCCATTGCGGCGACAGGCTCGACCACATCGTCTTCACCTCCGGGGATAAACTTGCCACCATGCCGCTTGCCAACGCCACCCTCGAGAATGTACAACAGGCGGGCATGGTCCGCTTCTTCGCCCCTCTCCTTATGGCCAAACACGCCAAAGCCCATCTGAATCCTGGCCCGGCCTCCTCCATCACCCTGACCACTGGCGTGGTAAGTGAGAAGCCCATGAAAGACTGGTCGGTCGTCGCATCCTATGCCACGGGTTTGCACGGCATGACGCGCAACTTGGCGCTCGATCTGGCCCCCATACGCGTCAACCTGATCAGTCCGGGCGTGGTATTGACGCCCTTGTGGGACGATATGACGCAGGACAAACGCGAGGCGCTGATAGAGGATTCGGGGAAGAAGTATACGACTGGGGTCATTGGCAAGCCCGAGGACGTGGCGGAGAGTTATCTATATGCGATGAGGGATTGGAATTGTAGCGGAAGTGTCATTGATACTAATGGTGGGGGGTTGCTGACGAGTTGAGCCGTAGATGCACACCATGTAGAAGCCAGGGGACTTGTATGGGTTGCAGAATAGTAGGGAGGACTGTAACAGCGCATATCGTGACCCAGTCAACTCCTCAAGGGAGAGGTACCTTCTATCCAACGTGCTGAAATTGCCACACAACCCACATCTTGTCAATGCACATCAGAACTTCTCAATCATTAGACATGATATACTCATGATACACCAAGAGTGTATTGGCTCTCAAATCTGACTAGAGAGAACGAAAGTCAACAACGCCACTGATATTCCCACTTGTAAGCTTTCCATATGTCCTAATATCAATCTTGAGCTGTTTGTCTAATTGCTCCCACATCGTGGAATCCGCAGAAGGCTGCCTTATTTCGAGGTTGTGCAGATGAACTATTAGCGTATGCAGGTTACATGCGAATACTTGGCGAGGGAAAATCGCATTTCTCTATATACAGTCCAACCGGGCTATAACGATATGTATTTTCCATAGGGGGATATCGTTATGAAGGGGATATCGTTACGCCTAGTATTACGGAGTACTCCCGCGCACTTAGTAATCAGTAATGCTAACCTGAAATAGCTTAGTAGCTAGCCTACCGTAAGTGAAATAGTAGCTCTCAGGCCTCCGAAGGCTAGTCTACCGCAGAATATCAGCGTACCCCGCAAAATACTATAACGATATATACTAAAGATATCTAAGAAGCTAATAATATTTATTATATCACGAATATTATTAATCTATACTAAAAATAATTAAATGCACGGGAAAATATTATTACGAAGCGGATATTATTATAACTAATATCGTTATAAACTAGTTTAACTATAGTCTTAGATATAAGACTTTAGTAATAGAATTTATTAGTAGTAGACTACTTATATAATATTATAATTATGCTTAGGATCTTTTTACCCCTAGAATATCTAGATCTAACCTTATAAATAGGAGGTTATAAGGGGTTAAAGAGTATAAAGGATTTCTAAGGTAGAAATTAAGAAATCCTCTACTTTCTTTAACCTCATATAACTTCCTATATATACGGTTAATCCTAGAGATTTTAGGGGTAAAAACCTCGTTAGCATTAGCATAACAATATGCAAGCAGTGTATTAGTCCTAAGGACTGTTATTAGGGTTTATTAAGAATGGCATGGAGAGAAATGCGCGTTTTTCCTCGCCAAGTATTCGCATGTAACCTGCCTACTTTACGCTAATACGGCCAAGCCTCCGCTCCTGCATCGCTACGGGAGCCAATCATAAGCAAGTCTCCTACTGTACGAGGATTCTTTATAGAGACTGAACTCATTCTTTGCCAAAGAGATCCTAAGTAGACTCTAGTATGACGTCGCCAGAGCACTGACTGCTCCTTGGGCGTGCTACAAGTTCGGATCCACAATATCAACGCGAGCTTATCAATGACCTAGTACAACCACATCTACCTTGGTCGCAATGTTCAAGTATGTTCTGGAATTAGGGTACAGTAGTTCGCGGATGTGATCTCGCCGAGTAGTGGTAGAAGGGTCCTTCATGAGTCATTCAGCAATCGTATGTTGAGTCATATTTGGACGGAAAGAGAGTGGGAGAGAGGACAAGGAACTCGAACCTTAGGACAGAACGATATGAACATCAATACTGCCACTAGATGCTGCTGTTGCATCGTCCACCTTTCTCACTATTGAAGATGGGGCCGAAGCTTTACCCATAGTCGAAGTTTCTTAATCCCGTTTTCCTAAGACACGAGAGACACAAGGCTTTGAGCTGAAATGTCTCCTCCCAAGTCTCTCGTGCATCTAGACGGTACCACACTCGAAGGCGGAGGCCAATTGCTGCGTCTTGCTCTTTCACTGTCTTCGCTCACGCATATCCCATTCCATGTGACTGACATAAGGGGGAAGCGTGGGCCTCTCTCTTCGCCAGGCACCGGAGGAGGCCTGAAAAATTCCCATCTTGCAGGCGCGGAATGGTTAGCAAAAGCCACTGCAGCTGAAACGCAGGGTATGGAAATTGGAAGTAGAGAATTGGTCTTCATACCTACGCGAGCAGCATCTGGAGCCCCAATTGGGAGCAGCTCTAAAGAGCATCCGAGTGATGATAGTATCACAAACGAGGATCCGGGGGTCTGGAAAGACGTTATCAATGCTGGGACACTCATTTGCCGTACCTCTCATATTCCTGTGTCCACCCCAGGATCCATCCCGCTGGTTTTGCAAGCAATACTTCCGTACCTCCTTTTTGGCCTTTTCAATTCATTGGATAAGACCCGTTCAGTAGTACCACTTCGTATTACTATCAATGGTGGGACCAATGTCAGCAGCTCCCCATCAATTGAGTACGTTTCTCAAGTCCTCCTACCCATGTTATCCTCAAAGCTTGGCGTACCGCCCGTTACCACCACCGTCCATAAGCGAGGGTGGAGCACCGGAGGGAACATGATTGGCAAAGTCACGTTCGATCTCGAGCCATTCACGCACGGGTTCGTTCCTCCAGCCTTTACCTTTGAGGATAGGGGCAGGTTGACAAGAATCCATGTCTCCATCTTGGCTCCAGACGCAAAAGCTAGGGATGTCATACGGAATAACGTAATCGCACATCTACTGGCTTTCGATCCTGAGGTTGAGATACTCTTCCCTGTTGACGAGGGTTCAGGTAGTGACAAGCGCTGGTATTTGCTGCTGGTTGCAGAAATGTCAAATGGCTATCGTTTGGGCCGTGACTGGTTATATGATCTCAAAACAAAAGGATTCAAACTCGAAGAGATATGCAAAAAGCTTGTATCGAGGGTCGTCAAAGATCTTAAGCACGAGTTGAAGCATGGTGGTTGTGTAGACGAGTACATGCAGGATCAACTGGTCGTCTTCCAAGCTCTCGTCGCTGGGAAGGCTGCAATCGATACAGGGACGCAAGAAGCATCTTTGCATACACTGACAGCGCGATGGGTTGCTGAAGAAATGTTGGGGGTCAAGTTTGATAAGAAAGGTACTTGTGATGGCGTTCGATTATGCGTTGGAGACAATTTTCAAGAGAGGGAAAGCGTAGACGATGGTGTTCAGAGCATATCAGAACTGATGTTGTAGATCTTTCATTCCAGTTTGTTTATTATGGCATCTGATGATTTACTATATGGTTCAGTATCAACGACGCCCACTGCAATATACCCTAGCTGCTCTGGGAGATATCAGGGAATACGAGATTCCTGACGAGATATCTCATCAATGATAGCTCCACTTCCATCGTAAGGCACTCACTTGGTTGTTTCAAACAGTATCTGCTTCCAAAGAGCTTCCGATGAGCAGTATGGATCGAATGGAATCACGTTTTCACGCTTCAGATCCTGCTGATTGAGGCATGAATGGAGCTGCGACTAATCATAAGCATTTCTATCGGATGTGGCTAGGGATACGTGCTCGGACAGCTCCCGTCGAATAGGCTCCAATTCCTATGCCGGCAGTAGTATTCCCTGGTGTCGTAGTCATATAGGGAGCATAGATGGAGGGGACTAGCAGGTCATGGTGGGGTCAGCGACCTTGCTGCAGCCAATACTGAAGTATTGCTTTAGGAAGTAGCAGACCGACGGCGCTGTTCGTAGACATTATCGTCGGACGTTGCAGAACACTTGACGAAGCTATGCTCAGGAGAAAAAAAATGCATAAGTTGAAGGCGGTGAGGAGAGGAACCATGGCTTAGGCTTTAGAGCACAATCTAGTGAGAGCAAAGCTTGATGTACTGTCAACGGATGCGAGAGAGACTTCTTGTGGGTTACATCCCGAATCATCTTGATGAAGACAGCGGTCGCCCTCTATGGGTGCGTACAATCGCCGTACGAGTACCTACATGCATAGGGAAACCCTTATTCCCTCTCCTTAAATCTCCTGGACATGTATTCTAAAACGTGAATGCGCATAGTTGGCAGATACTACGGCGACTGTTGCGGACCGTCTTCTGAAAAAGTATAGAAGACTGGCACCATCAGGTATGACACTGAGGGACAAACATTTTCATGGAGATATACACGGCCACAAGTAATAGCATACGGAATAGCCCATTTAGACACTGGTACGGCATCGTATGATCCTGTCTCGATCAGTAGGTTTAGTCGCACATAATTACTAACCTACGATCGTGCAGTGGCTGATCCCGTGAACGTGTGTGATACCGAGTTCGACAAAATCATGGGGGGTATAAGAGCTATGTCCAGATCGCTTCCACCATTGTCAGTATCATGAACGTTGTAGATGTTAGATGCAGCTCACTGACTCAAACGTTTGTACCATTGGCACCCAGCCATGCACCTCCAGCGCCTCCCATTCCTTGCCTCCTCCCTAAGCATCTCTTTTCCTCAATTCACCATCATTTCCTTCATACAATTCCCCCGCCTCTGCTGCTTTCGCAGTCCCTCCTATCCCAGTCTCCCCAACCGCGTTTCCACCGCCGTAGAGCTGTGGTCCCTTCTCACCCTCGATTTCCTTGGACACGGCAATGGGCTGATTCCCTCGGAATCGTTTCCGCATATCGATCATCCCGCGTTTGCATTCGCCATAGCCCTTCTTTAATTGCTGACAGCGTGTGGGAAGACCGTCAAGGAGCGGGGGGCGGAGACAGTCGATGGGTTTGTTGCGCTCGATAAATACGCAGTCGGAATTTTGCAGGCAGGTAGCTAAAGCAGCACCTGATATGCTAGTCAGTGGATACAGCTGTAGAGAGAAGTTGGGGTTGTTACGGATGTCTTTGCAAGAAGACGGCATTTGTGGCGGGTTGAAGGAGGAATCTTGAGTTGCGCTGGGCGAGCTTTAACCCATGTAGCGAAGACGTAATCCTCTGGATGATTTACAAATCTCGGGATTACTGTCTCTACCTTAGCTTCGAGTCGTTCCACGGGCCGAGCAATAACATTCAAAGGTTGAAGAACTGGATATTAATTGGGATCACTTTTCAGTAAAGTTCCCTACAGTTGGTCACCTTTTGAAGTAGGCCTCACTATCAACAAAATAGAGATCACACAACTGTATTCGTACATAATGTGTACATAAGAGACTCTCTATTGCATTTTCTTTCCCTTACCCTGCTCGTACGCAGGTTCACTCCACAGCCAGATTCCCACGAACGCCACCCATCCAAGAATCGTAATCCAAATACCAGCAATCCAAACCCAGCCGGCGCTAATCTCCCAGCTGCGCGGCCACTCGTCGTGCGCAAAATGCCTCACTGTCACTTCACGTCTTACGTCTACGTTAGTGAGGAAAGGCCGCTTGTAGTTGACGCGGAAAGAGAAAATGCCGTGCTGGTCTGGCAGTCGGAAGCTGGAGCCGAAGGTCGTGCTGTTTGCGGTCTGTGAGACAGGAACAAGGTTGAGACGATGGAAGGGCGAAAGCATAGAGAACTCGAGCTGGAGAGCATCTGCGGAGCCAATTTTCAGAGGTATAAGATGATCATATGCATACTCCGAAAGCTCGACGTTGTAGGTCTGGGGCAGAATTAGCATGATGTTAATCGAGATTTACTGGACACTTACGACGTCGTTCTTGACACGATAGATATTAGGATTTAGATAGCCAAGCTGGGCGACACTATCGTTACTAGTCGTCCCTTCCGAGACAGAGCTTAGGTAGTGTTTGACGTCTCCAACTTTCAATACCCCCAGCTCTTGAAATGTCCAAGCACTGACATGCTTAGCGAACTCCCGATTGGCGGTCTTGCTATCTCTCCCACCAACGGGCGATACGTTCGCATCGAACCATATGTTCTTTAAGGCTTCAGCAGATCCAAAGACAGTAAATCTCGCCGAATTTCGTGCCTGCATGCTCGACACTAGTGAGATTTGTTTTCCCACAGAGAACGGGTCTTCAACAGTCTCAATCTCATCCTTCGGATTGTAACTGTACGCAGTGCTCTCTGCTTGTAAAATCGGCGCCAGTAAGGGGCTGGTGTTGCCTAGTTCTTGCGCTACCGCTCTTGGGAAGGCAATCGTGCCGTCACCTCCAAAGAAATTTCTGACGTTTGATCGTAAGCTAGTTGGTTGAGGCAACAGGAGAACATCGTGCATCTCGGAAGCTGACAGGGTATCATAGTTGAAGTGGTCCACGACGAGTGAGTTTCGGTCCGGAGGTAGGTGAATGTCTAGCTCAAGCAGAAGCGAGGAAATCGCGGTTGGTGTAGGGGAGTCCGCCGAGAGGGTTAGGAGAATATTGCCATTTTGGTTTATGAATTGAAGTAGTAGATTTGGACTTAAGGACGGGCCAAGTCCTATATCGTCAGACAGTGTTCCAGCTAATGGAGCGGATAATCTACCTTTGGACTTGGGAGGGAGGAGAAGGATATGGTCGAAAGCTCGTTCGCCATGACGGAAGAGAGCAAGTTTGTCATTTTTCGGGGACTCGAATGTAAGCTTGTAACCTCGAGCTTTAGATCGCAAAAGTATTAGTTCAGTGCTCTAACGTTGTTGTGCCGAAGGATTGACAAACCTTCAAGGTCCCCCCAGAATGTTGAGTATTTGGCTCTCTCTGCAGCTTCTTCGACGACAATCAGTAACCGAGAGCCGCTACTACTGAGGGCTTGCACACAGCCGAGTAGTGCCAGCACCAGGAAAGAGATGAGCCAACTCATGTCAGTCTGGTGAGTAAATCAATATTGTCCAGGTAATGTGCATACGACTTTCTGGACACTTTACAGCTTGGCGCCAAGCATTCGACTTGCAAACATCTCCTCCGCACCCCAAGCGCGCATTGTACAAGGCCATTCTGCTTTGCAACTCGAGCTGAATCTCTACCAACACCTCACACGCCGCGGAGTCTCCTCGATATGTCGTATCCGCAATTCTTCCAACAGCCACTGCGCTACTTGCGATGGGCCTCCCATGAGAAACCAGCAATCTTTTACTCGTTCATCGTTGGGGCAGGGGGACCCTTATCATTGGTCATTGCTCCACCAATTCGAAGATTCTTCAATGACGGACCAAGAGAGAAAATCCCATTGACATATCCGAGTAAGCTTTGACCAAAGACCCTTACGACCAAGTCCGCAAGCCTGGGGCTGTGAACAGTTATACCTAGACCACATCTGATCAACGTTCTACAGTACCGCCAGGGCCAAGAAAGATACCGGAGGGTTACGACGATTAAGCAAAGAGATATCATAGTGGAAATTTGGTCGTTGACGGATGAGGATCAGGGCCGGCTGCGTCAACAAGAAATGCTACATAGATGGAATACTATGGACAGGAGGCTGTGCCGGGATGGCTTGATTTACTCCTCACTTGATGCAATGAGTACAGCAGACCTGCTACTTTAATCTCGCCTGGATTGCACATTGACGCTATCTCGGTATCCGAGAAAGCCATAAATATCAAGATATTCGCACTGCGGATTGAGAGTCATGGAGAATCGCACGCGCGAAGTTGACCAGTCTCCAAGTGTCCCGCCAATCGTTCCAGTACATGATCCTCCGAACGTTCCTTTCCTGGCCTGTGTTCTCCTCCCACAATACATATTTGATACCCTTTACAGTTTATACTCCGTGGGTGCGCTAAACCAACATATCAGAACGACGACCCTGATGTAACAGCGTTTCTTGAGGCGTAGAAAATGTGGCTAATGACGTGAAATCGACGTAGCAAGCAACGAGAATTGGTCATCGTATGCGCCAAATATCACATCCTCGCGAGCTAACCTTCACAGTCTTAATTGATATGAGCGTTAAAGCCCACAGCGTCATTAATCACTAGATCCCGCGTGTGTGACTTCTTACCAGCTTAAAGTATGGGATACCAACCGCAAAATCGGCACTATCAAAATTAGCCTTGGTGCAATATATGGGCGTGGGGTCGCACGGCTAGCGCGACCGGCACGGGAGGATGCGGCTACTCCCCATTGTCCCCAAAAACGACTGTACGAGCAGCAATAGAATTGTTCTCCCCTGGAGAATGATGCACCACTATGAACACTAATGGCACGGGTTCCGTTCATTGGTAGACTATTCTGGTAGGTTTCACAGACTCTGATTGCCTTGAGACTGATCGAACAATACTAGGCGTGAATACACTGCGCTCATAGGTTCACTGATATTGATCTTTCTTGAGACCTTGATCAGACTCATCACCCTCGGGCTTCGTGAGGTGTTCGCTTCTAACGAGATTCCTACAAGATCATTAACATATTCTAGCTCAGCCAATTATTAGATTCTGCTACAATAGGAGCAAAAACCTCTTCAATTCACTTTCCTCGACCCAAGGGACTCAGTCAACTCTGGGCCAACAGTCAATCATTTCGTCAATAGCAAGTTCCTCGGACTTTGTTGATTTATGTGCCCTATTCGGCTACAACGCAGAGGAGCATGTCGTTCAGACAGGAGACGGATATTTGCTTGGGCTACATCGACTATGCTTGAGGAAAGGCGAGGAAGGGATACGAGTCAATGCAGGCGAAGGCAGCACTAAGAAAAGAGTGGTCTATCTGCATCATGGTCTTCTCATGAACAGTGAGGTTTGGGTTTGTATGACCGAGAAGGAACGCTGTCTGCCATTCATGCTCGTCGAGAAGGGATACGACGTCTGGGTATGTCATACAGCCCTTGATGGCTTTCAGGCTGAGAGGCTTACTATAACAGCTGGGGAATAACCGCGGCAACAAATATAGCAAGAAGTCAGTACGGTTTTCACCAGCATCAAACAGTTTTTGGGACTTCTCTATGGACCAGTTTGCCTTCCACGACATTCCTGACAGCATAAATTACATCCTTTCGACAACATCTCAGGCTTCTCTTTCTTACATCGGCTTCTCACAGGGTACGGCCCAGGCATTTGCAACGCTGGCTATTCACCCCACTCTGAATGACCAGGTCGATGTCTTCATCGCGCTTGCCCCAGCCATGTCACCTGCTGGCCTGCGGAGTGGCGTCGTTGACGCTTTGGTGAAAGCTTCGCCAGAGGTTTTGTTCCTTGCCTTCGGACGTCGCAGTATGCTCAGCTCTGCGACAATGTGGCAATCAATTTTGTACCCTCCAATCTTCGTACGATTAATCGATATGTCCCTTTCTTTCCTATTCAATTGGTCGGGTAAGAACATCAGCACTTTTCAGAAACTGGCTGCATATCCTCATCTCTATTCACTCACCAGTACAAAGAGCGTAGTCCATTGGTTTCAGATTGTAGGTTTTCTTCGGCCCATAGATCCCATAATTGCCCATGTCTGACCTTGGATGAACCTTTAACTGTACCTTACGGCTTGAAAATCTTTTGCGTAAGTGTAAGTGAAATTACTGACGGAGGGTTATCATCAGATTCGCACCAAAAGCTTTCAGATGTACGATGACGACGTGCAGGCTCCATTGAGTCTCGTTGCCAATGACAGGTACTACGTACGTTATGTTTCATTTCGATGATACCGCAATCTTACCTCATTTCTATCCTGTTTCGAGTCGTTGAAGTCGTCCCGTGGACAGAGGTCATACCTTCAGTGGGAAACGCGCTGACTTCGGAGACATTCAGAAAGTACCCAAGTTCCCAACGAGAAATATAAAAACACCAATTGTTTTGGTTTACGGTGGCAGTGATAGCCTCGTCGACATCGATGTCATGCTGAAAGAACTTCCCCACCATACGATTGCGAAAGAGGTGCCACATTACGAGCATCTCGATTTTCTCTGGGGCCAAGAGGTCGAATCACTGGTATTTCCTCACGTATTTGAGGCTCTGACGGCGTACTCTGGACGAGATCATACGAATATAATAGAGTTTCGAAACAGAATTTTTCGAAACGGGCGTCTTGCTGTCACCGAAACTTCAGAGGACGAATTGTCATCACCAATGAGCGACATCAGCCCAGAGAATAATCGTATCTTAGCCAGGAGTGGCACAGCAACTACGAAGACATCGGGGAATCGTACTTCCCCAAGCATGCCTCGTAATCGCAGATATATGTCACCGCCTTCCTCATCCTCTACCGATCAAGCATCTACGGTCATGGATGGCGCTGGCGATGCACGTACAGCATCACGAGCAAAGCAGCCCAGCTCAATGTTGGGCAAAGGTCTTCAGCACGCACGCAACAGGAGTGGTAGCACATCAAGTAACCGAAGCTTCGACAGTACCCATATGTTCGGCGAAAGAGGTATAAGTTTAGGCGCAGCTAAAGCCGTTACTGGGTCCAGTAATCCAAGTAAGCCATAAGGAAGTACGCATAAGGCTCCGCTCCTTTGGCTCTGTGTGACCGCATTGGTTATGCGTTCCAGCTCAGCCCAGCCCGGCCCAGAGAACCATTCTTCTCGATACAGCAGATGTATGGCAAGACGAACGGCATGGTGTTATCCAATGGGAGACGCACTCTTGTTCTCGTCATCTTATCATGGTGGTGTCTACCACACGGTTTCCTGGATGCTTATAGCCGTCAGGTGACTAGCCCGCTGACCATCCGCATCTACGATCGAGGCACAATTTCCAACGGCCGAAGTGTTTTCATGATCGAAGAAAGATGATGTGCGCTCCGTAGTAGCTTCAGCATCGTATCTGCAAAATAAATTACAAGGACTCCGATCGGTGAGTATCGTACTAGCCAACATACAAGCACATTGCAACCCTTTCGACCATTGAAGGGTCTGCTGCGCAGCTCGAGGTAGTCGATCGCATCGCATAGGTAAAGTACGGAGAGGTAATCCTTATCTTGAGGGTTTGCTAGAACTCAGAGTCTTTGCCTAAATTTGGGAAAGAGACGTTTGTAGTAGACTTGTGCTTGAGGCCGAATAGGAAGAACATCATGTCAGACCTTTGGGAAGAGAAATCATACGCACTAGATAGATTCGATTCTCAGGGCTAAGGATAGAAGAGCCGGCGAAGAGCGGCCATTAGAGTCTTTAGGTCAAGTATGATTTCCAATGGAATAGTGATGTCGCATCTGGCCTGATATGTAGTCAGGACGTAGTACTACCGGCTTAACGTTCAAGAATACCATTACTGAGAAGTGTACGGAGTTGCGCTTGGGGTCCTAAAGCCACGGTTGGTCAATAACAAAAGCTGCTACGTAGCGCCCGGGGTGGTGGGCAGTAAGGTACTTTGAGGTAGATTAGCCACAGGTACCGCCACAGGTGCCGCCACAGACTCGGACACTATCCTGTTCTAGTCTAGGGTTGACTGGGACCCCCGCCACCCCGCCTGCGAAGCCCGCGTCATAGGTAGCGAGATGCAGAACCAAGAAGTTAGATTATATCTTCTATATCTCAAACTCATACGAACTCTCGAGACCAGTAACTGCCAACATGATGGACTACTTCCACGCCAAGCGAGCGAAATCCAAGTCTCCGATGCGCCCAGCACCTGTACAAGAAGCTGATGCCCCAGTACTCAGTGAAGCAGACGAAGCTTTTCTGGCGCGCATAGAAAGCGAAGGTACCCCACCTGAGCTTCCAGAACGACCAGCTCCTCCCTTACCTCAACGTCTTCAAGACTTGCCGGAAGTTGGCGAGACTCAAGGGAACAATGCCCAGATCGCTCTGTTCGATGGCTCACAAAACATACCACTACCGGACGTCCCGGATACTCCTGATGATGTGCTAACGACAGCCGAAGGCGGCGAAAAGGAACAGGATAAAGTAAAAGGCAAGCAGAAGGAAGGGAAGAAATCAAAATGGAGCTTTCTTCGACGTGATAGCAGGGACACCAAGCAAAAGAACAAACAAGCTGCAGCGACAGATCTTATGAGCGCTGCTGAAAGCCTGAAAGCGGCAGATGCCCGCCCGAACGAGGACGGTGTTGTCTCAGACCCAGAGGCGGCCAAGGAAGAAGAAGAAATGGCTTCAGTTCTGGAAGACCTGAACCTGGCTGCGGTAAACAACCGCGTCTTCTCCGTCTCAAAAGAATCACAGGAGCTTATCCGCAAGTATATTACCCATGTCGTCGTAATCCGAATAATTGAACGGGACTAAACTGCGACAGGTTCACCCTTATCTTGAAAGACCTCATGAACGGCGTTCCTACGGCCTACGGCGATCTCGAGTCGCTACTCACAAACTCCGAAGACCAAATACAGCGCTCTTACAGCCATCTCCCTCCGTGGCTGCAGAAACTCGTCGAACAGCTTCCTTCAAAAATGACAAAATCCATCGGCCCTGAGATGCTGGCTGCTGCGGCTGAGAAACATGGGGTCAATTCGAAGTATGCTAACATGGCCGCCAAAGGGGCGGAAAAGGCAGGACTGAGAGTTAGGGTTCCAAGTCTGAAGGACCTGGTGACGAAGCCCGGTGCTGTTGCGGGGATGCTCAAGGCAATCATGAATTTCCTCAAACTGAGATTTCCAGCGTTCCTGGGAATGAACGTGCTCTACTCTCTTGCTCTCTTCAGTACGCTGTCACCATTTTCCTTTCCGCAACTGCTTATCCTAGCTGACTTGTTCATGTAGTCCTGCTCTTTATATTCTGGTACTGCCATAAACGTGGCAAGGAAGTCCGTCTCGAAAAGGAGCGTTTGCTCACGGAAGCCGAGATAGCTGCGCTTGACGATGGTGCGCCTATCATACCTTCAGATGCTCCACCAACGACCACTGCTCCTGACGGGGCTTCTGTCGAGCAGGTTGAGGCTGGTATGCGGGAGGGGAGGGGAAGGGCAGATCGATACGCACAGGATGGCTCTTTAGCAGAAGACACAAGTAGAGAGGGGCGAGAAAAGAAGGATGGTGAGCCGAGACTTGAACAGAAGGCACCTAGGGTGCGTAGCTGATCAGCAGTAGCTACCAAGGTAAGAGTCAGATGCATTGATGAGGAGAGCTGCAAGCCAGAGCAGGATGTCAAAACAAGTGAGGAACGCAAGCGGCTGAGAAAGCAAGCTAGGTGGAATGCCCAGCCGAGTAAAGCGCCTTTGGACAGTCAGGAGAGTTGCATAGTCTCCTAAAGTGGGCGTCTCATCGTGCAGAGCCGTGGCATTTCCCGGTGTGTCACGTCTTCTTTTACGAAACCTGTGACCACTCTAGTGTATAACGATGATACGATATTAAGAGACAGGAGTGCATTGATAAAAACCCCAACACCGAAATGCCTCTTATTTCGGCTTCATTGAGATCCTTTCGCCCCCGATAATGCGATGTAACAATCCTTGTAGCTGAATCAAGAGTCCACGGCGGTATAGTCAATTTTCCCCTAAACTTCCCAATAGCAGTTGTTTCGGAACCTTCCCCATCGCTCTTGTCTGTCGACGGTCCTCAGGCGGGAAAATGCATGCCGATCAAAGTGTGGTGTTTGAGGCGTCGAATAGAATACCTGCCAAAGCAAAGGGACGGGGGATGATACATGGTCAGAATGCGGCCTTCATGCGGAAGAAGCGCACCCAAGAACGACATATGTTGTAGACGTTGGTAGTTATTTGAAACAGGGAAAGGCGTCAACCCTACCTTCACTCGCATCTCAATTTCCCCATTGTGATATGTGCCACATGCGCAAAGAAAATTCAGTCCCGCTGTGCCCTCTAGCCATGTTCTCGAGATTTGGGACACGCAAGGCAGGAGAACGGATGTTTGCAGACTCATTGATCTTTGCATTCAAGTGGTCGTCTATTCGAAGATATCATTCTTCCTCTCGAAGTGGGCAGCAGCAACGTGGGCCAATTCAGGTCTCAGAGTACTAGAATAGACTCTCGCTAGCATATTCTGACCTCTGCAGCCATGGCCCGGCGTGCTGGCGAATCGCTTCTCCTCCTGGGTTTCAGGTGGTCGGCACAGTCCAATCAACTTAGAGGGACAGTCTAGCACACTCAGGTAAAGCACTGGAGGTCATTGGATGCTCGCGCATTCTCACCAGACCGTGAGTGTCTTTGGCCGACTTCGAATCAAATTGCGGGAGTGGTCTTTCTTCTGTTCATGGGCAGGCCATGCATGCTCATGCTGGTATTCTAGTCAACCTAGAGCAGCATCGATATTGCACATGAAACATAGAGAGGGGGTATCTAAATCTGTGAGCCCCTTCAGCGTTTCGCGCATAAGGTACGATACGTAACATTCGAGCTAATCAGGACTAGACCCACTACAATTCAACGACAACCCATCCAAGTTTTCAATCGTGGACATCCCATCGTTTCATCACGCCGCTCAAAGCCCACGGCGTTGTCTTTCATCCTTTGTTCCCATCGATGAGACCGTTGATACGGCCAGACGGCGTTAGATCTAGGGAAATTGGTGACTGCTCACTATTACTGGCCCATCCAAAGCTCCTCCACTGTGTGACAAAGCTCGACCGTGCAATGCATTTGCTATTACCGCACGGGGCTGGATTGCCTCCTCTGCCATATGACTACCTCCTCTCTCCCTCCCACTTTCATCCTTTCCTTTCCTTTCACTTCTTGTCTGTTCTCCTGTCTTCGTCTTTCCTTGCATCGGTAGTCAAGTCATTCGCTTCCTTGAAAATTACTTGATCCTTCACCTCTGTATACTTAGCCACTCTCATTTTCAACGTAAAATACATACGTCCTTGACTCATACAAATACCGCCTTCATGCGATCCACAGAAGTGCTAGCACTCGTCGCCCTCGCTGCTGTTCGGCAAGCTGCCGCCGTATGTCACTTCTAGCCCCGAGTATTATCATTACCACTGCTGAGAAACACATACATAGTGGAGTGGCGACTGGAACCAATGCCAGACTCTTACCACCCCTCAGCAGGCAGATAATGAGTGCACCGATGGCCAGAAACAGGGCCTCGACTTGGCCTCTGCGAACCTCCCACAAGGGACCTGCAACTCTTACCAAAACTTCGACTTGAGTGGTCTCAGCTATGGGAGCTTCAGCGGCAAGAGCCATTTCGCACGAACTGGTGGTGCATCTGTAAGCCGCCTGTGGAGTATTCGTGGTTGTAGCGCATGCTAAGACTCGCAAAGGATAATTGTCTCAAGGGCCAGGCTTCCAAAGGCCAGGGTCCATCGTTGTCTTGCGGCAGCGGTATTCCAAGTCAGAAAGCATCCATCAAAAGCATGCATGTCTCCTGTGACAAGGATACCGAAGTGCAATTCGTCCACAGTTACACAGGTAGCGACCAGACTTGCTCGTATACCAAATCCCTGAAGGCCGGCACGATCAATCCCGTTGACAACACTCAATGCGGTGGTTCCACTGCGGTTAAATGTCAGCTTCCTTACACATCGAAAGAGGAATCATGCAATGTTGGTTTTCACAGCATTGCTTTCGATTGCACACCCGGCCAGCAGCAGTCTCGCTCCATCCCTCAGTCTTCTCCCAGCCCGGTTCCATCAAGCGCATCTAATACACCCGAGTCTAAGCCAACGTCCCAATTGAACCTGCCAACTAGCGCAACCAGCAAGTCTGTTACGCCCCCCTTCCCCATCCCCTCCGGATCCTTGACAGTTGTCCAACCGAAGAATACTACCACACCACTTCTGCTGGGAACTTCAGTCGCACCCTCGGCACCATTGACGTCTACTCTATCTGGGGTCACCAGCTCTCCCTCTCCGCTAGAGTCTCTGGTGGCCCAAGTCACAAGCGAGATTGTGTACACTACTATCACCAGCTGCCCAGTCACGAACACCAAGACATTTGGAAGCACAACCTCTATCGAGATCACAACAAGCATATCGACTGTCTTAATCACTAGCACCAAGACCATTTGCACCCAATGTGTAGCACCGCCACAGAAGACCAGCTCCGTTCCGGCTTCTCCGGCATCCACGTTGCTAGCAGGATCCCAAGCTGGCAGCAGCTCTGCGCCAGCCCTTCCGACACCGCCAGCGTCCAGCGCATTGGCCCTTTCTGCGTCTCCCGTCCAATCAAGTTCTGCGCCAGCTCTTCCTATACCGCCAGCGTCCAGCGCATTAGCCCTGTCTGCATCTCCCATTCAATCAAGTTCTGCGCCAGCCCTTCCGACACCGCCAGCGTCTAGCGCATTGGCCGCAAGTTCTGCGCCAGCCCCTCCTACACCACCAGCGTCCAGCGCATTTACCCTTCCTACGTCTTCCCACCAGTCAAGCTCTGTGCCAGCGGCACCGGTGGTTTTGCCTTCCACTCTTCAGACTACTCAGGAAATTTTCACGACTGCTATGTAAGTTTCGCCGCTAAGATGCGCCTCTATGCACCATCTAATGGATTCACAGTGTTTACACAACCTTGACCACTTGCCCAGTCACCAATACCCTCACTCCTACCCTGGGAACTCCGTTCCAACAAGTCACATCGACCATCTCAACGATCATCAGTACTTCGATCTCTACGGTCTGCACTAAGTGTGTTGCACCAATTGCATCTACTCCTGCTGCAACCCCAGGGTCGTCCATACCAGGTCAAGAAGCCACATCGGTAGTACCCCCGGCTTCGTCTGCTCCACCTGTAGCCACATCTTCCCCAGCTATCCTTACATCATCTATACCCCCAGCGCCAGTTACACCAGATGTTCTCCCCAAATGTGTGAAGACTTGGGTTACGGTCACGAAGTGCAGGGACAATTCAGACTACAACTGCTATTGCCAAGACGATAGCTTTACACAAAACGTTTACGAATGTATCAGCTCGTGGGAACAAGACCAGGCCCAACAGCAGGCCGCTATTTCCTATTATGCCGGTATCTGCGCACAGCATGTTCCTTCCCACCCAGCTATAATCACTGCCGTACCATCGAGTATCAGTCTCGTTCCACAACCATCCACGCGCACGATCAGTAGCTCTAGAACGAGTTACGTCACCGTAGGCTCTTCAGCCCCAGCACCATCAGCTGCTACTCTTCCACCAACCACCATTTCAATATCTACTGCTATCACCCTGCCCTGCTCAGCCGCTGGCCTTGCCAACCAGATCACCGATGGCCAGGTCCAAGCTTCTGGCTCAACGGCTGCAGGATGCACAACGACCTCGTTGCTCCAGACCGCCGTCACCGTGCCGCAAGTCGCTTTCGTGACTGGTGCCGCTTCGTCCGTTGGGCTTCAAGCTGGTCCGGCACCTGCTCAAGCCGCGGCTACTGCTCCACTAGCTGCCGCACCTGTAGGAGCTGCTTCGTTCTCAGGTGTCGCAGCCGGCTCCAATGCTGCTGGTGTCCCGAAGAACACTGGGACCCCCCAGCCATTCACTGGTGCTGCTGGCAAGGCTGGCCCTTCAAGTCTTGTTGCCGTTGTTTTTGGTGCTTTGGCCATGGTTTTGTTCGCATAAGTGGGTCATAATTGTATAGATAGAGCGCAGAGGGACTTTCATCTTCGTTTCTTTAGTGAATCTGCGAATTGCTGCGCCCATTGGATGGACTGTTGTTTGACATATTAATTCAAGACTCTGGAAGAGCGGAGCTAAAGGATAACATCCTTTCTTCATTGGATGTGGTAATCATGAGTGCGCGATATGAGCAATCAGAATAATTCGATACGCAAAAGTCTTTTGAACCATGACATTGGAACGAACTTTGTGACCCTTTTCATCCCTAAACGCTATCGCGCCGTCAACTAGAGCTTGCACCCTTCGCTCATGAAATGGTCTTGTCTCCAGCTGTTACATACCATCCCTTACACTCCGTCATCCGTCAAAAGTAATATCAATCACGAGACGTCATTGAATTATCAGGACTGAAAGATTCAAGGTTTAGAACTCCCAGTCCTGAACCCTCGATGATAGCGGTGGAGAGTATGCATGAATGAGGCGAAAGAAGCCATGCAGCGCTTGATATACTCCCGTCGTTGCTTGATGCGATGGGTACAGCAGACGAAGTTTGTCTACAGCGATAGGCGGCCGAGAGTGCTAGCCATAGGGTATATGCATGGTACAAGGAAGAAAAGCAAAGCAAAGCAGATATCTTTCACTTTCCCACCTACCCTAACCTTGCAGTCTCCCGCATGCCCTGTCGTGATGTTTGGCAGTGAGGTCCTATCCGTACTCGAAGTTAACGACATTGTATTATCTCTTACAATCATGTCCGTAGCTACTTTACCAGGTATTGAATTATTGTCATTAGCTAGATACAGGCTCTGGACCCGATGGATGGGTTGCTGGAAGCAAATCTTGTGCCATAGATACAGCTCCTTCGGGATCGCCCTTGTTATATAGGAAAAGCCCTTGAAGGGCCGCTGCACTCGTACTCCTCCCAAGGTACGTTTTGTCTCCGCTCTCGGACTCTATGATTCCATACTGCTCCAGTCGGTTCATGAAGCGAGCTTTGGACACTCCGTGCGGATCAAGTTCCCCGTAGAATCGATCCCACAGCCCCTGTGTCTGCCATCTCGTGACCTCGCCTAGTCTGACCGTCATATCAACCCTTCCTGGCCGCACGAGGGCAGGGTCCAAGCGCTCTATATAGTTTGTGGTCAAGAACACCATGCGTTCTTCGGCACTTGCAACACCATCCAAGGCGTTCAGCAACCCCGAAAAGGTAACGTTGGCGCCTTGATAGCCATGAGAATCTGTCTGACTTCTTCGAGTACTAAAAGCAGCATCAGCGTCCTCTAGAAGTACTAGAGTCCGTTGCGGTACGATGGTCAAGAGATAGCTCAATCTGTCATCGGTCATTCCACGTTCGCTCAAATTGAGAATAGCTATGTTATAGTCCACTTCGCCAGCCAAGGCCTGGATGAAGGAGCTCTTCCCACTACCTAGAGATCAACACGGTATAGGTCAGTCTCATGGACCACCCGACGCGAAAGATCAACGTGGCCTATGAGGAGCGCTTACCTGGTGGACCATAGAGAAGGTAGCCTCTTCGATACGGTATGCCGCGATCGTAGTACCACTTCCCACCCGCTAAGAAGTCCCGAACATCCAGAACGATGCGTTCCTTGACCCCTTTGGCGAGTATGACAGACTCTAAAGGCCTTTTCTTGCGCGGCTCGCCAAACTTCTCCCACGATGCAGTCCTGGCGGTATAGACGATCGTTTTCCCTTCCGAAGATTGTTGGGCTAATTGATGTGCTTCCTGGAAGAGGTCCTCAAAGATGTTTCTGTTAGAGTAGAGCGTTGTTAGAGTGATAGTTTCCCATGGTGTGCCTCTCTGCATGTCCATTGATTTGGTTTCGCGAACGCGATTTACCATGAAGAAAGCATTCTTGTAGCGGAGGATGTGCCTTCCAGGCCCGGGAACTAGCACGAACTTGGTCTGGACAGAGCCATTAGGATGCTGAACCTTTTGAGTATCGATCGAAAGGTGGTGCGTGCCAGGCGTGAAGCGCCTCATAAAAGAATCCACGAACCCCGGCTGGCTAGGTGTTTGGCTAGCTAAGGCTGCAGAGACAGACTGTTTTTGAGCACGCTGATGGGCGGTCATCCAGTAGAGAAAGTAGGGATATGATTCATCTTTGATGTTGATCTCCAGGTCGACGAGTAAGCGTCGTTGGAGAAGACTTGCGCCCCGGCGAATACCTTTCTGGGCAACAGCAAGGGCTGCTCCGAAACCGGCGAGACCTATTCCCTGGTGGTTGTGTTAGCATACAAATATCTGCATTGGGTAACTCTCGGGTACATACCGCAGTGAAGAAAGGGTTGCTTGAGATCTGACCCAGCAAGCCGCCGTCATTGACTGCCTGCTGAACAAAGGGAGTATCAGCGGCGCCCCTGCGCCTATCTTGATTAACCAGATGTGTCAATATAGCATCGTTTCCCATGCCCCAGTGACCTTTCGTAGTGGGAAGATGGGTTGAAATAAGGGGACAGAGGCAATGTCGGACAAATGTTTAACGGCCTGGACTGATGCAATCAAAAGTGCAGGTGAAAGCTCTCTCTAGTCGTTGGTTTTGTCCCAATCTCTCACATTGTGGTGATTTTATCTAACCTGCATGGCATTCGGTACAGTCTGAGGGCCTATTCATTGAGTCAGCCCTTCCCCAGTAGTGCTCTGGTGCCTTGCTCCATTTTTCCTAGCGAGACAATCCGTACATAGACAGTTGTCTTGAGTAATCAGCGCGAACGACCAAGCGCCGGCCCTTCAACATACTATTATAGACCACTACAACACCACATATTGTATGTATCAAACCGTTAACCAGTGTATAATACGTGAACTTGCAGAGAGCAAGCCGGGTCGGATTAGTCCCGGGTTTGGCTAGGGTCACAAATACAGCTCAGACCCTGGTCGCCAAGACGAAGGATGACTCTTACTCAGCACGATCTGATTGGAGATAACCTATGAGAGGCTTGTGGCTTTAGGATTTGTTTCCAACGGATTTAACACGGGACAATGTGCAACCGAGATGCCGTTCTCTCTGTGAGCTCTATGTGGTATCATTGAGCGCTTTGATTTAGGCAGTGATCATTGAGTACGTACAAGAGAGTTCCAGATTCTTCTGCAGTATCCCTTGCTCCCCATGAACTCCTTTCTGCGTCGGTTATTTCGTTCCCCCAATATATTCTCTTCACCTCTCAAATCTTTCTCCACTTCACAAAGAATGTCATCCTCGACCACAGCTGCGGCTTTATACGCCATTACAATTTCCTCGTCTTCGGTCACTGGAGCTCAGCCTGAGGAAGCTAAAGATAAGCAACATCATTTGAAAGATGGTAAAGGATTTACCAATCCATGGGAGAGCTGGAGGGACTTCAGCGGTCTGTGGATAGGACAGTGTTGGCCTAGTACGCTTGTTGACCTGTTCTAGGTCCTGGGATTATGAAAGCCATGATATCGTACGGCAGCAATATCCATCTCTGCAAACGATCTGACTTCTTCCAAGGCGGCGTTTAAAAGGTCTCGCAAACAAGCCAAATACGACACCGCCTACGGTTTCGGTACATAACCCTGACTTTCTCCCATCGCGAGACACGCAAAAACTTCGAGCAACGTGGCTGGGCCATGCATGCTATTTCGTTGAATTCCCTTCGGGATTCCGTGTACTCTTCGATCCTGTCTTTAGCGAGCGCTGTAGTCCATTCTCCTGGCTTGGCCCCAAGCGCTACACAGACGTTCCATGCCAAATCGAGGACATCCCTACTGTCGATGCTGTTGTCATCTCTCATAACCACTACGATCACATGGATCATCCGACCATAATGAAAATCAAGGCAAAGCACCCGAACGTGCAATTCTTCGTTCCACTGGGTAACAAGAAATGGTTTGCGGCATCTGGCATACATGAAGGAGTAACGGAGCTCGATTGGTGGGAACAGAGAGACATAAATCTATCCCCTGCAGCAAGCCAATCCGCCGTGTCCCCTACCAATGTTACAGCAACTTCGGCAGGAGAGAAGTCAAAGAGCATCATGGCTCGAATTGGATGCTTGCCTTGCCAACATACAAGTGCTAGGACAGGGTTCGACAAAGGCCTCACCCTCTGGGCAAGCTGGAGCGTGGAGAGCGGAGGGAAAAAGGTTTGGTTCGGCGGAGACACGGGATATCGAGCTGTACCCGAGCTACCCAAGGACGTGGATGACTATGGCCCAGATCACAATTACCCTCACTGTCCTGCTTTCAAACAAATCGGCGATCTCCGAGGACCATTCGATGTTGGGTTGATACCTATCGGCGCGTATGACCCTCGCCACATCATGTCGCCGATGCATGCAAACCCATTCGACAGCGTCAATATCTTCAAAGATACCAAATGCCAGCGGGCCATGGGTATTCACTGGGGTACGTGGGTATTGACGGAGGAAGACGTCCTGGAGCCCCCTCAGCTTTTGAAGAAAGCTCTGATCAAGAATGGCATAGCGGAGACAGGTGTATTTGATGTATGCGACATAGGAGAGGCGCGAGAGTTCAATTGAAAGGACAGAGAATTGAGGAACGTCCTTGGAGATGTACCGAGAAGGTGTTCTTATGCCATGAACCTATCCCACGGACAAACGAGCTAGATATCCCTTGACCCTATAAGTCAGATTCTGGGCTGGTTCAGGACGAGGGTATGCCTGACAACATCAGCTCGTGGTCGGACAACCTTAGCACTCGCAGTGGTGCAGATTCACGCTAGGGTATGTAGCTCTTGCATAATCCGCAAACTTAATGTCCTCGGGTTGGCTGAGATATGGCAGACGCAGAGTTACACATGTACTTCAAGATCGGACTGCTCAAGCTATTGCTGCTGATCGCTATCTGTTTTATATTCCAAATTTGTTGGCTCATTGGCTTTAAAGTGCTTTGGCTACCAATGACTCGAGTGTGAGCGTCGACTGTTAGTCAACGCTGACCATACGATGAGTAATACTTGTTTAGGCGTACTGAACGTTCTTTCGTTACACCTTGTGTTCGGGCGTTCGATCTGCTTGATGCTCGAGTCGGCAACTTTGATTACTCAAGAGTCGGCACGTTCGTGAAAATGCATACTATGTAGAAGGTAGAGGTAATTTCGAATCAAGGCCTCATGTAATTCGTTTACAGAAAATTCTCCGGACAACAAGTAATTTTCGTACTCGCTCTATACCATAGTGACGTTGCTGGCGATAGAAAACGCTTGCATGTTGAGTTGTAATGAGATCTAGACCCGAAATGTCAACCCGCGCTTCCGACCGCGCCGGCGCCTCTGAAATCATTGACTACCGTAGTTACTGGAAAGCAGGGTCGCATACCAACTTCAGTCCATCCTTGCATCACCTGTGCGTTGTGTCTTTCGTGTCTGTCTCGAATACTATCGGAGTACGGAGTAGGAGAGGCTCTCATTCCGAGGGAGCGCCCCACGCCATCAACGTGGCCTTTGCGCCGATGTTTTATCCCAAATGATTTTACATACCAGTAACGAGCGACTGTAGCTCGGGACCAGGCTTGTCACTCACAGTATCGTCAGTCAAAGCCTCTTTCAGCACCACCAAAACCCCGTCAAGAGCTATGTTCCATCGCAAGAGAGCAACCTCGAACCCGGTAAGCAGTCCTCAGCTAGAACTACCAGAACGCAGCCCGTTACGGTGAATTATACTGACGCTGCATTCACAGCCTCACTTAGTAAAGACAGCTCCGAGCCAAGCTGCATCGCTTGCAGCTACGCAAGCCTTTCTTGCCAACCGAGCTTCCAATGGTGACCTTTCGGCAGCCGCCGCTGCGGCCGCCTTGCGCTCTCACGCCAGCAGTCCAGTGCCTGTCGGTCAGGTACAAACAAAGCGTATGCAACGGCGCGGCTCCGTAAGCTCTAATGGCAACCCGCCTGAACGGCCCGGGCTTCTTCGAAGAACAAGCAGTGGCTCAATGACCGAGCGGACCTTCAGAGATCCCTCACCAAACCGCCCAGCATCTTCCCATGGGCCCTACCCACGTAATGATGACACCCCCCCAGTACCCGCGCTCCCCAAAAATATTCAGCAAGCGCTTTCCCCAGTACCAGCTCAACAAAAGGCAGCACGAAGAGCGGCAAGCGTTGAGCCCATGCAAAGAGTCAGCTCTCCTCCACCTTCTCAGCTAGTTGGCGGGCGGGGTGTAAGTCTGGATAGAAAACCGGGTAACAACAAGCCTAGCAAAGGTGGATCACAAGCACGGATGACGAGTCTGAGCTCCGTCGGCGAGCTCGAGCGTCCGGGCAGTAGGAGCTCGGTCAATTTTTCGAGACCAATGAGCCCGCAGAATCTGCCCACAACTTCTCCACCGGCCGGCGGACGCGTACGATCTCCTCCACCCTCGAAATCTACCGGGGTAGCTGGGCTTCCAAATGGTGAAGTAGAAAGGATACTCGAGTCAATACAGGAGACAGTCGCGACACCAATCAAGAGGACAAAGAAGGCAACAGCCAAAGGCACGGCAGACGGCAGTCATCCTACAAAAAGTACACCTATGGGTACAGCTCAGGCCGCAGCATTGCTTGCAACGCCTCAGCGGCAACGCGTATCATCTAACCCTTCCCCAAACCCTGTGACCATGCCGAGCGGCATTAACGAGCTCCCCAAACCCAAGAAGAAGAAAAAGAAGATCATGTCAGTTGCAGGTCCCCAAGTCCAAGATGCAGCTGATGGTTTCGGTAACGCGTACCCGTCCGATACTGAGTCAGTAACATCGGAACGCAGCAGTACGAATGACAAACCCCGAAGCTATAATACAAGAGCAGCTGGTCTGTTGATGAAACAGCCGTCCATCGTACGGGAGGACAGAGAAGCCGAAGAACAAGAAGAAAGTAGACCCTCTGTCAAGACACGTAATGGTCAAGTCTCCCAAAATGGTAAAGCGGGTGTAGGAACACCCGCGAATTCATCCAAGATTATATCTAAAAGCCCGCAGCATAGCAGAACCATGAGCCAAACGGATGTATCCAGAACCCCAAAGCGTACCTCACTAGATGTCCCAGGTGCAGGAAGGCAACAATCACTTAGCCCAGCCCGATCCACCCACTTCTCTTCTCAACCGGAGTACGAGACTCCGGATGGGGTCAAACACCAGCCACCAGCACGCTCGGTATCGCCTGCAAAATCTGCGCTAAAACATTCACCTTCACGTACTCACTCGCCAATTGGAACCCTGCCTGAAGCTCGTCGCGCAGGGCTTGCAGCGAGCGAAACTTCAGACACTGCGTCCAATATATCGGACGACGGATCGAGGTCAATTCCAAAAAGGAAAAAGAAAGCGCGAGTTAGCTTTGACGATGACTCGGTGGCCATTGGTCGTGCTGCGAGCCCATCCGTTAATTCCGATTCACCTATGAATGCGAACCCCCATCACAAGCCGAATAACAGGAGCTGGTTAGATCTCATACGAGAACAAGGACAGAAACCGTCCGTCATTGACTCAGATCAAGACAGTGTTATGCAACCCACACCAACTCTGCCTTCCTTCGGCAGTATTCGACGAGATCGAAATGAGAAAGCTGCGAATGGCGGTGTGTCATCTGCGACACCAAGCAGCGGTGGGGCTAAAGACACGCTGCGTAGCATAGACACTTCCAGTGATCATGTTGTTGGGGAAATCTTGTCCAGGGATGCGACGTCGAAAGCAAAGAAAGAAGACACTCAGCCAGCTCCACAAGGGAATTTTAGTGACCCAGTCCCTCCAGAGGTCACCTCCGTTGAAGGAACCGGGTATCAGTCTGATGAGGAGGCCAACATGTCCGGTAATCAACAAGGAACAGGGCTTCCACCACTCGATGCGGAAGCTTCGCGGCGAACCGTCGTGTCCGAGCCAATCATTGAGGCGGCCTCGAGAGGATTGTCTTCTGGGAGTTTGGGATCCGAGGAGCGAAACGTTTCTGTGCCCTCAATCGCACTTCAACCAGCCACTCCAGCTCTAGAAATCGCGGATCTAAACGAATGGCTTAGTATGTCAGAGCGTTCCCCCGAGTCTACCGGAGCATCGCACGAAGTCCAGTCTCATTCTGCGCCGTCCGTAGATCACTACTCCATGGAAAATACGCCTGCAACAGTCGGACTAGCAGAGCCAGAGCCGGAAGCTCTAGCTGCACAACATGATTCAGGGTCTCCGCACGTCGGCGGGGTCGCGGACGGGTTACGTACCCAGATAGACTCGCATAGCGGCGATGAGTCTGAAGAAACTGGCGACAGCATTTACAGCGATGCCGCGGAAGATCCAGACGATCTTGATGGCGACGGCTTCGGATCTATCAATGCTATAGTGGAGAGCCCTGCGCCAAGTCCGATACCTATATCAGCCATTTCGCCCCCTGCCAGTCCCATTGTAAAAGCACCTTTAGCCAAGACCAACAAGCCCAGCCCTTTGGCACGGAACGAGAGTGAGCTATCCGAGCCTGCACTTGATGAGGGATGGGATCGTGCACAGGCGTATTGGTCTGGGCTATCACAAGAAAAACGACGCCAGCTGGAACATGCGGCGGTCCCAGGAGCACTTGATGCGCCTATCATTCCAGATGAACCAAAGAGAGAGACTGATTCTTTGGAGAAGAAAAAGAAAAAGCTACCATCGAAGACTCTGTCCTCAGCCGGCTCGAATGATCTAGTATTACCTCCTTGGCCAGACAAGCAATATATCAACGACGTTGCGAAGCCAGTTCAACCTATAGGACCACCTCTCAAATCGTCACTGCGGAAGGCTCAAATTGAAAAGGCGGGAGCACCCCACATGCGGTTGTCAATGCGGGAGGGCCCTCACCCTGAACCAGCGTTGAAAGGTGGAGCGCAACAAGTGTCCCAGCAATCGCCAGAGCCTCGGGGTGCACTGCAGAAGAAAAATCGTCCAATGTCAGCTATGGCAATGGTCGACCACAGTAGATCTCAGCCAATATCTGCACCTGGCCACACACGAGCTTCTTCTGCTGGGGTACCTCGAAACTCATTGACGCCTATCATAGCTCAGCCGAACAAGAAGGCACTAGCAAAGAAACCCATGCTACGACGGAATGACAGTGACTCTTCGAGTAGCTTCAAAAAGGAACGTTCCAGTGCACCCTCGTCTGGCAAGTATACAATGAAACGAACAATGAGACCATCATCTGTGGATGCTCGAGAACCTACAAATCTCACGACCTCCGTGAGTGCTCGTACCACATCGCCCGCAGGATCGATGGCACGACGTCCATTCAGCTCCGTGGGTCCTGGAGGTGGCACTATGCGAACGTCTATGCGTGACTCTTCAAATTCTCGTAAACCCGCAACTCGCACATCGCTTCGAGGATCATCAATGGATTCCAGTCGTCCAAAGTCACCCTCGCGCTTTGGGTTTGGAAAATCATCCAACCCAAATCCGACAAATCCGAAGCCTAAACCACGCTTCTCGAGCCGCTTCGGTGACTCTAGCGACGAAGATGATAGGAGACCTGCACACCGCAGCCGTTTAGTTGACTCGAGCGATGAGGAGCCTGCTAATTTGGCGCCAGTTCGTGGAATACCACGGCGCGTCGACGAAGGAGACTCTACAGATCTCGATGACAGTTCTGTGGAAAATGCGCCTACACTACTAAAGCCGAAGCCCAATGGTACGAAACCTACTTTGGGCACAAAGCCGGAAGGTTTAGCTCTTGCCACTGGTTCACTCCGTGTCGCATCCGGAGACGGACCTACCATGGCCATGGGCACTGGTCTGCAAGTTAAAAAAGCGGCCGAGAAGGACAAGAAGAAACGCTCCTTCTTCAGTAGTTTAGGCAACAAGAAGCGCGATGACCCACCAAGGAGTCAAGAGGCAGATATTGAAAGCATTGCGACGAGGGACAGGCCACTTGAGCGCTCGAAAATGGAGGGGATACAAACCACGGGGACTCCGAAGAATGAACGATTTCTAGGGCCAAGCTCACCCACATCAGATCCCGTGAGCATGACAGGCCGACCTGCCATCAATCCACGCACAAGCTCAGCCCAGAATTCTCCAAAGAGCCCTAAGCTACAGAGGCGCAATACGCCAAAAACGGTGCCTAGGGCGGGCGAGACTTCTTGGCCGCTTCCACAAAGTCCAGGAGTAGCCACGAGTACCCCAGATAGCCGACCACGGACTTCTGACGGTGCCGCTGCATCTAATGGGACCGGACGACCAGACATAGGCATCAGGAGGACGACCCTACAGGGAGCCCCACCACCACCAGCGGCACCCCCAATCGTGGAAAAAGCAGAGAAGAAGAAGAGGTTTGGAATGCTGAGGAAGGCGTTTGGGATACCAAGTTGAGTCCTGTAACATTCACTACCTATTATAATATCTCCTTAAGTGAGGCAATGGTTCCTGGAAAGGGAAAAGATACCCCTGCACCTTTTTATCAAGGTTTCATACATACAGCGAAGCGCACGTTTGGTCTGTCTTTACACGCCCTTCTCTTGGAGCGTCTCATAGTATTGCGTATATATTGGCGTTTTGTGGCAGATGCATATACTCTCTCCACTGTCATCGGAAGGAGCCTCTAATAGCGATAATCACCCTTTAATCTATAGTCTTTATAACCCATCAAGATCAGTGAAGATCTGATCCCAACAATGCTTGAATAATCCATCGACACAGAGCTCCATGAATGTACAAGAGATGTACGTTTGCCTGGCTCTCTAAGTAAGCTGACTTCTGAGCGATATAAGGCTTACCCTCGTGTGCCTGCCTTGCTCGCCTTGCTGCCTCATGAGGTTCGCTTAGAATACGCTTTAGAGCTAGGATAGGGCAGTTGCTGCAGCAATTCAGACGTCTAAAATTAGATCAACCAACGTTCCAGAAAATCGAAGACGGCTACTGAAGCATCATGTAATGGCGTCTGTCAGTAGACCGTGTAGTATTCTAAGTGTCATTCACTTTCACTGCTGAAACGACCCTGTTATGCTGAGAATCCGAGACTTCGACCCAAAATCCCACCACCTTTCTGCCGCTCCTTCCTCGACAACATTCTTCCAACTTCTGCAAACCGATCATGTCTCGGCCTCAGGGTCGTACCTTTTCTTTCGACGATGACGATGAGACATCTCTAGATGCCTCGCATGCGAATAGGCATAGCTACCAGCCACAAGCTAATAGCCCTTCTGGGGACGTTAATCCTTTTCCCCTCCCAGTATATACAGATTCCCCCACAAGGCACTACGACAGCCCACCACCACCTCCAGCACATCAGGACATCAGCCTTCCTGCCCATCAAGGTTTTGATCCCACCAACTCGGCTCCGTCCTCTCCACGCCCTCGAGTACGCATCAATACGACACAAGCCCAAAATGCTCCGTACGAAAGTCGGGGTCTAGATCACTCCACTTCAACCAGAACTGCATCTACCATAACGCCCGGAGCGGACAACATGGGAGAAGCTGCTGGTGGTGGCATAGCAGGAATTGCATATGGAATTGCAAATACCAACGAGCGTGAAAGTGGGGTGGAAGCAATGAGGTCGCTTGAACATGTACCCCGAAGTGGTCGTGGACTTACCCCAGAACGTGATTACGACACACTCGGTACCACAACGCCATACGTACCAGCACCTCCTCCTAGCAACAGAGGGAGCTATGGCGGAGATCCATTCTCATCGCCCGCTCCATCGGGAAGATCCAACCCTTTTGACAGTAGAAGAAATTCAGACATACCTTCCCTAGGAGATCTCACTCCGCGGGCCGATCGCCGCTCTCAGTATAGCATTCCAATGGCCGAATATCCTTCGCAAGACGTATACGACAATGGCCGTGGCTCTTTCACTGATAACCCCTATAAGCGCTTTTCCACAGCATGGGACCCTCGTGTTGCTCGAGGTGACATAAATCCCGAAGAGATTGAGGATGACCCAGACGAGAACATAGCACCACCACTACGTTCAAGGAGATCGTTCATGGGATTGGGTAATCAATCAGATCGACGACCGCACGGGAGTGCTCTAGATGGAGCTGCCGGTGCTGCTGCTACGGGAGGGGTGTTGGGCGCCCTTGGAGGCCTTGTGGGCCGTGATAACAACGTTCCCCACGGTGCTCGAGATCCCAGCGGTCAGTATGGCCCCGTTCCAGGGTCCTCATCGGGACCTGGCATGGAAGACGCTGCTATCGAAAAAAGTCCCTGGCTTAGCAAGCAAACATCAGGCAGGAGAAAGTCGCGATGGATCATCGGGATCCTAGGCTTCTTGATCATAGTTGGTGCTATTGTGGGTGGAGTAGTTGGTGGCCTTCACAACAGCAGGTCCAATACGTCGTCCGATAACACTTCGACCCCATCAAGTACGAAGAGTGACAGTGATCTGAATGCAAACTCGCCAGAGATCAAAAAACTAATGAATAACCCTAAGTTTCACAAGGTCTTCCCTGGAATGGACTATACGCCGTTCAACGCTCAATACCCTGCGTGCCTCACCAATCCACCAAGTCAAGACAATGTCACCATGGACGTGGCGGTACTATCACAGCTTACCAACACTATCCGTTTGTACGGTACAGATTGTAATCAGACAGAGATGGTTCTTCATGCAATTGACAAACTCGCACTGCCACATATCAAAGTCTGGCTCGGCGTCTGGCTCGACAAGAACTCAACAACCAATGACCGTGGGCTAAGCGCCATGTACAATATTCTTGCGAAAGCTGGTGCATCCCCGTTCGCGGGTGTCATAATTGGGAATGAGGTGCTCTACAGGAAAGACATGACCGAAACCCAACTGGGAACAATACTTAGCGGTGTCAGGCAAAACCTTACCTCGCAGAAGATTAATATACCCGTTGCGACGTCAGATCTAGGCGACGACTGGACCCCTGACCTCGCCAAAGATACCGACTTCATTATGTCCAATATTCATCCTTTCTTTGCAGGTGTCGCTGCAGACGTAGCAGCGGGTTGGACGTGGAATTTCTGGCAAGGAAAAGATACAGTCTTGGTCACAGACCAGACCAAGAACGTCATCTCGGAAACGGGATGGCCGAGTACCGGTGGTACAGATTGTGGGGAGGCCACCACTACTACCTGCTCGCCTGGAAGCGTGGCAGGGATATCTGAGATGAATACGTTTATGGACAATTTCATCTGTCAAAGTCTGGCCAACGGCACGAATTTCTTTTGGTAAGGGCCATTCAATTCGTTAAAGTACATACAAGGAGGCAATTTATCTGACCGATCATCCTGTAGGTTTGAAGCATTCGATGAGCCATGGAAGGTCACCTTGAACACGCCAGGCAGGGAATGGGAGGACAAATGGGGCTTGATGGATCCTGGGCGGAAGTTGAAGCCAGGGTTGAAGATTCCCGACTGCGGAGGGAAGACCATCGGTTCATGATACACATTGCGGCATGTATAGAGTCTGTAGTCGAGGCGTTTCTGGGTTTTTGCATTGGGGAGGGAGGAACGCATGCGGACAGTGACGTGTAATTGAGTCATGGATCGAGGAAGCGTGACGATTGAGATGATATCGTCGTGGTCATATAGGAAGAAGCATGGAAGGAACATTGGGGGGCGTACGCTCAATTTCCATTGTTTTGTTTCGTAGCATAGCATAGCGTTTATACCGTTGCTTTTGCCATTTCGTCCACCGCTTGAACGTTTGTGAGTGCTCTTATACGGACACATGTTGTATGGCCGATATGCGGCTGCTTCTCTTCTCATGCCGGGAGTTTTGAAGGTTTAGTAGATTGAACATCGAAGCCTCGTGAGTATGATTTTGGGCAAGACGACCGTGGTTTGGCAGCGGAGATCTATGATCAGTGATCGACCAGGGGGGTCAGAACACGATTGATCCTTGCTGTTCGGCGACGGCAGTGGGGAGTGCTAGACTAGAAAGCCTCGGCGTTGTGGATTTGAGTCATCTCAGGAGAAAGATTTTCGTCTGTGGAAAGCAGGTTGTCGGATTTTGTAAAACGCACCAGGAAATAGTCGGAGCGTGGTCTCTCGAGCTATGTAATTCACGTCGAGGTGCACCACTACGATCTCTTACTCCATACAGATGTTGTTCAACGGATGAGACAGGGTGAACCAAGGCGGCGACTGCCATACTCAAACACAGAGGCCATGGAATAATTCCACTGAACGATTATCATGGGGATACACCTCCATCTTACCATAACCAAGAGTTTGGCAAAATCAGCAGTGTTGGTCAGGCGTATCCTTGAGCCAGTAGATAGCCATTGAGTTGGCCCAATTCATCTGATCGGCTTCGGGCATCAGCTTGGAGACAGTCTGGTTCAAGTAACGCCAGAATATCTCCGAGGGACTGGGATTTTCCGCTTCGAGATAATAGCGATAGAGGCTGGAATCTTGGAGTGAGCGCTGCACTTCGGCACCGTTGGTATTGGAGCGATGCTTACCCATCGATGTACTGACTCATGTCGTTGCTGACACATATTGCAGGTGTACACTTCTCGAGCGCCGTAGCTAATACACTGAAGTCGAGGTGAGGAGCGAAGAGGAAGGTATTGTCGTCGATCTTTGAGAACGCTTCTGGATCTTCAAGGATGGTATAGCCACGACTTACCAGGAAGGCCTTGTCTTGAGCATTGAAATTAGGGTCCTGAAAAATGATTTCTTGGATGGCGAATTTAACGCCTACGTTTTGCATTAGCAGCGGCTTCATGGAAGACCGCATTCCAAGGGAATATGAAGAGGCATCAGAGTGCATACTTAGCATCTCAAGCATGGTGATCAAGGCGGCAAGTTGAAACGACGAGTCTAGAGTGCCCGCTGTGAGGCATCCCAAACCCAAGCAGACACATTTGGTGAGGATGACACGGTCTGCCGTGAGTACGTCCTGCTCGAACACACTTCTCAGACTCGGCAAGCAAGTTGATTTTAGCCAATGAGTGGAGTACAGCATTTGAAACTCTTTGGAGTATGCCTCAACGGTAAGGCTCGTCCCTAATCGGTGGAATGGCGATGTTGGGAATAAAGCCGTAATGCTTCGAGCGCCTTTGAGAACATGTGTCCAGCCTGAAGAGTCCGTGACTTGTTGACGCTTCTGCTGAGCAGATGTCTTCTTTTTACGAGTCATGAAAGGCCTATTCACACTGGATCAGGCTATCCCTCCAGCATATAACGAGAGATTCAATTCCTGGGGTCTTAAGGCCCGAAGTCTGGACATTGATTGTGTGAGGTGGTTTTTACGCTGAAGTCATGAAGTAGTGAGAATTGGAGTTCCGGAGCGGCTGAAAACCGGATAGTATCCATTGAAGAGACATCAGGAGAGCAAGAATATTTGAGGAGATGGCAGTCTGGTTGTTCAAGTAGGCCGACATGATCAGCCCAAAGATTTGATTCATAGCAATCAAATAAAGGTGAAGAAGAAGTTGATGTTGAATATGACTGAGGTGTTCAAGCATTGATAGTGCCAAGATTCCAATAGACACTAGAGCCTACTTACTCTAGAGCATTTCGGGACTAGAAGCCCGCGATGAAACCATCCACAGCTTGAGGGCACGCTTGGCCAAGGAGGGTAAAGTTGCCGCCCGCCATGCACCGCCCGCGTCTTCTTCTTCCTCTTCATTGGCTTGACCCTGCTCGTTCTGCATGGGAGACTGCAAGCTGAGAAAGCAATGTAACCGCCCCGACTTCTCTCCTCACCAATCAGCTTGCTCTCAGCCATGAGACCTGCTCAGACAGCACTCTCGGAGAGCGTGGCACCGTCCAATGCCTGCTCAATGTGCCCTCTTTGCCCCAATACTGGCGCGGCTACAGCTGAGTATGTCAAAGACTCGAAGGCACTCTGATACTCTCCTCCTCTTCTCCATATCTATTCTTACATCTTCGAACATTTACACAGTCGCCCCAGCAGGTTTCAGGATCCTCAATTTCTTGAACATCGGATCGGCTCATTCGACCCCAGCGCGGCGACGGCCCAGCTTTCCGTCTGAACACCGATAACGCTCACCATGCTCGGCGCCATACAATCACTGTCCGCTGCGATAACCCTCCTCTCCTTCCTGTCCGCCCTCGTTTCTTCACACACAGTCATCACATATCCTGGCTGGCGGGGTGACAATCTCCACACAAATGGCTCCATCACAGGCCTTAACGGCACCGTTTTCCCGCCAGACATAATCGGCAATGCAGGTCTCGGGGTGGGGGACAATAACACCTACCCATATGGCATGCAATGGATCTACCCATGTATATCTCAATGCCTCTACCATCAGTCTTTCGAGACTAACATACAACAGGCGGTGGCATGCCCATGTCAACCAACCGAACCAAATGGCCCGTCACCGGCGGCGCCCTCGGTTTCCAACCTGGCTGGTTCCAAGGACATTCGAGTGCGCTGATGTATATCAACCTCGGTCATGACACCGTGCCACAAAATTATTCGCTGTCGATGCAAACGGTTTTCGCCATCGTCGGGCCGTCAAATGTATTGTACAACGGCAGTATCTGTATACCGCAGGTACCGCTGCCGGTGAATTACACTGCGAAGATAGGGGACAATGCGACGATTCAGATCATCGAGACCGCGCAGCATGGAGCGGCCCTCTACAATGTGGGTCACGGCGGTCAGGCGAAGAGATTGATAAAATGCTAACGGGTTGCGCTTACAGTGCGTGGATATAACCTTTGCGGACCCATCAGAGGTGGCACCGGTCACACCAGACAACTGCGCAAACACGTCAAATATCGTCTTCCAGGACGTCTACTTCACCAAGTCAGGTTCTTCCGCCGCATCCTTACTTCCATCGAGAAGAAGATCCTTGATGGCTTCGATACCCCTGGCTGCGGCTGTCGTGGCGGCAGCGATAATATAGATGGATTTCGACGTAATGTGAAGAACTGGTGCAGTCACGGGTGGGCTTTGGTATAGATAGGCAGTGGGCATTGATAAGGATTCGGGATTTTTCCGGTGCTTCTTCAAGGTTACGGGACAAACATTTCTTGTTTATATAAACGGGTGTCATGGCTGGCAACGTATTGTGCGAATGGACTGGCGTTTTGTCTTGGGAAGAGAAGGGAATTGGATACCATTGTCATCATTCATCGTCAGAATTCATCGTTCGAAAACGCTACGATCCGCTTTGAAGGTGAATCCATCAGATTATCTTTGACCCGTGTGGAGGAAATCGAAATCCCTATCATCACTTGACGGTGCTCTTGACGCTATGCGATAACTGCCACATCCAATGCTCCACTAGCGAAGGTCATTAAGATCATGCAAGTAATACCTGATCGACTTCGTGGGTCGTTTGTAGACGGAGGTGTTTCCTCCAATCCATCGCTATCATTCATTGGCCAAAGAGTCACACGGGCATGGCCATAGCGATGTGGAAATGAACGTATTTATCGCACATGGGAGACTTCTGTCGATGTGAGCGACTAGTTGTATCTACAGCTTCTCAGCTATTTGTTTTCTCTCTAGAACGACGGGCATGCTTTCATCACGATCAGGGCTAGCAAGTAAGTGTCTAAGAGCAAGATCTCCTAGGCCGCATGCCATGTTCTCCACTCCTTCGTATCTTGCACTTGTACTTCCAAGCTCATCCTCACCCCCTCAATCTCCCTTCTCAAAATCTCACGCCCCGCTCGACCACCCCCGGCTCTGCGAAAGACTGATCGGACGGCGGGGGAAGAGAAGCGTACGTCTCCGGTCCCGTCAACAGTCGCCTGTTCGCTCTAATCTCCGCCGTCTTCTGCGTGTATTTTTCAATCTCCTCTCTATCCATCACCTTGAGCACAATCACATGATCCACAAACTCGTTGAACCGGATGCCGTCTTGCGCCAAAGCTTCTGGATTCACCAGCCGTCTGTCGATCTTGGTCCAGCGCGCGTTCGGAGGCACGTCTTTCTTCTTGTCGTCTTTGTGCGGTGCGACGCCCTCCCGGACCGTAGCTGGATATTCTGGGAATTGCTCGCGCGGTTTGCGGAGGATGCCTTTGGGAGCGGGCTTTGGTTCGAATCTTTCGTCGTTGGCGGGCGTTACGACGCGAGGGGGAGGACGATGATACCCATCATCGTCACTGTCGCTGGAAGAGGAAGATGAAGTTTCGGACCAAGAATCTTCATGTTGGGTGCTGCTGTGGTGGCGGTGAGGGCGGTAAGTACGATGATGTCTGGGTGTTTCGTCTTCGGGGCGTCTTTCGAATGACCGTTGCTCGCGCACAATCGGCTCTACTGGTCCGACGAATGCTTCGGCCTGCTCCTTAGCACGGCGGGATGCTTCTCTCGCCTCTTGGTATTCGGCATCTTCTCGTTCGCTGGTGCTGAGGGATGTGCTGACAGATTCTGTGTCTAAGTGATCACGGCCGTACTCTCGCAAATGGTCTTGAGGGCGTCTGGCTGGGCGAATGTCTCCTTCCTCGCGTGGATGTCTGTCTCTCAGGTCGACTTTCGGGCGAAAGTCTCCTTCCTCACGTGGATCTCTGTCTCTAAGGTCAACTTTCGGGGGAAGGTCTGCTTCCTCGCGTGGGTCCCTGTCTCTAAGGTCGACCCGCGGTTGGCTGACTCTATCGCCATCTCTTCGATCTCTGTCCCTTTGATCGAGACGAGTGTCCCTTTCTCTGAAGTCGTCTCGTGGCCCTTTATCTTTGTGGTCGTCTGGCAATTCTCGGTCTCTGTGACGATGTCGTCGAACCTCCTCCGCTGCGAGACCTGCGCCAGCGGTGGCAGCAGCAGCTCCAGCTAATAAGCCACTACTCGAACCCCCATTGTCCGGGTTGTCTCGCTTTGCCCATAGCTCATCGCGCACTCTACGTTCTCTGCCATCTGCCTCATCGTCTTCACGATGATGGTCGTGATCTCTGCGATGATGCTTATGTCGATGTCTCCTTGGACGATCTTCGCCACTGCGATCATCATGGACATCTCGCGCTTTTGAGCCAAGGCGATCTTCCTCTGATGTCGGCTTACGTGGGTGAGCCTTTGACCCTAATCTATCATCTTCCTCTAGTGTCAGCTTGCGCGGGCGTAGATTTGGTTCTAATCGATCATCTTCTTCTGTTTGCTTCCGTGGGCGAATCTTCGTCTCTAGTCTATCATCTCCAGACGTAGATTTGCGAGACCGATGATGTCGTGAGTCATCTTCGGGATACGCAGGATACCCCTCAATAGGCGATTGGTGCAGAGTGATCTCAGGGCGAGCAGGATTGCGCAAGCTTATATCACGTTCATCGCGCACGTAGTCCTTTGGAACGCGCTCTTCGTCTTTGGCACGAGGTTGTTGTCGTAGGCTCTCTGATCTTCCGATTTTTTCAAATCCTCTGGATGTTACGGGAGGACCTGATCCTCGCTCAGACCGAGAGATGTAGCTATTGTCAACGATCGTGCTTTTCGGTCGATTGGTGTTGAAGCTGTCTCCTCGAGATCGCTGTCTGTATGCTGGATCCTGCAGTTTTGGTTCTCGACCTTCGGTGTATTCGAAGCCATAATCTCGGTCGTTCTCACCTTGACGTTCTCTTACAGGCGGCCTGTTCGAGCCCGATACTCGATACGACTTCTCCTTCGCTTCTTTATCAAGAATCATCAGTCGGCCAGGATCTGTTGTGTTTAGAGAGGAATGGCGCTGATGGTGCCGCCTTGATGCTGACGTAGCTGGCAACACTTCGTAGTCCTCATCTCGGCGATCTTGACGAGATTTCACAGTGGGGCTTGGAGGTCTAGCTATAGCACTGGTGATGATTGGCCTTGTTATTCTGGTGGGTGAGCTTGGCCCAGCCATGCTTGGGGCAATCATGCTCAAGGGTCTTCGAGTTCTTAGAGTCTCGGGCTCCGGCGCTTGATGTCGAGGACGAACGCGGAGAGGAACATCGTAATCATCAAGCGACGACCTCCGTGGAGGACTCCGTGCCCTGGGAGGAAGGAGGCGTGGAGCAGCAATACGCTCGTCACTTGACCGAGGACCTGACACATATTCCCGGCTTGTACGAGGTAGCGCAGCGTATGGATCGTAGGCTGAGGAGGTGAAGAAGCTACCAGCGGATGTACGTCCTGGTGGTCCCGCTGGAGGATGATAGCGGTTGGTTCGGGGCGGAGAAAGTGGTCGACCATATCCCGAGGTCATCTTGACTATCTTGCGACTCTTGCTCGAACGTGTCGATCTAGTATATTGGACCGAGATGCGAAAGTCAGTACACTATGCAGAATTCCTATCTCGCAGTGTACATGCTGTGACGATACCAGTCTCGGTGATCTAAGTCAAGACTTGGAGATGGTATGGGAGGGAACAAATGTGTAACGTTGTCAGCACAAGTTGAAGGATGAACCTTGCCGCTGCATTACAGCAAGGTGTACAAGGCTGAGATTGACTGTTGGATTGATGCTCGATTTGGGAACCTGAAGGTACTCGCAGATTCGACACGAACTGCTTGAAACTGATAGCGGTCGTCGTGCTTGGTACGAATATACGGTCGCGAACGGAAATCTAGGTGGGGGTTTCGGGTTTCTATACAATTTACTGGCGGATGACGCATCCTTCCCTCCTGGTGACAGCAAGGGTCTTCCATAGCATTAAGGGAGGACCCTTGTACTACTGCTACCAAATCCCGAAATTACTTCCATTGCCACCAAGTTCTGATACCCCTCGTTGCGATGGTGATGTTTTTATATACTTAGCTAGCATATGTTTGAGCTTGTACAGAGAGCTGCGTCTACCCACCCGTCAATTGGCGACCTTCAGTGCCCAATGACAGGTCGATCCGTGATACTGATCGACATTGGATCAGTAAGGCAGCCTCGTTGGGCATTAACGTCGTCTAACCTCTTCTAGGCCTATCATACGTGCATACCTCTCGTGAACCCATGATAATACAGAGAAAATCAGGCCGTTTTCCGTTCGATCACTCAACAGTCATCAAACGGCATCAAGAGAGTATCCACACGTCTAGTAGTGATATACTCCAGGCATGAACGAGTAATGAAACTTTACAATACAGCAACCTTGTCCGTGTAACCCTCTGCTGATGGCAATGTGAATCTGATACTTGTGTCTACCTTATGAACCAAGGCTCTCCCATGTGCCTCATGAAGAAAGCTGGATGTTGAGATGTGGTTGACTTGGGTATCAAGGCGTGATAGGCTGATCGGCCAGAGCGTCGATCACCATGTTGATATGGGGCAAGCCAATAGATAATGTTCCAGGACGGAACGGGTGGCCGGGCAGAGGTGTTATGGTTTGCCTGCCGTCGTCTTCGACGGCATGCTACTAGTTCTAGCATATCTCTTGGGATCGACAATATGTTTCAAACATAAGCGTGCATAGCTTGCTGCCCGTTCTTGTCTCCTGGCTAGGTCAGCAAGGAGATGTTTTTATTGAATTGTTGGTTCCTCAGTACGGACGGAGACTCGCTATGCGTCGTAATCACAGGGTCGACTGCACAATGTAGAAAGCCATTCCCGCATCTCCCCATTGGCTGAACCATACCTAGGAAGCACGTCCCAAGCTAGAATCAAGTTGGTGTCTAGAGGGCAGAAGGACAGCTGAGAGAGCCAATGGGACTCAGCCACGAAAAGAGCTGGCCACAATGACTATCTGTATAGTAAGCCAACAGTGTAGCAAAAGAAGGTGGATTGTGCTCTTCAGAGGGCCCTATTCACACAGTGATGGATAATGACCGCGATTAGGTAGAGGTAGATATGGTGATATGGTAAGGCCGATAGTATTCTAGTAGAGAGTTTGGGGGCGTAAATCGAGAGAGTTGCCCATCCTACACAAGGGCGCCAAGGAAATTCGTGACAACAAAGTCCGCCATCTTTAGCTCCTTTCCATTTCTTTTCCATCACCCTCTCAATCAGTAGTACCAATTGCTTTCAGACATCACATTCCAACAATAACAAGCTCACAACCCTCACGTTTGTCTATGCATTGAGTCATCACGAAGAAGTCAATACCCCCTTCCCTCCCCCTCCCTCCTCGAAGCAAGGGTCTACTCTTGTCTTCCTTTCGATTCGTTCTCGTAACGGCTCGAAAGGCATTCGAGACCAGGCTCCCCCTTCTCCGGCAATCTGGACTTTGACGCCAGAGTCCCGGTTCCGTTCAGCATCTTTCCGTCGTCGTACCGGAACGACGCCGCTGCTGAAGAAACAACTACCCAAGTCAGAGTAGAAGGAGAGACTAACGAGCGCGTCGGACGGGAAGGTCACGAAGCCAAGTACTCCTCTCTCTCCGCATCTCTTCCAGGTCACAAGGATCGTCGTACTCGATTCGACGAGGAAGAGGTCACCTATCGTGAAGAGGATCGTGAACGCCGTCCGCGCCGCAAAGAGGACGTTACTGTCTACGCTGACGAGGACCATCACGAGCACGGGCGCCACCACAGACAACAGACCGAAGTAGAAATTACAAAAGACCAGTAAGCTTACCAACCTGCGTTTATTGGCTTCTAACCTCCTGGATTGAATTGACTCTAATATGTACGTGCCGACAGCCCCCACCAAGACAGAGACTACGACCGCCGTTACTCCGATACTCAGATCGACGTTGAAGTTCCACGTCGCGAAGGAGAAGAGATTGACATTACCGAACGCGAGTATCGTCGACGCGTGAACCCAACCTACGACGTCGAATTAGAACGCCGCGGCCAACGAGATTATTATCCTCGGAAAGAACGCTTCGAAGCAGAAACAGCAGTAGACGCACCACATCGATCAGGCATGGGTTATTACGACGACGAAGGTCATTACCACTCATTTCGTCATGGCCTCGAGAAAGCCGCTGATCGCGTTTTCCATCCCTTCACCCCTCAACATGAGCGCGAAGAGGTGATAATCGAGAAGGAGGATCGTGAGCGTGGCCCTCATCGCATCCGTGAAGGTCACCATGAGTCTGTTCGCTATATTGAACGTCGTGGCCGAGCATCCGAGACTATCACGATCCCTTGCCACCATATCCGCATTGGTGATCTATTGATCCTTCAAGGCCGTCCATGCCAGGTCATCCGTATCACGACGTCTGCTCAAACCGGCCAGCATCGCTACCTCGGCGTCGACCTATTCACCAAGCAGCTGCATGAAGAGTCAAGCTTTGTGTCGAACCCTTCGCCATCTGTCATCGTCCAGAACATGCTTGGCCCAGTCTTCAAGCAATATCGCGTCCTCGACATGCGTGATGACGGCCGGGTTGTAGCTATGACCGAGACTGGTGATGTCAAGCAGGGTCTGCCAGTCATTGACCAGGGCGGGCTATGGTCAAGGCTCAACGAGTCCTTTGCCAACGGGCGCGGCAGTGTGCGTGTGCTGGTCATCAACGATGGAGGACGTGAGCTCGCCGTGGACTACAAGGTCATCCATGGCTCAAGACTGTAAATTTGGAGAAATCAAACAAGAGACAACTTGGCATCTTGTGTTCCTCTACGAGATCTAACAAACTGATGCAGGGTTGCTAGGGTTGTCATGAACATATTTTCGGGTTCTGATGTTGTTGCCAAATGGAGCTGCAGCGAGCGAGATGGTAGGGGAATTGGCCTGAATCGGAGCGTTGGATAGCACCTCGACCTCATCAATTGTGCGTTTCCATTGTCAACAGATTGGAGATAGGTAGGAGCGTTACATAGGACCAGTAGATATGATATCAAGGACGTCTACAATTCCACCCCATGGACGTTGAGCCTACACTGACTACATCCCTAATTCCACTCTAAGCAATTCCATCTTGACCATTTCGATGTGCCCTTTCCTCCGTTGTATGTCTGATCGCAACGAACTAGCCGCAGGATATGTTCTAGCAACGTGGTTCGACGAACCTGAAAGACGATGAAACCATTGCATTTCCTTTGTATGGAAGTGATGTATTTACCCCTTGTAACTGCTATCCCTTGAGCTGCGAATTTAGGTATGAAAAGCTCTGTTACGTAGTTCGTGATGATGGGCGAAGGGCGAAGGGTAAGGTAGTTCTAAGTCCTTTATTCTAGGGTTAGCTATGGAAGACATGCGTTGACTTTCAGGTTCTTCGTCCTAGACATCCTTCCTTGTTCATGGCTTAGTTCTTTCGGTTGGATGTGCGTGGAGAGTTTGTTTCACTTCTGGTTTTTTAGTTCTATTTGTTATGGAAGGCTCTTGGGAGGGATGGATTAGGTCGACGGTGATGGGAGTGATTTTGTTGGATTGGATATTTCGATTGGATGTTGGCTTGTGTCCATGGTGTTGGTGATGTTGTTTATGGCTGGTGCTCTGACTAGAATACTAGTGTAGTTGGTGTTGTGTGGGTTGGCGTTTTGTATATCCTCCTATGGAGAAGGTCCTGGACGTGGGAAGATGATTGATGGTGGGCTGCTGGTTATCATGGAAGGGAGGTATGGCTGATAGTAGGCTTGAAAATGAGGCGGAAAAGATTCGAGAGTATCCCGAATGCATGCTTGTGTAGACACGCTCTTTAATAGAGAAAGGTATCTTGTGGGATAATAGTGCTTGATTAAGAAAATGGACGCAGATGCTTGAGTATCATCATGGAGGAAACGTATGTGTTCTTGTCTGGATACCAATTGCAGTGATGGGGTCGGCATTGGGTGATTCCATGGGTCGAGCAACTTGAATCAAGAATATGGCTTTACATCTCGACCCGAGGATGCCACCATGAGCTCCAATAGGTGCTCAACACTCTGCCAAAGAGATTGAATTTCTTCCAGTCGACTGCCGGCTAATTATTGGACGTTAGAGAGGGGAGTAGAGAGATGACCTCCGAGAGGAAAACCGAGGGAAGGTCGAGACGCTTTCACTTGCCCTATGAGTCAGACAGTATTATTTTAGTTCGTGCTGAAGTTGGTTCACAGTAGAAACGGCATTTTCCCATATTTCGATATGAGATTTTGCACGCCGGCCGAAGTTGACTCACTCTGATGGAAGGTCGGAAGGCATCTCGGTGGATCAAATCGAGAAGCTTCAGATCAGAGCCGAGCAGAATCTTGGAGAGCGCCCCCGGACTTAATTTCAGAGTAAGACTGCACTCGTAAGCCGTAAGGCTCGACTCCGCGGGCCTTTCTCGTCTCACGTTGACAGCTCGAAGAGATTTGACGGCACTAACATGTGGTGTATATTCCATGACCGTCCCTGTTGTGTTTGGTCATCACTCTCCTTACTAAGCTCATGAGCCTTTGGTGTTGCTGTCTGTCACGCTCTTTCCGTGTTCGATCAGCCAATCCTGATCTCGTGATCAGCCACCTCACTCGCGTGTACAATGTGGTGTAGTGTCTTGCGTGCATACCCGTTCCATTGCGTTGCATTGGAGTCAAGGTCAATGCGAAATGCGTACCGAGCAAACGCTCATACTCGTTTGGGCATGATAAAGTAGGTAAAGTCCTCGAGGCTTACGGAGTATGGAAGGCTGGATCTAATTCTCGGTTACCAGCGTCATCCGGCACTCATTTTGCATGCTTCAAGCATGCAATGACACCTGGTATTTGGAGGTTTTCGTCTACTTGATCTCGAATAATGCACGGCGATCTTCGGTATTCTATCATGTAATGAAACTGTCTGCAGGGGCCAGCATGGCATATGCTCAGACAGTTTCCTCAGCAACAGAACAAGACTTGATGCGGTTTTCCGCGAGCCTTATTGAATGTACGGCCTATCTATCGGCGGAGGCAAGGCCGGTCAGATAACATAAGGCGAACGCATGAAAGGAAGTCTTGCGCTCGGGGCTGAAGAGAGGTGTTCATCAGCGGCATCTCCCGTGCTTCTGTGATATGTTGCAAATCGATCCCTTGGATGCTGCAAGTTGCGATGCTTGCATACTACTATGCGACATGCTTTGAGCTGCACTCATAAACAAAGGCTAACTGAAGCTTTCTACTTGACGTTGACGAGTGGCAGGCTAACGATGAAAGACTAGGAGTTTGAGGAGTCTGAGCCACACATGGTCAGACATTACGGATTTCGAAAGCAGAGCTATGGTATTACATTCAAAACGTTGCATTAGAGTTTATTCCAACCCCGTCTTCTATACGCTGTAGAGGCTGTCCGGGTAATCTGAGAACACACCGGCTCCACAATAGCTCTCCTGGGCACGTTACCCTCATTCCCTGTCACCAAGGCTGGTGAAACCCATGTCCTCTTAACAAGTGGGATCTGCATTAAAGAAGTCTTCCCGCGCCATACACTGTGGCTTGCATATGACGAGCGGCAGGCCCGTCCCCCCTATCCTTGCCTGTCAGATCAAATCGACTAGCCTGTGCTCTGTGCCGGTCCAACTCATCGTACATTGCAAGGCACCGAAGTCGGTACAGGAACTCCAGCCGTGGTCCACAAGGCAGATGCGAGTGAGGAGCCAAGCATTCATCCGAGGAGCTTGGCAATGTAGAGCGAAAGGGAGGCAACATGAAGATGATCAGAATTCATCAAGCGTGCCCCAGATTTGATACCCATACATGAACGCTCTTCAAGACGGGCATAGAAATTATTAGCCTCACATCTGCAGACTGGAAGCTGACATTCTCATTTCATCTTCATGTTATGAGCGAGAGCATCCATGCCGAAGCCAAGGAGTAGGCTTTACAATCTCCGATAGGCCTCACTCTGACCATCATACTTGAATATCTAGGAGATCATGGACGTTTGCGAAAGGTGATTGCTTGGCATTTCTTGGCTAGATACAATACTGACGACAGGATTAATCAAGGAAAAAGTCTACACAGGCGATAGAGACATGCGGGTAGTTCTACACTTTCTTGACAAATGGAAAAGACAGATATGATGCAAGCAATCAAAGAGGCAGCGGCACGACTTCAACCTCGCCAGACTTCAACGTAGGACCCAAAGGTGAAGACCAATCATGTCGGACGGGAGGCGCAGGACTTGGGATGCTCGTGCTCTACAGCTGTGGCTCGAGCACATGTCACTGGGCAGATCTCAGACAGCGTACCCAGTTCCCGCAAGTCGATACCCCAGTCATGCAGATGAAACCCTGCACGCTTGTTGAGTCGACAGTATCTACTACTACCATTCAGTCATAATACTCAGCACAGGCTGACACATCCGAAGGTGAGGGGGGGGACGTTGAAGCGATCGACCTCCGTAAGGTACCTAAGGTAGGTGTCTCTGGATGCTTGGATCCTAGACCCTGCACAATGCAAGCGTCCGCTGCGGGCCTATTCCAACGGTCGCTGGGATGTTGCTATAAGCGCTGGCGATGTCACGAGCGGTTGGAGTGTTTCTGCTTTCTAAGTTCGTTCTGAGTAGACCGACATCTACATAAGTCAATTTTCCGTAGATTAATACAGTCCTTGGTACCCAACTGCTGTCCATCATTTCTCATTCGCCAAAAACCCGAGCGCACCGCTTCGACCCCGCCCTCTCCTTTTCCACCTTTACCTTTACCCATCCGCTATGGCTATCCGGCAGTTGCTACGAGATTATGATTCAGAAGATGTAAATGAAGAGCGGAGCAAGCTTCAAGCCAATGGTGGATCCGAACAGCCACCGAGCCTGATTCGACCAGAATTCTCCCCACGCGAGCCCACGATGGCACTCGTGGATCATGGATGCGACCCGCACACTCTGTTTGACACATTGCATTCTCTCTCTCTCTCGCCACCGTTTCGACGTGTTTCATTCCCAGCGTGCATGTAATACAGTAATAGTACCACCACTCTATCTCACACGATATCCACCTTTCAGGCTTTCACCGATGGCCAACAACGTAGCGCGTGTCCCTGACATGAGCCTGCAGATCGGAGTGACCAATCAGCATCGACAGCCAGATGGGGTGCGATTCAAGCCTTCGGTTCCTCCTACCACAATTCCCACGGGAACCCGGCCAGGCAGCCAATCGTCAGCTTCTAGCGGACAAGTCAGCACGCGAAGCCGAAAGTTCCCCAACCGACCTCTGGTGGCGTCGCAGCTTCCGTGAGATTCGAGATTCGAAACAAGGACCCCGCTTCATCTGGAAACGGCTTTTGCTGACGTACGCAATTCCACCAACTGTGATTGGTGCATCATCTTCAAACGGACTACTGCTGGTCGACTTTTTGTAATGAAGGGATGGTGGAGTACTCCCGTATCGCACGACATTTGGGCCCAAACGGTGCATACTCCGACTCGACCAACCACAAGCTCTCAATCTTCGAGGATTGCAGGCCGCTTGCTCAAGCTTGAAGGGAAAAAGCCTCTGGCAGGCGGACCAGCCACACGTGTATCAGAAATACGCCTCTACTATCAATTTCAATCACTGGCCTTTGAAAGGTGGCGCTAGAGAAGGAATAATCCAATCTCAACGGTCGACTATCAACAGTCAACAGTCAACAACACAGGACTTTCGTACTCTAGCGGTGCATGACAGAGAAAAGGTAATCAAGTTCCGATGCACTAGTCCTTCGGGGCGAGAGTGATGATGACAATCTCACGCCCACCAACACACTGCTGCCATTGCCTTGATCCTTCGAGGCCACATAAGTCTTTCATTATCAATTAATCATTTCGACTTGTTTTTAGAACGGGAGAGCACCAAAGAGGAAAAGGAAAAGGAAAAGGAAAAGGAAATTTCGGGGCACATACTATAGAATAGCCTTTATCTCCACGAGGGAACGCCCTCGGTTGCCACGGATTTCACGTGCTCGCTCACCCTCACCCTCACCCTCACTTTAACGTCCAAAAAACAAAACGGCTGTTCGGTAACCTAAAATCCTTCGCTTCTTTCCAAGGCGCAGCGAAGAGTGTGAAGTGTGATTGAGATTATGGGAAGTGTCTATAAGGAAGAGCCAGTGGGAGATCCTGTAAGTATCGGACCTCCCTCCTGACTTTGAAGCTTCAAATCACTTTTCCAAACATTTTCCTCCTCCTATTGCTCTCCAGTATCACATCGACCCCATCCTGGCTCACTCGCCGCGTACTCGCAGCTGGCTGCTGCGTGCATGAGAAGTTGGCCGCTAAAGCCTCTACATACATGGTACTTGCCCCCAGCTGCCGACACTACTTCGGCAGCCTTCCAGCACTTCCTTGTCAACGGCGGGGCACATCGTTTTTCTTAGGAGAACCCTGCTCGCTGCAATATGTCCCACACCATCAACCCTGCCGAGTACCCACCGTCTGATTTTTCTTCTCGCGCATTGTTGATCTTCCCTACGCCCCGATCCATCCCTCACGAATTGACCGCGCTTCACCACCCTCTGCACCAGCGCACATCCCAGATCCCATGTACGAGGTCTTCCCTGTCCTCGACCTCCCTGCTTGACCTTTGCGCCAACCTTTCTTCGAGAAGAACGTTGTGCTTAGCCTGTGGTGACTGCGTGCTGTCCGTCTAGTTCTATGATGGCGATGGGAATGGGAAGAACACCCAGCTGATCGGTGTCATTGCGTCCATAGCATCATCCTCTGCCACCTCACCACCGCTCGATTACACAAAAGTTGCAACATCGCCCTGCAAACATCTCCCAATCGCATCCGAATTCGCCCCATCAAAATCATCATCCAGGCTCGTACCCATCTCCACACTCCTCCAACCACAGTGCGCCGCTGCATCGGTCTCCATATCCACACCCAGCTGGCCCCGGCGGTCACGTCCCCCCCGAGGTATTCTACCAACCACATCCCTACGACGCGCCTATACCGGGGCACTTCACGTCTGCTGGTCCAGATCCGCCCGACATTATGGCAGCTGCCCACATGCAGCAACGACCCTATCCAACCCCCGTATATCATACGCCGCAATCGAACTCTCCAGCGTCGGTGGCTTCGTCACAAGGCCACGACCAACACGCCCGGCTGTACACGCAGCCCCCGCCACAAATGCAACAATCAATGTACGGATACCCTCCGTTTCAAGTGCCACCAAATACGTACCCGCAGCATACGGCGCAGCACCCGCAACAAATGATGAACCCTCAACCTCTTGTACCACACCCATCAAGCCAGGCCCCCATGCCGCACCAGTCGTCGGCCCACGCGGCCGGCATGACGAACAGTCCGCGTCCACACCCAAAGCTCGAGTCCGGCATACCAAGGCCGATGGATCCCACAGCACTGCAGAGATCTCCGCCTGGACCAATGAACGCGAACCACAGCACGTCTTCTGGCCCTTCACACAGTGGCAGCGGTTTACAGACGAGCCAGTCTGGTGGACAAGGTGTCAACCCTAATGCGGCACCAGGACCGATACCAGCGACCACACCCCTTGTCGTTCGCCAAGACGGGAATGGCGTACAATGGATTGCTTTCGAGTATTCCCGAGATCGAGTCAAGATGGAATATACTATTCGATGCGACGTTGAGTCTATCAATACCGATTCGCTCCCGACCGATTTCAGGACCGAGAATTGTGTCTACCCGCGAGCGTGTTGCGGCAAAGATAATTACAAAGGGAACCGCCTTCAATACGAAAATGAGTGTAACACTGTTGGTTGGGCTCTGGCGCAACTGAATGCTTGTCTTCGGGGCAAAAGAGGTCTCATCCAGAGAGCGGTAGATAGCTGGCGGAACAGTAATCAGGACCAGAGGTTACGGAGCAGGCGAGTCAGACGGATGGCCAAACTCAACACACGGAAGACCGTCGGTACGAGTCACTCATCTAGCAGTCACATGGCTGGTCCACGTGATATCGGGTTACCACCACCGGGCACGAATGCATTGACACCATCCATACCGCAGAGGCCGCCTCCGAATATCAGCATCGCAGGTTCCGCACATTTGCACCACCACCACGCTCATGCGGATGGCAGCCAGACAGGCGCGGACGACGTCAGCGGTATGTTTCACCACTTGTCATGAATTGCCATGATTGCGGCGAGCATTGTGCTCTGGCTGGCCCATTCTTGCCAGCACCATATCTGTACATCCTACCTTCGATATAGCATGACCGCTACCCTAGAATTATTTACCATCTTTCGCATGCCATCTTAAAAGCTTCAATCAAACTTCAGTACCATCAGCGCGAAAAAGCGTAGGCTGACGGCATCTGCTTTTGGGATCTCTTAGTGACTGGGGATCTCGACCAACGCCAGCGACTTTCCAAACCATCACCCGCTCCAATCCGTCCGTCCAACGTCTTCCAAGGGCTTCCGGCGTACCCTACTCCCCCCAACCCCTACGGCTCCTCGATGCTTCCACACCTGCACACTGGCATTGACGGACCACCCGCTCACAGCACCGTTTCCGTGTCAATGGCTTTACCCACCAAGACCGAGGATCCCTCACCTTCCCCCGAAATCAAACCCGAACATGCCTCCCTCTTCGGCAAACTCCCCGACGGCAAGCAACGTAAATTCTTCACCGTCGAGGATCCCGACCGGAGTAACCACAAAGTGCGCGTCAAAATGGCGCTCCACGAGTGCCCCATCGAACAAGTCCCCGATTCCTACCGACGAACCAACTCCGTATATCCGCGGAGTTGGTATCCAGTACAGATGCAGCTCTCGCCCTCATCCCGAGGCTCCAGGGGCCGCTTCCTAGAAAGCAGAGACGAAACCTCAGCCGCATCAGCAACCACAGAAGAAGACGCCACAAACCCCGACCTCTACACCCCAACCATCCAAATCCAAGTCCCCCTCTCCTCAGACCACGAAGCCTCCCTCCCCGTCCCCGGCCTAAGCCGCAAAGCGCGCCGGAAAGAAGAGCAGATCAACGAGATGGGCTACCGCATCAGCTGGGGCGCGAGCCGGACTTTTGCAAACCGCATCATGTTCCTGCAGCACAGCATCGACGTTTATCGCTCGAAGGTCCGCGATGGGGTTGTGGCGGGGGGGAAGGAGGTGGAGACTGTGGCGCCGGTGTATGAGACGAGGGTTGGGAAGAGGAGGTGGGTGGAGCGGAGGGTGAGGGTGGGGAGGGGCAAGGGGGGGAGGGGGTGAGGTGGGTGAGAAGAAAAGGGGATTCCTGGGTTGGAGGAGGCGGAAGTGCTATCGATTGCAACGTGGGCAACTTATGTACAGCAAAAAAGTCCATGTATCAGGTCCTCTAGAGATACCTCCTAGACTGGATGGGACTGGACGGAAACGGAAACGGAACGGAACGGATGGATTGGGATGAAAGGGATAGGCAAAACAATATAAGTATGATTCATATCACTCACTGCATGCGGAATGCCAGCGTGTGTGATATAGAACAGGCTTGTAAGGTACGGCAGGGCACTTGTTTCAGGGGGGTTTTCCCGAGATACAGCCGAGACGAGTGAGTGCCTAACTGGACTGGAATAGATGAATGGGATGGAAAAGGCTTGGTGGAGATGATTTACAGTACCTTGGATGATTGGACATGGATATCTAGTGAGCTAGCGCTCTTGCGGTCGAATACTGTCGTAAGGCTGATTAAGGTAGATCTGGGTTTTTCGAGGGGAGGGTGGGGTGGGATGGGTGGGTGAACGGGTGAAATGGAATGAGATGGGATGGGATGGGATGGGATGGGTGAATGGCATGCATGGTGAGTGAAGGGAAAAGGAAGATGGTGATACTGCCCGCTTGCTGGACCTATAGTTCATCTGGCATTGCTTTAGAATACCGAATGGATGAATGCTCGCCACGCGGCTGACTATCTAGCTCAAGACCGCTCGCTCGCTCCTGCATCATCTCGATCATCTCGATCTCCTCAATATCAAAATGTAGCATAAGGACCGGAAGGCACCCTCCCATGCTCATAACAAATCCAAAAGACTATCCCCTTCCTTCGCATCCACCTCTTCACGCGGAACCTCAAAAGTGCCCTTCCAAACCCCACGACTACCACCCTGTCCGTCAGTCTTCGTACGTACCAGATTCACATTGTCAGGCTTGTTTTCGGTGAGAACGCCTCCCTTGGCGACATTGACCTCGCTGAATAGCGCGGCGAAATTCTCCTCGTCTAGGCGTTTCAGTCGAGCTTCGGCATTTTCTCGCTCGGCGATGGCGGCGAGGGTTTTGTCGGATTGGATGTGGCCGCCTGCGGCGTAGGCTTGGAATGCTCGGGTGTCTGTTCCGGTGTTGTCGAGGGCGGGAGTGGGAGTGGGAGTGGGATTGGTACGTGGTATGGTATTTGTGGTGTTGTCTGTGACGTCCATAAAGTCTACCAAGTGAGAGGAAGTTCGGGAGTGGAGTGGAGTACGAGGCTGGTCCTGCTTTTTCAGAGAGGAAGTGAGGCGACTAGGGGAAGAGGTGGGCAGCTTCTTTTTCTTTGGCGATGGGGTTCGGGTTCCCTTGACCGTGGCTTTGTTCTCTTTCTGCGACGGAGAGGTGACTCTGGCGCCGTCTTGATCGTCAACGTTGCATTCGCAGTCCCCTTTACATGCATCGTAGCACAATTGTGAGCACGGGTGACCGCATTCAAGAGAGCGGGTGCAGGGTTTCTGGCAGTCGATGAGATCATGGGAGAAGCTATGGCATCTCCATTAGTGTTGGCTAAAGCAGAAAGGGATGTCCAGTCTCACGGATGACAATTCAATGCGCAGACGTGTCCGCAAGGCATCTCGTCTCGGCATGGTCTTGTACAACCTCCATCGAGACCCCGAAAATCATGAGCATCTGTGCAGCGTCAGTCAGTCCATTCTGACATATCCAAGATTGACCTACCTTTGACGTAGGTCCTTTCGTTATGCCTCTGACACGTCAAATGCAAGTAGAAGCCGACTCGACAAGGATTCTTCCCCATGGCCTGAACCACATACCACCACAACATGCTTGATTTGCACAGGTTTGGAGCATCACCAAAGAGATAGAAACCGCGCTGAGCACGGGATAATGCAACACAAACACGGTTTTCGACCTCGAGAAACCCGATGTTCGCCCTCTCATTGCTGCGGACTAATGACAGGAGTACAATCGCGTTCTCTTCACCCTGATAGGAATCGACGGTGACGATCTTGAAGTATCTCTCGCCCTGCAGGAGGCGATGTTCGCGCAGCTTTCTCAGTATCAGCTTCCGCTGGCCGTTATAGAAAGTGAGGACTGTGATTTCGCTCGACTCCATGCCGTTTTGGACGAGGTAATCAAAAAAGGATACTACTAGGTCTGCTTCTTCAACGTTCACCTTCGACATCTGGCTGTCCACTGACTCTCGGGCTTTATGTGTAAAGAAGAATGAGTTCACACCGCCCATACCAGGGACTGGAGCCCGGTCGCGGACGGACGGATGGTCTTCTAGGACTTCATATATCGGATTCAGGGCGCGACGAATTTCTGGTATCATACGACGTTGACGCTTCAGCTGGGAAAACTCCACTTTATTTCGAACTAATCGTTCGAACATGGAAACCCCAAGATAGAAAGGCTTGATTGCTAGCTCTTCGTCATTACAATGGGCACGAAGCTGTCGGTGATCACCAATGAGGATGAGGTGTTCCAGCGTCTCGAAGCATGCCACTGCGATAGGAGCTTCTAGTGTTTCGGCTGCTTCTTCAATTATGACGACCTTGGGTTTAAGAGCTTGAAGAAGAGCGCGGTTTTTGCTCAGACCGGTGGTTGTCATCCCAATGATTCGAGCTTGCTTAAGGTAGTTATAGTCTGCCTCCCAACCGCCAATCTTATAATTCTGGCACTGCTTCGCGTGTCGGCAGGCCATCGACCGGAGTTTCGCGAGGATGCTTTCCTTTACTCGTCGCTGCATATATCGGTAGACAGGTCCCCGATTTTCTGTAGGAACGTCCCATAGGTTTCGCTTTTCTAGCTCTGTTTGTACAGTCTGCTGTGTGACTCCTATGGTTTTGTGACCTGTGAAAGGTTCAGCGAACACGATCCGCGAACCTCTCAGAGTATCATAGTCTTCGTCGCCGATCATCTTGCTCTCGGCTTCTATTTCTCTCAGCTGCTCGAATTCGAGGTCAACCTCCTCAATCTCGATGCCAAAGTCTTCTGGCATAGTTCGTTGCTTGGCCTCAACCCGCTCGTCCCCAAGCCACATAGCGATATCGCCAGAGATCGCGTCTTCTCCGCCGGATCTAACCCAATCTTTTGCGCCATTGACCAGTGATTCGAATTGGTGATCTGTAATAACACCGTATTCAAGAAATAAACTTGCCGATAGTGGTTCCTTCCCTTCTGTGAGAGGTCCCAATAAGAAGGTCATCTCCTTTACCATTCGCCTAATCTCGTTTCTGGCATGGTTCCTTTGGCTACCCTTTACGTCGCTGTGCTTGACTGCGTTCTTGACTTCGTATAGTGTCCGCGGTTTGATAATTTCCATATCCGTCGTAAATCCTCCTAAGCGAATGAACTCCGGCTCGAAATCTGCAATACGACGAAGTAATTGATCCAGAGCGTGATTGGTGTGCGCAGCTACGAAAATGGGTGGGTCATCAGGGGCCATATTATTTAGCATTAGATGAATTGCGATTACAGACACGTGCGTCTTCCCGGTTCCAGGGGGGCCTTGAGCGATGGTTATCAGATGGCCGCGAAGGGACAGGGAAGACCAACTAACCTTGCACGATTGCCAGTTGTTTCGTGAGTATACGTTGGAGGGCTTCCGTCTGCGATGTATCCAGTCCACTTGTCAGGGAGCTTGGCCAAGCGTTCAATACATCCACATTGAGGACATCTGAATCCTTAGTGTCATGCCCTTCGAATAATCTGGAAAGGTCCTTGTGAGGTCGAGCCTCAACATATCTGGGCGGCTGGACGTCTCGTTCAATGTCGACGATATGCTCTGCCATAGGAAATCTACTTCACGTTAACTTAAAGTAGCTTATCGAATATACTACGAAAACACCCATCTTACTTTTCTTTTGCCAATTTCTGGAGACCCTGCAGAGTATGACGATGCCCTTCATAGAAACCGTTGCGGGACTCGACCATAAGCCATTCTTCTTGAGGATCAATCTCCAATTCGCCTGGTGTTCCAAAGAAAACATCTATCTCCGGAGGATTCTGCTCAAGCCCAGCAATGGGTCGAGCGGCTATGACGGCGACGTGGCAGATACTCTGGAACATATCCCTTGCAGGTGTCAAAGCAACGATTGCCCCAGTAAGTAGGCGCTTCGACTGTTCCCAATTCACCTTCTTACCAACCCGTCGAAGAGAGAAGGTGATCCGAGCAGCGATCCCACTGTTTGCAAATGTAAGACCAGTAACGTACACCTGTTGATGGTAAGCAGTTGTTGCATCGTTGACGGTAGGATTCAAACTCGTCGGTACCTTCTCATAGATGTATGCGCTGTCACGAGAGTCGACCTCAATAAGGTGGGGGTCGTTCTGTACCTCAGAGACAGCGTTTCGCAACGGGGCGACTGCATCCTCCCGGAGCAAAGCGTAATGACGCTCGAGGTAGTCCTCCTTGGACTCGTACGGGCCTACAACAATATTCTCTGATATCTCGACATCTTCGTGATGATGCTGACGACCTGAATCGAAGACCTCTTCGGAAGACGGGATATCTCGATATGCCATCCAGCTTGAAAGGTTGACTGGACGGTCGAACGTCCAGACGTATTCTCGAATACTTTTATTCAACTCCATGTCTGGTTTCGTGGTCTTGTGAGATTCTCCATTATCCTGACGGAAAGCAGAACCGCGACCAAAACGCTCAGTGTAGTCCTCATTCATGGCTGAGGGCACGTCTAGGTCAGTAGAGTCTTCATGAGACCACGCAAAGAAAACACGATCATACAATGTCCTGGTGATATGATATAATAGAATGGAGGAAAGACATGAAAGAGAGCAAGAGTTGTTAGAGGCGCGTACTCTGCTCTTCATCAGGCGCCTCAGAAGTTATATCACCGACTAGGCCCCCATGGCCATCCTGTCGAGGATGATCCCTTCGTTCCCCATGGTGATGTAACAGGTTTCCTCTTGTGCTACCTCTAATAACTTGCTGACTGGTGCCATGGCCACGTACATTGGGCTTTCCACTTAACGGCATTGTTTGTAAGCTATTCATCGGCTGGGCTTTCACTTTCAATTTAGCTGTCGATGGAGTGATAGACGCTGCTAGCATCGTCAGTATAGGATCTAATTGATGCAGAAGAGCTCGGTATATACCTGACGACGAAGATACAGCTTGGCTGTAAGTCAGTCTTTGTGGTGTTGACCGGGATTGTGCATAGCCAATGGGAAAGCCCGCGCCTGTTTGCTCAGCTGGAAGAGTCACCTGATGATTGGTACGTGGACCCATTATGGATGGCTTGACGAAATTATGGGTGAAAGAAAGTACGTGGAAAAAACGAATTAACACTCGGTCTCGGAATGTCACTTAAATACCTAAAAGGGCCAGTAGATTTGGTCGCCCAAGCGTGAAGCTCGAGCAATTCATTCTTAAAATGGAAAACTCGCAAGAATGGCAAACTGCATTGGCAGATTCCTGCAACACAATCTACTACCCAGTAAGACCACGCTCTTGTGATCGATCGTTTATCTACAGCTTATCACTAGTCGGCGTGCAATCAATACTTTATGAAGTCTTAGCAGAAGCAGTGAATTCTTGAGCTTCGATTTGATAAAACAATGCATTATCGGAGACGCCGTGCTCGGCTTGCTATACCCTACCAAGTTGACCTCCCTGCGTGGACCTCTTTGCTTTTCTCCTCAAGTGAAAGTTGCTCGCAGCAAGGGACGCTCGTCGTACTTACGCTGAGGGTTAACGTCGATGACGGGATAACGAGATTGACGGTCATTCGAGATTACTGAGTAATTTGGTAGCAAAGGGGAGATATTACGGCCGTGGCCCTACCAGTTTAGCCAATCAAGTCAGGTGGCGACAGTGCAATCTCGAATGACCGTCAATCTCGTTATCCCGTCATCTACGTTACTTATGTTCATTAAATTGGCAAAATTAGTGAAGGAGTGATGAGGTTTAGAGAACCCTGCCAAGAACTATGTATCATACTGATTCGGACTAGCGGTTTGACCACAAGCGCTAGACTCCTTTCGAGAGCTAATCCGATAAAGCTTAGTTACCGACTGGCCCGGCTTGGCACGTCTGAGGTACAGAGGAGAGGCATCGCATATGTAATTTGTCTGGATTTTTCAAGTCGCGCTTGATCCCACAGGACGGTTCCCTTAGAAAGGTTACCGGGTCCTGGATTGGCATCTTGGTATAGCTGTTTATGATCATACAGGAAGCGAGAGCATTCCAATGCTAAGGGGCATGGAAGAACGAATATATCTCGGAACGCTACGTGCAGTGGAAAGCTTGTGGTCCGTCTCTCACTAAAGGAGGGTCAAACTCACTGTCTCCGTCTTCTCCCAGATGGGAATGGATCCTTTTGCTGAAGATGAAGATGATCGGGAAAGTGGAGGCTCTCAAGAGTGCAGTTCAGATAACGAACAAGATGGCCAGATGGATGACAGAGAAGACGATGAAATGGACGCAAACGGTGATCCAGATGCCGATGCTGATGTAGAAGCCGGTGGTTACAACGAAGAAGAGAATGAGGATGAGGAGGATGACCAAGATCAGGATGATTCCCAGTATTCTGACCATAGGGTTGCTGCAACCTCCCAACCTTCTTTGCAGAGTAACTCTTCTGAGTCTATGCAAGGCCCGAATGGGCGGGCACCTACGTCTAATCCGAATCCTTCAATGCCTCACACTTTATCATCGCCTTCCCAAGGATCTACGGCTAGTAACGGTTTCGGCATTGAAACCCTCAAAATACGTCCCGAGGCATTGACAGCTTTGGTCTACGATATTGTACCTACCATTGCCGCGCCCCATAGCACGTCCATAAACTCCATAACGGCTACTCCAGACCTACGCTGGGTGTTTACTGGCGGTGCTGATGGCTATATAAGAAAATTCAATTGGTTGGAGACCGCCAATGGCAAGTCGATGTTGACTGTTGCTCAGCGACACCCCTTTGTTGACAGCGTAACAAAGGCTGGAGTGCTTATGAGCTACTGGGAGAACAATGAGGATTCTAGTGGTAGCTGAAATTGTCCACGCCTTGCAGACTATAGTAACGCTCATTATGCTGTAGGAAAACCTTCAGAAGACAATTCCTCCATATCCTCAGTCTATTCGCTTGCTGTTCAACGTGATGGTTTATGGCTCCTTTCCGGGCTGGAGTCTGGGGGGATCAATCTACAGTCTGTCCGAGTGGATGAGGGAAAACGAATAACGAAGCTCCAAGGACATACTTCCGCTGTCTCTGTATTGAACCTTGCTCACGATGAGAGATCGGTTCTGTCAGGCAGCTGGGACAAGACTGTTATTGATCGGGATCTCAACACTGGCAAGATACTCCGCAAATTCGAGGGCAACGGAAGTCAAATATCAGCCTTAGAGACTCGGCCACTGTCTAAGTTGCCTGTCCCGGAAGCTTCGGGTGAAATGTTGGAATCAAACGGCACCCTTTCAACCGATACTGAAGATGAGGCAAAGGCCAGTGGATCTTTAGCGAATGGCATTGATCATGAGTCTAAACTTGAGCCGTTGTTTGGGGAGCAGGCCGTCAACGGGAATGCAGGCTCTCCCAATGATTCTCTGTTTGGAGGAAACGATGGTGATTCTTTGTTTGGTGACAATGAGAATGATGCTGGGGCACCATCAGGCGGCGACTTCGTTGATGAAGATGATGACTTTTCCCGAGCCATTGCAGATGGCATGCGCGAGCAGGCAGAGCAACCGGACAATGAGCAAGAGAAGACAGCTGTTGACGCTGAAGGTGACGTGCGCATGGTAGGTGTTGGCGAACCTCTAGAAGCGGTGCCCGTCAAACATTTATCAGAGGCCGAGCACGTAACAAAGGCTGAGTCGGTAGAAGATCAGATCTCTAGCCAAGAGGCGCCTTCATCGTCTGCAATCCCTCCCCAAGGCCTCCCTCATGGTGACGGCCACCTCCCAAAGCCTGACACAGACACATTACCTAAGCCATGTGAAACTCCACCAACGTCTGAATCGACTTTCTTGGCTGCAGCTATCGATGGAAGCCTTCGGGTCTGGGACAAGCGTCAATCGAAACCCATTGCGAAGATTCTACCACAAAATGTCCCTCCCTGGTGTATGAGTGCCACCTGGTCGCCGGATGGCAATTTCATCTATGCCGGGAGACGAAATGGCACAGTTGACGAATATAGCCTGCACAAAGGTTTACGAGGCGTAGAGAGAAGTTTCAAGTTGCCTAACAACAGTGGGCCAGTCAGTGCTTTGAGACCTATGGCTAATGGCCGCCATCTAATATGGTTCGTCTCCCACTGAAAATGCTTGAAGAAAATCTGACCGATGGCAGCGCATCGTACGACATATTGCGATTATATGATTTACAGCAGCAACAGATTTTCAAACATGCCACCGTACCTTTCCTCATTGTTCCAGGGCATAGAACGGGCGTTGTAGCGAGCCTGTATATGGATCCGACTTGCAGGTATTTGATTTCGGCAGCTGGTAATAGAGGTTGGGAAGGTAGTACTACAGAGGTGCTGCTAGGTTACGAGATCGGGGTACCAAAGTAAGAATCTGCGAAGGAAAAAGATCTTATAAATGATGTAAGGTTTCGTTGGAATTTGAGGCGCATTCGATTGAATTGCAAGATACCCATGCTGTTAAGCTGATTAGAGAGGGAAATATCAGATACGATATGTTAGGCGAGTGATTGCATATGGATGAACAGAATAATGCTCTCTTTCACATACCCAAACATCTGAACCGAAAGAAAATGCGTTGGACAATCTGTGGAGAATATCGACTTGGCGTGTTGCTTTGTTCAACACGAGATTGTGGGTGGTTCCTGCTTTGACCACAGTTTGCGCGCAGTTTCTTCACTTCCGTATCATCAACATCCTTGTGAGCGCAACCCCAATCACAAGCAAAACGCCCGATCGTCTGTATACCATAGCTATGCCGGCTTTTGGTACTCACTTTCTTCCAGCTGCTTAGTCCTAAATCCATCGCTACCTTGCTTAAGCTTGAGTTTTGGCTTCATCACCAATCCACCTTGTTCATCTACAAAGGAACTTGGGCACCTCGGTCATTCTCGACGTTCCTATTATTCCAGCCGTTACAATCCACACCACGTCGAAATGCCTTCGCTCCGAGGTATCACAGTCCATGTGACAGACCACGAAGGGAAAGAGCTCGAGGAGTGGGGTGTTCAGCGACTACGACAGAATACTGGGAAGAGCGAGAAGGTCTCTGCATACATTCAGAGCGACACGGGTGTACAGTTTCATGTTTCAGTTCAGCCGCGGATACCCTTTGTCGATGTCGATGACCCTGAGTCAGAATCAGAGGTTGATAGAATAGAAGACATGAAAGCTGGGGAAGCAGATTATGGTGTGTACTGACGCGACTTTTGAGAGATGCAAGTTGATAGTCAGACTACTAGACCTGAAAACCCCTCGATCAGTTCAAAGGGCCAGTGGGTTATCTCAACATCTTCGTGTAGGGTCCGAGGATCGTACTCCCAAGCGCCATCGACGCCCAGGGTATGTCAAGGGCAAACCAGCCCTCTCATCGCCAATTCGAGGACGAAATAAATCCCGCAAGCTTCCGAAATATCGGCTCATAGCTTCCTTGTTCCTCGACGGGAGGAAGACACCAGAGCGCAAGATCATAGTCTACCTTGATCCCACCGATAAGCACTTTGCCCATCCTGATGGTAGAGTGGCTTTCAAACACCGCTGGGTCCAGTCGACAGACGGGACAATGACGGAGAAAGCCTGGGTCTTCAAGGAAAAAGCAATAGAGAGCGCGTTCGACAGATTAATGATAGCAACTACTCAAGCCAGGGAAGAGGGTCGTGACGAAGACACTATCATTGAAGCAATGCAATCTTCGGGCATCGGTAGTGAGGATGATGTTGGGGCAGAGCACAGCACAGTCGGGCAGATCGTCGTAGAATTACGGAGAGTCATCCTGGGCGACCTAAAGTATGACAATAACTATCGATCAAAGCATCAAGCAGGGGATGGTGATAACATTGATATGGCTGGGATGAAGGCAGACGTTACCCATGCAACTGGCTTTGCCAGTAGGAACACTATAGCAACTTCTCCTGTGCAAGTAGTGGATTACTGGAAGTACAAGCCAGAAGAGGGGATTTGGGCTACATTTCAATTCTTTTATAGGAGCGCTGGTACGTCGTCCAATATTACACAGACTTTCATTCACTGTCTTATGTTTCGTAGCTTTGAGGAGTTGGTGGGTTTACTGTCGTAGCCACTAACTTTTGTTCAGATCAACTACGCAAATTTGGGTTCCCCGGCTTCCCTGCCCTGCAAAGGATATCCAAGCCAGCTGGAAGGGCTCTCAACGCTCGTATGGCTGAATTGACGCCTTTGAGTATCGCATATCCATTGACACGAAGCCAAGCCAAGTTGAAGCAGGGTATCGAATCCTTTGAAGAGAAAATCAACAAGAAGAACTTCAAAGCACAGGACAAACAGCCTAGGCTTGAATTCGGGTCTGAGTATCATGGTGAGTCCGCCGACGAGGAGACGGAGGTAGAAGAGTCCCATAAATATCCGGCTGCTCCATTGCCATTCCTTGTTCCGAAAGTACCAAAAAGTACGTATGATCATGCTGGATCCTCCTGTTCCACTACCAGCATTTGGTATGGGGCCCTCTCCCATAGTAAATGTTCCTAGAATGAGGCCTGCCTATCAAGCATTGCACATTCTAAGTGAATGTTTTCAAGAGCTTGTTCTCAATTGTGATATCGGTTCTTGAGGCACAATCTATCTCGACGGGGAAATTATCTTGGTGTTCTCAATGCTAACATTATAATTTCATATAGTTGGTCCTAAGAGAAACGTTACAATCTCTGACTTACCCACGCTAGACCTATCGACTGTGTCCGCTGTAGCTTCGACATTGACTGCAGCGATATCTTTGGTTGACTTGAAGCAGCCCACAGTTACTTCCCCAAGCGAAGGTAGCAAGGCAGTATCGCCCTTCTCCGCCAGAGAAAGTGTCTTGTATGACAGACACAACCACGAAACTCGACTTTACCTTTCATCACAGCCAGATATTGGCGATATGTCTACACCGCAGCAACTTCCTTCAGCCACACCAACTCCCCACACAACACCACAAGACCCGATCCCACCTCCCCTAAGCAGCCTCACCAAAGAAAATCTGGCCAACCTCAACATAGTCTCAGGGTGCGGCTTACGCATCCATGGCGAAACTAGTGATGCAGACGACGAAGACACGGACGATGAGCCGAAGACCGAGTCCGATCTCGAAACGCATGCCGATGACGAGGCCTGTGACTATGTGGCTAGCGCGGAAGAAGATAGTGAGGGTCACCTTGTTTTGCGATCACGGCTCAAGAGTGTTGCGATAAGAAAGAGGACGTATGCTGAGATTGAGGCGGAGGGCAGCGAGAGAGATGGCTTTGTTGATCAGGAAAAGGAGGCTAGGGAGCATGAGGCCTGTAGACAGGAACTCGAGACGGCGGTGCTTCCGACGATGGAATGGGGGAAGGATGAGGGGCGGAATGGCAAGAAAGCGAGGACGGTATTTCGGCATTGTATTTGAGAACTGCGACTTCGGCCATTACTTCCGTCTGGAGGAATAGCTGATCGCACTACGGAGTACGGGGAGGGATATGGTGTATAAGCGTGCAGAGCAACTCCCAGGACTGGTGGAGTCTGGGATTGGGACTTGATAGGAATGGCGGCGTCCACGGTGGGATGTTTTGACGCGCGAAGCCTGAGACAGTAGGTTCTGGATCCGGACGGGCTGCTGATTTGGAGACTTCTTCGGAGAACAGCACGTTATGCATACTTGTGAGAGTCTGTGATGGCGAGGTGTTGCTACTCACAATGAACCATCGGTCTAACGACGTCAGTTACGGTCATTGTTTGCTTGGGTACAGTTCTAATCATATGCCATGTCTTCGTACGCTCCATTATCGCTATGCACAGAGGGACCTAGAAACGCGAACAACGGTCACTCAAAGGTCAAGAAGCCTGTGGTACCGACAAATGCTAACCCGCAACGCTCCATCATGCCTTCATAAGTAGCGCTCTGATCTCTGCAACTACACCCTTGACCCTCGGCTCCTTGACAGCTTTCTCCGCTTTCCCCAGCGCGGACGACAGGTCGTAAATGTCTTTCCCAGCTTCGTGAAGCTCCTCGCCCAGGCTGAGCAGTGTGCCAGCGGCAACGAGGGCACGATATATAGCTTCGGAATCGGTGGCAGCAGAGATGAGAGAGCAAAGATCATCCAGCAACAGTAAGCCCTTGTCGATCGATGACGGGAGCGAGGAGTGCGATGATGAGGTGAGTAGGACGCTGTAGTTTAAATGCAGCGTTGCGGCCGCTATGGTCAAGTTGCGGTTTGCAGTTCCAGCGGACGAGGTTTTGACCGTGCCGTGGATTCTATCGAACTCGGTATCCGCTAAGCTACGGCCTGGGGCCGTTTCGAACAGGTTTCCGAAGGCTCGAGTCCCAAGCATTGTGTTGTTTTCCCGATCTTTGTCCTCGAAACCGCCGGTGATTAGTACATCGATGATGTTGCCGTCGGCACGATACTCAGCTACAGCCGGCGTAGCTGCAGCTAAAAGGCGGAGTAGGTCCAGGGCAGGGAGGCGATGCGATGGCGGCCAAGATGTCAACATGTAAACCACAAGTGCTACGCCAACCGTAAGAGCCGAATTCACGACGGGTGTGCCGGCTAGAGCGCCTTGTAGAGGTGACATCATGTTCTCCAAGTCAGCCAATAGCTTTTGGTCAAGAGCAACATCTTTAGACCCTTCGCTGATTAGTTGCTGATTCAACTCCTCAATTTTCTTTCGAACAGTCCGAAGATTGGCGGTTTTGATGGATAGATAGGTTGTTTGAGGAAGGACTCCGGGACGGGATCCAAGTGATTGATTTGAAGGAGGTGCAGTATTCTGCTGACCGGGTGTGTAGGCGCCGCTGCCCCAGGGATCAGAGCCCACTGGTGCTTGGGACGATTGGCCAATGGTAGTACCAGCGGTATTGGTGGTTATGAAATTAGCTACCTGATCCAAATACGTCACAGGAAGCTCATTGTCTTGGATGAATTTTGTAGCAGCTTCATATGGATTTTGTGAGAGGTTGTAGGGCAGTTTCAGTGGCGGCTTCCCGTCCTCAATATCGACATCAAAGACAAAGTCGTAGTCCTGGCCTGCATAGCTTGTCGATTTACCGCTACTACCCACAGCGTCTACCACGGTCCCAACACGGGTCCATTGTCCGGATCCTTGGGACCAAGTATGGGCGCTCACGCTGCCATCTAATTCCTTTATCATGACCGTTTGGCCTTCTTTAGTGCCTGATTTTTGAGTTAAGAATTCGGGACCCGGTAGTTTTTCCTTATTGACATCGCCGACCTGTTGTTGCGGTATTGCAGATGCTCTCACGGAGTCATCAAAAGCTTCTATTGCTTTAAGTTCTGCTAGCCGATGTTTTGTTCTCGAAAAGATGCGGACTTTCCGATCACTGGCTCCACTGACAATATCCCCATTCTCTGAACATGCCGCCACAGACCAAACCGATATGGCTGGATGGGTAATCGTCTGTACGCATTCGGTTCCTCTCCATATTCGAACTGTCCGGTCTTCCCCTGAGCTAGCTAGCTCACCATTTGGTAAGCTGGCAAGAGCGTAGATGAAGTTTTCGTGACCAACTAATTCGCCAACTTGGCGTCCGTCCAGCTTCCACAGCCGTACTATTCCGTCGTTGCCAGCTGAAGCAAATTCTGCTTCTGATGGGTGAGCAGTCGCGAGTCGACATAAAGCCCGGACGGGCTCCTTGCTGGCCTGTATAGCGTGTGAGAACTTCCCTCTCGAATCAAAGATCCTTATTTGCGTGTCCGCACACCCTATCGATGATACAATGAGCAACCCTGCTAGAACCAAGTGTCATCTGGAAGATCGTGGTAGTCATACCTGTTATTATGGTATCTTTGTTATAGGCCAGCACTGTCCACACACTCCCTTTATGCCCTTCTAACAGGGCCTTGCAATCCCACTTTCCGACCCCCCATAACCTGGCCGAGCAGTCCCAGCTGCCGCTTACGATGAAGTCTCCTGCCGGACTCACGTCCAGCGCGCACACATTGTGGCCATGGCCTATCAGCAAAGCCTCAGCATTATCTTCAGGTGGCTTCCCAGGCTGCCGAACCTCTATTATGGTGTCCTTCCCGCCCGATATTATTAGGCCGTCTGGGAAGTCTGTGGAGGATGGGAGATATGCGACAGTATTGATGAATGTGGAGCCGTGCGAAACCATCGAGCAGTCGTATTTGGGAGGATTTTCCGAGAGGAGCTTCCACAGGCGGACTGTTGCATCTCTCGAAGCAGATAGAACAAAAGTCGGATGTGGGAAAATGACAGCGCGGACCTAGTACTGCTCAGCCAGCACAACTAGGCCTCGCAATCAGGTGCTTACATCGTCCTCATGCTGCTCAAGGGAGGCGGAGAGCTTGTAGTCCCCCATATTTATGTTGGACGATGGCGGCGGGGGAGATGCAACTTGGGTCGAATGGTACTTCTCAACAGTGAGTGAACGTCGTTCTAAGCGACTGTACGCCGCCAAATGTCATAAAGTCCTAACATGTTGAGCTTTCATCAAGCGGATTGAATATAAAGTACTGCGTACTTAGGGTGATATTGACTAAAAACAACAAGCGATTGCTAAATACATCTTCAAATTGTCTTGGCGTGTTTCGAAAAGGATTAGCGCTCTGCCCTACGCTCCAATATGATACTTTATGGCTTTATACCTTAGTTTATGCACTCTTTCTTTGTTCTTGTCTTTCCCCACAGACCTCTGGCACTTGTACAGGGCCGAGGTAGCTTCACGTTCTCCTCATTCACTTGGACACGATCTGCCAGACTCATCTTCACGACTTTATGATATCTCATGCCATATTTGGGTGGGATCGTTGATACCGACTTCAAGCTCGCACGCCCACCATCTTTTGCTTCATCATTTTCATTTGGATCACATGCACATGGAGCTTGCGTACAACTGATCGAACAATTAAAACCCTTACGATAATACTACACCACTCGAGTATTGAATCTAGGTCTCATTATCCTTTCGAGCTCTCGAACTACACCGCTTGTCTTTCTTCCTAACTAATACCCTGTTCACCACCATGGCTTCCGGTGAGCCTTTATGTTCTTCTAGCGGTTCTGCTTCGATGCCTTGCCCCCCACCAAGTACCAGTTCCCAGACCTGTGACCGAGCGATCCGAGGTATAGTGAGATTGCTAACAGCTACCAGAAGTCGCAAAGGCAGTGCCGTTGACATGCCATGGGCATTCCCGCCCAGTCACCCATCTTAGCTTTTCCGACGTCGTCGATGATAATCAGTATTACATCATTTCAGCATGCAAAGGTTTGCGAACGCAAGCTTTAGCTATGGTAGCAGGGTTGCTAAGGGCTTATAGACAACAATCCCATGCTTCGGGATGGAGTGACTGGTGACTGGTAGATTACCTTCTCCACGACTTGGGAACAATCGTTGACATATTACAGGATCGGCACGTTCATTGGCCATAAAGGAGCATGCTGGCAAGCTCGTCTCTCCTCTGATGCAACCATTGCAGCTACGGCATCTGCAGACTTCTCAGCGTAAGCTTAACCTCCTTCGCTCGTACACCTCAAGCAAAGGCTGATATTCGTTGTGTGATAGAAAAGTCTGGGACACCCACACTGGCGAATGCATCCATACTCTCCAGCACGCGCACATCGTCCGCGCTGTCGCCTTCCCCTCCCAACCTCGCCCTCAAATCCTCGCAACTGGTGGCTTCGAGAAAAAGCTAATGATCTACGACCTCTCCCAATCGTCTAGCTCACCACACAGTGATTCCTCTTCGCCAACATCGCCAACCTTCGGAAGGACGAACGGCAATGCTACAAAATCTACAGCACCAGGGTTCGAGATTGCTCCTGGCGTGCACAAATCGACGATCAAGTCAATAATATGGGGCGGGAATGCCAACGTCCTCATAACTGCCTGCGAAGATAAGCAGATCCGCTGGTTCGACATTCGGAGTCGCTCACCCATCAGTACATACGCTCTTGAGGGCACTATAGGGTCCTGCGAACTGAACTCCTCCATGTCCACCCTCTCAATCGCGGCAGGTAAAAAGGCCTATTTCTTTTCCGGTACGACACCAGGCCAACTCATCAAGTCCGTAACATTCCCCAAAGATGTGGCTTCGGTGGCCGTGCATGAAGATGAGAGAAAATTCGTGACGGGTGGAAATCAAGACACGTGGGTAAAAGTGTGGGATCTAGATTCAGATGGAACAGGAGAGCCTCTGGACGTGTGGAAGGGTCATCATGGTCCGATCTGGAGTTTGGGGTTCAGCCCCGACGGCAAGCTCTGTGCCAGTGGGAGTGAGGATGGGACTGTGAAGCTGTGGAAGTTTTGCGAGGGCGGCTATGGTCTTTGGAAATGAAATGAAATGATGGGTGTAGTAAGAGTCTCTTCGCTATCTTGATTGACGGAAGGTTGCCATAGGACAGGCGTCAGAAGGAGGGTTTTATGCATGCATCATGGGCGATATCATGGATGAGGAGTTGGAAGGCCATCTGGATTCTTGCTACCTTTGATGATACCCCTTACGTATCGACATAGATGCAATTTGAGACTCGAATACAGTGAAATATTCAAGATTCATGGGGCGAGGGTTGAAGATGCGTAGCAATCATTATAGTCACTTGTCCTTTGCGTGAGCCCACATGGTTCCCTTTGAAGGTATTGAGCCACTGCGATTGGAGAAGACATATGGTACCTATGTAGCTACCTACACCTTCCTGACTAGCGACCCAGTTACGGGGACCTTTCAGTATGGGTCAACTCGCACGAAAAACATCATTGCCAATCTTTCGGAGTTGTGTACATTCGAACTTCAAGTGCAGGCTCTAACAGATCTTACTTGTACAGCATAAATAATGCACCCCGTCGAGAATCTAACAGACTGAATTTGGCCTTTCTGATTCAATTTCAACGAAGGCTTACGTGATCATATCAATGTCATCATCCTCCATAGCCGCCGTTGTAGCCGGAGCTTCCTGACTTGGTCCACTCTTGGCCGTTCCTCCGTTTACTTCGTCTTTCGACTTCCAATAATCTTCCATCTCTTTATCCAAGTCTTCCTGAGTCTTTCTTGGCCGTCCATTCGCTAACCTAGGCCCTCTCTCCCTCTCCCTCTCGCCTCTTCCCCCGTCTCCGCCGCGACCCCTTCCCCGAATGGGACTCCTGGTCCTACTGATCGGGCTTCTACGCCTCGGACTCCGTGTCCTGCTGCGTCGCCGCCGGTTGCTGCTCGCAGAAGGTACGTAGCGATCTACACCGTCTGGTGGTGGTTTCTCCACATTTGTCCGTCTCGGTGCGCCAGGGCTGCGGCTTCGGCTTCGAGTAGCTGGTGTTTCTATTCTGTCAAAGAGACTTCTGCCGGGTTTCACAGCTGTGTCGAACGGGTTTCGTTGCGCCGCTACTCGGCCACGTATCAAATCGATGCTTGGCGCAGTGGGCAAAAGTGTTAGGCGAATAGGTTGTCCTGCTGCATTTGCGCCATCGAATTCGCGAATGGCGCGGTTGGCGGACGATGTTGTCTGGTATGTTATGAACGCTGTGCCAGCAGAGCGGCCGGAACGGTCGTATTTGAGGGAAAGCGAGGTAACGGGGCCGATCCGCGTGAAAAGATCCTGATAGTGGAAACAATTAACTAGGCTTAAAAATAGTGCAATTAGGGAGAGGTACTTCAAGATCATCTTCGCTAAGATCGTAGTGCAAATTATCGACGCGAAGTCTGGCTCCGGCTGATGATCTGATAACGTATTAGTCTGGATGGCTATATGGTCTTGAGGTTATGTTCGTACAAGGCCGGCTCTGGAGAGTATCGGTCGATACGAGTATTGCGTGGTTGGCGGTAGGGTCGTTGAACTGAGAAGTGTCAAAAGGTATTCAATTGGTGTGGTTTCCAAGGGTGACTGACGTGCAGAGTGAGGATCATCGTCGAACTTGTCATGAACCCAGTCTCTGTAGCGACGTCAGCATTTAATTGTCTCCCGAAAAGCCTCAGGATCCCGGTCATTTACGAACGTATCTATATTTTCTGATGTTACGTTTCTGTTGTTCCACTATGTCGCCACGAAGAAGGGTACTATGTCAGCCAATAGCCATGCATGTTTGTGGAAACAGCACTGCTGCGAGTGTTCCGAACGTCGATATTATCGAGAGTAGAGGATTCGCCAGTTGCGGCTGATAGGATACGTCGCAGGCGACGTGGGAGGGGGGATCGGGTGGAAGAACCTATGATAGCATGTTAACTTTAGACATCATTCTTGCTATCAGATTGGTGACAGGGGAAAGAGCCTAGGAGAAGTACCTTGCTTGCGTCGTCGCGGGGCCAGTTGTTCTGACGACGGCCTTGACTTCCACGGTTGCCTTTTCTCTATACCAAAGAACGTTAGTGGGAAGACGAAGAAAGGAAGAGGTCATGTTTACCTGTCGCTCGGAGATCATATCTTGAAGTGGGCGGTCCATTCCTTCGAAAGTATCGTATTTGTATGTCCAGTGGCCTCTTGTAATTTGATCGATTTGGTCGTCAAGGTGGGCACCTCAATGAAGTAACAAGTCTGGTGCACTCCGATGTGTGTTGCACAGGTGTTTAGGTACTTAGTTGAGGATATTGTTATTACGAAGGAACGAACGAACGATTTAGCGTTTCCAAGAGTTCTTGAGAATTCTTGGCGCGATGCTAAAATTGTCACACTTGAATACATTTTCTGCTTGTTTTTGGAGCTCTTTGTAGCATATTTACACTCGAGTATTACAGTCTTAGCGGTCTCAAGATCGGATCCCAGTGAACGATCTATTGGTTGTGCGTTACATGCTAAACGGTACTCATACAACTGTGATACTCACGCAGAAGCCTGTGGGAAATCACAATCGAAGGTCTTCCGTCTATGGATGGCTAGCCTCTTTCAACATTCTCACAGCTCCAGTCCAGTCCATTCATATAACTCTTCGCCTCCCAGACACTTTTACGTCTTCTTCCTATGACTGATGCCATCGTCTATACATAGGTTTAAGCGACCTAAACAGTGAGGTGGTAGAGTGGAGTAATTCAAGCGTCTCGACCAAGATCAGAGATTTGTTTTGTAACGCAGGTCGCTATGGAGTGAAATCCGACAAAGAATTCCTCCCGCTGTAACAAGTCAGATGTAGAGCAAAGCAGGCAAGAATGAGACGGTAGCAAGAGGCATGGTACCATTAAAAGTACGCCTCTCGAACAGTACTTTGGACCTGCCCCTGCTTTATGGCCCCGCTGCCAGAAGGGGGTCGTAAACTATGATGATGGTTTTGAATTACCGGCTGCGGAATCTTTGTTGGAGTTTGAGAAGGTATGACTGGCGTAGGCAGAGGTTCCTCATCATAGTCATCTAGGATATATTCTTGACTTTGTGTACCTTGATCCTGCATCGACACTACATCCATTGGCTGTTGTTCGTGCCGCTGCTTCTGGGTTTGCTGTTGTTGCAGGGCTGCCCCATTTGGATTTTTGGAATTTTTATTGCCTTTCTTTCCTTTTCTACCTTTCATCTTGGCCTTTTCGAGAAGCCGCCGCTTTTCAGCCACGCGCTTACGCTCTCGCCGATCTTTGGCCTCGTACTGTCTAATCAGATGTTGTGGCGGCCGACCGAAAAGGCTCTCATATTCGCAGAATTGACAAATCCATACGTCTTCTTCTCTAGACGGATGATGGTAATTACTATACTCCTGTCGCAGACGGCGGTCACGCGCAGCGATAGCATACTGCTTTGCAAGTGGACGGCGGGGTTTCTTCTGTTGCTGGGAAGGTTGTTGACTTGGACCTGGCTGTTGGGCAGCGTTATGTCCCGGCTGGTTTGCCATGTTGGGGCTTGTTTGAGTTCCCTGAGTAGCAAAGCCCCTACTGTTCTGCGAGATCCGGCTCCTAGACTCGAGTGTAGTGTCCTTCTCCCAACGAGATAAAGGGCTTTGATCTGACCAAACCATACTCTTTGCAGAATCCGACTCGCATGTGAATGTAAATTGTGTCTTTGCCGAGCTAGGTTTCTTTGATAACTGCTGCTCGAACAGACTAGCATTCTCTTGACCTCTTGTCGGTGTACTCGGCAGAGCTGCTGCATTTGCAATGGCTGCCGAGATTATACCCTGATCAGACCTTTGCGTAGCTGCAGGCTCTGCGACCCGGTCAGCTTCAAAATAATTGCATGATCGCGATGACTCTATTACCTTTGAGCTCAGCACTGCCACTTGGCCCATACCCGTTCCGTTGATAGAGGGAGCGACCGGCTTGGGGAGCGTTAGATCCATTGACCGAGACACCCAATGGACTTCGTCCACTTTGATGCCGCGCAGCAGTTCTCCCGTAACGTCCTCTGCCCGCGCCAGACAACCCGTTGCCAGAAGAGACAGCTGGGAGGGCCGAGCTACCTGAGCCGTAATAGTGTCCAACGCCACTATCGGCTTCTGCTTGCATTACATCCACCTCTTGTGCCGAGGTCAACCTCATATGAGCCATTTCAGCGGACAGCGATGAGTGATGATTTCCAAGTGAACCTGAGATGGGTATCTTGCGTTTCTTTTTATTATTCGTATTTTCAAAAGAATCATACCCATCGACAGACTCATTGGACGAAGCTGTCGACTGTGGTATAGGTGGCTTGATGTATCTCGAAGGGTCATGCCTTGCCAATGTTTGACCATTTCTCGAGGTTGAAGTAATAATGGACCCAAGTCTCTGGCGCTGGTCTTGATGTGATCTCATAAGCATAGCTTCGTCATCGCTGCCAACGTCATTTCCTTTGAACTGGTAGCTGTTCTTTCCGATCCCATTATTACTCTCCATGGAAACTATGTCCCCGTTGGCCATATCTTGAGCAACTCCATTTGCACGCTTGGATAATTCATTGAATGGAGTTTGGAAAGGCGGTGTTCCAGAGATTATCTCCGATGCGTACAAGATTGAATCTGCAAGTTCTGATGATACTCGTGACCTTAGGCGTCTCTTTGGTAGGGGACGAATAGGTCGATCTGGATGTATCGAAGATGTCGTGTCTGAGTATTGTAATTCCAGCGGAGAAGGGGGCGAATATGTTGGGCCTGTAATGTATGGGACTGTCAGTTTAAACAGCTCCCTAGTATGAATGCCCAACTTGTAATCATGAAAGTCTCCAATGTGGCTATAGAGAACATCTTGCCGGACTCTGGTCGACTGTTCTCGTGATAGTATCGATAACAAACCGTCATACCTAAAGCTGCGGTCGCCATAGTGTCACTAGTCTCTTCTCGGGACGTCCACGCGTAGCTCTTGTTGACTCGTTATAGTAGATGAATGGGGCAGGTTGAGGTTTAGGGGAAATCTTGTGGCGGAAGGAATCGTCAAAAAGGGAGAGTGCCTAAGGAGTGAATGTAAGCTTCTGTTGACGGCTATCAATGAACGAGTAGTATCTGGAGCTATGGAAGACGCTGGTGTCCATATTCCATAGCTCGGGCTTGTCTTCCCTAATTGCCCTTACGAAGCTTGCTTTGACTCGAACAGAGAACTTCCTTACCAATACTGAAATGAGTATTCTTCAGCACTGCACGAGGAAACAACACCCGCACGAAGAGAACCGAGGAGCAGCACAAAAGAGGAGAGCTCTTTGGTCAGGTTTTGTCTCTTGATCAAATCGAATGCATACACAGATTTGGAGAAGCAACATGATCAAATCAAGCCACCGAGATTATACATTAACTTAGTCATAGCGGTAGTTCTAGTTCTAGCGGCGTTTGGGCCCGACATCCGGATACCAAGTTTCAATCCACATATCCCTCCCTCATTTAACACTAATCAATGCCAAACAATGGATTTATAACTTTCCATATCCAGGTGTCAATGGACCGCCTTGGGTTTTAACGATATCTTTTCTCAAATATGAGCTTTCATGTGTTATCAATCATCGTGTCTATTGAATGGAGAACCCCTGCCGTCCGCACCATTATGAGAGCCACAAAGAAATCAATGCTTGAGCTTAGAAAGGTCTTGTAGCGGTGGGCGGAGGAGATGACAGGCCCGATCGTCTTCTCTTCGATGATCATTAAGAAGTATAAGTGCCAAGTAGTGCACCCAATTCTCCATTGGAAAGGGTCAAAAACGACCCTCTTGGGAAGCCAAGGTCCTTGAGCATCACGTAGTATTTGGGTGATAATCTCTACGCTTTGTGCCAAATGCTCAGTCATCTCACAGCCTGACGACCTCATACGAATGTTCATACATAGCAAAGTCAATGGCTACGCTAGCTAATGAGTCAGATAGAACGTTACATATAGACTAGAGCATTGAAAACGTCAAAAGTTGCGAGTATGAATGCCTTCGTAGACATGCTTGATTGCCATACGTCTGTCAACATGACTTTCCTCGTCCACTAGATTGACTCCCATATTTCGTCTGTTGTCTGTGTATATAATCTACCGGATCTTCAAATCATTACTAAACAATCAGGAGAAAGGATTGTGAGACAACCACAAAGCCTCTGAAATACCGACATGAAGTAGGGTCCTTGCACGCATCGAATCCCACCTATGTTATGATCCACCACGATCAGCATTGTAACTGATTCAGCATCTCGCCTGTGTCTAACTTGTAGCGACTGAGTATAGTACGAAGTAGTGATATAATAAAGTACGGGATCTGGTATTCTAAGGTATTAGCTTCGTTTTGCTATTCACATATCAAAACATCCACGTTCGTATGGTCCCCCGTAGAATATCTGGCTGCTGTGCGGAGAGGCGGAACGCTTCCGTGCATGAACATCCTTGTTGGTCACCATAGAGAGTCGCTGTTTGGGGTACTTTCCCTCGAGAATCCTCGCAACCTTTTTCCACATGCTACGAAGTATTCCAATCGATCAATCCCTAATTTGAGGTCTTCGAAAGGCATTACGTCTCTGCCAAGCGGCCACCTTCACTACAGACCCAACCATACTTTACGGCATACCCTGAAGGACTTCTCCCTCCTGCCCCCTCAACTTCTGGCTGCGAATCTAAATTACACCGACTTGCACGAGTCAAAGGCGTTGTTGAAGTGTCACCTTGGTTTTGGCATATCCCAGTGACCTTGAGCCATGTCTGGCTGGCCGTAAGAAGGCACAGACTAGTCATGTCTCCTCGTCGTTCCTCTCGCGCACGCACCACGCAGCCCACGCCTACTGGACCCCAACACTCCAGTTCCTCCTCCTCCTCCTCCATAACGTCTGGTCGTGCAAGTCGCAGCGCAGGTCCGGACCACAAGCCGTCTCCGCAACGAGGCTCTGTCATAGCACGATCGCAATCCTCGGAAGACCGCGATGCTTCATTCAAAGCGCAAGCGCGCAGAACGCGGAGCAGTCAGGAAGACATCAACGCTGAGACAACGAATGCAGTTGAAGATGATGTAGATGACGAAAGCGAAGAAGAAGTGACGAGGTGCATCTGTGGAAATCAAGAATATCCTGGATTGCCAGTGGCCCCTGGTGACTCCAATAAGGGTAGCTCCAAAGGCGATTCAGATCCCGTAACTTTGGCGGAAGATACCACTGGATGGTTCATACAATGCGATGGCTGTAAAGTCTGGCAACATGGGGGATGTGTTGGTATAATGGACGCAGCCACGAGCCCAGAGGAATACTTTTGTGAACAATGCCGCAAGGACTTGCACCAGATTACTACAACTGTCAATGGGTATGTTTTTGTCCAAGCTCTTGTCTGGCTTCTCTAACGTAGCTTCTAATAGGCGAAAATATTCTCTCTATCTTCCCGTTCAAGGATCAAAAGCTGCCAACCCCTCCCCTTTGCCAACACCTAAAAAGTACTTAAAGAGATCGAAGGACAGCAGCAAAGCTGCCCGAGTCAACGCAGAAGGTACATTAAAGGGACGCCGTTCAACTTTGAATAGCCGTGAGAGTCGTGACGCAGCCCTCGAAGAAGCACAGCTCCAGATTGCGATTGAAGAGAGCAAGCGAGATGGTGGCGCTACTAGCATACCAACCGGCGTCCGAAAGGGCAAGCGAAGTCGAAGCCCAAGCGAGGAGTGAGCTTTCCCCTTCCTTTGTGAATGCCTCTGGAAATTCGACCATGACTTAGATAGCTTCTAGACATAATGAAGACACAAAGCGACAGCGGACCGCATCGGGCTCTGCATCTTCGGCCTCCCAGACCAAAAGTCGTCGCCGAAATTCCAATTCGGAAGAAGAATCTGAGAAGCCAGAAAGAGTCAAGAACATACGGGGCGCTGCAGCTCGAAACCATAGGAATAAAGAAGTCCGTGATCGCGAGGCCCAGCAAGAGAAGGAGCCAGCAGACGCTGGCAGGAATAAAGGCCGTACTGAACAAGATGATGGTGATCCTTTCCCTCATCGCAAACGATAATGTGTTCTGACTGTCAATGGCAGAGTTCGGCTCCGTAACTCCAGAGCCTCCCCTTCGGACAGTCAGTGGCAGAGGTAACAAACCTCCCACCACGTTACTCCCAACCCCCGCCCTTCCTGACCCTCCACCTCCCAAATCCTCCCATAAAAAGACCGGCAGGCCCCCAGCGCGCAGAGGTCGTGTCGGCAGGAACCAATACACAAAGGATCGCATCTTACCACATCAAAATGATGCTCATCGCAAATCCTCGCCAGTCCCCAGCAACAGCTCGCACAACGCTGATGGCAGCACCCCACGTGCGAACGGCGTGACAAACGGGCACGGAGAATCCAACGGTCTTGGCAAGCCTTCCAAACCGCGGCACATGAATCCCAATAAGACAACTATGAACGATATGAAACGCCGAGTGGCCAACATCCTGGAATTCATCTCAATCACCCAGGTGCAGATGGCCGGAGCGACGGCAACATCGACGACGACGAAGTCGAGCACGAGCACAAATACACCGCCCGACAGCAACGGCAGCGGTAACAGCAACGATGATACTCGGGGCTGTAACGGAAAAGGCGAAATGAAAGAAAGTTCTGTCAGGGCGGGACCCTCTGATCTGAATGGAATAGACGAACGGGCGTTTGGGGCATTGAGTAGTCTTCAGATGATGGACGTGCTGACCGGGCAGCTCTTGAAATGGCAAGGGGAGTACGGGAAGTGGGACAAGTGACGACTTGGCTGCTGTCCAGCAATGACAAAGGATGGGCTGACGGACGATGGCGATAATGACGAGGACGTAACGGGCATTAATCACAAGCGGGGTGGGTAGTTTTGCAAGGGGAAAAAAGGCGTTGAACGACCTACCACAAGCTGGCGTTCGTTATGGCTGGTCTGGCTGGGAAGGCTCTCCAAACGGATTGAAGTACGGGATGATACCAATTGAATTATATGCTTTTCAAATCCCTTAGCGTACCATACAAGTGATGTATGTTGAGATTGAGCTTGCTGTACTAATACATACTAGGTATCTCATATTCGCAAACGATGCCAAAGACGTCATGATAGTATAGTTCATCCCTCTTCAAACGCCCCTTGAAAATGCTCAGACTCGCAAAACCTCTCCAGACCAAGACGCCTTTAATCCCATGTTTACAAAAATCCTTTACTATCACTCAACATCCTCTGCAACCCCTCCGCGCTCCCACTCTGCTGCCTGCTATGCGCCCTCACACTACCACCAAAATCACCATCTCCGACACCCGATCGATTCCCCCTCTCCATCCTCAGACTCTTCCAGCCCTCAAGCTCCCTCTCAAGCTTCAGCGATTTCTCCTTCTCTTCTCGGAGGTCCCGCTCGGCCCTTCTGGCAGCTAATTGGTTGTTCGCATCTTCGGCTTGTAGTTCGTCGATGCTTCGTAGCAAGCGTTCGACTTTGCCGCGGCCTTTGGCGACGTCGTCGTTCAATTGTTGGGTGATCTTGTCCCGGCGAGCAAGTTGGGCTTGCAGGTCGCGCACTGTACGGTCGACATTGCGCACCGAACGCAGGGAGGTTGCGTGAGCCGTTTCTTGCGTTTCGAGTTGGTGCTCAAGCTCCTGTACTCTGCCATTCAGGAAACGTACATCCTGGCTGGCGCTCGAATAGCCCTTAGTTTCCAAGTCTACGACCCTGCCTTGGAGATCCTTGAGACTCTTTTCCAGGGCCGCTTTCTCCTTGTGCAGAGTCACGTTGGTCTCTCGTTCAGCCACGACGTCTTTTTGCATTTCTGTAGTCAGGGCATCTGCTCTTCGCATCTTGCCAACTGCCGCAGCGGCGATATCTTCTTGCTGAGCGAGCTTAGACTTCAGGTCTAGCAGCTCACGGTCCATGCCAGCAGCATTGCGCATGGAAGGGCTCTCGCCACGAGCTAAGTCTCCAAGGCGGTCGCCAGCTTCTGTCAGGCGAGCTTCGAGGCTACGTTTCTCCTTCAGAAGCATGTCCCGTTCAGCAGCGACATCATCCACGGATGTGCGGAGGTTTCGGACTTGGGACAGAAGGGAGACGATCTTACCCTGCGCGTCGTTGTGAGCATCGACTGCCTCTTCTCTGGAAGACGATAAGTCCTGCAAAGTCATCTCAAGCCTTGATTTCTCTTTTGCCCACGTAGAGCTGTTCAGCACCTCATCATCCCATTTCGATCTCAACTCTTCCAGCTCGTCGCGGATTCGAGTGTTCTCGGAGCGCACATGGATGACATTCTCCCTCTCGATTTCAAGCTCGTTGGTCAACGTTGAAAATTCGTTCTGGTACTTGCGTCTCGTTTGCTCCATGGAAGTCTCTTTATCTTCTACGTCCATGGCCCGCTGGCTTCGGTAATCTTCGAGCTCGTGCTGAAGTCTTTTCCTCGCTTGGACAGCCGCCTCCAGATCCGTAGCGAGGTCCTCGATCTTCTCTTCATATTGCTGATTATGGCGCTGCAGGTCTTCAATCTGTGCATCCATATGTTGCCTTTCAGCCATGACCGTAGCATAAGTGTCCTCGCTTTCTCGAGCTTGAGTTTTGGCATGTTGCTCTGCGCGCGATGCTTTGAGCACTGCGATCTCAGCTTGCTCGAGCTTACTAAAGTACTCATCCGCACGGCGCTTGTAGAGACTTAGACTCGATGCGAGATCTGAGGCTTTGGATGATTCGGCATCAAGTCTAATCTGTAAATCTGAAAACTCCTGCAGCAGTTGATTCCTGGACGCTGCTTCATGCTCACTTGCAGCGGTGACCTCTCGAAGTTCGGACCTTGCATCTCGAAGCTCAACTTCCATCGAGGCGCGGGCATGCTTGATGCTGTCAAAATGCGACTTTGCTTCAGCCAGATCGGTGACAGTGTTGTTGTAAACCTGTGCCAATGCATTTCGAGAGCTTTCTTGCGAATTAATGAGATCGTAGAGCTCTTCGTGAGATTTGGCTTGGACGTCTCGTAATGATAGTTCGCCAACTTGCAGCGTCCTCTCTAAGGAAGAGACCTTCTTAGCTGAGTCGTCGAGTTTGTCGTGAAGCCGACCGTTTTCTCTTTCTAGCTTCTGTACACGCCTGACCGAGGGGCTCTCTTCCTGCCAAGTGTCTCTTTGAGGCGACAGACGTCCGAGCTGGCTCTGTAGATGGCGATTTTGCATTTCAGTCATTTGGAGCTGATTCTGTACCATTTCGAGCTCGCCGGCAAGATCCATTCGCTTGTTGTATGCTAGGGTATCAACCGTGCGGTCAGATCGCCCTGAATCAGTAGTTGGGTCGCCTTGATATGGACGACGGTCAGGCGTAGAGGCATTAGAGTAAGATTTCAAACCAGAAATCTTGCGGAGATGCTTTGGTGATTTTCTACCAGGAAGACTGTTTTGAGCATTCTGGTCGAGTTCTTCAAGAAGCTGCCGCTTGGAGGACGAATGACGGGCATCAATCTCAGCAACCTCATGGTTATGTCGCTGCCGAAGCTCAGTCAATTGACTTTCGGCACGCGTCCATTTCTCTCCTGTCACTCGTAACGCTTGTTGGGTTGCTTCCAACTGTCCCACCAGATCGGTGTAAGCAGGTAGGCTGGGGGCTACAGTTGCCCAAGAAGGCGAGATTTCATTCGATTCGGGGTTGAAGACCTTGTGCAAGAGAACAAGCTGTTGACGAGACTCTTGCAACTCCACATTAGCACCATCGAGCAAGGCTTGAAGCTTCCTAGTGTTGCCTTGGGCTTGACTTCTCAGCTGCCGTTCTGACTCCAAATTGCGGTTGGCTTCGGCTAACTGTATGTTTACTGCGGAAGAAGCTTTTTCGGCGCTACGACTAGCTTTGTGCTCTCGTTCAACCTCGTGGGTCAGATCTTCGAGACTTAGGGCAAGCTTCTCCTTCTGCTTCTCAAGAGATGCCAATGTCATTTGAGAGTCGTTCTGTTGGCGAGAAAGACGCTTGTTTTCTTCTTCCAGCTTTGTCTTTTCGGCTTGGAGTTGGCTCATCCTGGATCTCTGAGAGTCGCCAGCTCTTGAGTTCGACCTTGCAATATCCAGATTCTTTTGCTGCACTTTGTTCAAGAGTGCACGATTGTCATTTTCTGATGCAGACAATCGGCCTTTGACCGTGACCAATTCCCTTTCTAAGCGCTCCTTGTGCTGGTCGTGTTGGAGTCGGAAGTTATCAGAGTTGGCAATCAATTGCTTCAGGGACTGTAGTTCAGTTGCTAAGCGGCGATTTTCAGTCTGGCTATCATCACACTCAACGGTCTTGCTGTCCAGCTCCTTCCTCAAGATTGCCTGTCGCTCATTCGCTTGTCGAGATAGGCTTCGCTCGGCGGCAGCCTCTGCCTCCAACCTGGATGCCTCGGCCTCAAGGAAGCGTTCGCGTAATTTCTTGAGTTCGTTTTGCAAGTCCTTGCGGCTCTTCTCGGCGTTGTTACGTGCATCTACGGCACGGCGAAGGGTGTCCTGCTGCACGTAGAGCTCCTTCTCGATGATAATTTTGGCCTCGTTCAGACTCTGGTAGTCTTCCTTCATGGTCGTCATTTGGTGGTCATTGAGCATTTGGACATCATCTCTGGACTGCCTTTCGCGACTGAGGTCTGCTTGTACTTGATATAGCTCTGCCTTGAGGTCCTGTATCTGGCTGTCAAGCATCTTCCGATTGTTGCCAGCTTGCGCATCCTCGGAGATTTTGGCGTCAAGCACTTTCCTTGTGTCCGCCGCTTCTCTCTCAAGCTGCGTTTTCTGGGTTCTAGTAGCATCGACTTCCGCTTGGATCTCGCGAAGCCGTGCATGTATGCTATCATGCCGAGAAGCAAACATATCTCTTTCCGATTCCAGCGCCTTACGTTCAGCATCATACCTCTTTTGGTCTGCTTTGAGCACTGCTATCTCGCTTTCCTTGCGGCTCATCATGTCCTCATAACCGGTTGAAGTAGAGGATAGTTCCTGGAGCTGCTGCCGTATCTGGCGATTATCGTCCAAAAGATCTTTTGCTTGCTTTCGCGACAACTGCAGGTCTTTTGTCGTAGCAGCAAGCTTGACGTCTAGATCTTGATCTGTCTTCAAAAGCTTACTTTCCAAATCCGAGACTTTACGCTCTTGAAGGTGCAATTGGCTCTCTAACATCTTGTTGTCTCGGACTAGCCCCTCTTGCCTGTCATTTTTCTCAGATCTGGCTCGCTCATTCTCGTTGAGTCGGACATTGAGGTTGGTAACCTGCTCTAAGAGCTCATTCTTGTCAGTCTCGAGTCTGGTAATGATTTCGCCAGCCTGCTCTAACTGTCCTCGCCATCTGTTGGCTTGATCCTCTGCCTTCTTCTTAGCGTCGACAAGGTCGTCCAGTTGATCCTCAAGATGCTCTTGGTCACCAATCGCACCAGCAAGCTTTTCCGCAAGTTCGGTCTCGCGGTACTGCAGTCGCTTGAAGATTTCTTCTTTATCAAGTGCGAGAGAGCGCTCGCTTTCCAGCGTTTGTTGAACATGCTGAGCCTCTATTTCTGCACGCCGCCTTTCCTCTTCTACTCTGAGCCGATCTTTGCTCTCCTGTTGCATTTTCGCTTCAAGCTTTTGAATCATCTCGTCACGCTTTTGGACTTCTCCAGCAGTCCTCGAGGCGCCGAGTAAAGGCTTCATTCGGACAAAGAGTCTCCACCAGGGACTGTGGCAAAGACTAAGATAGACTGCAAAGTTATGTTGGATGATTCGAGTAGCTTCTGCTCGATACAAGCGCTTATGTGCGATCCTTCGCTGAACAAAGCCGCGCGCGACCGATTGAAGTCTCGACATGATATCTCGGATGAGAGTATCACGCTGCTCTTCGAGCTCGGCCAGAACACCGGCTCTAAAGAAGACCTTTGTCAAGCCAACTCGATAGAGTGCTCTATCTAAATCAAACTTCTCAAGCATAATCTGAGCAGCCGTTTGACCTTCGAGATAGCCTTTGGGCATGTTGCGACAAAGAACCTCATATCGTTGGCGAAATTCCGAAAAGGGCAGCCTATTTGGGAAACCAGTCCTTGCAATCCTAATGCCTTCGAGTACACCATTGCACCTCAGCTGATCGAGCACGAGAGGCGCACTGAATTGCTTTGGTCGTTTCTTGTGATTGGGAAGAATACAACGCACAAAATGAGGATGAGTAGAGTGAAGTTGATTCATTAAGCTTGAGAGCTGCTCCTTGTGTCGTTGTGCTACTGTCCGAAATAGACCCTTTTTGATACGATGTCTTGTTGCGCCTGCGCCGGCGTCTTCTTCGGGTTCTGCGCAGTCCGCGAAGAGTGACGCAGTATGCTTGTCGTTAGATGATGCAAGGAGCCTCGTTATATTGTCGTTCAGCGGATCTTTGTTCTTCTCAAGCCAACCTAAAGTAGAGTACTCAACCTCAGCTGCATAATGAGTCAGGATGAAGCCTTGAGACAAGCGTGACGGCCGGTACTTGTTAGTTTTTCGATCCCACAAAGAGTGCATTTTCTCGGTAAAAGATTTGTCTGTAGCCTTTGGCATGACAGAGTCTTCATCGAGACAAGAGAAAATGCCTATCGGATTTGGTAATTCAATCAAGTCGATTGTGGGTTGCAGGTCTTTTCCAAAGTCAATAAATTTCCACTCAATCTGTTCCCTCGCGTACTCTTCCTGCTCCAGGACGAACATATGGTGGTTGAAGAATTGTTGGAGCTTCTCGTTAGTGTAATTGATGCACAACTGTTCGAAGCTGTTCTCTTCGAATATTTCAAAGCCAGCAATATCAAGGACCCCAATAAAATGGGAGTCCTCGAGCCCCATACCAGTCCGATCAAGCTGGCGATTGATTCGAGCCACTAAATCGCCAAACGCTCGCTCATAGATACCCTTGGATAATGCGTCCAAGGACAGCCGGACCTGTTCTGGAGTTTGGACCTTTTCGACCCATTCTCTGCCGGCCTTGACTTTCGGGTGGAGTAGACCTTGGACAAATGGTTCAATAGCTATACCTAGCATTCGACAGACTTTCTCGGCTTGCGAGTACGCCTCCACCGTCAGAGTGGCCTGATCAGCCCGCATACTTTCCTTCACGACCGTGACGTTGCCAAGATGCAAGACTGCAGCTACAGTTCGTAGTACAGAAGTCTGTTCATTGTCCGAGAATCCCATGATATGGAATGCTTCGAGCAGCGAATTCCATTCGTTAGCATCAGACACACCAGCTACCATGTCATTACCATCTTTGGTATACACGAAGTCTTCAACACCTAGGTCAGATATCATGAAATCCTCTTTCATTCGGCGATCGGCTCCTCTCAGCAGCTGATAGAAAATATGGTAATTCCTTTCGCTTGAGTTCAATTTTACAACTCTCGACTTCTCAAGCAAATACCAATCGATGAATGCACCTGCAATTTGTCCGGAGCGCAAAAACTCAATTCGGATAAATTTACCAAATCTCGATGAATTGTTGTTGCGGACTGTTTGTGCGTTTCCGAATGCCTCAAGAATCGGGTTGGCTCTAAGGATTTGTTGTGAGAGATTCGAGAATTGTCGGCCACCAATTTTTGTTCCTGGGGAGTCCGAGGTTGCCACCGCAGCAAGATACTGAATGACTTTCTTCGTATTTTCAGTCTTCCCAGCACCTGATTCACCGCTGCAGGAACATTATTATAATGTCAAACCAGGGCAAGGGAAAACTTACGTAACAAGGATACTCTGGTTTTCTCCCTCGTCCACCAGATTGCGAAATGCTTCGTCGGCGATTGCATAGATGTGGGGCTTTGTATCTTCCCTATTGCGTCCTTTGTACCTTTTCATGTACTCATTGGTGTAAATTGGCAACGGACAGTATGGATTGACAGTGACAAGGAATAATCCTGAGTATGTGTAGATCAAGTCTGCTTGATACCTCATGTGCAGATTGTGCACCACAGAGGCTTCATTCAGATGTGTGAGTTCTGCCATGTCATCGGCCTTGTCAAACTTCGCAGGATTGACCTTGTCAACGCCTTCAGAGCCAACCTCACGTTGACTCCCGTCGTCACATTGCACAAGCAATTGACCTTCTCCAAGTTCTCCAGTGATCCAGCCTTTTATAAAAGCCGCTTGTGGATCCCGCAGCCAGACATATCGCTTGCCAGAGAAATCGTTCTCTCCCTCAATCCCCCCAACCTTATCATCTGCTCGCTGCGATTCCTCTGACTTTATGAATTTTGGCGCAAAGGTGTTCGAGGTCTGATGATTTGCTCTGTTGGAATTGGATCTCTGTCGTGACGGTTGTAGCGTTGTAAGACTGGGTGCGCCAAGCGGCGAGAATGATTGAGTGCGACTGTGCCCGGCGTGGTTTGCGGTGCCCGGCGGCGATGTGAGAATCGAGGATTTTGGTTTCATATTAGAAGCGTTGGGACCGGGAGATGGTGTAGGCGACCCACGTTCGAATGGGTTATTGCGCCATCGAGCGCTGCCAGGAGCTGTGGTCGACATGGTTGCAACGCAATTGAGATTGGAAGAACCGAACTTCTATTAAGGGACCGTGAGTATTAAGGGATGGAAGCATACATGATGGCGCCTGAGCGTGAGGCAGACGGTGGGCTCTGAAGCCGACGCCGTTCAGAATGAAGCAGCAGCTTGACCAAAGCTTAACAGCTGTCGTAGATTTTGACCCAAACGGGAGCAGGGCTAAATGTAAACAAACCAGCGACAGGGATTAATAGTCGAACACGCTTTCCGGATCCGGAGTTAGCGGCGCCAGAGGACGCCAAGAGTCGTCCGCGATCCCAGAAGCAAAGTTCAATTTTGTATCGTCTTTTATTCTAATCCATGTCCAAGTCCAAGTTCCTCAAATACAGACTCATCAGACCAACGTTCGCCTTCCCTCGCCACTTATCGACTTAATACTTTTGCTGCCCTCTTGAAAGGGTCAGTCTCGACACAGCGCTGATTCCGTGACAGACGACACCCACTCCTTTAAAGCTGTAGATTGCGCCCATTCTTCTTCTCCGTCATGTCCTTCGCAACCTCTCATGTTTACTCGCATGTTCTCGGAATATCTTGTCGCTAACTAGGAGTGGCTGTCTACCTTTACCTTATCTAGATTGATAAATGCGACGAGTTCGAGTCGCTAGCCATGTCCAACTATCCTCCACCTCAGTATGGAATGTCATATAATCCTAGTGGTCACATGGCTTCTCTTCCTGGTACATATAGTACGGAGTCCTCGCAATATATCTATCACAATCAGACACAACCTGCGTATCTGCATGGCCCAGGTCCTCCAAACGGCGTGTCACCAACACCGTATGCAAACGTGCAGTCATTCAACGTCAATGGTCAAGGTATAACACCACCAGGCAATGGAGTAAATCAAGGTTTTCCAGGCTATAATACTCAGCCGTTTCATAACGTGCTTCCTCCACCACCCTTCCCACCTGTGCGAATCCCCTTTGGGAATTCTCACTCTCATCAAGCTTCCAGTCAAAATTTGACCAAAGCGACTGTCCCTTTAGCGCAAGGGTACCTGCCGTCGGAGTCTTCAGAGGCTCCATTGCAGGAGAAAAGTGGAATCGCGCTCACTGAGCATCCCGAAGGTGCTATCCTACCTACTTCGGATCTTGAAGACGGGGAGTTGGATGATGAAGAAAGCGACAGGTCCTCGAACCTTACAGAATCGAACGCTATGGGAGTGAATCTCTCTCGAGCTCCTGCGCAGGGGCCGAATGAGGAGAATGGCCTCACAGGAAAAAATGTGTTGAATGGCAGTAACAACAACACGCATGAAATATCTCCAGGCCAGCTACAAGGTGACTACTTCTATCCCTCCTCTCATAAATCAAACGTTTTCTCTCCAAGAAGAGAGCTAATCCTACCAGATGCATTATCCGACTCTGACAATCAACTGCCAATAACTTCCCACGATCAGCAACCTTTACCGCAGACCGGATACGATAATGTCTCTACATCCTCTCTATCAGTGGGAGGTACATCTGGCGCAAACCTACCAACAAGTGATGCTGTAGAGGTGCATGCCTCCATGAATACCAAACCTATAGCCGAGAAGAAGAGGGATGCGCGAAAAGCATTACTGGATCTTCACTCCTTCGGCCATGACTTCAACGATATTGTCGGCCGCGGCATGGATCCTGCCTTTCTTCGAACACTCTACACAGACGTTGGTATACCTATTGACTCTTCGCCGTCCTCGCAGCTACAACGAGAACTTGAAGTCAATGCTCGCAGAGCGTCAGCGATCGATCCAGGCGCTACGAACAAAGAAGCTCAACCGGAAGTAGCGAATCTTGAACCATCAACCACATCCAATGGTGCTAGTGGCCTTACGAAGACTTCGATGGTCGTGACAATCGAGAAGGAGAAGGAGCCTGTAGTATCCTTAGCTACAACAGCTGCGCCTAAGAAAGCGTCAACGAATACACCTTCAGGAAAGACATTGGGATCCAGAACTGCTGATTCCAAACCGCTCGATCGCAAGGAATACATCGCTCGGATGCTAGCAGCTAAGGCAGGCAAACCCGTACCCAGTATTAGTTCGTCTGTGGCACTGAAAGAGTCCTCGGTTGCAGCTTTAGGACCGCCCGTTCGATCACCTACAATTAGCGCTGCTTTGGTTTCCAGCCTGTCTGTTGCTACGCCTGTGGCTCCAGCGATCGATCAGCCTCCGCAAGACGATATGTCTATGGGTTTGCCGCAGTCACTCAAAGATAATCAAGATATTGATGCGAAGAGAAAAGCCCAGACAGAACTAGCACGTCAAAAGATGGAGGCGCTGAAATCTCGGCAAGAGAACGCAAAATTGATCAGCAGCAGTGAGCCAGCAGACCAAATTCATGTATCTTCATCTACAAATACTCCTCAACCTCCGGTGGCAGCACTGATGATGACGTCTCAGCCACCAGCATCAAGTCGCCAAGCTTCTTACCTCTCCCCTGCAAGCCAAAAGGCACCTTTCAGCATACCGGGCCTTTTCATGACAGCTCCACTAAATCCCGTTAAGCCGCCGAAAGGTGGGTCAAATCAGTCTTTTACGGCTTCCGCTCCAGGACAGCAGGAGCGTTATGTACCTACAGCAGCCCTTCATCAAACTCCCACAGTCACCGATGCAGCTCCTATCTCTCAGCCTATCGCTGATGCTGAGAATAAGGCTATCAGAATAGACACGGCCGGACCAGCTCTGACACACCGAAAACGCCAGAAGGCTGCTGACTTTCTTGATCCACCCTCTACGAGAACCAAAAGGCCATTGGGGCAACAAGAAGACTCTAGCGTGATCATCGACATCAGCGATGAAGACATGGCCGATTCTTCGGACGATGATAGCTCGAGCGTGTATCTTACCGACACTCGGATAAGTGCATCAAAGGATTCTGAGACTAAAGACATTAGAGGTGACAAGCAGAAGTCCATTGGAGATTTGCCCCCTTTAAGTGACTTTCCTTCGCAAAAGAAAGCTCCATCAATGACATCTCTCACTATGCCAACAACGAGCCAGACCAAGGACTCAAAAGGCCTAAGAAGCAAAGAAATGGAAATCGAGCTGATGAATCGCAAGATCGCCGAGCTTGAGCAGCGCATCAGCACTAAGAAGACGACGAGCCGCGCTATCACACCCAAAAATTTTGGTGACACGACGGCGTCACCCACTCCCAAGGATCCTTCTCGGGACGTTGAAGCTCTGTCTGAAGCTACAGAGGTTCTCGAAGCAGCCATTGGTCATGAAAATGATGGTTATACCCGCCAGTTGTCTCTTCCTACTGCAGACAATGCTGATACCGTGGAAGCGGAGAAGAGGCTGCATGAAGTCGAGCGGGCAAAGGCTTCAGTCGAGCGGTCTCTCGCTGCAGATCTTGCACAAGCCTCAAATGAGCAGCAAATGCAACCAAAGGAGATACTGCAAAGGACGCAGGATCATGCGCAACCAACGGTTCAAGGCGAGTCGCAGCCGGTCGATGAATCAGGAGATGTTCGACAACAACAAGTCGAACAGCAGCAGGTAGAGATTCAACGACATGGTGGCATCCAAGATGATCTGACCAGCCGACTCGTTCAAGAGGACTCACAGTCTCGAGAGCAAGCAGAGACGCAGCCGCATCAGGCAGAGCGAACGAGCCTTCAGGCAAAGGAGCAACCTGAGCTTCTTGAGGAACAGCGCCAAGAGCGAAAGCGGGCTCTTGAGTCTGGATTGCCGGTCCTCGATATGACTGTGGAGAAAACCAGACAAAAGCTTGAGTCTATGAGGAAAGAGATTGCAGATCTTGAGATGCAGGTTCAAAAAGGTATGGAGGGCAGGAAAGCTCTTGTCGAGGAACTCAAAGGGCTGTCGCAAGCGCCAGACGCGCCACCGGATGTTCACGAACTTCATCGTCCCAACATACTGAACCATGCAGAGCAGTCATCGGGGAAGACAGAGTCACAAGGTAAGTAGCTCTCTAGTTTACTGACTTTGGAACTCTAAGAAAAAGCGCCGAAAAACTGAACTTGCTTCCAGCTGCAACACTACCGCCGTCATATAGAGAAATTATCGACGACTTTAAAGGACCGGACTCTAAGGACACCGAGAAGGCAGGCACGCTTCAGGAGCCGACGACAACTGTGCAATCAGAGAACGCTTCTGCTTCCGCTCTGCCATTACAAGCCGCCACCCATGCAGACGAGCAATTGTCTGACGGAGAACTCCAGGAAGATATCATGGACATATCTCGGAGTGAAATTGATGAAGGTGAATTATCCGAATACCGCCCAAAGATACCCGATGCCAAGGTCAACCACACCGACAATCACGAAGACAAAGAAGGCTATGAGCCGGCAAGCAAGAACGGCGTTATTCAACGGCATCCAACTCAGGATTCGGACCCAATAAACGGCGAAGTAGTAGAGATTGATATGCCAGACGCCGATCCTGAGTCGCTCCTTACTAACGAGCCGGGAGCGGGATTCCCCTTATCAATTGATGAGCTCGATCACAACGCTGACCTGCAGGATGAAGGGCAACTATCGCATCCCGATTTGTCTTTGGCTGATGATAGTGACCCCGATGATTACGAGCCACCGGAGCCAGCGCTATCACCCAAACTGCCAGTTAATGAGCCCAAGACTTCGACCTCTTCGCCGCCCTACGTCGATGTCAACCGCAACATCGCGCTTGTGCAGCCGGAAACACAGCCAGTCGTAGAAGATATAAATGCTATAGCGAAAACAATCGTACCAACGCCCCATGAGGTAAGCTAGCACCTTGCGCTATTCATTCATTGTCTACTTATCCATTCACAGGGAATAGTACCTACGCGAACCCATACAAGTCGGCAGTTCATCCCATACGAGAGCCCTTTGAAGCAGTTCAAGTCGTATCGTAATCATCCAGAGTATCTCAACGAAGTCTCCCAGGGGTTTCGATCGTTGACTTATTCTCACACGATTAATCCAGATCTCCCAATCTGCCGCTATGAGCTTGGTGGCATATGCAATGACGCTTCTTGCCAAAGCCAGCATTTCAAAAGCCTTGGGCTGAGTGGTGCGTTGAATTGAAGTTTGGCGAGCTGCATCTCCCCGTCACTTCGAGAACCTCTACCTCGTTGTGTATACCTCGTACTCTTAAAGTGCCCCAGCTGACACAGGGTGTCTTCACTGTCATAGACGAAAAGATCCTTGTCGATCTTGGAACACTACCCAGGGACGCGGATGCCAACGCGTATACCGACGGACTAAAGTTGCTCGTCCAAGACATACGCAGTCGGAAGATCAAAGATGTCAACAAAGTGGCATCCGAGATCACCGCATATCGAAGACGATTTCTTGGCGAGACTCAGATCATATCCATGTAAACCGGAGCGTAGATGCTTGTGCAAAGCTACCACTGGAGCTCCGACAGGCCTTACCGTGGCTCGCACCTCTTGAAAACGACCATCACATAATCAACCACCACCTCGTGGTCCTCCGGATTCTCCCTACCCTTCTTTTCACGTTCGATTCTTGCATAGTCCAATGACCTTTCTGTCACTCGTAATACTAAGCATAGCATGGAAAATCGCCCATTCAGCGTCGGAAGATACCCAAAATTCTTGCATAATTTAAGGCGTTTGCCTTGGGGCGGTGGACAGTAACCGAAGAAACGAAGCAGTTACTCCCGTTCACGGAAAGCTTGCGTTACCGAGAAAGCGTGACTTCGGGCATGGTCATGAAAGGAATAACAGATGCCCATCGAATCATGATGGGACTATTTACACGAGTATGCTTAGCTAGTAATCATAATGCAATAACCATTCACCACCGGACTCTTTTACATTGATTAAAAGTCTACCAAAGAGAGAACTAATTGCGCTTTTGTTACGTAGACGCTCTTCTCCTGAAGGGAATGATACATCCTCTTGTAGTCACCACAGCCTGCCCTATATATACAGTGACACTACCAATGCAAGTTACCGGAAAAGATCAATTTTACTGTCTGTAGATATCCGATCACAGCCCCTTCCTTCCCCCAACAACATAAAAAAACCCAAACACAGATGTAGCAGATGCTCAAGTTTCAAGTTTCTAGTTTTAGAATCTAGAATTGCTTGTTTATTTGAGTGCGTCTTTCTTCGCTGGAAGCTATACTGTGCATGAGCGCCCCAAAGCCGCTCAGATATCCTCCACCGGCTCGTTCGAAATGAAATACATCCCAGTGGTGGTATCATTCGTCGAATTCGTCATCACCGTCTTCCCCAACTTCAACGCTCCATTCTCCACCACACCTCCACCCGGACTCGGGTTCCGCTGGAGCGCATTGGCTCCGTTCAGGACCGTGAAATTCGCCAAGCTGATCTCGTTCGGGTTGCGATTGACGATCGTGGGCAGGCCGAAGAAGTTGGCGGTGACGGCGTCGTGGCTAATTTGGAGCTCGAAGTAGCCGCGGTAATAGAGTTCCGACCATTGGAGTTCGCGGTTGTAGTCGACCAGGTGGGCACTGGCGTTGTTGGCGCGCGCGATTGTGATGTTTTGGCCTGCTGGTGATGGAGAAGATACTGCCGAGCCGGCAAACTAGAGACGCTATCAGTTCAATGTTTGCAAATCGGGATTGGCTCTGGCCCTTTGAAGTAGCTCATCTGACTTACCTCGACACCTATACTTCCATTACCAGTCGTGGGGTCATATGGATGGTTGTCCAGCCAAATCAAGTCGCTAACCCAATTGGCGTGGGAGTCACCAGAGATCACGATGTTGTTGTCGATCTTGTTATCATAGAGAGTCTGGAACGTGCGGTTGCGGTTGGCCTGATAACCATCCCATGCGTCGTAATCCAATGGGTTGACGTTTCCGTACGCAATGGACTCATTGATACGAGAGAAGACGGTCTGGGACCCAATGACACGCCATGTAGCTGCCCTTTGCTTCGAGGAGATGAGCTGGCTGTAAAACCAGTTCTCTTGCCGGCTGCCCATCATGGAACGACCTGCGTCGTTTGAGATTGCGTGCACGTAGTCTGTGTTCCAGTAGAGATCGGTGATGGACCTGTCATACTGACGAGTATCCAGCATGATGAGGTCAAGCAGAGTCCCAATGGAGAAACTTCTCCAGATGCGTAGATTATCATCCATCTCTACCTGGCGAATGGGCATCCATTCGAAGTAGGCACGAACTGCATTCATCTTTCGCTGGTCGACGCTGACACCACCGTCACTAATAAATGAGGCTTCGGTGTTGTTGAGCTCTGCAGACCCATCTCGGTACGTGTTGTCAGCGACCTCGTGATCATCCCAGACTGGGATCCAAGGGAAGGTCTGATGGCTGAGTAAGAGGTCGAGATCCGTTCGGTAAGTTGCAATGCGCTTGCGATAATCATAAAGTGTATAGATAGCTCGGTCGGGCAGTGGCACACGGCCGATTGACTGACCCCAACCATAATCACCATTCTTGTACTCGTATATATAATCGCCAAGGTGGATGACGTAGTCCACCGAGTCCTTTCGGGCTGGATTGCCAAAGGCATTAAAAAAGCCAAAGGGAAAGTTGCTGCAGGAATAGATTGCAAGACCAATCTTTGTGACAAGGTCGTTGGCCGCAGGCGTCGTCTTTGTGCGGCCAATTGGGCTCGTAACGTTGGAATTGCAGACGCTGAACTGGTAGTAGTACCTCGTGTATGGGGTGAGATGCTGGGCTTCGACCTATCGCCTGATCAGAATACTGTCTGGCTTTCGCAGCTTGTGAATATGGATGGATTGCTTACCTTCAAGGTGTAGTCGACATCAGAGCTCGTGTACGCCAGTCCGGAGTCCACCACTTTCGAGAAAGCCTTGTCTGATGCGACTTTGTAGCTTACGCACACAGGAGCGGTCGATGGGGATACAGCCCCGGTGTCGTTGTAAACTGGCACTGGGTTGTACAATGGCACGTAGCCTGAGACGGTGGTATTGTCATTAACATCATCCTGGGTCGGCGCACATCTCGTCCAGATGATGACTGATCTGGGAAACGGGTCCCCCGAAGCAACGCCGTGGGTAAAATTCAGACTCGCTGCATTCTGGGGAGCCGAGCCAGCATTGCGCTTGTTCACTTTGTGAATGGAGATGCCCAGACTAGGGTGATTGTGGGAGGGTGACCGATAGTTGATGTTCGCGCCATAACTTGCAGCAGCAACAGCTGCAAAGGCGGCAGTGATGAGGATCTGAAGCATGACTGAGGCGGTACTGACTACCTTACTTTGCTTCAGACTAGCTTGGAGCTCTGCACCAACATCTTATGCAGGCGCAGCATCTTATATGCGATCTCTCAGCCTTTGGACTCGACCAGTTTCGTCCATATTCCCGGGTAGCTACTTCCTCTGCAGCATGGGTGAACAAGCTCGATCTGCCAATGAAAGAGCAGATGCACTGCATGCTGACGGAAACGCCCCACATATTCAGTAGTGAGAGCCATCGAGCTTCCTCTTCGGATCAAATAGTAGCAAACGCCTTTTAAATGGCCTCCCATGACGTTGGCGTGGAACAAGAAACACGTGGAGAATCTCGACAGCAAGGATTGGACGTTCAGGGCGGGGGGGGGGGACAGTAAAGTACCTTACCCCGGCATCCCGGCTGTTCCTGCAAGTCTTGGCGCTGCTTGGCACTGAATCTGCCTCCTTCGTCCGCGGAGCAAGTAGTCCGGAGCCTACCCATTTGTGAAAGTCTTCCGTGCTCGAATACCCCACGTAGCTGTTGGGCTGCGATATTGGTATCACAGCAACGTAAACGTATGTGCAGCTACAAAGACCAACTACTGCCCATTGGCCAATCAGCGTGTGCAAGACCGTTGAATAAGCTTGGCACTGGACATTGACATTCCCCCACCAATTTTATTATGTCAATTCATACGATAGACACTTACTCCGTATTGCCTTCACATCGTTCGATAATGAAGCTATACAGACTTACAAGCACTGATGTCTCCCTTCCACGTTATGTCCTGCCGTCTGGATTTACTGCTATATAAATACGGCGATATTGTCAATTCCATCTCAAAGCTCTGCCGAAGCTGTTCTTGATGGATAGCATTGCATAAAAATCAATTGAAGGTGGATTGGCAACAGCCGTTATGACAGGACTGGAGCGAGGATGGAAGCAAAAGATTTCAAAACCACCGGAATCTAAGCTGAATATTCTACCAGCTGCGATGACATTCCACCATATTCCCGCTTTTTGTATACCGCCTCACCAACATCCACCCATTCCCGTCATGTGTTCAGTGCATTGCTACTCCAGCCCTTTGACCTCCTCCAAATCATCTTCCTTTGGTACCACTCCTCCTTTGGCTGCCTTGGCACTGGCAGCGGGGCCACTGGTCTTGGCAGTCTTCTCACCCGGTACCTCATCCTCAGCACTTTCTCCCTCGCCATCCTCGTCTTCCTTGCCATCCCCAGCGGGTACAGCTTCCTCATCAGACTCATCCTCTTCTTCTTCTTCGTCTTCTTCGTCACTTGGGACTACTTCAGGGGCGTCCTTGTTGGAAGCGGGTGCGGTCTTGCGCTTCTTGGCGGCGGGTGGAGCTTCGTTGCGCCATTGGGGTCAGATCATGCGCTTTTGAGCTGCTGGTGACATTGATTGGTACCTTCAGGTGCTCCTTCGTCGTCCTCTTCGGAGGAGACCTCTTCTTCGCCAACATCGGATCCATCCGATTCTTGGTATCTGAAGAAACAATGTCAGCAAGGACCAATGCTTACAACTGATCACTATGATCGTCTCTTAAGAGTAAGGTACATTCGGGCGATTGTACGACATTATGCCAAGCAGAAAAAGGCCAATTGACCTTGGAACGAGGCTATACATGACGTCAAGAAAGCTCCGGCTTACTCTTCTTCTTCTTCTTCTTCGCTCTCGTCACTGGGAAGCGCCTCAAGGGGCTCGTCCTGTTTTCTTTTGCGTGTAGACATGATGTTCGGGAAGGTTGGGGGGGAGATTTCAATCAATTGGTGGACGATAGGGGATGGATGAAGGGACGAAAGAGCATGTGTCGTCGCCTCGAAGCTCCAAGCTTTCGGGGTCCCAAGTCCAGAAGCCAGCCAATGATATGTTGTGGCGTAGCTTCAGCCCTTGCAGATCGGTAGGGCTCGGTCACGTCACTAGCGCCTCTACCAGGATCTAGCGGTGAGCGAGCAGTTCGTTGAACATGACTTTCTGTCAGACTCGTCCGATAGTACCGCTCTCATACTACTCCAACATGACATCCAACACCAGAATTGCACCCAGCTAACCTATCCAAATGTCTGATGTTCTCAATATCATTAATTATGATTGAAAAAGGAGCCATCCCACTATCTAGGACGAGTTGATGATGTATATCTTCAAGCAATCTATAGACATATGGTTGATTCTTCAACCAAGTGGCTACGGTTCCCACAAGGAATATGGAAATTGCTAGGTACCCGTCTCGGTTCTACCTAGCAAATACCAGCTCCCACAGCGCCACATCAAAAGAATGATATGCCTGTTTCCAGGTCATCATCTCCTAGATCTCACACCCCCTTAACCCAGGACCCAGGGGCCAGAGCCATTGCTATACCAACAAGGCAACGAAAAAGACAGCAGCATATTTGCAATTGAGAGACCGATCACCGTGCTTGACAGTCCGCCCAGAAGTATCACTAGCGAACAACAGACGAAAGCTGACAACCCGCTCGCTTTCAACAGATATTCTTCGAGACTAGCCGCAACATGAGAGTGGTCTTCAGCATGAACGCTGGAAGGATATAGACCATGGTGATGGCGAGATGATATGGTTAGCGACTGGCGTACCGTTGATGGATTTTTCGTTCATGAGGCTTTGTTTGTGGCTTCGCTGTTGGATAAAGTAGCCTTGTGTACGATTAATGAGATGGGTTTCGGCCAATATAGTCGTGGGTAGTAGTAGCTTCAGGAGTATTCGATAGCGCTCATGTAGTAAGGGCTACGTTCCTGTCGAACTTCTCCTAGTATTTCAATATGCGTTTACTGCTTTCCCAAAGGACGCCAACTTAGGAGTAGACCAGAAGAAGACAAGGATAGACAGCAAAAGCACGGAAAACGTTGCATTAAATGATGTAGTGGTATCTAGACGCAATAAACAGGTGGGAAACAGTCCAAGCATTACCACGATCACAGATCGTTCCCTCAAACCTCAGTTAGACTCCGTGGCCCAGTAGTCCACCATTACAACCAGCCCAACATTATGCCCGCCCCTAAGACCAGTATCCTTCATACCGCTGCTCGTCCGGTATGCAACGACCTCCCACCCCTCATCGTAAAGAACAGCACCACCGCCATCACAGCCGTAACAAGCCACAGCAGCATATTGACCAAGTCAATCCACACCGCACTCTTCATCCTCTTAACCCCACCATCACTCCCCGGATTCTCATGAATGTATAGTTTTCCAAATGTTCCGAAGACCGCCGTCCACAGTATACTATACCATAGCATCAATCAGCTTCCCTCCATCCAACCTACCCAGAAAAAAAAGGGACAGGGCAGACTCACAAAAGCACGACATCCCATCCGAACGCCCAATAGCTCTTAATCTTCGGTATCACATACACCAGCGCCGTAACCGCACTCAGCGCACCCACCACGACCGCATACGCCCATTTCGAACCGCTGTATTTATGCTCTTTGTGTGCGTTACTGAGATCGGTGCCGTAGAGGCCGCAGACGGTGATGGCGAAGACGAATTGCAGGAAGCGGAGGACGGAGTTGAGGATCAGGATTGGGAAGGGTGTGGAGCTGCTGGAGCCGACGGTGCTGGTGGGCTTTTTGTTGAAGCGGGAGAATGCCATTTTCTGGTATCTAGGGGTTGCTTGTGCTTGTTTGGGGTGGTTGGGTGGTTTGTGGGATGAGTGTTGAGGTTTGGTGGATAGGTGTTCGTAAGGATTGAGAGCGCGTACGGGATATCTGAAACGTGGAATGTGACGGACCCTGGCGACAGATGGACGACCGTTGTAATATGAAGAAATGCCGGATGCCACCGATGGGGCCGATCAATAGTCCTGGAAGATCACCTGTACAAACGCAATAGGGTCATGAGATTGAGATCCTTTTCTAATTTCTCGGCTTGAATGAAGGCATGACGCTGTGGCTACGGTAGATTACCCGCTCCAAAGTACCTTACCCTCCAATACGCCACACGCCACACGCCATACGCCACAGCCTTCATCTGCTACGGAAAGCCACACATCTGCGTTAATCTTGTCATTATAAGCAAGCTAGTCTAACATACATTACACTGTGCCTTTGAACATAACTAAACCCCATGAATCATGGTATGGATGAATGAACAACTGTACTCCGTATTACGTCCAGAAGTTCGAAGCGAAGTGCTTCAATCCGTAGAGTTGGGTACATGATATGGTTGTTCATTTGGACACCCAATACTCAAGATCTGAGTATATCCTGCGATATTCTCAACATCGTCACGCACCAATAGTCGTACCTTCACTCAACGTTTCCTGGATCTTCAAATTCCACCAATGCTGTGCCAGCTTTGCAGAGATCCTGCATCTAGATTAGCCATAGATACCTCCGCAATGCACTGCGGCTTACTCCTTCTTGATGTACAACTCGAGAGACGACGCCATCCTGCGGACTTCGTATCACCGTCTCCATCTTCATACTTTCGATGACTACTAAGACCTGATCCTTTTTCACAAGGTCACCAGCATTTACTTTAACCCTCAAGACTTTGCACGGCATTGGGGCGAGGACGCTGTTTGCAGTGTCTTTGATACCCAATGCTTTCTCAACCCACGTAGGTGTTGTACATCGCAGGCGATACTGTTTGCCTTGTTGGAAGATGGTTAGGTTGTTCTCGTCATCGATAATCCTAGTCTCAAGCCTGGTGTGTGGAAAGAATGAGGTGAGAACGCGATTCTCGGAGTCCAATTTACTACCCACTGATGAATACGTGTTTCCATCGACCCTGACGTTGAACAGGCCTGTATTCACATGTTCCACGTCGACGGCAGTTTCAACTGCACTAGCTGTATTATCAGCCTTGATGTTGGTGAATCTGAAAGAACGCTTCTGTTGGACGGTACCAAAACCAGACTGAGGTAATGCGAACAAGCCCTGGCGGCTTTGTAAAGCCACGGCATCACGCAAGAAAGCCCCTAGAGCAGCTTGTGCATACACTTCTGGGCCGATCTTCGCTTCTATAAACAAGTCGTCTTTCTGCTTAGTGATGAATCCTGTTTCCACATCACCAGCCATAAAAGCTCGATTGACACAGACTTTCTTTAGAAATTCGATGTTCGTAACGAGTCCTGCGATTTCATACTTTTCTAAAGCAGCCTGCAGCTTTTGTATCGCAATTGGCCTTGTCAGACCTTGAACGATCAGCTTTGCTATCATCGGATCGTAATGAGCAGAAACTTCGTCCCCCACGATGAAGCCTGCATCGACACGCACTGTGTCTGACAGTGGCGGGAGTTGCAGATGAATCAGTTTTCCCGATTCAGGGATGAAGTTCCTAGAAAAATTAGCTCTTCAAGATTGATCAAGCATTCTGTACACTGACATCTCTGGATTCTCGGCGTAAATTCGCGCTTCGATCGCGTGACCTCTTTCTGCTATTCTTGCTTCGATCTGTGCTTGAGAGAGAGGGAGCTTTCGTCCTTCGGCAACTATGATTTGCCAATGCACAAGATCCTCTCCCGTCACCATCTCAGTAACAGGGTGCTCGACTTGCAACCTTGTGTTCATCTCCATAAAAAAAAACTCGCCTGTGTCATTGTCAAGGATGAATTCTACTGTACCTGCTCCCTCATACCCAACAGCCAACGCTGCAGAGCGCGCTTTCCCCCACAGGTCTTGGCGGACTGCTTCGTCGAGGTTAGGCGCGGGTGACTCTTCTAAGATCTTTTGATGCCGCCTCTGTATGCTGCAGTCTCGTTCGCCAAGAGCGACACAATTACCATGTTGGTCTGCAAAGACCTGGACTTCAATGTGGCGAGGAGTGGTGATGTACTTTTCAACGAGCATGATATCGTCGCCAAATGAGCTCATTGCTTCCGACTTTGCGGATTGCAGTTGCTGCTCGAAATCATCTGGGGTCATTGCTATGCGCATGCCCTTCCCACCACCACCTTTGACCGCTTTCAGAAGAACCGGGAAGCCGGTTTTAGATGCTTCTAATTTCAAGAAGTCTGAATCTTGGACACTGCCATGGTAGCCAGGTATGCATGGAACGCCCGCTTCTATCATAATTTCCTTCGACCGGCTAAGGTCAATTAGCTTGATTCCGCATGAGTCAATCAACATCTGTACCTTTTGTTCCCCATCGCCTCCATGGCTTTCCATGGGGGCCCAATGAAGACAAGACCTGCCTCTATACATTCCCGCGCAAAGGTAGAATTCTCACTTAACTTGGAACACGTTCAGTATCCTCTGTCAAGGTTCTACCGTTGTCGAAACATACGAAACCATATCCAGGATGGATGCCGATGCAATCCTGCTGCTTAGCAGCCTTGATAATCTTCTCGCCATCAAGGTAGGCTGTTGGGTGCCCTAAGTTTATGGCGTACGGAGAGCTCAGGGCGTGCTGTGAGCGAGCATCTGGATCAGTGTAGATCGTAGTGGTCTTGATGCCATACCGAGAGGCGGTCTTGTTGATACGTCTTAATATAATCAGCAGATCCAGATAAGAAGATACTGCGAGGACTGACAGCGCTATTTCGCCACGATTGGCTATCAATATTGATGTTAATGGGTGTATTGGGTTGGGAGTATCAGTATCAGTAGCTAAAGACGATTCTTTTCTCTTGCCACGGCAACCGTAACGAGAGGAATGGCCAAAGATGGGACGGCGAACAACAGAACTACGTAGAGACATGAGAAAGCGTCACATTTGGAGAAATGATTGACATGAAATAATAAAGTCTTTGGGACTGGTCCCTCATGATAAGTATGTTCGCAGTGACAGGCTTGGGAAGGAGCCGTTGACAGCCGCAGGGCGGAATCGATCCGCACTGTTGATGCAAAGTTTCGAGCGAAACGACTGGACACGAATGAGAAAGACATTTTGGTGAATTGTGCACTGCTATGGCTGGCACTGTGCAGATCGATTCCAATTGACTCTGTACTTCTGTCAGAATAGCCAATTCATGGACGGAAGACTGCCGTACTTATGACAATTCTCAGGCCACCTGACTATTCTCCTAGCATCGGTGTTGTTTCAATGCTCTCGCTGCTGGCTCCTTGATCCCATATTCGATCTATCTCTGAAAGGGAACGCCCCAGACCCACCCTAATGTCAGATGATGACTACTATTACGATGACGACGAATACTCCGACTTCGATGACTTTCCCTTGAATGAAGCAGTACGCAAAGCGCATTCGCTCAATCAATGCAGCCTGCGGGCCTCCAGCTAATACAATGTATGTAGGAAGACCTCGCAGTTCATGCCGTGTATTCGCCAGTTCTTGTGAATTATGATCCGGCGTGGGAAACAGCATCGCTTGCATCCGATTGGGAATATTATTCGGATGAGTACTGGGAGGAGCAAGGACCGTCAAAGAAATGGAAACCAAAGGAGAACAGGGCTGAAGGTGCAGAGGCCACTATTGTCACCCATAATGTGCAAAACAAGGGAAGGGAGAGCAAGTCGAGGGGTATCCCGGACCTATGCCTTGGTGAGCCCAGCTTGGCTGGCTCGATTGTGGTCTGGAAACTCAAAGAGACAACGGAATCTTGTAATGGCCCACTAATCGATGACGGTCAGGGAGAGAAAGTATCTTTGCTCAAGGACGTAAGCCATCCTTTCTGCTTCGGAGAATCCAATGAGGGTTGAGGTGGGACGCAATGCGGGCATGGAAGCTTTTTACCGCCCAGCCGCATCCTGTTACTCAAGCATTTTCCTTCGAACAAAAGCACTGACACGAATATTCATCAGTGGAGAGAACGTTTCAAATTGCCCACCACGGTTGGACCAAAATCCCACCAACGAAAGGATAAACATGAAGCACTAGCTACAGATGCAGGTGACTCGCCTCTCGACAAGTACCATGATAACGTCCTGCTCGCGCCTCCGACAATGTTGGAAGAGTTGAAAGGCCTACCATCAACAACTCGTGTGACAGCTTCTCCATTGCGAGAGCCCGCCTTCAAATCTAATGTCACAGCTTTTGTTCCATCATTCAACGAGGACTCAGATAATGATAAAGACATCAGCGACTCAAACGACGTGGTCAAATCATATGGTTATCAGAGGATGTTAGCTGTCGAGCTTCCTGATCACGCCGCAGTGGTACCGCCGCGTCCGAGAATGAAGCCTGACAGACCAGAGAAACAGCAGCGTACCAACATAGTGCAACAGAAAGGGAATGAAAGTGAGCTCAAATCACAGAGCGGAGCAACAACATCCAACGGCAAGCGGAAGGCTTTGAGCGAGTCGTCCTCGAGCGACGATGCAACCAGACTACCAAATCGCAATGCAAAGCGACGCAGATCCAAGGAGCAAAGACCTAGCTCGGCCAGCGAACAAAGCCAGCTTGGACCATCTGTTGAGACAACACCTTCGCTGGAAACGAAAAGACGAGGTCGACCCAAGAAGCATAAAACCTTGCCATTGAGCAAAGGAACAATTGAGAGTGATCTAGGGACCCGTGCACCATCAAAGGGGAAGAACGAGATGACAGATCCCGCCAATGATGGCTTGATGCAACCAAGATCAGTCAACAGGCTTACTTCGATCCAAGGGAAGAGGAAGGCGTCGAATGCCGAGGTTGAATTATCCATGCCTGCGCTGAAGAAACGTACCAATGTAGAGAAAACCATAGCAGTGGCGAGTACAACGGAGCCTATCGCTCGGAGGAGTATGCGGAAAAAGTGAACATTTCTGGGTTGGTAGTAGCTGATATAAAATTGGAGCCCAGCAAAGGCTCGCTCCTCATACATGGTCATGATACCCTGTACATATCTCAAAGTTCGAATGCATCCGTTAATCATCCTATCACGTCAAGACTTCACCTACCGGCGTACTCTTTATTGAACGACCGTCCAATCACCATTCTCCGTACCTCACTCGTCCCCGCCCCAATCTCATAAAGCTTCGCATCCCTCAACAACCTGCCCGCGGGGATTTCATTCACATACCCCATCCCTCCCATCAACTGAATAGCATCAAGGGAGCATTCCGTAGCCCTCTCGGCGGCATACAAGATCGCGCCCGCGCAATCCTTCGTGTTCGGCCTATTCTCCGGCAAAGCGTGATTATCGTCGAGCATCTGAGCGACGCTGTACGTGAAAGCGGACGAAGCGCGATATTTGGTGTACATGTCTGCCAATTTCCCCTGCACGAGCTGGTTGTGGGCGATTGGTATTCCGAATTGCTTTCTCGTATGCGTGTATGGGAGAACGAGGTCTAGGCATGCGGCCATGATCCCAAGGGGTCCGGCACCGAGTACTAGTCTTTCGATATCCAAACCCTCCATTAGAACCTTGACACCCTGATTCACCTCCCCAAGCATATTCTCCCTCGGCACGAAAACGTCCTCGAAGACCAGTTCTCCAGTATTACTTCCCCGCATGCCTAATTTGTCCAGCTTTTTGGTACACGAGAAACCATTTGCCGTACTGTCGACGATGAACGCCGATATCCCTTTTGCGCCCTTCCCAGGCTTCGTCTTCGCATAGACAATGATATAATCGGCATCAGGCCCATTCGTGATCCACATCTTGCTCCCATTGACGAGAAAGCCGCCATTCACCGCCTGCGCCGTAGTCTTCATGCTGACCACATCGCTTCCGGCAGAATGCTCCGACATCGCCAACGCACCCACTTTCTCCCCAGCGATCAATCCCGGCAGGAACTTTTCTTTCTGCCCCGCACTGCCATTCAGACATAACTGATTGATGCACAGCTGGCTGTGTGCCGCGTACGACAGTCCGATCGAGCCGGACGCTTTACTGATCTCTTCCATGACGATACAGTGCGCTTGATAACCCATGGCGAGGCCTCCATATTCCTCATCGGCGGTGATGCCGAGGAAGCCGGCTTCGCCGAGTTTCCTCCACATTTCGTTTGGGAATGCATTCGAGCTGTCTGTCTTTGCGGCGAGCGATTCGGGGATCTCGCGGCGTGTGAACTCTTGGACTCTTTCGCGGAGCTCGGTTAGGTCGTCGGTTGTGGGTGGGACGAAGTTGCGGGGGTGCGTGGTGGATGCGGAGCGGCTTTGGGCGAAGAGGAGGGGTTTGGGACGCGAACGATGGATTTGGCGGAGGGTGTTTGTGAGAGCGCGGGAGACGTGGGAAGTAGACATTATGACATTGATACAGAAAGTATTCTGCTACATTGCTAAGATCTTGACGAGATGTTGAGGAAGTGTTGGGTGCGAGATTGAATCAATCGGCAGTCTCGGGTTGCGTCGGCTCACGGCAACTCCTTCGCGGACGCAACCACAATACATCGCGAGATTGGCTACATATCCGTGTTTGCATGCGATTTTGCATGGATCGTGACATTGGTTATATGAGCAGCACCGAAGAGAATAGCGCAATTCGAGAGCGAATGTTCTCGAGACCAGCGAGAAATAGCTGACCGACTAGCGCTAGGCAGTCAATGCAACATCGCATGCCATATATTATATAGTACTCCATTACTTAGGGGGTATATAGGAAAGCGAACCTCATCTCGGACTGCTATTTGACGGCATCGCCAAAAATCGGATCCTTCAACTTTATCCATACCATCCCGAAGCACCAATCTGTGCTTCTTCCTCGGTTTGGCGATGGGGAATGATGCTCTTCTTGATATCGAAGGTCTCGACGATGTCATCCCAAGTCTCGAAGTCGAGATGAAAAATGGCCTGATGCTTTGAAATGTTCTTTTCTTGGACCTCTTTTGCACTGCTAGCTGTAGTAGGATCTTCATTACGATCGTCAGTGGAGTGGTCGCAATGATTCACTGGATTGGACTTACGGAGTGTGGGTAACATATTTTCATCATTATCAAGCCCAACAGTGCCATCCTTGATGAGGAAGCTCACGTAGAAAAGGTTTTCGACAGTTTGGCCAAAAGATTTGGGATTTACGACAAACTGGAAGAATGGAACACCCGAGTCGGAGGCGATGCCGTACTTCGTCATCAATTTCCGAGATTCTGCATCCGACATCTCATCTGTCAACTCCTCGTAGACCTTCCGCTGGCCATCGATAATGGTTTTGACTAGAAGCTCTCGTATGTTCGTGCATAGTGTGGTAAGATTCGAATTGTCCGACTTTTCGAAATCTTGGGCCTTCATCTCTTCTGGGCGGACTGCATCATTGGGATCTTTCTTCTGCAATCGTTCACGGCGCTGCGTCGCCTTTCGAACCTTCTTTTGAACTGACAGAGGGCCGAGCAAGAATCCTGGCACCGGAGGACGTACGTTATTTGGGAAGCAAGCTTGGCGACCTAGCCATTCCCAATTGAATGCATCTCCTTCGTCGAAGCCCTCTGCGGCTTCCTCATCACTGTCGTCTCGTCTTCTTGCTGAAGAGCCATCAGCCGGAGCACGCCGCATGAAACTAACGCATTTTCCGACAAAGTCATCTACGTCAACTCCCGTGGTCGAGTCGCCAAGATTGAGCTGGGTCGTACGCTTAGCTGATAGGTCTGCTGTGGATACAAGAAGCCGAGAATCTAAGGTCGCGTCCGAAGTCTGTTTAACCGAGGTGAAGAGCTGATTTGCTTTGTGGAGTGTATGTAATAGGCCTTTCGAACCAGGCGCAAGGTATTCCGTTCGCGAATCTAATATTACGATGAGTTCAGTCCGCTTTCACGGCACGATTTGGACTGCAGGTGGGGACATACCAGTCAACTCTTTTGATAGATCCCTGAAGTCTTTTCTCACTGCACGCCTTTCCACTATGCTCTGTTCCGGATCATAGTATTCGGTATCTCCCGCCTCCGCCAGACGTCTTGCGTGCATTGCTTGACTTGCGTTTGGAGCATCACGCTCACTGAGTTTCCGCCTCTTGGACGAGCGAGGTTCTGCTTCGGCTCCCGGTGTAGGTGTCGCTAGTTGCGGTGGACCCATAGCTCTACCTTTTCCTCTGCTCACTCGCGAAGCTCGGGATGATACCCGCCGATTCTCCTTGTCAGAGGAGAATGACGCTGTTGGCGAAGGTGAGAGTGCCTCTACCGTAACGCGTCCTCGACTTCTTCGCGTCGAAGTTGTATTGTTCTGATCATCTTCATCCTCATGCTCATCGTCTGCAAGCCTTGCAAGCCGTGCCATTATATCGTAGCCTGTGCGATGTCAGGAAACGCGCCTTGGTGCAGACTGCATAGCCGGCACTAGGTAATTGTAGGTTCGCAGGGCAAATGGCGGTAATCAAAGTAGTCGGAGACCCAAGTTCAGCCAATCTCATAAGGTCAACTGGCCAATGTGAAATAACGGGCGTCTACATTCGGTGGTGGAAAGCAATCATTCTACGCGATGCCTGGACGGACGTTGAAATGCCAAGCATGCCAAGAGAATTCGGAGGCTCCAAGTCACAAGACCATCCATATATCCGCCTTATCACCTCCATTCATTCATTTAGTGTTTAGCAATAACATCAACCGGATGGAATCATACTCCTTTGCCAAATCGAGTGACCTTGAGTTCCCAGTCAATGTGAGAATGTTGGTCCTGGCATCAGCTCCTCCTGGCCTTCCTTGCTGATAGGTTTTACTAGAGGCACCTTGGAGGGGCAGTATAATCCCCCTCCTTTTTCAACATTGCTGCAAAGGCCTGATCTCAGACATGTTGGGTCAAATACTAGGTACCTGCGGTGTGGTACAAAACGTGCCTCGCATACTAACTCTGCAAAAGCGCCAAGTCCGATCTCTATGTCACGGCACAGCTCTGGGCGGACTCAAAGCCCTTGACCGTGCCTGTGCAGACGGCTTACAAGTCGTTCAAGGCCGAGCGTGTATGGAATGAATGGCTAGAGCTTCCCATCACCATCGCAACGCTTCCACTAAGCGCTCAACTAGCGATTACAGTATGGGATTTATCACCCACAGGTGGGCAGGGAGCTCGGGGTCATGCGATTCCATTTGGAGGCACTACGGTGTCTCTATTTGATCATGATAACACTTTGCAAAAGGGTCGGCAGAAATGTCGGCTCTACCGTCACAAGGCTGCAGATGGATTCTCCTCACCAGAGACCCCTGCAGTACAATTACCGCCGAGGAACAGATTAGTGAATGGTGTCAGCAACAGGCGAATAGCTACACCCGATGAGGAGGAACTTGACAGACTTGAGAAGCTATTTAAGAAGCATGAAATGGGGGAGATACCGCGAGTCGACTGGCTGGATAACCTCGTTTTCAAGGCGGTCGAGAAACAGAGACAAAAGGTTGAGGCCTCGGCGAGAGTATTCTCCAATACGCGAAGGAGGAAGAAAGTTCCTCGAAATGAAGGGAAAAACACTGACAATGCACCAGCTTCCAACGCTGATGCCGGAGATAACGATGGCGTTACAGACGAAGAGGAAGATGAGCTGGAAAAATATACACTGGTGATCGACTTCCCGCGTTTTGACTTCCCTGTTGTTTTCACAGACCACGAGTACACCCCTACTCCCATATCTTCTCACGCGCAACATACTCAACCACCTGGCAACGTCAATCTGAAACCGCCTCCAGAAGTTCAGCTAGGTCCCGGAATCAACGGGGCGGGGAATGGCATTGGGGACGGTGATGAGAATGCCTACCCTTTGATCCGTGTATACGATCCCGAAGTTGGTGCTAGGGATAACCCAGCGGAGAGCAAGCACAGGAGACTGGTCCGAAGTCATCGGACAGGTGTCCTGGATCGAGACCTCAAACCCAACGCAAAAATCCGGGATGAGCTCAATACAATCGTGTCGTATGGTCCAACGCAGGAGCTGAATGCTGAAGAGAAGGATCTTGTCTGGAAGTTCAGACATCATTTGACGCGCGACAAGCGAGCCCTGACCAAGTTCGTCAAATCTGTCGCTTGGCAGGATCAAAGCGAAGCTCGTCAAGCAGTTCAGCTTTTGCCTAAGTGGACGGATATTGATGTAGATGACGCTTTGGAGCTTTTGGGTCCTACCTTTGATAACGCAGCAGTCCGAGCTTACGCAGTTGACCGGTTGCGAGAGTCCGATGATGAGGAGCTGCTACTGTACCTACTCCAACTAGTGCAAGCTCTCAAATTCGAGAAGATACCACCAGAGCCGCAAGATGGGAGCACTCGAGACTCATCCCTTGCAAATTTTCTCATTTCGCGTGCAGTAAACAATTCAATGCTCGGCAATTTCCTGCATTGGTATCTTATGGTTGAATGCGATGATCGAAGCCCAGACCAAGTCAAGGAGCACCGCAAGCTCTTCGCCAAAGTCGAATTCGATTTCATGACAGAGCTGATGAAAGCTCCCGAAGGACCAGAGCGCCGAAAGACACTTCTAAGACAAGGCGAGCTCGTCACAGTCCTCTCAAAGATTTCGAAAGAAGTTCGCTTTTCCCGTGAAGACCGTCCTCGCAAGATCCAACGGTTGAAGAAATACCTCGCCGACCCCAAAAACGAATTAACAGTCTTCGACCCACCCCTCCCTCTTCCCTTAGACCCCGACGTCTCCATCGTCGGCTGCTATCCCGAAGACTCCGTCGTTTTCAAGTCCTCCCTATACCCTCTGCTAATTCACTTCAAAACGTCGGATGGCAAAAAGTACCCCATCATCTTCAAAACGGGCGACGATCTCCGTCAAGACCAGCTCGTCATCCAAGTCATCGCGCTCATGGACCGTCTGCTCCGCAAAGAGAACCTCGACCTCAAACTATCCCCCTACCGCATCCTCGCCACCAGCTCCAACGCCGGCGCCGTCCAGTTCGTCCCCTCAATGTCCCTCGCCGCCGCATCCGCCAAATACAAAGGCAGCATCCTCGCCTACCTCCGCGCCAACAACCCCGACACGGCCGCCAACTTGGGCATCCGCGCCTCCACCATGGACACCTACGTCAAATCCTGCGCCGGATACTGCGTCATCACCTACCTCCTCGGCGTCGGCGACCGCCACCTCGACAACCTCCTCCTGGCGCCCGACGGGCACTTCTTCCACGCCGACTTCGGCTACATCCTCGGCCGGGACCCGAAGCCCTTCGCGCCGCAGATGAAACTCTGCAAGGAGATGGTCGAGGGCATGGGCTCGTCGACCTCGCCGCACTACGCGGCCTTCAAATCCTACTGCTTCACGGCCTACACCACGCTGCGCAAGAGCTCGAACCTCATCCTCAATCTGTTCAGCTTGATGGTCGATGCCAATATTCCCGATATCAAGGTCGAGCCGGGGCGGGTGGTGGAGAAGGTGCGGGAGCGCTTCCATTTGGAGATGAGTGAGGAGGAGGCGATGAGGCATTTTGAGGGTTTGATTGTGGATAGTGTGGGGAGTATTTTCCCGGTGGTCATTGATACTATTCATAATATGATGCAGGGACTGCGGGCTTGATTTTGGGGTCGATTCACGTGGAACGAAGCGGGAAGGATTTGTATGTTCTGCATGGCATAGCGTGCGATACAAGAATTCTAGGAATAGGATGTTTTTACCATACGTCAACAACCTATGAAACTCACTCTCCAATGCTCTTCTCTTGCAGACCATAGAGTTCCACTAGTCTGCTCAAAAGGTCCTGGACACGCTCTGGGTATCTTGTCCACGGAGCCCCAAATGCACCGAGAAAATGCCTGTACAGCAACAAGAGTCCCCCTGAACGCCGATGCGATGCAATATCAGCGGACCTCAGCATTTCCAAGCCGAAGATCACCAGAACCCGTATGTACTGTCGCACTTCATGAGCATCCCTTGCCATTTACTCACCCTCGCCCTCATCCTTCCCCTTATTCTTCCTCTTGTCCTTCCCTTTATCCTTCCCCTTTTTTTTCCGGTCACTGTAATCTTTACACTTAACGCTGACCGTCCTCGCCTCCCCATTATGTACAGCGTCATCGATGATCATCGCAGTCAACTTACCGCCAGTGACGCATCCCGTATCGAGACCTTTGCTGTAGTTGTGAAGTTGGAGGCCGCGACGCGCGTCATGCCCATAGATGACGGTCGAGCGTTCGTGAGCAGGGATCATGGCTTGAAATCTATTCCAAAGCTGTTGATAGATGATTAGACCTTTATCCTCGCAGCACGATGGATAGAAAGAGTGACACACCTTGTACCATGGGGTCCCTTTACCCTTGCTACTCGGGACATGTGTGTCGAGATCAATCGTCCGCATATGCATGACGCCCATCGGATCCTGCCTTTCGAGCCTCACCCCAGGTATAAGGCCACCATGTACGACGTGGACGTCACCCATCCCCACAACCTGTCCAACATCCAGAATGACGGGACAACTAGCCATATAGTCAAATTGTCTCTTTGAGAAACTGCTGGCCAGCTGCCGATCTGCAGCATCCCCATGCTCGGAGATCTGATCCTCCACCACAGGGGCATCCGTGGCGGGCTCATCTTGCAGCACGTTTTCGGGCATACCTGGCATTGGCGGCGACGGTACTTTTCGCGATTTCTGCTCGTGGGTCATGCGGTGAGAGAACATGTCGCGGTAGACAAGCAGGACTCGGTCTTCATGGTTGCCACGGACGCAGGAGGCATGGGCTGACATGGCGAGATCAACAACATCGGCAGAATATGGGCCCCTGGAGATGAAATCGCCGGCGAGTATGAGATGGTCAGTGCGAGCTTCGTACTGAACTTCTGCTAGGAGTTTGACCACTGTAGATGCGACAGCTTAGCACGATGACAAAATTGCCAACAGGCTCGGAAGAAGAGATTGGTAGGCTCACGCTCATCATGACACCCATGAACATCCCCCACAACGATTAGGCGTTTCCGATCCCCACGCCGAGGAATCAAACCCTGATCTAGCGTTTTCACATGCACCATATCCAAAAATTCAGGCCTTAGGTTTTCACCAAACCATCCATCTCCAGTCCTCATCCTCTCACTCAATGAGTCACTCAGAAGCCTATGCTCGTCCAATTGGGGACCAGCCCAATAGTGCCAGCTGCTCCATAATAAGCCGAGTATGCCGAATAGAACCAAGAAGTGTCGTCGATACCGTGGTGCAGAAAGAACTTGTATCCAGCTGGGCGTGTGATATCCGTTTGACGTTGGGGAAGAGGAGGAGGATGTGTATGGGCTGTTCTGCCATTCATTGCGAATAAGGTCTATCAGTGGTCTTCGATTACGGTATGTTTGATATGCACGCGAATTATGCTGGGGTAACCGATAGTCATTGCCTCCATCATACATACTGTTCTTGAAGCGAGGCATTGTTGCACCCTCGTCCGGATCGCGTGATTCTCGGTGACTTTTTTCAGAGTAGTCCTGTATATGATTTGCAGAATTCTTCAGTCCTCGCAGACTTGGTGGGATTGAAAGATTGTAACGACTGTTCAATTGGTGTTGTTGATGTATGGGATGGAAAGAAAGCTCTCGTTGAGCAGAATAGTCGGTGCTCAAGATTGCCAGATCGTGATCTTCCAGCCCGTCCTCAGAAAGATAATCATCCACCGCGGAATCGTCTTGACATCGCGGGAGAGAACGAGGATTACTGCCGGAGGACATCAATTCGGGATCTTGGGCCTCCATCTTGGTATGGGTAATATCATGCGGGCAGTAGTCTCTTGGCCATTCGCGTGAAAGAGCTGGAAACGTCCAACGATCGCCTGACCAGAAGACCAAGAGACCAAGATTCAAGGCGTTCCATACTGAGAGCCAATACCGCCGGGATTGGCAACATTGCCAAGTCCAAGATTTGACGCCGGCTGTGGCGGAACCGGGGATGTTTTGCTTGGCTTTGGCAGTGTCAATACTCCATGATGACGTACCCTCGAAGCTTGGCTAAGTCAGATAAGCGAGCAATCAGATGCATGTCTTAGGATTCACGTGTTCAACCAAGAGCATTATTATCTATACAAACTATATTGTTTCTCCTCTTCTCTCCGTCTATCAACAAGACGAAGCACATCCTCGCTGTAGAGTGATTCGGGCGACTTCCTCTCCTTCAGGACCTCCTTCTCATGCCTTACAGCTTCTTCTCTTGTCATCAATACCAGGTCGCTCAGATTCAATAGCACCGTTTTCTGGCCCTCCGCATCCTTTTGAACTTGAAACCCCTGCGATGGGGCGTTCCATCTTATCAATGCCAGTCGTGTTGGAAGTTTGCTAATAACGCTCTTTCCTCGATACACCTCTTCGACCAGATAGCCCACATCCTCTTTGGTAACAGGGATCCTGAGTCCTTGTCCATCCTCGCCCTCCTTCCTGCATAATCGCTCCTCTAGACTCTGAAGAGCGGAGAGGATGTTATCATACATCTTCTCTCTCGCTTTGCCTGCCCCAGTCTCGTGTGGGTATTCTGCAATTTCGCAGACGATGAAGTTCGCAGCAGTGTAGCCGAAGATTGCGGGCATTGTACCCAACACCGGGAGGATTCGAGCCCTGAAGTCAGGCAGAACACTCAGCTCGTTTACCTTGCCCTTCAAAAACTCTTCTTCTGGTAGTGGCAACAATTGGGCTTTGCCAGATCCTGGCTTTTCAGTAGAGAAAACCACTGGCACGCCTTCACTAATGCCTGCGGCTCGTAACTTTCGTCTTGTGACCCTGGATAGTGGGTCTTCTACACTCATGCTGATATCGTCTATACAGACTCTAGTCGGATCACTCTTGCAACCTGCGCCCATTGAGCTTACGACCTTGATCCTATGCTCGTAACAGTATTGCAGCAGCGCAACCTTGCTGTCAATGTTGTCGATGGCGTCGACCACATAGTCCGGTCTTCTTCCCTTTCCGCGTTCCCAAGCTCCAAGCAACTTCTCTGCCTGGTCTTGCTTCCAGACTTCATTGAAGCATTCCCACTTCGCCCAAGGCACCACAGCCTGTAGTCTTTTTCGTACACAATCGACCTTTGGTGTACCAACGTCTGCGAGCGTGGCCACGGCATGCCTATTGAGTGACGATAGCGTGACTTGATCGAAGTCAATTAGTCGGATCTTGGAAACGCCAGAGCGGGCTAAAGCAGAGGTACAATGGGAACCGACGCCGCCCAGCCCGACAACGACAACAAAGGAGGCCCGTAGGAGAGAGAAACGTTCAGGCCCGAGGAAGGACGCAGTGCGTGTCAGTTGCTCGGTGACCAGATCGTCATCATAATCCCCATGTTGAGCCCTTCTCGCGAGAGCAGCCGCTCGTTCATCCTCTCTACTGACTGTAGGATTATTTGAAGCGGCACCGAAGTCTGTGAGCTTCACTAATTCAATCAGAACCCCCATCCATAAGTCCACGAAATTAACAGCAGCTAGCGTACCATATTCGCATGATGACTCTCGGAAAGCTCCGGTATGCTCGCCTTCAACTCCTCCACGCGCTTCTCCCTGCGTACAGCTTGCGATCCATAGATAGCTCCTGCGACGGCAGCACCAGAGAGGACAGCTACGGCTGCAAGTTGAACTTGATGGGATGAGATTTGTCTCTCAAACCACGAGGTCATGGTTTCTGGGGGCTTTGGCGAGGGAGGGTCGTTGATGTGGTTGTAATCTGGCTGCTGTTGCCGCTGGGATCTAGTTGTGCTCCGACATTCCATCGTGAGAGTGGAGTCTCATCTTCATGACTGAGCGAAGCTTTCAACTCTCTTCATAACTTATTGCGGATTTGGGGAACACTGGATACGTCCGATCCATGCACTAAAGTATGAACTCTCGCAATTAGCGCACCGGAACTGATTCCGCATGCCAGAATGGCTTTCGTCTTGCGAGCTCGCATATCTAGATACCTTAGCGGCCCGGGGTGGGATGTTTATACCGTAACAATACCGTAGCATTATAGTTTTGTCTTGGTTACGTACTCCTAAAAGTACATCGCCTTAACACAGTCCCCTAATAAGTACCTATATTTAAATTAACGGTTTATAAAATAGATACGTAAATAATTCTTTACGGTAAAAACTAAACCTTAAATTTTAGCGCGGTATTTAAAACCCCGCTTTATAACCGGAGGTCGCCTAGAGCCGTGGAGCGTCTCTACCTTACCTACCCCACGTCGCCCACGCCCCCTATCGCCTAGACCCTCCGCTCCCCGTATGAAATTCGGCTGAATCGCCTGAATCTGGAGTTAGATTTCGCGGAACGTTGAAGAGATATGTAGCCTCATGCTCCCGAGCAGTAGGCTTGGCAGGCTTGGCAGCTATTACGGTACGAGACTAAGTACCTCAGCTAATTAGATACGGAGTATAATAGAGACCGTAAATATACGGCTAGTATATAATACCTTTAAGATCTTAAACGCTTAGAGTTTATAACGTTAATTAGTTAAATTACCGTACTAAAACCGTTGACTATCTGCTACCGCCTGTAGACCGTCCGAGCAACCTACTGCTGGCCGCTAAGGTAATATACCCAGATACAAGCGGTAAAGTGAAATCGTACCAACAAATGATCTGTGTGCATATCCGAACTAACACATATCTCCCAGTCCACACTCAATGCAGAAACCCATCACCCGAGCTCCACGATATCCCAACGCATCCTGCATAACACCCAGGCCCAGCGAAACGGATCCATGAGTGAAAGACGTGAACAGAGATCTTAGAGTGGCAGTCTTCCCGACTCGCAGCCGGACAGCTTGTTTTACCACTTCTACCATTAGGTCAGCCTATCGCGTATATCTTGCTTGCTAGACATCTGTTTTCCTTTCAGCCAGTGGGGTGGGAGAAAGCTGGTTCTGCACTTCTACAGCGAGGGACGAATGACGTGATGCAGCCTATGACGAGAATTTCTTCCCGGAAGCTCCGTGCTGCCTCTCTGCACGCCTCCTAGGCGGGGCGGGCAGAGTGGTGGCGAGAAAACGTTGCTGGTGATGGTGAAAAATATATAGTTTTCAATCGAGAGGCATATTGCTCCGTACGTCCCCACCTTTTCGTTGCGTATGCTGAGATACTGATATAGGTACAGGTCATTCTTACCAAAGTTTACGAGGGCGCGAAACCGCTGTTTTACCTCGGTTTTCATTGCCATGAGCGAGATGCGAGATATGGTTGGCGGTGGGTGAAGTTTCTTCAGGCTCTGTGATGATATATGTGTCAAAAGCCAAATATGCATGACAGCCACTGGAGTCTATGATGCTTGAAAGAGCGGAGTGGACAAAGGCATGGTTGTCGATGAGAACTTGAGAGCTAATCGTAAGTTCTTGGTCCCTGAACTGTTGATAGATCAAATTCGGTATCTGCACATATTACTGACTGTATGGTCGTGTAGTGAGAGCCTGGAGAATCGCAATCATATATTTCATCACTTCCATATTCGCCGTACCCCCTAAGCCTATGGCAGCCCCATATTGCATATTACATAGATGTTCAGCAGTAATTTGTCACAACTCAAAGCCATAAAATTTAGTTCCTCCTCATAACTTCTTCATCCATGCTTGTGCGTACACTCATTGCTTGGAAGCCTTCAAATGCCAATCAAACACTTTCTTGAAGATCCCTTTGCCTCCGGTCTCAATCACGTCTCCATGACAGGGAATGATCTTATCAAAGTCCCAGCTAGCGATCTTCCGCGCGCTCTGGTTGAAACTACTGCGGTCGCTCGAGCTGGCAATATACCACAGGAATCTCCTCTGCCACGTAGCCGAACCCACAGTGCTCTGCATTCCAATAAATAACCTCGTCAAAATACCACTGGTAGCATCTTCGCCCGTCCTAGAGAACTGCTCTCTAGCCGGCAAGTTGAACATCATGTCCGCTTCAATCAGAGTCTTGTCTGGTTTATGACAGAAAACCAATTCCTTGTTCGCATGACTTCCCACATACTCATAGTCGAACTCGCTGTCGAACTCCGAATCAACTCTCATATCATTCTTATTCTTCGACGTCCATACATGCTCGAATTTGCTGCCTGCAGTAGCTTTATCCTTCTCACGCTTTTCCGGAAGACCTTCGACACCAAGTAGTTTGGCAGCGGGAAAGGCTTTAGCCCAATCGGAGACAAAGATATGGTGCTCAAAGTCGAGGGCAGCGATGTATCCGACACGGTTGCCCATCGATTCGACTGTTGCACGCACTTCGGGTGTGAGGGCTGTTGGGGAGAAGACGGCTAGGGCGCCGGATTGGAGGCGGACTGAGATACGCTATTAGCAGAAAACATGGGATTATATGAAATGTAGGTGAATACCGATGGTGCCTCGTCCACCGATCTTGAGGCGGCCGAACCGAAGAAAAGGTGCAGAACATGTGGTGATGTTTGGGGAGATCTGCCGGATAACCATCACTTTCGATGGATCCGATGGGATCAATTTCGACGTCATGTTGACTATGGCTGCTGTGGTTCTAGGAGGGGGGAGCCGGCTTTGACTGTAGAGATGATACCAGATGGGAGCTTTGGAAGCTGGATATTCTTTGATGTCGATGACACGAAGACAAAGAATATCGACTTGGCGCCTTCGTCATGTCACCTTAAGTTGCAGCTTCGTATTCGTTGGAAAGGAGCTATCTCCGTGATCATTCTTATCAAAGAGTAGATATCCATTGGGTGGGAATCCTGTGGGACGCCTCCGGGGCGACCCGAAGGTGCTCAGTATAATACAATCAACCACCAAAATCTTACGGGGGAGCGCCACCGAGAGGGGCTATATGCAAAGTCATCGTACGGCTTTTGCAGTGTGCAAGAGAATCGAGAGATACACCAATAATATCTCAAATCTCGATTGGAGTATTCTGCATTGAACATGAAGCTTTAAAGTATTCAATACGGTAATTAGAATATGGAGTAGTCTAGAACGTTACTCGAAGGCTTGGCTGCAGGTCACTGACAGGAGTCCCTGCAGGTATTCGAAAGTGTAATGCCAGCGTGGACGGTGACATCTGGTATTCTATGGCTGAAGCCCACGCTCTGTATTACTTTCAGTAACAGCTAGGAGGAGCCTGAAGTACAATTGATCTAGCAGACTCCGACAAGAAGTGACCCGCACCCATCATCTTGCAATCCACACAAGCCTCACCTACCACTTCGCCAACTTCTTTAATCGTATAACAGTACGATCGTCAGCACTATCAGTTCATGAGTGATGTCGTATAATCCTGACGTAGCTGGCTTAGACCTTCGACCTCTGGTACCACTTTTGGCGGACGCTGCCCCGTATTTGTTAGCGAAGCTTTACGGCTGCACGAGACATGGGGCTTACCCAGGGTCCGCATCAGCGACATCAGCGGCAAGTGGTTCTGTCGAAAGGAATCTTCGCATGTACCATATCTCCTTTCAGAATGGTCAACCCAGTAGAACTGGCAGCAAGGCCGTATCAGTATCATGCATGACTTACATATACAGCGGTAGCTAACCACAGCAGGGAACTGATAAAGCTGAAAGCAGTGGCCGCCTTCCATCTTCTGCTGCAAGACGCCGGCCCTGTTGTGAATGAACAGTAGTCACGGAACCCGAGGAGCTGTCCAAAGGCGATAATCCACAAGACCGAGAGAATGTAGTCTGTATATGATCTGAAGGCTCTTGAAAACGGCGTTAGGCATAGGAGAGCCAGAAATAGGGACAAGGCAGCAATCGTGAGAGTGTAGATGGGCGTGTAAGACATTCCACCCCAGGCATAGGCATATTGCCAGCACTGGGTTATGAGACTAGCGACGATGACTGGGACAATATCAGCTTGTTGGTTGTGGTCTTGAGGAAAGATTGCCTCACCTGCCGATGCGAGTTGGCCAACGCGAAGGGGCATGAGTACCCGGCTCGGATTGCTAATCATCTTGAAGCTTGATCACGCCGATGGTAGGTAGACTGTGGAGTGCGAAGGTGTAAAAGACTCTTTATTGATGAGTATCAACGAGACCATGTACAGAAAGGATGACCGTTACTGTATGTAGTGAATGATTGTTGGGATGTTGTGTGAATGGAGGTTGAAGAAGTGGGATTGTTTTTGAATAGTCTGTTCCCTGGCAATATGCTTGAAAGATATGGAAGGAGTCATCAACAGCCTCCGAGGAAAACGATGTGTATTGCATAAGAGATGACGTAGATTCACAGTCAAGGAGAAGGAGTGACCCGGCACTCTCGATGTCTTGCATCTTTGAGGTGCAAAATTCGTAAAGACCATTATACCCACGAGACCCACCTTATGACTTATCTGTACATGATCGCAATTCAATAGGGATTGAATATAGTAGTGCGGACCTGACTTCCACTTGTATGCACCATCAGAATATGGTGCAGCGGTTTGCGGTTAAGTATTTGAAGAACTTCCGTATCGTATTTGGATATAACTTGCGTGCTTGCCTAACATACCGAGGATTCTAACAATCTGGACTTCCTACTTAGGTGACATTCCATCACATCATCCCACGAGATCATTGCCGACTTTCCATTTGTCATCTTCTCGAATCGAAAACCCCCAAGGAGATACTGATTGTCCCTTCTCGCAAGTCTACTGATCCGTTGTACCTTCTTTCTCGCCGTCGATATGAATGTCCACTTTTTCATTGTAAAAACATATATGTCCAGCGATGGGAGCGGACTCGACTGTAGGATACTTGTACCACCAGATCAAGTCTTTGTGTTCCTTTCCATTGATCACAATATTGTAATCTTTCCGAGTTCAGTATATGCTTAGGTCAAACTAGGGATTCACTGCTTACAATTGGCTACTCCTTTGTAAGGGCACAAGGAGGTTGTTTCACTTTCGGTAAGATATTCCCAGCGTGCCTGCAACACGAGGGGAGCGGTTACTACTGGAACATGTACTCAGACAACATACTGACAGCAGTCTTTGGCATATAATATCTAGTCTTCAGCATGGTCTCATGCAAGAATTGGTTGCTGCTGCTCTGCGCGATAGTCACATTATCAACTTTAACTGTGACGGTTCTTGTTGATGGAAGAATCTCAATCCTCTTATACGGATCCTTTGGATGGCCATAGATCGGGGTATCTTCTTCGAACCATTGGTCTGGAAAACTTAGCTTGTCGGGTTTCACCCAGAACAAATCATCTGCGCAAACCTAAAGCAGCAAATTCAATCCTAGTGAGTCCAGCTAGGGATCCTTTCTCGAAGATGAGGATCCGATCTGTCGATTTGCTCTTCCCTTTCAGCGTGGCGAGGAAAGCTGACTTCTCCATGTCAACACCATCGTTCTTTATCAACATACCATCTTTGATGGTGCTGCTTGGAATATAAAATTGCGGAAAATATGGGTGTTCCCAAACATGGCGGGCCTCCGTTGTATCAAAGACGTAAACACTATCATAGAGACCGCGGACTCGACGGCTTGTCTTTTCAAGCTTGTGTGGCCCGTTGGCCAGTAGGTTGTGAGCTAATTTCACGAGACTAGAGAGTCCCGTGAGTCCATATTCGTGTGAGCATGTAACAGTTTCTACCTTCCCATCCTGTTTTCATCGACTATCTTCTTGCCTTCAAAGAAATCGCCTACCGGCATGATCACAGATGCTACTCATGAGGAGACAAGAGTTCTGCAGATTATCAGATCAAAACATTGGTCCAATCAACAATTGAGTCGCAGGATATATGCTGTAGTACTATCAATCGGCTCACCTACAATGTCTTTCCTGGAGCTTGGCGTGTACAGTGCAGTGCTCAATGTTCTATATAACCCTACCGCCAGAAATCAGTCGTACCCGTAGAATATTAGCCACGCTAGCGATCCGAGCATCTTTAGCCTCAAGCACGCCATCTGACAATGATGGAGTTATTTCAAACCACAGTCAATCATGGCATTCTTCAATTGCAGCACGCTCTTGATGGGCCCGTCCATATACAGTGGCAACCTATTCTCTCAAGGCCATGTTCGCCAACCACGGCGTCACCCTTGCTGCCCGCATGGTACCAAAGAGCCTTTCGAATATAGCAATACGTTCTTGGGTGCTTCCACAACTTCGGCAGCTACATCTTTCGCCGTTGGCTCGAGCGCAGGCTGTCTCGACGCCTCACAGATTCTATTCTACGGCCTCTTGCGCGCCTCAACATTCTGTCGTAGACATCCAAGAGGAGTTCCTATCGCAGCCCTCAAGTTCCTCGAATCCTGCCCTCTCATTCCCATGTCTTGACGCACAAGAGGCTCGGACGGCTTCGTTACTGAATCGTTCTCCTACCTCAGGGCCAGAGCCCTCTTATACTACCGGAAGACATCGAAAGTGGCATTCGCAGTCTCCACTGCTCCTTGACTGGGGTGGCCTCCTACCCCAATTCAACATAGCCTACGAAAGCTGGGGACAAATGAACGGCGACAGGAGCAATGCAATACTTCTGCACACAGGTCTCTCAGCATCCAGTCATGCGCATAGCACGGAGATCAATCCACAGCCGGGATGGTGGGAGAAATTTATCGGACCCGGTTTACCCCTAGATACGGCCAAATATTTCATTATCTGCACGAATGTCATCGGAGGGTGCTACGGCTCTACAGGACCAAGCTCCCTCGACCCTGCAGATGGTCATAATTACGCTACCCGATTTCCAATACTGACTATGGAGGACATGGTACGAGCACAGTTCAGGCTGTTGGATGCCATGGGAATCGAGAAGCTTTATGCAAGTGTAGGGTCTAGCATGGGTGGCATGCAAAGTTTAGCTGCCGGTGTTCTTTTCCCAGAAAGAGTAGGGAAGGTGGTCAGTATAAGCGGGTGTGCTCGAAGCCATCCGTATAGCATTGCAATGCGGCATACCCAACGCCAAGTCCTGATGATGGATCCCAACTGGTCTCGCGGATTCTACTACAGTGGTATCCCACCACATGCAGGTATGAAGCTGGCCCGAGAAATTGCTACAGTGACATACCGAAGTGGACCAGAGTGGGAACAACGTTTTGGCCGAAGAAGAGCAGACCCGAATCGACCGCCTGCCCTATGTCCAGATTTCCTCATTGAGACCTACCTTGATCATGCTGGAGAGAAATTCTGTCTAGAGTACGATGCGAACAGTCTATTGTACATTTCGAAAGCCATGGATCTATTTGATTTAGGGCGTGAGCACCAGCTGGAAATGGCGCGGTTGCGAAAGCAAAATCAAGGCCGAGTCTCTGCGGACACGAGGCAAGAGCAAGAGGAAGAAGATCGGTCTTGCAGCCTCGCATTGCCAGACAAGCCCTACGAAGAACAGCCATCTAATATACCGATAACATCCTTTTCGGAACCCATTGTATCGACATCTACGCATCCACCCGATGACCTTATTGCTGGTCTTGCACCACTCAAAGATCATTCAATATTGGTCATGGGCGTCGCCAGCGATATTCTATTCCCCGCCTGGCAGCAACGGGAGATCGCCGAAACACTTCGAGCTGCAGGGAATGTTTCTGTCACGCATGTTGAGCTGGGGGAAGACATATCGCATTTCGGACATGACACATTCCTGCTGGATTTAGAACACATTGGCGGGAACATCAGGAGCTTCTTGGGTTGAAACTCGTGTGCTGTCCATAGTTGAAACCTCCAAGCGATCATAGGGAGCATGCGCAACGATGGTGTCTATTGAGCAATGTTTGAAGTCGTATTCCATGAGTAACCCGCTAACAGATGGAGTGTCGGAAACATATGTAACATCTGATCCACTGTCTCATGTGCGTTTTTCGCGCAACCTCCTCTCGGTTTGGGGTTGAACGACGTGGTCGGGCGTAAACAGCGGTTGAAAGACGACGAACTTCGGTATTGTATCAAGTGATAAAATGATAAGAAGGCGCATGCGTAGATTGAGATAGAGATGGTTTACGATAATGCAAGCTATGCTATCTAGATGCAATGGTCCTATCAGGCCGGCGGGGGAGAGAAGAGCACCAAGTCATGATTCTCATCCTCGTCGACCGAGATGGACTCGCTTACCTTAGTGCGGAGATTAATGATGTTCTTTACGCTGTAAGGTGGAGCCACACCCCTGTCAGAGACTGCATTGACCCGAAAGCTTGTTTGGTTGAAATGATTGGCTTCGTGATTGAAGGTCAAAGTGCCGTACTGAGTACGAGTAGAGACTGTACGGTGTCACGGGTCAAGCAAGCAGGTTTGGATCATTGTAGAAGGGAAGAGACAAGGAACACTGTATAAGAAGCTCGTCTATGGTACTATTTGTGTCTTTAAGCTACGACTAATGATCATCGGCATCGGTTGGAACAATATGAATAAGCCGCAGAGAAGATCAGCCGTCACATTACGACGCTTTTTGGTCTTGGCCCTCGTGTATATTACAAGTAGAATTGAATAGCTCCGTATCCTATTCTCTGATCACTCATACCCACTCGTTCCACCACAGTCGCAGGAGCAACCAGATCTTTGTTGTCGTGTACTACCTTACATAGTACCTTATCCTTCCCAGCCCCGCTGCATAGATTCCACTCCGGTACTTGACCGATCATCTATCCATAGGCTGATACTGCATCTTCTACGGAGTACGAAGAATGGTGATCGGCTCCGAATCAAGGATTGTCAAGAAAGCCGCTAGAGCGCCATCGCCGCCGGCAGCCTCCCATTTGGGAATCTTGGCTATCTTTCCGGTATCTGCATTAATTCTTCCATTTTCCATAGGTCTGGCACTTTCCTTCCTCCCAGTCCAGTCCCCACCGTTCCTTCCTCTCTCTCCCTCATCACCACCCAGACTCCTGACTTCCCAACCAGACAGCTGTAATTGGATCGGCGACATTGTCCTCCTTACTCAGCTGTCAGCGGCCTCGTTCTACCGACTTTATAGCTCTCAGCGTTGAATCCCGTTCGTACTCAGTGGATGTTGCAACTTCCTCAAATAACTATCCATGGTGAACGTGTAAGGAGCCGTTTTGGATCCATTGACGATTCTCCCTCGCTGTCGCCCTTGCTTTCCATCCTCCGCCCTCCACCCTCTTCACCTACACCTCAATATCCTTCGAACAAACCGACCGACCTACGAGGCCCGCCAATAAAAATGCTCACCTTTCGGAAAGCTGCTGTCCTGGCAGTCTTCGTCCTCACTGCTGTATATCTACTGCATACCTCGCACTCCTCCTCTTCGACTTCCCGAGCAGCCTTAGCGGAAACCCTCAAAGCAGACTTCGATGGCTCGACGGTCCCTAAAACTACAGGGGTACCTGCAAGTACGGACATGGATAAAGCTTCGAGATTGTACCCTCCGCCTCGATCAAGCTCAAACAAGAAAGATGTCGCACAACAGCCGTTGACGGAAGTTGTCACCAAAAGCCTGCGCGAACAACTACAATATCAGTTTCCTTACGACAGGGCCGGCAAGTTTCCAGCGTACATCTGGCAGACGTGGAAGAGCACACCAGCGTCCGGTGACTTCGGAGAGTCTTTCAGGCCTGCAGAAGCCAGTTGGTCAGAACTCCACCCAGGCTTTATCCACGAAGTCGTTACCGATGATGCAGCTGTCTATCTCTTGAAACACCTCTACGCATCAGTACCAGAAGTCGTCGAGGCCTACATAGCCTTACCCATGCCAGTGATGAAAGCCGACTTTTTCCGCTACCTCATTCTCCTCGCTCGAGGCGGTATCTACACTGATATTGACACTACCGCTATCCGATCCACAACAGACTGGATTCCAGAGGAAGTCCCTCGATCTACTATCGGCCTCATCATTGGCATTGAAGCTGACCCGGATCGAGCTGACTGGAAAGATTGGTATTCACGCCGGATACAGTTCTGCCAATGGACCATCCAGGCGAAACCAGGGCATCCCGTGCTACGCGATACAGTTGCAACTATCACGGAAGATGCACTTCGGATGAAGAAGAAGGGAATTCTGAAAGAAAAGAAGATGGATAAGAGCATTGTCGAGTTCACGGGCCCTGCGGTCTGGACAGACGCTATATTCAACTATCTAAATGATCCCGTTTATTATAAGATGGAGGGCAAGAATGTGACTTGGGAGACATTCACCGGTATGGAAACTGCCAAGAAAGTCGGTGATGTGGTAGTCCTCCCAATCACGAGCTTTAGCCCTGGTGTTCAACAGATGGGCGCGAAGGAGCCTGATGATCCCATGGCCTTTGTGAAGCACGATTTTGAAGGTATGATATCCCCATTTGCCCGTGCACCGCATCCTTGTGGTTGACGATATTTCCAGGTACATGGAAGCCTGAATCCGAGAGAATACACCCCGAACGCGAGCCCCAGCAAGAATGATTGAGCTGCTCAGTCGAAAACCCGAATCCCTCAAGTCCCTGACCTTCTTCACGAGCACACAGAACTCGTGTTCTACCTATCAGATAATCGAGTGGAAGAGAAACAACATATCCGAATAGAGATAGGCATTATACCATCTCCCCAAAAGTCCCACCCCAACCACCCACCGAAGCTTTCACCCATACCCTTGACGACAACAGATCTCATTTTCCTTAACTCCTAACGACACATAGACATATGGGCGCCCACTTTTGTCCCACGGGGGACTCGATCATCATGAAAATAGAGAAAAATTGCAGGCCGGCGGGCTTTTTACTTTTCAAGCACAAAGACTTCAAGGGCTGAAATCTTGTGTGGCAGTTCCCCTTTTTTTTTATTGGTTGTAATGTAATTATTTCAAGCATACTTATGGTACTATGCATGCATTCATAGCATGGCTCCTGCATTTGAGCGTGGAGGTGTTATATCTTGGCGTTTGTTTGATGTGGTGCCTGTTTCTTTTTGAAGAGAGAGAGGCTGCATTGGGAGAGATAGGTGGTAAGGTATTTGAATACAATAAGAAAGAACATAATGACGAGAGTTGGTTGGTTCATGTGTCTGTTCAATCATTGCATGCTATGAGTTTCAGTCAACTACCTCACTCAATCTTGGAGAGATTCATAAGTCTCTAGGTACTGAGTTCAGGTAGGTAGGTGCCTTCTTGATATATCCCAAACCAAGATCCTGCTTGTGCTCTAAAAGGCCTTGATACCGAACCGAACTATCATCTTGACTGACTGACTTATCCAACGAACTGTTCTTTGGGATATAAGGTACTTCTCCATAGAATACCTCCATTCCTCCGCCATCATAGACCAGAACAGATTCATGAAGAGAAGCCCAGCCCAGTCCAGCCCAGCCGAACCCAGCAACAAAAGGGGGCATAGATCCTCTTCCTCCTCCCAAAGAAGTTCTATTCTCATAATGGTATTTCCCCAAAAACGCCCGCTCGCTCACTGACATCTCAAAACAATTCATCCAATCCCATCCCATCCCATGACATCTATCCATCCATCTATCAAGTTCATACCCTCCCCCCCTCCCCATATCCCCACACTTCACACACACACACGTCATCACAACACCTGAGTCCTCAAAACCTATTATCACCCACCCCATGCCCGCCACCCAGATCGCGCTCGCTCTCCCGCTCCCCACCGGCCACGCCGCCAAACATGTTCCACTCGTCCGCCTCGTGGGATTTCCTGCCGGGCGGGCCGAGGGGGTGCGTGTCTGGTGGGATGGTGGTGGGGGTGAGGGTTCTGCGGGCACCTGTGCCTGCGCCTGCGCCGGCGCCGTGGTAGGAAGTGTCTTGTAGATTTGTGTTTGTACTTTGGATGCTGGGATCGAAGGTGCCGGATTCTTGAGCTCCGACAATGCTGTTGCTGCTGCTGGGGTAGGGGAGGTTCTTGTGCGGGGGTTTTAGGGGGGGTGGATCGTAGGTGCCCATCTGGCTTATGTCGCCGGTGCCGCCGGTGGGGGGTTTGCGGTTTGGGAGGCGCTCCATTGGGCGCGGGTAGGTTGAGTTTGGGGAGGGGTCGCGCGGGTTGGTTTGGGCGTGGGTGAGGAGGTGGTCGACGTCGTCGTCGTCGCCGAGGGGTTGGTAGCGGCTTCGCTTGCCGCCACCGCCGATGTAGGGTTGTGGACCGCCGTCGATGGATCTGTTGCCTGCGTTGTCAAAGGCCGTATGTTGGTTTCTCGTGGGTTCGAGTCCGGTTCCGTGAGTAGAGTTCTTGTAGCTGATGTCGTCCATTCTTCTCCTTCGGCCGATAGCAAACCACTTGAAGCCTCTGCCTACGTTTTTGACAAGGTCCCAAGGGTTGAAGGCATCCAGTAGAGCTCGATATCCGAAATGGCCACCCTGATATGCGGTTTTTGGATCGGGGAGGAAACCTGGTGCGCACTCTGCAGCCACAATCCGGGAACGGCGAACGTCGTAAACCTTCCAGGGGAAGGCCCAAAGGTGAAAGACGCTGAACAAAGCCATTTCGATGCAGAGCAGCATGGCAGGGATGCCAATCTTGATGTCGGGAGTTTGTATGGTTTTGGAGGGTTTTATAGCACCAGCGGAGGTAAGAACAGAGATGATGAGCTGACATACGAGAATGAATTAGTGGGGGTTATGCTTAACAATGGAAGGATGGGGCAGCCCACCGTCTGCCAGAACGACAGGAAGATAACAAGTTTAATGGCTGCAACTTTCAGAAGTGGGCTGTGCTCTGCTAGGTCGGCTTTGATCTGGATGTAGAATTGGATTAGGCAGTACATGGCTACAGTCACGCAAAGGCCCTCGATCACCATGACCTAGGAGTATTAGCTGGGAGAGCGCCAGGGGATCAGAAATGGCATACCCAGATGTGTGCGAACGCTGGGCTGATGGATTCCTTACAGTACCGGCCCAAAAACTGGGTAACGAGCGCTACCATGGTCATGAACACTCGGACGAAGCAGTATTGGAAGACTCCGAACCAGATGATCTACATCCATATCAGCTCTGTCCACTTAACCTGCATAATCTTTCAACCCACATTGAACCACGTCAGCCCACTCCTAGGGGTTCGTAGGATTCCACTCTCGCCTCCACAGCATTTTCTCAACCAAGTTAACGGCCAGACCCAACCTCTTGGCTGAATTCCTCTAAAGTAATCTTTCTGGTTGTGTAAGTCGGGCGCAACGTAGGAGCATAGCAAGGCGAAGAAACTAGCAATGGCGAACGCTTCGTAGCACTGATATATCACCTCGAAGTAAACGGCGTGGGTGTAGAAGAAGTAGGAGAGAAAAGAAACGGTCGAGTATATGGGGACCATGAAGAGAACTCGTATAATACTAAGAGTGGTCAGCTTCAAATCTGAAGAAAAGCAGGCCGTGAGCGTACTGCCGTTGTTCCCATGGCTTGAGATAATGTGTACAATGCCTCCAGATAAGATACCATGAGGTGAGGACTGCTATAAGACCGAACAAAGCGGACAGGATGAGGCCGAAATGATGAAATTCCATGTTGCGCCATAATTTATCTTCATCGACTGGGGTCTGTCAGGACCTCGAGCTGCCATGTGGGATTCCTTGGTTGCGAACGTACCTTTCTCATACTCCAATGTGGAGTTGCATTTTGTCGCAAACATCTCGACAACACTCTTCCACACCCCACTCAATGTAGATAACCCCGCCTTCTACCTTGACCACAACAGTGTGCTCTTTCCCCAATATCTGTGGGTGCGGGCGCTTGTCAGAACATGGATGCTCTCCTGTCGCGAGTATGGAAGTGCGCTGCACCCAAGCTTCGGAGGTAGTTGACGGCGTGCGTAAGGTCTTGGAGATCCCTTGATGCTTGCTCGAGTCTATAAGGGGAGCCGGGGCGCCCTGTCTTTCGCAGAAGTTGATCGCTGACGGCTAATGTTTCATTTGGCAGAGGTCATTCTTTATCGTTATTCTCAACATGGGTCGAGAAGAATGATGGATCACTGTTCTATTGGATTGGATCCTTTCGGTCTGCAATAAAAAATCATCATATAGTGGTTGATGGAGCGCTCGGTAGTCAGAACAAAGAAGAAATCCATACCCCATTCCCAAGGTTCGAAATTCCTGCAGCTACAGACCGCCTAGCTTGCATGATTGGCTAGCGGCAAATCCTGTCACTTTAGAGCGATGACCAGGGTCCATACGACAAGACAACAAATGCCCGTGAATTAAAATAGCCTTGCAGGGCTAAATGAAATGCTGTTCTCACTCCCGCGCGCGTTGTGTATCAAGGTCAACGTCTTGAAGCCGCCTGCTTCATGACTTGTCCAACCAGCGCCATGCTGTCATGGTATCACGATATGATTCAACCACGTGAGCTTTTCACAAATTGCCAATCGAAATGCGTTTCATAAGGGCTCAGGCTCTTAGTATCCTGAGCGCCTGTCTCTCCAGCTATCACCTCCACCGCGATAGCCGTCCCCCCGGTAGCCTCCTCCCCTCCCCCGGTAACTGCCTGGAAAACCCCCTCTGCCACCATAGCCTCTTCCTCGATTGCCAAACTCCGGAGCTCTGTCTACAAGAGCATCGTCTTCGAAGGTGTATCTCCTCATTTCGTCATTCCGCCCTCCTCCACGACCAGCTGCCAATTTTTCAAGTCTTCGGTCTGCCGCGGCTTTTGGGACAGGTTGGTAATACAGCTTTGGCTTGGCATTCGTAGATTTGAACAGATCATCTAGTGCTTGAAAACCCTTAGCATTGTCTGGGCGTCGCTGTGACGGTCGTAGTTCCGAATCCTTGATCCTTGGTCCGGATGGTGCCCCTTGCACACCCTGACCAGCGTTAGCAATTGCAGGTTGTGTCGCGCGCAGACCACCGCTACTGGAGCCGACTTCTTGGAGGTAGGCCTTGACTTCGGTATCCTCGTCTTCATACACGACTTCCCATCGTTTTTGAGGCTGTCCCCTACCACTGGGCACGGTTTGTTCAACTTCAATCCATTTTCTCAGTTTCTCCTCTGGTACGAAGTCTACGAATAACGGCCTTCGATCCCTCTCATTTGGCCAGATGCGGTCATGTAGACCTGAACGGACTCTTGAAGCTGCGGAGATATTGGCAAAACCCACGAGGCAATGTGTCCGTATCGAGTCTAGAAAAAATTCCGTGACCATGCTTGCATCGACAGGAGCATCTGGGGGTGTTGCGAGGGCAGCAAGATGATCTTTAACATTCTCTGGCTTCAGGGGACGCATGAGCTCTCGAATATACAACGCTGATGTAGCTGGGTGAATTGCACGACCGATGGCCCTATCTTCCGTGTCCGGATACGGTGGTTTCTGGGGCGGGGGATCAGACTTGAAAGGGGCTGTGAAAAGGTCCTTGAATCGGGTGTCGGATGGCGAGGGTTTTATGGGCGTTTCCTCTGGCTTACTCTGCGTGCTCTCGCCAGCTTCGTGTTTCGAGATACCTGCACTAGTCTCTTCTATGCCATTCTGCTTAGGTGTGACGCTTCCTTCAGCAGGTCCATCCACTTGCTCACCGCTGTCCTGGCTAGGGTTGGCCATTGGGACTGTGATACGGTCGACTTGATCATCTGAAACACCTCCCTGCATTGTAGAATCTTCTGGCAACTCTACACGTGGTCTCCCTTTATCTGCCTTTAACCTCTTTTGTGTGTCTAGTGATGATGGAGGTGGGCTCTGGCTCCTCCTCTTTCTTTTTCGTGAATCCTCTAGTACCTCCTCGGTGCCCACTGCCAAAGGGACCGCGGTTTCCTGAGATTGTGTCTGCAATGAAGTAAGTAATGGAATTTCGGTGTGAGGGTCTCGCGCCGGCTCCGTCAAGACTTCGGGGAGAATGTTGCTGGGGGAATCCTGCAACAACTTCGAGTCTAATGTATGCGCTTCCGACACCTCTTTCGTTTTTGGCTCCTCTGTCGCTGAAGCTAGAGAGTCAGTCTCTTTTTTTTCCGTAGTCCTCGAATCACTCTGAACCGCTACTTCGACATCTCCAGTTCTCTTGTTCTTTTCTGGTTTACTAGGGAGTTCCCCCAATTCTGACATGGACCCCGGAGCTGGTAGGGCGTCGTGAACTGTAGACCCACCTCGCTCTGATTGTGCATCATCCTGAGGGAAGCAAAGCGCAGCAGGTGGAGCTTGTGTTACGACCTTATCCTCTTGGGCAGGTATGGGATGGATCGCTTTTGCTGGCTCGATAGGTGCGGGTTTGGCGCTCTCAGTCTGCCCATCGGCTTCTTCCAATCGTTGAACCAAGACCGCCTTCAGACCGGTCTTAGGCAGACCGCGCTTGACGAGCTCATCGCGAAGCTTGACAACAGTGAGCTTCTCGTAGTCCGACATCTTGGAGAGGGATCCGCGTCAAAGCTTTGCGTTGGTCATTAGTGATATAGGGATGACTTTGATTGATCTTGTGGCGCGTTGACCTCACACAACTTGTTCAAGTGATGCTTCCGGATTATACAATTGCCAAGGCGCAATGAGTTGTATACTAGCGCGGTTTCGAATCTCATACAACTAAGGAGTACGTACTCCATACATTTGATTTTCAATCGACACATCTATCAATGATTAGGGTATCGTGCAGAATAGTACTACACCGTGGTTGACGTCTGTATCTACACTAAAAAGCACTACAGCCGGTTTCAGTCTGCTGCAGACCTGTGGTCTGACACTTCTGGCGGGCAGTGATCGAGTTGTTTCTGAGACTACGAATTGCCAGAAAATGTGAACTAACGATGGACCACAGTTTCATGGTCTTGCGAGAGCTAAAAGACTTGATAGCCAGTTTTAATTGTAGTTAGACGGGATGTTGACTAACTCCCTTTGAAAAAATCCATGACCTGTGGATTCAGATGATTGCTCGAGGGCACACAAGACTCTGATCGAGATGAAGGCATGACACCATACTGCTTGAACTTTAGGAGTTGTTATGCATCCACTCAATTGTGGTGTATCCGTTAAAGAAATCAACAATTCGCATTCGCTGATGGTCTCCGCAAGCTAATTACATGCCTACTATTTGTCTCTTCTGGAGTAAGTAACCGCAAGCTGAATCTTTCGCGTAAGCAGCAAGGGCTCCTGACTCCGTCCTGCACATGATCTAAGTTTACACCCAGGTCTCGAATGCTGCGAAGTATGCCCCTCGAACGCCTCACTATTCACAACGCCTGTATGTGCAAGTACACCCCAACTGCGCCTTTGATATGTACCTTAGAAATCTTTAAATTCGTGGTCGTATCTTGCTGCCATATCTTTCGTATATTCGCTCTTACTTTCTGATGGCGGGTCGTAATTATCGAAGTTGCTGCAGTCAGCTGCGTGTTTGACTTTGGGGATGATGGGCCCTTTGATCTTGCGGTGATAGAGAGCATCAAAGTCGATGATCTTGAAAAAAGCATGAGACTTGACTAGAGCAGTACCGCTCTGGCCGCCACTAGATATGTTACCCAGTCGTTGAGAAGGGTTGATGGTACAAAGACCACTGATCATATCACGGGCATCTGTAGACATATCCTTCGGGTACTTGATTTTCCCCTCCACGATCCTAGTTCTATATTTTAGACTCAGCGCGTCATAATCAGGAACGTATGACTTACAATTCGTAGATCTTCATGGGGTTCTGATTCCAGAATGGTGGCTGACCGACAAGGAACTCGTATACCAAAATACCGAAAGCCCACCAGTCCACAGCAGTACCGTGCCCTAATGAAGTTAGATTCAGTTATTTCCTCCAACCAAGAGTGAACATTGAGCGACCTGCTGGGATGGACTTATTGAATGCAACTTTACCTGAATTGCGGATGACTTCAGGGGCAAGATACTCTGGAGTTCCACAGAGAGTGTATGTTTCCCCTAGAAGTGATTAGTATTGTTTTTCGCTACCAAACTCTATAAGCGTACGGTTCGAGATCTCCTTGGCGAATCCAAAATCCACAAGCTTCAGATGACCTTCCGCATCAATGAGTATGTTTTCCGGCTTTAAATCACGGTATGCGATGCCTTTCATATCGTGTAAAAATTCTAATATTAGGACGATCTCTGCAGCGTAGAAGCGAGCAGTATCTTCGTCGAATCTGTGTGCTCTTCGCAGATAAGTGAAGACTTCACCGCCAGGGCAATAGTCAAGCTTCCAAACGTTAGTGTACGTTAGTGGATCAAAGTCAGCTCGGGCATTGAGTAGCGAACCAGCATATAGAGAGAGTCTTTGTCGGAGAAGCTAGTGATCATGGTCGTGATGAAAGGATGGCCTGCGACGGCAGAGAGCGTATTCCTCTCGTTCTTAATGTGTTCAACTTGTTTGAGACGAATGACTGTTGCTCGCTGATCAGCTTTGAGTACTGCTAGGTGTATGGCTGGTGAAGCTCACTGTCAACTTTCTTGAGTATCTTCAATGCGAACACCTTCTGCCCCTCTTTTTGGGAACCAGCTAGACATGATAACCACACCCGCGCAAAAGTGCCTGTGAAGGTCTGAGGTCAGCCACAAATTCTTATAAGACGAGGACCATGCTGAAGGTAGGCTTACCGGTACCGATTGTCTTGATCAAGTCAAAATCGGCAACTCTCAGCTGCTTTGAAGCAATCCCCACTTCTTTGCTGCGGGGATTCTTTGCGATTTGACTTGGTGTGAGAGGTGGGCCATTGCATTCGAAGCAGGAAATGAAATCCTTCTCCTTTCTCTTTTGCTCCTCGTCAATTGGCTTCTCAGGAAAGTTGTTGCTACTGTTACTTCGGAAAAGCTTGTGGCCGTGCGGAGCGTGAAAGTGGGATTTGAACTTGGCAGTCGCCATTTTGACGCGTAGCAGACTAAGACGTCTTGGAAGTATGCTCGGTGAGTTTTCGAGATTTACAATGGCCTCTGGGGGCAAGACGGCGGTCGAGCGACATCTTTCGGTCAGAGCATCGTCGGGTTGGAGTTGTGTCGAGCCTGAGCTTGTGGACAAGCCGTGGCCAAGCATCTAGACTAATGACGGCACCACACCGGCATATGCAATGGGATGCCCTATTGTGTGCGTGCTTCAGGGTCCGATGCAAGCTTGCAGGCACTCATGCAGTAGGAGATGATCTATCGGAAAGTGTCGATAGACGATGTAGTACCTGACAGATGGATTTTCCGGGTTTGTGCAGGGTCTGATATGTAAAATGGAGGTGCGATGGAGTGAAATTAACCTCCTTCATTGAAATGTTCATGCAGCACAATTAATCCATCAGCACTTGGCGCGTCGATTATTACCCTACACAGTCGCAAACCATTCAGAAGGTAACGATATCTCTTGATTGCGACTCCGCAAAACAGGGCAACACGGCAGCTCGGCAGTCGGATCTTACATGTTTGACAATTACCCAGTGCACAGCCAGTGCAGTAATCACGCACAAGCATGCACCCGCGTCTTACGGGCGCAAAACAGGGATTCCAAAAGTGCCGAGTATCAGGTAGAACAACCAGACTCCAATAACCTACAGGAGCCGGTCTCATGTAGACCGTTGGAGCTCGAGCACTTCCCACAGAATTCCAATGCTTGACAAACGCCGTCTGAACACCACATGCAATGCCTGCCTTCATACTCCTTCTCAATCTATACTTGTGTTCAATATGAGAGCAACGATGAGCCTGGATTGCGTCAGCTTGATACGTTTGCGGCCTTGAGCTCGACCTACCCATAGAGTCCAAGTACCTCTCCGAAAATCAATATTAAGACCATCCCAACGAATATCCTTGACTGCAACATGTATGATCGAACACCCTATGCTCCATCAACATAATTCTCTATGATAGGAGCATCAACATACAACATCACCGACAACGCCAATCGCATAACCTGCTGCGAGTCCTGTGAGGCCAACTGAGAGACCAGCAGCTAAATGCATGAAGCCACTGGGAAAGCGTTCAGCTAGGACACCATCGATGGAACAGAAGCCCAAATAGATCGACGCACTTGAAGAGGCTGTAGCTTTGTCCAGGTGGCGGCTCCAGATCGCCGGCAATCAAAACCGATATCACAAGTGAGTAAACTGCGATAATTCCAGCCATGACCACGGGAATCAGTGACTGTCGGTCCCAGGATCAGCCTCAGCGTCATAGAGTATCAGTCAGATTCATCTAACCTTCATTATCAGGTCTGGCCTAAACGTGCCAACTCCCGCAATGCCGATACCTGATTTCGCCGTGCCATATGCTGCCCCCATGCCTGTTTGTGTTCTGTGAGCTACACATCGGTATTCCTTCTCTTGCTTGTAACGTACATCCAAAAATCATCTGCCAAGGGTCAGCTCTGAGCATTCGACTAGCTTCTTGTAACTTACAGCGAAAGCAATGCCACTCTGCACACAGCAATCAGTACAGCTTCCCGGGAATATAAGTTCAGCACGTACCATCCCGAAGAACGGTGCACATTTCGGCGCCAGTTCTGCATCATACATGTTGACTTGCACTGGAGGTCAATGTACAAGTGATGAGACGGCCTTTTGACAACCAAAAGATGATGTCGCGAAAGGACTGTTGGAATTTCGACAGAAGAATTTAACCTGCTTTAATGTGGAGAAAGACAACCCCTACTGATGGTCAGATCTTCGATGATGTCAAAATTTAGCATATAGATTTCGTAGTAGGGGCTAGGGAGATAATGCTGTACGTCTGATTGCGTGGCAGTGCGCGCATGCGCTTGTCCCCGGAATCTGTTCTGCCGTTGCGAGAACCATTAAACCCATCCTTGGTCAACCCAGTCGACGACCAACGGCCTCTTGAACAACGCCACAACGCTCTCAGCGCTCAACAACCCTACTCAGACCTTGGTTCTGAAGGGTCACATACGCGTTCGGACCTATCGGCCCCCAAGCCAAGTCCGACGGGTCTCTACACCCCCATTCTTGCGGGAACAAAACCTCCATTGCCAGCAATACATGGGCACAGAAGCAAGCAGAGACTAACGTTAATTAAGAAGTAGTGAAAGGCCATGTAAACAGCACTTGAACGCAATCAATGCGCCAGGATCCGCCGCCGCTGGTCCTGCAACACCCGAGTCGCCCCCTCCTTTTCCTATCTACGTCAAAAGTGTTGGACAAAAGGCGAGCTGCACCGGTATAGGATTGGATTGGTAGAGAGCGAGGAGATTACACTCCTTGATTGGATATGACGGATTACGGGGTTCAGCAGGACAGGAACTTCCGGCCGAACAATTATGGCCATGCGTCGTCCTACCAGAGAGATGCTGCTTTCTCGAACATATTCGGAGCGGCCCCTCCGCCTGGAAGGTCTCAGACCATGACAAACTCGCCGCCCCAAATGCCTACCGAAAGATCTCAGACAATGACTTCGATGACCTCACAGTCATCTATGGCCTCTCAGACACCGTCTGTAGGTGCACAAAGACCTTCTCCACAAGACCGACAGCAGACGAATGGCTATCCTCCCCCAATCTCAAACGGATATTACCATCCCCAAAGACAAAGCAGCGGTCTTGTCCAACCCCAACCACAGCCTCAATACCTACCGCAGCCTGTGAGCGATAAACGCCCTTTTCCTCAACCACAGCGAGTCGATTCTCGGCAACCTGTGCCGTCACAATACAACAGACAGCCACAAAGCCGAGGCTATCCTTCAAGCCTCGTAGACTCATACAAACCCGTGCCCAATCGAGGTCACCCACAACATCCTGCTTCCAACGCCGATCCATATCGTTCTCAGTCCATGGCTTCAATGCGAGCTCCAGCAACCTACAACCCTCCGCCGAGTAACTATAATCAGGCGTCTGCAAATTCATTTCGTCAACAGTCGTATCAGTCACTAGGATCGAGGACAACCGCGCAAGGACGAGTTGTCCCTGAGCGACATGACGAGAGAGCAATGTCATTGAGTTCCTTTTCGATGGACAGGGATCATAATCAGACTATGAGTGGGCGTGTGATACCAAATCGCAGGAGGGAATCAGGTGCAGAGCTTGCTGGAGACGATATCTCCTTTCCGGAGACTCCCTCGCGTACGCCGACGCTCGTCAATCCAAACACTCGTGACAGGGCAGCCAGCCCGGATAGTACGCCATCGCGGACAATGTCAACGACATCGACGCTAGTTAGTCCATCCGAGAGAAGTGACTCTCTGGTGCATCGACCTTCCATTCAGAAAAGCACCACTCCGGCGAATAGCGCTACTGTATCAGCCCAGGGTAAAGCACCATTGGTATACCCGGCACTTTTATCTCGAGTTGCCGATGTCTTTCGAGAAAGAATCAATGCTGGAGATCGGAGTAAGAATGATCTGTCCTATAGATTCGCCTTCACTGGAGCAGAAGCTGTGGATCTAATCACGTATATTATCAAGACCACCGATCGCAATCTTGCCCTGCTCCTTGGCCGTGCTCTTGATGCGCAAAAGTTCTTCCATGATGTTACGTATGACCATCGCCTCCGAGATTCATCAACAGAAATATTCCAGTTCCAAGAGACAGTCATGGAGGATATGTCAACGACCAACGTCAACGGTGTCTTCACACTCCTTACTGAATGTTATTCACCAACTTGTACCCGAGATAGACTTTGCTATTCTATTGCGTGTCCAAGGCGTCTAGAGCAACAGGCACGATTAAACTTAAAACCGCAACCTGGCTTAAGACGGCAGCAATCGTCGGCAAGTTTGCACGCTGATGAGCCTGACGAGCAAAAACTCTGGATCAATACCGTTACTGAGGAAGTCGCTAACAGCGTTGGGGAGAGGGAGAAGAAGCGTCAAGAGGTGATATCTGAAATCATGTACACAGAGCGTGACTTCGTGAAGGATTTGGAATACCTGCGAGACTTCTGGATGAAACCTTTACGGTCCATGAACCCTGCAAGTCCATCGCCCATTCCAGAACGACATCGCGAAAGATTTGTCCGGACAGTCTTTTCGAACTGTATGGAAGTCCATTCTGTAAATCAGAAGATGGCCGACCAGCTTACCAGAAGGCAACAAGAAAACCCGGTGGTTCGTAACGTTGGAGACATCTTCCTGGAATGCGTACCACGCTTTGGGCCCTTCGTCAAATATGGAGCCAATCAATTATGGGGCAAGCATGAGTTCGAAGCGGAGCGGACTAGAAATCCCGTCTTCTCAAAATTCGTTGACGAAACCGAGCGTCTTAAGGAGTCCAGAAAGCTTGAGTTGAATGGGTACCTGACAAAACCTACTACACGCCTGGCACGATATCCTCTACTTCTCGAAAACGTTCTCAAATACACGGCGGAAGACAATCCGGATACTAAGGATATTCCTCAGGCCATCGCCATGATCAAGGAGTTTTTACAAAGAGTCAATGATGAATCTGGCAAGGCTGAAAACCAATTCAATCTGCGGCAGCTCCAGCAGGCACTGAAATGGACTGGCACTGGAGTCCCTGAAAAGGGTGATCACCTCAAGCTTCTGGAAGAGGGCCGGCAACTGGTCTACAAGGGCGCACTGAAAAAGAGTGCAACCGACACTAGCGAAGTGCACGTGTACCTTTTCAATCACGCTATCTTGTTTGTGAGACAGAAGACGAACAATAGGCAGGAAGAGCTTCGGGTTTACAAGAAGCCGATCCCGCTAGAGCTCCTTCTCATCACACAGATGGATGAGGTTATTCCACGGCTGGGAATCTCGAAGAGACCGTCATCGAGTCTGATACCTGGGGCGAAGGCAGCAATCAACGGACCCAAGGCTACCGCGAGCGGTAAAGAAGGGTTTCCAATCACATTTCGACATATTGGTAAGGGTGGCTATGATCTGACCCTCTATGCTTCCACGCACATTCAACGCCGGAAATGGATGGAGAATATCGAAGAGCAACAGGAAAAACTCCGAAGTCGAGGCAACTTTTATACTAAGACGGTCCTTTGTGACAACTTTTTTACAGCCGCCCATAAAGTCAATTGCTTAGTTCCTATTGGTGAGTGCAACCCTGACCCACAGTATATGATCAAGGGACTAAAGAACACAGATGGTGGCCGGAAACTTGTTTTTGGGACAGACACTGGCATCTATGTATCTGATCGCAAACCAAAATCTGCAGCTGCGAGGCCCAAGCGTGTGCTTGACATGACCAATGTCACTCAAGTTGATGTTCTGGAAGAATATCAACTTCTTCTTGTTCTCGCCACCAAAAGTCTCATGTCTTACCCATTGGAGGTTCTAGATCCCACAGACACGCAATCGCCTATGTTGAAGAGACCGAAGAAAATTCAAAATCATGCTAATTTCTTTAAAGCTGGCGTATGCATGGGCAGGCACCTTGTATGCTCAGCCAAGATGTCCGGGATATCCACTACAATCAAAGTATATGAACCCCTCGATACCGTTTCCAAGGGCAAGAAGAAACCAGCGATAGGTAGAATGTTCCAAGGTGGTCAGGAAGCACTCAAACCATTCAAGGTATGTCTTTTCCTCATCTTGCTCGCCATGGAACTGACTATCGCGCACAGGAATTTTACGTCCCTGCCGAGTCTTCGTCTATCGACTTCCTGAGATCTAAGCTTTGCGTCGCCTGCTCTCGGGGTTTCGAAGTTGTAAGCCTCGAAACTTTGGAAACTCAGCCCCTGCTCGATCACGCAGATACGTCCCTTGACTTTGTTACCCGCAAGGATATCGTTCCCATCTCTATTGAGAGATTGAATGGCGAATTCCTCCTCCACTACACAGATTTCTCATTCTTCGTCAATCGGAACGGGTGGCGGGCTCGATCGGATTGGTTAATCAACTGGGAAGGGAAACCTACAACCTTTGCTCTGTCTCACCCTTACCTGCTTGCATTTGAGCAGAATTTCATAGAGATACGGCATTTGGAGACAAGCCAACTCGTGCATATCATAACGGCGAAGAATATCCGCATGTTGCATTCTTCGACGAGAGAGGTGAATCTGCTCCCAAGGACACTCGTCGAGATGTAACTAACGCAGACATAGATTCTGTACGCTTACGAAGACGAAGGAGGCGAGGATGTGGTCGCAAGCTTAGATTTTTGGAGCAAGCCTCCACAATAATGCATTTAATCAGCTTTATACCAGACAGGGTTCGATTCTAGCGCTTCGCGAGCATTGACTCGTTAGGTTGAGTGGGTGTATTGACGATCTATGGGTGGCCCTCTTGTCGCAATATTGGCTACCCAGGAATACAGGGAGTCTGGCGCTTTTCTATGGTCCGTATGTAAAGGGAACGGAATCAATGAATCTGGGTGGAGAATCGCCGTGAGCATCTTTTTGAAAATGATATATTTGTGGGGGGATTGAATGCAATTGGCAGACCTATCCACCCAGTCTACTTTGACAGACCGTCAGAATCCCGTGGATGACTTTTTACATAAGTCGCGGTGCCCGGCATTGGGGAAGCAGGGAGATACAACCACCTCAACCTGGTCTCTCTCTAAGAATCTTGGCATAGAGGATAGAGTTCAGATACGGGCTTCACTGGTTTGAAGCAACGGCAACACAACCATGAGTATCTACTTCAGTGAACCACGCAAGCCAAGTGTAACGCGCTTTACATATTCTACATGCTTTGTAGACTACGGCTGACAGCTGGGCACCTCTTCAAGCACCCGAAATCGGGCTCTTCAGAGGCCTATCTACCATCTATGTCTACTTTCATCCTGCCCAATAGTAAACCGAGGGTACCTGTTCATCTCACCCCAAATCTAGAAGAAGACCAGCTGCTCAGCTTCCCCGCGTTCAAAACATGGATCAACACTCTCCAACACTCTCTCTCTACACAAAAAAGCCTATCACACGCCTTTCACTCCGCCCCTTACAAGCTCCGCAAAATCGACATCCAATCCGTAGACTTTTTTGGTGGTGGTCGCGTGGGTTTTATCAAGCTAAAGGCAGAAGTTTCGAATGGCAAAGGCGAAAAGCTGCCCGGGTCTGTACTGTTAAGAGGAGGCAGTGTTGGCATGATGCTGGTACTCCAACCAGACGACGTTCCCGAGAATACGGAAGACGAGAAGCAGGTCATATTGACTCTACAGCCCCGCATACCTGCTGGCTCTCTTGCTCTGCCAGAATTGCCGGCTGGTATGCTCGATGACTCTGGAACATTTAGTGGGGGCGCTGCAAAGGAGATAGAAGAGGAGACCGGGCTCAAAGTGCCAGCCGAGGATCTGATCGACATGACTGAGCTTGCGTTACCAAAAGCTACGAGTGACGAAGAGGAACATCTACAACAAGGTGTGTACCCCTCCCCTGGGGGCTGCGACGAGTTTGTGCCGCTCTTCCTGTGGCAAAAGAGAATACCTCGGGAGCAACTGAAAGACTGGCAAGGAAAGTTGACAGGCTTGAGGGACTACGGGGAGAAGATCACGTTGATGCTTGCCCCATTGGATCAGGTGTGGAAAATAGGAGGTAGGGACGCCAAGGTTCTGAGTGGGTGGGCGCTCTACCAAGGGCTGAGGAAGGAGGGGAGATTGTGAGAGTCTTTCTGGGGCATCCGAAGACATGCACATGTAAACGCTGCGACAATCTGGTTTTGTTCCAATCCCATGCTAAGTTATGACCAAATTAGAACCGTCTCGTGTTGGGCTGGCTTGAGAAAGAAGCTGGTCTCATCCTGATAGCTTTGAGCAAAACTCCGAGAATAAATAGACCAATTAGTGAAAGCATAATTACTGTACGTTGTCATGCGTGATTCCTTCGTGCGCGTTTGGCCAATTCAATTGCCAGTCTTCACACCTGCTACCCGGCGCTCAATCTCGGTCATTGACAACAAATATTCCCCTGTCTCCCTTGAGCAAGGTCAGAATGTCTTCCGATCCTAAGGCGTCAGACGCCAAAGTCATCTCCACCTCACCCTTGGTAATTTGCAGGCCAGAGCACCCCGTAATACCTCTTCTAACCCTGAAGTCAGAAGATCAAAGATGCTCGATGGACCAAACTCGTCCTGACAACCTACAAAGACCCCCTGGGCAAAGAGCGAACATGGGAGCACGCTGAGCGATCCACTCGTCCGGAAGATTCTCCGGTCGATGGTGTGGGTATAGTTGCTATCCTGCAGAAGGCTTCTGGACCGGAGCTGCTATTACAAAAACAATTCCGACCACCAATTAATAAGGTCGTTATCGAAGTGCCAGCAGGCTTGGTGGACGAGGGCGAGAGCGCGGAGGAGGGTGCTGTACGGGAATTGAGAGAGGAGACGGGATACGTTGGGGTTGCGGTGGAGGTCAGCCCCATCATGTTCAATGGTATGTGGACCCAATTTGGGGCAGTTTGCCATGGTGGCTGGCAGTATGTTCAATTAATGGGCGAATCTTTTCAGATCCTGGCTTCTGTAACACGAATCTCAACATGGTACACGTCAACGTTGACATGTCATTACCGGAGAATCAACATTTGAAACCGGAGCTAGAGGAGAATGAGTTCATTGAAGTCTTTTCGACACCATTGAAAGACCTTTACGCTGAATGCAAGAAGCTGGAGAAAGAGGGTTATGCCATTGATGCTAGGGTGGGGACATTGGCTGAAGGCATCGAGGTGGCAAGGAGGTGGAAGTTATGATGATGGTAATGAAGTATGAGCTATGATCTATGACGAGCCGGAGCTGTGGAAGAACTACGGGGGACATAGATACCCGGAAAAGATACTAAGATGACCGAATTTCCCGATCTTTTCTTTGCTTGTTCTACACTCATACGCTGGGCTAACGATCAAGATGGTCTCAATTTCCCGAGACATGATGGTCGCAGCATGAGCTTTCACTTATCCCCAAAACGGTCCTGGGCTTGGCTAAAAGCACTGACCTGCATCTCCAGACTTACACAATCTTATCCTATTGCTACTTTCTAGCCTGTCTAGTCGGCCGATATAGCATTTCTCGCTCCATTCAGCTTCCTTTATCATTCAGTAGCCGTTTGGCATCTATACTTACAACGATCTCCTATCCAGAGATCCAGAGAAGAATGCTGCCAGGAACAAGCCTGTTTGTTAACCGGGCCCAATAGGCTATGACACAGAACGTTCCCCAAAAGAGATTCAAGAAGGAGACGATTATTGGGCTAACTTTCGATGGCTATTTACCTCGCTATTAGGTGTGACTCAGGATCGTCGGTTCATGTTCTCACTGTAGTACCCGTACTGTCAATCGTGCTTCCTTTGGCTTTAGCAGGAGACCTATCTAGCTCTCTTGAATTCACAAGGATTTGCCACAGCTCTTCACATTTCGCATGGCTAAATGCCTGTATAAGCAGTGAGACGGTACGATGATCATTCATCCATTCCGATCCTTCAGACGCAGGCAGATCGGCGTTATGACCTTTCCTGAACTGCGTTTTCTAAAGTCGGTTCCTGGACATCGAGGCTTCCTGCCAGCCGACAAGATCGCCGCGAAGGTTTGGTGAGAATGACTGTAGAACTACCATTCGAAGTATCTTCTTATATCTTGAAAGTAAGCCACACCATGTATGGGAACCGTACGGCGCCAGTATGAGGGTAGTGTCTTTGCTTCAGGCATTCAACATTGCGGAATCTTGGCAGCCAACATCTGAGATGTGCTTGATATGCATTTCATGGCATCGGCATCTCATAAGAGATTGTTTTGGAGAAGTTCGCTGTGCTATTCCTAAACATTGCGGATTAAGACATCGAAAAAATGTCTTGGCGGTCCAGATTGTGGCGTCGGAATGATTCGTCAATGATCGAGGGATACTCCGTAGCTCGCCAAACCTCTTTCACTTAACCTATTCCACGACAAGGCCTCCGTGGATACAATCACGCAGACCTTGTTGATTCCGACTTATACTAATCTGCTCAATATGTCTTATGTCTGTGACTCCCCACCACCGTCCCATACTCCTGCAACTTCTCTTTCAACGCCCCCCTCTCCAACTACATCCCAGAAGTCTTTCACATTTCGCGAACCCTCCCCAACTACACTCCGCCGCAACCTCCACCACGAATCCGACGCTTTAATTGTCGGTGCTGGTATAATTGGCACCGCTCTCGCCATCACCCTTGCTCGTGCTCCCCACAATCGCTCCGTCACCCTCCTCGAGAAATCTCTAAAAGAACCTGATCGCATTGTTGGCGAGTTGTTGCAACCTGGCGGTGTGTCCGCCTTAGAAAAGCTGGGTTTGGAGGAGTGTTTGGAAGAAATCGACAGTGTAAAAGTAAAGGGTTATGAAGTTATCTACTACGGAACAGGAGTAGAGATACCTTATCCAGAAAATGCGGGCGACACAGGGGTTAATGGCGATAAAAGAAGGGCAACCAAAGGAGGACGACCAGAAGGCAGAAGTTTCCATCATGGTAGATTCATCAGGCGACTAAGAGAGGTGGCAATGCGGGAGGAAAATATCTCCGTCGTGGAAAGCACAGTCACAGACGTTGTGAAGTGCAGCTACACTGGGCAGATATTGGGTGTGCAATGTCTCACGAACGGCGAAAAGGACGTTTATTTCGGCCAATTGACAGTTCTGGCGGACGGCTACGCAAGCAAGTTCCGCAAACAGTACATTTCAAGATCGGTCGTGAGCAAGAGCCGGTTCTGGGGGCTAGAGCTAATCGACGCTGATCTACCACGACCGCTACATGGACATGTTATACTGGGGGAGGGTGCGCCGGTGCTTCTATACCAGATCGGATCCAGAGAGACCAGGGCACTGGTCGACATTCCAGACGGTCTGGAGTCTGCTAATCCTAAGAACGGGGGCGTGAAAGGCCATCTCAGAAATGTGGTGCTGCCTAGTCTGCCGGACTGCGTCAAGCCATCATTCGAGCGAGCCTTGGACGAAGGGAAGTTGCGAAGCATGCCGAACTCCTTTCTCCCACCCAGTGTCAGCCGTGTGCCAGGCATGGTAATGCTAGGAGATGCGATGAACATGAGACATCCATTGACCGGCGGCGGCATGACAGTTGCGTTCAACGACGTCGTCCTGTTGCGAGACTTGTTGAGTCCGGAAGTCGTCTCGGATTTGGGCAACACCAGACTCGTTCTCAAGCAGATGGAACGTTTCCATTGGCAAAGGAAGAATTTGACCAGTGTGATCAACATATTGGCGCAGGCGCTATACTCACTCTTCGCAGCCAACGGTACGTTTACGATTTCCAAGACGCTTCTTACCCGCACATTGCTTGCTGACAACGTCGTAGATCCCCAGCTCAAAGCCCTTCAACTTGGCTGCTTTCGCTACTTCCAACGCGGCGGGCAGTGCGTTGACGGCCCTGTCGGCCTCTTAGCAGGTATCATCCGCCAACCATTCGTGCTCTTCTATCACTTCTTCTCCGTTGCTCTGCTCGGTATATGGCTCGTACTGTCTCAGGCACCATGGTACAAGTTCCCACTCGCTTTAGTAGAGAGTATCGCCGTCTTTTACAAAGCGTGCGTGGTGCTTTTCCCTTTTATAATTTCCGAATTGAGGACTTGAGCTCGCTGGAGACCTTTGATTCTATAGATGGGGGGCAGTCTTACGGCAGGTCATGAATGCCTTGCGAGCTAGTGGTAAAGTCGACGTTTCTGTGTGATTCAATAGATTGGCGGAATTATGTATATATGGGATATCTCTGCATTTGGTAGCGTTTGAGTTCAGGGCGCGGCATTGCATCCATTTTCCTAATCCTAATATTCGATTCACATCAGCTAGAGCCGCATAGCATTCCCATCGTGCAAAATTCGCAAAGAACTATTGATACATACCGAAAGCGATACGACTGACTCCTTAGCATTGCATTCACACCCTCAGACGCATAAGCAGGTCCTGAGCATTGGAATCGTCATCAAAAAAGCTCTTGAAAGCCCACGCAACCATTCCTTGGGCGTTTTGAATTGTCCCTAGGTAATCTACAGAAACCCTTGGATAGATCACCACGAAAGCAAACGAACATTTTCCCCCAAGAAACCCAAGTTCCAAAACCCATTCCCATATACCGACTGAAACCCCTCAAGAAGTCGCCGGCACGATGTTCACGCGTTAAAAGAAAAGGATGGATGTGATTGTGGTTGTCTTGGCTAATCCATACCGGAAAATGGGGGCGGGGATGGGTATTGAATGCGTAATCCATTGGGTGGTGGAGTTGGTGCTGTTCTCTATCACGTGCCATATGAAATCCAAGTGAGACAGGATGCAAGGACTAGGTTGGAGAGAAGAACGTCCTGTATTAAGCCACCAATTCAAATCACCATAGCCAAGGCACTCGCTGATAGATGTACATGCATGCCAACCGTAACCTACTAGATGCCCGCACGATCCGCTCCACATAGACCGCCCCAATCCGATCCCACGTAAAAAGGATCAAGATCCGAAACAACCTCATGATGATCGAACATTGTTGCTGAAAAGCCCTCAGATGACCAGCCAACGCCAAAATTACGCATGAACCTCTTTTGGTAAAGACTAAACACCACGTCGCGAAAGGGGATATTCGGCAAAAGCGACATGCTAGACCAACAGGCACCCACAATGCAAACACCCTTTTCCCAGGCCGTGTGATACAAACTGTTTCCGATGAACGCTCAAGCACTCAACCCCAGACGGATGCTTGAAGGGATTTGTTGCCCCAAACGCCACTGCCAGTGCCCCAAGTAGCGCCGCCCCCCACGCCGGCGTCTTTGCTATTCGATGGATTAGATGCTGCCGATGTAGATCGTTCGTTTCCGGTTGAATTAGCATTAAGATTTTGATTATCGTTGTTGGTGAAACCGTAGCCGAGAGGTGATGGCGACGGAGTCGTCGACCGTTTGGTCAGGGTTGGATTGACATTTTGGGTGGGACGTGTGCCGATAGGAGCCACACCAGGATTTGATGTCTTTGCTTGGCGCGGAGGGGAGCCGCCGGGCGACGAGGTGGAAGTCCGGCTAGACTGCTGAGCAGCGTTCTCAAAGAGGCTAAAACTCTGGCTGGGAGGGTTGGATGCAGGCGAAGAAGTGCTATCGGCCCGCGGTCGGCCCTGCTGAGGCTTTGGCGAAGGTTCGGCCGGACCAGACTCATTGATGTTGAACTGCCCTACAGCCTCCGCAATTGCACCCTGCGCCGTGCTCTTCCCCATTGCATAGGGATCATAGGAGCGTGGGGAAGGTCCTTGACCGCCAGTACTGATATTGCCTGACGTTGGGTTAGCCGCACGAGGGGTATGAGATTCATCCCCAAGGTTTCCGGACTCGTTGCCGTAAAGGGCACGGTGCTGACGGGCTATGAGTTCTCGGCGGTCCTCCTCATTCATTGTATTAGGACTGATTGCACGATCGGATTTTCCCTGTGTCGAAACGTCTAGCGGAACGCCTGTCAGTCAGCCAACTTGAAATGTTACGCAGACGTTCCCACTCACTCCTGTTGTACTGCTGTTCCTGGTGGTAGTTTCGCAGTTCACGTTCCCGCTGCGCGGCCATTCGACGTTTCGCTTGTAGCATTTGCTCCGCTTCACTTGGCCTCACCTGATGCCGCTGGGTTGCGTAAAAGTTCTGCAGGTTGGATCCAGAGTGCGGACGGATTTGCTCATAGTCGCCAATTGAGTGGCGATGCTGGGTCATGCCGCCCATGCGAGGGTCTGGCATCAACGATAAGCTTGTGAAAAATTCAAGTGCAACTTCGTGCATGCGTACCGAACTCGGACATAGGACGTCCAGCTCCCATCAAAGATATGGACTCTCGTCGTGAGGGGGGATTGGAAAGTTTGCCGCTCTTGTTCAGATTGTCGATCGCGCGATCCACCTCTGAGATATTGTCAGCGAGAACCTTGATCCACGTCTCCATTAGAAGGAATGAGGCGCAAAGGCTGCCTCAGGTGGGCCGTTGTATCCACGTACCTTCTATCTGTGTATCGAAAGCCGCAACGGCTTCACGCTCGATTGTCGAATGGGTCGCTGCACACCAATCAGACTTGAGATATCAATCTTCATCCCCTCAATGGAGCACACCTGAACGTGGCGTAGGTGGAGGTTGATCCCATGACGATTGGGAGACAGGTATCTGCCATGACTGGGCTTCGTAAAAGGACATTGTGGTTCAGTGGTGGACCGACTCTGATCCAGAGTGTTATGCAGTGCGGCACTGCTGGGACCAAGGATTTGTAAGGGGCGACGTGGAAGCTATAGCATTGCTTGTATTAGCGTAACGGTTTCCCAACGGTCAAAGAAGTCAACGGCTTCTGACAGATGCATGGCTGTATACGACAAGTCACAATCTGCAGACTTGAGAATGGGGGCATTTTCCCGCAGAATTTTCGAGCCGAAGGGCCTTGGCAATAGTTCTACTAGACTGGGAAGGTCCCAAACTTACAAAGTGAGCGCAGACCTAGACGCACCGACATAAATTGATATGTACAGGAAGAAGAAAGATATGGCGGTGTTGTGATGAGAGAAGGAGAGAAAAAGGCTCGGATTTTGGGTTGCAGGGGTGCGGCCGAGATTGCTCAATTGACTCTCAAGCGCAATTACAGCATAGTTCTAGAAAATGAAGCAATTTTAACCGTGTGCGAAGCTACGCGGTATAAACTACTCCACAATTGGTCACTTTAAACAGCGTTTGATGGGTAACCACCTTCCCGTTGTACAACAGCGAAGATATGGAAATGCGAGGGGACAGGTCACTTTGCTTGCTCAAATGACGGAGAATATTCTCGAGCGATTCTCACAGTCTCAACTCATCTCAAGAAGCACCTTAATGGAAGAGGGGGCCTGCCCCACCAATGTTATACCCCTTAATGCCGGAATAAACAATATTGCCCACACCCCTTTCATCACAACTGAGCTGGAGGTGTTTCCTACCATTCCCTGACAGGAAGCCATGATGTCCTTCTATGAATTATATGCTTCTCTCTCTGCATGTTGAGTCTAGATCTGAGATAAGCCTCCCAATGATAATTTGGCTCGAAACCCCACGTCAAGCCGAACGACTAAATCACCAAATGTGATGGAATAAATCAAGAGTGCTCGAATCTATTGTCTAGCACGATGTGGCAACCATGTAATATGACAGCTTCAATGCATACTCGCACAGAGTATAGTCATGCAGAAAGGTTTTAATACCTGGACTTCATGCTGCTCGAAAAGCTGATTAGGCTCTCTCATGGCTCGACCTCCACGTTGCTCCCTCTCATCCCATCTGCACCCTATGGGAAAACCCAACATACATAACATCGCTCCACTTATTGTGCCGTCCCTGCTTGACTTGGGGTTTGAACAATGCCATTGCACAACCATGGACAACTTGCTGGTATTGCTGCGGTCAGTATCTGAAGGCAATAGCTGGTGCAGGTATAGGTCATCTCGTTCGTGTAGCACAAAGGGGTATGCCCTCGAAAGGAGCGCAGGGACATCGAACCTATGATCGATTTCAAGCTTGAAGAAGTTGTCCATCGAGAACCCTGTTGGACTGCACAATGAGATAGCCATCAGTTGCCTCTCATTGCCTCTCATTGGGCGAGCTAGACATGCCGTAGATCGTCTTACAAATCGAGGGGTATTTTGATATACCATTATTCAGACGAGTTCCGCCTCCCCCACTACTACACATAACTATACACAAATACCAAACAACTCCACCAACTTACGTTAAATCCTATAATCGTTCAACATGGTCAAGGCAGGTAAGCTGAAACCCAAAATTTCGAGCAACTTCCTTTCACTCCGGCTATGGTCTGAATCGCTGGGAAACGCCATGGCAATCTCTCAAGCCAGTCTGATATCAAGAGCGTTCCCATCCTGTTACCCTCAGATACCTCCCTTTGGTGGTTCTTCTCCTACAAGACAACACTATTTTCCTTATCCGTTTTCTCCATCTGCTCCCGCAACCCCACTCCATACCCATCATATACCCAAAAGAAACTAACCACCCTCCTCTCCCCAGTCGCAGTCCTCCGCGGAGACTCCAAAGTCAGCGGAACCGTCACCTTCGACCAACCCTCCGAATCCTCCTCCACAACCATAACCTACGACATCACCGGCAACGACGCCTCCGCCCAGCGCGGCATGCACATCCACCAGTTCGGCGACAACACCAACGGCTGCACCAGCGCCGGCCCCCACTTCAACCCCTTCAGCAAAACCCACGGCGCACCCGAGGACGACGAGCGTCACGTCGGTGACTTGGGCAACTTCACGACGGATGGGCAGGGTAATGCTAAGGATTCTATTACGGATAAGCATATCAAGTTGATTGGGCCGGAGAGTGTGCTTGGACGCACGATTGTGGTGCATGCCGGTACCGATGATTTGGGCAAGGGGGGGCATGAGCAGAGTAAGAGTACGGGGAATGCTGGGGCTAGGCCTGCGTGTGGCGTCATCGGTATTGCGCAGTAGGGTCGTTGAAAATACCAGTGTTTCACACCAGAGCAGTCGCCGAGCTGTACGTACGTGGCTATGAGACCTATGGATGATGAGGCGATGATAGATTGAATAAGGCACTATGTAGCACTCTGCACACAAGCTGAACGGACACAATAGATATGTAAAGGTTGCATTCACTATAGATTCGGCCCATGCATCGATCCCTCAAATGACTTTTTCCGATATACATCGAGACGAATATCCACCCTGACTTATCCGGCCCCACCATGCAATGATAGTACCGATTGATTCAGTCCTCGGTAGGGTCACCATACTCCCACATACCCAAATGCTCCTCCACCGCCTTCTTCTGCCTCGCATTCAAATCCTCCACGACCTTCCCCTTCGCCTTCTCCCACCCCCTCAACTTCCGACTCACCATCGCCATCCCCTCACTCACCAGCTCCGCATTAACGCTCGCCTCCTCTCCACCCTCACGGCCCGGATCCAGCAACGTAATCCACAGCGTTCCGTCCCGATCTTCAAAGTCCACAATGGCAACCAGTTCCTTGCCCGCCGTGACCTCCTCAACGAACCTACACGCTTCGCTTAGGTAATCAGCGCCGCTGGGGAATTGCAGGAACGACAGGCCGGCATCGATGGCTTGCGGTTTCAGTTTCTGGACGGAGAATTGCGGTTGGGTCATCGGTCGCAGTTCGCTCCAGGGAAGGGTCTCGCTGTTGCCGTAGTCGATGAATACGATGTCGGCTTTTTTGGCTTCGCGGTCGTTGCGATGGATGCGAGCGCGGTACCAGGCGCCGTCTTCGGAGAAGCGTGCGGCTACTAGGTCACCGGCTTTTGGAGGGTTGGGGAGGGATTTTTCGGAGGAGGGGGGCGAGCGGTGGAAGGCTGCGAAGGCGGACATGAGAGATGTCAGGGCTCCGGAGGTGTTGTTGCTGATGGTTTGGATTTTCAGATGGGCGGTCGTAGGGTCGATGAACGATACTGTAACGTCACGGTAGTCTTTTTGGCGAGGTGTGCCATCCGAGTCGGCGGTGCCATTCGTGTTATCGCCATTTAAGGCAAGGTCTTCCATTCCGTCATTGATAGATGGGTCGTAGTCATGCCATAGGCCCTTCTTGGCTTCTTTAGCTTTCTCTTCGGCGGCGAATAGCTCGGTCGCATTTCCGGATTGTTCTGCAGAGTAGGCATGAACGGTTGCGAGACCTTCCTCTAGGAGGAGCTTGGCGAAGTTCTCGCGGTTGATATAGAGACTGCCGATGAAGCCGCCAACTTTGTCTATGCCTTCTACATCGATTTCAACGTCTCGTTGCATGCAGCGGCGATTGGCAAAGTCGTGTGCTTCTTGACCAAAAGGTTCAGACTTCTCGTTCGGGTTACGGGCCGAACGTGGTGCTCGTATGCCGGAAAGGACGAATGTGAGTTTGGCATTCTCGCGAGGAATTATTATACTGAAACGAGAGCCACCCCGGACGAAGTCGACGAGTGCAGGAATCTTCTTTTGCCGCTGGAGTACGGATGACTGTACTTTGGCTTTTTGGAGCGTCTCTGAGTAGTCTTGGAGGTTTTTGGCTGGTGGAGGTTTAGACGACCAAATACCTTTACCATCTGTCTTTGCCGTTTCTTCTGCGGCTAGGAGCTCGTCGTAGTGGGGACTTCTATCTTCTATTGAACAATTAACGGCGTACATCCCTGATCGATGGGACGTGACTTACCATCATCTCTCTTATGTCGGATTACTGAGGCGTAGCCAGCTTCGACCAGCTGCAAGGCAACGTTTTTGTTGTTTAGCATAACAGTAACGACATCGCGCTCTTCAAAGCCTTCGTTCGCCGCTTTGTGCCCGTCGACGGTGACTCGTACGTGCTTGCCGATCAATTTTTTCCTCAAGAACTCCTTGGCATCTGCCTGGAAAGGTGCTTGCTGGGGATCCGAAGGCTTGGGTTGCCGTATACTGCTCAGGCTGACTCGTTTCTCTTCACCTGACTTTCCACCCCTCATGTACACCATATCCGCGGTCTGAATGCGGGTGATGGTTGCGTCCATTTCGCTGCCGCCTGCCTTGGTGCCAGCTGTTCCTTGAAATACTCCAAGCCGATTGTCTTTTGCCTCTTTTTCGGCGACTCGAAGAGCTGACATTTGGCCACCGAGCATTGTTGAGTGGTGATCTGTGCACCGTGCTAAGCCTGCCGCAAGGATGAAATGGGCGATGCTACCCTTTGGGTGATTGATCGTGCATACTAATTGATTTTGAGGGCTGATCCCTAACACTTCAATATTTACTTTTCGGTGCAACAGTCTTGTTTCAACAAACTGATGAGCTTCGCTACCGAATCGCTCGGCGGGTTGTTCCTTGTTGTCGACTGTGGCTGCTCGCTTAGTTGCAGGTGCCCGTATGCCGGCAATCAGGACCATTGTTTGCACATGCTTAGTCGGCGAGGTTTCTAGTCGAGCGATTATTCGATCGCCAGTGAGGACACGCTCAACTATGGCTGGCAATTGTTTACCCTTCCAGCTTTCCACGAAGCCTTTAGGGTCAGGGATCTCATATGTATTTTCAATTTTGCCACCTGTAGATGCCCAGACACCTCGTGAACCAGCCTTCGCTTTCTGTTCTTCGAGTTCTAGTGTGGACAGAAGATCTTTCGATTCTTGAGATTCGTCTTTGCGGCCGGCATCACTCCTCACCTTAGTCCATCCTTCTGCAACGGATGCTTCGGGGAATGACTCCCCACTCTGAAGCATGAATGTGCCATAGTCTCGTTTCGTTGGTGTAGGTACGCTATAAAGAACGTTGAACTGTATGACTTTGCCTACTGCCATACTACGAAGGAATTCCCGAGACTGATACGCGAAAGGCTACGACGATGACAAAGTGAGCTTCTCAATAACATCTGTTGGACACAGATTGTGCTGACCTCATCGCCATCCCTTCGCAATCGAGGTGCGCTAACAAAAGCTAGACTCAGTGTTCGCTCCTGGCTTGGATTATTGACGGCGCTCAAGACTAAAGTGTCCCCCGAGAGTACGCTTTTGACCTTCGCTTGGGAGATAGGCATTGCAACGCCTTGAGAACGAATATATTGCTCTATTTACTTGAGAATGCAAGCATCATCGCTGCAAAATCCATGTCAGCTGCAGGCGTCTCGGTATGGACAAGATGGTTGAACTCATGACAAAGGCAATAGTCTTGTGTAAAATACAGCGGCAGCATTTTAGGACAACTTTGATATGCACAGCAACAGAAAGGGCAATATCAAGCTAGCAGTTTGAGGCAATACATTCGTGCACGTGACACATTTGAAGGAATTGAGTACCTTTGAGAAAATTGAGAATCTGATTATTGACGCCAGTCGATATCGTACGATATTGATGTTCGATTTTCAAGACGCAGTAATGCAATCATGAGTCCCTAGGCGAAGTCATGCTTTCTTTGAATGCGTTTGAAGAAGTTGATCAGTACTCCGTACGTAGGTGTAGTTTGTGGGGTCCTCAGTATAAGTCGCGTCTCACAGCCATGTCCTATCCAAAATGATGTCTGGCAACATCCGTGATCCCTTTTGGGCCCTCGGGCGACCTGTTTTCCCCAAGCTGGAGACCTCATCAAGTTTTGGGCTTAGGCACAACTTTTGGATCCTCCTGGCAATGTCCTGTCTGATCATATCCTAGATCAAGCTGTAACGATTGTTGCGGTCGGAGGAACACTCTGGGTGTCGCATCTTCATTATACTTACACGATTTCGCCTGTTTCAGAGCATTGTCGCTCCGTCTCATCATGACCAATTTGACACCGCATATCTCATATTTGCAGCTCAACTTAGTAGCCATGCCGATCAGAGATTATGTGCCAATGACCTACCTCTTCGAGTGCATCTTCTCTTATCTCAATAATGCGGGGTATGAGAGCCTTCGATGTATCGCTGATTGTGAATTCTTTTCTTTTGCGTCCCAGGTCTTTCCCTCTATCACGCGAGACGAATTGCTCGAAGCCGACATTGCATGCTGTTCCAAATGTCTTCTGACAATACAGACACATCGACGAAGGATGTCATTGGGGGCGCTATCAAGCATGGAAGAGCTGTAATAGGCACTTATCCCAACCATTGGCTCCATGCCTCATCACCGCCGACGTTCGATCTTACTCGTCCCAAGCCCCCCGACTATCCTCTACCCTCGTCGAGATCGTCGATCTCTCTGTTCACAACAACAACTCCAATCATCATCTCCCCACCAAAGAGTGCCCTTGTCATTATCGACATGCAGAACTTCTTTCTTTCGACATTTCTGGGTCGACCTGCTGACGGAGCAGGCAATAAGGCTGCACAGCGATTACTTGACACCGCTATTCCGGCGGCTAGAAAGGCGGGGATACAAATCATCTGGCTCAATTGGGGGCTTACAGACAAGGACATTGAGGCGATGCCTCCGAGCACACGTCGAGCTTTTGGGTTCGAGGCTGCACTAGAAAGAGAAGGCAAGAAGGAGCCATTGCCAGCAATAGATGCACATGGAGTGAACCAGCAGGCAGCGGAACACTTTATGCAGGACAAGGACGGAATACTGGAAGTGAAAGCTTTGACAGAGAATGGGAAGCCGAAGAGAATTTATCAGGGTCTTGGTAGCGAGATTGGCCCCGTCATCGTTGAAGATGGGAAGACAGTGGACGCTGGAAGGTTACTCATGAGGGACACATGGAATGCCGGCCTTCCGAAGACTCTGAATGATGCTTTCGTAGAAGGTCAAAAGGAAAAGAACAAGGCCGATGTATGGATCCACAAAAACCGCATGTCAGGGCTATGGGGCAATGGCACATCATGTACGGAGTACCTTGAGAGAGAAGGAATCAAGACACTTCTCTTTGCAGGAGTGAATACAGATCAATGCGTAAGTGGGAGTTTACAAGATGCCTTCACAAACGGATGGGACTGCATACTAGTAAAGGACGCCTGTGGAACGACAAGCCCAGGATTCGCGGATGAATGCGTGGAGTTCAATTGCGCCAGAACTTGGGGCTTTGTGATTGACTGTGATGGATTACAACAGGGCGTACAAATGATGTTGGATGCAAAGTAATCGACCGCATTCTGCAAACGTACTGGTTTTGCTTGCCAAAGGGTGAAAAGAGTTATGGGCTCAAGGGACAAGCTAAAGTCAAGTGCAGAGTACGACGATTGACTACAGAATAGAATATTGTATGCCTTATCGCGAAAGGCTGCCTCATGCCTTTGTAAGAAACGCCTCCAGGTCTCACATCCGCCGTTGAAAGGAATGGCTTTCGATCCTTGGTAAGCTGGCTCTCTGGTAAGGTACCGATCCCGCGATGAAGCGCCTTGATCAGCATGCGAGGCGCATGCCACGATCCATCATCCATTTAGCTTTCTTCTCATTTGAGCTATCTTCTATGATTGATAGACATCCTAAGGGCATATTGAAATTTCGCCTTATTCCAATTCAGGTCTTGTGGACTCATTATTGGATTCTCAAATGCTGTGGCGTCTTAGTAACAAGCCGACTTGTGAGTACCTAAAGTAGTGTACGCTAGCACTAGATGCGTTGATTGTTCCTAGGCGCGTATGCCGTCTACCCGCCCTCAACCGGTGGTCTGGTGGGGCAGGTCTGCTCTAGAAATTCAGAAGAAATTATAGTTCAAGAAGTTGCTTTGCCCAATATTCTTTCAACCTACAACTCTACCACGCATCGAAAAGGAAACATGACATCTTCTTTGGAGCAACTGAAGGCCATTGGTACTACCGTTGTGTGTGATTCTGGCGACTTTGCTACTATTGGCAAATATAAACCTCAAGATGCCACCACCAACCCATCTCTCATTTTGGCTGCGTCGAAGAAGCCCGAATATGCTAAGCTGATGGATGTCGCTGTCGCTTACGGGAAAGACCATGTGAGCAGGTGCAATCAGGTGGCCGCTGTCAAAAGTTGAGAATTGATATGGGTAACAGGGTAAAGACATGGATGAGAAGGTTGACTCGACCCTCGACCGCTTGCTTGTTGAATTCGGCAAGGAAATCCTGCAAATTGTGCCTGGTAAAGTATCAACCGAAGTCGACGCCCGCTTCTCGTTTGATATCCAAGGTTCAATCAATAAAGCTCTTCATATCATTGATGTAAGCACAATGTACCTCGCGAAAACCACAGGCCAATATTGACAGGAGAACAGCTATACAAATCTATTGGCATTGATAAGTCCCGCATCCTGATCAAGCTGGCCTCAACGTGGGAGGGTGTCAAAGCAGCCCACATATTACAATCAGAGCACGGTGTCAACTGCAACTTGACCCTCATGTTCTCTCTACCCCAAGCCATTGCTGCAGCCGAAGCGGGCGCTTATCTCATTTCTCCGTTCGTTGGGCGTATCCTCGACTGGTACAAAGCAGCGAACAAGAAGGAGTACAACGCCCAAGAAGACCCAGGGGTTAAAAGTGTTGTGCAGATCTTCAACTACTACAAGAAGTACGGCTACAAGACGATTGTAATGGGTGCCAGCTTCAGGAACATTGGTGAGATCACAGAGCTGGCGGGATGTGATTATTTGACTATTGCAGTAAGTGTTTTCCGTAGTCGAGCAGACTAGACACATCTCAGCTGACACACTATTACCAGCCCAATTATCTCGAAGAGCTCTACAACTCAACCGACAAAATCCCCCAAAAGTTGATCGCTGAAGACGCAACGAGCCTCGATATCCCCAAGAAGTCGTATATCAATGACGAATCCAAATTCCGCTTCGACTTCAACGAAGAAACTATGGCGGTCGAGAAACTAAGGGAAGGTATCTCGAAATTCGCTGCCGATGCTATCACGCTCAAAGGAATTCTGGAAGAGAAAATCAAGAAGGCCTAGAGTTGTCATTATGCAGCGAATTTGTACTTAGCAAGCATAGCTACGAGACATAAAATGTGACATGACTGATGCATTGCTGGAATGACTTGCATAATACCCCCTTGGCATACCTTCGATGACCCTCCTCAAAGTGCCGAGCATCCGAAAAAGGCGTCGAAAAGTCGCAGTCTTGAACGACTGTAGGGATGGTTCCGGTCTCCGCCATTGTAAGAAAGCCCTGAAGAACCCAGACTCACATCTCAGGATCATGATTTGGTAACGGTTGCGAAAGGAATGTTCTCTGCCGAATTTGTTTGACGGGGCCGGGAAAAAGCCGGCAGAGACTTTTGACAGCGACCCTCGGAAGGATCAATTGCCTCTCCTTGAGACTCTCAACCTTAGATCTACCTTATTATAAAGAGACGTCCTCAACTGCCTACACTCCGTACGATCTCGACGTATCAACCGTGCTTGGCGGGTCCAAAGCAGACCACGCTCCGTTGGTCACCATGTCGGTAGCTGACTTGCCACGGCTGCAGTCTTCCTGGCTGAGATGGAGCGCCAATCTCAGGATTCGTTGGGGGAATGTGCACGCATTATTCCCCTACCTGGAGGTCTTTGATTTCCCAGCGCCATCAATGCGATCCGTCGTCACCATCTGTATTGATCGTCAAATCACGGCTGCTGGGCCAGAGTGGCTGCTTCCCCGCATCTGCCATGGCTGGCTCGCTAGCCTCGGAGTCCCCATGGGGTAACCACGAGGTCAATGGTGTACATCTTGATTCTGGCTGTCTTCGCTGCAGGCTCTTGCATAATACAAAGGTAGCTCTTAACATCATTGGAGAGCTGACCATTCGGTCGCTATGGTTTTCGTTCCTCCACAATGGGTACCGCAACTGCCCTTCGATCCTCCGGATTCCATCCCGGTCTCCGAGTTCATGCTGAATGAGGAGTATGGTCGCCACCCTCTGCATCACGCAAGGCCACCATTCACTTGCGGGCTGAGTGGGGCCGAGTATTCAGCGCTGGAAGTGCGTGATCGAGTGGAAAAACTGGCAAGAGCGTTATCGAAAGATCTTGGATGGAGGCCAAACCAGGGCACAGAATGGGATAAAGTCATCGGTGTCTTCAGTCTAAATACCGTGAGGCCTTCTGTCCTATAGTCTTTCATGATATATATATATATATGACACACGGACTGACTCCTGGGCACGAGGAAAGATTGATACTATAACATTATCATGGGCCATCCACAGCTTGTCAGGCATCTCGTCTCCAGCGAATGCAGCTTACGGTCAGGCCGAGCTCGTGCATCAACTAAAGTCATCGGGCTCCAAAGCTTTGTTCACCTGTCTGCCGCTGTTGCCCTTAGCCTTAGAAGCTGCAGCCCAATCAGGGATCGCGAAGAAACATGTCTACCTATTATCTCTGCCAAAGGAGGCCACTGGGGGCTTAAGTCCTCCACCAAACATCAGAACTGTGGATCAATTGATTGAAGATGGAGCTAATCTAGCGCCATTGGAGAAACTGAAGTGGGAGAAAGGTCAAGGAGCTCGGCAAACAGCTTTCCTCTGCTACAGCAGTGGTACATCGGGACTGCCTAAAGGTGTAATGATCTCCCACCGCAACGTCATCTCCAACGTACTCCAAATAGCAACCTTTGAAAAGCCGCACCGAGATGCGCAGCAAGAACCAGGTAGCAAATATGACGCTACAGAGGTAGCATTGGGCCTTCTACCACAAAGCCATATTTATTCCTTGGTAGTCATCTGCCATGCAACTACTTATAGAGGCGATCAAGTGATCAATCTTCCCAAATTTGAGATGGGCTCCTTCCTCAACGCGATCCAGCGATTCAAGATCAACACACTCTTCCTTGTAAGCCAAAACCCCATCTCCCAAACTCAATTCGCTTATACAAATTCCATGAAGAGAAAAACATAGTCCATGTTTAGTGGACGACGATGCTGATCTCTTCATAATATACAGGTCCCGCCCATTATCATCGCCATGACAAAGAACAAATCTGTACTTGATAAATTCAACCTTGAATCGGTGCAAGTACTCTTCACTGGCGCTGCTCCCCTTGGAGAAGAGACGTCCCATGATTTACAATCTCAACATCCTCAATGGGCCATTAGACAAGGTTATGGTTAGTAATTCAGCGTCCCGCCTAGCTTTAAATTCTAATAACCATCAATGCAGGCTTGACCGAAACCAGTACGGTGGTTCTATCTACTCCAGTTCACGATATCTGGTTTGGTTCCTGCGGTTCTCTGCTCCCATCATGTAAAGCCAAGATTGTTTCCATCGAAGGCATAGAAATTACAGGTTATGACCAGCCGGGAGAACTGGTCATCTCGTCACCTAGTGTTGTTCTTGGATATCTGAACAACGATCAGGCGAACAGAGAGACCTTCCAGGATGGCTGGATGAGAACTGGAGACGAAGCTGTTGTTAGGAAAGGTCCTAATGGGAACGACCATTTCTTCATTGTAGACAGAATAAAGGAGTTGATCAAGGTCAAGGTACGTATGGTGCACAAGATACTGCACCAAGACATGAGCTGACAGTGTATTCGAGGGTTTACAAGTTGCACCTGCTGAGCTCGAAGCCCATATCCTCACCCATTCGGCTGTTGCCGATTGCTGTGTCATATCTATCCCTGACGATGCTGCTGGAGAGCTGCCCAAAGCTTATGTGGTCAAGTCGTCGTCTGTCGGGCTCGAGGACAACGACCGCATGATTGCTCGAGATATTCAGAAACATGTGGAGCAGCAGAAAGCACGCCACAAATGGCTTCGTGGTGGTGTTGCATTCGTGGACAGCATCCCGAAGAGCCCCTCTGGCAAGATCTTGCGTCGATTGTTGAGAGATCAGGACAGGGCGGGCAGGAGAAAGCAAGCGGCTAAGCTATAAGTTTCATGCTTCGGTTGCTAGAAGCGTGCATTTAAAGACCTTTATTGACATTTATGTTCATAGGATTTGTTTCATGTTTCAGTATGTTGTACCATGGCCTTACAAATTCAGAAAATGTGCAGGGTTGTTCCCGTCCCTAAGCTACAAATCACCCTTCAATTGAATCTTGGGTCACAGGATTCAGATACGCTGTGTCATGGAAATCGAAAGTATTAGCGATACTCTGAGGTAGTGGCCAATTGATTAGATAGCCGAAGTAGGACTAGCTCAAGGGTTATGGAAGCGAAAGTGACGAATACTGTTCCTGGAAATTCTTTGCATATAAGCCGTTGCATTTCTAAGCATGTCTCCGGATCCAAGATGTTTGCCTTCCTCTCTTCATCTAACAACCCAACGTTCTCCAGCTGCTGGGTAGTACCGTAGTAGCGCCCAGGACGTCCCAGATACGAAGTATTTCACTAATGGATCCCTCCCATTCTCACGACGACGGAGAACCTCTCGAAGATGAAGCCGATCTTCTTGACCTATCTGAAGCCGCTGAGGAAGTCCCGGACGACTATGATCACCCTATGGACTCAGACCCGGAAGACGACGCCAACGAAACCGAGATACAGCTGCAGAACGACTCCTCCGCCCACTTCGACCTACATAGTGACTCCATCTTCACAATAGCACAACATCCTCTTGACCCCTCCATAATAGCGACTGGTGGGGGCGACGATACCACCTACGTCTTCTCCATCTACCCTCTATCATCGCCCCTTCCAGCATCGTACGAATCGAATCCCGAGCCTGGTCGAGCCTCTCTAGAACCTTTAGCCAAACTCACAGGCCATACAGACAGTATAAGCGCCCTCGCATTCACTCTACCAAACGGCGACTACCTCCTCTCTGGTGGTCTTGACAGTCGACTTCGTGCCTACTCCACCAAAGACCAATCATACCCTCTTATTGCCGATGCGCAAGAAGATATGGGCGACATCAATTTCTTCTCGCAGTGTCCTAACGCCTCGTATCCCAATACTTTCGCGCTAGGCGGTTCTAATGGTAGCGTATGGGTCTACGCAGTCGACGCAGCAGATCATGCAGCGCCATTACAGATTTTACAGACCTACTTTCTACATGGATCATCTTGTACAGCAGGCGCTTGGAGTCCGGATGGGAACCTACTAGCGACTGTCAGTGAAGACGGAAGCTTCTATGTCTGGGACGTCTTCGGGGAAGCTTCTGCAGCCGGGATTGTGGGAAGTGCAGGCAGTCAGGCAGTTGTGGGCTTGACCACTGAAGATCAGCGATTCGCCATCGAGGGAGGCCTTTTCAGCGTCGCTATCGCTCCAGGAGGAGCCTTTGCTGTTGTAGGTGGAGCGGAGGGTATGTTGAGAGTCATTGGGCTACCTAGGTTGGCCGCCTCAATCGGGTCCGCTACGAAAAGCATGAAAGGCGGAGGTGCCAAGAACAAGAGCAGTGGGGGGAAGAAGGCTGCAGGACCAGGAGGCGCAAGCTCAGGGCAGGCGGGGCAGATACTGGAAAGTCTGAAAGTACAGGATGGTAATATCGAGACATTAGCGTTCAGCGCGCCACCAGTCACGCTGCTGGCTGCCGGAAGCACCGATGGTTCCATCGCGCTCTTAGACACAGCCCACCGTTTTGCCGTTCGGAGACACATCCGCGAAGCTCATGAAGACCAAGCGGTGGTGAAAGTCGAATTCGCCCCGAGCCCCCATGGACACTTGCTCACGAGCTGTGGCCTTGATGGCGTGGTCAGGCGCTGGGACACGAGAGGAGGAACGGCAGCGAGCGGGCAGGGCCTTTTGCAGGAGTGGCAGGGGCATGCGGGAGGAGAAACGGGTGGGGTTATGGGGTTTGTGCAGGGAGGTGGGAAGAGGATTGTGACGGCTGGGGATGATTCGATAAGCTTGGTGTTCGATACGGCTTGATGAGATTCATGAAGGAAGGGAAGGTGCATAGCGTTGGCGCAGTGATGGGATGATTCAGAATAGATATCGCACGATTATACTCTGGCTCGAGGGATGTTCTATGGGAAGCTGCTCGATGCCATTTCATCCAAGTTGTAAAGACCACGGGAAGTAATCACCATCTAAATGGTCGGGGAAAAACCAACCAATCACACACCCCTCCAGCCAGCCATCGGCCATCTCCGACCCATCCCTATACCCAACCTCACCTCACCTCATCTCACCTCCTTTACAAAACCCACACTTGCCTCGCACCACCCCCCCTCCTCACCCTCACCGCTCCCATACCTAAACACCCATAGAACTACCTCAAAAGAATATTCTACTATGAGAGGTGGCGTCACGCTACAATTAGTTGCAGCGGAGAGAGCTAATAGATCCCAAAACCCAACCCAAAGCACACCGAATTTATATTCCATGTCCCAGTAAGGCCACTCATCCCAGGTGTCCCTACCAACATACAGCCGAGACGAGTTGCCAAAATTGCCAAAACATGGGGATGATTACCGAATGTATGTATGTATGTATGTATCTAGGTAGGAAAGAGGACACGGGAGGAACGAAAAGGGGCAGTACATGCGGTGACCTTTGATGCCACGCCAAATCTTAATGTAAGCATGTAAGGTAAGTCTTTGCGCGATTTATTCTACCCATGCGGGTGCGGTGGCTCAGATAGTAGTTCGTGGTGCCTTAATTGCCTACTTTTGTAGACTAGGGGAGGGGGATCGAATCGGTGTTCAAGGTTTGGGCTGGGATGCTTCATTTCTTTGTGGCTTGGGGAGGGGGTGAAGGGGGCTGAGGGGTTGGGGGTAAGGGTGAGTGAGTGAGTGAGTGAATTGGGTGGATGAGGGATTTGGGGTTGATCAGGATGGTTCGCTTTTTGGGAGGGGGGCGTGATGGATGGGGTTCTTGGGGGTGATTTGGAGACGATGCTTTCGAGGCAAGAATATAGGGGCTGTATATTCTCTGGTAGGTTTATATGTCTTGTGCTTCATGTGGCTATGGGAAAAGAAATCGTGATGTGGGATGTTACATATCTGAAGTAATGAAGGTGTTTGTTCTCCCTCCTCGTCCCCTTGTGAAAACCCAGAATGTGATGCGAACGCTAGGGAAGTGTGGTGCAGGTATGAAAAGGGCCGTTAGACATGCTGTGAAGCGCCGGCGATTGCTCGCATCTATTATTCTTCCTTCCATGCTGCTATATAGGAATCTAGCAACGCCAAAGGCAATTCGGGAACGCGGTGAATGTAGTGGGACGGTGTGGCTGGCGCAGGGTCGATCGACAGAATGAGATGTAGGAGATTTGGGAGGTCGGTGGCTCGATGGGCGATGTCTGAATCACACGTGTGAGTAATTGAATTACGATCTATGGGAGCAACTTACGAACGCTTTCTATTATTGTCTCGAAGCCCTTGTTGCACAGGTGGAAGAAAGGTTGCCAGCGACAGGACCTCGAAAGCCTCTTCTCAGACCCTTATGGCATGGTTTTGGCGTATCCATCTCGACGGCGCAGGCACTCGGTGTTTGTGCAATACTTGTCGAGCATGATTGAGAGTGGTCCTGAACGTTTGCACCAGCCGCACGACCATCTTCGATGCACCGGCTCTGGTGTACGAGGACGAGGAGGGGGACATGGACGAGGATGGGCATGGGCATGGTGGGATCGGTCTGGATTGCCGCCGGGCATATTGGCACGGTTTATGAGTAGAACGTGGGAAGGTAAGTGATTAACGGAGTTGACCCTTTGGTGATGGAGCGTACAGTTGAGGACCGGTATCAAAGGATGTTGGACTTGGAAGTATGCTTGAGCACTCGGTGGGTGTCTTGTTTCGATGCTGTGCTCAATGTTGGTGAAGAACTGTTTATTTGGATACTCAAAGAAGTGATTGTCGACCTTTCTTATTTGAAACAAATGAAGCAGTGAGGATCCACCGTTTTGTGAAGCACTTGGAGCAAGACTTACCGGGTCTCCACACGGTGATGAGGCATGGCCCTGAAGGGGCGACTCACAACATCCGTGCCCTTCCAAAAGGGCGATTGAGGCTGGTACACCGAGCGGAGAGGACCACTTCCTGCTCCAATAACCAATGCAGACCGTAAGATGAAGCTTGTAGAGGATTACCTGGCGCGATGGCGGAGCAACGCGCTCAAACCCGTGACTAGGTTTCCGAGGTCCGAAAGCAAAGCCATTATATCGTGCTGTGCTCCAAACATGAGTATAGTAAGGCATCAATGTAAGGGCAAGCACTGTTCTTCCATGTTGAAACCAATGCAACCAGTGAAAATCATAGCACCGCATCTAAACATTCTCAAAGAATCGCAATGCAGTAATGCCATGCACGAAAAGCTTACGGTAGCATTGCCAGGGATTGGGCCTCACCGGCTTGCTTTTCCCTTACCGAACTTCGGTAACGCATGGTCACCGTGCGCAATCGGATGCTCAATCCTACAACGGAAGAAAAGCTGTGCTGATGACGTCGAACAGAAAGGAAGCATGTGCTTCTCGTGCACGCTCCTGCGCCACCAATTGTAGCCTTGAAATTTTGCAGGCGTGCGTGCCCGGTCTGTTTGCCACCAAGGCCAACTTGCAACGTGTAGTGGAAACACGCGACGAGCTTCTTCGATATTGGGGACGTGGCGCGCATGCCTCCGAAGAATCAGATTATGCTTGCTTCGCTGCAAGATCGTTGGCTGAGCAAGGCAACCGTGACTATCTAATCAGCAGTCACATAATGACACAATTATGACATGAACCTGAGATCAATCGTAGGCATCAAAGGCTCCATAAGAGGTTTGATACCATGGTAGAATAGCCTTTCACGCGTATTACCCAAGACTCTATCAAGTACAAGACTTGATCAAGCCAGCCCGCCCGATCAAACTGGCCTGCATGGCCAGCCGCATATCATACTTAGCATGTAGCTGCTTGACGTTACCAAACGATTTCCTCCTCGATCGTTACGCTTACCGATATTAGAGAATCCGGACCTTTAAAATTTCCCAAATACCATCTAGCTAGACTCGCATATCCGGCGAATGTAATGAAGCGTAGACGAAAGGGGTAACTAGTCTTTGAGCTTGATCTTCGAAATTAAGCATCTGGTAACGTAGCAGGTTATTGATGTGTTGAGCAAGGAAAATCTGAACAAGTGGTATTATGAGAGCATTCTCGCTTCATGAGATCGGTACGTGATTAGTCAGGTAGGCTTACGTGGGTAGATCAAGTTATACATATGGAATTTGCATGATAAACTCGCAATAACAGAATATATAGCAATGTCAAAACTCTCGCTCATGGTCCCAGAAGCTACCATAGACAACACAAAGATCCGTAGACACGGGTAACAAAAGCCTTTTGGAGAAGTTCTCCAGGACTAGAATAGTAAGCATCCACCGACAAGCTCAATACTCCAACCAAGCCTACTAAAGCTCACAAAGCAGTAGTTTGGCAGTCAAAAAGAATCCCAGATCGAGGGGGTTTTATTATGGATGGTGTTGTCATGATATCTTGCCCGCAGATTCGAGACCGTGGCAGGGCTAACTACTCAGTGCGGCAGTATTGACACTTTTCGTGGCCGCAGATGGATCCAGAGGCCGTCGTACCAATGCATCGGAGGTGAAGTGCGATGCTTTGAGGGCCATTGTGGCATTTATGACAGAACCAGGTTACAGGACGCGTGGTCACCCTCACGACAATATTTTCTGCGGGTGAATTGTCTTGAGTTGCTAGGGTGCCCTTCCCTGGTAAATCATCTGAAGCCAAAAGGCTGCCTACAGCCAGCCTTTGGATAATGGCGCTCGGCTCGGGAAGCTGGCGGTTCGCGAAATCGCTTGCTTCCTCAATGCTAGCTATGAGGAGTGAACCATGCTGAGTCGACTGACCAGCAGGAACTGGCAGGTGATGACATGTTCCTCCACGTAAGTCGAACTCTTGAGGATTCGGTGGAGGTGGTAGGCTTGACGGCAGTTCGCTATCGACCAATGCAAGAGGATGATCGGCTGATGTGAGCGTTGGCGCTCGGTTCGCATGCTCTCCGAGATAAGACTGGAACCTGAGAAAGCCCATGACTATGATACCAAGCTTCTGATTTGCAGTAGAGTATTGTTCTAGAGATAAGGCGAGAACAAACGGGTTCTATGAATGAAAGTATAGAGAGTATCAATTTGGACTTCGGTTATCAGTGGGAAAAACGTTAGTGATTGAACGAAATAAGTTCTTCAGACATGACTTTATATAGGAGTGGAAAATGGTCTGGACGGTGTCAAGGATACTCCTACGACCGACTTTCACAGCCCAAAGAATGGTACATAGGAAAACAACGCCAGACCAATGGCAAGATCTTGGTAAAGGGGATTTTAGGGGCATGATGCGGGATAATCAAGGCGAATTGAAGACTCCGGCGCCTTTCTACAAACCTGTGATTGGTACTCAGCCTACACACCGAGCGATTGGATGAGGAGCGTCATGATATACTTTGAAGTCTCTTTCGATACCGGGCAAAAAGAACGGGCGATGCAAGGAGGATCGCGCCCTGTGGAACAAAGTGGATCCCCATAATGATTCCCGTCGATGTTCACCAAGACCACGCGCTCCCGTAAGACGGCGAAGTCGGCGTCCAGAGCTATTCGAGTGGGTGCAATCCTAGAGTAGAAACTTGATCTGCTAGGCGAAAGGACATAGCCATTACCTCCGAACCTATGAATGACCGATAGCTAGGTGAACAGATCCGGTAGACACTCAGAATGCTTTGCCATGATGACGCTCTGCTCGACGACGTCTTTAAGTTTACATCAAGGTAAGCTATGCAGGCACGACACTACCATTAGCGTTCATTCACCGCAAACACATCCGTGGTACCAGTACATGAAATCAGGCAGTCCCTGTTGACCCAAGATCAAGAAGCGCTCAGCCGGTCATCTCGGTCGGGTTGAAAGGCCAGACGTTGGGAAGGCTGTGTATGAGGCCGTCCTAAGAGCGTATCACATGCTGGAAGGACCCTAGGCAAGCCGAGGCGAGCAGCTGGATATGCAGGATTGGCATGGTGCTGAGCTGAGCTTTGGTTCACAACAGAGACTTCATCCATGCTCTCCGAATCAAGAGCTCGAGCAGGTACATGATCGTCATGCCCAACGCTTGAAGATTGGAAATTAGAAGCTGCAGCTGCGCATAGCCCGTCACCGGAAGCTCCGTCGCTTTTCCCCCATTTCCACGTGAATGGTAAGTCTCGATTGCCTCGTTGCCTCTTTTTAGGATTTTGAGCGGTGTGTCCTACACACGAGTGAATATTGCAGAGTTTTGGTTCTATTGATTCTCATGAATCATACCAGGGTGTCCATCAGCTTCCGAGTGGGTTTAGTATGGGGATATCATCAGGGAAGGAGACGATGGATTGGATCATCAACACAACATCAAGGAGGTATATGCCTCCTCGATAGAAACGGATACAAACGCGCGCTTAGATACAGATCTACTTAGAGCTAATTACGGCGTCTAATCACGTATTTCCTTGTTACTGCTTCGTTCTAGCAGTAACCAACATGGTGCATTGTATCCCTATAATACATGTGGAGTATAGAGCAAATCACCAGACTGTCTGTGGCATGGGTCGTTGACAATTGGGGGCCAATACTAGGCCCTAATTATCGCGACCTTCGATGGCTGAAGCGTCATTTAACCAAAAAGCAGCAAACCTTTGGACGTCACGAATAATCCCCCTGATCCTTGTCGGCATTGTAGGATATGTCACTTGGGTAATAGTTGTGCTTCTGTGCGGTAAGCTGGTTCTGATCGCGAATCTATGCTTCATTATTTTAATGAAATCAGTGAACTATCTGCTCCAACCCACAGCAAAACTCCATGATCCGCGTCATGGAGCAGCGATCGCAATCCTGGTGCTATATGCAATCCTCCTACTTTTTATGGCTTTCACCTACTTCCGTCTGATCTACACGGTTACCGCCAATCCAGGATACGTTGCTCAAGGCCCCCAATGGCACTTGAAGCAACAGAAGGAGACGAGGACTAAGAGGCAGCATAGAAAAGGTCGCAAATCTATAGACAATTCTGACCCTCTGAAAACAAAGGGGAAAAACGAGGGTCTGGAAACAAGAGCCGAAAGAAGGTTTGGAGGTGGTGCTTATACAGAAGGAGCATTTGATGCGCCGACGACCACTGAACCAGCGCCTGGCCTTCGGGACTTCTACGACAAGGACGTCTTTGTATGCCAAGGCGATGGACGGCCAATATGGTGTTCTACATGCGAGAACTGGAAGCCAGACCGAGCTCACCATTGTCGTGAAATTGAGCGATGTGTTAGGAAGATGGACCATTTCTGCCCTTGGTAAGTGTCTCACATGAAACCATCGCAGGAAGTGCTCATGCTACGGAACTGTATTCCCAATGATGTTGGTGACCGGATTTTAGAAGATCCGTGCTGACGAGTTTCAGGGTTGGCGGCGTGGTCTCAGAAACATCGTTCAAATTCTTCATTCAGTTCGTGGCGTGGACTGCAGTCTATTGCACCTTCAACCTCATCTTAATGGCATACTTCCTTGCAGAGTATAAAAGAAAGGTGAGCGTATTTCATAGCCTACCTTGTTCCCTTGGATTACAATCCCACCACACCCACAAGGCTTTGGGGGAAAAACCTTCGAGGCTCCGGCCGCCTTCAATGTGGATCAAGCCTTGTCTCAGATCAATTCTCTTATCTACAGAGCTTAATTCAACGTCTACCCGAACATCAGGCTGACGACTACGATGGCAGAAACATGACCTGAACGTCCACTGGCTAGTTACTTTGTGCCTGTCTGTAAATTCAACCCGCCAAGTGGTAGATTGCAAACTGACAGGACCCTAGTGGCGTCCTCTTCGGGTTGTTCACCCTGGGCATGACCGGCAGCTCCGTCCAGTTCGCTATTATCAACTCTACAACTATTGAAAACCTGTCGCGAAAAACCATCGTCTGGACGCTTGCTGTGTACATGCCGAGGGCTCCACCGGTATCGTCAGGGTTCCGGACAATTTCGTTCTCCAGCATCCAGAATATTGCAAGCTCCCCAGCAAATCATAATCAGGACCCCTCAAACGGGATTAGAACATTTGCGATACTACACACGAAGCCTGGTGAGAACCCTTTCGATCTGGGCCCACTTGGGAATTTCAAGTCAGTCATGGGGGATCACTGGTACGATTGGATCCTACCGCTCAGATACAGTCCTTGCTGTGATCATGATCGTCAAGATGGTCAATTTGCACTAGGCCCGGTCGTTGACCGATTGCGAAAAGAAGCGGGCATCGCTTCACCATCCGAGATAGAGAACGAAGAGAATGAGAAATCACATAGGAAACGCAGACGGAGGCGCCGGCATCGAGGTGATGCCGTTACGCCAGATCCAGCTACAGAGAAGGATCTTGTAAGAAACGAGAATCCGAATCTTAACTACGGACACGACAGGGCTGAGATCGACTTGGAAAGCGGTCTCGGGCACACGACCGACACAGTACATTAGATCTATTATCAACAGCATTCAGGTACAACGGCTTTGCATAGAATTAGGAGAGAACATAGAGATTAATCCATAATTTGTAACACACGTTCATACGGCATCTGTGCAAACTACCATCGAAAATGGTAAACACAATCCAATGACAGACCTTTCACACCCATTCGGCGATGCAGTTTTCATAAGGAGAATGAAACTTAGGCTGTCCAGACAGCGAATGACGAAGTATCCTGATTAATCCAAGATCCAGACCTCAACGTGCAATATTGCCATCTCAATATCAACACCACGCTATGACAAACACGCACCCAGAAACACTCCAGCGCCAAAAGCTCTACAAGACTTCCAATCTCCACCCCTCCATCCCAAACAAAACCTCCCGCGTCGTGCTTCAGTCCCTCTCTCTCACATATGAAGCTTCTAAGCCGTTCCAGCACGATATATTGCTCCCCCTCCTCACAAGACCTTCAAAAGATACATAGTTGTACCTGAAGCTATCTCGAGTATTACCTTCAATTGAATGATATCCCGCAGGGTGGTCCTATATGAACACCCTGCAGAGATTTATAGCAGATGTTGAGATTAAAGACTTTCGATGAATGAGGTAGAAACAAGGGAAACGTGCGTTAGATATCATGGTTCTGTGATAAAGGTACCATGGGAAAGGAGGGAGCGACTTGAGGTGTAAACGTTTTTTAGGACGTCAAACTTCATGTTTTCGTGGTAGAATTGAGGTCTGCTACACTGCCATGATGGGCAAAGGATAGACTGGAGGTATCAAGGACAGCCCTGATAATGCTACTTCCAAGACCGAGTTATACACCTGAAACCCGCACAATGAGTCTGGAAGAACCTTTTCGCCGTATCCTGACTCCACTGGAGAATTTCTTAATGCCATGTTGCGATAACATTAACACACAGCTCATATCCATATGACATCGAGTCTCCGCACTACTGAAATTTGGGCAAAGAAGACTGAGCAAGCGCATAGCCGGCATGCAATATGGAGTAGCGAGACATGTCCTAACATACAGACGCACGGCTGCGCCAGAATGCTAATGAAATCTCAATGGCTGCAATTATGTGTCGGTATACGTAGGGATATCTGTGGATGAGGTTTGCAAATTGAGACGCAGGGAAGCACGCCGCGGCCGAGTGAGGGATTGGTACTAGCTTAGATATGGTGTATGAGGCAGTTTAGTATCTGCCAATGTTGAGATGCTTGTGACCGAGATTCTGTATTGCTACTAATTGATTTGTAAACCCTGTTCGCGTGGCATTCTGGGATCGGATCTGCTGTGCGAGCGAACAGTGAATGGGAATATTGTGTCTTATTCACACAGGATTAATCCAGGGATGCTGAAGTGTAATGATTGGCTTCGTTGATGGTCGTCTGGATTGCGCTACGGTTGCGGCATGTTATCTAATTCCCACTGGAAGATCATGGGAGGCACTATTGAGTGGAGAATTGTTTTTATTAACAAAAAAAAACACGCATGCTATTGATACAAGAAAAAAAGAAAAGAAAATACATGAATATGAAGGCCTCCCCCCCTGTGCACTGCCGGTCGAGCGATATGATAAAAAGGTGCTGGTTGAAAAAGAATACACTTCCTATCGCATCCACACCCTACCTTGACCTCCGACTGGCCCCGAAGAGCCAGCAAGCGACCAAAGAAGGGATGTCCCGTCTCAAAAACCGAGTGACTCCGAAGAGCCTCCAAGTGAGAGAGATGGACAGAAAGGATAGAAAGTGTAAACGGATGAACACCCCACCGAACTCAACCAACTCGATCCTCCGACTTCCGAAGAAGCAAGTGAAACGAGTGGCAGAGACGGCGAGGAGACACCAAAGAAAGGGAAAGGGAATTACAGTTGCTGCCGGCAGGCACAGGGAGGAGGCCAGGGAAAGGAAAACATGAAAAACACGGAAAAAAACCCCCTCCGCCGCCCCTCCTCCCCTCCTCCCCTCCTCCCCCGCCCCCTACAAGGCGTCGGACCACGCCTGCCATACCCCTGGTTTCGCGATGGCAGTGGGTGCCATCGCGCTCTGCACCAGACTCGCGGTCGAGCTGGTGCGGGTGGGTTGAACCAGGGGTAGGAAGGTGCGGGCCAACGCCTTGTGGGCCCCCCGATGCAACGTCATGACCTTTTCTGGGGTCAGCCAGCCGAGCCGTGCCCGGTCCTGTGTCCTCTGCAACAAGGCGATCGCCTGCTTCCTGATGACCTTGTCGGACAAGCGGTAGGCATGGTCATTTGCCTGCATCCACATGTTCCGCTCTTTCATCGCGGCCTGGCCTTGGTACCAGGCCCAGGCAAGCAGCATGAACAGAGCGGATACCATGACAGTGCTGAAGATTGCCGGGATGTAGTTGCGTAAGTACCAGGGTTTCTTCTCTTGTAGAATGATAGTTTCTTCTGGCTCTGTCTGCATACCTTGCGAATTGGTAGATCTGATCTCAGTCTGCGAATCGGTAGATCCAAGCTCGGTATGTACTCCTTGCGAACGGGTAGCCTTGAGTGGTGTACTACTTGGGTTAACGGGTGCGCTCTCTATGGAGATAATAAGCGAACGATCAAGCTTTGGTGCTTGCGTAGGAGTCCCGTCTTCACTAGTGGTGATGGGCTTGTCCTTGCGAATAGTCAATGTCTTCTTCTCCTCAGTTCGAGTCCAGCCTTGATCAGTGGGAGGTGGTTTGGAATTACGCATTGTCACCGTCCGCTCTTCCTCTTCGGATGACTCATCGTTGCTGCTATGTATACCAAAGTCATGGAACTGTGCTCCCAGTGAGCGCTGAGGCTTCTTTTCCGATGAGCTTTGGTCTTCATCAGTGGTGTAGTTGATCTGTGTTTTGTCATTCGAGGCGACTTGGGCTTCTTTGGGGGTGTAGCCTGTTTGTGGGTTGTGCTGGTTCCTCAGGTCCTGGTTGGCCTTCTTCAAGTCTTTCTTCGCCTGGGTCAACTTCTTATTCTCCTCTTCCATATTCACTAGACTTCGCTCCTTTACATCAAGTTTAGTCTTGACCGATGTAAGCTCGTCTTCAAGTTCTTGTCGTTCTTCCCCCCAGCGTTTCCTTGACTCCTCGAAGCCATCGACGTGTGCACTGAAATCATCAATTTCAGCCCGTCTCTCCTCGATGCCATTTAAACGAATAGTTTCCATACTACTTGCGAGCGCTCTCTTGAGCTTTTCGTTGGCGTCCTCGAGCAGATCTACCTTTGCCTCAGCGGCGTCCTTGTAGTCTGCTAGTTGTTTCAGGGTTTTAGTGACCTTCTTCTCACATCCTACCACCTGATTTGTCTGGGTTTTGGACTTATGCTCTAAAGCGGTGTGAGTCTTATTGAGGGTCTCATACTGGGTTTTGATATTCTCGAAAGTCTGCTCGGCAGCCTTGGCGTGTTCCCAATCCTTGACTCCCTGGTGGACCTTCAATCTCAGAGCTTCTTCCGTTTTGGCGTTCTTGCTGACAAGCTCCGCGTTCTCGCTTTCTGTGGAAGAAAGCTTCTTATTCGTTTCCTTCAGCTCCACCCTCAGTTGATTCTCCACTTTTGAGTGTTTGTTCTTGAGCGTCGTGTTCTCAGCATTTGCATTGGTGAGCTTCTCGCCCTGATCCTTCGCGAGATTCTCCCATCTCTGGCTTTTACGAAGCAGGTCCATAACATCCTTTCTTGTAATGGAGGCATCGCTCTCGTTAGTATATTCAGCCTCCGTTTTGATAGCATCTGTCTTGTCTGTCATAGTTTGGGCGCTCATGGTAGACTTCTTGAGTTCTAAGGGTGCGAAAATAGCACTGTGCTCGCTGGGTGAAGACGTAGTCTCTGTGGTACGATCTCGAAATAGTCGAGTCGTGAAAGTAGGGTGGTGATCGCTTGGTAAAGGCGTATTTTGAGTGGTGAACGTTTGAGGTATCTTAGGCGTGACTGCAGCTCCGTATACGCTAGGTAGATGCTCCGCTTTAATTGTGAATCCCGCCTGCACAGATGTGGAGCCGAACACGTTGACGCGGTCTGGTGAGGTAGATGATTGCGACTTGGTCGTGAATCCTGCTTGCGTAGGGGCTTTGGTGCTAATCACTTTGGTGCTGTCTAGTGAAGGGGATGAGCTTGGTTTGGCCGTGAGTGCCGCTTGTGTAGGAGCTTTGGTGCCCAGCGTTTGACCGAGACCTGGTGAAATGGCTGGGCGCTCATTGGTAATGATAGGAGGAGACGGCTTCTCACCAAGGAGCTCCAGATCGAGGTCGGAAAGTTGTTCGTTGGATCCCATTGTATGAGTATGTAAGATGATGTTTGTGCAATTCGGAGTTTGTAGAACAAAGAATATTGATGGTGTTGAAAATATTCGCCGGATTTGTGGGTGATCGCGGTTGTTTTTAGCGTGTTTTCTTTCTTGATATTGACCCAGTGGCCGGGTTCAGATGACGTGCGAGTCCAACATCTGGACTCACGACGACTTACTCAAGACCTCTGTGCTTGCCGAGTCTCCTCTTTGGCTCGAAATCTTCCAGTGAATATCTTTCCTCGCGGGTCTATCATCTGCATTCAAGTATTGTAACAGGGCATTGTGTCGAAGAAGCCTATGCTTAGCTGTCGCAAGATTTTCGTACTGAATCCTGTATGCTTGGTGGCCATCTCGTCTCAAAGTCCCTGAACCTCAAGCTGCCATCCTCTGACCTTTTTCAGCGATTGCATACAGAACAGCAACAAGCAATGCATTTCATCAACGTTGAAGGCGAATTCTTCGGTACATCACATCTTCTGAAAAAATATCCGTTCCTCATCTACTTTCAACACCTACTTCTTAGAGACCAAAGTGTGAGGGGTTGAACTTTTTCTGTCTGCAGCCAGTATTTTTCAACGTATCCTCGACCTACTCATGATTTGCTACCCACAGGGTTCATTCTGAGCTCGCAACCACGTACCTCGATCTAGATATGCCAGCTTTTCGGTGATTCAAATCTCATGTCCTCAACACTTCAGCCTTCACCTAGCGAAAACGCTGGTACTTGTAGCCTAGCGGCTATATACCCTTGGTTCTCAACTTCGACAGAGTCCTTCAGCTTGTTTCTAGTCCGGTTTCAAAATCAAATACTCGACATTGAAAACGCAGACCTGAAAATTGGATTAGTCGGTAGTGCTCTCGATATCACAATAGCTGTGGTCTGATTCCTCGTCACTCACGATTTCCGCTATCATCCAACATTCAAGCTATTAGTCTGATTCTTGATTGAAATGCTAAATGATTCGTGCGAGTATGAATACCATTAAGGTATTGAACATCACCTCGAATTCTGCAGGCTCAGTCCTCTAACGAAGAGGAAGTCAGAAACATTTATTCTTCAACTCGATGCTGGAAGACGTATTCAAGCACTATACTCCAAAAGCGGGAGTCGAATATTGTCTTACTCTGTCAAAGCGACATTGGACCTGACATAGCTAGTAAGGCTCCAAGAGAACCATCTACTTCATGGCTGTCCAATGTACCAGTATTACTACGATGCGGTCGATCGCTATAGCTGGAGCTTGCCAAGAAGCAAAGTTCAACAATCAAGACTCTCATTCTTGCCAAACCTTAGCAGCATGTGGTCCAGTATAGCCAAAATGAGTGAAGTATTCGGCCTCTTTTATCCAATTAGCATCTCGAAAGCCGCCTCATTATGAGACCTTACAGGAAGTCTTCAAGTGAAGCCATATCGAAGTATCAAGTATCTGAATTATGGTAGAGAAGGGCTCGCGGACAGAGCGGTATGGTCTGACCGAATATGTGCCTTGTCGGTACCGCGGACAGCATTCGCTCTACAACGACTTATTCAATCCTTTCCAATAGCTTCGACATTGGTATGGTTGGTCACAGGTATAGAGCGAATTGGTCGTCTAATACAGGAGAAATGATGGAGCTGAATGGGCACGCATGTCCTCTAATGGGGATACTTGGCACAGCAGGTAGTTTTGGAGTGTCTTGAACGGATTATGACAGATTCACGAGGAGAGCTGTTAGGAGCGTTGGAATGTCTTCGTTTAACTCCTCGTTCAACGCAAGATTGCGCTCAGAAGAAGAGCAGGAGGATAGAGAACTCACGTTCTGTTCAACAAGGTGCAGAGAACGTGGGATTGGTATTCTAGCGTATGTGCAATTCCTCGGCACTTTAGAACGCCCCTTAGTTCTACGCTTTTGTTTTCTTTCAGATATTTGCATGCAGGTTACCCGTCACTATAGATCCAGAAGTCAATAACATATCTTTGACTCGCACTTCTGAAACGGCTGAACGCTATGAAGACTTCGATACAAAATGGGTGGAATCCAATGATCAGCGCCAAGAAATTGTGAGAGTTTTGAATACGCTGTTCTATAAATAAAGTAATGCCGACCAATCGCCAAGAGCTTGGATTGCTGCGAAAGCTCGACGGATTACAGACCCACCCTGATGGGTCTGCTATTATTTATTCTCCTAGATAGTTTGTTGTTGATGAGTATAATCGAGCTATGATAGTGACACATGGGCTTCTCCGTCTCGGCCAACGAGCTCTTCCAAACACCTGACTATCTTAATGTACTGTCATGTTCACCTTCAATTCCCTTATTCAGAAGGCACAGTCACTCATCGATCCTTCTACCTTACCATTTTCCAGATCCAACGATGGCAGTCCTTCGAAGGACGCCCTGTTTCGCCTACAATTTCGTTTGCCCGACTCCCAAACGCCGCTGCACGAGATCACGGCTGAGCTCTCGTTGTCCGCGAAGCGAAATTCGAGTTCACGAGAGAACGAGAAGTATATTGGGAAATTGCATTTGAGCGAAAGCTTCCTGTGCTTCTCTACGCAACCTACGAGCTTCCAATTCAGCGCTACAACACAAGCTTCAAGCGCATTTACTGGCCAGACGCAGGGTGCTGGACCTGCAGGTAATGGGTTCACCCTACCTCTATGTGCTGTCAGGAGGGTGGAGAGGCTTCAAACGCCCAATGCTCTGTTTGCGCTAGCCATAACGACTTGGAACGGTTTCACTACTGGATCAGGCAAGCAAGGCAACTCAAGCGATGCACAACGCTTTACCTTGCAGCTTGCAGGTAGCAGGCAAGCCTCTGAGTGCTTCTCTGATGGACTGAAAAAGGGGTTGAGAAATGGTGTAAAGGAAGTCGAGAATTTGAAAGCTATCATCAGCGAATGCTACTCCGAATACCTTCTGTCCGGAGCTACCAAGGCTGAGAGAGACAGCGCTATGCTATCCAATGGACATAGAGGACCGCCAGATGCAGGTCTCGGGATGCTCTTCAGATATCCGGGTGATGCTAAGAAGTTGAGGGAGCAGAGCAAGATGAGGCTATGGAGGGAATATCTCAGAGGCAGGCATGAGTCCAACCCTCTCTTCTAGCAGAACTAAGAGATCCGTAGACAATGGCCGAAATGCTACCCTTATTCGACAACCCACATTTCATAAGCTCATCCGAGTGGGTCTTCCAAACCGTCTGCGTGGAGAGATGTGGGAGCTTACTTCAGGCTCCTTGTTTATTCGTCTTGGAAAGCCCAGGCTGTATAAGGATACCCTATCCAAGTTCTCAGGCCGCGAATCCTTGGCTATCGACGAGATTGAAAAAGATCTCAACCGAAGCCTGCCAGAATACCCTGGGTTCCAGAGTGAAGAGGGGATTGGGCGGCTGAGAAGAGTGCTCACGGCATATAGCTGGATCAACGAAGAAGTTGGATACTGTCAGGCTATGAACATTGTGGTGGCAGCGCTTCTCATGTGAGAGTCCAATATTGACCCGAGATATCCAGGCTGACAAGCTTAGCTATATGTCTGAATCACAGGCTTTCTTCCTCCTTTCAGTCCTCTGCGATCGGCTTCTCCCTGGATATTACTCAACGACTATGTATGGCACACTTCTGGATCAACGTGTCTTCGAATCACTAGTTGAAAGGACGATGCCAATACTATGGGAGCACTTGGTGAAATCAGATGTACAGCTCTCTGTCGTGTCATTACCTTGGTTCCTGTCCCTGTACATCAATTCCATGCCTCTCACTTTCGCATTCCGGGTGCTCGATGTGTTCTTTTTGGAGGGACCAAAAGTTTTGTTTCAAGTAGGTCTTGCCATACTCAGGATCAATGGAGAAGAGCTTCTTGACATCACTGATGATGGCACGTTCATATCGATACTCAAAAAATACTTTTCAAGATTGGAGGAATCAGCACACCCCAGATCGGAGAACGAGAAGTTACGTTCTGTGACCAAATTTCAAGAACTGATGGTGGTGGCTTTCAAAGAATTTGCGGGCATCACACAAAGTACGATTTCCGAACAACGAGCAAAGCACAAAGATGCGGTCTTAGAGAGCATTGAGAGCTTTGCGAAGAGGACTTCCATAAGGAATCTTGGACCTGAGAGCAAGCGTCTGAGCGTCGACGATCTAGGGTTTCTGTATGATCGCTTCTATGGCATATTATATGAACGGGAGCAGAGGATGCAGGTGATGCGGGAGGACGCAGATAGACGTGGAAAGATCCGTCAAAACAAGGCTACCGAGCTTGTCACAGGCCTGCCGGGCAATTCAAGCATTGAAATAGGCCGCGTGGGCCTTGGACCAAGCCCTACGATGATGAACTACGATGGCTTTAGAGAATTTCTAGCGGGTATCACGCGGTGGGCTATTACGGATGCACCAACCTCGCACAAAGAGTCCGTTTCCGAGGACAGCAGCATCTATTCAGGCCACAGCGGAAGGGCCCGTAGCGTCTCCTCATCTCCTTGGGGTGTCGGGAATTTTGAGCCTGCAGACCACGACTTTATGCAACGTCTCTACGGCAGATGGAACAAGGACGATAACGATGGCTTGAGTCTTCAGAATATGGTTAGCGGTCTCGCTCACGTGAAGGGAACGATGGATATAATGACAAGCATAAGCTACTTCTTCGACTTGTACGACGATGATCATGACGGCAAAGTTGATAGAGAGGGAATCCTGCGAATCTCGGAAGCCCTCCTCTTCCTGACCAGACGAGGTCTTGGAGGTAGCCCAACACCATCAGCCTCAATGTCGGCCAACTCACATGACAACCTTGTTCCCAAAGAATCAAGCACTGACGAAAGGTTCCTCAGTAGCGTCAGCGCCTTCATTAGACGTTGTTTCGAATACGCTGACCCTGACGCTCCTCAGAACCAAGCCAACAACACCACCCTTCCAGACCCTGGCCTCAACGCCAGCATGGACAATTTTTCACTTAGCGACTCGGACTCCGAAGAAGATCTCCTCGACCTTGGTGATAACAGATCACCCCTTAGTGAGGAGGCTCTCCCCTCGCACGCTTCATCCCCTTCCCTACCTCGCCGTACATCCTCATTATACAGTCCAACCTCTAAACCTCCGGCCAAAACCTCCGCCAATGTCGCTCTTGACCCCTCAAAGCCCTTGCACATCACCCTCCCAACTTTCCGCATGGTAATCCTCGCCGACGACCTCCTCCAACAGTTCTTCGAATCCGCCTTCCCCTCCTCCTTTCACCTCTCCTCCCACCCAGCACACTCATCCTCCCAAACGACCCTCACAACGTTCTCCTCCCCCATACCCATCCTGGCTACTGCCCCACGAGGCGGCCTCGTCCCACCAGCCAAGGGCCTTCGAGGCGTGCTCGATAACATCGTCAGTGACGGCATGCGAGTCGCTGGCGAAGCGAAGAAGCGCTTCGATGAGGCGCAGCGCGAAATGGAACGGAGTGCTTTGCCGCGACCGGAAGCTGACGAGGATGAAGATGAGAAAGGCGCTTATGGTGGGGAGAGCGATAGGAAGAGCGTGAGAGAGGGCGATCGGGAGCTACTGGAAGGCGAGGAGGCGATTGTGGGGGTGGGAAGGGGTGGGAATAAGGAGGTAGAGGAGGACTTGTTAGCGGTAATGGATGAGGGTGGTAATGGTGGTGGTGGATTGGAAGAGAGCGGAAAGGTCGAGTTTGAGCGATGAAATTGGTTGGGTATGTATGGGGTTTTAGCTGGTTTTGTTCGGGAGTCTTCGTGGGCGAGATGGGAGATGGCCACGGTTTCTCGTCTGTTGGAAGTAAATAATCAGGCTGGTTTCTTACTTAGGAGTACGTGGCCTATGCAGCACTGGACTGACTGAGGGAAGAATTGGAATATAGATTCCAAAATGTCAGACGTTTCGCAAGCACTGGAGTTATCACTGGTATATTCGTTCAGCTCAGCATATTGAATATGTTGCATATCGGCAGGGACTGTAGACTTGAAAACACTATTGCCATGCTATCTAATACTAGAAACACCTCGCTCGCTCGCTCGTCCGCTCAATTGATATCCATCATCATCTCATCCATCATTGATTGAATGTAGCAGTCGTCTCTGTGTATGTGCTCGCTCGCTTCATCCACCCAAGTCCTCCTATCATAGACCCTTTGCATATCTCAAAACCCCAATCTTGAACCCAAATGTACATCTTCCGTGAAAGCTTTCCGTACATCAACGGTATCGCCTTGGCGGTGGCAGGCCGCGATCATAGATGATCTCCCTCTCCACCACCCTCTCCTCATCCCACGGTGGCTGTGGCAAGGCCAGAGGACGACGTGGTCGCTCGGCGAGTTCGCGCTCGATTTGGATTTCGCGGATACGTTCGCGACGGTCGCGCTTGATGTCCTCGGTGATCTCGACGAGTTCTAGGACGTCCTCCTGTTGATGATGGTGTGTTAGCAGCAGCAAGCAGGTAGATGGATGAGAGGGCTCAACAAAGGGGACCCTCTTGGGAAAGACCTACGTAGCGGAGATACTCCATGACGTAGAAGAACTCCTCCGTCTCTTCATACTCATAGCCTCGCTCCTTGACAGCTTCCTCGCTCACGAGCTTCTTGTCAATCTCGGTCCACATTTTGTCCTTCTTCGGTTTCTCGGCCTCAAACCGCCTTCCACGATCTCGGGTATCGATTATGGTGAGCTCGCGAGATTCTTCGGGTTCTTCACGTTCGCTGCGTCGGACACCGTCCAGTTGGCGACGACCCCCCGTTTCACGCTCAAAGACGATGTCTTCGTCGTAGTGTCGACCGTTGCGGGAGCCACTGGAAACGCATGTGTCAGTATGGCTACATCTCTGCGAAGACTTGAAGCCTTACCTGGTACGGATCTCTATACGCTCATCGCGTACTGGAGAAGGTGAGCGAGGCTTTAGGGGAGGAGGTGGTGTTCGTGCTCGCGGTAGTGGAGGCGGCTCTGGGGCCCGTTCAAAGCCTACAATATTTTTAGCGAAGCAATGGTCAATACCCGATGCAATTTACCGTGGTCTATGTGACGATGATGTGTGATTATTTCTTGAACGATCGGTGGTGCTCGTGTCGGCTCAGGGGCTCTTGGTGGTTCAAAGATCGGTTCAGGAGAAGGAGATTTCTCGTTCCGCCTAATGATGATTTCGTCTTTGTGCCTTCCGTTCTTATCGTCGTGCTTAAATGTGATATCATCGTAGTCGCCCCTCTGGGTTTCCCTAGATCGGTCACGAACCCTCTCCCGCTCCCCTCCACGGCGTATCATAATGTCCTCCTCCTCATATCGACCTCTTGAGGGTGCCCGCGACCTCCCCTCGTCGCGGCGAATTATGATCTGCTCTTCTTCCCTGGCCAGTGATCTCGGCCTAGGCTCCCTCTCCCCCCGTCGAATGATGATCTGTTCTTCCTCCTTTGGCGGCGTCCTTGGCCTGGGCTCTCTTCCTCCCCGTCGAATGATGATCTGTTCTTCCTCTCTTGGAGGTGTCTTTGGCCTGGTCTCTCGCTCCCCTCGTCGTATGATTATTTTTTCTTCCTCACCTCGGAATTCGCTCCTTGATTTCGCACGTGGTGTCTCTCGTTGACCGCTACTAATTGTTAGACTCTCCCTCTCATAGCTTGCTGCTCGAGGCCGCCTTTGGTTGCGGTCAATAACGATCTCCTCGTCATATCCCCTCTCCCTTTCCCTCTCCCTCGGAGGTTCTCTAGATCTTTCATCCCTTCGAATAATGATTTCTTCTTCATCTCGGCGCTCACGGTACTCTCGTCCTCTTGGGGGACCGCGTGATCTCTCCCGAATGGAGATCTCTGTTCGCTCTCTTTCTGGCTCTGGGCTGGGTTCCCTCATTTTCGATGCTCGAAAGACATACTCTTCTCTTTCAGAGCGGATTGGCAGCTCCCTCTCCCTCTCCCTTTCATTACGTCGGAACACATATTCTTCTCTCTCGGTACGGACCTGCTGCGGCAAATCTTTCTCCCTGGGCCTGTAGGCAACATCACGCTCGTACTCATCCAACTCGACGACTTCTTCTCTTCTCGGTCTCTCCCTCACTCCTCGTGCAATAATCACATCCTCCTCGACAACCTCCCTTTCACGAGGCCTCTCCCTTGTCCCTCTCGATACAATGGTCTCATCGACCTCCACTTCTCTTCGTCGGGGTCTCTCTATTGAACGCTCCCGCTTCTCCTCTCTCAGCACAAGTTGACCAGATTCTCGGCGACCATGATCTTCTCGTAGAAAATCTAGATCACGCTCTCGCTCTGGAACACGTCGACGTTCGTGGATCTCGATGTTTTCATCGTAGACAGTGCGAGCATTGCGTCGACCATGGCTACTGGGTTCATACTGGTCCCGTTCACGATCTTCGTACACACTGCTAGATGGGTAACCTCGCCGTGACATGTCTGCTTATTCTGTGCGCTTCAGCTGTGTAGGAGGATCGGTGGATTTTCTGGATCAAAACTCTTTCGTGAAATAATCACAAGTATCACAGCGACATCTTCGTACTTTCACCTTGTAGCTCGTGCAAGGCTTTGCGGGACCAAAGAGATAAGCCGAATGATTGGGAGGGGTGATCAGAGTTCCGCGGTCGGCTCGTACTGGTGGACTCCGACGCTGTGTCACATCATGTTCCACGTGAAAACACAGTGTGGGGGAGGAAGAGTGAAGCCTTAGGTCGCAATGCTACGCTACCCCTGTGAAATTATGTCATGAGGTAGGCGTCTTTCGTTAAAATGCAGAAGCCTTTCTCTACACATTGCTACGTTATGCTTGATATTGCACTTGATTGGGTCACTACGCATCTTTAGTCACTTTTCATGTGCAAATTCATCACATGGTTGCCACGATGGGGAGACCGTGGGAGATGTTACTAAGCGTTTTGGATTGGAGTAGTCAATTTTGGGATATCGGGTGTACTACCCAAACTGATGGACAGTCCGGGGTAGTGCAGAGCCAGGAGAAACCTAGTGATAGTGGTCGAACTTTTTACACCAAATGAGTTATATATACAGGACAAGGTGCGTTTCAGATTGACAGCGTAGACTGTGCGGCAACCGTGATCTGGAGCCAGGTGGGTCTCTGTCCTTTTAGTGCAGAGTCCTTCATCACACTATCGAGAGCTGACTGAAGGTTGGAATACATTGGTCTTTGGTCCCATGATGGTCGCAATAAGTCCTCAGCGGAGACCATAAGAGAGTCAACACTGTCCTTTGCGGATTTGTTGAAGGTGGTCCAGTTTCGAGGAAAGCCCTATGGTCTTGTCGGACTATTCATGCAGACGGGGGGCCGCTAGTCGTAAGCCACATGATGAATATTTGTAAGGCTCGCCGTGCTGGTAGACCTTGGTTTGAGCTTGAACCCCTACCTGAAGACTCAGTATCAAATTCCGTAGTAGCAAGGTCCTTTCCTAAGACGTAGGCCATGTCGATGAACTTCCTTGTGGCGATAGGTCAAGTCCGCATAGCTGAGCAAGCACGAAAATCATCATGTCAACATGAAGGAAGACAAGAAGCGTTCTCTTCTTTGTGGTATCCGGCGAAGCCTTGGCATCCGAGAGAGCAAGCATGAATGATCAGAAACCTTCCCATGCAGTGGCAACGGTAAAGCATAATGTACATTCCAATCATACTAAATCCCAGTAACAAAATGCCGACATGGCCACCAAAGACACCAAAGACACCAAAGGGAACATTAAGCCTGATCCATCCTGGGGCGGAAAACGTGACATCGTCCGCCGTAGGGAAACACTCATCCCGAAATATAGCTGTATGACCGGTCTTCAAGACGATGGTCGATAAATATCCTGGAAAAAGATGAGCTCTCACATCCGTGATATATAATCTGCGGGCCGCCAAATCGTGTCGCTCCAACGGGGCACCTGTGTGGACAACACATTTTCGGTCAACAACAGATCCTCAGGAGTCCAGCTTGTGCCATATGGGTTAACGGGTCAATCAAAACTGGCTGTGGTCTGATGATGGGTGCAAAGACCCGTTGTACGTCACAAGTCGAATAAGAGAAAAACATGTCAATGATCCAAGTGACATATAGATTGTGACGGCGCAACAAAGACGAAGTCCATGGAAAACAGCATTGGGTCCAGATCTGTCCTAGAACCACGCGGGGTTTTGCCTGTTCGAGAATTTCAAAAGGCCATCATGACAAGGACTACAACGACCGCGACAGCCGTTAATCAGAGAGGGTTCATCTTCGACGGCGTTCTTCCCTGATGGGCTCATGCCTGTATCCGTCCCTCATCTGGACGGAGTCTCTAGGATCGTATCCAGGTTGCACTACTCTGGACGGAGGAGCATAAGACGGACCTCCTCTTCCCATTTGAACGGGAGCAGCCGCGTAGTCATCAGTATACCCATGCATCTGGACATCAGGAGGGGAGGTCACGGGGTACGAGTAGCTAGGCACTCGGGGGTCTGCTCGTGTTTCTCTGACATCTCTATAGTCCATCCTGGGTTCCGCCATGGAGTAGGATCGTGGCTCTGCTCCTCTTGGGTCTGCCCTGGGGTCTAGCCTTGGGTCTCTGAGATCTCTGGGGTCGACTCTTGGATCCAGTCGGACTTCCCTACGGCTCCCGGCAGGGTATGGTGGACGTGGAGACTCATCTCCATACAAGTCACCACCATACGATGGATTGTAGGAATCATTAGCGCTGGAACGAGCTGAGCTCGGGTAGGGAGATGCCTGTCCGTAGTTAGATCCTGGCGGGTAGCCGGGACCCTGAGGAGGGTACATGGGTCCAGGGTATGCTCCTGCTTGGGTCGGTGGATACTCTGTTCTAGATGGTGCCTGATATCCGGATTGTGCACTCGCTATGCTGTATGGGATATGGGACGGGTAACCTGGTTGATCATATGCATCCTCTATACCTTGGTTCCGGACAGCTTGGAGAGCAGTCTTGGAATTTTCATAGGGAATGTCTGCGATTGCGTTAGTGCTGTGCATTCATCTCGAGCTGTGTACCATCTTACCTTGATGGCCTTTACGCACGGCCTCCCGATTTTCATTCACGTAAGATCGAGACAGTTCCTGTAGGTCATCTATCATTTTCTGATAAGGTAGATTGATGTCAGCAAATAATCCGAGTATCAGGTGGGGACGAGACTGACCGAGGTGAACGGCCGGACCGCGGTGATGGTATAGCCTGATACCCCCTATCTCGAAGTCAGTCGAGGATCCACATGATCTGGCGAGTGCATCATCAAACATTGTAGTTATAGGGTCTCGAGAAGGCTTCTGGCCCAAGGTATTTGCATATCTCTCTTTGTAGCACTTCGCGATGGATCCCTTTCCCGTCCATGAAAAAGTCATTCAGCGCCTCGCTACGGCCACCCCTGGATGGTGGATCATCACGGACGGGGGCCCTATCCTCACGGACTGGCCTTCGGCGATCACGCTCACGATCTTCTCTTGAGGCGTGTGTGCGTGATGACATGTCTGGACTATGAGATCCGTCTGAACTTTGCTGACAGTCGTCCCAGCGGTAGAGGTGTGACAGAAAGAAAAGGTCCAACTTGGAGAAGGCTATCTAGGAATGATGTGGACGGAGTTCAGCACGAACAATCTTCAGCCGTATGGGTAGTCTCTGGTCGCTTTACTTCCTTGATCAGATAGTCCGAGAGGCAGAAGTCGCTGTATCCTGGCAATGAAAGGGAGATTTGCAAACCGAATGTATGAGGATGGAAGAGATCAAAAAGAAAGAGTGCGCGATGAACGAGGGGTAATGGGCAGAGTTTAGTGCCTACGCTATATTAAACAAGCGTCGACCTTTATTTTGTTCTGGTTCAGCGAAGGTTAGGTGGCGAATGAAGACAACACATCCTCTATAGAATCCGGGCGCAGGATGTATGATATGTACCCTAAGGAAGCTTTGCTTTGACATTTGACTCCCAAAAGTCCAAGGTATTGGACGACTTTGCAGTTGGGCATCTATGCAGAGTTGGTGACAGCCAATCAGTGTACCGCAGCGCTCAATATGCAGCTACTGCAGCGAGCGAATAATTTCACCTTACCCAACGATCTTGCCCGATCACAAGGCACCAGCAAAAGTATGCAGAAATCGAATGCTCCGCCGGACTGACACAGGAAGCATAGATAGGCTTGTACAGTATATTCCATTTTCAATGGTCAACAAGTCTGGCCAGTCTGTTGAGGACCGTACAGTGTAGATAGGGCTCGCAACGTTGGCCCTATCGATGCCATATCGCTTTGCACTTGAGCCACGAGCGGGAAGATTGGTGTAGTAATCACTTGCGGTCTATTGGAGATACACAGTGTTTTTCACCGACTTGTGGATCTATGGCCTCGTGTCAAAATCTTAGCCACTGGCGATCCGAAGCTGCTGGTAAGGCTTGCTCTCGAGAATGTAGCTTCTGAACCTCCGGAGTCATCATCTCCTTATGGAATAGACCTCATCTGCGCCAGCTGTATGCTGCTTTGACTGTTCTACCATCGCTGCCAAGTTTAAGCAAAGGCTATTCATTGACTTTACTCAAAGGACTCACGCGCGAACTGTCTTAGTCCTACCGTAATTCACCGGAAAGCAGATTTCTGTCCTCATACTCTAATACAAAATCTATATGGTGTTCGTCTGGCGTGGAATCAACACGTCCAATTGCTGTGTGAGGCCTAAGGATAAAATTAGATATGGAACTATTCTATTCTAGTTCGGATAGAATACGGAAAAATTCCGCCCGATATTTTAGCCGAATGCACGAAATCAACAGTGCGAATGAAATGTTATTTGGGTTCGCCCACTTCGTCCTCGAGGCCATAGCTGACTAGATAGCCCTGATATTATGCCATTAGGTTCGCTGCCTAATGGCGTGGATACCGGTCTTCCGGAGAAAAAGGGTCACATAAGAGACCAAGGACGAGCTGTTCTCAAATTTGGTGGCACTTCCATTGGGAAATTTCAAGAAGCCGTCGCTAGAATCTGCCAGTAATCAAGCATCCTTCGTGCGTCAAGTGAACAACGCTGCTGACAGTGTACACCTACAGATCGAGTGCGTCTGAGCAAAAGATTGCCGTTGTCTGCTCGGCTCGAAGTGGCCGGTCTAAAGCTGAGGGAACAACCAATCGGTGTGTCTCTCCATTGCTATAGCATTGTCATAGCTGTTGTATCCTAAGTCGGACCCTGCAGCCTTCTGAAAGCGGCTCGAGAGGCAGCCAAACCAGATTCAACAAAATACAATGCCATCATATCCGACATTCTCCATGATCATATCAGTGCAATACAACTCACTTCCCAATTACTGGCAGCAAAGTTGGAGCGAGATGTGACCGCAGAGTGCGAAAGTCTTGGGACATTCTTGGGAACTATACCAAAGGTGGGCATTGTGGATCCAGAGGATGAAGACAAGATTGTGAGTGTTGGTGAAAAGCTCAGTGCTTACTCTGTGACTGCTCTCTTGGAAGACCACGGGCTTGACGCACAATTCATCGATCTATCGGACGTAGCCGACTTTGGAGAACGAGATGAGAAATTATCACAAGATTTTTATCAAAAACTAGCTCAAGTGATAGGGGAAAAGATACGACTCTGTGGTGAAAAAATACCAGTACTGACTGGCTTCTTCGGGAGGGTACCTGGGGGACTGCTAGCGAATTGTGGCCGCGGTTATAGCGATCTCTGTGCAGCCCTGGTTGCAGTAGGGTCAGGCGCACGAGAGCTACAAGTGTGGAAAGAAGTTTCAGGTGTTTACACCGCGTAGGTCAGACCACGGTGGTGTGCCGAAGGCTCCCTCCTTTATTTGCTGACGCTGTTTAGCGATCCCCGAAAAGTTCCAACTGCACGGCTACTGAGTTCCATTCATCCCAATGAGGCCAACGAGCTCACATATTATGGCTCTGAGGTCATACATCATTTTACCATCGAACAGTGCATCCCAAAAATACCCATACGCATAAAAAACGTTCTTGAGCCTGAAAGTTCTGGCACTGTCATTTTCTTAGACAATCAGAAACTGTCTGATCCGAGCTACGGTCAAAGGCCGAAAAGGCCGACAGCCGTAACGGTCAAGCAGCAAATTACGGTCGTTAACGTTCATTCGAACAGAAAAGTGGAATCGCCTGATTTCTTGGCCGACATCTGCAGAACACTCGCGAAGTACTCCCTCGCCGTCAATCTTTTCGAACTGAATGAAACTCATGTCTCGCTTGCGGTGCATTCCAAGACACCATTCATCAAAGGAGCCGGCGCAGAGGACCAGGAGGAGCTCCTGAACCAGCATCAGGATCTACAGAACGCTATCGAAGAGCTCAAGTCATATGGAACCGTTGATGTTGTGCATAATATGGCCATACTCAGCTTAATTGGACTTCAGCTAAAAAGGTCTATCGGCATAGCGGGAAAAATGTTCACCGCTCTAGGTGATAACAACATCAACATCGAAATGATTTCCCAAGGTACGCTCTAATTGGTTCACTTATCGCAGCTTAGCTAACGCCTCAAACGGTGCGAGTGAGATCAATATTTCCTGCGTTATTGCAGAGCGTGAGGCACTCCGTGCTCTCAACGTTGTCCACACACAACTGTTCACTTTCCTCGATTGACTCGCTCTGTTGGCCCCCTTATTCTCGAACGTCTGTAGCTGAATCGGGTGAGCATTTGAAAAGATGAGGCTTCAATGGGTGGCTTCTGAGAACACCCCTGCTATCGAGCGGTATACGCAGCATTTGGAATGGGAATTGTTGGCACTGCCGGGCTTGTGCTGTTACGGCAATGAATGATCTATAGCAGTGAGAATATACCCATAGTCATAAACGAATCAACGTATTCAGCACGCATATATCTTCTTTCGAGATTTCACGATTAAAGTTTTCAAGACAGCGGCACACAACGGGCCGTACATAGAATAGCCGTCCGAATAATGACATCCGAGCTTAAATGTTTGCCTGTCAGTATCCCGAGCCGAACAATTGGCTTGCTGGGTGTAACCCTCCTTTTACCTGAAAACAGATCTAGCATTCCGCTCATCAACAGTGCTTTCAACAGGGTTTCCGCCGGCAACCATGACCAATCAACAACAGACAACGTCGAGCGCCCCCGGCAAGCTATGGGGCGGACGATTCACGGGTATGGGAAACTCTTGAAGAATCTCACCAGTAATGCTACAGCATATTGATGGTCTTCAGGTGGTCTCGATCCTCTAATGGTGGAATACAACCAGTCTATCTACTATGATCGAGCTTTCTATGCCCAGGATATTGCCGGCTCAATCGCATGGGCACGGGCCAACCATAAAGCTGGGATATTGTCTGTGGAGGAATTCTCCACTATTGAAAATGGGTTAAGTCAGATCAAAAAGGAGTGGGAGAAAGATTGTTTCGATATAAAGCCAGGGGTAGATGAAGACATTCACACCGCCAACGAGCGCAGGCTATCGGAGATTGGTATGATGCCATAAGCCTTCTCGCTCTATCGGTATCTAAGATCGGATAGTCGGCGCAGGAATTGGAGGGAAACTACACACCGGCATGAAGCTCACGATGTCTGGATCTGTACTGCGCTGATAAGACTAAGGACGAAGCAGGAATGAGCAGGTCGCGACGGATATGAGGTATCGTCTTCTACCACCCAATCATTCGAATGTTATAACCTCTAATACTTGAACAGATTATGGCTTGTTCAACAGCTGCGAAAGATTGAAAGTTGCTGCGAAGACCTTCTCAAAGCCATGACTATGCGCGCAGAAATCGAGATCGAAATCTGTATGCCGGGATACACGCATCTACAGCGGGCACAACCGTAAGTGATCTTGCTGCTAAAGACAATCATGTCCGAAATCTCTCGTTTAGCACCTTGCTGATATAGGCTTCCTCCAGGATACGATGGTCTCATTGGTTGTGCTCGTACGCTTTCGCTTTTGCCTCAGATTTGGAACGATTACGGGAAGTTATAAAAAGGGTGAATAGAAGGTGAACATAACGAGGAACAACTCAGAAAGAGTAGACACTAAGTCTATATAGTCCTCTAGGCTGTGGAGCGCTTGCTGGGAATCCATTCGGAGTATATTCCCACCAACGAGCCCTGCTTGGCGTTGGCTAATCCACAACAGGTAGATCGCGATGCAATGGCGAAAGAATTGGGGTTCGAAGGATTGATGATGAATTCCTTAAACGCCGTAGGGGATCGAGACTTCGCAACAGAGACGATGCAATGGGCTGCAATGTTGATGGGCCACATCTCGAGAATTAGCGAAGACATGATAATATACAGTACGGCGGAATTTGGATTTCTGAAGCTGTCAGACGCCTACAGCACCGGTAGCTCACTGATGCCGCAGAAGGTAACAGACCCTAAAGAGACCCCAACTCCTCGCAAACACCCTTCCGTGCGGAACAAATCCTGACAATCGTCCAGAAAAACTCGGATAGCTTGGAACTTCTGCGCGGCAAGAGCGGCCGTGTAATGGGACAGATGGTGGGCTTGATGGTGACCACAAAGGTTGATCCATACTCAAAAGATACCCAAGCAACGAAGGCAGCTGATTTGCGATAAGGGGCTACCAAGCACCTACAACAAAGACCTCCAAGAGTCCGTGGAACCATTGCTCGATTGCGTAAAGACAACCAGCGACTCCATCCAAATCCTGACAGGCGTCATCAGCACTCTAACCGTATCGCCAGCCAAAATGCACGCGGCGTTAACACCCGACATGCTCGCCACCGGTACGTTTCCTTGATCATCCATCCATCCTGTTGCTCGTCCCATCCCATGAAGCCTTTCCCCTTCCCTTCCCTACCTCAAACATTCACCCAATTCTAACTCCTCCTCCCCCCCAGACCTGGCAGACTACCTCGTCCGCAAAGGCGTCCCCTTCCGCGAAACCCACCACATATCCGGCCAAGTCGTCGCCCTCGCCGAAGAACGCAACGTGCCCATGGACCAACTGTCACAAGCGGATCTGCAGTCTGTAGATGAGCGGCTGGGGTCGGATTTCGTATTTGACGTCGAGAAGAGTGTGGAGATGCGGACGGCGAAGGGGGGGACGAGTAGGGGGTGTGTGAGGGAGCAGATTCGGGTGTTGAAGGGGATGGTGGGCGGGGGTGGGAAGGATGGGAGTAGTGACGAGAGCTTTTCGTGAGTTTGGGCCGGGCTATAGATAGTACTTTGGATGTTTATAAAAGTATTTCGAGTGAGATCTCGTTTTACTGTGAGATAACCACAGTTATGGAATGGGTTGGATGGCTTGCTACAGTTTTTGGAAGTGATATGCCTTCTTCAGTGTCGAATGAACGTGGAGGACACAGATACGGATTGCATATTGGACGGCATATTTTCATTTTGATTTCATCGTGGAAGCAATTCTAATTATTATTATGGATTTGAGGCATATGATCTCCTTGGTGTCCGCATGTGCTAGAAGCCAATATCCGCCATTCATTGCTTCCCGCCCTATGTTCACCTTTTAGCAGACATTTCGCTGTTCCGGAAAGATGCCTCCGTTCGTATTCTCTAGCTATGGCATACTTGCAATTTTAGTAAAGCAAGCAGAGAAGGTTGCCTGATTTCGTCAGCTTCGAAGGCTGCCATGAGCGAAAGATCCCTTACCTCAAGCTTAATCGTGCTAGCTCGGCAACCATGTAGAGACTGCTGATTTCGTTCAGAAAAGCCGTATGGAAAGCGTGACTGATGTTGATCGCCAGCCTTTAACATATTAACCAGTGGCGTTGCTGTTAGTGAGAGTTGACAAACCTTGGGCTGAACATAGTCCATTATACAGCACAGCTGTCAGCACCACTAGAGACCGATACGGGTTATTCTGAATCTCCTTCGTAGCGCCTCATTGTCTTCTCCCTCAAGAAACGATCTATGGTCTCCTTGCGGCCCATATACGAGAAATACCAGGTGGGTTGCCCATGAGTGGTGCGACAGTCACGAGAAAGCTGATCATCCGGGACGTCATTGTGTCGCCAATAGTCATCATCCTCGTCGCCTTTCTTAGCCTTAGCCTTGGATTTGTCCATGCAATCCAGGCAGAGTCCGTCAAAGTAAGTCCGTGTTTGGGATTGTGCGAGTTTCACAGTACGCTGATAGTCGTTCCGACAGCTGGCACAGGCTCCCTTCTTTGCTTCAACCCGAAAGCTATCTAGCCTCTGGAGAATCTCAATCATAGGAGTGATCTGAGCGATACGTTCCAAAGGCCAGACTTTGATGTTGTAAAGAGCTTTCTCGTAACTGTATAGGGTCACTTCCTTACACGGGCAGATAGCCTTGAGCAGTCTATCATTAGGCGCAAAGAGCCCGTTGTGGATGATTGTGCGTAGCCTGCCCTTTGCAGCATTCAATTGCTCTATACCGTATACATCAGTAACTAGGATGAAACGGAGGCCTCTGGGAGCTTACGGATGACACGTGGAGGGAGATGGAAATTGCGGAACTCGGTGGGGTTGTGCTCTGTGATATGGCCCTTCAAATGATAGGCAAGGAACTTCGTTATACGTAGGAAACCCTTCGCATGGTCATATACCCAGCACGGGTACAGTAACGAGCGTGGATCTGGGTCTTGGTCGAGGCGTCCTTCACTCTTCGAAAGCTTTAGCCAACGGTCGATAGGCTGCTTTAGGTACCAATTGGCGAACCAAGCTTTGAGTTTAGTGATCTGGAACTGGTACTTGTCGCCGGCAGCTGCCAAATGCCACATCTCATCCAGATCGACGTCGTAGTCCGGCTCGATACCATGCAGCACACGAAACCAGATAGCCATACTCGCCACTCTGTTATCGTGGAGCGTGATGAAGTCCTTCTTGGCCTCACCATACTTCGCGGAGGATAGCAGGACTGTAAAATACTGAGAACTTTTGACGAGTACTTCGCGGGATACCAGGAAGTCGGCCTTCTTGAGGATGGTCCTCTCACCGTCCCAACTCTCGATGTCCTCATCATACTCGATTATCTCTATAGTCAAATCTCCATTGCTGTGGGCAACAATGATGGTCATGGTAAGAGCAATGTCCCTGACGCCTAGGTCACCGAATCACGTCAAGGGATCTGGATCAACGTGGTGTGAGAGGCTGAGACAAATCGTGAGGTGAGAGCTTCCGGCAATAAAGTTTCGGTTGGATTGCGAACTGAGGGGTTGGCCTGGACAGGTTGATCTGAATAGAGAGATGATCTCCACGGCGTCATACAAGATCTCCAGGTTGACCAGAGGAGACGATACACGAAGAAGTTGGAAGATTGCGTGGTTGAGGATATCGGGGGAACGATATCAGATAGCGTTGATGTGAAGGAGAGTGAAGGGAACACCAAGCAGGTCACTTCTTATTTTCATCCAAGATGTGGTTGGCTCATTGAGTGATGAATGATGTGGCCGATCCTCGCTACAAGTCTGAATGACATGGTCCACAGCTTCATTGACCATCTCATGCATCCCTTCGCGGCTTGCTCGAAGCTGTTTGGTATGTCTATGGGTCTGTGATGCTAGTGGGGGGAGATCTGTGGCAGATATGCTGCCGATCGAAGTTCTTCATCATAATTGTCCAGGCTCACACCCTTGCAAATCTGCATCATGGACAAGATGCTTCATTGGCTGAATTTCAGCATCAAGCATTATTTGTATGGAGATCATAGTGAAATTAGAGAGACTCGGAGTGAAGAACACATGTGCACTTTCTCTTAAGATTGAGAATGAAACATGAAGTCCAATGGAGTCTGCAGCAGAGAAAGGTGACCTGCCAAGCTGCTAACCAAATCAAGACCTTCTCGCTAGTTATACCTTATCTTATCTTCTCCTTTTCTTGAACTTGTCAAGATGTGGCACTGAACCAATCCCTCATGCTCTAATTAATGGCGCTCTAATTAAGGGTATCAGGGGACACGGCTCTCCTACAACGACGGTGACCTCGAGAAGCATTTCGCTGATCGTCTTCCTAGAAGAGAGCAGAAGCTCAGCCCTAAGCCAACAAAGCCCCTCTGCTTTTGTGAAGAACCAAATCGGAAACTTGCATCTCCTGCCTCAAAAAGCCTTCGATACCACCCCACTCCTTCTCTATCATCGCTACAACACCCATCATGACCTCTTTGCGTGCCCCTACGAGCCTTTCCACCGCTCTTCGATCTTGACTTGCAAATGTCGGATTCACAATCATTCGATCAATTGTTCTTCTCTTCCAATCAGGCCCTAGACCCTCCTCGCTGCGATGATACTCTTCGGCAACAATTTCGGCCGAATCCCCAGCGAGGAGCATCACGACCATGATGACGACTCCGGTGCGATCTTTTCCCGCCGTGCAGTTGATAAGGAACGGCGCGGGTGAGTCCGTGCTGCAGAGATATGAGAAGATTGCTTGCAAAGCCTCTCTGGATTTCATGAGGATCGAGCGGTACACTTCGACGGCTTCCTATGATAATTAGTCACGAGATCCTATTGACGCTAAGGACCTACTTTGGTTGTTTCGTCCGAATAACCCAGGAGACGCCGAGCCAAAGCCTCGGGTGCGAAATCGTCGTCTTGGAAGACGGGAATAATGGATCTATCTGGTCCCTTCCCCGAGGCAAGCCAAGTTTCGTACACAGACTCCCCAGCGTAGTTTGCAATCTCTTCCCTTCTTCGCAGATCGAAAATTTTACGGATTTCGAACGCTTGTAGCTTGGCCTTGCCCTCTGTAGTCAATGCGCTTGGCTCTGCACTTCTGAAAACGAAGCCTCGACGTATACAGCTTCCCGAGAACTGTGGAGATCCGCCGATGTCTCGAAAGTTGCGTACGCCTGGAAGATCATTCACTCGCTTGGGTCCTTTGCCGTTAGCCAACATGTGCTGGTCGCCCATCTGTGGTGGTCAGTGGCGATGCATCTAGCGTTCGAAGCTGAGGTGTCTCACTCTATTTGGCCCATCCGAGTAGTGAACCAACGCCGGTCTTTCGTTTGTGGGTACCTCATTATACTGTCCTTGCCATGGCAGCCAGATTATCCCCGATACATGTCTTCCGCATCGTCTTTCGACAGTACTCATTACTGCATACGACATAGATGCCAACTCTCTTAGCGGTTTATGAGCATCTATGGCAGCTTGTCAGTACGGCTTCAGATCGATGGTCACCAAATTTTGAGTCCATACTTTGTCTTGTTCCTAGATCAACCTCTGCCAGACCCCTCAAACCCACAAGCCTCCATGCGTCTATCAAACTACCAATCTCGATACCATAGCCCACGGGAAAATCTATTTTCTCTAGCAAAGATCGTCGAGCTGCAAATTCCCCCGCGAGGGGCTGTCTAAACCCGGCCAACTGAGGAAAGTGCTGATTCAACAGTGGCCGCGCGGTAAGCTCGGTCACTCGTCCACCTTCGTTCGCGTGCGATTCACCGTTTGGCGTCGTGAAAGGTCTATCGAAGCACCCTCGGACCATGTGAATTTTATCATTGAGCAAGAGCGGACCGAGAATACCGAGCAGGTGCGCTGGATTTGGGTCTCCAGTATCCCCATCTAAGAAAGCAACAACATCCCCATCAGTGACTTTCAGAGCACGCCACAAGGCGTCCCCTTTCCCTTGAGAAGGACCTAGCTCGGGGGCGATGTCGGCACGTTGTATCACAGTTGCACCGTGCTTTGCTGCAACTTCGGCCGTCTTATCTTCCGAGTTTGCATCAATCACAATTATTGAGGAGACAATGCCTGCGGTAATCAACGGTCTGACAGTCTCACGGAGCACGCCGGCAATTGTGCTTGCGACTTCTTTAGCAGGTATAATAACGACGACCTTGAGCCTTAGAGTCTTGACAATGAATGCGGAATGCGAGAGAGAAAAATCCGCATGATGATAACGATGGGTATTGATCCAGTCTCCAAAAGTTGTCTCCGATGGTAACCTCATGCTGGCGACTTCTGGATGTGAAAGAACGGAGTACAGCGTGATCAGGAAATCGACCGATCCTCTGCAGATGAGGGATAAGACCTGGAGCGAAATTACCTGAAGCGAAATGATATCCGAGTATGGGAGTGTACATCCGTCATACGTGCTCATCCTGTCGATTACGTAGTACGGATATGTTCTGATTGGTGCATGATGCACGACGGATTGAGTTTATGCTTCGATTGCATGTCTCTTCGAGCCTGTCGAGGTAGTTACGCATGGCCGGATATCACAATTGTCATGCGTTGATCTTGCTGACGAGCAATGCCAACAGACCGAAATCTGTCAAGAACTCGCCAAATGCGGGAAAAATGAAGGGAAAAGATTTGAAGACTTTTTTTCATGTGACCATGGCTGCAGGAACCCGTCCTTGCATGAAAATTGACTCGTCTTTCTTCAGGCCTCTGAGACATTTGGCGTGCGCTCCAAGCCAAAGAATGTCACCTGTATATCTCAATTTCACATAAAGCGACAGACTATGCCCTGGAGGTGGCCTGCATATCCTTCACGCGTCAATGCCTGATCATTGAGGTAACGAATTATGATCTGCAGGAGGCAGATATTGAGGCGACCTGCCTCTCAACAAGGTCAGATCCCGTTACTCGTCATGTTGTTCGGCTCCACTCTGCAGTTGCAAGCCCGTCCGGCTTCATCGAGACGGCAACACAGTCTGACTGCTCCAACCGGTGAGCATATGCACGAAAAGGAGCAGCTGATCGGTGAAGATTGGTGACCTCCCTGTCGTGGCTTATGTCGAAGGTTCTCGGTGACAGGCCGTTCGGTTACCCTATGAAAATGGCGCTGGGCTACGGACGATTCCAGGATGCTGGGCAAAGTCTGTATGGATCGGTTAAGGAGGGAGCTTCTCCTAATGGGCTTTTGATACATCAGAGAGCAAGATGTTGGACGTATTCATTCCCTCGGCTGTTCAGTAATCAGAATAGTGGAGTCGGGAAATACATTGACTCTATAGGACGCTGACCGATGTTCTAACAATGAGAATCAGCAGTATTTGTGACTGAACAGGAGTGTAGAAGCAGAAAGCGAGGTCATACAAAGTGGGCCGCGCGCCAGTGGTCAGTTCCGTGACAAAGCTGTCCTCCCTCAAACGACCAGCCTTTCATCGTCTCCACATGCAGGTCTTGCACCTTTACTTATTCATGCTGCTTCACCGGCGCCTTGGCCTGTATTTACGTCTGAAAATGGTTCCTGGGTATTGAGTCCACAAACCGCAATAACGGGCTGAGATTGACAGATCTCGATTATTTGGTTGGTAGAATGGTCTCATAGGTATCATGATCAGTGTGCTGAGGGACGAACAAGGTTCGCTTATGCTAGGGTCAAAGTCGGCACTTATAAATCAATGGATGACATGAATTGATAGTCCGCATTTGATTACTGTTGTACATGTCCTAGGGAGACCCCGTGGAGTAGGTATTATACACGAGCCTATGCTTGAACCCTTGCCTCTCATAGGCCATCCCCATGTCCAACTTCATTCCCAAGCCCTAGAAGATCTCTTCCACGTACCGCTCCTGCAACAAAGCCTTCACATCCCCACAAAGTACAGATCCCATCCTACACCTCGTACCCTCCGCAGCCGCCCTACTGCTACACACAAACACCATTCCTGGCCTACCCAACACCTTCTCCTTCACCTTCTTCGCATAACGAGGAATACCATCATACACACGACGCTTCTCCGGGTTACTGACAACGATATCAAGCACATCAAGTAGATCTAGCGCCATCGCTTCGTTCAACACGTCTAGTGCCAAATCCAGATCACATTCGTTAAGACCGAGGAAAAGTGAGACACCCCTCCGAAGCGGAGGGAGGGTTTGCCCAGCGGCGATGGCGGTCGCTATGCGCCATTGCAGCAGACAGCGTACAGGTCCGAAGCCAGCGCCCGTTGCGACGATGACGAAGGGGGAGTCGTAGTTCTTCCTCAATATGGGACCGCAGACCGAGTCCACGATGCGGTATTTGAATTCTGAAAATGTACCAGAGTCGTTTAGGAACGTGTCGCTGAAACGTCCACCAGGGAGGACTTTGACCATTATGTCTATTCTGCGGCTTGGTGTATTTGTCACTGCTGTTCCGTTACGCCGCGAGAGGTAGTGGTTTGAAGAAGCTACAGAGTATGTTCTCGTGCGCAATAAGGGCATGTCTAGACACATTTTTCGGCGGAGATCAAGAGAGGGGGCTATACGCTCGCACAGAAGTTCCAAGGCTTTGAGCATCGGCAATTTGCCGAGGACTTCCTTGGTGAGACCTTCCAATCCAGCGACATCGGTCGAGCCAAGCCATTCGAGCTGCAGGAAAGGAAGCTCGAGGTCGACGAACTCTGTCAGAAATCTCGAGTAGGTTGGATTTCCGCCTTCGATGTCCATATCCAACACGTCCGATGCCTCAGTATGTAATACTAGCAGTGCCCTCTTGATCTTAGGGCCTACATTCACTGGGAGGATTTGAATACAGCCCATCTCGTCAAACGGTTCATGAGAGACATTGAGGCTCAAAAGCCGGGTCCTGAGACTATCGCTTGCTACTTCTGGACGAATGGTATCCAGCGTCGCTTCTTTGAGGGTCGAGAGGAGCTGCGATTGATGATCATCGTAATTTTGGACAGCATCGTCGATAGGTACCACATTGACCGTGACAGGGTGGGTTATCCCACATTTTGTGAACACAATTGGACAGGGCCGCTGGAAAGAGCAATTGGTCGTGGCAGCGACAGTAGGGCCTAATTTGGTAAACCAGTTCTTCAACGCCCGAAATGGGATTTGCTCAACAGCAACGTCCCCCTTGAAAAGCCCGCCAGCCAGAGGAATTCCGCCAATCCTTCGGAGGGAATCATTGAATTTTACAGCGGCTCCGTTGAAGGTATTCGAGTAACGACTATCCCCATTGCCGAAGATGGCATACCGGAAGCCTTTCCTATAGTTCCGGGACAGTCCCAACGGTGACAGCGTCGAAATTTTGGCAAAAGCGTCGGAACCGTTCGGTGGGATTGCGCCTTCTCCAGTGGAACTTACAATCAGGAGAATGGTGACGTTTGGCGTGAGTTCGGAGACCTTCAAGCTGTTCAAAGGTCCGACATGAGGTACTAGAGAGTTCTCGGGCATGTTCTTAATTAGAGCCTTCGTCCACTTGTGCAGCTTTGCGGCTAACTTCTCTCCCACCGTTCCCGCACTACTGAAGTATATTGCTATCGATCTGCTGGTATTCGGTGGCGGGCAAGAGATGTCATTGAGAGTCTTGACTATTGCTATATCGCGGTCTACAAGCATCAACTTATCTGATCTTGCATGTTCTGTCCCACATTTGATTGGGAGAATCTGCGTGGGGACCGACTCTCCACTTTCTTCCACAGTCTCGAATCGCAGAGGCGTTAAGCCAAGAGGCCATCGTTGCTTCTCTCTATTCCAGGCCTTTATTGGATCTTGAACATGCTTGCATATCATAGGCTTAGGCTGATAATTTGGAGCTCCTCCGCGATGCCACAACGGGATGATAGAACCTTGCGGGGGTGCCAGCCAATATGGATCAGCCGGAAGTCTGTAGCCATTACTCCGTCGGAACTCATCGTCGTACTGGCTCCATTTCATCGATGCGGTAAGAGAATCAGTCATCATTACTTTAGCTTGGAGAAATGACCAGTGAACTGCGTAATTCAACTCTGATTGGGCTCTTGAGAGCATGACAAGCTTTTCGTACTCGGGAAGGTCCTCAAAATCCTCTGCGCCATCAGTGAGTCTCCCCTCCATTAAGCCCAAGGCCTTGACTATATCCGGTAGAGCATTGTAACGAAAAGGGTCAGCCAAGTTGCGGACCCCAATTTCAGCATCCATAAACCTTCCCATGTCAGCTTCTAGTTAGCTTCAACGGAAGCTTGACAGACTCACCAGCCAACGAAGGGTGTTGCGGTGTACTGGACACCGCCAATATCGAAGCCTAATTGGGTCAATGCTGGGAAAGGGACCCACTTGAGATTGAGCTTCTTGAATTCCGCTGGGAACTGGGGATGATGGATATCGACAAGCTTCCGCAGACTTGTTGGAAGCTCAGCTATGCAGGGCCTATCACCTTCTGCCATTGTAACAAAAGGCAGGACATCCCATCGACTCTTCACTTCCGGAGGCTTCCAACCCAGATCAATGATGGTCTTCGTGAGTTCAACGCTCGCTGGGTCTCCAACGATGGAGCCATCATCAGCTTCGTACCCTGCTAATTGTAGGACCTGGTGGTTCATGATCATCGGCCCTCTGCAGTTAGTAGTCCGCGGCGGAAACACGAACACTGTAGGCCGGATGCTTCCTTGGTTGAATGCCTTCTGGACACCTTCGATTAATTCAGCGGCCATCTGGACGCTCGAAGTGATCTTCCGGAGGTCGCAAAGTTTCAGATCCTCGCAGTGCGAGCGCATGATACACTTCCTGGAGTTCCTCCACGCACGACGGACGCCAAATTCAAGCTCTTGAGGTGTCTGTAACCATGTTCCCCCAACCCTTTCAACCGAATGATCCTCTCGCACAACGCCTGTACTGGCCCCAGACCTGATTTCTGCCAGCGCTTGCTCGAGTCGCTGGGAGAATGCATTCTCATTCTCATATATGCCTTCGCGATACAGTTCCTCCAAGAATTCTTTCGCTTCTCGTTCCACAGCATGGAGTGCTCGGTTCTCGCCTACTCGAGGCTCATCCGTGTGGACCGCCCGACCAGCCTGGCATATTTCCTTGGTACAACCCGTGGATGCTAAGGTCGCATGATTGGCACGAATGGCGTTGAACTCCGGTTGCCAGACAGGACACTTGCCGACACCGGGAGCAGTTATGATCGAGGCCAAAGTCATGATTTCTGACAAATGGTCCCAACTATTTTGTCCATCTGAAGAGTCGACATGCCTTGGTCGACAAATGCGAACTAGTTCTCAGGCTTCCGACGCTTCGGAGGTCGCTATGAAGGGTTCATCCCAACAAAACCTCTTCATTCTTCGATTATAAAACTCGACAAGTTCATCGTAAAGGACAGTAGAGTTGTCAAACATTCGCTAGGAAGGACTGCTCAGGGAAGGCATGGAACAGTATTTCGCACGCATGAACAGGTGAAATGAATCACGGACGACGACATCGTATGGATGGCGAGGCCCAAGAGGGTTTCACGGACGGGTGGAGGAATCAAGGCGAACCTCCCGCCTACGTTGAATTTAGTCATAGTAGCTCAGGGCAAACTAGTTTCATAACCTTCCGAAAGCAAGCTGACTTTGACCCTTCTCCGCTGTAGCTTGGGATGTCTTCTTCTGAGTAGGCCCATTCTGATTGATTCTAGGTCTGCCAATTTTCTTTATTCCCACTGCACGGCCGTTGAATTTGGGTGTTAGCCTAGATTCTGCTGCAGGTAAAGCTTCCGTGGCTTGCAAATCCCGAGCGTAATGCCAATCATCGTGTTCTGTTCTTGCTGAATCGGGCACCTTCTTGCTGCATCGATCACAGAAGTGAGATGTCAAAGACGCTTGTTGAGCTGTGACCTCGGCCCTATGGCGCGTATCATTACCGTTCCCTATAGGCGCACCACTCTCGTAGCCGCCCTCATCAAGGGCTGCATCTATGGCTTGAGGTGACGAAGACCTTTCTGCATCAGCGTTGTCAGTGGTATCCGGGGTATCGGAGGATACCCCAGACAAAGACCCGTGGCTGACCTCTTTGCAGTGTAAAGGATTGGGTATGCCGCAAAGATCGAACTTCCGTCGTTTTTCGGGATATGCCTCATCCCTGCTCGCGGCGTTTTGGTTCTCGTCGCGCACTGACGATTTCATAGCTTTGGCTTCTTCGCCCCTAATAAGAAAGCTACCGATGCCGTGATTGCCAACAAGGCCATCTTCGAAACCACCAACGCTTAGCTGCAAATTACTACATGGCCATGCCCTGCCGTCGACGACGATCTGGCCGAGAAGGGTTTTTGCAATATCAAATAGTAAGGCTTCGTCGATAGCCGTGCCGGTAGGTATTGGTGCTTGTCGAGATCTCATCTGTGCGCCCTGCCGGTGATGTAGGTTGAGAGTTTTGGGCCTCCGTTTGTTCTCAAGTACCCCTTCTTCGACCAGTCTCGATTGTATGTCAGCTACGAATATGCGAAGCCATCGGATCGCTTGTTCAGAGGTATTGATGGTCGGACGAAAGGATTTGGCTGAGAGCATCGACTTTATCTGTGTTCGAGCGCTCACTTCGCTTGCGTCTTCTCCTCGGATTATATGATATACCCAAGATCCAGTGTCATCGCCTAACTTTGACTTTAACTGCTCGATCGAGACGGGAAGCAGTTCCTTCACTTCGTCGGTTGCGAATTTGGCTACGACTTCGTCCCCCAGCTTGCCACCAAGTTTTCGAATTTTTGTGAATTTGAAGCCTCCCATGAAGTGCTGCACTGCTCTGTTCCTAACAATCGTCTGTTGATTTGGCTTCTTATGTGCCGACCCCAACTTAGCTATCATCTTGTTTCGAGCTATTCCTGCAGAGCAAGTGTACTTCAAGCGATCCAAGATAGCAGCACGCACGGAACGTACAATCTCGGAACCTAGGAGTATAGCTATATCATCCCAATCAGGATCATCATCTTCTGTTTCTGATGTGTCGAGATCCACCAATGCATCAGTGTTCCAGTCCAGTGCAGTCGAAGGAGGCCGTGGCAGGAATTCTGTAGGGTCATCGTACGGAGCTGGTCCACTGATCTCAGGGTATCTTTCGAGAAGGATGGAATGTATGTGCGCGGAAAGATCTAAAAAGACTTCGTCCACGCTTGCCTTTTCAACTCTTTGGACAGGTGGCGCGGGTAGTACATCTTTAATGCATGCCAATATCCTTCTCGACTCTAGGCGATATGGATCGAGAGAAACTTTGTGCGTTGCGATATGGGCAAAGGCATCCTTGTGGTAAGCCCATTTTTCGTCCCCCTCTTTCCACGTAGCCACATGCTGCATGATTAGGTTTGGGCATAGCTTTTTGGCTTCGGTGATTGTAATATGTCTATGCATGCCGTATTTGCGGGCCGGGTAGTTGATAGCTATTAGGCCTTGCCATTGCTGGTCAGTATGTCAGCCACAGTGCCGCGCATTGGTACACAATCGAGCGTACCTGGACGGCAAGTGGCTGGTCTTCCGGTATTCCTAGGCGTACACCCTCACACTGCGCATAGAACGCGTCTAAGTCTATGTGAGCAACAATCCGTAATGGACATGCTGTCGAAGATAGGGCAAGTTGGGCGAGATTTTTGTAGGTGAAGCGGGACTTGCGTGTGCGGCCCGCATTAGGGGAGAAAGGGGAGGAGGCAAGGAATGGTTGAGAAGAGGACATCACACCCGATACGACTGACTGCCGAACTCAGCGGATCTTTGCAAGAGAAAAAAGGTATGAAGAAGTGCTAATCAATATATTGGCTTGAGTGGGAGGAAATAAACTCCCTCGGCAGCTCAAGATTATGAGCCCAAAGTCGCGTTGCGGCTAGGAATCTAATCGTGTAGCGCTGCCACGCATGCCATCATCGACTTGTCTTCACTTTGTCGTGTAAAGCAATTGCATCTCAAGATTTCATAGCATTCATGTCTTTTCTCCGGAATCCGTTGTTGCTCCTGGGTGTCAATCTCTCTGCCATAGCCGGATCGACATATTTACTTCGGGAACATCACATCTACAATCTCGAGGAGCACGAAGCACGAATGGATGAGCTTGAAGGGACTCTACGTGGGCATATTGGCTTAATAGAAGAAGCTCTAGATCGACTTGAAGGAACGGCGACCGAGGCTGACAGGGGGAAGAAGATGTGACAATCCTAAACCTCAAGACTTCGTACACAGACTGTCTGACAATCCATGTAGGAATGATTATTATGGCAAACGGGGACGTGACGGAAAAAAATAGAGGATTTGTGCGGAAAACAAATCAGTTCATGCAACAATCCTCGGTCCGCCGAAAAAATCCACTATCCTTCGATATGGAGTCAATATGTCAATGAGAGGAGAGCATGTCATCATTACTTTCCTGATACAATGGTACCAAAACCCTGTTCCACAGCGCTCTGTATCAGACATACATCCATTCAACATACTTATACAGAAAGCTGAAGCTGAAAATTATATGTCGAGCTGGTTGTGAAGCATTGATCGCCTAAGGTACGTGTTGGAGTCGGCAACACAAAGTGAGTCTCGGCGTTATCGGAAAAGCTTTTGATGTTTGAAATCATGGAAAGGAGTCGATTGGACGCATGTTCAGCTTTTGTTTAAGAAACGTCACATGATGTCGTGTCGTCTTCGTATCGTAGGTGCGGAGTTATGTGCCTCACCAGCAAGATCCTGAGGAAAAGAGGAAAAATCCCATATTTCCATCAACGACATCCCATTGTCGTCGTCTCGCAGTGTCTTACACGGATACCGCCCTTAGTGTATCTAGCCTAGATGATGTCAAAAGCCGTGGACTTGTAATGGTCACAGATGTAGCTTGTCTTATTTTTCTCGAAGGGGAAAAGCATAGCGCTGGATTTAAACTTGCTTCTAGAGATAGTCGCTATTGTTCCCGTTCCTTCGCCATGCCATGACAGTATGGAACGTCGGGGTATATTTTGTTGCCACCACTGGTGACGGTAGGCTTATTAATGGCAACAGAGCTGAGCCTTTTGATCTGAATGCTACAGGCTGATCCTTAGCATTAGAATCTAAAAAAAATCCTCATGTATAGACTGCAATACCCCTTGAACACTTAAACCTTAGACCCTCTTTTCTAGCTCTTGGACCTTTTCTTTATTCCTTCATTCTTGATGTGAAGCATGTTTCTATGTATTTGAAGATAAGCAAGATTTTCGTTTGTCCTCTTCAATGCTTGAAATATGCCTTTGAGTAGCTGGGGCCATATTTCAGTCTGGATGTTCAGTGCTTGGAATGTGGCTTTGAGTTGCGGGGCCAGTGGTCTGGTCTCATTTCCTCGATCCAAGTCTTCACCTGAGTCGCAGAAGCTCCTGTTAGCGTCCTGGTTTATGAGCTGAGCACCTGAGATAAGATAGACGATTGATGGTCTAGCCATCCTAGGCTTAGCCGCTGCAAGGTGTGACTTCTCACCCATCTTCAACAACGCTATACCCCAACAATGACACCAATTCTTCCAGTCCACCGACAATGTCGACCATCTCCACATACGCACTGACCTTCAACTGTGCACGCGTCTCCATCGATCCCGCCATCCTCTCCACCCACCTCTTCTCATCCCTACCCCCCAGAAGTCCAGCGCCCGAGATCCTGATTCTCTGTCTCCAAGAGCTCAGTCCGATCGCCTACTCCTTCCTCGGTGGCTCCTATCTCGTTCCCTACCTCTCTCCCTTCAGACATGCAGTCTCTCTCGCTGGTGCAGCTCTCGACAACGCGAGCTATGTCAACATCATCACACGCAACGTGGGCATGACGGCGATAATGGTCTTTGTGCTCAGAGATCAGACAAGCCAAGTACGATGGTTGGAGACGGGTGGGGCGGGCGTTGGTGTGCACGAGATGGGGAACAAAGGCGCCGTTGGGGTCAGGATGGGTTGGTCAATCGGAGACGAAACGCTGGATCTGTGTTTCGTTTCCGCACACTTAGCACCCATGGAAGACGCCCTCCAGCGGCGGAACGAAGACTGGAAGAACATAGTCCGAGGCATAGTCTTCACCCCCGTTTCGCCCACCACAGTCCGCAAAAGCGCCACACACCACCTCCCCCAAGAACCCTCCTCCACCGACAACCAGCCCCTCCTCTCGCCCACAGGAGAAGCAGAAGAAGCAGTCTCAGACTCCATACCCCCAATGACAGGCATCTACCACCCAACAACCCACCTCCTCCTCGCCGGCGACCTCAACTACCGAACCTCCTCCACCCCACCCCCCGAAAACGCCTACCTCACCTGGCCCCAACCCACCAAAACCCCCTCAGCCCCAGAACACTACTCCCACCTCCTCCCCCACGACCAACTAACCCCCGAACGCCTCGCCGCCCGCACCCTCCACGGCCTTTCAGAAGCCCCCATAGACTTCCCCCCAACCTACAAATACAGCGAAAAAGCGCGCCGCAACGCCTCCGTCTCAAAAGCCTCCGAAGAATACTGGGACTGGTCCAAACACCGCCGCCCCAGCTGGTGCGATCGGATACTCTACCTGGACATGCCGCCGTGGATGAAGCAGTCGCACGAGCGGATACAAATACATGGCTATAACGCACTGCCCCTGATGGCAACGAGCGATCATCGAGCCGTCGCTTGCTCGTTTATAATACCTGCACTCCCGATACCGGTGCCTCCGCAAGGTGAAGAGCAAGAAGAAGTGGAGGTGGAGCGGGATGTGAGACTCGCACCGCCATTTGCTCTTGATCCGTTGTGGAGGGAGAAGAGAACGAGGGCGCGGATGAAGGAGGTGGTGGTTGGGATCGCGTCGTTGTTGGTTTTGACGTGGGAGGGGAGGGGGATTTTGATCGCGGTTGTTTTTGGAGCGGTGGGGGGGTGGGCGGTTGTGGGGGGTTTGGTGCGGTGATGGTGGTGGTGGTGGATGGATGGATGGATGGATGGATGAATCCTTTCTTCGAGGTAGAGGTTTTGCGAGCTTTGATTTTATTTTCTATGTTGAGGATTGTGGCATCGATACCCAATGGATTGGACGAGTCTTATTGGACGGGAGCTTATGTTTCGGTTCAAAATATATTGTCTACCAGTAACGCCATCAAGCTGAGCGTGCAATATGGACTAAAAGAGTGACATAGTGTACCACACGCAAAAACAGTCGCTCATCCGACGAAAGAAAGTATCCACCGAAGAACCCCATTCCGCAACACCTCACGACCCAAGCCATTCATGTTCCCCCATCCCCCATACAGCGGTAAGTACCCCAAACCTAAGCCTTGGCCTCGACCTCCTTCTCACTCACAGCCTCCGCCTCCACAACCTGCACATCCTGATACGCAGGCGGAGCGCCCTTCTCATCCGTCTCCACATGCTCATAAGCGCCCGTCTCCGGCGTCCGCTTGAATTTCATCCAGAGGAAGACGATAGCCTGTCCGACCATCATGCCGATGGCCGAAGCCGCCATACCGAACGCCACGCCGATAAGGATGGGGACGAAGACGACTTTGACGGCGGTGCGGAGGACCTTGGCCATTTTGCCCATGAAGCTGTGGTGGTGGTGATGATGACGGTGCTCGGCGGGCTTGAATTGGATGTGGGAAGGCAGCTCGACTGTTCCGTCGGGACGACGGTGGGGGAGGCCTGCATCGTTGTCGCCTTTGTGGCCTTTATGGTGATGGTGTTTGTGGCCTGCGAGCTTGTGGAAGCATTTGACGCAGAAGGTTTTCATCTTGTGGGCTGCGCCTTTGGCGGATGCTTTGGCTTTCTTGGTGCCGGCGATGAATTTGGCGAAGACTCGGCAGAGGATATCTTCGCACTTGGCGTCTGGGGCGTCGGGGGATGCGGGGACGGTGTTTACGGAGTGAAGCGTGAGCTGGTGACTGTTAGCTTGGATTTTTGTTCGAGCGTTGGATGGGGATTTGCGTACCTTGCCATCGGCTTCTTTGATAGCCTTGATCTCGATGTTGTCGACTTTGATCATCTGGCCGTCAAGGCCCATGATGGTCATGAGGATAGTAATAAGGCTATTTTCCTCGAATTTCTTCTCGTCGTACTCTACGCTGTAGCTCAATCTCAGGCTTCCCTCGAAGCCTTTCATGGTGTCATCCTGGCCATCCTTCTTCGTCTGTGAGACGGTCAAAGCGGGTGGGAGAGTTGGATTCTGGAGAGGGAAGAATGAAACGTCGTTGAACTTGAGGGTATCGCCTGCGGATTCAATTTTTATCTCAAGATTACTCGCAACATCGGCAGTCCACTCGTGAGCACCGTTGCGGAGGCTGTCGAGAGCAAAGGAACAGCCCGCACAGTCTAGATTGACGTTGTGGGAGATGGCATCGAGCGTTGGCGGCGCTTTGTTCTCAATTTCGGGAAGGCTGTTGATCTCTGGAACAACGAGGAAAGCCTGTGCAGCCAAGGTGAAAACTCCGGTGGAAAGCAATGAACCCAAGATCATGATTGCGATGTTTATGAAGTTTGTGTAGTGGTTATGATGTGGTTGTAAGTGGTAGGAGAAAGGATAGGTGTCGTTGAGGTGGCACTGCCGCTCTCGCGATTGATGTGACGCGGCTTTGACGTTTCAAATATAACTAGTCTCGATATAGTTAGCTGGTGTCTCATGTGAGAACCAAAAATTTCTTTGATAGGCTCGACTGTAACTCCGATTCGTTTCAACCAAACAGTAAACACACATTCAGCACAGCATCAGATAAAGATGGCCCAGCCTCAAGCTCAACCCAATTATCAGCGCCTTGCCGATGCCTTCACTACAGCTTCCGAGGAATGTTCACGCCTACCGAACATACCAGCAATCAATAATAGCCAAACCCTTGTTGATCTTATCGGCCAGCTACGTGATGAGATGGGCCAGCTACGTGATGAATTACGTCAATCGGCTACACGAACGACAGAACGATTCGACTCCCTTCAAGCTAACATCACAATCATTCAAACTGATATCAGTGCCATTCATACTCGATTAGATGCTAGGTAATATCCCTATGCTTTTCTTTAGCTTTACGAACTCACTATTTCTATAGCGAGGGTAATACTATTGCTAGACTCTTCAATTCTACTATCAATAATCCACAAACGCCCTTCCAGCCTCTTCAAAACCGTCACAATATGCCTGTACAAAGCCTCCCAGAAAATGGCGAGGCACTATCAAATCTCAGCCGTAAGGAACATGACTCTCTATTCCGGATCTAGTCTAATATAATACAATATAGGTACCGAACTTACAACTATTCTTCGAGAATATAATCTCTCCAATGATGGCAGTATCGTTGATAAAAGAAAGCGGTTGGCGCAGTATATTGGTGTTGTGGTGCAGGTTTTCTGAGGACAAGGATTGAGCTGTCAGAACACCGGAAAACGGATTCTGTTTGTAAACCTCGCTCAATAGGTATATTGAACAGTACTATCACCACATCTTTCTTTGTCTGTACAGCCTCCATATTCAATTCCAATATCAAGATCTCGAAGCTCAGCCCTACAAATCCCATCAGATTCATGATCTAGAAGACATGAACCATACCTCGCACTCCGCTCATATCTCCTTACCAAGGAAACAGGCCGTAAAGAGCGTAGTCCTACTCCCTTGATTTCATCATTTCGGGAATGGAAGAGTGAAGAACAGAAAAAGTCCAGTCCCATGCATGAGTAGCCAATGTACGTATTGTCAGTCTGCTCTGTAGAGTATCCAGTATTAGAGTAACAGGGGGGATGCTTGGGTGTATCCTCCTTCTCATTCATGTACCCCTGAATCCAGAGCATAAGTCACCAGGACATCTTGGCTTTATTGTATCGTAATGCCAGCATCTTATGAGGCAAGGACTGTGGAGGATGCGTGTTAACTTTGGCGGCATCTAGCAAGTAGATCATGACTCCATGCAGAATTTTCTGTCACATTGAATCTTGTATGGACATGTTTGAATATTCGGCATCAAGATAAAGAGACGGTGGGTTTTCTTATGACAAATGCTGTATAGAAATTATATGATCACGCCGGCAATGCAAAGGGGTATCAGCTATCTATGCCACACCGCGTGATGTCGCTGCAAAGGGCAGCCCTAAACTCGCCTTGCAATGCTATGCAACCCGCTTCCACGCTTAACAATGCAATGCGATGCCAGAAGCCTGGCTCAGGTGATGATGATACAATGGTGACACACAAAGACCTACCACTAAGCAGCGTAAAGTAGAGCCTCGGACCCCTATGGCTCGGTTCTCCCAGCTTTACCCTCCTCGTTCTCCGATCGAACCTTCTCCTTTTCGAGGAGTAGTGTCAGCTGGCTCTCAGCCACTTCGGGACCTGAAGGCGCTGGAGCCTTCAGTGGCGCCGTCACGTTCGTGAACGCTTCTCTCCCCTTGCCCTTTCCCGCGGATGATGTCGTTTGCACACCATCCATCGTACCATGGGCTTGGAAAGAGGCGGCTGTGGGCACGGAGGCACTAGACTTGCGAGCAATGGTGGGGAGATCCGTGAATGAACGCTGGGAAGGTCGGGTCCGATCGATAAACTTGGCTCGGAAATCCGGGTCCACGAGGTGATCTGATGGCTCAGGTTGCTTGCTTGCGGGACCTTGAGATACGTTTTCGCTTAGTCTTGACCTGAATTGGGCTTCAGCCTCGTTCGAGCTTGACTCTGTATATGAAGGCTCGTTCGATGACGGGTCCGCCGATGATCGTCTATGCTGCTTGGAAGGATGTGGGCTGACTGCCCGAGATCTCTTTGTCGATGCGGTTTCTTGGATTTGCTTGGCCGTTCGGCCAGGCTGGCTCGCTGTAGGACTAGCTGCTGAAGGGAGCTGGAGGGTACTGATGAGATCGGGGGTAGATGAGCTTCTGGAAGGAACCTCTTTCGAGGCACTGGTAGAAGATCTTTGCCGTACAAACGTTGGTCTGGTTTTACTAGCTCCAGTGTTGGCCACGACTACCGGACTCCTCTTCCCGAGCCTTTGACTGCTCTCTCCACTAGACCTTGCTAGCCTTTCGCCAGTATTCCGCAGAGTTGAGGTAGAAAATTTGGGAATAGAGACGGCTACCTCTTCGTTGAAGCGCGTAGCTATTGGGCGGCGAACATAGCCGAGTTTTGCGCCCGTAGAAGAACCCGTACTATCATCGGGTGAGACACCTTCCTGGCGTCCGGCGCCAGGTTCCAGCTGTGGCTCTCCAAATGGGTGATGCGCCACGATTGCGCTTTTAGATGATCTACTCGACCCTGAGCTTTCCTTCTTCAGTATCGGAGGCCGTCGAGTGGCAGGTGGTGTCGTTCTTCTGTTTTCCTTCGATAGCTTGCGTGACTTTTCGTAGGCGGCCAAGCGGCTGGTTGGGGTGGGAGTGACAGAGCTATCCTCTGACTCTCTATGGCTTCCATCGTGCCCAGTTGTGCTACTTGACAACTCTATTGCGGACAGAGGGGTCGTTGGGGTAGGAGTTACGGACCCAGATTCAATATCTCCGGGGCTTGATGGAGGTTCAGGTTGACGCAACCTCTCTGATCTGATGATGGTTCTAGCAACAGCCGGAGAATCCGCACTGTCACTGGAACCCTCCGTTTCCGATGGTGGTGCAGCCTCCGTGGAAGGTGTACTGTCATTCGAAACTTGGGTAGTGGGTGGCGGAGTTGAAGGTGACGGCGAGCGAGCCGGCTTGTAAGAGACTCTACGGTTCTTTCCCGATCGTGGCGAGGATCGAGGTGTAGTTCGAATGAAGCCTCCCTCGTTGATGGTATCAAACAGACTGTTGACGCGAGTCCCACTCAATCGCTGCCGTAACCGTTCATCGCTCCAAATGCGCCAGAAGAAGTTCTCGAGTCTTCGGCCGATATTATCCACCAGCACAGTCTTTTTCGAAGCGTATACTACGGGAGCACACCATCAGCTATGAAAGACAGCAAGCATCCTCGCTAGGGGGCTATACCACGCCAGAGATATGCAACCTGCTCTGCGTCGACACGATCCTCACCCTCCTCAGCGGGCTGCAGACCCTCCTTGTTGCTCACCAAGCCTTCCGGCAGGCCTTCCACCGCCATCTCTCACAGTCGGCTCACGCGCAGTGAGCGCGGTATCATGTGTTGTGAGGTACATATGACTGCTTGCACCAGGGGAAGTGAGAGGTAGAGCAAGCTGTCATTGAGTGGCGGCCATTGGTCACCCATCAATCTGGTACGCTAGAAGCACGTGCGAGATTAAGCAGTGCCGTTCCTCTTTTAGCAAATTGATGAAAGTGTGGTTCGTGTTTATACTCTATTGAATGACAGTGGACTTGGCACAATCAATGAGAAACAAGCACCTTGAGGCATGTTCCAAGGAGATTCTGCCAACTGAGCAATTTGCCCAATAAGGCCAATAAGGTACGCAAGGACATGCATTACAAGCGATAGCAGAAGATATTACAGTCACAAAGAAGGAGAGAGTCAGCTGCTCCGTCCCTCTTTCCCTCTTTTCCTCTTCCCCTCGGCTCTGGGCCGGTAGTGGTAGTAGTAGTGTCGAGTGCAGGGTTTAGGTGTTTAGGTTGGAGTAAGGCAGCAATTACCACGGACCGTGACTCTGGGACGAGCTACGCTCTCGGGAGGAGGTTCGGGTGACCGGGTAGCGGTGGGAAGGCGACGCTTGAAAGAACTAGAAGCCCCTTGGTCCTTGGAAGGAGATGGGACGGGGGCGATCTACAGGGACTATACCCAGAAAGACAAGAAAGCCCAGGGACGCACATGGCAAACCAGATTCGAACGTTGGACGACTCAGGACAGTCAGTACGTACCTTGAGGTAGTACTTTAGAGAGCACTAGCCAGAAATGCAGATCTCTCTCCCACCGTCAGAAGATGTCATAGTGCCGGGACCCGACTAGTAGTAGCGCGTCACATGCACAGTAGATGATTAGCTGCACCTGCCACCAATACCATCCTTGACCTGTCACTATCCTTACTATGTAGTACTAGTAGTATATCCTTTTTCGCCTCCGTGGCGGTCAACACCGACACCAGCAGCATTGCCGGTCGAAGATTGAATGTCCCACGATGGTTGTTGTCCTATCCGGTACTTGTAAATACCTACCTAAGTAGTCCCGCAGTCAGGCGGTCAGATCAAGTGGATATCGACATTAGTCACGACCGTCGCTTGGAGTGAGTTGACAATCGCATCCTTCTAGCCCTTCTAGCCCTTCTAGCCCTGTTCTATATCCATAGTCGACCGGAACCTTCAGCGCATATCAATACGCGTCAAGACTCTGCTCACGTGCTGCTCTGCGGGGAAGGCCCATTGCTTACTGTAAGAGATATTCCTCACAGCAGCAGCGCAGATGATTGAAGAGAATGGAAGATAACGATGGAATGACGTGGACTCGTGCACACTGGACGTGCTATGACGCACCACTCCCAAAGAAATGTCAGAGGATGCGCCTCGGGGACATTTGGCTCAATGAGATGTTCTATTTCAGCAAATCGTTATTTGTCACCACTGTGTCCAATGCGGAAAAGAATGCCACACTTGGCAGGAGGATCTACACCGCCACAAACATCGCATGAGAGGCACAGTGTGTTGTATTCTACTTACCTTAGGTGTGACGGCAAAAGGATTGAGATGTCACTAGGAGATAATCCACCCACCCACCCACCGCTGTTCTATATTCTACATCCGAGGACGACTTGTTTCACATTGGTACTTTGCCAGAATACGATACAATGCACGTTATCAATGTTGCTAATTTCAACCAAATATGATCATCAATTGTCCAATGTCGTAAAGATCGACCTCCGATATCGTTACAATGCTCATTCAAGCCTGGTCACTGCTTGTAGCTCGACAAGCCTTGCTGTCCTCGCCTCACTATTCGTCTGGCTCCAGCGGAGACGCATATCCACGGTAGCGGAGGGAGTTGTGATGTGTCGCCAGATTCAGAGTGACACCGGCAATCCACAACCTCCATTCAAGTCAAGGTCCAGCTTCAAAGTCGTGGGGTGACTAGCTCTCACTGTGCCCATCAAGATCTCGCCCTACGGATATACCTTGGAGGCATCATAAGGTAGTCAAGTACAAGGCGTGCGTAAGGCTACTGCCACTGTCAGGATCTGATCAGAGGCATGTGCTGAAGCAGGTCCGCTACTGTCATCATTGCTCATTGACAGATCACAACCAGACAAATTCTTCTTTCCTTTGTTCTGTGCTGAATCTCAAGATCATTATCCTCCGAAAGGATCGAGAGGAAGCTCGGCTCAATACTGTCTTTCCTTACACTCGAAGCCCATCCGATGATGGCTACGCACGATTGCATTTACTGCTGGCAGAACCACCAAATCTTTGCATCCGTCCCCAATATATTTCCAGCCTTCGAAGAGAGGACACCAAAGCCGCTGTCAAGCTCGTTGCCATTGAGTCCGACATGGGGCCTGAACGTTCAGGGTTACCACCAATCTCCACGATTTGACGAAGCACAAACGAAGAATATAGAAACACAAAGACTTGGAGCCCTTAAGCCGCCTTAGGATGATGGCATTCCCGCAACGGTCGCGTCGCTTTGTTGTTTCTTGCAAGCGTCCATTCCAATTTTATTTTCCTTTGGAATGTGGTGCCAGCCCCCCTTAAGTATCCACGACCCTCAGCAATCACGTTTTCACCTTCATTCGTCCTGCCGCTGTCGTTACTCTGCTGGACATCTTGCTGGGGTTCTCCTCTTCGAATGAAATCTACAATTTATCATTATCAACTCAGTCTTTACCAATATGCATTTGATCAATTCCTTTGCGGTTGTTGCCGCTCTGGCAGCAGCACCGTACGTATCCACACGAAGTCTTGCCGTAGAGCAATTCATTGCCGAAGGTCAAAGTCTAGTCCAACGGCACACTTCCCTCAACGCGAGGCAAAGTCTCGCAAATCTCCCTACCTGTGCTGTAAGTCATCAATTCCCACCTACCGAAACTCCTAGCAAGCCTAACTGACCAACCCGCAGCAACCGTCTATAGAGAAAGGCATCACATCGACCACCTGCTCACTCACGGACTACACCTGCATCTGCCACTCCACAGGCTTCATAGACGGCGTCAACGCTCAGATCAAGACCTCGTGCGGAGCCGACGACCAGAAAGCGACTCTGGCCTTTGCCGATCAAGTCTGCACCTCTGCCGGCGCGCCCCTTCCAAAGAACGACGCCGCCCCAGCTCCCGCAGCTTCGGCTCCAGCAGTGTCAGCCCCACCAGCTCCAGCCCCCATAAGCTCGGCCATGGCCCCTCCACCAACAATGAGCAGCGAACCAGCCTCCACCGCTTCAGCGATGGTAAGTCCAACCAATAGTCATACCGTCACCCCATCTTCTTCTTCGTCTTCTTCCAACAAAACAACACCTCGCCCATTTCCTACTCCATCTCCTTCTCCCACCCCATCACCAACAACGTTCCAAACCCTATCCCTCTCTCAAAGCAAAAGATCCCCCACCTCTCCTTTCCCTTCCCCCTCTAATCTCTCATCTCAAAAATCTTCTTCCTGTCTAAACCCCACATCCCCCCATCCCCGAACAAAAACAACAACAATCCGCACGACAACAACAACCACAACCACAATCCCCCAACTCACACACCAACAGGTCCCCACAATCACGCCCCCCTACCCCGTCACCACCAGCAGTGCGAGCGGAAACGCCAGCGGAAGCGCAAACTGCACCAACACGACCTCTGCACCCTTTTTGGGCGCTGCGAGCGCGTTGTCGTCGCGGACGAATGTGGCGGGCGTGGTGGTTTTGATGGCTTGGGTGTTGGGAGGAGTTTATTTTCTTTGAATGGGTGTTATGGTGATGGGAGGGGAGGGGGTGGTAATGGCGAGGGGAATTAAAAGGGGAAGGGAAAAGGGGGTGGGTGTTTTGCAGTTGATAAATGGAGTGAAGGCTTTAATCTTTGTGAGAGAATGATGTATATGGTTTGCATTTAGGATTTGTATTTCGTTTCTTTACAGGGGGTCATTGATAGAGTGCAACTTACCCCTTTTTTAAAAAATCTAATGAGTATTGATGCAAGGAATTGAAGATTGGAGTTTCTCTTTGTTGTATGTACATTATCTTTATCGACCCCCCTATTTTTTATAATTACATATCCAAGTCATGGTTCTCGTCAATGTGTGTATATATATCCATCATCACCTATCCACTCATATCCACCCATATCCACAACCCATCAGATCGCCAACAACCACCTCCCCTGCGCCGACACTCCCTCCCTTGGCGACGACAGCGGCGACCTCCACCTCTCCGGCACCGAGCCCTTCCGCTTCACACGCGCCCACATCGATTCCTTCCGCTTGAGCGCCTCCATGTCGATCCGCAGCGATGGTCCATCGCCCTTCGGCGGCGAGGGGAAATATTCATCCCTAGCCCCCCCCTCATGCACAGACGAACCCAACGTCGGTTTCCGCTCTCTGGCATACCATTCCCTCCGCTCCTTCCTTCTAGCTTCGATCCAATCGCTCGAAATGCCACCGCGACGGCAGACGGCGAGCATCAAGGCACCGGCGTCTAGCATCCCTCGCGGTAATCCCTGGACGACTTGGAATAATTCCATCGAGTCCCCGACGGCTTTGATGCGCTGTTCGCCGAGTTTGAAGATCGACAGCGCGACGCGGAAGAGGGTGCGGCTGCCTTCGTAGAAGAGGACGTCCCAGACGCGGAGCACGCTTTCGATGGGCAGGGTGCCGATGAAGAGGCTCATGAACCAGCTCGTGGTGCAGAGGCTGATTGGGGGTAATCGAGCACTGCTATCGAGGCCGTTACCCGGGGTGCCGTCCGCGCCGACCTTGTTCCAGATGTTCGGCATGGTCGATCGCAGAGCCACCATCAGCACCCAGAGATCGATGTTGGCGCCTTCGAGGCTGAGCTCGTGTGTGCCTGGTAGGTAGACGGTGGTGACGATGTGGAGCATCCAGAAGGCCTTTTCTTCCGCGAGGAAGAGGAGGAGGAGACCGGTGAGGAAGTTGAGAGATTGACAGTAGCCGATGCGCGGAGAGTGGAAGGCGAAGGCGCGAAGGACGCGGCGGAGGGATCCTAGGATGGCTGGCTCTGTCGCGGAAGGGTCTGAGCGATGGGAGTCCGGTTTGAAATGAATGTTGTCGGGAAAGGTCCGGTGAAGGTCACGCTCTATGGCTTCTTTGTCGTTGTCGGGCAGTGTTTCCTCGGATCGGGTTACCAGATGGCTGTAGAGGCCTGCGTGTTGTTTCAGGTAGGCTTCACCACCAGCGTAGAAAAACCAAGCGGCGCCTCGATACGCTGGCGGTATACCTTTCCGGATGAATCGTTCGGTTTTGGTTGACCAATTGGGAAAGCGGATGGGATGGTGAGTAGTTAAGCCAAGGTCGCGCATGTATGCGTTCCATTTCTGTTTTCGCCTTTTCTGGTCAACTGAATAGACAGCGTTCCACGCATCGTACTGGACGATACTGATGTGGTGACTGGTTTTCAGGAACCCGTATTGGTCGCGGCTGGAAGTGGCAGAAGATAGTCCGGGAATCAATGTGTCCTTGGTCTTGGAAGCCTCATTTAAATCTATCACAGGTGAGGTGCTAGACTCCTCGGTCGCAGGCCGCGATGGGGTAATCGATCCACCCATATTTTCATTGACAGCTTCCGCTATCTTCATTGATCTCCGCCGTTCCTCCTCGCTTATTGATGTGTCTCTTGATTCACTCGTGTCCGGCTCATCGTCGTCTGCAAATCCAGCGAGGTACATGTCAATGGCATCATCGACAGTCATTTCCCCAGCTTTAGAGCCTGGCCGAGATTGTACGTCTGCTGTGGACTCCGTGATGGAAGTACCCCTGGTCACAACGCTGCTTCTCTCTGTGCTCGTGGTATCTAGGTGGCTCGATGTTGTAGTGAGCGCGGAGCGAAAACTCGACCTGATTTCCTCGTTGTTATAGTTGGCTTGCCATGGACGTTGTGGAATCTTGGGAACAGTGGGAAATGGGGGCGCCCCGTCTAAACCCATCGTCTTCTCACTTGGCCTCCTCTTCCCCGTTGGTCTTAACCCTGGCCTGCCTCCAGCAGTAGACGGTCTCGATAGCTGGGTTGGGGCCAAGGAACTCTTAGCATTCGGCGACGTGACTGATGCTCCTCGACCTCTTGGAATAGACTCAAAGCCAGAGGGCATCCGCAGGCCGCTTTTCGATGGCTTTGGATACATAGGAAATGTTGGTGCATGATGCATTGTAGGTGGCTTTGCTGGTAAATTACGGACGCCGTTCGCCATTCGTACAATATCATTCTTGCCCGTCCGAGGACTCTCGCTGCTTGCTGGCTCTGAAAAGTTCCTGATTAGCCCCTTGGTCCTGATGACTGGCCGCTCTTGCTTCCTTGGCTGAGGTCTGTTTGCGGGTGCGCTTTGCACTCCGACCCTAGCATTCACTCCTGCATATTTATGGCCATTGACTTGGCTCTTGATATCGTCGGACTTCATACTTGGGATCCTGGGCGAAGCATCTGACGTTAAAGGCCATAGTTGTGCAGGGATTGGTGGTGTAGCTGGGGTATGGAGGTCCTCTGTCGACGGAGGCCCCGATCGCGATGACTTTCGTGACGACTGAGATGATGCAGCAATAACCCGCCCAAGGCTTTCCCTTCTTTCCGGTGGCTTCGGGATTGGCAATTGGCCTCTCCTACTCATCGCTTGCTCTCTATGTCCTCCTCTTTCCAACGACATCGTGTTGTCCGTCGCACGCAGAATTGACAACGTTCATTGACAGACGCTTAGAATGGGTACGGTAAGGTCCTTGGCCAGTTTGACAGTGATCCTGCTTGTGTTCCAAGACCGACGGAGAGGTGTTGGTCATTCCGTTTGTTTCTCGATCAGTCGATGGTTCGAGGATGTAAGTTTGAAATGAAAACCCTTGTATATCACGACAAGTACCATCACTACCAAGCTCTTGAGCAACGTAACAGCTTCTTCATTCTCCGATCACGAGAGTAGCTCCGAAGGATTTCAGTCAATACTGCTATCGGAAGGTGTGTCACTTGCATAAAGTTGTAGCAATTTTAACGAAATGAGAGGCGGGATGAGGGGCAAACTTCCCAAGCAGATGCTGTTGTGAGGTAGGACAAAGGTTGTGCTACACTCGATGCCATAACCACATCATAGACGAGTGTCAAGACTGCTCGAGAGACGAGTGCAATGACAGAATGGTGTGCGCAGCGCAATGGCCACTTTCTGAAGACTGGCCGCATAGCTTAGACTTTTGCGACAACGGTGCGGGGGGCCAACGGCCCTGTGTGGCTGTCCTGTCGTTCCTGGCTAAGACTTACGCAGGTACGATGAGGCTGCTCAGCCACGAGATTAGGGCACCGTTGCTATTACTGTGTACCTATTCCAGAAGGCATAGGGGCGAGTGAAGGTTGACAATGTTCCATGAGGAATGTGCATAGGTACGAGATACTGCCCACGCAATATCACTATCGCCCTCTTAAGATGCCTGCCGCTACCAGGATTGAACCTCCAGCGCCACCCATCGATATTGGGACTAACTCTGGTTCTAGAATGAGAAAGCGTCGCGGTGTATTATACGCTCTGGTACACCTGACCCTTATCACATCGTTCATAAGGTAACGTCCAACACACGTTGTCCCCTTGCGACATGCGTACATCCACTATTCCTGAAGTCGTTACGCTTGAACGAAACAGGCTCACATTCATTGTCGGCCCAGATCACGGGATGAATTTGACTGTTCATATCATCTTCGAATTCGTATGTCTGCGTAACACTAGATGCACCCTTTCGAACCATTCTTACGCGGAGATCTCTGGCATTGTTTCCCACGCCATCTACCCGTTAACGGCGACCTTTGCGAGTGAGATTTCACCTGCCATATATTGGCCTAAGTCAGAAGAGCCCAGTACGTTACATCGTACGAGGGGTAGTTCTAGGGAAGGACTGCAAATCTGGATCCCTGTGAGTTCTTGAGGTCGGAAATGGTCGGCGAAGATCAATCAATAGCAGGGATGGGTTGGAAGAGCTCGACCGACCACGGCGAGGACAAAATTCGGCGAAACACTCTGCGGCCGAAGCCGTTGATATGGTATCTATTCCACATGAAGAAATCATGCAACAATAGAGAGGGTTAGCATAGTCCATGGCTGAAATTAGTTGAGGAGACGGGTCCAAGAGCTCACGAAGACTGAAGACCTGGGCTGATACTATGTACCAAATGAATATAGACCATTCTGGGAGGTCAGTCCTATCGATATCTGATCATGAATTGGGCGCAAGTAGAGGCTTGCCATAGCACCATGGATAGTCATCACATATTGGAGCCAGTAATTGCCCACAATGAAAAGAGCTTAACCACACTCAGGCGATCTATCGCATAGAATAGTGTTTCTTGTAGCGCAGATGCGCAAGTCACGACGAAGCTCTTGAAGATCCGTAATCTACCTGTAATACATGTCCGAGATGGTCGTTTGTTCAATGTGCTAATCTCCTTTTGATTGGTCGGGATTTTAATGACGGCCCATTCCGCAACCGTTGGAACAGAAGCCGGGGGCTTCAACCACAGCGACTCCTGGTATCGCATTCCCTGCATTGATCGTCAGATGTTTGAGTTACGATGACCATGTCAGCAACGGTGGGCATGCTGTCCCAATATGCTGATACAACGAAGTGGAAGCCGACGTTGGCGGACAAAGATTTCTCGAGAAAGGCCCTTCAAGATTCAGCTTGGGCGGATGTGAGTCTGGTGTCTCAAGACGCATTGACACTATCGCTGACTTTTCTTGCAGGGCCTTCGAGGCATTGCAGCTGTCTTTGTTATGTTCAGTCATTTGACAATCGCCTTCGCCCGATATATTGTCAGACCTGGGGATGGCATCGGTGGCCCTTCGCGCTGGATGCAAGCCCCCATTTTCCGGCTCGTCGGCCAGGGCCCCGCCTGGGTCGCCTGCTTCTTCATTCTCTCGGGATTCGTCAACTCATTGAAGCCCATCAAGCTTGCTCGGTCGGGTCAGATCGATACAGCTTTATCAAATCTCGCCGTGAGCTCCTTCAGGCGGTCTTGGCGACTCTTCCTTCCGGCAACTGCGGCGACGATCATTAGCTGGTTCATATGCCAATTGGGTGGATACGAGACGGCGAGACAATCGGACGCGTACTGGCTGTACATCACAAGCCCGAGCCCGAGTTATTCGTGGGGAACGGCTATCGAAGACCTTGTCATAGCAATACGGAAAACTTGGACGTACAATCCGGACAATCCTTACGATCAGCCTCAATGGGCTCTACTATATCTTCTCCAGGGCTCAATGTTCGTATTTACGGCTCTGCTGGTAACTATCAACCTTACGCCCCGGTTTCGAGCAATGTGCTTGACGGTTTGCTGGTTCTGGTCGTGGAATTGGGGCATCAGACTCGGTGACCGTAAGGCGTCCCTTCTATTCTCACAATCCATGCTGACGTTCCTCCAGCAATGGTTGGCATCAATGTTTTTGCTGGTGTGATGTTGGCAGAATTCAACTTCTCGCAGTATCCTCTCCTCCTGTCTTCATACTCGCCGTACTTTGCGCCGCCAATGGTTCTTGCGGCCTCGATCCTCATGTCGTTTCCCTCCCAGTTCCACAACCATGCCCATTGGTCCGACACTCTTCTCAGATGGCATTATGCGTTGGCGCCTGCGAACGCAGAGATTCAACGATTTTGGCCCTCCATCGGCGCGCAGTTGCTCATCTTCACTTGTGTGCTCTCTCCTCACCTGCGCCGGATGTTGAGCCATCCATATCTGCTCTGGCTTGGAAAGATTAGCTTTCCATTATACCTACTACATGGCTCCGTCATGCGCACCATTCTCGCATGGCTGCTCTTTTCGAGATCGGAGCTGGCGGAAATAGAAGATCGACCCGGCGATCAGGTCTACGTCCTCATGAGATACCCCATTCCAGGCTATACCATGTTCTTCATCACAATGCCAGTTTTCTTTGTAGTATTATTCTCGCTGACGCACCTTTGGGCGATGAAGGTGGAGCCGTACTTTGGAAGCATTACTAAAGCTGCGGAGGAGCTTATGTTTGGGAAAAGGCAGGAGCGGCCTACCGTTCTGCCCGTTCGGCAGGACTGAATATGACGAGCTTTCAAGCGTTGTAGTACATTTTCCTGTCTAAAACATTATTGGCTGAGTTCACAGAGCATTGTTTCACTTTTGGTCCACTTCAGAGGCATAGCAGAATATGAACTATTCTTTCCACGCCCATGCAAGGTACATGATTTCCGGCTATGGTTTCGTCCTTCCAACCAATGTCTCTACGGCTGAACTAGCCCCCCCTAAGCTCCGTCTCCTCCGCCTGCTTTCACACCCTACGCCTGGACCTGTAGCAAAAGCAGTAAGTGCATAGTCAGGTTACCAACCGCCCTAGAGATCTGAAACCCTAATAGACTCGCCAATCTGATCCGTCACAGCTCATGCAGTAGCCGGAGTGCACTCATATCAGAGACAAGCTATTGTTGCAGCTTGTCAAGACGGTACAGCACGAAATCTTACGTCTGGTATAGTCCGAGGGTCCTAATAGAAAAATGTCGCAAGTCAATCACGTGACCCTTATCGATAATGGCCTTTTGCTTTCTACCGTGCTACCTTAATCCTCTCTTGCCTCTGTAGTCAACGTGCTGTACATTCTCTTCCTCCTCTTTCTCCTTCTCTTTCTTGACACTCACTGCCAGCAAGTGCTCACAATGTCAGATCCTCCTGCCTGGAGCTGGTTCCGTCACAACATCCTTTGCTTTCCCTTTAAATGGTACATCGACCGCCAGATGAAAAAGCCTTCTCGACATGCACACGTTCAACGACCCGATACGCCTCGTACGGCCCCTCTTCCCTCGTTGATTCGAGCTCACCAGCTCTCCATCACAGCAGAAGACTTAGAGGGTGGATTTGGGAAGAGGACAGAAGAACAGCTACATTCGTCCTTCCTCGGACTACCTCTAGAGATCCGTCTGCAAATCTACAAGCATGCTCTCGGGGGGAAACTTCTCCATCTTGGTCTTTTATATAATGGCAACGACCTGAAGACAGCATCACTTCCGCATCGTCTTACATGCAAATACGGAGACACCCACCCTAGTACCCCGTCCACTTGGACAGATTGCTTCACTCTACTCGGTCATCTCCAGAACAATCTCCTGCCATTATTGATAACCTGTCGTCGTATGTAAGCAGAGTCTCCATCACCTCCTCTCCCAATATATGTGTATGTGACAGAGAGAGCAAGCGCGCATGTGAGTTCTCTAATACACTGCCTGTCGTAGCTATACAGAAGCACTACCCCTCCTCTATAAGACCAACATCTTCGACTTCAGGGACCCATACTGCCTGCAATTATTTCTACCGCTCATCCTCCCCCAACGCCTAGCATCCATCCGCTCCGTGCGCTTCTACTACGCGATGCCCCGCCTACGTAACGAATATATCGAAGAAATATACGAAGAACCTTGGCAGGCTCTACTCTCAATGACGGGCCTACGCGACCTGCGCGTCAAGTTTTCCGCACCGAAGTTCCCTGAGAGTGCGGAATTCTGGACGAGGGACCAAGGCAGGTTGCTTGCGCCGTTAAAACACTTTAAGGGTCTGCAACTCTTTGAGGTATATCTTCCATTGATGAGGACGATGCCGTTGCCGAAAGGTGTGGATGTGGGGTGCTGTCAGCTCTTTGCGGTGGACGCATCTGGAAAGCCGTATCGAGATTACGATGTCGAAGATTAGATCTACTTGGGCGCAGCGATCGCATGTCGCTCGTACTTTCTCGTTGGCAGCAAGGTGGGGACAAGATTGAGGAATTAATGATGGCTCCAGCTATTCATTCAACAGCAAGCTGCCACATCCACTCGTTGTCACAGGTGAGCACGAAAACGATTATATTCATTTCCAATGTGGCCATCTGAAATGGCAAAGTAAGACGCCGAACGAGCGTGCAACATGCAACAATGGCGAGTGGGATCCCAGGCAAGGACCGACCTGCAATCCGAGCTGTGGAACCCAGAACGCTGTGAACAACACCGACTGTTTCTTCCCCTGTTGGACATGGGTAGTGGGGACAAAGACACTGAACGGTGATGATTTGTGGATATTCGTCAAGGTGTCCTATTGAGCGAGCCTTGTCCGCTTAGGTCTCACACAATCAACGTACTTCTACTATATATCATTCTTCGGAATAGTCCGTTCCCGAACTTAAAGATGTATGTATACATATTATTAACCGTCTCCCTAGCATGGAACATAAAAGACCAACAATATATTTACTCCGTGTAAATTGTAAATCAGCGCAAAATCGACAACTTCTCCCGCTCATTCTTTCTTTCGAGATAGACATCTGCCTCAGTCTTTCCCTTGCAGAGCGCGAGAGGCAAGCCTAGCTATTATTGCCAGAAGCTGCTGTATGTATTGAGGCAGTGGCGGTCCTTTGTTTGGTGAGGGTGCACGTGATTGAAGCCAGGCTAGATTTAAATAGACATTAAATGTATTCTAACAGTGTCTTGGAGAGGCGAATGTGAAATCCGCTGTGAAGCTACCTATTTAGCCAGAGTTCAAGAAATGGGAAAAGAATGTAAGGAGCCATGACTTTGGCGTTTCATACGGGTATTAGCACCACAATTTGAGTTTAACCGACCTATGTTGTATTGTTATATAGGTAGGTATACTGTTGTTAAATTCCTTCACTACCTTAGCACTTTCGCGACCGCTTTCATAGTCTCGGAAACGCTATAGAACAGGTCTTATTTGGTTGTACTTAGTCCTATAATTATAAGTGATAGGTATATTTAAACATTCGCTCACGCACGAGGAGGGTTGCGGAAAGTACTTCTTCTATCAGTGTTCAATATGCGATGTCTATCTACTATGTTGTATCGTATCACGCTTCGTCTGTGACCTGAGGGATTTTAACTGCTCATACGATAAAGAGCAGTTGATCATGATTAACCTCCACTTCTATACCCTTAAATAGCGAAAGGGTCTGAGTGATAGTAACTCGGACATTTTCTTCCGGGAGGACATATCACCTTTCCTTTTACTTTGCCCGTCGTCCATCTCGTCTTCGGCATCACAGCCAGCCAAGTCCTCATAGTTTTCATTCTCCCTTCCCTATCTCGCTTGCTGTCCCTAGATCCCTACCAATGCCTGCAGATACTCAAGGGACTTTGGTCACCCTCAAGCACCTCCTGATCCTCTGATGAGCCGCTAGGATCTTCCATCATGCCAGTATCCCAAAGCACCAACCGTCAAGTGAATGGGGTGGAGTTGGTATTTGCCTTTTCCCCTTCCGTTGGCGTGTATCTCATGAATTCTGTATCAAGTAAAACACTCGCCCAACCGTGTTCTAGCGTTCGATGTGGTGGCATAGTTGCATAATAGTAGTCGACGGGATACTCTACCGTAAGAGCAAGAATTTCTTTCGACATTGTAGATGGTTCCGATGTGGAGTTGGTTTCCAAGCTTGGTAGCATCAGATCTTCGGCAGCCTTGCCGAAATTAATGGAACCCTTCGCGAACAGTGTTTGCTTCTCGAGGAGTCCTTCCTCTTTGGTGAAGCGAAGTTTGCATTATAGCGATGGATATAACAGGCGATTTGGTCCTAGATATTCCAGCTCTATATTGATCTGCCAAGGAAAATATTGAAATGCACAGTATCACTTCCTAAAGTTGGGTTTTAGGATCTTCCGGTTTCGAGGTAGTAAGGCATAATCGTTTCTCAATCACTGCAACGATTTCTTGCCAATCGCACATGGCACCTTGCCCGAAGTCGCCACAAGCCAAGGTTTTTACCTGCGGTCGTAATACTTCCATCCATCCCTCATCCGGATTTACACCATCAACACCCCATTCTTCTTCCAATATTCGCATCTGTTTCGCCGTAACAGGGTGCGCCCACATGGAGGTGTTCATGGCCGGTGCAACAATTATACGGGCTCTTTTCGTGTTCGTGGGGTTGATATCCCATGCACGAATGACACTTGTTAGGAGATTGTCGGAGAAACCGCCTGCGATCTTAGCTAACGTATTCGCTGTCAATGGGGCCACTACGAGAAGATGAGACCAACGACGGAGTTCAATATGAAGTATACTTGCGCCCCTTGTCCAGGGCTCTATCCACTCGTGCTCATCCTGGTAGATAGCATCGACGATAGGGAGCGCGGCTAGAGAGGCCACGGTAGGTTGTTCGGCGGACTCGCCGGTAAGAAAGCGAGCCGCATTTTGGGTAAGGATCACACGAATGGAGAGATTGGGATGGTGGCTTAGAAAGGATATGATGAGTGATAGCTTTACGACTGCGACAGAACCGCTAGCGGCGAGAAGAAGATGCGTTTTGCCATCGTTAAGCGCTGCGGTGAGGGCTGCAGCAGAATTGCGCTCATTTTGGTTATCATAGTCATCAGACTTATAGGACATTGTGCGCAGCTAGCACTTGGAGGACCTGGATATCAAATCAGGATTTGAATTGCAAAGGAGGACCAACTTACACGATGTCGTCGTGTCTTTGATCACCCTTCCCGAATTTTCTGGACCAGCTTTGACGTAAATACCCAGATTTAAGGCCGTGGCAAGGCATATGACAGGTGTGACTGTAGTCGAAGAAACTGCTTGAATTGAAGTATTGCTGCCTCGTGATATTTGGGGAGTAGTGGTGAGTAAAGCCGCTCCACTATGGAAAACTAGCGAGAAAGCAAGGGGAGCGGAGGAGGGCACAGTCATGAAGGCTTGGTACACGCTGCGCAAATGTTACCTCCTCCGATATGTAAAGTACCATGCGGATCTAGACAGTTGCCAATGGATGTGAAAGAAGACAGGAGATCGTAATGCAGCAACTGCCAAGCATTACTATTCTATGAGTATTGCATACGCTAAATCGCAGAAATACAACCGCTTGGTTGAAAGAAGACTTCCGAGAGACCCTCGTTCCGAGGTTCAGCACTGATCTCACAGTATTCGCATAGTCTATTCAACGTTGCAAAGCTTACTATGTAGCTATATGGTGAAATCATGATAGCTGACGTGAATCTACCTTACTCAATTGATCAAGACATCACTGCCTGCCACATATGCGAACGGGGGCATCCCACCAACGCCACGTCCTCCAACAGCGGGCAATCAATACAAGACTATTATCCACAAACACCAACATGCCCAAATACCTCAATAAACTCTCGATCCTTCCAGGAACAGGACGCGGGAGAGCACGACCATGGGCCCTGGGGTTTGCAACTATGGTCGGATACTATTATAATTGCCTGTCATTCGTCGAAACCTCGTTTCTTGTGCGTTACTTTCGACTTATCATGAGGTGACGATAGAGACCAATGATTGATCTGAGACTGAGCATATTGCGACGAGTAACAAGCAAAGCGTTCATCTTCCGCGCCCTAGTTACCCGAGTATGTCTGACTCACATCTCAATCCAGCCATGAATACTACGGAAGAAGTCCCTGTAATAAGGTCAATCAGCCGTCGTTGCCCCGCGTCCTCTCTGCTGTCCCTTTGTCATTCGTAATCTACTGAGCTCAGTGCGGCCATGCTCACCCTTGTACGTTCGCTGCCGCGATATGCTCCCAAAGTGCACACTTTCAAGCGACCACGTCCGCTTCCGATCACCAAAATAACGCGACGTAAACATGGAATTTAGATTAGATTTGACCCAAACCAAACTCCGCTTTCTAACCCATTTTACTGTTCCTTCCGCCCCTCCTGCTGCCTTATGTCCCAATGTTGGCGTGGATAAAGTATGAATGATATCGATGGGGGCGCATCAGGTCGAAGGACGTTATATACCTCGACACGACACTGGATGACGTACTTCATCGTTGATCCTGCTGTTTCGTACTTTTCTACTTCGGAGTGGTGGACAGATGTATGCCGAGATTGACGGATCAATATTATAGTGAATCGGCAAAGACTTTTGCTTTAGGCATTAGCGATGCCACGCTCTAAGCACCATCATTGGTATTATATATATAGAGAGAACGTATGTGGAGTGCTGCGCCTTAGGTCCCACTGCTCTATGCAGAATCCACATGGAAACCCGAGGCTTGCGGCGAGTGCTGTCTTTGATCCTCTTTAGGTGTAATATCCTGCAAGGGCACATTGTGTACGAAAGCATTCCCTGGTGAAGCAGGTCTATCATCTGAATCAGACTTGTCTCTGATAACCACACGGTTGCGAGCGTCGACGAAAATGACAATATCTGACCAATTTGGGTATGTCTACTTGCAGAGAACTGCATAAGCAAGTGCGATTTGATCTTTGGGTAGCTCGCGACTGACCTTTTTGATACAGTTGATCGTAATTGCATTCAGTGTTCTTCCAACGCCAACGATGCCGATAATCAATGGTATGAGTTGACCGGTTGATTCGATAGTGTAGACGCCGCTGATAGAGTTGTATGCTAGGGTCAATTCAACCGAAATGATAGTCAAGGTGATTGTAAAAATAGTTGCTAGAACTAAGAAGATCTTCAAGCGCGTCAACCTAGCGAATTGATGTTACTCTTGGGCTAAATCTGCGGATCGCCATGCGGAGATGCTTACCACACGTTTTTCTGCAAAGGTTCTTCATCATCTTGATCTGCGTCCCCTAATATAACAACTTCCTTCGAATTGCTGGAGAGGTATGCGAATGCACTCAACAGTTGTCGCATGTTTGGAATGTCCAGCCATCTCAGGAAATCGCTGCGAGTTGCATCAAGATAGTTTAGCCATCGTTTTTGGCGCTGGTTGCCGATACTTGCTATTAGAATCAAAAATTCTGTGTAAGGAAAGATAATGGTGTTGATAAGCAGAGACCTGACTGCCGTTCCCATGAATGCCATCATGATATAGCAGCACCAAAGCAAAAGGGCGCCACTATATACAATGTATACAATAGACAGAATCTTGAAAAATATCCGCGCATCACCCAACATGTTGGCCTTACAGAATAGGAAAACAAATTTGGGGCATGAATCTGTTGTGAGAAACTCGATACCAGCGAACCAGAACCAAATGTTATACATCCCAATGCCAGCCACGATACATGAGCGCCAAACGACGCCTAGCCAAGATATCTGATCACTTTTGTAAATTGATGTGAGTCCCAATGAGAATACACGAGGTCTCATGCACTCCATCGCGAGCTTGCGGTTCTTTTTATAGTTCAGATATTGCTCGTGCCGGTAAGATCTGACTGGATCCACAGGCGTGTCATTCGCATCAAACTTGGCTAAGCGGAGAAATACGTATAAGTCGAGCAACCAGAAAACTGGTTCAAGAGAGTAATTAACATAGTTGGCATTGAAGATCTCAGGAAACAGGGAGTAGGCCGCCAGGAAATTGAGCATCTGGAGCTGGAATAGTTGAAAGGAAGTAAGCGAGACTCCAGGAGGAGGCTTTTCGATGAGATCCTTAATGGGGATTCTACATTTGATCGCTTTCAACTGGGTCTTTAGCGCCTTGGCCGGGCTTTCTGACCTCAAGATTGCCTGAAGATCGAAATGCTGTTGAATCCCACTGGGGAGAACGTCAATCAGATTGGGGTGATCTTGAAGCTTGGATAAAAGTGGCTCTAGACCTGCAGCGTTGAACAACGTCAGGCGTAGGCCAGTGACGCTCAATACCGATAGCAGATATCCGAAGCATAGTTGTAACATTATAAAAGCCTCCGCGGGACGCAAGGGTCCTGTCGCATTGGTTGCATTTGCTATCGCGATGAAGACTGCGAATAAGAAGATGGAATTGGTGTCAAGCGAGTCCGAGACTCTATTCAGAAGGAGTATATTGGTCAAAAGCGACGAGATCCATTGCAGATAGATACCGGTCCTGATTCCAAGACCATAGGCGTCCGAGTTGCCCACAAAACCGTTGCAGATGTCACGCGTGAAGAGTGCCGATGCCTTCATGAAATTAATGTGTGCGGAGACCAACGGTAGTATGAGCCAACAGCTACGGTATCGATAGCACCGGATTGAGAACAAAGTAGAGACCCACAAGCCCTTCTACATCTGCCGTATACCGATCGTATGCACAACTGCAGCGTCGCTGCCGGGTACGCAGTAGGTGAGGTCGTGGGAATATGCGTAACGCAGGGTGGTTGTTTTCAGAACACCTATACATCACGAAACAGTGGATATAGCCTTGCTTTACACAAGGCTGCGTTGCCAAATGTGATAACTACCTATACATGCTGGTTGCATCAGGTGGGCGAAGTCCAACGCTTCAGCCTTGCTCACTGCACGTTGATGCCGTGGTATTTCACGTATTTCCTCCAGTCAACCTTCCTGCTGGAGGACGTAAGCGAGGCCCACCTTAAATTAGCAAGCCATTACGTGTTATTCTAGATTCGAGGAAATCACCGTATATATGTATATACAGGCAAATCAATCGACAAAAAGCAAAAACAAAAGGGGAAAAATATAATGGAGAAGATGCGTTAGGAGAGAATCGAACTCCACTAAACCACTAACGCCTTTATTCGATGGGAGTGTCAGCTTGTCGTATACTATATTCGCTCCAGTCTGCACGATACTTCGCTGAGAGATCTTGTCTTTCGGATATCTAGAGTGGCTCATACGTAGACCGGCCGTATACTCAACGGGTATTGCGTTTGCCGGCTGGTCGTGCTACGAATGAACATATACTTGATGTAGTGATGTTGTTGCCTTTTCTATCTATGGCAATCAGCCAAGCGTCTCCTAATCTGCCACCATGTACATGCAGTGTGGCGCTGCCTCACATTTGGGCCAGTTACCATCCATCACCACGCCTAGAGAAAAGAATGGATCCTTGACGCCTTAATACTGCATGTTCGCATATACCGAGACCCTGTTGCACGCTCGCTGCCCCAACGCTAAGGGAATTCGAAGAACAAAGCGAATGTCAGGGTATCATCATCCTAGGTTATGGTGTAACCTCCGTCCACCCTCAAGTCGGCACCAGTCACGTACCCCGAAGCATCACTCAGTAAGTAGGTTACCGCGCCCATAAGATCCTCAGGACGACCCATTTCACCTGATGGGATCAGCGATGTCCACTGTTTGTGGAGATCTGGGTTCTCTTCCATGATCTTCTGAGTCCTGGTATACGTCAGCCAGTATCAAGAACGTGGGATCGATGAAACTTACAAGGCCGTGAGCATGTAGCCCGGGCTTATGACATTGACACGGATCCCTGCATGTGCCCACTCAACCGCAAAGCTTGCCGCCAGGTGCCTCACTGCAGCTTTGGCAGCATTGTAAGGCGCTTGCGGCTGGGGAACATTCACAATGGCACCGGACATTGACCCAATCATCACCATGGAACCCTTAACCTTGCGCTCCATGAGATGGCGAGCCACTTCGCAGGCGAAGAAATACGTTCCATTCACGTCCACGCCCCACAGCTTTTGCAGACGTTCGGGAGGGTATTCAATGGCATCAAAGTTCTCAGTGAAGCCGGCGGAGGTGACCAAATGGTCGATCTTTCCATGATCCTTGACGATCTCGGCAACAACAGACTTCACAGACTCGCTATCGGAGACATCACAGTAATGCGCAGTTACTTTCGGGACCCTGTAGTAACGATTAGCTATATAGATGAGCGATCGCGTAAAACGTACACTTCGGCTCCTGGATTTTCCTCGCGGAAATGCCTCATAAGCTCCTCCGCTTGGCGAGCTCCTTCGTCCTCTTGAGGGTGTTAGAAACTTTCTCACTTCTCTGCGATTGACTTACTGCTGAGGTCGACAAGCGCGACATCCGCCCCTGATATCACACATGCCTGGCTCATGACTAGCCCCAGGCCTCTTGCACCGCCAGTGACCACGACCACACGTTTTTCTAGAGTAAAGGATGCTAGAGTCCGTTTGAAATGCAGACCTCCTCGACCTTGAAGAGGTTGTGACGGTGGATGATGGGACTCATCGGGATGCTCAATCCGAATGGTGTTATCTGTGCGGCCGAAGGCCCCGTGGTGCTTATCCTCATTCTCGAGAAGCTGGGAAGCGACATTGGGCGAGCGCTTGTCCTCCTTGTATAGTTTCGTAGAGCATGTAATTGGCCGTGTGGAGTATATGGGTTTTAAGAGAGGAGCGGATGTGGGTCTTGCTATATAGGTGCCGGAACTGATGAGCTTGGTAGAGCGTAGAGCTGCACGTGAGGAAAACATTATGCGTAGGGAGTATGTCATGTATAGACGAAGCAACAATGCCCCTCCGAGCAAAGGTTGTGTATGTATACAGCGAAGTGGTGATTGAGGTTGTGGTTGGTGATCAAGAGGAACGTTGTTTTCCGTGGAGCAGGTTGGCAGGAGTAACCGACTCCGGTAGAAGAAGAAAGAACGGGAGGTGAGGGGATATCTGGTAAGGTACGTAATTGAATCAGCTGAGCAATAAGCCACTCAGGCTATACAGAGCCCTTGGTATTTACGCTGATATAAGGTAGAGTCGAGCTGGCGTACGAGAGGAGGAATCTCGATGCTTACAGATAGACTCACCTGGTCAAAGTGCGTATTGACGTGACTGAGCAGCTCAGAAATATATTTTCCCTAGCGCCCGCTTGCCTTGCCTATTCCAGTATTTGACTTTACCAATTGGCCCGTTGAAATGCACGCTACTTTACAAACCGTCGAAACCGAAGAAGAGGACAGGGAACCCTGGTCGTCCTTAATTTTCTCAACTTAATTGTCGCAGATGGTTTGAAACCTCTGAATACGCTTCTGTAAACGTCACCTGAGGCAGAACTGTGGGTGATAGGACGCCTGGACGAAGTATGTTTGATCCTTCACAACCTTGGGAAGGGCCAAGGCGTGTCAGCGCACAGACCAGGGAGAGCGGGTTTCGAGCCCCTGAAGAACTGGCTAAGCACCCCACGTGTGGGGGTAGTACGCGTCCAGTCGACCTGCTCTCGTCCTCGGCAAACTTGCAGAACACAGTGCAATCTTGTTTGATAATGGCTGATCGCTGCATCCGGCGATCGAAGAGAGAAGAGTGATTTTCTTCACAGATACATCTTCTGACTGGTCAGATTTCTGGATACGAACAACTCTGACAATCTGACATGCAAAGGTCACGGGAATTGGCTTAGGTAGCCGTGTGGCTTTATGCCGTGGCGTTTCGAAGAAAGCCCGCAAGTGAAACAGTACCGCAAATGTCACTCGAGGTTTAATCCCTCTGATTACGGTTTTGATAAGTTTCCAATAATATGAGGAAAAGAGGATGCTTGCTTCAAGACAAACAGCTCCGTATAAACAAGTCAGCCCCCAAGATTCGGTGAACCTTCGTCCAATACGCCTGAACAAACCATGATCCAAAAAGCCATCCCTCAATAGTTTTCAAATGCATCCATTTCGTTCTCATCCATCAAGTCCCGTTTCCTGCTCGTCAGCTTCCTCATCTTCCTGCCTGGCGTCTTCCCGCCTGACTGGTTCTCAACGGGGTCCGTCAAGGTCAGACCGTTGAGCTTCGACAGAGCGGTCCCCAAGGACTCGTTACGAGCCCCTCCTCCTGCTGCCAATCGTACGTCTGTGAGGCTTAGACTTGGCACCCTGACTTTCGTGGATGACCTTGTGGGTGAGCGGCAATGTATTTCGCGCTCGAGCGCTTCGAGTTTGCGGCGTAGATCTGTATTCTCGGCTTCAAGCTCTGTCGTGTAAGCATTGTGATCTACTGGGTCTTCGTGTACTGCCCACGGTTAGCGCTGTCAAGATCGAGGGTTGCATAGCACCTACTTTGAATGCCTTTGGAGAGTATGTCCAGCTTGCGATCCAGATGCTCATCGTTGCGATCAGCCTATCATCCGATCAGCAACTGCATTTCTTCTTGCCATGTATGAAGTAAGTTTACCTCTTCGCCCCAAGCACCCATCCACCTTCTCCGGGCGTCTTCGGTCCACCTCTCCATTTCCTTCCAGCATTCCTCTCTGACCTGCAACTCAATCTCTTCTGCCTTATCTTCTGCTATCTGCCAATTCTCCTCTGCTTCTTTCCTTCGCCCTTCTTCTTCGGCCAATCTCACATTCAAGATGTCCACCTCTTCACTGAGTCTAGCAATCTCCGAGAATGCCATCTCCACTACAGCTTCGTCCGTGTGGGTAGCGTTGGGTGACGTTCGTCCACTCGGTACTCTTCCTATCGTTCCGGAAAGAATGGTACTAGAGACTGAGGGGATTCGAGGAACAGTAACTTCGCGAGCCAGTGCCGAGTATCGAAGGATCTGGGAGGTTGCGTTGAAATCGCCGAGTGGATCTGCAGTCACAATCATGAGAGCTTTCTGAGCGTTTCGATGATGGTGTGGTGGGTGAGCGGTATGTTGGTGAGAGGACGATAGGAAGGAGTTTGAGAAGAGCAATTCAGTCAACTTGCACTGACGAAATGGAACGAGAGAAGGCTGTTTAAGGTTAGATTGAAGTGCCTACGAACGGAACCTATTCTCACCTTCGAATTATCATTATTATCGCTTTGCATCTGCAGGCACTGGCCTAAGTACATCAAACTCTCGTTGATCTTCCCAGCTTCTGCAAGTGTTGCTCCTGCAGTCTTCGCATTCCTAGCACGCTCCGAACCTAGAGTAAGACTATTCAGCTCTGTCCCTTTAGAATGGGGTTCAAACTTACCAGCAAGATCGACGATGGTGAGCTGTGCACCAGTCCACAAATTCGACATACCTCCTCTTGGCCGTCTCTTTACCTCAACACAAAAGAAGCCATGACTTCTCGAACTCACACTATTACTCCCAGTGCCGGCAACCCTTCTCTCGGTCAAGCCAGTCTCCAGCACCATTAACGCTTCTTCATAGCTTCCACAAACCACTTTCCGAAGACCGGCCACTACTTTCCTGTCTGGAGATGCTTCTGTCGACTTGAACAGTAGGTGACGCCGACGAAGGTCTTTTTGATTGTTCGGCACTGCCAACAGATCGAATATTCTATCATTATACACTTCATACATCGACACCACGACAGCGAATTCGGCGTTCGGATCAACCGTTACGTAGAGGTCGCTAATATCGGGGAATTGAGGGAGGGCCGAAGGACGCTGTGGGAGCTTGCGTTTGGGTACGCTTGGGGTGAATGTATCCTGCAAATCATTGCCGAAGCGAATTTTAGCTTGTTTCCTTGGAATCCAGAGGGGGGGATATTTCCAGAAAGGGACTTTCAAAGGGGTAACGCCTGTCTCCTTGGGGTTTGGCTCTGTATGGGATAGAGCGGCCTCAACAACTCTGATACTTGGGTGATCAGGCTCCTTCAAAGATGAGGGACCCTCGAGGCTTAGAATAGACCATTGACTCCTTGGGCCAATCGATATGGGAGCTCTGAAAGGAGGACGAAAAGGGGCGCCTACCATCATGGGTGTGGGAGCTCTCGATCGATTTGGCTCTTGCTGAGCATCTCCGTAAATACTGTCCAGAAAGGCAGACGCCGAGAGAATCTGCGCTTCTGAGGCATCGGTCGCGGCCAAAGACGCGATCAATGAGGGGTGGTTTGAGGGGTGGAGAATCTGGTTCTTCAGAGAGCGGTATAAGAGGTCGACAGACAGCTGGGTTAGACCTCGCTGCGATTTGGACCCGAGAATTGTATGGCTCTATCGATATATTAGATCATCACCACTTCCCCAGCAACGAGTCGTGTGCAGACCTTCCCTGAGCCTGTAACCCCTAGCGTAGCAATCAATCCGTCTCTTGCGTCCCCAAGGACTCCCTCAACCAATGGTACAACCCCAGTACCTTTAAATATGTCAATTTGCTCCGCCTGCTCTTCGAAAACCTTCGTAAACGCAAACTTCTCCACGGCTCGCTTCCTCGAGTCACTTGGCGGATTAAGCGTGATATGTGTAGGCATGCCATCTTGGGAGTCTTCACTGGGCGGCTCGACGGTTAAGTATCGCTCGGGAGGAGGAAGAAGAGGATAGAGGGATTGCGGTGTTAGTTGAACTAACGGCGATGGCGGAGGGCGAAGGCGGAGGTAGACTTGGAAAAGCGAGGTTGGCGATGGCTTCGGAGGAGGATCCATAGTTGCTATGCTCGTGTAAATCTAGTGATCGGATCTGTAGATCGGAGAGCCTTGTAGCTGTGTCGTGCGCTTGGGATGTAAGGCTATCAGCAGTAAACAACCGTTGCCTGGACAGCTAAAATTGCCCCTAGAAGGGTTCACCCCTTCTGGTCCAAACTTACTTCTGGTCCAGCCCTAAGGGGTTAGTAGCCCGGAGTTCTTGAAGCTCCGTATTCCGTCGCCTAGCTCCGGGCGTACTCTAGGGTACTTTTAGGCCTTAATACTATTATTTTATAATTAATTTTATTGTAAGAAGTACTCGTATTTAGGCGTTCTATAATTCTTATAGCGGAAATAAATTAATAAAGTACGTGGTTGTAGAAAGCGAGGTGTGGACCGGAAGGGGGTCTCGGGGTGAACCCTTCTATCGAGCCACGCTAAAGTACCATACAAATTGCTGTGATCCAAATTGACTGCATCCAAATCCTAATCCTCGGACAATCTATTTGGTACTAATTGAGTAACATCGACGTGATGGGTGGCCTCAGCGCAAAGCTGCAAAGAACCTGGAGACGTGACTCCTTCTATTACACAGCTAGGATCAAGGGCAGGAGCTTTGAAAACTACCTTTAGCTGAGCTCCTGCATATTCAACAAACTTCGCTTGTGAATCTCGAACCAAACACTATGGATATACTAGACATCTTCAAATCCTACCTAAAATACCAAACAAAGTCCAACCCCTATGAGTGGATACTGCTTTGGTGGAGACCATTCTGGCGTAAGCTAACGCTACGTCAATACGATTCTTTGAACAACCATCTGCACATATTATCAAGTAGACCGTAGGGTATGGCTCATAGGCATGGTATTTATGCTTGAATGTATCTGCGATTCTCTCATTGCAACGATCGTATTCTTGGCCCATCTACCGTGTTTGCTTTACATGGTCCTGTAGTCCGATTCTCGAGAGCTTGCACAAGCAGCGCAAATGTGATGGAACTATCAAGGGGTAAAGGACAGAGCAGAAGTGGATAGTCAGATGTGATTGCGGAGGACAAGGTGAAGGCTGGAAAGTGTGAATTGTAGTTGAAAAGGCCGGCGATGAGAGCTTTCCTATACACAGTATATATGCGAGGAAAAACATCCGTACAATTTCTATTACATGCCGTTTAGATGCAGCAAAAGTCCCCCAACTGTCCTATGTTGGACCTATTGAATGTGAACATACAATCCCAAGCCAATGATGGTGGGTCGTGACGTCGTAATGCGAGATTTTTATTTCACTAGCCTTAATACCCCAGAGCATCCGTTATCAGTCAATCCGGCACATATCAGAAGAAGTTTGCTGGTGGCATCGGACTCCCGCCTCTGGCTGTCCTCTCGGCGGGCGGACTCGTCCTTGGAGTTCCACCACTCGACAACGGACTTGGCCTCCTCCTATCAACCATCTCCATGCTCTCGTCGCTGGGTGAGTCGAATGGCGATGTATTCTGTGATCTTGACGGCGCAACCCTCCCACTGGTTCCGATACTCCTGTTCCACTGCTCTGCATTATCTCCCCTGCTATCATTTGAGTCACTCGTACTGGACACGCCGAGTGGACTACGATTCTGCATACGCCTATCCAAAGCATTGCCAGCATGCCGTTGCCGCTCTCTTCTGTTCGAGGCCGGTAACTGTCCACCACCAGGCGTATTTGTGCGGGATGGGACTTCGAGTTGTGAGCCTCGCTGAGAAGGGTCGCTGGCATGTGAGTCGCGGCTGGCAGAGCTAGGCGAGGCAGCGGAATGGGCAGAGGGTCCGCTTGGTCGGCGGTCTCTGCTGCCAGAGCTAGGAGAGGATACGTCGTCAGGGATGAGGCTTCGAGGTGGTCTGCGTGAACCCCACATGCCTCTCCCAGGTGTTTCGGCATCAGGAGAAACATCGCTGCTTGCGGATTCCGGCAACTTTGGCACAGGCTTTGACTTCCTACTCCATCGCGATGCTCCGCTCCTCCTTTCATTGCCTGGGTTCAGCGGAGATGGTAGCTCGCTGCTGGAAGTAGCAGGCGAGGGGAGTTCGTAGAGTCCCTGAGGACCAGCATACATCTCGACAGGCGAGAGGTAATCGCCGTCCATCTCTGCACGTAACCTGCTGCCTTCCATTTCTACACCACTTTTCGTACCCTCCATCTCCACGCCACCTTTGCTTCCTTCCATCTCCGCTTTATTCTTATCGTAGCCTGCTATATCTGGCTGACTGCCCTGCATCTCGATCTTCGACGAGCTGTCAGCCTCGCCAAGTTTATTTCCTGAGTAGAGTTCGCCGATCGGTGGCTTGCTGGTGCCATCCATTTCGGCCTTGCGGAATCCCTCCTCCTCTTCCTTCTTGGTCTCTGACTCCTCCCTTCTCCTGCGACGCTTCTTTATGATGAAGTACGCAGCGCCAGCTCCGGCAAGGAGTAAACCAACGACGACGCCGACAATTATGCCAACAATTGCACCAGGGGATATCCCGGAGTTTTGGGTGGTCTTGGTGATCAGAGGATTTGTGGAGTTGGCAGCTCGAATGGCCACTATATTGGATTGCGCGTTTTCCACCCACAGAGCTTGAGAAACGGAAAAGTTGGAATGTTCGTAGTTTGTGATGAGATACCTATTATCGTAAGCGTTGATATAGAGATTTGCTAGTAAGAGCTTACGCTTCCTGAAGGAATGTCCTCCCTAAGGTAGTTTGAGTATCATTGTCCGCTCGGCGAAGTGGGAAATAGTATTGGGTTGAATTAACGATGGGTTTATCGAGTGTAAGGTCGAAAGCATGATATGGTAGAGTAATATTCACACTCGGACCGCCATTAATGTCATTACCGAGTATGAAAGAGATGCTAGGGTTCCGGGACTGTAGCTGATCATGAAGGGTGTTGTTTACAAGGTACCGTTTGATTGTGTCATTGTATGTAAGGCCAAAAGCATTTTCGAAAAGTGTGCAGGCATCTTGAGGAAGCCAGATCTGTGGTACTGTGGCATCGATGAAGGTTAAATGACCTTCCGACGAGAGTGGCTGGCTTGTCGATTTCGTCGAATCGGTGTAACTAATGGATTGTAGGCCCACAACAAGGTCTCGAGAGATATCGGATGCGAACTGAAAATCGACACCATTGGGCGTGAACTTGGAGGCATCATAACCTCCCAAGGTCAGTGAACCATAAATCTTCTTGAAACCTATAAGGTGTTAGCTCTACGGAGATATGGATGGCTAGTAAGCTTTCTCACGATATGGAGCCCCAGCAGTGTATCCATACGACAGACTCGGTATTTTGCCCGACTGTTTCAGAGCTGATAGGTAGCTTGAATGTGGATCATTGAATTGGGAGAAATTCGTTGGATGCATGGTGACACCGAGGTAGCCAAAAAAGTAATCCGTGGTAGCGAGTGCAGCAACGACCATTTTTGGCTCATCGGTGTCATTCGAACCAGGCAATCCCAACCCCATGGTTTCCAGTCCATAATCGCCAGCGTCGTAGGATGCCTGATAGTCTGGAAGATTTTGCTCCTGTTGTAGACCGAACAATCCCTGATCTTGCCATGTACTGGATGCGTTCACATTGAACAGAGCGCCCCGTGTTTGAGCACACGTCACTTGCTCTGTTCTAGTGAGAGTCGACGGGCATGCACCAAAATTTGTAGTTTTGTTCGCAGTGACGACCCATGACTCTCCCAGCGCGGTACCGACAAGGACCCGGGCGGGTTGTGGAGGGGTGCCGGCGTGTATATGGAAGGTAGACCATGGCCCGTCGTTGCCTTCGCTATAATGTTAGTGACCACGTCAGTAATGATTCCTAACGTTGGTAGCTATACCAGTCTGAGACAGTCTATCGAAGCCAGCAACTCACAAGTATTGGCTTGGGGTAACCACAATTGGAGCGGCTGTGGTATTGGTGCCCATCTCGCTCCCAAATGCGATCCACGAGAACAGCCTGTTGTCAACGAGTTGGTCCTCGAAGGATCATTGCTGAGTTGTACGGTAACGACAGACGAACAGAGGTCGGTTTCGACAACAGAAGCTGCGCGGAAAGCGGTGCGCATCTGCGGTACGTCTTTCATCTCCATTAATTTGGACAGCCCAAAGTTGATTGGGCCGTTCTCCATCCTACAGTGCGGCTGAGCTTGACGGATGATCTCGGCGGCGCGTTGGTAGAGCTAGGCACTAGTCAAACTTGGGGGCAAAGACCGTTGAGTGTCAGAAGTAGCGCGCCTAAAAACTGACGAATCAGCGTTCGCCCATTTCTGGGTCTTTTACTACTACACTGTAGAGAGACGAGGTACTCTGAATTCCATCAATAGCAGCGGAGCAGGCGAGGGCATACGTGATCCATGTCACGAACCTCTGTATTACTGATATCAGTATTGAGAATAGCAATGTCCTAGGATCGTACGTTGCTATCTACTCGAAGCTTGGTGTTTGAACGATAGAGGGACACAGCGCTTGTTATTGATAAGATGATAGTGGTCTGACCTTGGTGGGCTCTTCATCTCATGGAATGTTGTATTTATTTCTCCATCGCGGATGCTCTCTTATTTACGTTTCATGCTTGAACGCTAGATACACGAGACCCGTCTGCATCCGGGCTTGAATGCACCGAGCGAGATGCTTTCTGATATACACCTGTCAATGCTCGCACGCTTGAATCATGGTTCATGAGCCACCCTTGCCGCCTCCGTAAAGTCCTTCAGTGCAAAATACATCATCCGCACCATTACTTCTTCGCGTATTGTTTCGTCCACGCCTTAGCGTTTTTGATGAATTCTTTCTTGTTCTCTTTGTATTCTCTGCCAATATTCCCCTCCACGGCGTCGTCAGGCTGAGGATCCATGAGTAGACCCTTTGCGAAGCTAAGCACAGCGTCGATCTTGGATGACGGCTTCCATTCATCTGCGCGAAGCATACCCAAGCACATACTGCCCTTGTCGTCATTGGTTACGTTGGGATGGTAGATCTTCGTCTTGAAGCTCAAGGTGGGTGGTTTGAAGGGGTATTCGGTGGGGAGGCTGAGATGGAGGGTGAAGACACCGCCCTGGGAGGTATCAGTCAGCCTTCGGTATCACGATGGCTGCGACTAAGTAGATTTTAAATCTGGTGATGGCCTACTTCGTATGGGGAGCCTTTGGGACCGTCGATGAGAATCTGCCACTGGTGCATGTCTGCTTCTGAAGGAAGGCTGATTTTCATTCCCTCCAACGGCTTCTTCTGGAGCTCAGCATACTCCTTTGTAGAACAGTCAGCAGGTCTAGCGGACGTGATGCTGGGCAATAATTCGCACCTTCGTAATTCGCTTCTGTGCAGTAGCCATACCTCCGGTTCTCCGAGTAGTGAAAGACGGTATTGCAGCGGCGCTTTGAGCAGCGCGGAAAGGTCAGCTTTCCCTTGATTAAGGAGCGACTTCACATGGAAAAAGAAGTAAATAAGCGGTAAGACCTTCAGACGTGCATTTCGCCTATGCGCATGTCAAACGCCGTCGATTTTACTAGATTGGTGAGTCGATGTAGAACGCTACGTCTCTCATAGAATACATTCTAGTGTTCGTAAAGCGGGAACATAGCTCTAAGTAGAAAATTACCATTGTTGTACACGGTAGTCACACTTATTGGCCATGTAGCAAGTACGTTTTGTGTCACATAGACGTGGTAACAAAGACTATTGGTAGTGTATGAGAAGCATGCTACGTAGTACAAGTTTTACTTTTATTTTCGCACTGAAATTGATCCACTTCCCACACGATCCAACTTTCCGCAAGCTGCTCACGTTCCCCTTCGTTCAAAACTTCCTCAAAGTAGTGAGCTGTATATAGAGCAATTTAGAGAGCGTGTTCCGTGTCAAGAAGATCCTGCCGTCCGAAGGTGTTAATCGGAAAATCTCCAATATCATGTTTCCCATGCTCATTTGAGTCAAAGTGGTTCCGTCAACGATCTATGTGCTGTCGACGGCCATGTGCTTGATGCCAGGTCCATCTGGTGGACGGAGAAATCTGAAAAACATTGGGCACACATTGGCTACATGAAGGACTAAATATTCGCCGACTTTGCGCCCTTCATTGCGTGTTGGCAGTAATGGTTGTGGCGTTGATGCCACGAGCCAGCGGAGCGGAGTATCAATAGATTCACATGGCCTCACTCCGTCCATCGCCTTGCAAATGAAGTCGGATTTCCTAGTCAAGGAGCCGAAGATTATCAAAATCACGCTAATTAGATCAACTTCCATACGCTGGCCTATTGCTCGCTAGAGCTCCTCTTAAAACGATTGCCAGGCAAAGCAGAGGGTGTACAGACTATAAGAAAATGTGATGAATAGAGATAGGAGACCTCTAGAACACTGCGCACATGATCATCAGCTATATAGCTATCGCTAGAATTCAGGAGCAGCGTTGATAACATATTCTCTAGAAGTGGAAGTCCGACCTCGTCATACCAGTCTGAGGAGTGTTTTCGCCAGGGATAAATTCCTTCGAAGTAACGAAAAAAAAGTTTTCCATAAGAAAATTTCAGAGGTGATAAGATGGCACTCACGTTGGTATCAATCTGGATCAAGCAGTGTCTCCTATTTCCCGTCGCTTGGATGCCGGGAAGAAAGCCTTTTCATTCTCTTTGCAAAACTACCATAACCCCCATCAACCCTAATAGTACCGTTTTCAACCAAGGGTGCTCAGATAACAGAATGGTCACGTATCCCACGAAGGGTACATATCCAACCACACTTCCAATGATGTCATCAGCTCTCGTCAAATAGTCCTGCCCTCGTGCATAAAGCTCCGTATCATCAGCGAGATTGTTGTCACCCTTCGTAAGTAATTTCAATGGCTCTTCCCTGCAAAGTGGACACGTTAGCACTATTACCTAAGGTTACCACTTATGACGCTGTGGTTGTACTTGCCCTCCACCGTATCGCCTGACAACCCTATGCACGATTGGGATATCCTTTCCCTTGACGTTATACACCACCACCTCGCCAATCTGCGTTTCTATTCCCCTATTCCACAGAAATAACAGATCACCGCGTTGGAAAGCGGGCTCCATGCTCCCAGACAAAACAACGACGATGGGGGACGGGGAGGCTGTAGCGACGGAGAGACCTTTCCAGAGCATGAAGGCGGTCGAGAGTACAAGGGCAAAGTTGAGGAGTTGGGTGAGAAGCTGGCGGGGCGCGCCAAGCCCTAGGGTGGAGAGCATGGTGGGAATGGGCAAACGTCTGCTAACTAGTGGAGTATGAATTAGAATACTTCTTTGGCTGGAGGCTGCACTTTGCTACCTGGCCATTACTGATGCGATTGACGACATGTTGAATTGGCTTTGCTTTCAAGAGACGTTGCAGGTATTCTAAGATCTAGTCTAGTTCGAGGGCTTGAATGCTTGGCGTGCATTCTAACACTCATAGCTTCCTCTCTCTTTATGCGACACAGTACCACACCTTGATGAAGCTACAGGCAATGCTAGTATTTCAATGGTATCAGTGGGCAACAGCTTGCGATTAGATTGTCATGAAAAACAATCTTCTAGGATGGATGGAAAACGAAGAAGGCCATTGCGGACCGTCGAGTACTCATAGTGTCCAATATGTGTTTCTATCGGTATTCTAGAGACTGCGTGGGGAAGAGCTGAGAGTTGCGCTTTCCCTCCAGCAGCGCAATCTCATTGTTTTAAAGATATGCTCTGTCTTCGAGTGGCTTGCCTTCCACGATCCCTACGCACTTCCTATCGTTATGCCATCGCTTGCACATAGAGCATCATTCTATGTTGTACACCACTCAGGCTTCTTAGACCCCTTTTTTGACGCCGATGAGCACACTCTCAGAGACTGTGATTTGAATAACTACTTCCCAAGATCCGAAACTATGGTGGAAACAGCACCACTTCTACCTCAAATGAACCGTGTCCCTCAAGACCATCCTATATTTCTCTGCGTTTGCCATTCACCATGGCCTTTCCTTCGTCAGAAAGCCTTACTCATCGTGCGTGGTACCCTCGCTGTTTACATGGCTGCTGTGCTGGTTCTCAGTGTGTTGAAAGACTGCAATGGTCCTTATGCAAAATTCGTTGCCTTTGATGCACGCAACTTGAGTTACGCGATCCAAACCATATATTACTGGATGAGCGCTGTACGTCTCCCTCCACAGCACGGTGCCACAGGTTAGGTCACAAAGCTAACATTGTCTGCATAGACATGGACCATGCAACATCTGCTGGGATTCCCGAGTCTAGCAGACCGGTTGCCACCAGAAGAACAGCCCAAAGGCAGATACCTCGCAAAGGTACAGAAGGCCTTCTCCTTACCTACCGATGTCGACATCGGCTCTAAGAAACCGGTCGCGTTCACCCTCTTCTACACCGCGGCCGTCACCTTTCCTTTAGTCGTCACCATCGCGTCATGGTCGTTCTTGGACCCACTGGACTCATCCATTGGGCGTTCATCCTGGCCACGGCTTATGGTCTTATTCATCATCGTTAACTTGAATGGAGTCAACTCAGTGATAGCCATCCTCGAAATTATGATACTCAGCAGCGTGCACAAGCAGAAGGTGAAGTCTTTGATTCTACTGATAAACCTCGCTGAACCATATAGCTATCCGGTTTACCAATCCCTATCATCGCCCAGTGCTTGATATACTTCATCTGGGTGATCCTTGGTCGCTTCGCTACGGGCTGTTTCATCATCAATTACTTCGATCCAGCACAGACTGGATGGAGAGGACTAGTGGCAACATACGGCTACATATTGTCGCTCTCCGTCTTCATGTTCTTGATAGTTCGATCTATGCATGGGATGAGGGAGAAGTTGGTACCAAAGACGGGACTGGGTACACTAGGTTGATGTAATCTCTCATAGTGAGATTCTCTCTTCTCTTCTCTTCCTCAGTTCCCAAACTAACATCTACTTGATGTAAGGCCTATGCGTTACTTAACATACATTCGAATGCATTTGGCCACCGTCAACATTGTTCACCTGGAACTGGTCCAATATTCATTTCACATTCATTGTATCTGTGATTGTTTGCTTAATATTTCAAGGATGGCCAGCCATTGCAATTAAGACAGTGGACCGTGTCCTATCGGGATTACGACAGGGACATTCGACATCTCTAAAACATTCAACTGTCATACAGTCATTGGTTTCTTTTGCATCTTTGAGTCCAAGGACATTATCCAAGCAGCTGTTCTTATTATGGGTGCCAGGTCACTTCATCACGTCACGTCGCGTCAATACCCTGAAACTCACGTCCCAATGTGAAGTAATCAGCTGTACTCAATCAACAAATCTTGTCTCAGTCTTTACCTGAAGAGCACCACCTTCAGCAAGGCAAACTCGCCATTAGATTGAGCGACTTAATTTCTTGGGGATCGATTTTGACTTTACTGACACGACATTGCGACATTGAAATAGAATTCTATATCCAGAAAATCAACAATGTCATCTTCTGCAAATACCAAGTCACCCTGTGCAAGGACGCCTTTCGAGCAATTCAATGCGACGCAAACTCAGTTGGAGGTCAAGTCAGGGGAGTTCTGGTGTATTAAGATGAATGATGAAGAGTGGCCGGTGGTAATATGCGACGAAGAGATCCTGCAAAGATTTTTCAAAGACCAGCCACGCCCAGCAAATGCTCGCCGAGCGAATGGGACTTGGATTAAGGATTCCGCCGGCAACAAATGTTATCCAGCCCTTATCCCAGGTACTCTCAAACTGTAAGTCTTCGTGCATGTTCCGTGAACTAGACTAATCTATAGATAAGGTGTTGGCCTGGTTCGAAGGCTTTACAACCCTTTGACGATAAGATGGGGAAAGCGATTCGAGCGTCAACTACCAACCCATTACTAGCGAAGTCTTGGGATGAGGCCATCGATTGCGAAGAGTGGAACAGGGGTATTGGCTGGTGGAAAGAAAAACTGGTTTCGAAGGATAAGGCTGGATTTCGAGCAAGGCATACTCACAATGCGTGCAAAGAGAAAGAAATGCCCTCAAGCGATGGTAGCGTTGAAAAATTGTCCGAGCATAAGCTATGTAAGAGTCGCAAGCGTAAGGGAACGCCGGACTTTAAGCTTCCACCCGGCTATACCAGGGTGGAAGAATCTCTTTCTCCCTCCACCAGAGGACGCTACTAGTCCACATATCAAGAAGGAGGTTGGCAGTCTATCTTCTCCGAACTTTGGTACGCTGTACGGGAACCTTGATCCAACACATCCTGAGCGCGGAGAATCGAATAAACGAAGCAAGTTGGGTTCTGCGTTTCGTGCCTCTACGCCTCCTCTGATTCCGGTCAGCATCGATGGCGGGAGCCGACATGGTACTCCATTCGCACTACATAGACCTAGCTTGATGGATATGCGAGCTACCATGTCATCTTCCAGCCCTCAATCAACTCCCTCCTTATTAGGTATCGACGCAGAGTAAGTGATCTATCTTAATCACCAGGCCTGAGCGCTGATATTTCTCCTTCTGAGTAGTATAGTCTCGATCTACGTCGGCAACCCTCACAGAAAGTTCAGGGCCAGACGCAGTGGCCTGGACGGAAGCCCGCTTCTCTCAAGCCTGGTCACCTACCATCCTCGAATTGGGTGGTATATCATGTCACCACTGCTTTCATCTCTGGATCCCGACGACTTCCCCCCTGTCGGCCAATATCTTGAACGTGGCGAATACAATCCCAACATACTAGACGAAGGCACCGAGTGGGTCCGTCTTGAGGACGACATGACCCACCAGCAATGCAGCCAAGAGGTTGTCCGCTGCGGTACAATCTATTCGCTGGCACAGACCCTTGAAATTTCAGGACTTACAGATCTCGCACCCCGCAAGTTAAAGGCTCTGGCCAAGCAGCAACCATGCCATCCACTTGCGATCCTTTGCGTCGTCGATGCGGTGTTTGAGAGCGGGGATGAAGACTTACGTGACTTCTTGGTGCATTACCTTGCTGATAACTATTGGAACGTTGTACTCGCAGAGCCAAAAAAGGTTGCGGCGCTTATGCAGGGGGATGATAAGCTATCCAGACGTATATTCGGGTTATTGAGTGGCGAAGCGTCTGCCTCTTCTACAACGACTGCCCAGAGCTCCGGTAAGGACAATGGTAAAGCAGAGCCAGACCTGGAGGCAAAGATCGACGATGGGCTAGGAAGCATAAAAGATCTAGGGCTAGAAGGCAGATTTGATTTTAGTATTGCAGGTCAAATGAGGCCTGGAATGGATCAGCCCGTAGAGCCAGAGTTGGTACTGACGGAGGAAGAAGAAAAATGGATGCGTGAAGACGATGACGTGGTTACTATTTTGTGATAAAGACGATCCAGCAGCAGAGTCAATCTTCTCATCGTTGATGGTTACGCATTAAGCGCGATCAATTTGAGACAAGTCCACAGATCGTTGAACATCACTGGTCTTTGAATATTGCTATGCGACTATTGGAGAGAATACCATGTTTTAGAAATTGGATAGATATGCTCATAACGCATTCATCTCGACAACCGGTCCAAATTGATCATGGCTATAGAACCGAACATACTCGCTTTGTGGTCGGGCACTACTTACATATTGAATGTATCAAGGAATTGGCCTAGCAAGGTGGCAAGTTGGTGTTCGATTTCTTTTCGCCGGGTAAATACCGGCTGTTGCCACTTATCAGGCCACAAGGCAACAACAGTGATGTCGCAACGCTGGACTCGACACGGCAAAGCTCGAGAAGACTCTGCATGACATATGCAAGCCGCAGAGTCAATAGCGCGAATCAGCATAGAGCTATCGAAGAAATTCATGCACGTGACCATGTGTTCTAGGACGCATCAGCCGCGGTCGCCTACTACTTAAAATGCCCCTCGTATCCCACCTCTCTTCCTTTCTTCACGCTTCTCCTCCAGAGCCGGACGAACACACCACCGCGAAGGATCTCATTGGATCTCGCGCGCGCAGAGTCGCCTCGGGAAACCCTCTTTGCATCTTCAGTCGAATTCTCGATTGAAGAGAAAGGGAGGTGGTTCCTGAGAGACTTCCGAAGGTCTCACCCATGCAACGTGCGTGCTGAAGCGTCAATTCAATTCCCAGCAGTCCAACTGTGATACGCTCATTCCTTACTACAATCGGGTCTCTTTCTTACCATCAGTCCTTGGAGCTTTTTCATTGATGCACGCGCATAACGGTCCTTTGATAATCACACTCCGAGGCTTTGGCCAAAATGTTTCGCTCCTTCCACTCAAAGGATCGGGCGGGCAAGGCGGTCAGGTCGAGCAAGAGGTCGTTCCGCGAGCATACGAAGTTGAAGTTGCAGCAGAGTCTGAACAGCCAACCTGTGGGAAGGTATGTTCGAAACGCCCTGTGTGATAATGCATCATCAAAAGCAAGTCCACTGACAGGGCCAATGTACAGTTCACTGACCAGTCCCATCGTTGCTTTGATGGTGGGATCTGATCGTCGTGTGTTCGCTGCCCATGAGGACGTTCTCTCTATTTCACCCTTCTTCGCCACGGCTCTCAAAGGCCAGTTCTACAAGAGCACGTCGAAGCGGGTGGAGCTGCCTGATGAGTGAGTAGACTGTGTCGGCCATTATTTCTATTCTAATCACTGAGCATTCTTCTAGGTTACCCGAGATCTTTTCCTGTGTCCTCGAATACCTCTACAAAGGTGACTACTACCCACGCCTGCTTCACAACAAGCGTCATAACTCTTGGGAGCTCGAGGATGCTCAGGACCCACTCAGCCATGGAGGTAGCGGATCTGTCGAGTCTACAATATTTCATCCCGGTATGGGCGGCGATTTACTCAAAGACACCGCCATCTACTGCGCCGCCGAGAAATTCGGCTTGGAGGAACTGAAGCGCCTAGCTCTTCGCAAGCAAGGCCTTCAGTCCGGCCTCCAGGTCGAAGTGATCTTGCGATCAGCTCGGTATGCGTACGAGAACACACCGGACTCGGACTCAAGACTTCGCGCTCATTACTTGGCGCTGATTATCAGGAGTCGCAAGACTTTCAAGAGGAGCGGAACCATGCAGATGGAGATGGAGATTGGTGGAAGCAAATTGTATGCTTGAGCTTGCGTTGAAGTACAAGTGCTTGCGACTAATCTTGGACTGCTAGGTTTTTCGACCTTTTCGTTGCGATGTGCAATCATGTTGATGACATTATCGAGGTGACTAACAAGTCATCTCCTAAGACAATCTAAGCACATGATCTGCTTCGTCGCTTTGGGCAGGCCTAAGAGAGAACGAAGGAGCCGGATTGATTCAGCATACGAAAGGGATATTTCCACTCTCCTACAGACTGTTGCCAGATCGAGAGAATCTCCCAGGAAAGCCGGCGAGCTTGGCGTTACACACATAACACCGCTCTTGAACTCCACTTCTTACCAGAACACATTGAGGTCGGCCAACCGTTTGTGGTGACCACGATCCTTGGACCGAGTCATCCACGATTTACTGCAATTTAATTCCCGACGCCCTATCACCTCTCTTACAAGTTCTACCTCTCTCGGGAGGCAGAGCACGGATTTACGATTTGCACCAGCATCTACCCATAATCATTTCCTTATCTCACTACGTGACGACATCTCCAATCTCACGGTCGGAGAAAGACAAAGCTCTACGACTTCAATCCTAGATTTCCTTTGTTGTGCGTGATGGTGGCGAGAAGAACAGTCTGCACGGCTGAAGCTAGCTGGTTCGCTTTGGCGACCGTCTTGGACAGGGCGAAGTAGCGAATCGCTTGCCGCGGAGCAGCGGAAGTGGTATTCCCTTTGTGGAACAAGCCACGGAAGCTGTGAAACGGTCCTGTGTGGTATTCAGATTGCTTGAGAATTGAGAAATTTGGCCACCTCATGTTTGCTCTCCATAACGATTTCGTGAAGCTTCTAACATCGACTGACACTCGCCTGCATGGAATGCTTGATGTGTCTGAAGGTATCTCAAGAGCCCGTCACATATGGCTAACCGAGTCTTGTATAGGCCAACGGCCCGAGCGCACAGTCAAGACCCATCTTGGTATGCCGAGAACACTCCGAAACGCTCCCGATTGGTTACAAGACTGCGCGACTACCTTTTAACACGGGACATTGTTTGACATCCGTTCCGAATAGGCGCACAACCGCTCATATATACCTCCGCGGGCTCTGATCAGCGACAAGAATGTTTTGAGAATCAAGTTGGAAGCAGATCAATGTACATAGGTTATCCCCGCTCCACCTAATTTCGTCGATTTCAATTATAATGCGCCGCTGGCGGCGCCCGTTATCTTTTTTTCTTTTGATGCTGAGCCTCTCACTTTTCGACTTCACCTTTGCGCGCCCTCCGAGAGACTCCTTCACCAAAGACATCAGTATCTCCACCTCCAATGCAGTTCCTCACGTCCAAACGAGATCCCTAGCCCCTCACCCCAACCCTCCACAACCCCTCCTCCCCCGCGACTTCGGCTTCCAGCACTTCCTCAACCTAGGCGGCGGCTGGAACCTCTACTACTCCAGCTGGCCCGCCTCTATCTTCCCCGTCGCCCCCGCCGTCTCCGCCTTGCGGCACCTCTACACCTCGATGGAAATGAACGGCGGCAGCATCTGGCGGCTTTCCCCGCCGCGCTACGAGATCCCGTTGCGGGTTGGGAATGTGCTGTTGACGATGGAGTCGAATCAGCCGATTGAGTGGGATCTGGTGATGGGGTTTGGGACGAAGATGTTGGGGTATTTGGATCGAGGGTTTGTGGGGTTGTATCGGTTGGTGTTGAGTCATGCTGCTAATGATGCTACGATTTTTGTGACGCTGAGGATTGTGGATAGGGGGAGGGGGGTGGGGGGGTAGGGGTGAAGGGGGAGGGAGGAGATGATGATGATTGAGGATGTGGCGGTGGTCTTATGCGTGCGTGGGTTGTGGCTGTGATGGAGATTGCTGTTGTCGTTACTGATACCCGGCTTTGTGCCACTATTGATGTGATTTTAGATGAGTTGTCGTGCAGCTTTCAAAGATCACTGGATGAATCTGCTCAACAAGACATGTCATCTCTTTACACACGGGATGGAGATGGGTCTTCCACCGCACATTTCTGCCTGTTCACTTAAGCCGACACGACTGCAATCAAGCTTCGAGCATCTATCGCGGCGCTCTTCCTCTTCCTCTCCTTTCATTCTGAAAAGTACCTCTCTTTCCCTTGGCATATCACACTTTCTAGGAAAGCAAAACAACGGATAAAATTCGCGCATAGCATCTAGGGGAGGGGGAGTCGCCAACATTCCCTCGTCCACGAGTATGGGATCCGATTCTAAAGACAAAATGCCCTTTACAGTGCTCCTTGACGAACGCCATCTTCAATATTCCTATACTACCTTCCCCATCTCTCCAACCAACAATTTCCCAACCTAACCTCGAAAAATAAAAGCCTCCATCTCTCCCATCTATCCGCTCTTTCTCGCAATTCCTCAACCCCCCAAACCTTCCGCTCTAACCAAACAAAGGTATACCTTAGAATCCATTCAGCCCCAAGCCACCACCCCCACTCTAGCAACCCTCCCCATCCCCATCCCTCAAGCCTTGTTACCTCGCGGAGGAAGCATATATGGATTGGCAGGTGCCTTAATAGAACACTCGATCGACTTCACTCTTACTTATAAATACCAATACCAATACGAGCATTGATAGGATTTTGGGAGGATGGTGGAGCGGGTGTGGATTTGTGGATTTATGTATCCATGATAAGTGGGCTGGGCGGGTTCAGTGGGTGGGTTATGAAAATACCATACTTTTCAGGAATATATTTGAAACTATAATACCCGTATCTCTAATATGTATACCACATCGGGTAAGATACGTACGCACCCTAGAAGCTAGGAGCAGCCCCCGCGCATCACTTCTGTCCCCAGCGCATAGGAGGCCCTAAAGACCCTCTATGCAAACCTCCTGAACATTGCCATCTATCACAAGGAATGAAGCTATTATTAGTAAAAGATAACTTCTTAGGGGACTTATCTCTAGAGCTTAGGATACTTAGTGTTCCTTCATCAGGCTAGGCAATATGCTTCCGGGGTGTACACGTACCCGGTATGTATGACTAAAATACAGGTATGGTAGTTTTGAAAATATACCAGAAAAGTGTTATATTTCAGTAATTTGCCGTTTTCAATAATCCCTTAGTGGACCACTTCAGTTCACTACTACCCCGATCTCTGCTGACTCGAGTGTTACTTGCTCCGCACAGCTTAGATGATGTGGCTTGATAATTCTTCCAGTCTCAATGCCCGAGACCGACAACGAGATCGATGATCGTCACTCGAGTGTGATATTCGACTCGTTTTGATTTCAATTCAGTCAAGGTGCTAGCCAGCCTGAGAATTTGCTGACACCTAAGTAACTTCTACGGAGAACGATCCCATGAGCTGTCAAGAACGTATTCACCAATATCCAGTCCACTACTTGGAGACCAATCCTGCTATTTAATGCACTTATTCGTTGTCATCGGACCCTTTCCTCTTGCAGTCATGCCCCGGCATATGTAGCTAAAACTATGAGACTGATGTAGGCAGAGAATCGCTTGAGCTGCCTCGGTAATTGCGGGATCCAATTATGTTTGAGTTTGATCTTGCCTACTTGAACATGGCCGCCTCACATGATTTTACTTGCTTTGTCTACCAACTCTCTCTACTATTGTATCTTTCAGGAACCAATGCTTGCAAGTACTTGCACAAACCACCGAATGGCGCTCGAATCACTGCCACAGTTGGTGGTGTCATATGTTACCAGATCTTCGCTTGTACTTTCGGTGCTGGTAAATCCTCACTAATCACTCGTCCGGTTCATACGCTCATACGCTCGAAAGGCTTTGATTATCGGAGTTGCCAAGGCAATTTACAACGCTTATTTTCATCCTCTGTCAAGATTCCCAGGCCCACGTAGTGCGGCTGTCAGTAATGTGAGTGAGATGGGCCAATATCTGCTGCCATAATCTGGCGATCAAGGATATCCACGGAAACTTATCTGCCATAGTTCTGGTGTTGCTATTGGTTCTTAAGCGGCAAACAACCATCGCATGTCCTAGAGTTGCATAAGAAATATGGTATGGTTGGGTTGATCGTGACTTTACTACACGGTAAGTTCTAAATGTATCTAGGTCCCATCGTCCGTACTGCCCCAAATGAGGTTTCTTTCAACACCGCCCGGTCTTGGAAGGATATATACGACTTCAGACCGGGTCATCTCACATTCGTGAAGAGCGAATTCTATGATGGGGGAAGCTTCGCAGATCAATGCGGCTCCATTGTTAGCGAACGTGATCCAGAAGTCCATGGGGTTATGCGCAAATATCTCTCGCATGCGTTCTCTGAGCGCTCGTTGACAGAGCAAGAGTATCTAATATCCAAGAGCGTCAATGCTTTCATCCACAGGGTTGGCACAGAAGGCGCCCAGGGCATCGACATCGCGATGGCTTTCACACTCATGAGTTTTGATATTATTGGAGACCTAGGATTTGGCGAGACATTCGAAGGAATTAAATCTGGTAAGGTCTCATATGCTTAATACAATAATTCTAACAATAATGCCTCCGCTAGAACATGTTCACCCGTGGATTGCTCGAATGACCAATGCTATGATGCAAGGCGCAATAGCAGACTGTTTCAAGCGTTTCCCAACTATGGCCAAGATAATATTGACATTCTTTGGCAGCCACATCAAACGCATCATCGCAGACACAAAGATCAATGAACAATACTCGATTGAACTAGTCGAAAAGTATAGATAAGTAAATCCCGATGGCCAGTTTCTTTGCTAAATCATCACAGGAGAGTCAAACGAAAGACAACTCGAAAAGACTTCTATACTCGGATATTAGAAAACAGAGAGCCGGAAGCATTTTCTGACATCCAACTTGCCGCTCATGCATCCGATTTTGTTTTGGCAGGAAGTGAGACCAGCTCAACTTGCCTTTCTACCATCACCTACTATCTTTTCAAGACGCCATATGCCGCAGCAAAGCTCAAAGAGGAAGTACGAGGGACTTTCACTTCATACAGTGATATCAACGCCGCATCCACAGCGTCACTTGAATACATGCATGCAGTCATCCTTGAGGGTCTACGAATTTATCCGCCCCTACCGTTCGCTTTGCCAAGGGTAGTTCCCAAGGGTGGTGATACTGTCGATGGAAATTATCTACCAGAAGGGGTAACATCGTCTCGAGCCTTTACAAGCCACTTGCTGACAAGAACTCAAGACCATCGTATCAACCAATCCAGTCGCTGCAAGTCTAGATCCAGCCAATTTCGAAGAGCCTCATGTCTTCAAGCCGGAAAGATGGCTAGGAAAGAACAAAAGGGACGATTTGAATGCTTCGAAACCATTCTCCCTTGGGCCTCGGGGTTGTATTGGTCGAAGGTATGTCACTCAAGTACTCATCTGTGAGTAGCTACTGACCGAATTCAGTCTTGGTTGGATGGAGATGCGTACGACCTTGGCGAAGCTATTCTTCAAGTATGACTTGCAGCTGCTGGATACCAAAATAGACTGGTTCCAAGATTCTAGGATGCATACATTGTGGAAGAAGCCAAGTCTGCGGGTCAAAGTCACTGAGAGAGATTCAGAGTCTACATAGTACATTGCTCGGCATCCTAGCTAGTCTCTGCATCCAGTATGCTCTCAAACCACCAAACATGTAGACACAGCTTTCCTGCCTCCCTATTAAGCACCAGACCCCTGTGTATATTGGCCTGTCAAGTCGATCTAGATCTTGGACCTTCCCAACCCAGAATTCCCCATCGCCAGCCTTTTTCGGGCAGTTGGCTGAAACAGGTAAAACGCCGGGCCAGTAGGTACGTTTATCTACTCTTTCATCTCAAGAGCACACTAAGCCTCGAGAGGCTTTCGTTGTACAAGCTAATGCTGGGCTGTGCTAAGCGACCGCAACGATGGCAATAATTGAGCCTGCGTTTGTATGAACAAGCCAACAGTCACTGAACAGAGAATCTTAGCTCGACCACCCACCAATAGCTACTGTCGGAAGTGCAAGATTAATATATGGACTTCTTAAGTAACGGACTACAGACAAGTGCTTGGGAGCTTCCGCCATCAAAGTGGATACCCCAAGTGCACAGCCTTGCAGAGGAGGTTGGCAATAATGTTGAAGAATATTTTCTGCAGAACTGGGTATTTCCCAGCCAGGATTCACAGGCGAAGTTTCTCAAGGCTGGATTCTCTCGAGTGACTTGTCTATATTTCCCAATGGCTAAGGATGATCGGATCGAGTATGCGTGCCGTTTATTGACGGTACTGTTCCTCATTGACGGTGAGAATGAAGCTCTATGCTCTTTTCAATACGTCCACGATAATTAGGCACATACCTTTCTGACTATGATGAATCTTAATAGACCAGCTGGAAATGATGTCTCTCGAGGAAGGCCAAGCTTTCAATGAGAAGCTCATGCCCATCATGCGTGGGGTCGTTGAACCAGATCGTGAGCACTCCTCGCCAATCAATCTTGGACGATCTCTGGTCTCAACCACTCCTGACCTCTAACTCGCGAAGGCAAAACACCTTCCGAGTTCATCCTCTACGACCTGTGGCAATTCATGCGCGGTCAAGATGAAGTGCTTGCGAACACGGTCTTGGAGCCCACTTTTGACTTCATGCGCGCACAAACCGATAAAGCTCGATTGAATATGAGTGGATTTAGCCCTTATTTCGAATATAGGGAGAACGACGTTGGCAAAGGGTAAGTCCACTAATTGGGGGTGTCAGATATAACGGATGTCCTGATTTCATACTCTAGACTCCTCTCGGCACTCATGCTCTTTTCTATGGACCTCCATCTATCCTCCGCAGAACTCCGATCCATGAAATACCTCGAACGCTACAGCGCACGGCATATATCGGCCGTAAACGATATCACAAGTTGGGAGAAAGAGGTCAAGGCGTCAGGATCAGGTCATCATGAAGGGTCAGTGCTGTGCTCTGCGGTAAAGGTGGCGATGGAGGAAATCGGGGTGGGCGTCGAGCCGGCGAAGAGAATGCTTTGGCTTATGGCAAGAGAGTGGGAGGAGGTCTTTAACGGCATCGTAAGGGAAAGGTTGGAGGCTGGATGCGGCCAGGCAGTGAAGGATTATATGCAAGGGCTGGAATACCAGATGAGCGGAAACGAGAGGTGGAGTTTGACCACATTAAGGTATCATGACTTGGTGTAAAGAGTCGTGGTAAGGAGGGGTTATTGGGGTGGAATATGCCAGGCAATGATAATTACCTTGTCCTTACTTGCCACCTTGCTTCTGGTCTAGTGTGTTGGAAATGGGCATCTAGCCCCATCCATGCTAGCGTCTTGGCATGGATAATGTTGACACGGTTTTCAACTCCTTGTTCTTACCTCCTGAGAGTACAGTACTATTCACATAGCCATAACCACGTTGCCAACACGTTGTTAAACATTCCGTACTTCGGAGCCTGAATACGACCTTGCTGTAGCTCATTAGCTAGAAGGATTTCAATAAAATGCTACGAGTTGATCAATTTCAAAAGCGTTATAACTTTATACGCGGTTATACTCTATCAAAACTTATGGCTGTGCAGATAGGGCGTGTGGACCAGAAGGTAGTGAACTCTTGTAGAATGAGCAAGCCGGAGGACCAAATGCCGTTATGTAACAAAGCTTCTGGCTGACGAATACGCTAGCCTTCACAGCTTGAAGGCCCCGGATGCCAGGTTTTGGAAAACGCCGTCTGGGTCATACTTCTGAGCAATGGCCTTCATCCTGGGTAAGCTTTCGCCGTCTCCATACAAAGGAAATGGTGACTGTCCGACGCCTGCATCATTCAAGAAGATATATGGGTAATACAAACACGCAGCCTTGGACGCCAAATCTATGCTTTGGACTAATGAGGTTATGAAATTGAGTAGATAGGCATCATCGGACGCTGATGGCCAAGCGGCAGCTAGCAAGATCGCTGGATGCTCTATCAGCAGATGCCGGTTACGTATGGTAGTGAAAATTTTATCAATACCTATGAGTGGCCCGTCCGCAGGCTTCAGGTCGATGGCGTTGCCATTTGCATATGCCGCATCGACAAATGTCTGGGACAAATACTGATAGGTAATCGTGACTGAGCCATTGGCGACACTCCTGAGCTTGACAGATTCTTCATCGAATACTTTCTGAGCAACTTCGACTGCCTGGGTACTTAGCTTAACGGATGTGGCACGGAAGAGTCGCCTGTTGGTTTCACGCACAATATTGTCAAAAGAATTCTCCATTAAACACGTATGCGTTGGAGAGGTTACTCTTACCTCATTGTATTAGGGAATGCCGCAGTCTCGTTTAGGAAGCCCACGAAGGAACGAGGTCCAGCCACTGTTGACGGTGCACTAGTTGGAATGCTCGTGATGTTCTGGAAGGCCGCGGGTGTCGAATCTATGCTCGCATTGTAAAAGACATTGGTGAAGCCAGACCTTTCGCGCGTATCCAATGCCAATTGTACAGTTGGATTAAATGCCGAGAGGGGGTCACTGACACCACCATGTACTGGATCTGCGTACGATACGCTGGCGTTGACGAGAGACTCTGTCCCGGAAGCGTCTGTGAGGAAGTTGCCACCGTAAACCTCAATCAAAGGGAAGACAGTGAGCTCAAAACTGGTCACGAAGCCAAAATTTCCCGAGCCCCCTTTCAGCGCCCAGAAGAGATCAGAGTTCGAATTCTTGTTGACCTGCAAGATTTTGCCTCCAGCTGTCACGAGTTCATAGTTCACGATATGGTCCGCAGCCCAGCCAGATACCGAGCGATAATAGCTCATACCACCACCAAGCGAGAAGCCGCCAACGCCGACAGTCCTAAAGAGAACAACTCAGAAGACTGAACAGCGTACAGGTACTTGCACGGAACAAACTTACGCATACCGCCCTCCAATGAGTGTCAAACCTTGAATAGCTAGCCATTCATACACTTCGATCCATCGAAGACCTGGCCCAAATTTTGCCACCTGCTGTCCCGCAAAGTTGCTGAGCTGTATGTTTCGCAATTTATCAGAAGCGACTAGAACACCGTTACTAATTCCTGATGCTCCTGGAATTGGCGTATGACCGCCACTGCGAAGGGCAAAAGGAGTTTCGGTTTGGCCTAAGATCTCAAGACCACCAGCGACATCTTGAGAGCTTTCGGGAGTGAAGATGCAGAACGGAGATAGAACGGCTGCCATATCCCAATACTCTATAAAGAGTAAGTACATAGTCATATGACAATCTATTAGCCCTAGTATGAGGATATACGTTTTCCTACTTACCGATGCTTTCTTCATTGTAAATAGTGCTGTTTGGTAAAGCAACCAAATCGGAAAACTTGTCTAGCAGTTGCTGGCAGGTCGATAGAGCACGAGGTCTAGGCCATGAAACCGCACTCGGGGTAATTGTTGGTATCCACGTTGTCACGCATACTAAGAATGGGAATATTTGCATTTTACTTTGAGAATTCAACTTATCCCTGCGCGATTCTCATTACTGAGAATGATTTAGGAATAGATAGCTGTCTAACAAAGCTCCGGGATTCAATAGGCAAATAGCTCATGAGAGATCATCACGCTCATACTAAGGAGCCGATGCCTCACTACATCTCCACCCCGATGGTGTGAGAAGACTAACCCAAACCAACTTTGTGTGCCACCCACGCTGGAATACTGAGCTGAAGTTCACTAAGTACCGACATCAGGCACCAGCAAGGCACAGTCAGAAAGCATGAATGAAAGGTGAAGAGTTTTGAAAACCAATCGGAGATTTAGAGCCCGGAGAATAAATCTACACAGGAGAACGGGAATGCAGAGATTGCCGCATCTCGCATTCTGGATCTAAGCTCCATACCACATACTCATGTGTAACAACGGATCTGCCGGCGCATGAGGTGCATTAGTCGCTCTGTATTCCGGCGCTTTGCTTGGTTGAGAAGGCTCCGAGATCCTTTTAAGATCTTTCTCAATTGGCAAAATCGAGTCATTCGCTCTCGTCGGGCGTACTTGGGACCAATACTGTCGTACAAAGCTGTACCGCTCCACATGGTTGTCTTAGTCCGTCTTTGTGCCAGTCTTGATTTGGTCACATTTCAGCTGATCCCTTTTGTAAGCTGCTCTGCCGTACTTCTACATGAAATCTGTAGAGAAGATCTTCTTCGAAGCAAAGACAGCCTGGTACTATCCTTCCAGCCGTTTGCAATCCATCGTATGCATTGAATCCCCTTCCACGAATCACGCACCATGGCCACTCCCCTGCCTGATCATACTGGCTGGCAGATCACACCTACTCTGCACACAACTGTCAGCGACGCCACCGATCCTTCAAAGGTCACCCTCCCATTCCCACTTGCTGCCTGCATTATTGGTGCAAGTCGAGGGATCGGAGCTCACATTGCTTACGCATACGCCGTAGCAGGTGCCAGCGCTCTCGTATTAGCCGGTCGAGACCTGGCCAAGTTGGAAGCAGTAGCCACTGAGACACGACTTGTTGCGAAAAAGAAGGATCTACTGATCATCGTTGCCATATGTGACATTACCTCCGATGCCAGTGTTTCCAGTCTAGCGGAGAAAGTCAAAGGCGATGTCGGACGGTTGGACGTGCTCGTGATCAATGCAGGTCTGTGGGGAGAAACGGCCATTAGGGTGACGGAAGGGAGCACGAAGCACTTCCAAGATGTCGTTGATACGGATCTTGTGGGTGCGTATCTGGCCGCACATTATCTGATACCAGTCATTCTGGCCAGTGAAGGGGGAGCAAAGGCGGTAATTGCCATTTCTGGGACTGGGGCGTGGGTCACTGGTGGGCCCGTTGCCCATGCCGCGCACTGCGTCAGCAAGTTGGCCCAAGTGAGATTGGTGGAGCATATGGCGGAGGACTTCAAGAAGGAGGGTCTGCTAGTTGTTGCTGTACATCCGGGGTGTGTGTGGACGGATACTTCGAGAATGGCGCCTAAGATATTTCATCAATGTAAGCTTTATCCTAGCCGTTCCTTTGGAGTTCAATCGCATTCCTTCCTTGGAAGCTGCTGAGTAATGACTATGTACGACAGATTTGACCGATGATGCAGGATTATGTGGAGGATTTTTAGTATGGCTTACCAAGAAGCCCGCGGATAGGCTATGGCTAAGTGGACGTTTCCTCTCCGCTACGTGGGATGTAGATGAAATGCTTGAAATGCAGGGGGCTATTATTAAGTCAGACATGCTGAAGGCTCGTATGGTTGTAACATAAGACTTGAGGAGAATGCATCGAGATAATAACGGCCTCGAAGGTATTCTTGCTGGGCCTATAAGCCCTGAGAGTTTTACGTCTCTCCAAAATCCCTACATTATTCCACTAAGTCATAGATTTCCTTCCATATTGAAATCATATCTGCAATTGCCTCTTCTAGCTTTACATTTTCTTTATCAGAATCCTCTGCTTCATATCTGGGAGTACGTGAACATCCATTACAAAGTCAGACGGTCGTACAGTCTGGCTCTGGGGAAACTCAAAGTCATACTCGAGGATGAATTTTGCAAGTAGCAACTTCATCATCAAGCTAGCATACCACCGTCCTGGGCATGAAAATCGCCCGTTACCCCAAGATAGGTTGCCTGGCTCGATCTCCGTATATCCGTTTTCCAAGCCCTGAGTTGCGTCCTGTCCTTTGGCTGTTGCATTGAAAAAGCGGTAGCCGTCAAATTTGGTAGGGTCCTTGTAGTAGATTTGGTCTTGCGCCATAGGTCCTGAGGGCATTGCGATCGTATCGCCAGGAAGAATGACTGTACCGTCGGAAAGCTTGATAGTAGACATCGCCTTGCGATCGAATCCAACTGAGACTGCATTAGCGATCACGTCTGCAATCTCGAGACTCACGGCTTCCTGGAACCTACGAAAGCTTGAAGCGTTCATTCGTTGCGATTCCTTAAGGAAACTGTCTAAACGATGAAGTTTGTTCAGGTTCTCGACGGTCCAAACTCCTCCACCGCTTTGCAAAACTGTATGAGCTTCTAGTCTCAAGTCCGGAATGTACTCCGGCATAGTGCAAAGACTGTATACTACTTGTACCGTTGCCATGGATGAATTATGGAACTGTGGAATCATCAGCAGGGCTGGCTCTGCTCAAATATAACATGTGCAATATACTTACAGCAGCGGCTGTCAATAGTATCATCCTTGAAGTTAGAGTCTCTGGGTGTGTGTCCTTTGACGTTTGAAGGAGTAAGTTGAGGACTGTGTGTTCTTCCTTGGATTTCTCGAGTTTCGATGCTGGAAATAAGAGGTTTCGTACATTCCTGTGGTTTCGAATCAAGCGCCATTTTTGAGGGAGTAATTTGACAACCCAGGATCTCATTGCAACTGGGAAAAGAAGTAATGCAAACTTGGTTTTCTCGACGTCCATTGGAAACGCGTTCACGGCTTCAATCCAAGCTTTATCATAGCACGTGGGCGCGCCAACAAAAGCCCGCGATGAGACTCGACTGATCAGGGAATAGATGAGATCGTATGCAATGAAAGACGCTGAAACTATGATTGACTTAAGATTAGATTTTGAATATCTTGATAAAAGTAGAGTGAAGGAGACTTGCCTTCTTTGCGGCATTTCCCAAGCAAAGACGACATTGCGAGGCTCGATTCATCTATCATTTGGGGGAGAATATTGGCTAGTTATCCTAATCAGTTGATCATACTCTGTGAGCCTCATCAGAATTGTACGTACGCAGATTCTTCACCAAAGGCCCGCGGCAGATATCCGAGCTTAGATGTCCGTTCAACAGGATGTCGACACCGCTATAGGAACCCAGAACGCTATCGACTAGCGCAGCTGTAGCATTCAAGCTGCTTTCTGGAAGCATGCGGAGTTCTGGTAGAAATTTAGGCCCTAGTACAACTTGGTCCCCTAGCAATGTTTGGACAATATAATTCTCATTCTTGTTCTATAATTTGATATCTACGTGAGTTCGCACTCCTGGGATAGTGGGTCATCGACTAACTTTGTGATAATTCTGCTCTATCAGCTTTCTACCGCTCCACAAGAAATGAACTCTAGCCAGCCAAGTTCTCAGATTCAACAAGCCAGGGTCTCCGCCGAGCCTGCGAGGTCTGGATTTTGACTTGATGCTCGGAGCACAAAGAAGCGACAAGAACAAGACAGCAACAGCAGCCAAAGTTGGCGAAAGCATGTTGGGAAAATACAAGCCTAGATGGATGTTGAGATGGGCAACGTTCTAGTCGATATGGCCAAGAGACAAGGGAAACCTCTGTGACCTGCCGGTATTGAATTGGTGCCTAGTCTTTGCTCACGTGACATACCGAATCTTACGGGTTTAAGGAAGCCTTGACAGTAGCATAAGATAGGGGCTGAAACATTCCTCGTCCAGGCAGCAACGCTGAGCCTCGAGCAATGCATGAAGGTACGTATAAGATATCCCTCAAGGAAGATACATCTAATCCAGCTGCCCGCGTCGGATACTTACCGTTTCCGGCATTTCCAACGGATTATTACTGTTCTCGTATAGATGCCGGTATTGGCTTTCCTGATACGTTCGAACGACGGGTTACATGCATATGCATACATGTGCATTAGCTTGGATCTAATGTGAGCACCAGATTTCCGAGCGCTTGCGATGATCTTCCATAGCCAGCCATCATCGTTCACTACACACCACCGCGCCCCAGCCGCTGCAAAGCTGTCCATTCATACGTCTTGCTCCAATATCCAAGATGCTCTCAACTCGTGCGGAAAGCCTTGAAATACCTCCCATTCATGATCACTTCGAACCGCTCCAATTACGTTATATTCTGGCAAGATGATTGAATTCACAGGAGATCAACGACCCACAATACTTGCTCTCGGTATCACTCTCCCCATTATCTCGATTCTTTCCGTGATTCTTCGTTTCGAGGCCCGCAGGGTCAAGCGCGTTTACCTTGGAGCAGACGATTGGACCATCCTAGCGGCTCTTGTATGCTTGAACATCTGCTCAGGTTATTTGCTTTCTTTTCAGAGCTGAACAGCACAGATATTGACACTCGGGGTCACGCTTGATGTCCTAATTGGTGAGTCCCCCCCAATGTACCATACCCAAGCGCAATTTGTAATGCAATGCTTACCTTGTCAGATTCAAGGCTGGGTCGTCTTGGATGGCATACCGTTTTCACTTCGAAGGGTGTACCGTTGTACAATGAATCCTTTAAGACCTTTGGAAAGGTACGCGATTGATAGAAAGACCCTGTCAGGAATAGTCTTTCACTGATTCGCGACAGACAACTTATGCGCTGGAAGTTCTTATTTGGCCCTGTATTGGGCTAAACAAGATCAGCGTCCTATTGTTCTATAAGAGAATCTTCGTCGACCGCCCTTTCCAGATCGTTGTATGGTGCTTTATCGGACTCTGCATCGCTTGGACAATCGCCTTCGAGTTTGCATTGATGTGTGAGTATTGGTGTGACAGACGAGAGAGACCTGGCGCTGAATAGATCAGTCTCCTGTATGCCAATTGCTTTTGACTGGAATCCAGGATTGGATGGCCATTGTGTCGACCAAATATCACTCTTTACGGCTGCGCTAGCTACTGACGTGATCACTGACGGTGAGTCTATCCTCTGTAGCATCTCGTTTGGCAATCACTCACTAGAATCAACTTTGTAGGCTTGATCTTGTTGCTTCCGGTATACAACGTAATGAAACTCCAGATGCGCACTCGCCACAAGATTGCCGTAATTGCAATTTTCTGCCTTGGTGGTTTCACCACCATAACCGGGATCATACGACTTCACTTCCTCACGTACGCCTTTTCATCACTGGCCAACCCTCTTTTTAGCGACGTGACGTGCAAGTTTCCTCGAATGTCCAATATCATCGTTGTTGCTGAATTGAAATATAGATCATTATGGTCCAGTGTTCTATTGGTCAATCATTGAATCTAACGCTGGTATCCTAAGCGCTTGTCTGCCAACATTTCGTCCGCTCTTCGAAGCTTACCCACCGTCGTCACTATTCTCGAAACTCACCAGACCTTTCAGCGGCGGCTTCCGGCGTTCTTCAACCGACATTCGCCTCAGCTCGATGGAGCGGGGCCTAAATGAGGTTCAGAGCCAAGCTCTGGGCGTCCAACAAAACACAGCTTACGCAGTGTACGATAATTCTCATCCTGCTCCTGAGGCCCCGAATGCCATACTGTATCAAAAAGATTACAATGTCAGTCGGTTCACCGATGAGAGTTAGATTCGTCACATTCCACCTCTTCGCATTGAGGAGGGTCTTCATTGTCGGCAGTCGCTTTGGTTCGATACTCCTTTTTGGCGAGCTTTGTATTTTCAAACGGCAACCTTGCGCGCGAACGGACCTTGGATATCCGACTAACATCACGAGTGTATGAAATATCAGAGAAGAGATGGCGTCGGATCCTCGACAGCGTGCCTCGACCGTAAATGCTTTGTCCCTTGGTACAACAGTGTCGAAGCCTTGTGTGGCCGACATAGATGGCTGGAGTAAACTTGGTTATAGAGATATTCGAATTAGTATAGGCTCAAATAGCTATGAATACCACGGGTGATCCAACATTAACAAAGGTGTTTCAGTCAAGAGCTATTGCGCTCTACAAACCGCATCCTGAGCTCAGGCTTCCACCATTGCACATGCACCTGGCTTTGACCTTCCCAGTCCAACCTTTTATCCACAAGCTCCATGTCATATGAAAAGAGGAGCTTGGCGAGAATGAGTGACATCTCCAAGTAGGCAAAGCTAATCAATCGAAAGTGAAGGTAATAGTCAGCCAACATGACCATACCAAAAGTAAGATCCTCAAAACCCGCGGCATCATCAGATATACATACTTTCGCCCTATACAGCCTCTCGGCCCTACTGAGAAAGGCTGACTTGCCTCCTTTACATCAGTGCCCTTCGGGTCGAGCCACCTCTCTGGTAGAAATTCGTAAGGCCGATCGAAATACTGCGCATCGTGATGCACAGTCCACACACTCGTGTACACCTCAGTCTAACCCCAAAAACTATCAGCTTCTTCTAGATCTTAAACGAAGAGCGCGTTAAGCAAGGTACTACTTACACCCTTTGGAAGCCAGACTCCATCGACAAGTGCACCAGGAGACACCCTTGGCAATCCCTGAGGAGAGGGAGGATGGATCCTAAGCCCTTCACTTATTACAGCCTGCAGATATGGAAGCTGTAAGGCTCTCGAGGAAGCAATGGAGGCGTAGGTCGGAAACTGAGAGTCGATCTCCTGTTGCAAAGTACGTAATGTAACTGGGCATTTGCAAAGATAGTATGTGACGGCAGCTAGAAAGGTGGCAACGGTCTCGCCGCCTGCAACGCTGAGACTAGTGAGCTCTTAATCTTGAGTATGAAGAAACCACATGGATTACTAACATGAAAGTAGACGCATGAGCCGTCAATTCTTCTACACTTACTGCTTCCGCCCTCGTTTTTTCGATCACCTCCGTAAGGAAGTCCTTCCGTGGGGTACGAGATGCCAACCGACTGCAAAACAATGTCAGAAGCCACAATCCTTTATACTAAAATGACGAATTCAAGTGACTCACCTAGCAATTTTTGCTCTACAATACGAGGAATGCTTTTCCTGGACTCTCACCGTCAACCAAGGCAACAACTTCACTCCCAACCACTTCAGGACCGGATACCTCCGCAGATTGTCCACAACTGTAACAAAGTACAAATGCTTTGCAATCATCTGCTGCCAAAAATGCGGTTTGCCCATTTCAATACAGTGAAAGGATTCTCCAAATGCCATTTCCCCCAAAATATCAAATGCCAGCATCTCAAACCAGACGGTCATGTCGAGCCCTTTCCCGTCCTTTTCTGTAGCCCCTACTGTCTTCAGTCGTGCAACGAAAGCTTCAACGCAGTGTTTAACAATGTGCTCCTGCTCCGAAAGCGCTTTAGTGGAAAACGTAGGCGCGAGAAAACGTTTCATTTTTGCGTGCTTGCCTGGGTCACGCTCGCTTCCGATGCAGCCGCTATCAAATCCGGCACCGAAGATATCGTAAAAGTCGCTTTTGATGAACGGGGACTGGCCTGGCCATGGTCCGTAGACCGCTTTCCAGGATCGTACAGATGAGAAAGAAATCTCATTTGGGGAGACACGGAAGACGGTGCCTGCAGACTTTAGTACTGTATCCTACCGCTATTCGTGGTGAAGTAATATCTTTGGGATACCGTAATTTTGGTGTGCCATTTCGATTGAGCGATGGAAGCGTCCGCTCATGGAGTTCTTCATTCGCCATAGCTAATTTTTAGGTCACTAGTGAGGAATGATTGTAGGTACCAGCAGAGCTAACTAGCGACGCACGAGCCCAGAATGGACCAGGCAGTTTGGCGAGAGGATGGAAGTAGAGATTGTAGGTGACATATGCCAGTATCCATAGAGAGGTCTAAGTGAAGACCTAAAGGTTAGTATCATATATTTCCCAATTCTGCTGCTTCGATGACATACGATACAGCTAGCGAGGATGATGAACACATTCTGCACTTCTGATGGTAAGCACATCATCAGCTGCGACTTTTGATGAATATCAAGGACCCTGCAATACTTTGAGTTGACGTTGGGCCGCTTGAATTGCATAGCACAATGCTCTTATGTACAGCTATTTCTCGGAGGATTTCCTCTTTAGGACTTCCCTAAGGGCTTTAGCGTATCGAAGACTGCCTTACGTGACAATTGTCCACTCATGTCCCAACCTCACCATTGTTTACATACGTACATTTGATGTTCATGCAGCTCGACTTATCTTGAAATATTACCAAAGGCAGATCTATCTCTCCTTGTGTAGCGACGGAAATATAGGCCCCAACGAGAATCTAAAACACAAGCAAGAATGAGATCTTACAGATAGTAGAGGCACCGACACTGGCTGGCTTGCTAAAGGGTGTTGCTCTGAGTTGACAATGGCTATAATCATCTCGAAACCATGGCATTCTTTCCCAATCTAGTCCCCTAATTTAGCTGTCTGGTATCTGTCGCTGCCTGCTGCGAACTGAACAATTTTGCATTCTCTTCTCCCAACCAGATGCCTCTTGTATCCGCGTAGAGTTCCTCTACTTCAGTATATGTATTTCCAAGAACAACAATGACTCTTCCGTTCCATTTTCTCTCGCCCTCCCTTTCTTCCGCCTTATCTTTTCCGTAGTCTTCTACGCGCCTTGACTCAATCGCTGTAGCTGAGTACACCAATGCTCTAGCGACAGTGTGCGCAGTGCTGATAGGCGCCCCAATTGCCTTGACAGCCTCGAGCAGGTGCGCAGGCAGGAACTTGGTAATCGTAGCGCCAGGTGCGATGGCATTGATTGTGATATCGTCACAGATGAGAAGGGAGCGTAGAGAACGAACAATTCCGACAAGCTGGCGTGGCCGAAGACATCAGAACCTTGTCTACGCATCAGGCTACATATAAGGGTACTTACCGCCAACTTCACTGAGGTGTATACGGCCAGCGACTGCCATGGTACATATGCAGTGGCGCTCGTTGTAAGGACAATACTGCCTCCTGACTTCTGTTGTTTCATGGCAAACCAAGCTAACTTGATCGTATACAGCATTCCCGTAAGGTTGACGTCCATAATTGTAGAGGGAGGTTCTTGTAAATTGCCATCACCGTCAATTGTGTCGGTGAAATAATTCGTTGTTTCTCCAACTCCAGCGTTCGAGAAGACCAGATCAACGTGTCCAACAGCCTGGAAAGCGCTGCGTAATTCAGCCCATGATGTGACGTCGCATGTTCGGTAAGATAGATTGGAGTTTGAATCAGCGTCTTCTTTATCTAACGGGAAAGTATCAAAGATGTGGACTTGAGCACCCAAAGAGGAAAGGATCTTGGCCGTAGCAAGACCAATCCCTGAAGCTCCACCTAGTCATCTCATCAGAATTTATGAGGTTGAGGCCTCCTGAGGAGTCATAGAGCTTTCCACTGACCTGTTACAATAGCGTTCTTGCCTTCAAGGTTTGTCGTCAAACGCTCCGGAATTTTGATCGATGTCATCGTTGATATCCCAACCCTGTCCCACTGAATTGGTTCTGGCTAAGTTAAATAGAATTAAGTCCAGAACGTCGGGAAATTACCTCTTTGGTCCTCAAGTAGTAGGCATTCCGGCTCGCCCGATTAGGAACCTGCTCTTGCAATATTCATCTAGAAGTTGAATCAACTTGAATATTGGTCTTCGAAAGTCAATGTTGTCTTGACGTTAGAAGTGGAATTGATGAGCCTTATGTGACAACGGGTATAAGTCTACCCCTCTGGGCAAGGGATTGTTCAGTAACAAGATCACAAAATAGCGAGCATTGGAACCCTCTATAGAGGCTAAGGATTGCACGATATTGGATCAAACAGGTCCTTTCCGACATTTCTATCCACCACACCAACGACCTCTTTGTGGACAACATTTTTATCGCAATCTCATGTTCGCGAAGTGTATTGTTCAATTCAATACTTCTCCAGCTCTTTCTCTGTCCAGGTCCACAGGCGCCCGCCCAACTCTTTAGATGACGAATCCTTGGAAGGCTTACCAAGTACTCCAACCTTTTCGTAGAAGGCACCATCTGCAAGATTAGCCTTAGAAGTAGTCATAGCCCAGCAGGGAGTATATGCTCCTTCTTCCGCAGGTATAGACTGGCCCAAGGTAGCGAGGTAGACGAAGGCTCGGTTCAGCAAACTCCACTGCACACTCCAAAGATTGGTGAAGATAACGCCAGGATGGACCGACACGGCGGTAATGTTGGGATATCGTCGAGCTAACTCAGACGCATAGACGATATTGGCGAGCTTACTTTGCCCATATCGGACCCATCGTCCGGCGAACCAATAGTCCTGTGTAGTTTTGAGCTCGTCGAAACGGATGCCTCCAGAGGGCGTCCAACGGAAGCCGATAGAAGATTCGAATATGACACGAACATCTCCGGTCGTCTGAGCAGTGCTTTGTAGTGTGGGTAGAAGCAGTTTGATCATAAGAGCATGTGCCATCTGATTGATCCCGAACTGGTGTTCATAGCCATCTTTTGTCAAACTCGGGTCCGTTCCCATTACCCCCGCATTGCAGAGTAGAACATCAAGCCGCCGAGACTCGGAGAGGAATTGTCTGATAACATTTTCGACGGAGGAGAGAGATGTATGGTCGCATTCGAGGAAGATGAATTTCGAAGAAGGATTATTTGCAGCGCTCTGGGCTTGTGTGATAACGTTGGCTGCGGCTGTTGCGTTCCGACCAGTGAAGAATACGCGCGACGGTTGCTTCTGCGAGAGAGCTAAGATAGCTTCCTTCCCTAGCCCCGATGTGCCTGGTTTCATATCAATATCTGGTTTGCCATAGATGAGTCCTATTCAAGTATAGAGGTTCTCACCTCCTGTGATGAGAAAGACCTTGTCTTGAAGGTTCGGTATGTCTTTCGAAGGTTCAAATAGCTCGGTCTTCATTTTGTTCAACTGCTTGAAGCTGTCTTTGCTGGTACTGATACGAGCGAGGAAAACGGTGCCGGGCCAACCTTATTAAATGCTATGAAAGATCCCTCAGTTGGAAGGCTGATGCAGCTGTGAAACAAGGAGGGTGGGATGCTCATTCAGGCAGGTGCTCCGACCATTACAACAGTAGTCCGCAGCTAATAGTAGGGCATACATATGCAGCCTGCGACAGCAACCCATCACACTCCTGTTGGGCGTGTACGACATATAAGTACCCCCCCCGCAATCAAGCATCATGAATCTGGAGGGTGTGCCAGGAGAAGTAATCAAGGCAAACAAGGCAAAATCGGACATTTGGGTCAACCAATTGACGGTCACCGCGCCCCACCGCCATAATCCAGCCTCGTAAGGTTCCTTAATTCTCCGACGGGAAGGAGGGGAAAAGCGGTTGGAGCTATGTGCAAATGAGCCTCCTCTCCTTCGCACCATAGTGTTTTCCTGTCTTTCATTTTACAGAATCCCCATTACATAATATGTTCGGTACCCTGCACTATAATGCTCGCAGCAATGAAACGCAATTTGTGGAGAGATCTACTGGAGGGGCCGAATCAGGTGGCACCGCCATGTCTCATTTTGCTTGTGAAAGCTGCCGCACGAAAAAGGTTGAGCAGACCAGTTCAAAGTAATCATCTGTCGCTGACGAGAATATTCTGGCCTCTCGGCTCAAATGCGACGGCCAGAAAAGCGGGTGCTTTCGATGCAAGGCTTTCTCCACTCCTTGCTCATATACAAAGAACAGCGGCAAAAAGGAGGGCCAACGAAAGCACATCGTCCGCCGACGGGCGGAGAGCGGGGAAAGGACTTTCTCCCAAAATCATACCTCGCCTAATCAGCAAGATTCACTGGCCCGCGGGATTCGACCAGAAGAAGTCTACAAGAGCATTGGGGGAACGTACGGGGTGATGCATAATAATCAAATATTCCAGGACGAAGATGATCCAGCAGGTTTAGTCTCGAACCCGGACGGCTTTCGAGAGCTTGGGGGAGAGGACGAGCCATGGCTCTTTGACCGCTTCCTTTCTGAGTCGATCCCTAACCATATTCCACAACCTCAAGACGTCTCTGGCCCTGATCCCGGCCATTTAGACATTCATGACGGTGCTGATGAGAGTGTGACATCCCAATGCTCCCTTCTGCTACCTGTCCATTCAACTTCGAAGTATGAAAGCTGACTTTTCGTAGCGATCGGCGAAACAAACCCACATCAATTGCCTTCACCGGATCTAACATCTTCATCTCCCCAATTCTACCATAATATCCCCTCAACCAGCTCAAGTTCGGCGTTATCTCCTCGATGGCAGTTTGACAACGAAGATACAAGCACTCTTCTGACATCTACATCGGCCAAAGCGTCCGCAATCCCAACTCCCGAATTCGAAGTGCCCTCCCAGACCAGCATCCGAACACTTTGCAACTGCCCCCAAGCCATGACCACCCTTCTTGAGGATTCTGAAAGTATATCTGGTCGCATCTCAGTCCAAACTATGCACCTCACCCTCGCCCATATCAAAAGCGCCTTACAGCACTTCACTCGAGTCCTCGACTGCAACAGCTGCAGCAGTCGATCAGACCACATGATGCTTGCCACTGTCGTCATCAAGAAGCTCGTCTCGGTTCTACAGGATGTCGTTCGCGTGTACACCCAGCGACGAGGCTCGTCATCCGCCACCTTCGACCAACATCAGCGCAGCGACACCAACCACCATTACCATCATCATCAGAGCAGAGAGAATTGCTATAACCTGTTTATCGGCGATTACGCCATCGACTCGGAAGTGGAGTGGGCAGCTATAGTGAGAGCCCTCCTTGCCGTGCTTTCGAATCGCACCCTTATCATGCTAGAACGGATGAAAGAGCTGATGAGGTTAAACAAGTACGAGACACAAGCGCAGATGCTCTGGGGCGCAGAGCAAAGGGCAAGGAAGGTACTGGGAAGCATGCGAGATGCAGCATGGAATGGTGATGGGGGGTAGATGGTCAAGGTTTCAATAGACGGCGATTGTAGGAGAAGTGGCTAGGCCCGGACATATGGCCATGAAAGGGCTTCAGGTACATATGTCAGATCCCTCAATGTTCCAAGAATCGATCTTTCAAGATTTCCCCAGAGGATGGAGGATGCAGTCGAGAGAGGGATATATGGTGGTAGAGACACGTCTACAGACGAAGAGTAGGAGCTCCGATCATGGCCAACGAATCTTGCTTCAGATATTGGACAGTAGTATAGAAAATAGAAATGTATGATCTCACGCTTCTCAAAAAGCCTCTGCGGCCTCGTGCACCCCTTTGCAGAATGTAGCTCCTTAACGCACGGTTCCGCGTGCTCGAGGTCCTGAGGTGCAGCTTGATCGATCATTTCATAAGCCCCAGTTCCCGACAATGCGCTTGCGGTGTTTGTCTCCAAAGTAGGATACCCTAGGAATGATAGATAGCACTGGTACATCGATATTCTAGTTCTACCGGCACCCATTACAACAGGCTACGACGCTGCTGCGATGACATTAGAGCGCTCCACAGGAATACAGTCATAGTCCCAAGAGATACACATCAACGGGATACCAAAACATACCATCTATAAACACGATTAGCAGCATCGATCTAAGAACCCTATGGTACGGTATCTATCTATCGGTGCAACCGCCACGATAGATATGGAAAAAATCGGCGCTAGAATATGCTACTGAAAACAGAAGCCAGGAGCCGAGCATGCATGGGTGAGTGGTTGGGACTACAGCAGGCGCTGTGGAAAACCGTCTGCTGGCTTTAGTTAGTTACAGGGTAAAGATGGTTGTTATGGGATATTGGTTCCAGCAGAGGAGAATTATGTCGAAATGGTAGGTAGGAAGTGGGATACTTGGGTAGTTCATTCTAGGATTATGAGAGCATCTAGCCTATCGACATAAGTACCTTATCCTGAGAACTCCTCCTTAGCTTGGCGTAAGTTGTGATCCAGTTCTCACTCGGCAGGAGATGGACTTGGGAAGGTGGGATGCAGTAGCTGGAGGTTTATTGCATTCAAAGGGATCTTGGAATGATTGTAACGGAGCCCGAGATATTTCACAGAAGCGTGCTGAATTAATTCCCCTTTCTTCCCTCCATATAATCTAGCTCGAAAGAAGCCTCTGAGCATTCCATTCGAGATTCCACTACACTATCATGGAAAACAGACCCTATACCTACAAAGAAACATCGATCCAAAGAAAATCTCACAATTTCGTAATCAGTTTCCCAGCGCCCACAACGCTAGCGGCAAGAACGTGGACGATGACACCCAGCATCCAGAATACGACTTCAAAAATCCAATAGAGGAGTTTCAATACCGCCCGTGTGGCTTTCGGTAAACTCTCGTCGTCCGTTGCGAATATTTGCTTAGGCGGGTGATGCTTTGCACCAATTGCCACCTTGCCCATAGCTGACTGTGCAGGCAGCGATTGCATTTCTATATCCTGCTCGTACGCTGATGTCGAGTGTAGCGATCGTGCGGATTTGACACTCTTGGTGGAGCGAAAGGCGGAGAGGCGGGACGTGGATCGACGGCGTTGATTCCGCAGCGAAGTTTTGGAGTCTTTGTGTGCGAGCGTGGGTGGTGGTGGGAACATGGGTGTGCTTGGTGCGGATTGCAGGGCTTGTGTGGAAGGGGTTGCGCAGGAGCGATGGAGGTGCAGGAGTAAGGTTAGGAGGGTTGTCATTAGGGTGTCGAGGATGTAGAGGGAGGGGAGAGCGGTGATGGCGCTGGTATGCAGGGTGAGGGTTAGGTTTTGTAGTGAGAGCGTGAGGAGTGGTGTTTGGGTTTCTGGGGTGAAGATGATGATTTTGCTGGGGTTTGAAGGCGTAGGTGTTATTTCGATTGCGAGTGTTGTTGCGCTGTGGTCGAGTAGACTCGGGTGCATCAGACAGTATCTGTTGCTCGAGTCGTCCCAGAGGAGCATGCTAGCTTCTCGCTCTTGGGCTCGGGCAATAGCTTCATTTTGGAGGTCGGCGCTGGCTTTGCGGTCGAGTCTGTGAGCGACGGCGACGCTAGAGGACTGGTCAAGGGCCATCAGACCAGCTAGCTTTGGGAAGATGGAGGTAACTAAAGGTTCGATGGAGGTAGGGGTTGAGAGGAGGGAACTGCATGTTTGTATAGTAGGGGTGCGGTTCGAAGGGTGGATGCGTGAAGTAGAAAGGTTGGAGTGGGAGGCCTCCAGTGTGTAGACTGGGTCTGAGGTCGAGGAATTGAAAGTAATGATCTCGCGGCCAAAAGCGAGGTCGTCACTGTGTTTTGAATTAGCTACGATCCAAGCTGGGAGCGAAGACTGGTTTACCAGCTCAGCTCTAAGAAATATGCCTCTGCTGCCTCCTCGCTGGCTGCTTGCCCATTGGCGATATTCCAAATTTCAACCAGATCCTCAGGTTTCGAATAAGTAGCTTGCTGTTCCAATTTCTCCACTACTCGCAGAGGTGACTCTTTGGCCTCTGCAGTACCGGGTCTCTGGCTATCCAAACTCCCTATCGCTGGATCCAGGCTCCTCCTTGCCATCTGTTGTCGGTATGGATTGTTCGAAGATCGATTGATTGATGATCCTGCTGCGGCCATAGCACTTGCCAGCCCTGGGACAGCCTCCATATCTGGGTAATAGCTCTGACGGGCAAGTGGACGATTGGGGTTGTATTGTGGGAACATCGACCGCATCACTGGTGTTTCTGACTTAGGTGATGCAATGCTGCTATCCTCAATGAGTGTCGGTGTAGGTGCGCTCGAGCGTGGCAGAGGTACGTCTGCGGCGGATGGAGCGCGCTGCTGTATCGGAGATGGAGACAACGGACTCGGTGGTGTGGTTGGTCTTTGCTCCTGTACTATATGCGCTCTAGGAGGTATTGCGAGGGGTGGTGGCTGTGGTCTGTGCAAAGCCGCACGTGGAGTTGTTACTTGTGGCTCGACGACTGTGCGTACGGATTGAGACGTCGAGGGTCTCTTTTCATTGATTTGTATGAGGATCCCATTGCTTTTCCCGGAAGGCGCCAGCATCTCGAATTCTGGCAAGCCTGATGGTGGTTTGGTAGTATACCGCGTGCTGCCCTTGCGGGCTGGGGCTTTCTTTCTTAACGAGGACATGTTAGGAAACATCTGTAGCGCTCTCTCGGATGCCATTGCTCTTGATTAGAAGAGTGTCAGGGCGAGAGAAGAATGTAAGGTCGCACGCTGGCTATGGCGGAATGAAAGATAGAGTGTAGCACAAGCAACTCAACGCTGCAGGAAAGGAGACCTGGAAGAGAGGAATAGCAACGCTTCGGCTGACACGAACACTTTGCAGCGCAGAGGGACAAAAGTAAAGTGATCGAAGGAGAACCTTCAGACATCCATGGACTTTTACCCTGCATGTCTGCTCGGCCGTCCATTGACCTACTACTGCTATCATCATCCCGCCGTGTGAAGAAAGGATTCCGATCACAGCGCGTAGAGCTCTCACCATAAGCCATAATGCTGTTTTTATCTGTAGTAGGCCTATAACGGCGGCTCACCAGTCGTGATGTCGGTACTGATTCGACTAAAGCGAGCTAATGCACGTTCCGAGGGCGCGTATTTTGGGGTGGAGGATGGTCATGCATTTGATTGGTGGGAGTGACAACAGGGGTGATCTGTGCTGGTTCACGATAATGCTTGAAGATACTTTACTGAACTGAATATTCAACAGGACTCTGTCTTAACATCACGATTGCTCTGGGCTGAAAGGCCTATAATAACGCTGCACTTGTGATTGGTTACACAGTTCCCCAAGAGCAATTGATATTGGTATTTGATGGGAGACGGAAATGGAAATTATCCTGTTGACCGAATTCTTATCTTATCAATTTGCCATGCCATTCAAGCGTTGGCGACATGTAACGATTGCATACATATCAATGTTAGAAATGTATACCTTGATTTTAATAATTTGCAATGTATGTTTGAAGGGCCGCAGTCATGACACACAAATGAGATACAATATACTTTCATGGTTTCCAGCTTAATCAACCTTGATTTTCCCTAACAAGAAGCACACATTTATTATCCATCAAAAATATGATTCAGCGAGTGGACGAGGTCCCATCTGCAGATGGTAAACCCTCCTCATCACCTGGCTCCTTGTACCCGCCAGCAGGCTTTGCACCCCTGGTGCGTCCCCCAATAATGTTGCTCTGGTCGATGGCATCGGAGTCATCCTTGGCTGCACAAATGTCAGTATTACAGCGATATAGCGAATATAATAGGCGGGCAATGGCTGATGATGAAGAAGGTTGTGCATACCCAAAGTCTCATCAGAATCAGCTGTGGCAGGGTCAATAGGATCCGCTACCGGTGCAGTGTCACTCTGGACGGGGATCTGATATTGCCCGGTTCTGCTCTTGTAGTCGTTGTCCACAGGGTCGCCAGCTGGCACCTCACCGCCGGCCACATCGTTCTTTTGCTCGTACTGATCGTCGGCTGAAGACATATTGATAGGGTGGGTAGAGTTTGAGGGTTCTGGCGTTGGTGATACTGTTGCTTAATGGTTGCAGTGTGGTTTGGATGTTGTGGACAAATGCCCAAAAATGGAGAATGAGTATGATATGTACTCCCTCTTCATCCACATCAACGTCTGACGACGCATCAAGTTCACTGACCTGGAAGATTATCATGACATCACGATCTTGATACACAAAGCGATGATCCAAAGCCAATCTGTAGGAAGCGAGGAAGCCCAGGCCCAAGCTTGGTGCAGCTATCGTCAATGGCGTCGCTCCCCTGCGCCAAACCATCGGCTTCGTAGGCTGTCATCGTGACTTTGGGGTCTGAGCATCGTGAATCATTGGGTACTTGTTCTTAGCTTGATGTGGTGCTGTCATGGCTGCATGGGAGGTGGGGAGCCAGCCACACTCCAACCATTGGCATCATCTCTCGGAAGGTCAGGTCTGTTCGGCATGGGATTTGGTGGATGGGGAAAGTTCCGAATTGAGTAAATGGTTGAGAATTGACTTCTCGCGAATCTGCTTCCCGCACTCTAGCGTTGGTGATCAAGACGTCAACACTTTATTTACCCCTGACACTGCTCGTCTTGCAGCATCATACCTTTCTTTGACTGGTTGGAAGAGCCTCCAAGGACCATTAATCCTAGCTTTAATATAAACGATAGTCGAAATGATTGGTGAGCTCCATCGAAGCATGTCAAGCCGTGATCTGGTTGTAATTTCTACGTCCCGAGTCCTCGAAACCAGGTATCGCTCTCATTCGAGGAACATTCTGTACGACCCGAAAACATGTCTTTCACCTGTATCTTCTTATGTAACCCCCTGGCCATGATCCACTCTCAGTCGAGAGCTTAATCAATTCCATGAACGTGACCATCTATCTCAATCCCTCTTATTTGCACCCACTTTATCGACTTATCCTCCCACTAGCTGACCTCTTTGGCTGACCTCCACCTATGACAGCTGCCAATACTACTGGCCACCTTCATAGCTGCCATGAACTCCTTTTCCTTCAAGTATGTATTAGGATCCATCGCTTTGGTTTTCGGAAACTGGGAGACTTTGCGTCCACACTCGGGGCAGCCGTTGCCCGTCAAGCTTGAATATGGATGTCCATTGCAACAATGCGCGAGATTGCCAACTCTATAAGGTGGCATTCTCCACCAGACGTTGCGTGCGCCTTCGGTGTACATGTTTGTTTTGTACCGGGTCCCCTTGACAACTGCTTTCACGGTCTTGTACGAATCGAACAGCTGCCCTGCCGTATCCGGATAGGTCTGGCATAGGTCAAAGATTCTCTCCAAACAGTCATCGACCTCGAGCACATGATTGGCTCCAGGGCCCCTCCAAATAATGTGGAAACAAACCTGCACCAAGCGAGCTTCGGCCTCCAGCCGGCTCAGATTTTTGGATCCGCACTCGGTGATAACAGGTTGCAACCTCAACAAGCGTTCCTTTGCTTCCAGAGCCGTCGTATGTTGTATGAGGTCACCCATAATTGCAGAATGCTGAGATAACTTCGACCCATTTCCAAGCGAAGTCACCATCCTCAAGTTCTCCTCCAGAGCGATCAACCTAAGCCGAAAGAACAGTATATCAAGTCGAAGGCGGTAGGGATGGGTTACATCAATCTCATGAGTTGCTAGCGATTCCCCAAAAAGGGTCGAAAGACGATCTACACTGTTGTCAAAATCCTGCATGACACCATCTACATTCTATTAGTGTGGGTAAACTCGCTGAATTGGAGCGTTCATACCTCTGAATCCAACGATGTTGTCTTGAATTTCAATCAATGCATTTCCACGAGTGCTAACTAGCGCTTCGTTTGTCCTCCCAGAGAGAGGACTTGGCCGTAGTGTTTTGCTCCATGCGTCGAAAGTTCGGTCTAGCTCTACTTTCTTGGAGTACATCTGGTCCATGAATACATTCAATTTTCTGCCGAAATTGGCATATATCTGATCTATAGTAGCTTCGAGCGACGAGAGCTTGCTACAAAGCCGATATCGTGACAATTGCGTAAAATGTGTGCCACATGTTGGGCAGTACGTCTTGATTTTAGCTCGGTCTCGTGCAGATGCTGGACGAGCATTCAATATGCGACCAGTGCTGCTGAGGTCGTAAAGGATCGATAAACCAACGTGATTATCGAGGAAGTCCGCGTCGAAGAAGTGACCGCAAGGGAGAAACATCTGGAATTTCCTTGGCGGACGTCCGGAAGTACACTTAGAGCACGCCGTTCCACACCTTTCGCCACATAGACTTGAACAAATGTGCCCGCAAGACAGGAGCTTCGTACATGGCTGATCACACGGATTCCGATCACATGGCAAACAGCATAGAGTGTTGCATGCGTCAAGATGAGGGCAAGACCAGTCGCAGGGCCTCATACACAGGTCACACCTGGCGCTGCAGGGCTGTGAGCATCCACCGTGGCTACATCTCCTGTTGCAAGGCAGTTGGCACGGCGGGCAAGGACCGTTGTGGCAAGGCGCAGCGCAGCCATGACCGCACAATAACTCTTTCGAACATGCCATGACGCATTCCAGATGGTTTGAGTTGATGCTGCAGGTGAGGCAGCTTCCTCCGCAGCAATGTCCACATTCGAGACGGTAGTTGCACTTCTCCGGGCACTCTAGATGCTGGTCTCCAGCAAAGCATCGTCGCTCGACCCAATGACCGCAAGCAAGCTGAGTTGTGTCTAGTAACGCATTACACGGCGTTACATCATGTGTTTCTATTGTTGAACATATTCGTGTTGCCTCGTGTCCGCACGGCAAGCTGAACGTCTGTAGCGGAAAGGTACAGTCCCCGCATTGCTCACTGCAGAGCCTCGTACATGGATGACCACAGGCGTTGTGGATCCTTTGGCATGGCTTATCGCAACCGGCACGATCGTGCAATGATGGCGCATGACATGTCATGCTGCAAGTATGGCCGCATGGATATTCATGACCACATGGAATCTGACACTCGGGGATATGTCGCCATTGCTCTGGAGAATGGACGGAATAAGTCCGGTCTGGGTGCCGGGGGCAGCACGTAGAGAACGCGGGTCCAATTCTCCCTTCAGCGGCTAGAACGTCCACGATTTGATGCCACATTTCCGCTCCCCTCATCAAGGAAGCATCGCCGACAATGTAGAAGCCGTTCCTCGCCCTACTGCAGCCGACGTTGATTCGATTTGGCGTTCTCAAGAACCCCAATCGCCCTTCTGCATTGCTTCGTACCGTACTAAGGATGATGACCCTTGACTCTTCCCCTTGAAAATTGTCGATTGTTGCTAGTTTGAGCATGCTTGCGATGTGAACATCGGCCTTAGTTCCTGATATGAGCTCTTCTGGATCCAAGAGACCTTCATCAATGAGTGTTGTTTGATCCTTCTCGCTCAGCCACAGCGAGCACATCCCTCTGAAGCGTTCCCTGAAAGCAGCAAGCTGCCCGTTGTATGGTGTCAGGATGGTAATGTCCTTGAAGTCATATTCATTACTCTTCACCAAGTGTTCGACCAGCCCTGCCACCATTTCAACCTCGAAGACGTTTGAGAATGATTTGGCCGCTGGGGATCGTGGATCTGGAGTACTTTCCGGCATTCTGTGATCCAGCCACCAGACCCGATCTGCCATGACGGGAACAGGGGCCCGGTCGAAGGTAGATTCGTGATCTTCCAGATACGGATATAGGGTTGCACGCATGATATTCGCTATCTCTGGGTGCATTCGGCGCTGAATGGTTAGTTTGGATGAAGCTATGGGACGCTTTCCAGCGGATGACGGAAGCATCAATCGCTCCATCAGCGATTCGTCCAGGCGATAGGAAGCCCCGATCTCAGTTTCCAACGAAAGCACAGGTTCGTTCACCTGGGGTCTGAGCTGGAGAATCAGCGCCTTGCAAAGTAGAGTCATATGCTTAGCCTACCTCAATTGCAACGGATCTCCTATGAATATCGCATGCTCCACTGACGGGAATAGGGTGCATAATGTCTCGGCTTCCATGACCTCGCCAGCTTCTTCGCACAAGACAACTTGTAGCCCCAGCTCCTCTAATGTAGGCCAGTGCATGGCACAAGCAGTGGTAGTTAATCCGATGACGTCTTCTGGAGGCAAGTCAGTGGGAGTTTAGAAGAAGTCACTGCAAAACTTACGCTGAGAAAGACACCTTGCATCGATAGCTTGAATGATCTCGGACCTCGCCCGAACAGCTGCTTGATGTCGGCAGTGGATCTCAACAGTTCGGTCCAGAATTGTTTGAGAATCTATCTCTTCTTGCCATTTCTCGAGAAGGGCTTGCCTCTCTCCCAAATTCATCCTCCACACATCAGCTTCAGACGTGGTGTTTGACTGAACTGCGGCATTTGCGTTCCAATAGATGTTGTCAAGTACTCTAGATCTTGTTTGGAAGTCATGGTCTTTAGCGTCATCTTGAAATTCATTTGTGCTCCGAAGAAGGGCGCTGAAATGTGCTAAGAGCCGATTGATGTCGTGAATGTCACCTCCTTTACACCAGAAATCATATGCAAAACCTCCAGCTTTACGAGCTAGGCGGATGTCCGAGATCCTCGATTCTTCGACCTGCTGGAGGGCGGTGAAGCTTTGCAAGGTCCCTGGATACCTGGATTGGAGAAGGTCTCGTACCGCTGGCCAGCTCAGGGACTCTGCATTGATAGACTCACACCAACTAGTGCCCTCAGTCGTTAAGCCTATATAATTTCAGAGTCAGCCGAATAAGCAACGACTCAGTCTCTTGATCCTGACCTTCGATCTGGGCTCGACTCGAACTCAGACTTGTTTTTTCGAGCGTAGTTCTCTTCATTGCGCGGGATATGGTGGAGATCTGAAATTGTTTGGTCCAAGTCTCCTTGCTGTTTCCACCCAAGCGAGCAAGCTTGGTCACGCCTGAATTTCGGAGATCTTCTAAGAAGCTGTCCAGCGCGTGGTTAGTTACGCACACAACCAATATAGGCTTGCTTCGGAGATCGTCGCGTGATGCTAGAAGAACCTTCGCGAGAGACATTCCAAGATGTCTACAGTCAATCAGTAGCTTTCTTTACACTTCAAAAATGTTACGAGGCTTACGATTTGCCCGTTCCCGGAGGACCTGCGGTGAATGCAAGATCGCGACAAAGATTCTCACACAGAGACTCCGCCTGACCGTAGTCCAATGTCGTCTCTTGGCAAAGGGTTTTGACGAAGCTGTTCTTTGAATCATCATTAGAGATAAGATCGCGAGGTCGCAGTCTCAAAGAGCTTCGGCCCATCGGATTGTTTCCTTCTCGTAGCCCATCCAGTTGGAACTCGAATCCTTCAGCAGCTGCGTACTTCGGTAGAAGCACTTCGGGATCCGTTCCCCCTACAGAGGGCGCGATTGTCGACATGAAAGGCATCTGCCAATCACTTTTGCATTGATTCTGCAGATTATTAAGTGTCCAGAAAAAGCCTGCGTACAAAGCGCTTGGTAGATCTACCAGAGCAAATTTCTCTTGGAAATGTCCCTGTGAGTTATACAGCATACGCCGTACACCATCGCAATTGGACCTATCCGCAAAGGACAAAATGACCGATGCTGAGAACGTTAGACATAAATCGTATGTTGCATCAGAATAGCTAACCTCGTAAATCATTACCTGTGCGTTTTCGCATTGCCTCAGTCGTCTGACGCTGCGAAACTTCCATGAAGGTGGTCGACAGTGTATTATTTGTATCAAGCCCAATGAGAACGACGAGCATCCCCTCCTCAAGCTGTTTCGAAGAGCCTAGTCGACTTCCTCGCAGAGCTTTGGGACATGCAAAGCTCAATCGTACCGTGACACCTTTCTGGTGGTTGAAAACCAACTCTTCGAATTTGACATCTCGAAACAGAGAGTACCTATTCCCCCGTGGAGTGACAAGACGATCGTCATAGTCAGTTAAGTACGGCTCAGTCAACGAGACGACCAATCGTTGACTTGCGTGATAGCATGAGTCGATAATAGACTCAACGTTCTCGTACCGCAGCTGTCGGAACTGTATATCCAGCAGTCTCGCTGCCCCTAGTGGCAAACGGTGGGTTACATGTTCGTCTTTCCTGGGCATGTATGGAACTCGCGCGCTAAGTATCTCATCCGTTGTCGGTAGAATCTTGATGTCTTGGATATCCACATAATCATTGTCATGCCTTGGACCATACTTGGAGAGGACTCCCGGCCCGTCATCATCAAAATGCTCCTTGCGTAACGGGTTTCGCGGATTGAGGGAGAGAAAATTTGGTGTTGATTGGATCCTTGGAAGTTGAAAGATATTGGTGGACGTTATGCAGATTTCGTGGCTTTTGTTGCATTGTTCACCACGCCGGCAGAACCCTTTGATATAGTCATCGCATAGGAAGTAGGGTGCTATGACCGGGAGACTGGAGGGTGGAAGCTCTGCAGCTTTGATCTTGGTATCATTCGACATGATGGAAGGATCAATAACGATGCGTCACGATGCTAGACGTTGCGAAAGTTGTACGTTGCTCGGGTTTGGCAAGAAAGTCTTGTGTGTAGGATGTACACCACCAGATCGACGCGGCAGCTGCAATTTGTGTAACGGTGGGGCTGAAGGTACTCTCACGCGGACAGATGCACACCGTTGGTGGTAATTTGAAGTAAAAGATTATTTGAACGTGAAGGGTTGACAGTAGCACGAAGCCCCCACTAGCGTGTTCCCTAGCGCTATTTCTTCACTTCGATATCAATGTGGGTCCGCCGTATCAAGTGAGTAATCTGTCAATCGGAATTCTCTTTCGGAGATAGATCATAAGACAGTATTAAGCAGTAAGTATGGCCATGCATGATCCGATTGGGGTCTGTACGGCTCATCCCTTCCCATGCAGAGGAAAACTACAGGCCCAGATGTTCTTGAAAGCTGGTTCTTGCATGTAGAGAGCAATGCATCAGTAGCCCGTGAAGGAACCAGAATTAGTGTGTCGTCTCCACATTAGTACAAAAAGTCTACGCTTGTCTGGAAAAGAGTAAGCATAATGAGAACGGGCTCGGGACCTTCTCGAGACTGTTGCTTGGAGCAATCAGGCTTGAATTCGACAGGGAAGGCACGTAGCGATCACAGATATCGTGTCGATATATCCATCGTTGCCGCTTAGGGAGGACGGTCTTTATGTAATCTGATTGAAACAATACCATGCCAACAATAGCTTCTTGAATGGTAGATGCTAGGATGTACTGCCCTTGAAATACGATCGGTCACACTAGCATTCGCTTTCTGCAACAGACACAAGAACCAGATGCCATACCTATGCATTGTTTTGGGAACCGTATTGGATGAGATTTAAGCGGAAAATGCAAGCCGACGAAGCGTCCTTCGTTCATAAGTGGTGACATAGGTCCCACTTCCATTGCATTCACATACAAGCAGTAAGCATTCGGGTCCATTTGTTTGTGGGCCTAGCTCAAGTTTGGAAGTTAGCAACACCGTCCTAGTACCACTCCGACGGGTAGATGTAGAAACACAAACCAAAGGGACATCTAAAACTTTTAAGGAGCAATCGGGCCACGGAATGAGTCCCAAGGCTTTTGCCTTCTTTAAGTGCAATATGTGCCACGACATAGCCTCCAGCTTCTCCAGGTGAAGCATTTCTGAAGATGGAGATATTGTAGCCACATTATGGTTGCAATGACGATAGTGATTGTAATGCACTGAGGATGTTGTGTCTGGTATTAACGTGAACGGGTGACTCTGCCATCGGTTCGCCTCGGCCTAATGGTTGTCAGCACAGCTCGATCCGCAGATAGAAGGAAGTAGGTTCGAGCAACGTACTTCTGTTCCTCGCCTGGATCCCTCGCTTGCTGTGTGGAAGTCTTCAACTACTTTGATGCTCTTAGAAGGGCTAGATGATGTACTTACGTGGGGCGTCTCCTTCTTTTCCTTAGCTGCGATAGCTTCTGTACCATTGATGGACTTCTTGATTGGCTTTTTGCTACCTTTCTTGGATGCCTTGGGTGCCAACTCCGTTGCTCTACCGTCATCTTGAGAAACATCCTTGGTCTCAATTTCTTCTCCATTCGTCTTGCCAGTAGCGTTCTGGTCATCTGCAGTAGGCTGAGTGGGCACATCATCGTCTTCGGCTTTGAGTTTGGTGGCGGCCTTACGTTTGTGTGCAGAGGTCGCCTCTTTGATTAGATTTGTTGAATGTGGTGCATCGGTATCTGCGCCGGTTTGCGCTTCGTCACTTTTGCTCTTCATGGCGGCTGCAACGTTACGCGGGGCTCTTTTCTTCTTCGCTGGGGGCGAAGCTGCTGAGTCGCTGGCGATATCCAGCGGGCGGGCCACATCAACATCTTCTTCCTTGATCTTCTTCACCGCCGCGCGATTTCGCGGAGCTCTTATCTTCTTTGCTGATGGCCGTGATGCTGTTTCTAATGCATCGCTAGGGGCATCAGACTCGGCGTCTTCGTACTTGATCTTCATAGCTGCCGCTGCTCTGCGTGGGGCTCTCGCCTTAACAACGGGAGGTTCAGACACGACCCCTTCGTGACCAGAGTCTGGGTCACCTTCCGCTTTTATCTTGGTCGATTTCTTCCGACCTTTTTTCGCCGGCGGAGCTTCATCAGCGGATCCACCATGATTTTCTTCCTTCTTGACCTTCCCCTGCTTGACAGCTGCTTTCCTCTTCTTTCGTGCAGGTCCGGTGTGCTCAGCAACTTCATCATCATTTGGGTCGTCCTTGACATGGCCGCGCTTCTTCGGGGCTATCTTGCTAGGACTGGGGCTCTGCGCGTCTTTGAGTGCCTATTGAGATCAACGTACTGCGGATTTGATCGTGTAAATTCGTCGATGTAGCATCATGGATACGCACCTCTTTCTTGGCTGTTTTAGATGCAGGAGTACGATAGCCGTTCATACCGGCACGATTCATCTCGGCGTCCTTCGGAACATCAGCATTGTGCATCCCATTTCTAGACATGGCACCTCACTCCTCCCCAGTCTTCATCAGCAACATGACCTTCCTGCACGGCGATGCGGATCTTGTCCTGAAATTCCTCTGGAAGGTCCTCGAACCCATCAAGCTCGGTAGCGTCATCGTCGATAGATTTCTTGAGGTTCTCGATTTGTTTTGGAGTCACACATCCCCTTGAAGCCAATCAGCTTCCTAATAGATGAGATTAGACGTCCATAGCATCTACCAATGTTTCCATGACCAGCTCTGGAAGTCCGGACCTTCAACCCAGGCACCAAACCTCATCTGGCCCTTGGAGATCTTGATGCCCGCATTTTTGCACTCCGTATTCTTACAACCAGCACGATTGTTGGGAGACACCTCTATCCGGTAAACCATGGTCTTCGGAGATGAGGCCCGTCAATCGTCCAATCCAGATTATGGGATAATCTGATATAGTCTTTCAGATGACAGATATGGTATGCTTGCATTGACGTTAGACGGCCCAAGGGTGCCAAGATTTTCTAAGAGCTTGCCAAGGCCGGCGAATTGTCTTCCGGATGTGAAGGTTCTTCCGAGGCACATCAGATGCCTGGGTGCCTGACAACAATTCCATAGTTATACCTATTGGGACATCATGGAGTAATATCCATATACTACCGTTTCATGCTTCATCGTCTTTTTTGTCCGGATCTCTGCAGTGAGACTGGTATCCGGCAACATGAAGTATCCTGCGCGTTTCTTCAGTTTTCTGGGAAGCTCGAGCAAGGTCACGGACGGCGATGCCCTCGACCACTATTCTAAAACTCGTCCAGGGCATTATTACATCTAGTCTTTCCAGTCATGCTACGCCTATCGTGATTTTACTCACATCAGCAAATATAAGAAGGTTCTGCCATAGCTCGCCACCATCCGAAAAAAAGGCGCTCAGACATGGTCGACGGGAAGCCTCAAGCACCGCAGTAAGAACTCGGCATGAAAGGCATGTTGATGGCTTCGTGTATGGGGCTTCTGGTCTACCAATCGAGCTGGAAGCAGCAATTCCTGCGAAGCGCCGGCAAGATGGCCCTGCATGGGTCACCCTCATTGATTCTTACCTGCCCTTGAGTCTACGCGATGGAGTTCATAGCTTGCTGAAGGGACAATCAAATGTCAAGCCTCTTCAGCCAATCAAAACCTTGCCGCTGCTACTGTCCAGAGCAAGGCAAACTTCGAACATCGATCTTCTGAGCTATCTTGGGGTATACCAGGGAAGATGGGAGGCGGTAATGTGGCTAGTCAAGGCTATGGTAGAGCATTCTGCAGACCGTACAGAAGTGGACGAGCAGTCGAAGCAGCTCTTGAGCCTATCGTGGCCAAGCGATCAACAGAGTCTTGATATGGTCACTGAAGAGCCTCTTATAGTTCAACTGCCCCGTAATACAGACTCGTCGCTCAAATATCCTGGTGGTCGCTCGAACTCGGAGGTGATGCCAGAGGAGGTGCTTCAGGTTGAACCCTTGCAGGCTTCTAAGCTTTCACTCGACTACCTGACAGACAGACGAGAAGGCAATAGTGCTGAGACCGCAATGTTGCTAGGACGTCAGAGCCTTGGCCAGGTTTGGCAGAGTTTAGGTACCATGATTTTACAGGCTGCAGATCGCTCCCCGGACGATCCCAACTATACCATCATAATGACCCAAGTCTTCCGTATTCTTGGACTCATGCATCGCATAAATGCTTTCCCAGACACGATCTACAATTATACTCCAGCTACAGACCCCACTGTTCTCGAAAGACCACCCACTCTACACCTGCTTTCAAGACGAATCATGAGCACACTGTCAGACATCGAATTCAGTCTCCACTGGGAAGAGGAAATCTTGAAATACCACCATTTGGGCTATGAACTGTCTAAGACGAGTGTGCCACCAAGAGTACGGGAATTCGGCCCCGAGCTTTGGATGGACCTTATTCTTTGGGCTTGCGTTGAAGGAGGATGGATTATCGAAGGCGCATGGTTAGTCAAAGAAATGAATAGAAGGCAAGGAAGCCGTAACCAGTGTTGGTCGGCCATCAGCTGGCCAGAAATCTGTGCAACGAAGGCACCACAGCTTGACTGGACGTCCATCATGAAATTAGAGATTGATAAGACGCGCTTGAACCAGGTGGGTGGAATAGGTATAGCGACCGGTACGAATTCCACTGTGGACATGGGCACTCGCACTGTCAGTCGCGAAGTCATCCTAGCCATCATGGATGGCTTGCTCAATGTCGCACACTCCCGCCGGGGCATCCACGGTACAAGCGCTTCCGAAGTGCTGCAGAATATCACTGCCTGCAAAAGTTTGCTAGAATGTGATCATCCAGATCTGAAAGAGAATATCCTAAGTTCTACCATCTTACGGCTGATAGAAAGTACTGGAGTCGACTCAAGAGATTCGCCTGGCACCCTTCAGCGGATTATAGACCTCAGACGTATGACAGCCAAGAACGGGAAGATCTTTGATGCCACATGCATGGCCCAGGGCTCAGAAATCGACGATACTGCCGCCATGCTAGGCTTACTTCATGGTATTCTGTACGGCTTTGCACGTGGTGGGAACTTGCAAGGTAGTCTTGCAACGTTCAAAAAGATACAAGACATTGTTGACGCGAGTCACGGAGCACGCATACAGACCTTCGCTGACGAACTCGCGAGCTGCGGAGCAGATAGCTGTGATGATCTCATTCAGCCCGGGATCGAGCGCAAGAACGAGATTAAAGTCCCACCACTCTCGCCCCCGATTCCAGTGAGTGTCTTGATTGCTTTTGTGGACGTTATCACAGACAGCAAATTCTACGACATCGGAAAGTGGCTTATACATAACGACGACGTTGACGGAGGCGTCATTGGCCCAGAGCTTTACGCTGATCGCAATTTACAGCCAGCGTTGATTCGCTTTGCAACGGCAATAGCCGATGACAATCTTATGACTAGAGTGCTTGAGAAAGCAGAGTCTCCGCTCTCAGAAACTGTCCTCCACGCTCTTCTCCATTTTCAAGCTGTACTGGGCAAATGGTCTAAAGTCAAGGATATATTACAATACTTCCAAAAGACGGTGGGGGTTTCGTGGAAAGCCAGTGATGCTATGGCCATCGCAAGTACTATCTTACAGATGGAGCAAAACCTTCCCGATACCAACCCAATGGAGAGCATCTTACAGGCACAGAGCCTTCTTTCCGATCTGATTGGTGGTAGATATAATTCGCTGCAGGACCCTTCCGAACTACCGGATCTTTCAGAAGCGAAAATGGCGAATCAGCTAGGAAGGATCTTCAGAACGCTGCCTGATAACTTGAGGAAGGCTGTCACGGATACAATCATAAGGACTAATCGAGCCCATACTAGCATCACCGTTACCCCTAATGCATTCAATATCTTACTAGCGAGTATGGTAGAATGCTATGGGCCGTTGGCCGGCAAAGCATTGTGGGAACGATGGTGTCGTGAGCCGACTGAGATCGCTCCTAAAAGCAGTCCAACACTGAGCTATATGGATGGACATACTCGTCTGCTCGCACTCGCACTCGAAGAAGATTTGGAGGAAGAAAGAGTTGTGACGCCGACACTTTACATGCTTCGAAATATCGTTAGACCACTGCTGAGAATCAGGCAGCGTCAAGTGTCAACGGATGGTAACGAAGCTGATGCGTATGCCCCAGGTCCTACTCCTAACCGCCAGAAAACCGAAGGAGAGCTCAAGCCTAGTCCGATATTAAAGCCTTCGGAGGCCGTGAAAAGACCGTTGACTGATCAAGAACAGGATGTCCTGGAGTGGGGCATCAGCATGTATAGAAAGTTTGGATTAACAGACGAGGCGATTAATCGCGAGATACCCGGTGCAGTCCCTTTTCGACCGCGAGGACAGTCTCCATCACCAGTTGTGGATTGTTGAAATCTGAAACCTCATTATTGTTACGACAGTGGTAGAATGTAGTTTATGCATGACTCTTGCAAATACTTCGCCAGACGAATTCTCACCGAGTCGAACTATGCTATGCGTCAACTTGTATCCTACCATACTTATTGATTGATAATTTGATCGTATCTATTCTCCTAATGAATTCCTCATAATTTGAAGATATATCTGTAGCGCTAATCCGATCTTGGAAAGGAGGTTTTCATACTACTAGTGCAGGACGCTAGCTCCTGCAAGCGGGATCTCGTGAACTTGACTTTCTGGGCGAACAGATTTTACTTGATTGCACAAAGCCTCATCGACAACAAACTTACCAACAGCCGACAGATTAGCTAATATTACATACCAGCATCACCATTAATGGGTTCATTCAGGACTACGCTCAACACTAGCTCGATCTTAAACCCTTTCTTTGATTCTAAGGCAGCCAAGGCGAAGCGCCTCAGCGCATTGCGGTCAAACACTATCATTATTGCAAGAGAAGGCACATCAGTGTTGTGGCTATTGACGGAGGGCCCGTCCTGATTGGGCGGGCGGTAATAGTGGTGTCTTGTCGGTCCGGCACAGATGTACGGAATCTCACAAATCTTGGGGTATCGGAGCCTAACTCTTGCTAAAGGCCTGTTAGGAAATTCAGTCCCATGTGATTGCATTCGGCTCTCCCGTTACGAAGTTGCAACACACTCCATTTTATGTACAGATTTGTGTTCTTGAACGATAATGTTTGTTGCCTTTGAGCCTACGGATAGGCACTTTTCGATCCATACCTTGGACGAAGAGTTTCCTCGTCTCTCTTCTAATATTACGCCTGAGCTTTCGAACAAGGAAGACGTAGCTGGTCTGAGCGACCATGAAGAAGCCATGCAATCTGGCGATGTGAGCGACATTGCAGACGGAGGATCTCCTCACACCAGCTCAAAGGTCCTTGCCAAATCTAGTCTCACTTCGGACAATGATAAAAAAACCCTCAGCGGTCATGGTACTCCTCCGATTGCTATCATCTTGACACCATCTGCAATGAGGAGCCGAAGCTGGACTCGAAGCGAGCGTGAAGATAATACGATGCCCGATCCCACGCCACGACCTCTACCAGAGCTTAGTAAGGTTTCGCGCAGAAAGAGGAGAGGGAATAAACAAGGGGGGGTAGCAGCTTTGAGCACAGTGCGAGGCTTCACGCCTGCTACGTCTGGCGACGAAGATTCGGATATTTCCAGGGGGAGCTTTCGTAGCAGGAGAGACTTGACTGTTCAGCGCTCTAGTAGCGTTGTCAGAAAGGATTTCAGTCTTGATCGCTCCACTCCGAGCATTGGTAGTCCCAGCGATATTCGATCGTCCTCCCCATCACCCGGTATCAGTGCTCTTACAAAGCAGCTCGAAGCTCTGGACCGTGATAGCTCCCCAAGATCATCTTTACTGAGACATCGGAGCAAACTAGCTTCCGAAGAACCTAGCAGTGCGAGTATGACCTCGGGGACTAGCGGGGACGAGGACGCTCAGGAGTTCACGAGTTACAAGATACCTCTGGAGCATGACTTCATCAGCCCGGATGTCTCCGAAAGGGAGAGACGGGACGTTAGGCAGGACCCGATGATGAACGGTGGTGTAGTTCGTAAAATGCAGGCTACTGACTTCGAGTCTCTTCGCTGCTTGGGAAAGGGTACCTATGGCACGGTCCATTTAGTAAAGCAAACCGGCACCGGCAAGTTGTACGCACAGAAGCACTTCCGCAAGGCATCCTTGACAGTTCACAAGCAGCTTGTGGAACAGACAAAGACTGAGCGGAGCATCTTAGAGAGCATCAACCGGCACCCATTCGTCGTGAAGCTGTACTACGCCTTCCAAGACCACGAAAAGCTGTACCTAATCCTTGAATATGCTCAAGGTGGAGAGCTTTTCGAGCGTATGCGGACCGAGCGCATGTTCCCCGAGGATACGGCTGCGTTTTATATGGCTGAGATGGTACTCGCTTTGGAACATCTGCATCACACTGTCGGGGTCGTTTATCGGGACCTTAAGCCCGAGAATTGTCTCCTAGATTCCGAGGGGCATCTTCTTCTCACCGATTTCGGGCTTAGTAAAGAAGCCATTGACGGGGAACATCGCTGCAGGTCAATGACCGGCACGGTGGAGTACATGGCGCCAGAGGTCATTCAGCAGCATAGCTACGGAACAGCGGTCGACTGGTGGTCGTTTGGCATTTTAGGCTTTGATCTGCTCACAGGGGCATCCCCCTTCCGCGCCAACAATGACATGAAGATTCGAGAAAGGATCTTAAAGTCTAAGCTCGTCATGCCCTACTTCCTTAGCCCAGACGCAAAGGATCTCCTGACTCGACTCCTTCGCAAGGAGCCAAAGAAGAGGCTAGGCGCTTCCATGCCTAAGGACATGCAGACCATCAAGAAGCACCGTTTCTTCCGAAAGATCAGCTGGGCAGCATTGGAGAAGCGCGACGTAGAGCCGCCTATCAAACCACTAATCACGGACCCAGAGCTAGCAGAGAATTTCTCCACCGACTTTACGGACCTTGCTATGTCTCCTCCTGTGTTACCGGCGCCTTTGCATTCGGGTGGTGTGAGAAGCGAGCACGATCCTTTCGGAGGTTTCAGCTTTGTGGGCAGCCAGAGCTTGCTGGAATCTGGGAATGGATTTTTCTGATCCACGACATTGCATTTACAGATATATGGATAGTGTCACGCCAACAGGCTTCATGCCAAAGTATCGCAGCCATAAGATCGAGCTTTGTACAGGTAGCATTGCGAACAATGTGGACAAGGTCCGAGAATTTCAGATGCAAAGAGCCTCGGGCATGACGGGCGAGAAAGCACAATTATTACTAGGATTGCACAAACCTGTTTCATTCGGCCGAGCAGGCTGCGCGACGTTGCTATCATTTTTGGTTATGGGTGGAGCGCACAACTTTGGAAAGGATGCGGAGTGCGAAGGCATCTTTTTGCGCTGTATCAGAAACTTTCAGGGCGTTCAATTTCGATCTGTTGGGTTTGGTGAGCCAGGTGCTCCTAAGTACAGGCATGGGGTATCTGCATAGAAAGAGGACTGGATATGGAATGTACATTTGGATATGCAATATTGCGTAATGGATACAACCTACAACATCACATGATGACTATCGCTATGTCGAAGACCTGATCAGGCCATGCGCCCCGACATTCGTTGGACAGCTATTGACTTCGAGGACTGGCGCTCTGGCAGTCCCTAGTTTTAACCTCGACGACACAAACTGATGTTGATACGGTGCTCACAGTACTCCGTACCTTAGTCAGCAGTACTGTTAGTCAGGGGCAAAAGGAGATAGCGCGCGGCTAGCATCCCTAGTTCTTCCGCTAGACTTCCCGTGGAGATCCTCCGAGGCTCCGTGTTGCCCGTTGGGGCCAGGCTTGCAGATCTGGGAATGATAGATCACTGACAACTTCTCCTACCAGTATGGCACATGCGGACGGGATATCGAAGTCAACGTTAAACCTAGAGTAGGTCTGGCTGACCGAGGCTGCTCAACAACAGATAGAATTACGACCCGCTCACAATCCTCCGAGTCCTCTCTGATCGGAGTCGCTTCCTCTTTCAGTCAGGACGAGCCGTCATCATCACCGCCATGTTTCACGTGGGAGCACAGCAGTGCAGCATCCAGTCTCTCGTTCCTTGCTCTTCCACTGTCATCCCGAAGCTTCCTTTGATATGAAACCTGACATCCCTGAATTACACTACAAAGGGTAGTAGGGCCCCACTGGCATTGATGCACTAGAGCAGCGTTTATCTGATAATCCATGTTCACATGCAGCATTGCGGATCTCCCACCTGCCAAGCAGCAGCTTCAGCGTCTACGAAAGCTTGCTGGACTCGGGTTATGTGCCGAGTCATTCTTTCCTAAGTAGCTTTGGGTGCGGTGTTTCCTCTCAGGGGAAATGCAGATGGCTGCGGGACGAGGTGTCGGTATGAGGTCGAGACTGTGATGACCCCATGCGAAGAGATGCCGCCTTGGATCTTGATCCATGTGAGTGTCGGTCGGCCGGCGGAGAGATTCGTAACCGAGGAAGGGCTCGGAGGGTAGGAGAGTTGCTGATAGGTGGATGACTTCTTTACTGGGTACACTCATGGTAAGAACCGCTATATATGTTTCATGCCCAGCTTCGTTGTCTATAGTCTCCTCATCGCACTGTCCAAGCATCCGCCTTCTGTTCTCACACTCCTTACCCACTGCAGCTCAGTCTCTGCAATTACCTTCTTTTCAGTATACAGACTTCAGCTTGCAGGCGTCTTGACATCGTCTCTTCCCCTAATCCGACAATCGTCTAATCAGTCAAGCGTTCCTTTTCATTGGAAAAACTTACCATCAAAATGCATCTCACCCACGTCGTCATCCTCGCCTGCTCAACCTTAGCCCAAGCGAAACCGTACCACTACCCCATACAGGGAGGTACGCATCGATCCTACAAGACCGGATGTGCCTCTACCTCCCTCGGTACAGCCTCGGGAAGTGCTGCATCAAACTATTCCTTGACCGCACTCTCATACTCCACGGAGCCAACATCGACAGTCGCATTCTCCTCCGCTGGCGAAGCCCCCACAGAACCTTCACCACCTAGCGAGGGAGGTGCCACAGCGAGCTCATCAGCCGTGACATCTGCCCTAGTCACGTCCTCCACTCCACCTCAATCGTCCGTCGAGCCATCCTCCACTCTAGCTGCAGCCCCCGTTCCGTCCTCAACAGCCACCACAGCCCCCATCAGTTCAGGAACGACATACACAGCAACCTTCACCCAGTACGTCTACTCCTCTCCCATTCCCAAACCTCCCCCTCGCCTACACAAACTTCTAACTAAGTATCCGTACAGATACGGCGCCGGCGACACCTTCGGCTCCCCAAACTGCAACACCGCCACCGCCGCCTGCGGCTGGTACAGCAACCCAGGCTACAACGCCGCCGCATCTCAGAACCTTTTCGGCGTCGGTCCAGGTGCCGGCGCAGGGCCCGGCTGCGGACTGTGTTTCCAATTAACGGCAAAGACCAATCCTTACGCCAACAATGTAGCCCTCATTGGTACGCAAAGCATTGTGGTCAAAGTCAACAATCTGTGCCCAGCTGTCGGTAACGAGCTGTGCTCGCAGAGCGACCTGACGAGCACGAACAAGCTTGGTGTGTATTTCCTGCAGTTATGGCTTTCATGATGAATAGATCTTACTGATACGTTTCCGATCCAGGTGGCGAAGTCAACTTCGACCTCTGCAAGGACGACGGTGCGGCAGCTGCGCTCTTCGGCTCCAGCGGTGTGGGTGCTGCTCTAGGTACCGCCACGCAGGTTTCTTGCGATACGTGGTCTGGGAGCAGCAATTTGACTTCGTAGACGCTTTGCCCCTCAAAATTGATACTCTCCTGATTGGTTTCGCAACTTTGGAGGCGATTGATGGCTGGCATGAAATCCATCTCTGCATAGCGTAGCATTGTATGGCATATCTTGTCTTTCTAATCACGAGCTAGAGGCTTGCGACATACATTCTATTCTATCCTACATAGCATTGCGATATCCATTGAGTGATGTGCCGCTTAGGAGGAGGTAAGACTCGAGGTCTGCCATACTTGTATCTACGATTCTTTTCTTTCTTGGGACGTTTATTGGATACACCTCTATTATTAAATGAGCTATCATTTCAAATCATATACCTTCTCCAATTTCCTCGATATTATATGTGAGACAATAAGTCAAGCTTGTATACCTAATAAAGTTACACGGAAAGATCATGGAAAGAGTGAGTTACTGTGGACGTTATCATGGTGTAAAGCAACCTATGTATCCGCACACGTCAACGCTTAACAAACTCTTATCCAACCCCTAACCACATATATACAACCCAACACCTTAAACCATCCTATTCCACCCCCTTTCTAAGTTGCAAACACTCACACATCCACAGCGCCAGAAGTGCCCAAGGTCATCCTCCCCACACCAACATCTCAAGCGGGATATGGCGTCGGGAGCAGTACGGTAAAGCATGAAAGGAACGAAAATAGTTCTATCGGGATGTTGCGATAGGAGCAGGGCTTTTGTACCTGTATTCTCCTCTCCTGCGAAAGCATGCACGTTGCAGAGCGAGTTGGAACGTTGTGTGTGTGTGTGTGTGTGTGAATTATTCTCAATGGATTGGGTTGGGTTGAATGGGATGGGATGTTATTCATAGCTGTTATGTGTTTGGAAAGTATGTATATTCCAAGTACTAGTTATACATTCACGCAACGACGCCTTCTCTCTTCAGACTTTCGATCTCGTTGTCATTCAGCTCTACCATGTCCTTGAGTATTTCGTCCGTGTGCTGTCCCAGAAGCGGCGGCGGCGTCCGGATGCTGGGTTCCGAGTATGAGTATTTTACGGGGGTGTTGACTAGTTTAATGGGACCGCAGGTGGGGTGCTCGATTTCTTGGACCATGTCGCGTGCTAGTACTGTGAGATCGCAATGTTAGTCCGAGTGTGTAAGCGAGGAGTATTGATACGTACCGTGCTCATGCTTTAGGGTCCCTTGGATGTCGTTGACGGCTGCGTAGGGCATGCCGCTTCCGTCTAGTAAATGTAGCCATTCCGCTGTGGTCTTTTTCGCTGTATCGGCCTCTATGAGTGCTTCTAATGTGACTCGATTCTTGACACGGACGCTGTTCGTCATGAATCTCTCGTCTTTCGACCATTCCGGCTTTCCGAGCTTGTCGCATAGGACACCAAACAGGCGGTCGTTGCCTCCACCGAGCAAGATATCCCCATCTGCAGTCTTGAAGCCTCGGTACGGGACGATGGAAGGATGAGCCGTGCCCCAGCGTCCGGAATCAGGTTGTCCGCTGATCAATGCCGAGCTCGCCATGTTGGCTAGGGTAGCTACTTGACAGTCACTGAGAGCCACATCGATGTGCTGACCCTTCCCCGTTCTTGCCCTTCCCAGCAGCGCTGCCATTATTGAGTTGCTGGTGTACAGGCCAGTAGTCAAATCAGTCACGGCTACTCCAACTTTCACTGGTGGACCGTCGCGGGAGCCTGTGATGTGCATCAATCCCATCTCTGCCTCCACCATGACATCGTAGCCTGCTCTCTTGCGGTACGGTCCAGTCTGGCCATAGCCGGTGATGCTTGCGTATATCAAAGACGGATTGAGTTGAGAGAGTGTCTTGTAATCCATCTTGTACTTCTGGAGTGTGTCTGGGAGGTAGTTTTCGACGAGAACATCACAGCCCTTGACGAGCTTATGGAGGATGGAGACACCGGAAGGGGACGCAAAGGATAGACCGAGGGACTTCTTGTTCCGATTCACCTATAATGCTCAGGTCAGCTGCGACCTCGATCAACATTCATATAGCGTACCGACAGAAAGTATGCGCTTTCTCCTGGGCTATCGGTCGTCTCTCCTTTGATATGCTGAGCATAAGGCGGACCCCATGCTCGAGTATCATCGCCTCGGGTAGGGTGCTCTATTTTGATGACCTCGGCTCTGAGTCAAGCCGGAATTAGCACCTTGCCATCTTTTCATTCAGAGCCAAATCATGGGTGCAGCATACTAGATGCCTGCCTACCCAAGATCCCCCAGTATCTGAGTACAATATGGCTTTGCTATTCTTAGCGACCGTTACCTGATCCGGCTCTTGGACTTACTCCTGCCAAAACTCGAGTCATGTCTAGGACTCGAATGCCTGCCAGCGGCAATGTTGGAGAGTGCGTGGTAGCCATCGCAAGTCCACGGTGACATGATGGACATACGAGCTTGACAAGACGCGGATAGATCTGTAGCGGCCTCGATAAATTCAGAATTGTTTTTGACGAAGCCATGATTCGAACGTATTCAACCGTTTTCGCTCGACCACTGTGAGAAAACAATGGAGATGATTCCCCGCAAACCTCGGCTGTTCGGAACGCGGAAGCACTCCGCGCCGAGATGACGGCTTCCACTACTGATTTCGCCTTCAAGATATCATCTGTACGTCCACATAGTCTGAGATCACATTTGAGCTATGTTCACCGGCATTGTCGAAGTGATAGGTAGTGAGTATATTACCCCTCATGCAGTCAGGATCTCCACCTTCTCTTCCTCAGCTAAAGTCGATCTAACCTAGCCAGCCGTCACCACCATCCAATCTCAAGATGATACCTCCTCGGGCGGCGGAGGCACCTCCCTCATCATCTCCGACTGTGAGGAGATTCTCACGGACGCACGTCTTGGTGACAGCATTTGCATAAATGGTACCTGCCTTACAGTCACCTCCTTCACGCCTACGGATTTCAAAGTGGGTGTATCACCGGAAACACTGCGACGAACCAATCTAGGCAAACTCAAGAAGAACTCGAAGGTGAATCTCGAGCGTGCAGTCTCAGCGACTACGCGCATGGGCGGGCATTTCGTTCAAGGACACGTCGACACCATCGCTACCATCCTCAGCGTAAAACCTGACGGCAATGCTCTGACGTTCCGTCTGCAGCCTCGGGAGAAGGAGGTACTACGCTATGTGGTAGAGAAGGGCTATGTGACGCTTGACGGGGCGAGTTTGACTGTCACCAAGGTGGATGATACAGAAGGGTGGTGGGAGATCATGCTGATCGCATATTCTCAAGAAAGGGTTGTGATGGCTGCGAAGACAAGTGGAGATGGTGTGAATGTGGAGGTGGATATGTTAGGGAAGTATGCGGAGAAAAGTGTCAGAGGTTATTTTGAAGGTCTAGAGAAGGAAGGCAGTAGTGGAGGAGGTATGCTTGAGAAGATGGTGAACAGAATTGTCGATGAGAAGATGAACAGGGGAACTCAATGATAGTGCTGGATCTCAAGGAGGCGGTCGTGGCACCTCCAGACCCTCACAGCTCTCAGCGGACTCTCTCGATACTGGGTGATGAGAGCAGACACTGCATCCGCCCGCATTACCTAACGATGTACAATGAATGGGGGTCACAGTAGAGGTCAACATGATTCTCAGGGTCTCAGGCTCGAACGTCAGACGTTCCACTTACTCGACTAGTACATTCGATTGCCTCTGTTTACCCGCAATCCCACACTACTGTGCTCTAGCTAAAGTTATTACGGACATGACCATAGAGCCCGGGTAAAATAGCCTTATCCCGTGGGTTCTAATCGAGGGGCTGCCTGCCAAGCCCGCCCCACCTCGAAGATGTTTGTTTCCTAAGGTAAGTACGCAATTGATCGTCAGTGCTACGAGAGGAACAGAATTGTGACACAGTCTTCGAGATGCGTTGGTCTCGAAGAGGTCGCATGAAATGCAGAGCTGGCATGCGTCCAATTGCCGGCTCACTGGCGAAGGCGGGCGAGCCTCACGCAGCCCCTCTCAGTAGCGCCAGGCAAGGGATCAACGGACCGACGTCGCTTGGTGCAGGTAGGCGGATAGATACTTTCATCGTCTCTCTCAAAATGGCAGCGGAGCACATGAGTCACTGAAAAGGGAGCAGAAGGCCCCTCAACAAGTAGTAATGTAATAGGTCTTGTAATCCTCATATCAGCGGCAAAATTTGAGTCATCTTGTTGTAACCACAGCTTGTAGGCGCACAGTTGTCAAGTTCTGGATCTAATATGGTAACAGAACGGAAAGTAGATGAGACGTTGAAATGACATAAAGTTGCAGAAAAGCTTTTCAGGCGGTGAACCTCATTCGGCCAATGAGACACTAGCGCAGAAATAAAATATGCCCAACTACATCTACTCCGCCGGCGTTCCCCCCTTCTTGCCTCTTCAATCCACTTTCCAGACAACGAAGTCGTACTACAGAACTCATACAAGAGCCAACACATATCACTATCCCATAATATCGTCGATCAAATATGCTCATGGCAATCGCTGTGCTGTAAATCCCTGCTGGAGGGCGTACGGGTGACGCCGTATGCCCTTCAGCATGGCCCAGTCCACCGAGTATTTCAATCGACCTTCGACGATATTATACTTCGATTGCTCTCAAGCAGCATGTTCTGAGCCATCGAAGCTCTACCACTCAAAAGTCAGGTCGCGCTCCTTGGTCCTTGAGACTGCAGGAGACTGGTGGTCTGCCTCATCACCCTCCGAAAAGCGACCTACAGCATATACACACGAGAATTCGCCCGAGGTATCCGACAACCCCGATTACCTTTCCTCTCTGTCGCACAGAGCATCCAACACTCGAGCCCGCTCTTTCGAGATATTCAATACCACTAGGAAGCAAACAGTGACCGTTCGCATACCAATACACATCACGACTTACATAGAAGCATACCCTACACAATGCCTCGAAAGGCCCCACGAAAGACTTATCCGTCCTCTGGCGCTGTGCCCAACCCTTTCGCAATCGACCACCATTCGAACCAACATCAATCTAATAATCAGCCGCCAGCAAATGGCTTCACAGCCAGCAAAGCGCTACGGAAGAACAGGAAGAGAACCCCTGTAGGAGGAAGCCAATCGAGAGGTACATCTAGTGGCGATGAAGCCGACAGAGACGATGGTTTTGCAGAAGAGGATGAAGATGAGGAGGACGATGAGAATGGCAATGCATTTGCCCCGTCTGGTCGCGCCAGTGAACGGCATAGGGATCAGGCGGGGCATACTGACGGGGAGCAATGCGATTCTGATGATGAAGTATACAATCGCGTTGACGATATTAGTGACTCTGACGCAGATGAGCCTGGCGTCGAGATGTTAGAAGAAAAAAGCATCATCGCTTCCGAGGAGATCAATTGCTCTAGCAGACCTGCGACGTTCTCTGGACCTGCGGGCGAGGCCTCCGATATCTGGGAAGGGTTTGACCTAGACGGGGGATTCTTCACATCGGACATCTCATTCTTTGACGAGCAAATAGGCCACATCGAACCAGGCTTACTTGACAGTGAGATCGAAAATCTCCAATCCACCGGTGTCTTTGACGATCTCGAACCATTACCATCACTGCCGCAATCACCTTCACCAATAAGGCGCCGAGTCCGTTTTGAGACGCCCAATTTCCTTCCTTCGGACAGTTCTGTCACAGGGGACGAAGACCTGAATGGCCTCTTCAATACAGCTCAAGTTCCGAGCATGGAAGCAGAACTAGATTTTGACTTCGAAGACCAAAATGTAGACAGTGAGAATGACGGCAGCGCAGTTGGGAGCTCCAGCGGATATGAAAGTGGGTGACTTGGCTTGAGATGATCTTCCTCGCTGACCTTACACTGTTTCAGCTGACTATGGCGATACTACTGACGAAGAGGATGTTCCTGCGTCTGCCACCACACGTCCACAATCACTCATCCGCCAGCCATCCCCCTCAGTGGACGCCAACTTCCAAGTATTGCCACTAGCAGGGCCATTGTCTGCTCCAAGTCCATTCAAGGTGCCCGCAACGCCTCCTCGTCAATTACGTGGCCCGCGCATGGGCTCTTTCAAGACTGATCCCACGAAGCCCTTCGCTATGATAGACTCCACTGGTGATAACATCTTGATCACTCCAGCCAGGCGTCCGCCCAGAGCAGATGGGACTTGTAGCCAGGTATCAAATATGAGAACAAACACTGCAAATGCGAGTCCAGTAATATCGCACCCGGCTCTAGCCACCCCGGTGAAAGACAACGACACTGACATGGACGACTTTTCGAATCAGGTGCCTGCAGATCCGATGCTTGCTCCTGGGTCAGAATCGATGGCCGATATTCTTCTTCCTTTCGGTCAAACAAGTCATACCCGGCAGTCTTCGCAAGCATCTGGGGACGTTTTCTACCCACTGGATCGCATGGGCGATGTCAACGCTGTTTATGCAGTTGATGATCAAGAAGATGACGATGACGACCACGAAGGTCTCTTAAACGTGGAGGACTTCATTGATTTCGGCGTCGACTCGTCGGACGATGACGCTGAAATGGATCTCAACACATCTCTACCCACACCCAACTCAACATCACCTACAGGAGTCCACGTACGCCCAAAGATATCGTCGCCCAACGATCCTGCCGCTTGCGATCTCATGGCGCACTTCGACAAAGGCATTGCTGGCGTTTTTCGTCAAGGCCAGGAGCAACACCAGCAGCGGTCAAGACGTTTTTCTGGTGGACTCTCGCTCTCTAAGCAAGCGTTCAGGAAGGGGAGGCTTGCACCGGCAAATTCGCCAACCAGCCCTCCAAAGAAACGAAAGAGCAGTGGCGGCTTTGCTCCTGCCGGACCGTTCGGACCAGCCACGAAGAAGAGACTAATAAGCCGTCGCTGACTGAAAAGATCCACCCCAAGGCAAATCTCAAATTGATCTGATGCCACCAGCTTGTGGGCTTAGCATCTACCGAGATGTCGACTGAATATAAAGCAAACTCAAGACACAACCAAGGCAGTGTTGGTTATGTTTCTACCGCAGGCCGGAACAATTACTTTACAATAATTCACAGGAACCACTGCTAGACAGGGAAAAGGGGAGGAACAATCTACCCTTCACGCCCTACGAAGTAACGAGCCATGAAGCTATGTTCAAATCGCTCAAATCATTGCTCAACAGGAACTAATGCCCGCGCATTGATGTACGAAGTTCATAATACGAGGTTCTACCATGATCCGGATCTCGACCGTTCGGATCTTTTCCGTTTCATTCGGAGTTTATTACGGGGGCGGTGTTCTGCGCTTTTGGGTTTTTCAAAGATACCCAACCCATACGAGATACCAAAAGTTGAAAACTTGTTCGGTTCTTTTCTTTTTCTTCCTTTTGTCTTTTCTTTTCTTTCCTTGACTTCCAATGGTCTACAGACTCTGGAGCTGCGGAGGGTCTTTGTCAGTGGCATGGGTGTGAGCCTGAGCCTGCCTGAGCTTGTATCTACCTAGTGTCCGTGGTCCTAGCTTAACTCTTCGGTGGTGATAATGCAGCTTGTTTGAACGTGTCATCGTGTCCAGTACACTATTTGTGTCAGTGCTTGCTCCATTGCTTAGGTCTCTCGTAGCGAGATTCCCCTCGACGACCTGAACCCCACTGAAGAAGTAAACTGTAGAAGGCATCGTACCGCCTTCGACTTCGTTCACAGACGCTGGCTAGACTGATTGATTTTTCACTGGTCAAGACTTATCGACGGCGAAAGCTTCCCCTCTGCTAATACATCGCTCCGAATTATCGCGGACGACGGGAACTCGATACGAGGTTTGCCATATGTTCTCACTCAAATTCTGCTTTAGTAGGCGATGCGAGCAAATTTATGCCTCTGGATATTGGATATTGGGCCATGAGATCACACACACGTAGGCTGCTAAATGCACATACATTAGAAAGTCATGTCTCATACGTCAAAGCACACGACGCTTGATCCGCTGGAGAGAAACAACGCTGTATATTCTCCACATCGCTGCTCGTATACTGCCGTAGAACCTCATTCCCATCCAAAACCTCCGCTACAAAAGCGGAACACCAAAATCCTTCACGCACCAACGCTAATAGCGACCCCACCCCCCTCAACCCCCATCCCCTCCCCACCAGCCCCCCAATTCATCCCCCCCGGCCCCTCCCAGCCCAGACCGCCTTTCCACGAATGGCTATACGTCAAGACATCCTCATCGATGAGAAGCCCCACATCGTCCTCTTCGGACGGCAGCACGAGTCCATTGCCCGCCTTCGGATACGGCAGGGGCTCCTGCTCGACGTAGATTTCGAAATACTCTTCTTCGTCGAGGGAGGACTGGATGGGGACGGGGAGCGGACGGGGTTCGATGATTGTGGGGATCGAGAGTGGGGGTTGTGGTGGTGGTGGTGGGGGGCGGTAGATGGGGAGGGAGGGGTGCAGGGTGCTGGCGTGGAGGAGGAGGGAGACGAGTTCGGGTTTTTCGAGGGTGTGTAGGTAGATGCGTTTTTCGGGGAGGGTCATGGTTTGTGGGGCGGGGATTTTGCCGGCGAGGTGACTGGCTTCTTCGCGGGCGGTGTGGCAGTCGGCGCAGATCCATTCTTTCTCTTCGAATTGGATGACGGAGGGGGTGATGGGGCGGTCGTGGCAGTGTTGGTGCCAGGGGGTGTTGCAGCCGTCGCAGAAGACGATCTGGTTCGAGGTTGGGGAGTGTCCGCGGCCGCAGTTTATGCAGACGGCGGCTTCGCCCGGTTTGCGGCGTTTGGGTTTGGGTTTTCTGGTGGTGGTGGTGGGAGGGGTGGCGGGTCTTGGGATGTGCGATGGGGATTTTTTGGTGGAGGATGCAGGGTGATGGTTGTCGATTATGATGGGGGAGAATGTTTTGGCTTGGGTGATGCGGCGGCCGGAGGATGTGTGGGCGAGGAGATTGAATTCTTCGGAGACGTCCGTGTCGTCTTTCTCATTCTCGTCGTCGTCGCCTCTCTTTCTCTTCCTTTTGATCGTGTTTCCTAGTAGACCGGCTGCACTGCCGCCAGCTCTACTGCCTCTCGGCCGCCCGCCACGATTCACAGTAGTGCTACCTCTGGGCCTTCCGCCACGATTGACACCCGTTTTCGCCGCACTAGTCCCTGCTCTACTGCCCCTTGGTCTACCTCCTCTATTTTTGCCTCTAGTAGGAGTCTCGGTTTTGACTCCAGCGGCAGCAGCTATCTCTGCCGTGACACCATCTGCGCCCTCTATCTTGACCTTAGGTCTCCTTCCGCCTCGCCCTCTCCGCCCGCCAGTTTTCACACCTCCTCTTGTGACCTTGGTCGTAGGTGTAGCTACTATATCCTCACTCGTGACCATCTGACCTAGCACTGACGCTCGTGCCGCCTCCCATTCCGGCGTCTGCTGTATCAATGCCGCATGCGAGGCTCCATCAATATCTGCAAGGGCGACTGGATTTGGAGGTTGAATGAGGGGAGGCGCATTGCTTGGTAGTATTGTTCGTATCAATTGGCTTTCCAACTGTGCAGTCGTATCGTTTCCGCGCGCAGCATCCGCGAGTGGGGAGTTGGGTTCTGGTGGTTGGGAATCGCGGTGGAAAGTCCGTTGTGGGGGTGGGTACATGGAATTAGAGAGACTGTGCGGTCGCCGCGACTTAGGAGACATGTTCCAGTCTGATTCTTCCGTCGTGGAACTCATCGAGGCCGCTGTGTTCTACCGTCAACATTATATAAAATGGAATGTATGTTTTGACGTTGCTCTTAGCGCAGGATGGACTAGGCTGCTTTGGGACGTTCTTGTAAGACTCTAGTTCAGCATCCTTGGGCCGTTCCATATAAAGAATGTGAGTAGGAGACAAGGCTAGGGGCGGCGAAGGAGGACTAACGCATAGAAAAGTCGATCTGATTAATCAAGCACGCAACATCCCGAATCTGAGAGACGACGAGAGTGATCAACACCGGTAAACCTTAACACGCAAGGCAACCTTTCTCGCCGGAGGATCGAGTATAATATATAATTTACATACACCCTCACGCAATAACCCTAAAGTCAGTGAAGCTCAAGTCTAGAGAGGCAAGGTTGTGCACCTAAAGTTTGATCGTATGCCCGATGCATGAGTGCTAGATTGCCATGAGATTTTAATAGCACAGTTTCTTATGAAAGCTGATTTTGCACTCACTACCAACAATGAAGACCGCCTTGACCCTTATTGTTGGTGCAGAAGCTCGCTCGTATCCATTATCGACTCAAACAACCCATTTTCCCACGATGATCATCCTGGATTCAACGCCAAAGACCAACAAAGGGTATCATCTGAACCATTACCAACTACCCTCATGTATGCCACCTTCTTTCGCTGGCGCCTCTGCCATCTCCGCATCCATTTCCTGATCCTCCCCTTCATCAGCTTCATCTTCCCCCATTCTCTCATCATTGGTGTCCCCATCAACTTCTTCAGATCGATCCACCGCCGCACTCAGCAGGTTCGGAAACATTGGTATCCTAGCTGTTACAGCTTCTGAAGGCTGAGCTGCCCCCTCGCCGGGGTGTACATCGACTTCACTGAGCTCGCTCTCATCGTCCGCACTATCATGCACACTGCCTGGTGCACTGCTTCCCGCATCGTTTGCCCCATCCGTGTGTATAACGACGGCCAATGTTGGGGCATCAGTTGGAGGTACGGCTCCTATTTCCAGCGATGGAGCTGGAGCTAGGGGCTTCAAGACCTTTGCAGGCACCGTAGGCGCCGGTTTCGCGGCGATGGCCTCTGCTTTCCGAACGATCTCTCTTGGTGTCACATATCGAGCTCCGCTCTTCTTCGGTTGTTCTCCGCCTAGCGCATCGGGTGGCGGTGTCTCAACGACTGTAGGGGTTGGATTGGTTAGTATATTGTCAACACGCATCCGGACCCGATTTTCCTCGGTAGCATGATTTTTGATGACGCCAGGGATGATATTGTCATATAAATGGGCATAGATGTCTCGAATAAGGTCTTCGAACATGTTGATAGGTTTGAGAAGATTGTTGTTGAGTTTCTTGAGCTCAATAGTTTCACGGAGGATATCGAGAAGGGGAGGGGCTGTTTGCTGAGAATGCACATAGGCTTCAAGGCGAGCCGCGTGGATCTGAAAAGTTTCGGGATCCATGCCTTGAAATACGAATTCGGAGTACCCGTCCGTGACACTGCAGTAGGGCTGGTGGTGTAGTAGCTAATGGCCAACATGTTAGCAACTCTAAAAATCCGATCTCGAGGAAACAGGTCAATGTACCTTCAGATATGCCCGGCATACTTCCTCCCATACTCCGACATGATCGACAAAGTCGCCAGCTCTCTTACGAATGCGTCGTGCTAATGCATCTAAATTACTTTTGTCATTGAGTTGATATAAGAGCCTGGTAAAGAACCTGACATATCGGCCAGTGTAGACAAAATGCCTTCCTGCTCGCTCATTGTCTGGCTTCCAAACTTGGATTGTCATCGACTTCGTAAATATTTGCTGACTGAGCTCGTTCTTCGCGCCCGAAGCAGCTCGCGGGTCGTTCGGATCGTCGTCATAGAAAATGTGTGCGGCCTACATTGAATTTTAGCTGGTGTCTTCTGACGCATCATGCGAACACTCACGCGCGCTACCATTCGATGATGCCAATTGGCTTTATCTGCAGACCTGAGGGTTTTCAGGGTTTGCATTATGTACCCGTTCCAATCTTCAGATCTTTGTTCCGTAGCTCTGCGAGCGTAAGGGGTTGCCTTCAGGATCCGACGACCTTCTTCGTCCTGTGTTTGTCAGTCAGCGAGTTGTTGAAAGTAATACGTTCAACAATTACCAAGATGCGCCTGGACCGAACAAGCTTATGCACGACCGAGACAAGCTTATAGTGAGGTTCGAGGATAGGGTCTTTATCCGGATGCTTGCTGTCACGTTTTTCCGGACAAGCTTCGATGGCCCGAACAAATGCATCGATGACAGGCCGATGACCAACACGTCTGGCGGCTCCAAGCACCTCATCGCTACAATTGTGCATTTTCCACAAGACCTTACCATAGGTGAAGAATATACTGAGGGGAGCGTAAGCGAGTGCGGTTGGAAAGGGCTGGGACACAACATACACCCAGTCCTTTGGTTTTTGCACAGCAGCCCGACGGAGAAGAATACTCGCGAGTTTCCAGGCCGGATATAACTGCATACCTCGGAACGGGGCATCCTGATACATGCCTGTGTTCCTGGAATTGTAATGCCGTTTGTAGTCGTCCAGGCTGAAAGCCCTCATGGAGAATGGTTCCCTGGTGGAGGAGTACACCCTTGTGCCGAAGTCTGCGCAGAGATCTGCCATCTTACTTGTATCCTCAAAGGATCCCTCAATGCACCTCGTCGCGACAGCAGTGGCCATAGAATAGCAATGGATAGCTTTCCGCTGCAGTTCAGCCAGGTCAACCATGTGATTTTCCAGCTTATCTGCAGTCCATGTAGCATCTTCCTCGATCAGCGCATCATATACTTGACCGAGCCTATACCAGGTCTCCCATCTGTCCGTATCAAATTCTAGATCGTGTCTTAGGAAAGTCCTCGCAATGTTAAGATCATCAGTCGAGCCTGCGCTAGAGCGCTTCACTGAACGAAATTTTGCTAGTGCAATCTGGCCCAGCAATGAGTACCAGCCCTTTGAGGCTATCTCTGAGCCTTCATCTAGCGCTAGGCTGCCGCAAAGACCACCGATACCCCTTAATGACTGATACAAGTCATATGGGTTGAGCGGTGATTTAAGATAATTGTTCACGAGTCTGTTGTTGAAGGTTCTAGTTGGTGAGTTGGTGAGTTTGGGAATCATTATTACTTGCTGCATTTTGTCCACGGTAAATTTGAGATCACTCTTCAGTAAGTCCCTGATGCTAAACCGGTTGACTTGAGTCATAACAAGATCCATAATCTCGAGAGCGGTGGCCCGGTCTAGAGTTTCAGGGAAGCACCCGTGGTCTTGCATCTCCGTGGCGTTCGAAGATGTCTTCACACCATAAAGGTCATATACCAATTGAGCCATATCAGTGTCCCAGTCATCTGTGAGCTTGAAGCTCTCAAGCTCCTTCTTCATCAGCTTGAGGAATGTTTTGTTCGCTAGGCTACAATAACACCGTAACCCCAGTGCTCGATGAACATTTTCCAAGTGGCTGATTAAGGATTGCTCTTGTGAAGCAAATATTTTCGGATTTTGTACCATTACCTCCTTCAAAATGATGTATTGCAACGTCCAAGTCTTGACTATCATGTCGCGGAATTTGTCAGTTGACTTGGCGAGACCCCTTGTAGCGTTTTGATTCATTTGAGCGGGAGGTGGCGTCTGCCCCACTCGTATCGTGTCCTCCCATAATGCAAAGATATGTAAGATCCTCTGCAAAGATGTCAAGGCTTCTAGAGAGACGCATATCTGATCACCATCTACACATTCGAAAGGATAGGACTTTGAAAGTGCAATGGACAAAAGTCGGGTGATGTGATCGTCAAGTCTATGTAGCCAACGAAGAAGACTATCACGTCGATTCTCCAAGGTAGTCTCGCTGTGCGATAGCGATCCCAGATGGTTGACGATAAGTACCATCATGCGTAGGTCACACGAAAGCACCTGAGGAGGGTAGGCAATAGCGCGGTAATTGTCCCGTAGTTTCTGCCAGAGCACTAGCTCGAGGGGCAAGCTTCCTTGTTCGAGAAACTGGAGTGCTTTCAGCAATTTAGAGTCTGGGTTGACCCCGAGAATTTTGTCAGATGCTCGACTCGATGGTGGGGTAAACAGGACATCAATATCTTTGGCGAGGTGACCTGGATCTTGCTCTATGATGGACTTGCGGTATTCAACGGAAAGGTCAAGCAGAGGCTCCAGGGTTTCGATGATGACGAGTGGATCCGTGCTCTGAGAGTTGAAGATCCCCATAAAGAAATCCATCGTTGTAAGCCTCGAAATTTCTTTTTCTGCAGCCCCGACCGATATTTCCGGCATGATTGCGTTATTCGGTAATTCAATAAGTAGAGGCTCGGCTGAGGGCCATTTGCTGTCGAAGTCCTTGAGTAACCGTATCAAGTCTTGATAGCATAGAATGGTATTGTCCTGGGATGAAGGCTCCAGCAAACTGTTGCATACGACTGTGGCCCACACAAATCGAATGTAGAGATCGTCCGAACTCCTGGACCACTCGCCGATCTGGTTACCTGGCCAGGACCATTGGTTCATCAACCTACTTGCGAGTGCAGCCCATCGGCAGAGACGGTCGCGTTGTAAGGTGCGAGTAGCTTCGTCGACCTTGCTACTCGGATTCGTGATACGTCCATATACGTCTAAATGCAGTTCGAAGATCGCTTGGACTAAAATTGTGTACTTCCGTTTAGCCTCGTCAGTGTCTGACGAAAGTAGCAACACATCTGAATGTAGGCGTAGTCGTTTAGTCTCTAAACTGTCAGAGCTGAGACCTTTCAAAGGTACTTGGCCATATGTGTGCTCTTTCATGTCTAGATCTTGCCGCTCCGCGCCATGGATCAGTCTGTTGACTTCGGAGTAGACTGCCTGATCTTGGAACACAAGCATCTGTACGACGCTTTCTTTAAGTGAGTCTGGCCATCGATGAGACTCGTACAGAGTCTGGGTCTCGTAACTGAAAGATCTCACGACAGGAGATCTCATTTGCAAGCGGTTTAGTAAGGGGAAGCTCAATAGCATGTCCAGCCATTGGTAGGCTAGCTGGTCAAGAGCGATCCACTCCTGCCGATCGATGAGATTACTGAAGCGGTCCAGGTCATAATCATCTGGGAGAACCTGCTTCTGCGATAATATCCGGCCTTCGTGATTTGAGTATTCTAGGAATGCGGAGAAACTTGGACTGCGACTACCGCCGCAACCACCAGCTGGGTCATTGGGGTCGTGACCGTTGAGAAAAGCCTTACTCCTACCGATGTCCCAACCATCAAGGGTCGATTTGAGATCCTGAGCTACCAGATCTAGAGGTACCCGGGGAACCTTCGTACCGTCACGTCCATCACTCAGGTTCTGGCTGGACACAATATCCCTGAGGGTACCCAAGGACGTTGATATTTGGGAGCCAAGCCGTGACTGGAATGTCCCGACCATATCGAATACGGACCCATCAGCGCGATGGTATATTTGGAGCTGCTGTTCGTACCACTTAGCCCAATCTTCTGCTGTTGAATCCTTCACGGAGTTTGGATCTAAGGACTCCCTGGCTTTGATCCGCTTACTTCTCAAGCGCCCTACATCATTTGAGTCGGGCAACTCAGCTGTATCAGATGAGCGTTTGCGAGTCGGCAATGATACTGATACATTCGATCCGGCTGTGGTCTGAGCAAGATCTGGCTGAGGTACAGTCCCATCGATTCTTACCGGGTGGCCGTTCTCCCGATCTCCAATGTCATCAGTCATCGTTGGGCTTTCGAGAGGGTTTCCAAACCTGCGTTGACTCGCATTCACAGTGGAGCCTTCAATTGGTTCTGCAAGCATCATCGTTGCTGTTGCTTCATCTGGCTTGATTGCAGTCTCCAGATCACCTTTACCTAGGTTGTCTACAAGTGCTGATTGAGGTGAGTTCGGCGCTAATGCTCCACTGGTGATAGTCTTCGATGGCGGCGCAGGTATAGTGTCTGCTCGACTTGGTGGTAGCACAAGAGTGTAATTGGCACCAGGATCCGATTCAATGACACCTTGAGCCTCCTGACTAAGTTGAAGCAGGATTGCTCTCCCACAGCTCGCCCAAGACCTGAACGGAACCTTAATAGCCTGGTCAGTCGGACGAGGTCGGAAACTTTCTTCGTAAAGGCCCGGCAATGGTACTGGTAGGTACGGACAAGGATCGATGTACTTAGTAAAAGAAGTCATGATATGTCTACACTTCTTCAGCATTGGCAAGAATTGAGACTGGAAAAGTTCATCGTTGAGAGATTGGAGTAAGGGTTTCAGTTGCTCGATTGCGAAGCCTTCTTCCAATCCTACTGGCTCGGTCAATGTGCTGACATCACCTCCATCGGTATCCAGAACAGCTTCCAGACAGAATCGCGCAATGCGCCGGCTCTCAAGAAAACCTCCGATTCTGGAGACGAGACGCCAAAGCTCGAGATCCGAATCATCCCTATCAAGTGCCTCCACAAGAAGCTTCAGACTTCTGGACGCAACATTGCTTGCTTCATTGCTAGGAATCAAGGGGACTCTGTCCCATATCTCGTTTTCGATGCGAGAAAGCTGGCTTCTCAGCCTTTCGAGTAGGAATTGGCCATGGTTCTTGTAGGCAAGATACAAAATCTGGGGAAGGGAGCTAGGGGATCCGTCTATACTAGTAGCAGGGAGGGCGAAGGATGGTGTCAAAACGTCTCCGATTTCGTCATCAGAGATATCGACGTCGTCGTAGCGCTCGATACGCTGGATTTCCGAGAGGGACTCCTCCCAGGTGAAAATCTCGGACTCGAAGAGCTCATTGTAAGCCTTTTCAGCCTCGTCGAAGAACTTCGGACCCTGGGAATGTAGCTTAAGAGCGTTCTGATACAGTTTTAGGGCTTCTTCAATCTACCAAGTAGTCAATATGCATATGATGCTAGACTTGATAAGTAGTTAATAATCCATAAAGCGCACTTACTTGAATCTCTTTACTATCATCGATTTCGTCCTCGCTCTCTTCCTCGGTCTCGACATTTAGTGGGACAAAAGTAGTCCAATATAAGTTAGCGATGTTGCATCCCATTACAATAGATCGTCCATACCATCGTAAGAAGATGCCCAGACGAACTTAATATTCCAATTCATGTATTCGAAGGTGTCGAATTTCTACACTTGCCTCTTCAGCGTCATATAAAACTGAACACTTGTGATTGAAGATTTCGAAGTCCAGAGGGCGTGGACAGCCTGCTAGACCGTTCCATATGTTCAGTTACGAGAAGATAGAGAAAGTGAGATATGTATCGCAATGAAGAAATCACAAAGTAACGCGATGAAGACCCCTGCAAGTGCCAAGCTTCTAGCTCCCGAAGGGCTAAACACGACAGCTCCGGCCAATAGAATGATTCTGAGACTCTGGCTTCAATCGCATGGCCAATATATGACCGGTCCTTGCAGAGCCGTTCAACCCTAACATAGAAGATATAGCCAGGAACAATTGCTACCCATCTGTATCATTTGAGCTCAATGGGTCTTGGGACCGCCACGCTTCTCTTTACACATTGAAGAGGCACAGAGGGACCGCTTTTGAGGGCGCGCAATGGTCGTGCCAGCAGTTCCCGAAATCGTCGAAGATGAAATCGAATCCGCCATCGAATGCCGCAATGAAGCGCTACAAACCATACGCGAACTCGGTCCCCCAGACTTGGTCCACCTGATCAAACAATTGAAGTCTGGGGGACGTCAGAGCGGAGTGTACCATCATGTCACAGGTGTAGATGCTTCGTCTTCCGCCAGCCTGGCGGCTTACGTCAATACTCTCGTCTATTCACCTACCGACAAGACCAATAAAGTCGTTTCGGGGCTCTACTGCTGCTACAATGCCTTCTCTCACCTGGATATGCGGGTGGAAGTCAAAATACCAGGCGGAGTGGAAAGTTACTGCATTGACGAGAGGGGAGATAAGCGTGTGGCCTCGGACGGGCTGTGGCTAGAGACATTTCTCTGTGCTGTGCTGAGAGCATATTCGTACGCAGACGATGGAAGTGGAGACAGCATAAAAAAGATCATCGGTGTGCGAAGGTTCGACCCCATTACAAGCACAGAAGTCGAGCATAGGTTCTTAGATGCTGCCGAAAGGCTGTTCTTTAAAGGTACGCTAAAAATTTGTAAGACGAGAAGCCTACTGATTCTGTAACAGGATCTCAGCTCGGTTCAGAACCCGAAGTTCAAGTCCCGAACGTCGTCTCGAATCACCTTACAACAGGCCTCCTCAACTACATACATACCACGGGAAGATATACTTCTGGAATCAACCTCTTTCAAAAGCTTCGGACCCGAGATGTCGAAGTTTCCTCACTCCTTGCTCGGATTCTGATCTCTGCGGATGAAGAGGTTCAAGCTGTCAACCTCCTCCACGATTCCATCTCTCAACTTCCGATGGACTACTCCTTACTCGACTGCCAGTCCACATTTTGCCAAAGGAAAGGGCGTCTGGATTGGGCTCTAGAGTGCGCGAAGCGTAGTGTGACCGCTGCACCTAGCGAATTTGGCACCTGGGCAAAGCTTGCAGAGATATATGTTGGCCTCGAGCAGTGGGATCTCGCACTATTAACGCTCAACTCGTGTCCAATGTTCACCTATCAGGACAAGGATGCGCCCAGGATGCCTGAACCAGCTCGGGTTCTCTTACCAGTGCTGCCGGAAAGCATGTTGGATGAAATAGACGAGTCGCAGCAGTCCTACGATGGTGACCTAGTACATTCATCGTTACGGAAGTTACATGCGGCAGGCTACAAGGGCACGTTCCATAAGGCGTACAGTCTATTGACCGAGATAACATCCAAGATTGGCTGGGATCAGCTGCTGAAGGTAAGAAGTCAAGTTTTCGTGATGGAAGAAGAGTACCGGAGCGAGAAGCAAACTGGTGGTGCTCATCAGCCCACCCCAAGCCAAAACGCGAGCACAATCGCTCTACACTCCCCGAGTCCGAAGGTCAATGGCGCGACGCCAGATGCGCCAGCATCAGACGGGACAGGGGAAGAGGATGAAGGTGAACGTGAAGAACGGTCCGAAACACCCGACACAACACGTACAAGGGCCACTGTAGAGAGCAACGGCACCACATTAGCCGGCGATGACTCAATAGAAAAGCCCAACCATACCATAACATCCGAAGAAGTAAAAGCCGGCAACGAAGAAGTAAGTCATAAAAAGCCCTCACCCCCTACCACTCCACTAATCTATTCGTTCGTCCAAAGCCCTCCCCCTCCGAAAACCAATACACCCAATTCCACAACAAGCGTCTCTGCGAGCGTTGGCTCGACAACCTCTTCATGGTCCTCTACGAAGACCTCCGCATCTACACCATCTGGCGCACCGACATGGCCCGCGCCAAATCTGAAGACGCGACCGGCGAATACCGCAAATCGGCCGAGGAGTGGGAGATCCTGGGCGAGTTGGCGGAGCGGCTGCACCATTTCCCCGAGGCGGTCGAGGCGTACCAGGCGTGTTTGCGCGTGAGGTTCAGTCCGAAGGCGATGAGGGGCGTTTTGAGGATGTATGAGGGTGCGGGGAAGGTGAACGAGGTGCTGCAGGCTGTCATTCGGTTGATCACTTGGCAGTATCGGTGGTATTCCGAGGTCGGTTCTTGATCTCCCCTACCTTATCTCATCAAAATCAATTCCTACAGCATTACTGACACCGAATATACAACAGTTCTCCCCAGCCCTCCTCCACACCGTCCGCAAACTGATCGAGAGCGAAGGCGCCGTCAAAGTCCGCAGCATCGTGCAGGCAACCAGTCTGCCCCAGCCGGTGCTGGATCTCACACATCGCTACGTCGAGCTCTGCGCTTCGTTCAGGTCGAATGGCAGTGATGGCTAGCATAGCATAGCATGAAGAAGGCTTTGTAGCGATATTCATTTTCTTCCGAGTCGTTTCGAGCACCCATATACCACAGCTTAGCTAGCGCCAAGGGTTCTTTTTGATCCTTTTCGAATATCAGAATATTAATACTACCCTATGTTCCCGTTGAATATCTTGATGAGGCTCAGCCTCCAGCTACCATCCCAGGGAACGTGTTGATATAGCCGTTTGACCAGTTGAGAGATGGGTCTACATGTCATGAGGAACGCTACAGTGAGTCTTGCATGGGTATTTACAGTTATCATATTCTGCAGACAGACCAGAAATCATTGTATGAAGAGATCAAAAGAACTGTATGTAGAGCTTCTTTCGACTCATACCAACGTCTATCTATCTATCTATCTATCTATATCATGCATGCATCGAAACTAAAGTCCTTCCTTTCGTTCTCAGCTACAGACATCAACGCATGATACCATTCCAAACTCCACACCCAGCCCAACACGCCTCAGTCAGAGTAATTCCCACCATCATCATAAGGATCATCGTCGTCCTCATCCTCATCAATACCCTCTTCCAAAGCCCCAGCAATAGTCTCCAACTCCTTCTGCTGCTCCTCCTTATCCTGATCCCCAACCACGCTCTCCTCTTCATCCACAACCTCTACCGCAGGCTCATCCACCGGTTTTGGTTTTGCGCTTCCGCCCGCCGGCGACGTGACAACCAACGCACCCGACATCTCGAACCCACTGCCAGGACTCTGCGCAAGTAGAGAAGCGTTGCTGGCGCGTCGACTGCTCGCACCGCTGGAGCTGGTCTGGTAGAGATCCTTGATGATGCCATAATTCAATTTCTTACTGTACGCACGCCTATCCATCATTTTGGCGACAGCTTCCGCCGGAGAACCCGCGATCGGTACACCCTCCTCACCGTCTTCGCCGATGTAAGCAGTCATGTCACCCATCCTCTTCCGTCTCCGCTTACGTCGAACGATGATTCGAGCAGTGCCGGCCTCTTCTGCGAGCTGCTGCTTGAGAGCCTTGGCGGTCTGGGCGCGGATGTAGTCGCGGTTCTCGTGCGTCCAGATACGTGTTTTGATGGCTACTTCTGAGGGGTTGAGTAGGCAATTAGTTACTTCTGCATCGTCCCAAAATTCAGACTCGAAGATCTCTACCGAGTCGGGGATCGGGCCACGGGATCTCACAGGCGTGTCCGCTGGTTCTGGCTCTCTTACTGGGAATGGCGAGGAGCTTGAGATAGATCCGAGAGCTGATGTAAGGGCGTTCGCGTGAGTGATGTTAGTAGGATCTGTAAGAGCGGCGGTAATGTCCGCGTCGAGAGCAGGGTCATCACTGAGCTGAGTTGATGAATGCCGTCCAAGGGCTGCAGAAGCATCATTGGGTGGAGGTCCACGTCTCTTCTTTGCAGGAGGCTCTGAATTCGCCTCAGCAGCAGCAGAAGATTCTGCGGTTGGTGAAGCGTCCTGGTCCTGTTTCTCTACAGCTGGCTCAATGGCGGCACTGGGTGATGAAGATCCTGACCCTCTTATGCCCACCAGACTTGGATCAATGGGTAAAGGTGGTGGCGGCATATTGTGGCTATCCGTCTGTACCGGAGTGTCCCGCTGATCATTTGCGCCTGGACGAGCAGCAGATGATGCCCGAGAGCTGATGACTGTCGGGAGATTGTTGTCTCCGTCATCGTCGAAATCGAAGTGCTTGCGTTTTCGGCCTCGCTTTGTTTTGCCATCTTTGCCCTTTTGTTGTTGCGTGAAGATAGGCGGGTCAGCTTCAGCTAGTCGCTCGAGATCAATGTTTCGAAACTCCTCAACCGTCAAGCCACTGCTCTCGGTATCTTTGAATTCGTCTAGCCGGTGTAAGATGGTTTGCTCTTGAACTTTGACGACATACACAACCTCTCGAACAGTCCGTCGAAAGTTATTCATCCGAGCCGCTAAGATCAGAGCAGCACCGCAAATTCCGGCCGGTCGTCGACCTGGCGTCATCCAATCACGATTCATGCGTTGAACGATACGGACGGCATCTTTGGCCACCTTCATAGTTTCGCGAGCGAAATCAAGTTTCTCGCAAAAGCGGAGTATGAGATCCTCAGGATTGATTGGAGCAACGACAACACCGGTTCCATTAAGACGGATGTGGTCGAGCATGTCTTTGTATACATGGCCGAGATTGAATACATCGATCTGTGTAAAGCCTTAGCCATCTTTGGGTACTCGGGAAAAGAAGAACAAAGCACTCACATTCAAAATGTCTGCAAAGTCAATCAGCATATATCGATTGGTCTCCTTTTGGGTTCGGCAAGCAATGTACAAAGCCACTGCCGCTACACTCTTGGTCCGACGACCCTGGATGAAACCCTGTACACACAATGCAAAGATCTTGTCGCCTGATTCACGAAGCTGAGCGTTCATGCGGAGTGCAATACCTACCATGACTATGTATCTATGCCCTAGGGGACGTGTCAGCAAGCGGATTTAGCCAGAGCAGCCGAGATCGCTCACCATTTGAAAGAGTCACATCTCGACTACTCATCGCTCGATTACGATCGACGACATCTCCTCTCTTGGCATAAGCCTGAGTGGCGCCAACATGGTAACCGTGTACAACGTGAGCACCGCCAGTACCGAGACCATAGCTGACCTCCGAAACCATTGTCATTTCCGTAATGACCGAACCGCAGGCACCGCAGATGGTCTTGCCATCTTCTTCGATACCACTGCCTTTTTCACCACAGTCCGGATTAGGACATTCGGTGGGGGCTTTCCTGGCCTGGGGAATTGGGCGAGGCTGGGGGTTTTTCAGACTATCTAACCTCACCACTGGCCTTTTAGGACGCTGAGGCTGCGGCGCTTTGCTGGATGACGGTGGTGGTGCTGTAGGTACGGAATCGAGGCTGGAGATGCCTGACATGATGACTTGGCAAGAATTTCAGCTATGGCAGCATGAATATCTCGATATTTACAGTTCGTTCCTTTAGGATACGGCAGATCGATTGGCCCATTCGAGGATTGTAAAGCCGATTCCACTTCATATTCCTCCTGTGTATAGGCTAGACATTAAACCTAATGTCAACAACGATAGGTACCACCTTATCGGCGCAAATATAAGGTTCTCACGAAATTATGACAGTGTCGGTGAACTGTTAGAGAATAGGAAACCCCGGTGGTTTTATGGTGGAAGTAGAAAGTGGGCGGGTGGGGCCAGAAGTCAGAGTTCGACTCACCGATTCTCGTTTAATTTCACTCCCCACAGTCTTGGCGTTCACCCAGCTCCAGCGTTCGAGCTTCGGCCTTTCCACGCTTTTTGTCAAAAGATGCCAAGCGCTGCCCCAAATTTTATTTCACGGGCCATGATATCCTCAGATTCTTTCCGACGCCTGGAGCAACTTGAGTGTGCGGTTTTTGGCCAATAAGCTTCATTGGCTCCTGATACCACACTTCGGTTGTCAAGCGTCCATATTCTACCCACGTTGGATCCTCAGATACTGCAGACCGCCCCAAACATTGTGAGTCAGCACACCTCTTCCGTGAAGATAGCACTGGGTGCTCGAGGGAAGAGGACGCCAGGTAGACGTTATATTGGATCATCTGGTGGACCTGATTCAGGCAATTAATGGCCTTGTGATAGATACGGAGTAGAATACCGGCCTCAAGAGATGTGTACTTTCCCAATTCGATACAATTTCTGCCGGAGCACATCACTAAACCTTACAATAGTCGAACTGATGATTCCCTAGCACTTTGCATATAGCCATATTGCCGTTGAGTGGGTTCGGTGACTTTCAGCCAGCATACTTTATCTTTACCATGTTGCACGGCAAGTGAATAAATTACCATATCGCTGTAATATTACGGTAACCACACCATAATACAGAGTAGCAACTTCGCTTAAGGTATCAATCTGAAACATACTCAGTCCCCACTCTCTGTTGTCCTTTGACTTCTTATCGCGCACGCGACGTTTTCCTTTTGCAGAGCTTCGTAGGCTGTGTTGGCTCTTGCCATTCTCCGCAATCTGCACTGTTGCTCTCTCTCAGCTTTCGCAACCATTCCCATCGCTATCTATGATGGATATCATAAGCATCATGAGCGCTAATACATGAGATAGAACAATGAAGAAAGTCCTTGCAATGGAGACTACTTATCTCTCATTCAATCCCCAACCCACATCTCTTCGTCAATCTTCTCCAGGGCAACAGTATTCCTGGGGCCTTTGACCGTCCCGAGCCTTTTGGTTATGTCGTCGTCCTCGGCTGGTCTTCCCGTATTTCCGGTGCCTACAAGAAATATTTAGGGGGAGAACCGTACAAGTGTCAGGCATTGGCGTGAATTTCGTACAAGCTACTTGTCATCTACACAAGTGCTTGCCATCGAATGACCGCATATACATCGCGTTAGCATTTGGAGTGCAGAAAGGACTGGGGAAACAATATCAGCCGCTTCTGTCTGCTCGCGCACCTCCACGAATCCGGTAGGAAACAACAATATGCGGAAGAAGGCATGAGTGAGGTAATGATGGCCATATGAATAGAAAATGTAGCAGTATGTATGTGGTGAGTCACCTTCAAGATTTCTTATCGCGTGATTTGTGCTTGGAATGCGTGGTTTGTCCGTGTTTTGGTTTGCCCGCCTCGCGAACGTCACTCATCTCTATCACCCTTTCATACCCATCTTTCCTTTTCTCCTAACTATCATCTTTTAATGCTTGCAGAAGTTACCACCTATACAATTCAAAGAGCGGCCACTTATCCTGCTTTCCCCAGACTCTGACGGCTACTGTCGCAAAGTTTTTATGCGGTCGAACCTCATCACGGCAAAACGAGCCATTCAGTGACGATGAGCCGCGTCGATTGTAATCAAAGTAGCGCGTGGAGAACTACTATCCTGGTCAAAAATATACACTGCGCATCATGTGTCCATAGTATTCAGAGTATATTAGCAGGCGCGTTTGGGGATGCGCTACTTCAAGTCCAGATCAATGTTCTAACTCAAGAGGTCACCGTCCTTCATGACCTGCCATTACCCACCTTAGCTCTTTGTCGCTCGCTATCTGATGCTGCCTTTGAGGTCTACAGAGCAGCGACTTTCGACGCATCGGGGGCCATGGTTCAGGATATCGGATCGGAAGAGAGTGGAGGTGAAGGCTGGCTCGAGGCCGCAATTCGTGTATCATCTAGTGGGCCCCGCCCGGACGATAACCGAAAGTCACTGCATATAGCGAATTGTGATGCCTGTAGGAAGGGTAGTATCACGCAAGGAGGAGCCGATCAGTCCAATGAGACGTTGTTGAATCACACCTTTCAAAGTCTTTCTTCGACACTCAGAGGTTCAAGCGAGACCCACGAAGGAGAACGGTCTCAGTCAGTGTCATTTTCCCAGGGAACTAATCTTCACGCTGCAACGGCTTTGAGTCCAGGGCCTCACGAGGGGGCGTATGAAGCCATACTCAGCATTGGTGGGATGACCTGCGCTTCTTGTACCGGCGCTATCGATCATGGTGTAACGGAGCTGCCTTACGTGAAGTCTGTCAACGTTACCCTAATGACGAACAGTGCCTGCGTAGTATTCGACGGCCCACTATCCGAGAATCTACAGAAGATCGTGGATGCTGTCGAGGACTTGGGGTATGACTGTGCTGTTGAGCGCTCTGGTGTAATCAAGACTGCCAAGAAAGAGAAAAAGTCGGCAACGAACGGGGCGCAACAAAGATCGGTAATGCTGAAGGTAGATGGCATGTTCTGCAGACACTGTCCGCCTCGAGTAACGGACATCGTCAACTCGAATTACGGGGGAAGCGTCACCATCGAGAAACCGGCAACTCTGAAAGACCCGGTTCTGAGGCTCACATACTCGCCAGTTCCTCCAGAATTTACCATCAGAAGCATCATTGACACTATCGAAACACTCAACGAGTCTTTCAAAGCGACAACTTACAAACCTCCATCGGTAGAGCAGAGGTCCCAAGCCATGCAAAAGCACGAGCAGCGTCGCTTGCTCCTACGATTGCTCTTGACTTTCGTTGTCGCGATTCCTACTCTGCTGATCGGCGTGATATGGATGAGCCTCGTACCCGCGTCCAACAGCGTGAGGCGGTTCTTCGAGCAGCCAGTCTGGTCTGGGCTTGCAACAGGCGCTGATTGGGCTCTCTTCATTCTGGCAACACCCGTCTTTTTCCTCGCAGCTGACGTATTTCACCTTCGGGCAATCAAAGAAATTCGTGTCTTATGGAGAAGAGGTAGTAAAGTGCCAATTTTGCAGAGATTCTACCGCTTCGGCAGCATGAATCTGCTGATATCCGCAGGCACTTCGGTCGCGTATATTGCGTCCATCGCTGTGCTGGCCATCGATGCTACTGCGAGTCCGACATCGTCGGGTCAAAGCTCGACCTACTTCGACTCTGTTATTTTCCTGACATTTTTCATCCTTAGTGGACGCTATCTAGAAGCTTACAGCAAAGCCAAAACCGGTAATGCGGTAGGAATGTTGGGGAACCTTCGGCCGCGCGAAGCTGTCCTTGTTGGCTCTTCTGGCGAAGCAGTGCTCCCAGATGTAATATCAACAGAGAGTAAAGATCAGGAGAAGGATGCAGCACAGCAAACGAGTAGCAAGAGGGTCGACGCGAACCTGCTTGAAGTTGGTGACGTCGTTATGGTCTCTCATGGCTCATCGCCGCCAGCGGACGGCGTCATCGTTGAGGGTTCGACCAAATTCAACGAGAGTTCGCTGACGGGCGAATCTCGCGCTGTGCCAAAGCAGAAGGGTGATGCCGCCTTTACAGGTGCCATCAATGTCGGCGATCCCATTGCCATCACAATCACTGATGTTGGCGGTACCTCTATGCTCGATCAAATCGTGGCTGTCGTCCGTGAAGGCCAAACAAAGCGTGCTCCTGTCGAACGAGTCGTGGATGTCGTTACTGGCTACTTCGTCCCCGTCATCACTGCTTTAGCCATCATTACATTTGTCATCTGGCTCACTCTTGGATACTCGGGCGCCTTACCCAAGAAATATCTCGGCTCGCAACAGGGCGGCTGGGCATTCTGGAGCCTCGAATTTGCAATCGCAGTTTTCGTGGTTGCTTGTCCCTGTGGCATTGGCCTTGCAGCGCCCACTGCCCTCTTCGTAGGCAGCGGGCTCGCAGCAAGCAAAGGCATACTCGTCCGTGGTGGAGGGGAAGCTTTTCAAGAGGCGAGTAACATTGACGCGGTAGTCTTCGACAAGACGGGCACATTAACTCAAGGCGGAGATCTCAAAGTCACCGATCACGAAATGCTTGCCGGAGGCGAGGAAGCTGACATCGCATGGTCCGTTACCAAGGTTCTAGAAGAAACCAGCTCTCACCCTCTCGCTCGTGCTCTTCTCGAATATGCTTCACAGAAATCTCCAACACAAGCTCAGACTCTATCCGTGACCGAGGAGCCCGGCCGTGGATTACGTGGCACTTTTATCCTTCAATTGCCGTCTTCTGCAACGCCAGTGACCTACGAAGCAGCTCTAGGCTCCGAAGCCTTGATATCATCTCTCAACTCCCCACTCAACGAACTCAACTACTTCACAAACAGCACACTCTCAAAGTGGAAGTCCAAGTCAAACTCTATCGCTCTCTTAGCCATCCGCAAAACCTCACCTGCCGACCCAATCACCCCCAACGCCTGGAAACTCGCAACCCTCTTCGCCATCTCCGACCCCATCCGCCCCTCCGCAATCCCCACAATCTCCACTCTCCAATCCCTCAATATACCCGTCTACATGCTAACAGGCGACAACCCAACGACTGCCTCCGCAGTAGCCAGCACCCTCTCAATCCCTTCAGACCACGTCTTCGCAGGCGTGCTGCCGACCGAAAAGGCTGCCAAAATCCGCTGGCTCCAAGACCACGTCCCACGCCGCCAATCATCCACTTCCTGGCTCCTCCGTTTCCTCCCTCAGATCCTCTCCAGCAAAGCCACCAGCAAGGCAGAGCCACGGAAAGCGATCATCGCATTCGTAGGCGACGGCATCAATGACGCCCCGGCCCTCACCACAGCTTCCGTCTCCATATCCCTCAGCGGCGCGTCCGACATAGCCATGCACAGCAGTTCCTTCATCCTCCTCTCCTCCTCCCTCTCCAGCATCGTCACGCTCTTCGCCCTCTCAGAACGTGTCTTCCGCCGGGTGAAGTTCAATTTCGCCTGGGCGGTCGTGTATAACGTCATCTTGGTGCCTGTGGCGGCTGGGTGCGCGTTCAGGGTCAGGAGCGATGGGTGGAGGTTGGGTCCGGTGTGGGGCAGTGCGGCGATGGCGCTGTCGAGTTTGTGTGTTATCTTTAGCAGTCTTGCGTTGAGGTGGGAGGGGGGTTGGGGGTTTGGTCGGCTTGGGAGGGCGGAGAGGACGGGATTGGAAAACTAGGATGGCTGAGCAGTTCGAGTAAAGATGTTGGGACCCGATTATGATAGACCCCACCTGCATGGTCCCGAGAGCACGTCGCGTTGTTGGGTAACGTCGACGTTGTAACGATGGGAAGGTTGGGGCGTAAAGTTCCTTGTATGGATGTTTGGTTCTGTTGGTCGAGGATCAATAGAAAGGTAAATTCCATGTAATGTTGTGTAGCATTTCAAATTGTGAAAGGCTGTGCTTGCCATACATCATGGTCCGAGTCGTAGAGATGATCTGTTGACATATAATATCCAAAAGTGCTGCTTGCCGGTGGTTATCTTCGCAATATCAAATCTCATCCTCCACAACAAACACACAAAAACATACAGTACGCCCCTCACTCCACCCCCCAAACATCCGCCACCTTCGCCCCCAAAACCCGCCCCACCTTCCCCCTCCCCACCACCGCCCCCAGCCTCCCCTCAACCAACCCATCCCTCTCCTTCCCCCCCCCACAAGTCTCAAAAGCCTCAACGAGCGCCCTCGGCGTCGCCCATTGCTTCTGAATAGCCAGCGCCTTATCGCCACTCACACCCCGCGTGCACATTAGCATTTTCAAAAACACGTCCCGTAAGGTCAAGGTGTCGGATTTGGAGGATAGGGAGGCGAAGGAGGGGTAGGTGATGTGGTAGCTTTTGTCGCTGTGGGCGGGATGGGTGCGTAGATGGGTGAGGAGGGGGAGGTATGTTGTTGGTGTTAGTGCTGTTGTTGGTATCAGATGTAGAGGTTTGGATTCGTATAGCGTTTTCAGCATCGCGGTCATGCGCGCCAGGTAGCGGATTGTCTCGTCCAGTCTTCCGGTTTGCTTGACGAAGTAGCCGTTGACGACTTGTGTGGATGCGATGGCGGATTGGATCGCGTCGTGGAACTTGGTGGCTTTTTCGCTGCTGATGGAGAAGGCTTCGATGAGGTAGACGACGTTCTTGACGCCGGATTTGCGGAGGCGGAATTTCTGTTCCTGGAAGCGTCCGTCTGTGATGCTGCCGACGAGGTCGTCGAGGCGTTTGCGTTCGACGATCCAATCGAGGGCGATCTCGTCGCCTTCTTCGCCGTTGGTGGAGAGGAGGGTGGGGGAGTGGAGTTTGGCGACCCAGAAGAAATCGCCCAGTTCCAGAGGGCGCACGAGGGGTTTGGCGCCCTTTTTGGTGAGCTCGTCGCTGATGTAGTCGCGGTCGTCTTTGGCGCGGACTTCTCGGTTGTCGAGGACGAGGTGGACGGTGAATGTGCCCGGTTGGATTGGGATTGGGGTGAATGTAGGCAAGGCGGGAGGAGCGAGCGGTGACGGCTTCGTCGAAGAAGCAATGGCCGAAGGGACTGTCGCTGCTTGAGCAGAAACTGGCCGTGAGGGCTCTGAAGGCGACCGTCTTGGTATTGTAGAGGGTTTCTCTGGAACGGATTGTGTAGATAGAGCAGGGGCTGACAAAGAATTCATCGCCGGGACAGAGTTTGGTTGGAAAGGCGCTGGTGACGGTGGCTTGGGCCTTCTTTTGGGTTTCGTCAGAGGAGGTTGACCTTGAGCAGTAGAAGCTGAATAGGCATCCATCGCCTGAGCACAGTTTGGTTGGAAAGGCTCTGGTGATGGTGGTCTGGGCCTTCTCGTGGGTTTCGCCCCAGGAGCCTGACCTGGAGCAGCAGAAGCTGAATAGGCATCCATCGCCTGAGCAAAGTTTGGTTGAAAAGGCTCTGGTGACGGTGGTTTGGACCTTCCCGTGGAATTACCCAAAAGGAATCGTTTTGAAGAATGATCAATAGTAGAAGTATTCATCGCCTGAGCATAGCTGGGTTGAAACGGTTGCGGAGCCGATGTTCTAGACTTCTTTGAGGAAGAGTGCGAAGAGAGTGTAGCGGCCGAGGGGTTATTCGTTGCTTCTGCAACAGTCGGCTGCACTGGCTCCATTTCCCGTGATTTCAAGTGCCTGCTATCCTTGGAGAACGTCGTTGATGACAATGCAAAGCCCATCGTGGGCTGAGGCTCGGGGCTTGATGATAGGTTGACAATATTGTGCTTTGAGACCGCTACGTGCCTCACTGGTGTTCGCTCTCTTCGAGAGAATGTGCCGTATCTGTCCACTGGCGCTCCTCCAAGCCGTTGCCCTACAGCACTTGAGGTTGCTTCCATTGTGCCCGATACATGATCTTGCCGCTGCGGCTTCTGTGTCGACTTCTCTGGATCTGACTCCCTTTCAAGATCTAGAAACCCATGGACGTTACCCGAAACACTCTCAGTCGGCTTCAAACCCCCAATCACTCCTGTCTCTCTTACCCCTTTTTCTGTACTAGGCTTCGTGGTCTGTTTCACTGCATCGTCTTCCTGTACAGCCCTCATTCTTCGGGCCACCTCCCACCCCTCGTCTGTCAAAGCATACTTCCTTAAAGGCCTGCCCCGTTCGTGTACCAGGTCTTTGTCCAATAGTGTCTTCATTGAGTTCCACGCGGTATAGAATTTCCCAGCCTCGCTTGGTACTGTGAAGGACGAATCACAATGGGGCTGCGCAAGCTCTGTAAGTTGCGCTTTGGTAAGACTTTGGAGGGAATCTTCTGGTAGTGAAGACAAAGCAAGTATAACGGCATACGGCCCAGACCGGAACGAAGGGACGTAGGCTTTCGATTTTCGAGGTTTCTTTGCAGGCGCAGGTTCTCCAACATCAGCAAGGTCCTCCACGCTGAGACGCTTGCGCGCTTTGCCCCGGGATTTCTTGGGGGCTGGCAGACCATTCGCTTCGCAATGCTCCTTCAGCTTGTCGGTCAGGATATCACATATCTTTGGTCCAATGCCGTCGAGCTGCTGGGCCTCTGAAGGATGGCTGAAGGTTAGCGGACATGCTTTCATGGAATTATAGGCACGTCTGTATGTTGTGACGCCCTTGGTGTTCCTCTCCACTGCTAGATCGTATATTTCCTTGATCCATCCTAGGAGTAGCGGATTGGCGCAAGTAGCCGGAGGCATCTCAAGACTCCAGCGAGGATGTACCACCAGTTGCCTGTACAGGGTGTAGTTCGGTAGACAGTCCAGAATGGAGGGACAAGGCTGGGAACGGGCTTGACGCGTGGACACGTGACTCAGCGAAATTTATCCGTCGCTTCTTGATTGATGACAATCGTACGTAGCTACCTAGCCCTTAATAATGCTAATAAGTGAATCTTTATTACTTCATTCAATTCCTAATGTCAAATCATCATTAGAAAAAGTACGACCTATGCTTCTCCCTGCTAAATCATCGCACCTTTCCAACCAGACCAAGTGACGCTGCAAAAATAATACATCCACCATCATTCATAGTCGTGAAGGTTCTCCGCACCCAAATAGAAAGGAACGGAGCGAGGAGACCGTTGCGCCGTGCTGCCCGTAGGTACATATCTCATCCAATGCTCCTCCATGAAGACGCTCCGAATGTAGCAATCCGAATTAGGAACTCATATGCCCCATATGCCCCATACCTTACCATCACGACCAATCTAGCCTACTCCTTTAATCCCTCATTGACGACCAACTCAAGCACAACCTGGCACCGCTCGTACTCCGGATGTTGCATACAAATCTTGACCTTCCCACTCATTAGGTTTGCGCCATCATCTAGCAATCTCACATCCCTGCCGCTGATCACCTGTCTCAGTCGCCCATTGAAAGCATTGCGTACCTCCACGAATCCATTGCCCGCATCGACCAGCACGAGGAACATGCCACCCACCAGACAGGCCTGCCGCACCCTGCCCATGAAATCCAACACCACAGATCTGCTGACGTCGCCATGTTTGTTGACGTAGATGCCTACTGATTCGAATACGAGAAGGAATTCGCTGTCGGAGAGGCGGAACATGCCGAGGGGTCGTTGGTCGCGGACACGATGGGCAATGGACGCTACCTCGGGAGCCTTGAGGTCGGGAATAGAGAACGGGACTTTCTTGTCGAGTGTCATGACCTCAATACCGCGGGCGGTGGATATGGCAAGGGAAGAGTGGAAGAGGTTGATGGCGTACGTTTCTGACGGGATATAGAAATCGTCAAAGTCTCTGAAGAATTCCACTGAACCTTTCTTAATGCCAAATCTGTTCCTCATGCCCGCCGAGAGTGAAGTCGTCGAAGACTTTTGGTAGACAGGTTCGAGTACCTTGAATGTTGATGATATGCCCTCCCGCTTCTTGTAGAAGACAAGGGTGCGATCTTTCATGCGCCCTGTGGCAAAGAAGCCGACGTCGCGGGCGCCAGAAAGCTTTTGAGGCGCGCGGCGGCTGCTATCGGTCGCGCCCACATTAGGAGCAGGGGCGCCACCAGCGACGGGACAGACGGTATCTAAGTGGTAGGCTATGAGGGATTTGTCAGAGATCAGGAGAAACAGTGAGAACTCCTCGAGTACGGCGATCTGGGTTACGCGGGTACTGGCGATGGCCTGAAAGGGTTATCAATAGCTGTCTACAAGGAGAAATGAGAGGTCAAGCATACTCTGGTCCAACCTCTAGGATTGTCATAATTGGAGACGTAGACGCCAAAGTCTGTCCCTACCGCTACCATTGCGTTGCCATATGGCTGATTAAAGGCGGTTGCACAGTTGACAGCAGCCCTGCATACTGGTGTTGGACGAGGCCCCGTATCTCTATATCGCTCTTCCACTGCGTGAATGGCACGATCAAGCGGAGTACCTCTGATCACGACAGCCTTGCCGCCTCCTGCCGTAGATTCGTTTGCAAATGCCGTGTCTGCGATTACTTTCAAACGGAAAGGTTCAGCGTTCTGATTGTACAGTGAAGACGCGTGCCTGGTCTTTGCTTCGACGATTTTGTCGCACCAATCTTTCCGGCTCGAAGAAGTCGATGCATATAGCGTGAAGACCTTGTTTGGCCCAAGATGTTTGATGCGAAATGGCCAGAGCAAGTTCTCATCCCTTGGACTATCGATTGTGGTTGTGGCAGTCAACGTGCGTGCGGAGCCATTTGTGAGGATGGATGCAGCAGAGGACGCCGTATTCATATGAGCGAGAGTACCCGGACCACCAGTGGGATTGGACATTGATTGCCGATTTTCTCTCCTCTCAGTAGGGGCTCTGGTAGCGGCTGCCACGGCGCCTATGCCCTTCATTGTAGATTTGACGACCGGATCATCACTGGCACTCTCCAGAAGTAGAAGATCCATAGGGATAGGGGCCTTCGACACATCGTACTTCTCATACTTCAAGCCACCAGCTGCGTCCCGTACAGAGAGGACTTTGGCAAGTACCATGTAATGGTCAAACAGTATCGCACGAGTTACCACCCAGCTGAACTTGTTCGAACCCATCCTCTGAAGGTCTCCTTGGTATATGATCTCTCTACCAAGGTGTGTGAGATTAAGATGTACATCGGTCATTTCACTTCGCAGTTGTAATTTAGACTGCAGCTCGAAGAGATCAACGGTCTTGGACATGTCCGCGACTCGAGCATCGCATTCTAATGTGACATCTTTGATTTCTCTCATAGCAACAGCAAGATTGGTCTTTTCTTCAGACTCTTGAATCATATTCTTGTGGACTGTGGATAGCAAGAGTCCATAACGCTGCAGTCTCGTGATCGGCGCCTTAAGATACGTATCCCACCCTAAACGCTTGGAATCCGGGTTGTCTCTTGCCTGGTCTAGAAATTGACGGAAGAGGATGTTGCGTTCGGATTCTTGGCGGATCAGGTACGAAGCATTCGGGAAGCTCGCAGCATATTCAATATACGGCACCTTAGCTTTGCGGATCCACTCTCGGAAGATATCACTGTAGCCCGCGATCCAAGGTCCCTGTTCTTGTTGCCTATACTTCAACTGTGGGAGAAGGTACTCCTCGTTCACCTGCTTGATCGCATCGGCTTTTCCAAAAACATCTCTTAGAAAGCTGTCTTGGCGCTTCGGTGCAATGATAGGAGGTTGCCATTTGGCAAGCTCGTCCCTGTAGAGCATCCGGAGAACTTTTAGATGGTCCATATATACATCTTCGGACATTACGATCTCATGCAAGATATTCTGACGTTCTACTTCCTTCTTGTCAGCCTTTTCTATCTGAGGCTTCGTGACGTTGTAGAATGTGACCCAATCTTCCGATTTCCGCTGTGGTTCCAGAATTTGCTTTTGCAAATTGATTTTCTTCAAAGTCCGCATACAGTGATGAGAATAACATCTCCCTGGCGTTGCTTCGGTATGCACTCGAGGAGAGTAACAGCCGGTACCAGTAAGCTGAAAAAGAACACCGAACATTTCCTGCGCACCAAATTTGACCCATTCTTCGTCTTGTAGGAGTGTACCCGAGTCCAGCATCGACTGAACGACTTTGTCTCCGATAACCTCAGCATCAGCTGTATTCATGGTCGGCACCTTATGAGTGAAGAGAGCAACGATTGCCTCGCGGATCGCATTCACCTTGAGATCTGCTTCTCCTTCGCTCATCTCTTTGATCCACGCGACTATTGCACTCAAAGCCCAGGGTTCGGCGCATTTTCTGAAATCACTGGTAGAAAGCTTCGATGGATTGAATTTTCTCCGCTTGCCAGAAGGTATCTCTGGGAGATTGAGCAACTCCGCGCTTGGGTTCAATGATGGGTCCCCAACCGAATCAGTACCATATATGGAGCCAGCACGAAGGCCCATTTGCTGCTGCTGCTTGAGGATCCTGGCTCGGTCCACATCGGTCTTGGAGCGGATTGGGTGTACTATCTGAGGCGAACTGCTATGACTTATCAATGATGAGGACCTCGGTACGGAGGCGCCTTGAGGAGTTAGTAATTGATTGTACGCATCTGGAGCTACAGGAAACATCGCGTGTCCGTTTTGATCGTACTGCAAGAGCCTCTCAGGGTTCTGATATGTACCAGCAGGCCGAAGCTGGGGGACTCGATTCCAAGAATCCGACGGGGCCGGCGGTAGTGGCCGGCTAGCAACGACTCCTGGATGGAAGAACATCTCCGGCATGCTGTCTCTTGATGGGCTTTGAGTTGCTGAGGAGTAAGCGTTCTCGGACTCGGCTAAAGTGACTTCATCGCCATCGTCAAAGCTGAGACGTCGTGGTTGAGCTCCTGGTTCTGATAGTCCACCAGTACCCGCCCTGTCTACCCGTGCTGGGGCGAATGGATGAATGTGGCCCTCCCCCGGGATCGGATAGTCATACAGCCCACCCAGGGTGTCTATCCCACCACCTGTATAGTCAGAACGCTGTGAAGGCCTGGTGACGGCAAATGGTCGTCCCAATTCGTCTACCTCATTCAGGTATCCGAATCTCTCGGGTGTCAAGGATGACTCGCGATCGCCGTAACGTACATGACCTGGAAACCCGCCCCCATAGGTATCCATATCAACGTGGACATCGCTACTACTACTATACTCTTCAGCCTGATCTTGACTGCTTGTGACTTGCTGGAATCCATGAGACCCACGACTTTGTCTTCGAGCTTTATCAATGGCCTCACGCTCCTCCTCGATCGCCATAGCAGCCAATCCAGCCTCAGCTTCAGCATCGCCGCTGTCGCTGTAGGCATCATAGTCACTACCCCCAGGATTTTCTTCGATGTGACCATTGGTATGAGGATGGGTACTACCAGAACTGATGTCGCTCGGCTGGTTCTCGTCGATAGATCCGTGGTTTGGGGTTCTGCTCGTTCCGCGATTTCGGTTTGAACTCGAAGGTGGCGGTCTTCCCATGACTGCAGCTTCTACTTCCTGCATAAGGTCGTCGTAACCGGGAGCCGGTCCTTGCTCGTCGCTGTGACCATCACTACCACTAAAATAGTCTGTTTGCTCGGCGGAACCAGGTGGAGGCCCTGGGAGAGGTCTCGCGTGAGGATGTTGGCCAGCCGTCCCATGGCGTTGCGGCGAATGAGGAGGGGGTGTGGGTCCTGGAAGGCCAGACGTTCCAGGCGTTGGTGGCAATGGGTTGGTCAGGCCAGGTAGTGAGTGATTCGATCCAACAGGCCTCCGGTGGATAGCGGGGGAGGGAATACGCGGGCTTCCATTCAATGAATTCGGTATTTGAGGTAGGGGGTTATGAAGAGATGGCGGACGGCTAGTAATCCGCTGTTGTGAATCTTGGCTCATTGAGCTTCGATGAGAGAATGAATTCGAAGGGGCTGCGGACGAATTTGAAGGGAAAGCATCTTGAGTTGGCGAAAAGGGCGGCGGGGGAGGGATTGGTGGAGTATATGAGGGTATCGTGGCTGTCGGCCGAGGATTTGGCACCGAGGGTATTGGTTGTTGTCGATGAGGGAATTCGAGCGGAGTATTGCTATAGTTTACTCTTGGGTCTGGGCCAATCTGAGGTGACACGCGATTATCATGTCGCAGCTCATACGGCCGTGGAGGCGGAGGAGGGGGTTGGGTAGCGATATATGTAGGCGGATATGCTTGCGGTGGTGTCCCCTGAGGCCGCCCTCCATAGCTTGACTGATATACATGGTTAGTAGGCTGATAAGCTGCAGGTACATATGGCTGGTGGCCCGGAGCATTGAAGGTGCCTGAAGTGGCGCTGGAAGGCTGCGGACTATGTTGAGATTGGGGAGTACCGTATTGCTGTGGATTGTACGGTTGCTGAGAGCGTGGTAGTTCGGGCGAGATGTCTTGATGCTGGTAACCCCCTCCGCCACTTTGCCCCGTGCTATAGGAAGTCGAGCGCGCAGGATAGGACGGGCTTTGAGGACCCATATATAACTCCTCATGTTGATTGCTAGCCATAGTTCCTGGCCTATAACCTCTGCGCTGCTCTAAGGTACCATTAACATCTTCAGACGATGTCGCATCGTCTCCCGAGTCGAAGCTTGGTGTTCTTTGCAGATGCGCGTTCCCAACAAGTGGTTGTGTGCTATACAGGGAGCGCAATGGCGGGAGACCATGACGCTGGCTCTGGCTGTAATGATTCGGTTGCCGGTGGCCGCCCTGCTGGTTTGCCATTAGGGGTAAGCCTCGCCAATATCTAGCAACTGCGAATAGGCCTGGTAAACCTCAGGAATCTGAGAGATCTGAAGCCAGCACAAGCTCATGAGGTGGTGAAGTCGCATGCCAAGAGCAGTAGGTTATCGTATTGTTTGAAGTCCAAAACAACAGTTAGGCCAAATGAGAACTCCTCAATCTCCGCTCACAAGAATTTCAGAGCGCTGAATCATATCTTGTGGTTTCTGCAGTCTTCTGCCGTAGCTTAAAATTCTCCGGGCGCAGGTCAAGGGTCAGCGTCGAGGCTGAGGTGGACATGATCTGCAATGAGCGATGGATCGTCCCGTCAATCAGATGAAGTCTTGGCGTCATGACAGATCTCCGACTCTGATTCCCACTCCTTCCTAGTCGTGTCATATACGCTGAGCATGCCGTCCAGCATGGCGTATGCACATCGATACTGCCCTCGTTCGATTCATTGCCGGCTGAGGCAGACGGGAGATTCTTGACCGCCTTGGAAGGATGATGTAGGATGTCAGCACGTAAGGCATCGTGGGGCTATAGTAGGCCATTTCGCAAAATCTTAGAAGACCATATCTAATGATCTGTTTATGTCGACCTTGATGAATTCAAAGCGTTTCATAGAGTGCCATGATTGCATTGGTACCAATCAAGTTACGAAATGATTGCTACTGATGTGAACGACTTCTAAACGAAATGCAAGATCCCAGAGCCCATTCTGTCCATCCGAGAGTGACCACCAATACAAAGGAGACGACTACTCCATACCTACCCCATCTGATCTCACCTATACGACCTTTGGTGCAAAACGTAACGTCAATTGGAATTTCATTTCAACTCTTCAAGGAATTGCTCGAATTTCTCGAGGTCTGTCTTGAAAAGATCTTTGGGCTTCGTTGTGGCCTTCATGGGTATATCCTGACGATCTTTTACAACGAACATGTCGGAGACATTGGATGAACCACCTCCATTCCAGGCGAGGATCTATTACCGCGATTAGCACGTCAAGAGATAGTAGAACTCAGATTGACCTACATTCTTGGTGTTCTTGGGGACGTCGGAAAGGCTTCCTACGGTGGCAACTGAGATAAGGGTTTCCTTCAGCTGCTTAGGAGTGATATCTGCGACAGCAAAGGCAGAGTCCTTTGAGGGTTGAAGCGAGAGGAAGTAAGCCAAGAGCCCTGCGATGTGTGGAGAGGCCATCGACGTCCCAGAAATAGTGTTAGTGGCGTATTTGGTGCCGACCCAGGTCGAGAGGATGTTGAGACCAGGAGCGAAGATATCATTGCACGTCCCGTAATTAGAAAAAAAGGCGCGCTCATCCGCAAGAGTCGACGCACCAACGGTGACAGCTTTCTCCGCGGCCGCGGGCGAGTAATTGCAGGAGTCGGCGTTATCGTTTCCAGCAGCGACTGCGAAGTGAATACCGGCGTCGACTGCGGCGTTGACAGCAAGATCCAAAGTGACAGATTTGCTTCCACCAAGACTCATGTTTGCTGCGCTACCCTTGAACCCTTTCTTGCCTTTGCCTTTCTTTGCAGCCTTGACATTCTCGATATGCGAAAGGGCAGCCCACTCAACGCCTTTAACAACATCGGACATCGTTCCTGAGCCGTTTGACTTCAAGACTTTCACGGCATAGATATTCGCTTTTTTGGCAACGCCGAACTTCTTGCCACCAATAGTGCCTGAGCAATGGGTGCCATGACCGTTGCCATCCTCGTCTGGGTCGTTGGCAGGGATTGTCTTACCCCAGTGCGCTCTGCCCTCGAAGTCGACATGCTCAATGTTGGTACCAGTATCGATGACATAGACGTCTACGCCCTCACCTCCATCTTCAGAGTAAAGGTACTTGTTGAACGTACCGAAGCTCAAGCTGTCACGGTGGGATATTCTGGCCAAGCCCCATGGAGCGTTCTTTTCCGTCTCTGGGCTGCTCAGGGTATGCACCTCAGAGTCCTTTTCGATATATGCGACCTATCCGACCAGCCTTAGTAGTGATCACGTGCGGCAAGATAGGCAGATAAGAGTTAGGGCAGTGTTTACTCACATCTGGGTGTCGGCGCACTCTCTCGATAACGCTCTCATCAAAGTGTCCAGAGTATCCGAGAAGACCTCCACCTATGTTGTAAGTATGTCGAAGTCCGCTGAATGCTGTAATGGGAAATTGAGATTGAGATCTCTTTTCGAGATCCCTCTTGGAGCTTTCAATCTCGATATGCTGATTTTGGACCCAGTCGTGATGTAAAGCTGCGGATGAATGTGTGACACTTTCTTTAAAGACGATGATATAGGAATCAGGAATCTCTGTTGCTTGAGTAGATGAAAGAACCGGAGCAGCTTCGTTGTGGATGGTGTCGATGAGGACTGGAGACGCGGATGCCAGTAAAGGCAGCAGCGATAGAGCGAAAGACCCCTTCATGACGAAAAGGATATGGCGGAGCAGGCAAAATTCGTAGTTTACTGTATAACGGGTTGACGTTACTCTGTAGGATAGATGTAGGTGAAGAGAAGAGGCTGGAGAGATAAGACGCCGCTTGGGAGCTTCGTTGGTGACGCCTTGTGACTCGAGCTTGGCGCCTGCCTGGACCCTGGTTGTTGGACCCTGGTTGTGTTTTAGCCAGATACCTAATCTAGAATATGGGCCACCGTAGCTAGCGCCTTGGCAGGCTTCGGCTCCAGCGCGATGGATCGACTGAAGCAGGAAATGGCACTCCCCGTCCAACTGCATTGAGTGTAAGAGTCAATCGTGCAATTTATCTCAAATGTGGTGGATGGTGTCCCCATATTTCCACAGGTGACTTGGTGGTTTGGCTCCCATGACTTATCCCAAACCAATGTGGTGTGGCACGAGACATAGCCAGCACCTTTCGACTGTGCCAGACAAGCCCTGTCGTAAGTCGAGGAACGATGAGGATGCGTTGACTTGATGTACTTCGTGGAGGAAATCCATTAATGGCGACTTCAACAACGAGAAGCCCAGTTTCGACGCTCCAAGATGCCGCACCAGACGTGGGCGAGCTACGAAGCCAGCTACAAGTGCTCAGAGACGGCATTTTGGTGGCCGAGGAAAATGAGGTGTTGGAGATGCTACACCAGATGCTGGGAGCTGGGAACAGTATACGGCGGTTATTGATGGAAAGCCCTGATATTCCTCATTTAAAGGATACCTTCAGGCATCTGAACGGCTTTCAGACGATTGTCGCGGCCTTGAGATATGCTTCTCGTAACTGTGCCCCTCAGGAGGTCAAATCTGATGAAAAACACACGCTCTTGATGGACTTTCTGCGTGCTCTTCTCGGGGTTTTAACCGCTGCGTTGCAGGAACACAAAGGAAACCAAAGGTTCTTTCGCCGACGCGTTGAGCATGGGGGATGGCTAGCTATCAAGGACATTCTGCAAGCAACACTTTTCGACGGAGAAGGTTCCTACCGACATGGGTCGGAGGATCTTAGTGACGGAGTTTTTGGATGCCTTCTAGCAGCTGCGCTTAGTGACGAATCAATGACTAGCTTCTTCACGAGTCTCAAACGCTCATCTATTACCCAAGAAGTCTCGCCATCCGAGGGTCGACGAGAACTCGCGGACTCTGCCACCACTCGCAATACATATGATACCGATGTGGACCACGCAATGGAGCAGAGGACTATAGTCCTTACCTTACTGGAAAAGGCAATTCAGCCTCTGGCTGAGATACAGAATCCAGACGCGACTCTGATTATCTTTGAGCTGTGGAAATCTCGTAGAGTCGAACAGCCCTCTATCGACTCTCCGTGTCATGCTTCCAACGCTATAGCGGCTGTACCGCGCATCATGAGGTACCTAGCTGGTTTATCTAGTAGAAACCTTGTTGCTCTACATGGTACAGGTTTACTAAGCTCTGTGCTTGATATGCTGCTTAATCTTACCGCAGAGCAGGCTACCACAGCCTCCGAATTACGGCTATTAGCTATTGCTCTTCTCAAAGTGGGTGTTGCCAATCTGGACGATGCTCATTTCATCTTCCAAAATGCACGTTCTTCACCTTTGATCGCAGAGCTTCTTCTGATCTCTCTTAAATCTTCTCGTTCGCCTTCGCACATTCATTTCGATTTGTCTCTGAACGGCTATGCCTCAATTGAACTCCCCGGCATTGGTCGATCATTTCCGCCAACTTCCTCCAGCTCTGGTTATAGTCTGTCGCTATGGTTTCAGATAGCACACTTTGATCCTGACTCGCACACAACCATTTTCGGCGCGTTTGACTCAAGTCAAACCTGTTTCGTACTTGTCTACCTCGAAAAAGATACCCACAGCATAATCCTACAGACCTCTGTCTCATCGTCTAGGCCGAGTGTACGCTTCAAGTTAATATCGTTCAAAGACCGACGCTGGTATCATATCGTCCTCACGCATCGGCGTCCTAAAACTACATCGTCATCAAGGGCTTCACTATTCGTTGATGGTGAGTTCATTGAGCAAGTGAAATCACAGTATCCTGCCACACCACCCTCTCCGCATAGAACTGGTGGCACCATTGCGTCTCCTTCAAATCGCAGGAATGGTGGCGTTCAAGCATTCCTTGGTACACCACAAGATCTCGCCTCTCACTTAGGGAAAGGACTTGTTTCCACCCAGTGGCGTCTTGCATCCGCTGTTCTTTTCGCTGACGTCCTGAGCGACGACCTCATTGCCGTATACTACGAGCTTGGACCAAGGTATACTGGCAATTATCAAGATTGCCTCGGATCTTTTCAAACTTACCAAGCTTCGGCCGCTTTGAACTTGCGCAACGAGAGCCTTCACCCGGGCAAGGAGGAGAAGTCAGACATTGTCACGGCAATAAGATCGAAGGCTGGAGCTTTACTTCCGGAATCTAACATCCTTGTCAACATCTCAGCCAATGTGGTATTGGACGATGATGACCAGAACAATATCGATGAGACCCATTTACTAAAATTCATTTCAAAGCCATCTGGCCAGAATCTTCGCAATGTCACTCGAGGTGGGCGTAACGCTCTCGCCATCAATGGCGCTATTCCGTCAGTCAATGAAGCCTTACTACATCCCTTCGGATTTGCGGTGTTGACCGGCGATCCTACCGTTGTGGTGCCTCAGTCTCTGGACGACGCTGCGTGGCGCATTGGCGGATGTGCAGCTGTCGGCCTTGCACTTCTTGATGCCGCTCATGGGTCGGATGACATCCTCCGAGCATTGAACATACTCTTTGAAAGTGTACTTCACAACTGGCGTAATAGTGAGGCTATGGAAAGAGAAAATGGATTTGGAGTTCTGTCTACATTACTAACCACCAAATTGGGCCAACCAGATTCAGATCCTACCAAGGTTCTCGAATCTCCTCTAGCTATTGGAAATGATCGACTGTCTCCTTCATCGATACAATTGCGAGTGCTGGGTGAAATCTTAAAATTCGTTGGTTACCGAGCTGACAGGCCTGAAGACTCTGTCATCAATAATGCTTTGGCATATCGAATCTTACTTGTCGATATGAACTATTGGCGAAGCGCAGAGCCTTCTGTTCAAAAACTGTACTACGAGCAATTTGTCGTTTTTGGGACCCGCAGCAAATTTCATGTCTTCAATATGAAGCGTCTCTCACGCATGCGTAAGTGCGACTTACATGCAAAATGCGAACAGCTTGCTGACATTCCCGTAGGCATAAGCAAGAAATGGCTAGAAGCCCTCAAAGGCGAGACGTTCACATCTCAAACATTTGGTTACTTCCTCGAGACCTTCAGAGTCATGCTCACGAAGAATGTTTCCGCTGATGCAATGCGGTCCTTGGCACTTTACATAACCTATGCCATACACAAACCAAGACACACAAGCTCAACGCCATCACGATGGAAGAGCATGACGTTGAAGACAGATCTCCCAGCCCGTAGGAAGACAATGGGCAGCCAGTCTCATCGTCCTATTGTTCAACATGATGCGTCTGCCTCTCAGCTTACTCAGTTGCAGATCGCTTTGAAAATTCTAGAATTATACGCGGATCTACTATGTCACAAGGACGACTGCGCGAACATCAACAAGTTTGCTCGCACGGTGACGAACAAGGTAGGTGCCTACCTATCATAGGCGTTGTGCTATATTGATAACTCTTAGTGGCTCCTACATCTTCTCGCTGATGATGAGCCAGCGGTTGTGGTCCTGGCATCTAAGATACTCGCTCGTCTCTTAGTTGTCAGCGGGTCGAGCTACGTGCAAAAGTTTGTTGACAAGACTGGAGGACTCGTGGTCATGCAACACCGACTTCGGCGGTGGTGGAACATTCCAGCCATATGGCCGATTTGTTTTGCCATTCTCTTCGGGATAGATGTTGGCACAATTGACTTTTCACGCTCCTTTGACCTGTTCAGCCTATCAGAGATGTTTGCACCCGGAAGCAAAGCCGCAGTGACCTACCCCGTAATACTTCCAGTAATCATGTCCATGCTCGAGAATGGTCTCTTAGCAGTGACCAGAGACCAACCGGATCCAGACTCTCCGTTAGTGGAGAGGACCAACGGTACTACGTCTGTCAGTACAACAGGTTCGGCAGCACCAACGCACACGAGGCCGAGATCCATGACATTCAATGTTGAAACGTCAGCTTCCAGTAAGTCACATTACGCTTGTTCCCTCTACGGTAGCTACTGATTACGACAGGAATTGCCGGAGCTCCTGGAGACCAACTTGTTGATTCCGTGTACACTCTACGAACGATCACACGATTTATAGCTGACATTCATGTAAAGTCACTAGCCTTTCGAGATTTCACAGCCGCGTCTTCATATGTCCAGGAACTTTTCTTTGTGCTTTTTCCAATCGTTGTGAGTGCTAAACCAGTCAGCCCGGAGATGGAGTTGCACTCTCGAAATTCTGCATTGACATTCAAGGGTGGCGATGTATTCATGAAACCATTGTCAATGAACTCGGTGCAAAACGTTGCTATCGTAAGGACATCCAACGCTGAGCCTTCTCATACCTTCAAACCTCGGAAGGCTCTTGCACCAAAGCGGATGTCATCATATGTTCTGGTAACTTCAGACCCGTCCCAGCAAGGGCCTCCTAGGCCAAAACTCCAGTCTGTTATTCTACCAAAAACATCTAAATCCGCGCTCAATTTGAGTAGCTCCATCGTCGAAGAGCTTTTGGAACTTACAATTGCAGTTTTCAGTGATCAGATTTTTGCCAAAAAAGACTTTCCGGGGCTTGGATTATTCATGAGGGTGCCGCCCGGTTTTCAGGAACACCAAGCCTATTTCGAGACGTTCATACTACGGAACACCCTCTCCCATCTCGGCAACACAATCAGGCTTGACCAAAAATTGCTATGGGAGCCACGCGTGCTTACAAATCTGGCCCGGTTTGCGAGTCACCTTTGTGAAGCGGTATACGAAGGCTGGTATATCAACGGTGCCGAAGATACATTGGAATTCCTTGCAAACATTTTAGAATACATACAGCTGCCCAGTATCGCTTCAATAAAGGCTATCAGACTCTGCAGTCAGATCATCTCTAATTTTCGGACCTCTGTGATAAGAGTCGTCCTCCTCAGGCTGTCAGAGCTGGACGAGATAGCATCTGCCACCGAGACGGTCGACTTTTTGAACAGGCTCGTCTATTGGCAGACTGTACTGTTGCCTGCAGAGGGTCCTCAGGAGGACTTTCTGAAGCTCCTTTGCTATCTCGTGTACAATAGACTGACCAGTCACAATAGAAGTGTTCGATTGGCCGCTGCGAACTTGTGGCGAATGCTCCTTGTCCAGAAGAATGAGGCGATTACGGCGGTTCTTGGGCAATCCAACGCTGCTGATAGATCCTTATTAATCAAAGGAATCAAGAGCATTCTGGAGCTTGAGAACGAGACGTTCTTAAGCTGGGTAGATGATCATATTGACGGACTTGAAGGGAATCTCTTTACTGCACTGTCAAAGTCGTGGGCCACATTCGTCGCTGAAGAGAATCACAAGACCGAGGAGACTGCAAAGGCTAGAATCAACAAGAGGCGAGAGAAACTGAAATTATGGGTATCTGAGAATTCCACCAACGAAGAGATCATTCGACGCCACGAGACGGGAACTGAGCACTGGCGATCAAATATCTACGCTGCTGAACACCTTAAACGACAGCGTGCATTGCAAGACCAGCAAGATGGCCAAATATTCAATGCTGGGACATGGACGAAAATGAGCCGAGACCTCCGCCGTCCTTGCGGGGTTTTCGATGATATGACTGCTCCAAAGTGGCAGCTGGATCAAACTGAAGGCCGAAACAGAATGAGGATACGCTTCATTCTCAACAAAGAGACACAACTATATGACTATCAACCAAAGCGAAGACAATCCCAAGGCCCCGGCAAAAGTCGGCGCAGTGTTGGCACTCGAGACAAACCCCTCGTGGATGAAACACCCCTTGTACCAGAACAGTCACCGACAACCATGAATTTCGATGAGACACAGGGTGCTTCATCAAGCAAGGCCGCTGTAACTTCTGGAACCGCGTTCGATGATGAGAATGCAGAGGATGATTTCGAAATGGTGGACAATCCGCAGAACGACTCCGAGGGATATGAGGATAAGAATCGCAAGGTAATGCGAAGCCTCCAACGTGGCGATCAGGTTGAGCATGTTCACAACGTTTCCAGGATCGTTGGACTTGAGGCTATCGAAGGTCTCCTAATCCTCGGCAAAGGACACTTGTATCTTCTTGACACTTTGTTCCAACGTTCGGATGGCGAGGTTGTCAACGTTTGGCAAGCCCCACAGGAAGAGCGCGATCCCTACCTGCAAATGATATCTGGGCGAGAAGCTGGAGCTCGCCCAGCATCAAGGATGAAGACCGACCACGAGACTCGCAGTTGGCGTTGGGATGACGTTTTGAGTATATCTAAGCGTAGATTTCTATTTCGTGATGTGGCAATTGAGGTCTTCTTCGTGGATGGCCGTAGCTATCTCTTAACCACAAGTACTCCACCTCTACGGAATGAGCTATACCAGAATCTTCTCGCCAAGGCCGCAAATGCGTCCTCCGCCGTGGACGAGGATGCGTGGAGAATTGATGCTGTCCGCAGCCCAGGTCATGAAACGCAAACTTTTGGGTCCCGGTTCACCAGTGTTTTCGCTCAGAACAACTTCAGTCCCGCAACGCGGAGGTGGATAAGGGGCGAGATCTCTAACTTCAACTATCTGATGCTTATCAACACCATGGCTGGACGTACATTCAATGACTTGACACAGTACCCTGTGTTCCCCTGGGTCCTCGCAGACTACACGAGCGAGGAGTTGGATCTTACGAACCCACGAGCCTTTCGGGATCTATCCAAACCGATGGGCTGTCAGAATTCTAACCGACAAGCGGAATTTAGAGACCGCTATCACTCGTTCGCTGAAATGGGCGACGAGAATTCGCCACCCTTCCACTACGGTACTCATTACTCCTCTGCGATGATTGTGACATCTTACCTGATACGCCTTCAACCCTTTGTACACTCTTATTTGCTACTTCAAGGTGGCAGCTTCGATCACCCCGACAGATTATTTTACTCTATCGAAAGGGCTTGGTCCTCTGCATCACGAGACAATATGACCGACGTTCGGGAGCTGATTCCCGAATTCTATTATCTCCCCGAATTCCTGCTGAATCAGAATGGTTATGATTTTGGTGTTCGCCAAGGCAATGGTGGTACCATTGATACTGTGCAGCTCCCGCTTTGGGCGAAAGGCGACCCAAAGATCTTCATCACCAAGCATCGAGAAGCTCTGGAGAGTGAGTATGTCAGTCAGCATCTGCACCAATGGATAGACTTAATCTTTGGGCATAAGCAACGTGGAGAAGCTGCGCTTGAGGCCACTAATATCTTTCACCATTTGTCTTATCATGGCGCCAAGGACCTCGATACCATCAACGACCCTGTGGAGAGATTGGCAACAATTGGCATCATTCACAATTTTGGCCAGACTCCACATCAGATTTTTCAGCGAATTCACCCTCCACGCGAAGACGCCAGGTACAAACTCAAGAAGCTGGATACTGATGCCGAGAGTTTGACTCGTCTACCATTTCCTCTGGCCGAGACCCACGACCGTGTCACGTCTTTATATTGGTCATCGAAGCACGAGCGACTTTTGAGCTCTGGCCCGTTCCGCATCAATGTTGGCCCTGCGTACGATGAATACTTGGTGTGGGGGTTTATAGATGGTAGCGTTAGGTTCTTTGCTACCGATACCAAAAAGGTAAACTCTACACTGGTTTGGGGCCGTACCTGCAAGCAGCTCACACTATCTAGCAAATCGGCCTATTCGAACATATGCATCAAGGCCAGCTTTCTTACGTTATATTTGCAGATTCGAAGACGCTAGTGACCGCCGGTTCTGATTGCACTATTTCCATATGGGCTGTTGTCAGGACTGACAATTTGGTCGACTTGCAGCCGAAGATCTGCCTTTTCGGCCACAGGTCTGCCGTAATCATGTTGGCTGTGTCTAGATCTTTTAGCGCTCTCCTGTCGGCTTCTTCAGACGGTAAGGTTCTGCTGTGGGATCTGAATAGGCTCGAAATGGTTCGGGAACTGACCGAAGGCAAGCCGGTTGAGGTTAGAAAGTTCACTTCCTTTTGGATCGACACGAGTCCTGACAATGCTCCAGTGTGCTCGTATCAACGACGTAACAGGTATGATTTTGCTGTGTCGAGGATCCGCAGTGTCGCTGTGGACGTTGAATGGCGATCTTGTTGTGGAGCACAACATTTTGGGTGAGGGCGACCACGCCATATCTTCATGTGCATTTTACGAGGGTTCCGGCAACGAGTACCTTGAGCGTAATCTGATTTTCACGGGACATAGGAAGGGCGTCGTCAACGTAGGTCTCCGGGATGCTTGTTCAACGGAATGAAACGTAGCTGACTCTCTGCATAGATCTGGAACGTGGCCATATCTGAGGGTACTTTCGTTCTTGAGCATGTGAAACGTATGCATCATCTTGATCATGCGGGATATAATATCGGGGCAACCATTACTTCGATCCTGCCCATGGCGCAAAAGGTGTACACGGGCGACGATGATGGAAAAGTTGTGAGTCCTACAATTCCCGCCAAAAACCTATGTCGGGATTACTAATCGCGTCCTAGTATGAGTGGGATTGCATTCAGCGGCAGTGATTTATTGTACATGGCAAGAGCTCTTAGGCTCATGCTTGATACGGGAAACGAAAGAGCAAGGTGTCCGGCGCTACATGGTGTATAAGTGTGGATACGGATCACCACAATGGAGCACTCGTCTGAGTTGGACGAAATGGCGTGAAATTTCGAATAGAATAGAACTTGTCGGGAAGAGTGCATTCGTCAAGCAGATGATGCTTTCAAGGGGGTGTATGTTTCGTGATAAATGTTGTCCATGTTGCAGACGACCAATAAAGTAATTGAGAAGATGCAACAATCACAATTTCGAATCCCCGCAACGTTCACGACAGTAAAGGATACCTTCTTTCTTTCTCTTGCATGCCAATCCTAAGGTAGTATCTTCAGCTCGTATGACCATGTATACGTTATCGGAAACATTGCTACCTCATGACATCATATCTATCGAGCAAGTTTGGCGCCTAAGATTATCCCAGTTGCTCGTCCACGCGTCCTTCCGTCTCTTAACATCTGTCACCACAACAATCTCGCCAAGATGCCTATGCCAGGCTACGTCTTCAAAGATGGAGGTCCAATCCCAGATGACGATCTCAACAGTCCGCAGCCAGGCGCTGTACCCTTCATGCAGCGAGACGAACAATCGCACACCTCCCTCTCCACCAACAGCAACAGTGTTTCCTCAATCATGAACACTCCCACATCAAGTGCATCCGCGTCCAACGGCCATAGCTTTAGCCATGCCTTAGCAAGTGCTAACGACCATGAGACAAAAGGTGCGGTACAAACAAACCACGAAGTGGGTGAAGTCAGAGACATGGGCTGGAACGACCATCCTTCAGATGTGCCTATGCCTCTGGTGGGAGGGTTGCCAAATGAGGAGCTCTGGACACTGGTTCGGAGGTTCAATAAGCAGATGTACCATGTTAAGGCAACGAATGAACCCATGCAGGGGGGATTGGATCTGAATATTGTGGATGAAGATGATTTCTCACCGGACAAGTTGAGAGCTAACGTTGAGAGGTTATACATGACCGTCATTATTGGGATGATGGGGTTTGGCAAACAGATAGCGAGGTTGAGGTCGTGGCGAGAACCAAGAAGGACAGGTGCTTTCTGCGCGGTTCGCTCCGACCACCTTATGACATCTGGGACCTTAGCTAACGTTCACTATCCGCAGGCCTATGTAGTTGCATGGATTTTCAATTTCATCATCCCGTTGTTTTTCACCACTCTTGTTGTTCTCATCGTCTACCCACCGTCGCGCCACATCATGTTTCCTCCTGCACCTCTGGCTCTTGTCGACTCGAAGACAGGAGGTATCCAGACCCCTCATGCTGGTGTGCTTGGCAGCCACGACAGCGCGACCGGAGCGCCAGAGAAACACAAGGGAGAGGCTGTAGAGCAAGAAGCACACAATTTCGTCACTGGTATTGGGTCTATTGCACTCAGCAGCGCTGCAGGTAAACACGAACACGCAGATTCTGAGAACGACCCCTTGAACAAGTCGGTCCCTGATCCTACCAACATGGCTTCGGACGCCGCTGCAGCCAAACAATCCGCCCAAGGAGCACAGCCAGGAGCACACCACGACAAGACCAAACAGCCCATGGAGCAGGCCATGTGGACAAAGATGAGACCTATCATGCATGTTGTTGGTGATATTGCGGATGGGTGGGAGCGATTCGCGAAGTAGGTTTACCCCTTTACATATGAAAGCGATTTCTGATCTATCCTACAGCGCCTTGGAGCCAACAGCCCCGTTCCCAAAGGAGGCTGGTCGTCTACGACTAGCGGGTGTCCTCGTTCCAGCTATCGCCGTGGCCTTGTTGACCTCCTCCGCCATGTTCATGAAGATGACTACCGCCGGAGTCGGTTTCGGCTTCTTTGGTGACCCTCTCCTCTGGCGTGGTCTTGATCTTCTGAATGAGAAGATTCCTGATTGGCAGAAATACCTAGAGCTCAGAAAGTATGTTAGGATCCTTATCTGGGCCCTAACGTTGACTAATAATATCAAGCACACTCCTCAAAGGCATTCCCACAAACGCTCAGCTTACGATCACACTCCTACGCATTGGTGAAGCGAACAAAGCTCCGCTACCTCCACCACCTCGCTCAGACGAGCCTCCATCATCGAGACCCGCTTCCCTGAACGGAGATCACGTAGCCGCACTGGATGCATCAAACGAAGAAATTCACGATGCCATCCACAAAGACCCAGCCGAGAAGGCGGCAGAAGAACACGCTGCGGCAAACGAGCCGAAAAAGAAACACAGGCACGGTGAGCATATACTTGGCTTCTTCAAAGGCACCACCAAAGGCGGCGTGGAAGCGAAATTCGGCGTCGATAAACTTCGGGCCAAAGTCGGCTCCCAGCATGCCAAAGACCACCTCGGCGTCTTGCCCGACCCCAAAGAATCGGAAGTCTCTGGCCCAGTCGACTTTAAAGGTCGTTATCAGGGAAATAAAGGCTGGATCTGCATCAGTACTAATGTTGCCATCCCCACCGTATCGTTCTCCAACAAGTCGAGCGATGGCACTGGCTTCGAACCGTCAAGCGCAAACACGAAGTTCAGCGTGCCTATCCAAGATATTACGGAGTTGAAGAAGATTGGGGGCTTGGGATGGAAAGCGAAGATCGTTGTTGGATGGGCTACGGGAAAGACGGTGGCGGATGGGCTGGAAATCACGGATCGGAGAGGGATTACGTATAAGGTGACCGCTGTGAAACTGAGGGAGGAATTGTTCAATAGGTTGGTGGCTATGGGTGGGCAGAAATGGGAAAGCTGGTGAGCCTTGCGGCAAGGATTTTGGACGTTTTTCATGATTTGCATGCTCATGTCCCAGTTCCTTGAGCTGATCCTTCAAATACAATGCCTTCCTGTGATAGAGCTGTCGCAGGTTAGATTTCTGTCGGATTAGTGGTCAAGACTAAGCTCATGAGCTTGCTGGCCAATGGTAGAATAGCGTGTTTAGGGTGTAGATATACAAAATCACAGGTCATTGATAGCGTCATCATAAGATGACCTTATGGCCCTCTCGACACGCTACATATTTCAGTATGGAAGCCCTTCAATAACATCACAGGACCCACGGTCGATCTGATGGGTTCCTCGTCCAAGCCATCCGAGATGCAGGCTCTCCTGCGATACGCTCTAATCTCGCCATCCCAAGTCTCCTCTGCGGACACGCAACTATACTTCGCCAAACATGAAGGGTCCAACCCACCAAAAGGCGATAAAAGGTTCAACAAGCTGGTTGATGGCATACAATTCTCGAAGAGGTTTATTCTGAGCTATCAGCTTGTGCTCATCGGGCTCTTGCTGCTGTTTACGGCCGTCCATTGGGGATCCAGATTACGAGCATGGAGGAGGAGGAGAGAACGAAATATCGAACAAGGATTCTACAGTGGCGGCTCAGCTCTAGTCAGAGATGATCTCAAAGCACAAGAAAGAGTGGAAATATGGAGCAGGAGCAGCGAGAGCTCACTGTCAAGTAGTACACTTGTAGGGGATGAAAGGCCAGGAGTGAATGACAGCTTGGAGGAGGCAGACGAGCAAACAGCACTCCTACGAAAGCACAAGCCTGTTCAATCGAAGGCTTTCAGATGGCTTCCTATCAATTACATCAAGGCGTGGCTTATATACCAACCTCGACCGTTACCGATTATCAACAAGACGCTGCCGTCGAACGGCACCAGCTTGGTGATTGTTGCTTTCCTTGGTCTCCAGATTTTTTACATCTTTTTCAAGACATCCTTGTCAATATCGATGCTTTTCGTATTCGCAGACCGAACGTCGCTGCTCTTTGTGGCCAATCTGCCGCTTTTATACCTATTTGCAGCAAAGAATCAGCCAGTCAAGATAATGACTGGGTACTCCTACGAGGCACTAAACATCTTCCACCGCCGGTTAGGAGAAGTCATGTGTCTCTTGGCCCTGTTCCACTCATTGGGCATGATTGGCGTTTGGTACACCATACTTCGTCCCGTTGGAATAACGCTCGTTAAGTTTTTGCTCATCAAAATGATCCTCCTGGGTATCGGAGCATTTGTTGCCTACGAATTGATTTACTTCACGTCTTTAGGGACTTTCCGACAGAGATGGTATGAATTATTTCTTGCATCCCACGTCGTTCTTCAAGCTGCAGCCTTGATACTGGTCTTCTTTCACCATCATGGAAGTCGGCCATACGTTGGCGTCGCGCTCGCCATTTTCATAATCGATAGGGTTGTCTATCGAATATTCATCAAAAGTGCCACCATAAATGCTGCGCTGGCCGTGAAGGAGGACGGGAAGACAGTGACTGTTCGGGCGGCTGTACCTTTGGCTAAAAACCGTAGCTTAGCGAGCTACCTCTGCGATGCCTCCAACATCAGGCACGGTTGGAAATCTACCCAACACGTTTTCCTGAGCGCGCCGTCCCTCGCACGTAAGCACGTTATCCAAGCGCATCCCTTCACCATCGCCTCCAAAGCCCCCTCTTCCAAGACTGAGGTAGCAGGTCTGGAGCTTCTCATCAGGGCACAAGATGGCTTTTCGGCTGATCTGGTGCGGTATGCTCAAAGTCACAAGACCGCAGTCGTTAGACTTGATGGACCTTACGGCTCTCAATCCGCGGTGAACCTGCTTCACGACTCCGATCACGCTGTGATCGTGGCTGGAGGCAGTGGCATTGCCGTTACGTGGCCCTTGGTCTGGTCAATGCTGGAAGGCTCAGAGGATAGCGATCTAGAGCATTCGGTCAAGGCCACGAGTAAGAAAAATATTCTATTTATCTGGATCGTTCGTGAGGAATCTCACATTTCCTGGCTTGGGCAGGAAAAGCTCCACGATCTAAAAACCAGAGGAGTAGACGTCGAGATCCCCACTTCGACTGCAGAACACGGTCACCCCGATCTTAACAATATCATCGAAAAATGGATATCCAATTTCGATACCAAAACCACTCCTCCAAAAATCGGCGTCGTGGCTTCTGGACCCGACGGCTTGAATCGTGCCGTTAGGAATACCTGCGCGTCGTTGATACGGCAGGGGAGGGATGTGGATGTCGAGATCGAGAAATTCGGATGGTGACGTGGGAGTTGGTGGTATATATGCGTTGAGTATTTTTGGTTATTATAATGTAAATTCAGCGTGATGTGTGACGATCGATGACCATGTATGATGGTTGATGTAAGGGACTTGTAGATGCGAAACAATATTTGCAATGATATATTGGGGTAAGGATCATTAGTTATCTATGAGCCCATCCATCACTGCACTTTTTGCTCGTGTCCGCTGCACATGCTGCTCGAACAAAGGATATATATAGCTTCGCCTGTCATATGAGCTCGCTATGATAAGGGTACAGGTATTTCCGATGCAACTTTTCCATATCGTCTTCGTCATCCCCAGTCACCTCATCGTCGTCCTCGGTAATATTTCCGTACTGTGAGACTGCTGAATTCTCTCCATCTGTGTCAGCTACTTCTGCCGCTTTGGTTTCTGGAAGCCTTTTCCCATCACCCCACGCACATGAAATGTTCATCCCGGAATGACAGTTTGATAGGCTCTGCTCTGTCCTTGCTATCATCATTCTCCTGTCTTTGATCAATGTTTAAAACATAATCCCGAGACTTAGTCCATACATAATCCTTCCCAACGATCTTCTCGTTCAGAGAAGTTCGTGGAGCGTATTTGACACGCGAACTGCCCCCGGTCCTTTCCTTACGATCCAGTGTTCATGATTGATGCCTTCCACGTTTGTAAAAGCTCTGATAGCGACTCGCCTCCCGTCGTCGTTCTCTGTTGCCATCGGTGCAAATGCATGGGGGTGCCTTCCATCGCTGCACTGCCATTCAACGTTAATTTTGGATCTGAGATCGAGCTTGCCTCCATTGCCGGGCTATCTCCTTTGGGATCGTAAATATTTCGTGAAACAAGGCAAATCGGTATGAACCTTTTAGATTATGTCCCCTTCTTGAATGAAATCCCACTTGCAAGGACAGGCTTACCATTCGGAGAATTGTCGAGACGGGCTACCTTCGATACGTCGTCACATCGTTACCGATGGATTTGGGACCAGTTGGCAATGTCTTCAAGGTGTCGCTTCTGTTCAGACCACGTTCCCCAGCCTACGTTCGGTAGGTCTTTAGATCTCATTTCGCGGTACTCCTGGGTATCATACGTTCCAAGAAGGCAGGCGCACGGGGCCTCCGCAATGAAACTTGCGATGCTTGTAGGTTTTTATCTGAAAGCCATCAAACGGACAAAATATATATATATGTATATCAAAGTAACAATCCATGGCTCATCCATGGCGGCATAGAACGCCTTTGATGGATGCTTCGTCCGACGACGTGGATTTAGATGATTCTTGAGAATTCTGTGTTTCATGACGTTGCCTCCCATACGAGCTTCCAAGATAGTAGTACACACGATCAGGAGCCCTACAAACGATAGCGGCATAGACACCTTGATTTGGTACCAGTGCGTCTTCCTGCAGACTTTCTAAACTGCTTCAAATCAGTTGAGATCGATAACACTTCTTGGCTCGACATACTCTAAATTAGTTGGATCGAGATAGCCTTCGATCAAGTATGCAATATTCGCACTCAAGGCACCTGTAATGTCGAGTATCATCTGCTGCTCTGTGGTGTGAGAGAGATACTCCTTGACTGGTTCACAAGCGACCAGTCGCCCACTGTCTATCATGGTACACAGTTGCATGCTGATGGTCTGGATTGCAATGCATGCTGATGTTGACATTGAATGTGAGTCCATGATAAGGTGCGTGACTGAAGAGCGGAGAGAAAGTTGTCATACAAAGTCGAAAGCTATGAAAAGTGAGGAGATGTCGTATATGTATATATATATATATATATATATATATGTACTGCTAATCAGGGTACCGAGGAAGCTTGAGTCGTAGTGGTCGAGGGACAAGGCGAATTCATAGTTGAGGTCAAAGCTAAGAAATAACGTGCAGCTGGTCGAAAGGCGGGTAACAACAGGAAGTAGGTGAATTGAATGAAGCCTAGGAAGGAGGATATAAGCCAGTAGCTGAGAAGTTGCTCAGTTCAACGTCAGGTAGGGTAGCTGTACTTAGTCAAGAAGATTATACGTCAACGCATGGACCTCATGGCGAATGCGGGATTGGTGATCTGACTTCGGAGAATGCTATGAGGGACGCCCTATTGTGGATCCATAGTGTTGTTGTATAAGATGATAAGGAAGAGCGAAGTGTATGTCCATGGATGATCCTTATGTACTGATGGATGCACATGTCAAGACAGCATGCTAGATACATCAGGCCTAGCAAGACAAGTGACACTGCGTGATGACACCGTAGTACGACACTGGTTCTATATAGTAAATGTTGGTGATGTTGAAACGATTGAACTTTTTGTTGAATGATGAATGCTTGATAGGTTGTTACACGAGTGACGGAGAAGGCGTATCGAACAATGAAGAATTTCTTGGTGGTGTTTGAAACAACTGCAATGTTCGTTGAGTGATGGATTCTTGATGGATGGTTATAGGTGTGACGGGAAAGGCGTCCTGAATAGTGAAGAATTGAGTGGTGATGTTGAAACAATTTGAACTTTGATGGGTTGTCACAGGAGTGACGGAGAAGGCGCCGTGAATAGTGGAGAATTGATGGGTGTTAATACTCTTGAAACTTTGATTGAGTGATGAATATTTGATGTCATCAATGATAGGAATGACGGAAAAGGCGTTGAGTGACGAGTTCTCGATGAATTACCATAGGAGTGGCAGAATTGATCAATGAAGTTTTTGAGAGGTATGAATGTACGGCTGTGCATGTTCCTGCTGGTCGCAGCGTGCTGTCGCTACTGCTGCTTGTGATGACCTGATTGACTCCCTGGTATGCAGTCCGCTGGTTTTATTCAGGTCACTGGTGGGGCACGTACAACGACTTGTCCTCAGATTGTAGGAGAAAGCGTAATATTGAGGTGCTTATCATAGTGTTAAGGTCTTGCCTGGCTATGTCCAAGATGTCAAGACCCTGCCCAACATACATGCGTGTCATACCCCACTTGCGTTCACGACACTCAATGACAGACAGTCGTACTAAGCAGTGTCAACTTGCAGTGTCAATTTACTAATTTCAGGAGGGTTAGTATGTTGTCTTGACATGTTGCTCAACGAGTAGTTCTATATCAAATTTCTTGTTGTACATGTTCTCGTTCTTCAGCTATTCTACAACGTAGTAAACTCGTTCAACTTACTCCTGTGGCTTGTCTCCATCGTTGATCTTAATAACCTCCCCAGGATACATTGAATAATAGCAAGATCCCTTTGACGTCAGACGTAAGTCAGTGTTCATACGGAGAGGCTGAAGCTCCCAGGCAACTTAGTCCCCATCAAGTTAGCGCCGATACAAGATCTCTGCTTTCAACACATATGAGATATACAGATAGGTAAGACTTCAACACCAACACACGCGACGGCCGAGTTGGGTCTCAAGTGTGCACCAATTATGCTGGTGAGATGGCCGAGTTGGTTATGGCGCCAGGTTAAGGTTTACCTTAACATTATATCCTGGTAGGGAAACCTGCGTGGGTTCAAATCCCACTCTCATCATAATTTTCTTTTTCCCAATTTCAATCTATCCCAGATACTTATTCATGCTGGTCCATCCATTATCATGAGAGCGGATTTTCCTTTTTGAATCTCAGTGCGTGATGACAAGGACTGAATGCACTGCTGTCAACCTCGTGAGGTGATGCCTGCTCCTCCATTTTACAATTGAGGGCCTGGGGGTTCAACGTGATGCCGCTTTGTGTTTGCGGGGACTACACTACACCACAGTGGTGCATGTGGTGATCAAGAGTCCGCATTTTGCGTCGGCTACGCGGTGGGGATGTTGTTTCAATGCCTTTGATGATTGCAAAGTGGTGTGACTGATATTGCATATGCCCTCATTGATAAATCCTCGCTGTCCCGTCCCGTCTGACTGTCTAATAAAGGACTTATACATCTATGAAGTTTAGTGAGGAAGGCGATGTAGCGTAAAGGGCTACAAGGTGTTTCCCACCGAGCCCATACTCCGGCCTTCTATCGTCGCATCATCATCGGACACAAGAGTCACCCTAGCTGATAAGTTTCTCAGGATTGGAAGTATTTATCTTTGATAGTACGTAACGTTGGTTTCTTTCCACCCTCTTAGAAGAAATTTCCCTTCCATTCTTTGATTGGCAATACGTCTCGGGTGGGGGTGGGTTTGAGAAGAGCTTTTGGGGCCCTTGTGAGTACATGCCCGGTCGAGGTGTTGGTGAGGATGTGTGAGACCTTTTCACTTGCGCGGAACATGTGGGTAGAAGATGGCTCCAGCGGCATGTGGGACATTTGGGCAAAGTCTTTTCTTTCGGTCGTATCTGGTACTAGCTCGGGCCCTGCCTCTGGACTGTCCTGCGTGACGAGGTGAAGGCTCTTTTCGTCCCGAGGATCTAAAACAGTAGATATGAGCGGGCTGCGGCAGCTGACTTCTGTATGGAAGGGGTAGAGGTATCGTATACCCACCCTTTGTTGTAGACTCATAGCCTGACTCGTCGTCCTCTTCAATCTTCAGTTCTTCCAGCACAACTGCTTATCATCAGCACTGTTGGAGTCTCCACCCATCTATAGACATACCAAGGTTTGCAAGAGGGCTTGAGGGGGGTCTCCTGCGCTCTTGTTGCCTTGGCCTCGGATAGAGCCGATCATTTGACGGCTTCCTGGCCATCCGAGGCCTGCCAATTGTGATCTGATCTAGGCTGTTACAGCTGTTGTTCCGCGAATAAGCATTAATGTGTGTGCTGGAGCCGTTGTCGTTCAGACTGCTGACGCTACGACGCTTTTCGTCGGCCTCTTTGACAGCCGCTGCGCGGTCGTGAATAGAGTAGCTGGACGGGACACCCATTATCGAATCGATACGGGCATGGGTTGGAGTATAATGGTATGGAGGTGGAGCATCGGGGGCTTTGGCTGGTGTGCTTTCATCCTTCGAACACCGAACGGTAGATCTAAAGATTGTCAAAAGAGATTGGCCGCACATATTGCTATAAAATTTTGGCAGTGCTTGATGTAAGATGGTCTCGAGGGACTGTCCTGAGGATGCGGTGGAAGCAACGTCCATATCGGTAGTTGCTCCGTCCTGAGTGCTTCAATTTTGATTGCCCCCACTTTGTTACAAGATTGACCCAGTAATTCGGGTTCCTGCAGTGGCACCCGAAGGAGATGTCAAAGGTGGCGATCTGATAGCTCATCCTCCAAATGAGAGATCCTGGGTGGCACACCTAGTATTGTTGTAGCATTCCAACCTACATTTCATGCATTTTGGCAATTCCTGGGAATCCATAAGGATAAATTACCAGCAAGAAATCCGGGAAAAGCTAACCAGGCCAGGTTCAGTCAACGGCCTATAGAGGGTTGGTATTGCTCGGTCTTGCTCGGGTTGGGTTCATACTCCATGCTAGCCGTAGAAATGCCAGTATCCGATTAGGTAATCCAGCCAACTTTTACCACTCGATTTGGATATTGACTCCCCCTGGCTCTAAAGCTTAAGTAGTGTCCTCACCCTGACACATCGAAAGAACCTTTCATCCAAAGTCTTTCAACTTCAGCTCGACACGGCCAGTAAATGTGGGGTTTAGGTTCAGGGATATGTGACTATCGTGCATGCGAGGCAGCCGCTAAAGCCCAGAACGTGGCTGAAACCCCATGTTATAGAATATGAGCTGCTGGGACTCAAACTTTGTCGGGCACAGATCTTATTGGAAGCAGAAGTCAAATGCAACTAAATGCAACGTAAGCTATCACAAGCTACATGAGCTAGACTTCTTGAAAGGGAAACGACGACGTGAACGACGGAATGACCACCCACGAGACTGGTAGTCAAGGATTGCGGAATAATGAGTGTGATGAATCCGTGTGGTGGTAGCAGTGGATGGAGAGGAATAGGAGAAGCGTCCCCTCGAAGGTCCATTTGTCGACACTGCCAACCGTACCACGACTCATCTGTTGCCAGATGAAGACGAGTAGAGCGACGATGTCCGATAATCAGTTATAGAATAGTGGAGACCAGCTCAAGATGCAGATTCCAAAAGAGTGTTGACCATGACTGCAATGCCGGCGCCTTGATGGACAGCATCTTGTCACCGAGCAGTTGATGGCTGATATCCTGGATGGGATATGATGGTAGACACTCCGCGCCGAGCCTAGTTTTGTGGCCCACCTAGTCTGACATTCCCGTCAATGTCAAGAACGGCATCCTCGATTCTCATTTCATCGGCCCGGCCAGATGGTAGACGGCCCAAGCGAAGCTCAGTGTCCATGTGTAAAGAGGCAGCGAAGACACGATAGCGAAGATTTCCAAATTTAACTTAGCCTCATTGTTATCGGCTGGGAGATTCGCCACCGCTAGGCTGACGGCGATCAAACTACCGACTACGTTTCAAGCAGCCAACGTTCTCCCCACGCAAGAGTCTCAGCCGCCCATGGAACTACCGAATATCTCCATCTGATAAAGTAGAGCTCTGACGTGCATCTCGCCTATCCGAGCCCTCACATTTTCTGAGCCATACATCGTCCCGAAGAAAGCAGTTGTTTGGCTTGGCGCGAAAGCTTCGCTATCCCCTGACGCCATAGGCGCACCTCCGACACCCATCTTACTTGCATTCAGCAATCCTACATCATGGCCTGGTAGGGCTCACGCGCGACCATTGAGCGCTGGGCCAGTCGTTGTGGGACACTGTCGCTACCTTTCCTTATTTCTTTGGGACTCTCCATATCGCGCAGGACCTTCTCGTCTGCTATCTCAACAGAAACCCTGTGCTCCTGCCCCACGCTCTACGACCCCGAGCTATTTTTCGAGTACCGAAGGTCTGATATCTTGATATCTTACACCTAACGGCCTAGCGCGTTAATACCTACTCCGGTGGCCCGTCTTTATCTCCATGATGTCGTTGGTTGTACCACCTTCGAACGAGAAAAAGCGAGTCAAAGTCTACGAGCTAAAGAACAACGACTGGTTTGATCGAGGCACAGGCTTTTGTACAGGCCGAATAACCAATGTAAGAGATGACCAGACAACAGCTCTGAGGACACCACCGGTCGAGTCAGGCCAGCACGTTGCTGATCTCTTTGGGCAGGAGGAGTCGAAGATCTATGTTGAGGCCGAAGACCAACCCGACCGTCTACTACTCGAGACGAAGATATCGAAAGATGATGGATATCAGAAGCAGCAGGACACACTTATCGTGTGGACCGAGTCCAACGGTACCGACATGGCCTTAAGTTTTCAAGAGGCGGAGGGATGCGCAGCCATATGGGAATTTGTTAGTCAAGTACAACAGCACCTATTGTCACTAGGTGGTCCGGACGATGCGCTCTCAGATGATAATATGGAAGGGTTTGCGAATCCCCTGGTGTTGCCACAGCCAGAGATGGGAAACCTCGAAGACATCGAACATGCAATGCGGAGTGTCGCATCAACACAACAAGGCCGAGATGCGCTGGCCAAATTTGTGATTAACGAAGACTACATCAGAAAATTAATACCATTGGTGGACATGGCAGAGGACCTCGAATCGTTGAAGGACCTTCACCTTCTCTGCAATATCATGAAGATACTCATCCTATTGAACGATAGCCAGATTATTGATCACATAGTTAATGAAAATGTGGTATTTGGGGTGATTGGTGCATTGGAGTGTAAGCTAGCTCTCCTTGCTTCACCTGCCCTCAGGCTCGCCACGATGGTGGAGTGTTCACGAGAAAGAATGCTAATGGTGCGCAGACGATCCCGATTTCCCGAACCATAAAGCGAACCACAGGCGCTACTTGAAGAACAATTCGCGATATAAGGAAGTGCTTTCGATCGCAGATCCATCAATTACAAAGAAAATACACGCTACATGGCGGCTCACTTACCTGAAAGACGTCGTTCTCGCCAGGATTCTCGACGACCCAACGTTTGGCGTATTGAACTCTCTCATCTTCTTCAACCAGGTGGACATCATATCGCATCTGCAATCAAATCCTGGCTACCTAGAAGAGTTGTTCGGCATCATCGACAGCCCTGATGCTGACCTGAAGAAGAAGAAGGATGCAGTTGGCTTCATTCAGTCATGTTGTGCTATAGCGAAGAGCCTACAAGCCCCACCACGGGCGAATTTGTACACCAACTTCATCAATCACGGCCTACTCCGTGTAATTACATTCGCGATACTTAACAAGGATGCTTCGATAAGAGTCGCCGGAACGGATATACTTGTTGCGATGATAGATCACGACCCTGGCATGGTGCGAGCGTATATTTTCAAGTCCATTAATGAGAAGAAGACACCATTGACCGATACACTGATCGAACTTCTATTGGTGGAAGTAGATCTGGGCGTCAAAGCCCAAGCAGCTGACGCGATCAAGGTGCTGCTAGAACCACAACAGCCGCCGCCAGCGCAACCGAATGACGGTATGGCGAGGCAGAATGGAGAGTTTCTGTCGAAGTTGCGCGCAAATTCGGCCCCTAATCCTCAAACAGAGTCTTTTATTCAACATTTTTACGATTTCTCAGCGAACAAGCTGTTCAAGCCACTCAAGGACCTCGAAAATCGCAAGTCCTGTAAGTAGCTTTTGCTCTTAGCATGAAGTGCAACAGCTAATCATGGCCTGCAGTGAGCGACATTACATTCCATGAGGTCCAATTATTCAACCACCTCGTGGAAATCATAATCTATCTCTCACGCACTCACCAATTCCGAAGCAAATTCTACATATTCACAGAAGACCTTGCATCTCGTATAGCGCAGCTGCTCTCCGCGCCACCGAAACACCTCAGGCTTAGTACGCAAATATACTCCCATTCTTTACGTGCGTCTACTGACATATTGCTTCAGCTGCGCTCAAATTCTTCCGACAGTGTGTCGGACTTCAAGATGAATTTTATAACAAACAAATCACTCAAAAGAGATACTTCATCCCCATCCTCAACATTGTGTATGATACCATGCCACGCGACAATCTCCTCAACAGCGCCTGCCTCGAGCTTTTCGAGTTCATCAAGCGCGAAAACCTCAAACCGCTCATCATCCATCTGGTGGAGACGTGCCGTCCAAGGTTACAAGAAATCACCTACGTCGATACTTTCCAGACTCTTATATTACGTTACGATCAAATGCAGGGCTTCAACCCAGGCGCTGACACGACTCTCTTTAGCAATGATGGTACCACCACACCAACCCGCACACCAAACGTGAACGGAAACAGATGGGCCGGCGTCAAAGATATGGACGCAGCAGAAGAAGCCTACTTCAACACCTCCGACGATGAAGACGATCACGAAGCTTCTCCCAAAACAAAAAGGCTACGCAGCAGTCCTCGCGACCACGCCCTGACCAATGGTGTCACATCCTCTCCGATGCTCAAATCCCTAGTCGATTACCCAGACGACGAAGACGACCTGATGGACACCGACCCACCCCACCGGCACGGATCAGCTTCTACCTCTACTCCAGATACGCCTTCAACATCCACAGAAGGCACGCCCAAACTGTCGCCAAGCCCGATGCTCCAGACGCCACCCCCCGAACGATTTTCCGAGAAGAGGAGAAGAGAAGAGGATAACGACGAGGACGAACTGGGAAAACTCACGACGACCAAGCGAAGGAATTCGGGATCTAGCGGATCGAGTTTGGGGAGTAATGCCAGTAATACCCTAAAGCGGAAGAAAGGCTTTTTCACAAAAAAGGACAATGCGGAGGCAATTGGGGACGTCAAGGTGAAAAAGATCGAGATCTCGCTTGGGGCGAAGATGGCGGCTTCGGAACATGGCCGTAAGGGTGATGACGGGGGATGATTCCTATCGTCACAGCCCTCTGTTTCTTGATCGTGGGACGCCAAGAGACGGATTCGCTCACGGTTTTATTTGACGTTCATGCACCCACTGGGAGCTTTTGGTGCTCGATATTCTTTGTATGAATATTATGCCGTTTGGCATGGGGTGGGATGGGCTGATGCTGTGGGGAGGGAGGGAATGGAAGGGGGGTGTACCATAGCATCTCTTCGCTGGGTGTATGTTGTATTGATTGAATGATGAATATATTCTTCTGTCACGTATTGATTTGCATTTTCGGTGGTCGTTCTACTGAAGATTTAAGTTTTACTCGAGACGGATGATCTGATCTTCCCTTTTGGCGTCTAGGGTATGTGATTGAGTTATGTACCAGCTACTGAGAGGAAGGCTGATATGCTCAAATTGCATACGCACAATTACCGGGCGATATGGTATGAACGTACATAGATATCGTTCGAGAGAAATTCATATTATGACCTGCGGACTGTTCTTCCTATTGCCAATGCTGGCTTACATCTGTATGTATATATATCCCATGTTCCGAATCCGCTATGCATTCTAACACTCCATCCCTGAATTCCAATTTCGTACATTCATAATAGCATACAGTCTTTACAATGTAATCTGCCCCTCAACCTGTGCCGGCTCGTCGTCGGCGTCATCACTGGATTTCGGGGTGGGTTGATCCCAGTAGACTAAGATGGATCATGTTAGTATACAAGCGTTTTCCAGGTGTAGGAAAAAGGGAAAGAGGGAAAGACATACCGTGTGCCCGAATGAACCAACTCAACGCGAACGCCACGCCAAAAGTAGCCGCTAGACATACAAACACAGTTTGCTTGAACCCACCTACCGTCCGCGCATAGATGAGGTTGAAGATAATGGGAGCCACAACCCTGGCGCTCGCATGCAAAAGTCCCATCGCTCCCAGGATCTGGCCCGTCTTGTCTGGCGGCGCGTGTTTCGTCAACGCGGCTTGAAGGGTGGGACTGCCCATACCACCAATAGCGGCGACGGCACCGCATAGGATGAAAAGCGGACCGGTGCGCACAACGGCATAGCCGACGTAGCCGAGGAGATCGAAGAAGATGGCTGTGCGAATGATGCCCAGGTCGACGTGGTCGGAGCCAGAATTCTTGGGCTTGGCGCCGGCGACAGCGCGGCCGCGGAAGAGACGGGTGATGATGGGAAGGATGACGATGAGGGTGATTACGCGGCAGGTGTTGACGGTGGAGACGAAAAGGGAGGTGGCGAAGGTGTCCCAGCCGAACATGAATTCGCTGTAGAGAAGGACGACGGTCATGGAGCCCATTGCTACGCCGAACATGGTCGTGTCGACGGCCGCGATGAGGGCCAGGTTCCGGCGTACGGCGGGGTTGGTGCCTGGGCCGGTAGGCCAGAGGACGGTGACTGGGGCAAGGATGTTGTTGGCTTTTATCATTTGGGTGCCCCAGGAGAACCACGTTTGGGCTGCGCCTTCGGCAGTTCCGATGTGCTTTCTCTTTTCCCGAGCGGCCATTTGGCGTTCTTTGTTGAGAGATTCGGGGACAATGAGAAAGAGGAAGAGGAAAAATGAGGTGTGGAGTGCAAGCGCCATATAGAAGACTGTCAGGATCTCCCCAGTCTTTCGGACGACGTAGCCTGCTAGAATGGGACCGAGCGCTATGCCACCGAAGAGGGAGCCATGATAGTATCCGAAAACGACATTCCGCTTCTCGGGTATTGTGCAGTCGCTGGCGTAGGCATAACTCAGGGCCATTGCGGCGATGAAGGAGCCACCTAGGCCTTCAAACATAAAGCCTAGAAGCATCCAGTTGACGCAAAGCATATCTTGATATGTTGCAACGCAAATGGTTACAACTTCGCTCATCAGCATCCCCAGAACGCTGAGACTTATCAATTTCGTCCTTCCATACCGATCAGAGAGAGCGCCGAGCTTTGGACTTATGATCGCGGAGAGGACGCCGGATATGACGCCTCCATAAAGGGAAAACTTGGAGGCGAGAGCTTGCACTTCGGGGATGCGACATTGTGGGTTATCGACGCCCTTGAGGACGGGCATGAATTGGAAGCTGGGATCATGCATTGAGCGGTCGGAAAAGTATTCCTGGCATATGAGGGAGAGGATAAGGTTGAGTCGAGGAACGATGACGCCGCCGTAGGCCATAGTGAAAAGGGCGAAGGGTGGGAGGAGCCAGAAGACCTGATGGATCACTTCATTAGCTGAGTCCATGACCTGGGTGCAACCCGCTCTTACAGATGGCATGTTCCACCATGGTCTCCCTTCAAAATCCCTCTCACCGTCCCAAGTCGGCGGTTTTCTTCCCTCTCCTTCCTCGTCCTCCACGTCATGCGCTTCTCTTTCTTGATGCTGGCTCTTTCTGAGCAAGGGTGTACGTTCGCCTTCTCCATCATGCTGAGTATCAAAGCCTCCGAATGCCGCTATCAATGCATCATGCCCCTTGTGTGATGAAGGGCGCGAGTTGCCCGAGCGTTGTCGCAACAGATCAAGGGCACTGACATCCTGGTCGGCCTCAAAGGCCTGCTCGTTCTGATTCTCCATATCTGACCTTGGTAGAATGGTAAAATAGCGTTAATGGAGGGATTGGTGTTAGCTGCCTAGCGCACCCGAATAGAGCTTCTCAAGGGTCGAGGTGATGTAGTCAACAACGCGCATTGCTATGCCGTCGAGGTCTGCGGAATTCTAGGAATGTAATCATTGTGTATCGAGAGCGTTCCTCATGGATTGGTATATCCTAGGGAAGACAGAAGAACATGATGACCGTAGCTTCGGACGACATTCAAGCGGAAGACCGAATCCTAAAGTACCGTACGCGCAAGGAAGCCACTGACTTACCAATCAATGGCCAATCTACAACAGATCGGAAAAGTCATCTCGTCATGCTTCGGACTGATCTCAGATCCGCCTTTTGGACAGGACACGATCTTAAAAACGTCAAAAGACCCTGATCAGAACTCCGGTCCATGATCATGCATGGCAACGTCTCATACTGTGGCACTTTGGATACAGGTGACAACAATAGTTTACAATGCAGGATCACTGTCGTTCTCCCTCCTTACCCGCGCACTTGCCGCTCTATTCTATTCTGAGATAGAGCAATTGTTAGACCTCCATCACCAGTTAGCCAAGCTGCGCCCCTGAATGCATGGCTCAGCCAATATCTGGAGGTCCTTCTGATCCTATGGCCAGCCATGCTCCTACGGCTGACGGGACTCGAACCTACCTCAGCAGTCTGCCTGTTGGATATAGCCCATCATCTCTGTTCCCACTCATCCACGCCTTCCACGGCTAGGAGCAAGACAGAGCGCAGTCCGAATAAGAGAGCTAGCTTTCAAATTCTACATTCAATACTATCAGCGCTGCGGTTGTTTCTCCGAACAGATTTTCACATGCCATGCATTGAAGATCCTGAATTTCCTCCACCGCATGAGCTGGATAACAGGGCAATTGGGCGGGAACAGTTAAGCTACAAATTGAGGCACTACAACATTGCCCGGCAGACGTCAAAATTGTCGGTCTTTCTATAGGGAGTAGCTCGACAAATCCTCTATCTTGTGATCATGTTTTCTTTCCAAGTATCGCGGGCGCAGCCGTTGTCTCAGGTGCGATCGCAGGGATGGAACGTTGAAGGGAGACGAGCCGCTTTGCGACAGATGTGAGCTTGATCTCCCTTTCCCGTGCTAGAGATACATCGGAGCAAGGACCTGGTGAGTCATTACGATGGGAGAAGCGCACCATACGGGGAAATCAATGCGGTCAGGGAATGGTCATCGTGCTAGAGAAGGATGGTCAGGTACTGGATAAGGACCATAAAGGAAAAGGAGAACCTCCATAAGGAAAGTGTGAGGTCTGCTTGGTGGAATGATAAAGAACAAGAGGTGGTTGTCCATTATATGTTAAGTGTTTTGGGCATGGTTGACCAAGCACGAAGAAGCACGACGACGATCATTAGAGATGTGGACCTAGGGTCGGTGAAAAAGGTCTCTGCCGACTTTGTCGCCTAATTTGGGAAAAAGTCGGCAGAGACTTTGACTCCCATGACATTGTGAAGGAGGGCTGAGTATATTAAGAATTCTCCTCGGGATTGTTGCTGCGGCTAGCAAGTGAAATTGTGGAATATCGAATCCTGAAATTGAGAGCGTCGCTAGATTGGTTTATTGAGATTTGCGGAACCCTTCAACATTGTGGTACCATAAACAATATCTAATGAATGCCCCTCGGCCAAGAGGCTTTGCGCTAGAGATAAGGTCGCTCCCGCACGCCGATCCAGGTACGATGCTGCCAGCCTGCCACGGTGCGAGGGTGCCACGCTCTCCGTGGCACTACTTTATACGGTAATACCTTTGAATTCCAGACGCAGCCAAGAAATAGGGGGTCGAAAGCGAAGACGACGATGAAGTATCCGGTCCCCAGCCTTGTTTGAGCGCATGTCCACCCTGGAGACATTGTGGTACCATATCATCAAAACTGTGATACTGATACTCGAATATCACCTTCTCCGTAGACTTGGCAGGAATAGCCCTGAGTACGGCAACATAAAGTACTTTACCTCCGCAGGCTGGTTCGGCTGCTTTACGGCTTACCATCTCCTGATGGGCTGGTAAAGGGGTCAAAATACACAGTCAAAAGATGTGCACAGCCGGCCGCAACATGATGTTGTAGCCCTACTCTTTAGAGATAAGAATACGATGCTATTTGTCGCACTTTAATGTTACAGCCTGACATGAGACACACGCACCACATTCTACCCTTGGCACGCGGTTGACCGACATTGATAAATTTAGCTTTCGACTGACCGAGCCACATAGCACCACTATACCTAGCACCGATCTCATCGAATCGGACGCTTCATGATTATTGTGGAAGATGTCGCGCCTTCTGCCGTAGCATGGCGGCTGAGTGCGGAGTGTAAAAGGGGTACTTTGTCCGCCATCATGGAACATTATACGTGTGGCTAGAGAAAGCGTAGAATAGTACACAGAAAGCACTCAATATGACTCTTTGATGCATTACTAGTCGATGACTGAGCGATCAGTTACTCATATCACCAATTTATCACCAAGTGTCCTGACGCTACAAGCATGCTGACTCCGCCAAGCGTGGATCCCTCTTTCACTCCAAATTGGGCATAGCGCATTTTGCCTAAGTATCGTTACAATAATGTTCAGGAACAACCTCACGAGCACTTTCCTCTAAACAGTATCGTCCTGATCCCGTCAGGTTGTCACTTCCTAGGGTCTTCTTCAGGGACTCTTCCTCACCACTTAAGCCGTTTCTCCCCGCTTCACATCGTTTGGAGGAAATTGATCGTACAAACGCCCCAGCAACTCCTGTGCCTTCTTACGACCTATTCGGCTGCATCATACATCACGACACGCATTGGCTTTTCCATGACTATCTTATGCGTAGCCCTTCTTTTACGAATCCTGTCTTAGCCCGAACATACGGAATCTACCGCCACAGTCGCGCCCCCATCCTATAAAACCGCTGACGGGCACCAGAAACCTCGGTGACAACTTCATCATTTCATCTCGTCTACGAAAGGACTTCGGCCTCTCTAGCTTCAGCCTGATTCGTGATCCATCTACTTCGGGAGCACTATTTCCCTGAATAAGACCGTCACGTTAGGGAAAGGGGGTCGCTCGTCAGGGCGCCAACCCTTGTGGCAGAAACCAATGGGAAAAGCCTTCAATACAGAACCAAAACCGGCAAGCTGCCGATGACAAGAGGGATGCCAAAGGAGGATGGTTTGGGCGACTTGGCTCAGCATCTAGCATGTGCTCAACATCAATCGCACCTTTCCAACCACCACTCTTCCTCCTTACCTACAACACCTAATCTTAGAGCCCGCACAATATCTTTCGGCGCCCGCTCGCCTTCTCTTGAAAGACATCGGCAGAACGCATCCCCGAAGTCCACGCATTCCGATAACCACAATAGCTTTCGGTCACGGAGCAAAGCCCCTTCTGTCGCAGGATGCAAATACGAGACTGGCATGGCGTTCTCGAGGAGGCGGATACCATATTCTATTGGTGGAGACCAGCTGGAAAGACCGAAGACGATGCCAAAGAAGTACCTCAATCCACAAGAAGAGGAGAAGCTAAGTGGAGATATGAGAGAACTGTATGACCGGATATTACCGTCAGAAGAGAGCAATCGAAGAAGAGCCGAATTTGTCCACAAGTTGGAACGGATATTGAATCAGCAGTGGCGGGATAGCGATATCAGGGTTCATGTCTTTGGGTCATCCGGCAATCTGCTGTGTACCAGCGACTCGGATGGTGAGCCACCGCCAGGTTGAGAGGAGTACCAATCATCCTTGGACTGACCGCTATCAGTTGATATATGTATTACGACCCCATTGAAAGCACTCGAGCAAGTGTGCTTACTTGCCAACGCGCTTGCTGAGCGTACGTTCCAAACGACCTGTGGCGACCTGATCACTGCTGACTGGTGGTTCTAGATGGAATGGAAAGAGTTGTCTGTGTCTCCCACGCCAAAGTCCCAATAGTCAAGTTTTGGGATCCAGCACTGCAGCTTGCGTGCGATATGAACGTCAATAATACGCTTGCTTTGGAGAACACAAGGATGATTAAGACGTATGTTGAGATTGATGAACGAGTAAGACCTCTTGCTATGATCATCAAACAGTGGACAAAAAGACGTATCTTAAACGATGCTGGTGAGCTCAAGTCTCGTCGGTCACTCTGATCCTCGCTAATCAGTCCACACAGCCCTCGGTGGCACTCTCAGCTCATACACATGGATCTGCCTCATCCTCAACTTTATGCAGACACGGAATCCCCCAATCCTACCTTCCCTGCACAAGAAACCTCACCAACGCAAGATTGGGCCTGACGGTCACCCTGCCAGTTTCGACGATGATCTAGAGCGGCTTCGTGGGTACGGACGGGAAAATAGAGAGAGTCTCGGAGAGCTCTTGTTTCACTTCTACCGACGCTACGCATATGATTTAGACTTTGACAAGAACGTTATCTCAGTCCGGGAAGGAAAGTTGATATCCAAAGAAGCGAAGAAATGGCATCTGATGCTAAACAACCGTCTCTGTGTGGAGGAACCTTTTAATACCGAGAGAAATCTTGGGAACACGGCCGACGACACTTCTTTTCGAGGTATACATCTGGAGATACGGCGAGCTTTCGACCTGGTGAAGGACGCCAAGCTTGATGAGTGTCTACAGGAGTACACCTTTCCAGCCTCGGAAGAGAAGAGATATGAGAAACCAGCTCCCAGACCTCCACCTGTACTGGCTCGGAGTCGGAGCCAATCGCAGTCTTCCCGTGGTAATAGAGGAGGGCACGGTAATCGAGGTGGAGGCCGCCATGGTCCAAGCACCCAGCGTAATTCAGGTCGAAGAGCGTCTAGCGCGGCTGCCTTGAGCAAGTTCACTGCCCCACAGATTGGATTTCACAGCATTCCAGGTCGTGATTATCCTACTCGAGACAGTCACCTTCAGGCACAGTATAAGCAGCTCCAGCTTCATCATGAGCTTTTTAACAAATTTCAGTTTCTCCAGGCGCAGGAACATGAGCTACGGCTGTTGCAAGCTCAGACGGAACTCCATGCTCAGATGCAGACTCAAGGATCATCCAATGGACCATCGTCTCAACATCAGCAGCGAAGCTCAAGCGACCAACATCAGCGGATACCTATGAGTAATCAAATGCCTCTTACAGCACCTCTACACAGCGGTCAATTTATGCATCCATTCCAGTATCCTCAAGTTCCTGGCACCCCGCAACACAGCGTACACACGCAACCATCATCTCCCTCCATGAAGACTGTCCAACCGGATTTGAGACGAAGTTTTCATCGATCATCAGCGGCAGACAATACCTCTGCAAGTCACCGCTCACACTCACAGCCTGCAAGGCCAGTACCACCACCAGGTGTAGTTGGGCAGATTGCACCCCCTATCGCTATGAATAGCCAGGCATTTCTACAGTATCAGCAGCACCTTCGCCAGCAGCAAATCCATGAGGCTATGGAAATAGCCCAAGGTCGACAGAGGTCCATCGAGATGCCGATGCATCAGGATCCCAGACGGATGCCGCTAGACAACAATTACGAGGAAAGCGTACAAAAGGAGTATGTGGGCTACTGGGTCAATGACTCGCCACCACCACGAGTATACAGGGAAGACCAACTCATCCCGCGACTACCCGCATACCAAGACCTTCATTCGCGGGTCAGAGGGGTGCCGCATAACTTCAGTAGACTGAGAAACTCTTCGAGATCTCCGTCTCCCTCCCCAGCTATGCCGTTCCGTGACCGGTCTTTCAGTATTCGATCGGCGTCGTCTGCACCTTCTCAGCCAGCACAGCTACGTTATGAGAGAGGCCATCCTCCATCTCCAGCTCCTCAGATTCCTGGGCCAATTACGGTAAATGGGAGTGATGGATGGACTATGACCGATTACTCGATGGTTCCCCAGGTTTCGTCCCGTACTGCAACGTTAAGTCAAGGAACCTCAGGTTCTGACGAGCGAACGTATGAGACTCCTGCTACAGTCGAGACCGAGATACCTTCTGGACGGGGCTTTGACGATGGCTTCGCTCTTGATGAACCCCAACATTATCTGAAATCGCAGCCCATGCCGGAGGCCCTGCGTGTCGTTTCACACAATCAAAATTCACACCTGAATTCTGGAATGCGCCAAGCGGATCTCCAAATGGGCGAGATGCTGACCTCGCCAAATACCATGCAACGGTCAGAAAGACCAAGCAAACCTGCCGGTGGATTGGGTATCCAGTTTGGAGAACACGAAGTCCGGCACACATCTCTCAAAGTTGAGAGTGTGTTATCTCCAAAACCGGCTCGTGCCACGGTGGCAGTTCCAAACACAGTACCAAAGTCTGACCAACAGCCGCTCATACCCCCTCCTGTGCTTTCACCTGTTCGTGAAGTACGTACACCGTCACCAACAGCAAAGCGGAGAGAGGATATACAATTCCATGCTCAGAGTAGTAATGGAGGTAGACCGATGAAATTGGACCTCCGTATACCAGCATTTGCGGACCTGAAACGTGCTAAACAGGAGAAGCAGAATGGTACGTTGGACCAGAAGCCGAACGGTGTATCACACTCTCAAATGGGGGAGACCACCAAATGGAGCCAATTGCCTCAACTGTCCACTATGAGTCATCCTGCCCAGGGCCATAGAGCAAATCAAATACTGGATGAGAGTCCTTTGGGGACTGTACAGTACGCACAAACCAATGGGTGGCAACAGCAATCAGGCAAGAAGGGCAAGAAGGGCAGGTCAAGACCTAGTTCAGGTCAATTTCCTGGCGAACAGATGCCTATGAATGAAGCCGAGCGCAAAGGCGGCTGATCCTCTACACCCGAAATAGATCTACACACTACCATTGTGATTCTTTCGATCAGGCTGAGGTGATGACAATTTGAGTGGTACCCATTGCGGCGCATCCGCCTCAAGAGCCCCTCAAAGCTGCAGGTGTAGCACATTAGCATGGGCCATAGCGCCTATGATCGATTGCGTGCCCGACCATGAGGGTCAGCAGGGCCAAAACCGGTACCGAGCGCTCAACAGCCCGCTTTGTAAAGTATTGCTCCCCTACCTCTGGGAGCGGTGGGTTCTCTCTTTTTAGTCTCCCTACATGACGGTTTTCGGGTTCATCAAATAGCAATTACCATTGGGGCGAAGCATGCAAGCGTGTTATGGTTGTCGACGAACCGCACATTGGGTCATCGGGTCGTCGGAACGTCCATTCGAGAGTCTGAGGCAATGCTGTTGGGAGTTGGCGCTGGAGGATCGGAGGCATCAGAAGGGAAGGGAAGGGAAGGGTGTGCCCAAACAGCGTTTTTTCAATGGGAATCGTCAGCTGGAACTGTATCATGCATCTGGGTGGCGGCCTCAGGATTCTGTTTATAAAGGAGACAAGCAGTTGCAGATGAATATCGTTGGACATCTTGGCCTGTGGGCGAACGGATCGCTCTGGCATGTGACATCTCTACAAGGCTATGGTAAGTTACAACTAATCGCCGGCATAGGTGCTGACCCTTGGTGGGCATTATGGGATATTAGAGGTACATGAGCAATGATGTTCTGTAAGGCCTATGATCCACGTTTCTGCCTCGGATACCAAACCTCGATGATTGGGTGGAAAGAAACCTGGCTAGATACTGGTCCGGAAAGGAGAGAAAAGAGAGAAAAGAGAGAAAAGAGAGGAAAGAGAGAGCGAATGTAAGCAAACGGCGTTGATAACTATCGATACGACCACCTGTTCTTCATCAGGTCAATCTGCAAGATAGAAGGCCGCCTTCTGTGTACCTCGGATCTCAGTCCAGAAGCAGACTAATTCTAGATCGGACTAGCTCTAGATCGGACTAGTTCTAGATCGGACTAGTTCTAGCTCTAGTTCTAGAGGCCTAGGCTTACCCCACGAAGCGCCAAGGCCACTTCAGGTGGGGCAATATCGAATATTTACCTACAGTCCACGAACTTTCGGCCTGAGCTTTACCACTGATTCCACCCATTTTCAAGTGGCTATCAATCAATACAGTGAGCGACTTCGGGTCTTTGCGCTCACTTCGCTGTTCAAAGACTCTCCTTGGCACCCTCAGTCACCAAGCTTGCTCCTACATTCGTCGGGAGGCTTTGACGATGGAAGCCCAGAACGGGAAGTCCTTGCCAAATGAGCAGGTCGCACCACCTAGCTACGAAGGCAAAGGCTTGCCATCAAGCAACTTTTCGCCCGTAGATGACCAGCCGGAGCCAACAAGCCTGGCGACAGCAGACGCGATTGAAGAGGGCAAGGCAGGCTGGTTTACATATCTGAAGACGAGGAATTTCTGGATCGTTCTCCTACTTGGGCTAGTACCCCTTCAGACTTCCTAATCGCCTTCATACTGACTGGACTGCTTCAGACAAGTGCTGGCACTTTGCATCACGGGCACCAATACCTTCTCTTCGCTGCTCGTAACCCAACCGTTTTCCATTCCTGCTTTCCAGACCTTCTGGAATTATGTCCTTCTCAACCTAATCTATACTTCCTACACATTGTATCGATATGGCTGGAAGAAATATGTGCACCTCATTTCGCATGATGCATGGAAGTACATAATACTGGCGTTCCTCGACGTGGAGGGCAATTACTTCACTGTCCTTGCCTATCGCTACACGTAAGTTACGACTGGATCTCAACTCAAGACACCGAGCTTACAAGAAGAAGAACTATCCTCTCAGCCCAGTTGATCAACTTCTGGGCTATCATCATGGTCGTCTTGATTTCATTCATCTTCCTGCATGTCCGCTATCGTCCCACACAAGTAATTGGCATTTTGATATGCATCGGCGGCGTTGGCATTCTATTTGGTAGCGACCACATCACACAGGGGTCCGGCTTCGGTGGTGTCACAGGCAGCAATCAACTGAAGGGAGACCTGTTTGCATTGGTTGGCGCAACATTTTACGGCATGAGCAATGTTGCCGAGGAGTTCTTGGTTTCGAAAAGGCCGCTTTATGAGGTCGTTGGGCAATTGGGCTTCTGGGGCATGTTTATTGATGGTGCCATGACGGGTATTTTTGACCGCCCACAATACAAGTCTTCAGTCTGGAACGATGGCAAAGTGGGCGGCTATTTGACTGGGTACACGCTTTGTCTTCTCATCTTCTACAGCGGTGCGCCTATCATGTTTCGTCTTGCGTCCGCCGCGTTCTTCAATATCTCTCTGCTCACGGGCAACTTCTGGGGAACGGTTATCGGGGTGAAGGTCTTCCATCTGCACATCCATTGGATGTATCCGATTGCGTTCGTGTGCATTGTTGGGGGACTGATCATCTATTTCGTTGACAAGAATGTGCTTGGAGAAGCGAGGAAGCCGTGGTTGGGAAAGAACCAGGAACGTGGCGTCAGTGGTGTAGGGACGGCGAGGAGGAGGGTTGAGCTGGGTAGTGAGCTGCCGGTGTGAGTGCGCAAATGAGTCTGCGTGATCCGTGGGTGTAGATATTCCGCGGCTGGTGGGATAGCATCGCAACAGTGATATCACGATGGTAGACGGTAGAGTATTAAGCAACATTCGCAGGATACAGGACATCGACTGTAAGATTATACATATCCCATCTCTTTCGAAACCATGTTGTACCTCTGGAAAAGCAAATGCTTGATGCCCCTTTCCCCACACATATCTCACCTGCTTTCCACATGACTAGCTTCACCTCTAGACCCGTGTAGGTAGGCTTGGCTACTCAGGCGTCCAGCCAGCCTTCTCCGTCAGCAACAGCGAGTGAGCCTACCAATCAAGCAATCATTGACTGGTGCCTCCAGCAAAGGACCCAGACGCTGAAAACACAGCCACAGGACCAATATCAATACTACATGTAGTATTATACAGACACGGAGAAGAAGTAACCAATCACCTGGTAGAACACTGAAAATCAACCACGTCGCGAAATACGCATAGGGCTTCTCTATTAATTCACCATGAAGACTCCACAACCACTGGGTCTTATGCCCATACCGATCCCGCATGTTGTAGGTACAGCCTCTTCTGCTGCGAAGTCTCCGCTCGGTGATCTCAGGCCGTGATTTTATAGTGGGCAATTTAATATGGAGATTATGGAATGGGAACTCATGGATGGTTGATAAATGCATAGAAGGGTTCACCTGGTAACCGTCCACGCTGATTATATCTACAACCAGACACTTTAATGACTTACTTTTACCTATAAATCTATAGTATATAGTAGACCGGTCAGTTCTTATCGCAAGTATTTGTTAAGAACTCAGCCTGATAAGAACTTATAGGATCTCCTGTTTTAGACCCTGTAAGGCCCTAGAGCAACAGCCCGGAGTGACGGAATGGAAAACTCCGGGCGGCTCTAAGGTATTAGCGTGGACGGTTACTAGGTGTGGACGGTTACCAGGTGAACCCTTCTAGCAGTGATGATGGCAGGATATGAATCTTCTAGCTATCTGGGGGTGGTATGTGATGGGGACGCTAATCTCATTTGTTGGCGAGATTGAGTAGAGGAATGGAGGGATCGAGGGAGAATAGGATAGTATTTCAACTGGTATAGGGTAGGCATGCTGATAAGGCGAATATATATTCTAGCACGACGTTGGAAAGGAATGCCAAATCTGCCCGTCATTCCTTGCCTGGTTTCCTAGAAGGGAGAGGCTATAAAGTGGATGCTTGCTTCCGATTCGCTCTTGTAACAACTTACTGTTGTAGGCGCGAGGCGAAATAAGGCCCCCCATTCCCGGTCGATTGTATCACGTGACGAATCGAGGCTACGAGGCTACCAGGCAAGACGATATAACACGTCTCAAGCTGCACCGTCAGAACGTCGTCTCATTCTTTTTCCTAGCATCATCAGTTCACGTTGTCCCATCATCCTAGTACGCTACCATCTTGTCTACGAATGTGCAAGATGTCAACTGTAGTACCACCCATGTCACCGCACGTGCGCTTTCCTCCCGAAATGTGGAGGATCACTCTCCAGAATATGCGCGAACGGAAGAGCCAGGACGAGCTCGCTTACATGTGGACTACGATCAGGCACGTTTGTCGGCAGTTCAAAGATGAAATTGAGGAGATCTTTCGCACCAAGCATCTACCAAAGACCTGGCTACATTTCAGTACTCGTGAGTGATCTTTCCACGTTTGCAGAACTATGTTCTTCGATTAGCTTTCGGTTGTGCAAACGAGACCACTGTCATAATTGGGCTCTAAATGTCATAGGAAAAGCACTTCGATTCTGGTGCTCCCGTTGGGGCCGTTCGGCTTACTTCATTCCATATGTTGTATTTGGCTGACGACACCGCTATTGTAATCAATCTAGGATTTGGCCTATCAAAACGAGATAGGGCACTCGGGGAGCCAGACTTCAAGTTTGATCTCAAGTTTAGCTTCAAACACTCGAAGCCAGAGCATCCAGAGAGAGCAGCGTTCTCTTTTTACCCCTCACCGCAGATGCGGCCGCCTCCTTACTGCGCAACTCGAATTCTAAGGAATCTGCGCAACGAAGCAATACTAGGTGCTGGGGGTTTAGCGAAACAGACACGACCTGCAAGTCGGCTCCGAACAATCGAATCTAGCACTGGGCTCTTCATCATCCAGGTTAGGGGTGGTTTGAATGACTCTGCGGTGACCAAATTACACATCGACGTGAAGAATGGCGAGGTGTCGTTTGAATGGAAGGAACTGTTCAAACATTTCTTTAGGGAAAAGAGCTTCATAGCGGCGGTTCCTGAAACCCGGCCGGTACCTTTTCCGTTTTTGTTTTATTATCACAGAACTGACTCAACCCAGATCAGCAATTCAACAGCAGACGAAAAGAGTTTAGGCTCTGTTGAGAAACGGGCTACTGTGGAGAACCGTCAAACTATGATCTTTCCTTGGGCTTACAATGGGATCGCTCAACTTAAGCCTAGCCTACAAGCATTGGCAAAGAGCGACAAAGACCGATGGTGCCAATTCAGACGTGAAGATAACGAGTTTGGGCAACGGCTTCAGGAATTGCGTAATCCTGTACAGACCTGGACAGACATCGGCGCTGGCAATCCAAGAGACGCAAAGCTGTCGCTCCAGAGCTGCCGGTCCCGACGAAAGGCAGATCAAGAGATAGACATTGATGATGAAGGAGCAGTAAATCAGGCAAGGATTGATTGGGAAGTGGAAGGCAAGCAAGTAGCAGATGTTGTTCGAAGCGAAACATGGAACAAAACGATTATGGTATGCTCAAATCGCAGAGATTCTCCTGTCGGTAGACTGACGATACAGGATTGTGACTGCTGCCGTGAGATGGATATCACGTGCGACTCCAGAAGTCCAAATCCATGCAATTCTTGCATTTCCCACAGTACCGAGTGCGAGTGGTCGCTAGCCGTTTTCAACGGCTGGAACAATTCGGTACCTCCTGCCATGTGGGGCAGTAATACAGTGGGCAATCATGCGTTGCAGGACTACCAAATGCAATTGATGCTGCTTGAGCAACAGAAAAAGAAGCGGCTGCTTCTCGCGCAGTCTTCGGAAGCTGCCCACAGGGCTGCGCAAATATCAACTTCAGCTAATAATGCTTGAGCATCAAAAGAGGAAACACCGGTTTCCAGCTCGACCACAACTCTTACCAGGTTTCAATCGAAAATGGTATATGATGAGGAGTAAACGGACTAGCGTTGACAGAGGTTGGGTACTGCTTTGCTGGGAAATACAACCGTATGTGATGATGGTGGGTATTACGGGCTTTCACGATCAACGTATTTCGACTTTTCAACATGAACTCTCTTTCCCTGTTGTTATTATATAAATCATCTAAGAAAGTGGATTTGCGCTCTTTCCTTCTCTAATTTCATCCAAGACCTGAGCCTGACCGGATATTGGATATTCCTGCTGTTGCTCGATGCCATTCCTCAACATCAACAGCATCAGACCGTCGCTCCCAGAACGCAATTCCGGGAGGACTATTGGAGTGCAGCCGCATTGCGGGATACACTAGATTCCTATCGCGCAGGTTGGCAGCATCAGAATTTATCATTGTTCGCAATAACGCGTGATGGGTAATATGCATGGAGTAAGCTCCCACTCCTCCTATGAAGAATCACTGATCTGGCAAGAACGATGAGCGCTGCGGGAGGACCAGGACTCGAAAGAACCGATGAAAGCATTACCCATAATACCTGGAAAAAGTATTTGCGGCCTCAGATCAAATTGGGAGACAGAATCAATAAATACATCAAGCACCCATGGCAACAAAGCTCGAGAGATTTCTATCCAAGTCGCAACATAGTGGTGCTTTGCGCAATCAAACCATCATTCTCGGAATCGGTCCACCTAGACCAGGCTCATTCCGGTCAGCGATGGTGAATCATCTCTAATTACATATACCTGTCAAGATATAACACGAAGGACAATGAGCTCTGGGAGCAAAAGGATCCAGAATCACCGCGGATACCATCCTAGGAACGTACCTTCTAAAAGTACCCAATCGCAATAGTACCGACCGATGATCCACCCACAGCCTGTTCTTTCCCCCTTACACATCGCACAGCTTCCCTTGGACCCAAACGCCCATGTCAATTAGCAACTACCCGCCTATCATTATAGAGCCCACCAATCTATCCACCCACCCCTTATCTATCCTAACACGTCGAAAGCCCCACCGCCAGAACAATAATTCACAATATCCACGCGATCCACAACACACCATCAAGCCACGCCAGGGATTTCCCATCATCCCTTATCTATCCTCCGGCCCCATCATCAACCGTTTGTGTATCCGCTCTCTCTCCCAACGGTTGTTTTCAGGGACCCCCTGTTCACAATATGTACGAGCTAAGCCAAGCCCACTTTTTTATAAACTCCGGCCGGGCCTTGATGTCCCGGTTTTCGGGAGAGGTGCGATGAGGATATCCATCGTCTGCTATACTGTTGTTTTCGTGTCCATTGATCATCTGTATGTACGAGCACCAAGCAAGCATGCAAGCATGCAGTCTCCCCAATCCCTATTCTAATCGCAATACCTACCAATACCAAGTATCAAATCACATCCTCATTCCTCAATCCTCTCGAGCATCAAAGTCCATATCTACCAAGCCTTCATCTAGCACCATAATCATACATCCACCAACTCCACTTGCCCCTCCCTGTCCTGATCCCACCCAATAACCATAGCCATACCATAGCCACAGCTCCTACCTAACCACTCGGTTTAAAAAACCCCCCTATCTACCTACCGTCCACTCCACTTCTCATCGCAAATCCCAAACTTCCCCTTTCCGATAGAATAGCCATAGCCATAGCTCCCACCTTACCCGTTGCAAAAAGCCCCTATCTACCTTACCGTCATCTCCACTTCTCATCGAATGTTTACCATCCACATCCACAACCTTGGCACATCCAGCCTATCGCGCGTCCGTCAGAAAGACAAAAACAAAAACGAATACCATTCTTTCTTTCCCCGTCAGCGCTTCCAGCCTTCCAGCATTCAGCACCCAGCACCCAGCACTCCACAATAACAATAACAACAGATCATCACTATCAGCTTGCCGTAACTATGACATGTAGCGTTCTCCACACCTCCACATCTCCACTCCAGTCCCGACATCCAGAGCTGGAATAAAAAATAAAAACATAATTCGCACCGTTGCTCCACTATCATAAACGCCTATAACGCCCCCCTTTTCTGGCTGGCATACTGGTGGAAGGGGGAGGAGTACTTATAGAGGACTTGCCCTCGAGTTGTTTGTTTCTTTCATTCCCTTGCACATCCCATCCCATCCCATCTCAACCCATCCCTTCCTTCCTTCTTCCCTCGTACCCTCCATCCTACACCTCATCCCATCCCAGCCAACACTCAGGTCCTCCCTTCCCTCCCTTCCCTCCCCCCAATCCGACAACTGGTCACACTCCTCGCTCATCCATGCTTACCTCACTGTCACACTCCTCGCTCATCACCCCCTGGCATGCTCACCCCCCAGGTTCTCCTCTTGCGTGCTTATGTTGCTTGTGATCTATTGACATTGTTTCCAGATACTGATTCCCAATGTGCTGCGCTGCTTTCTCCCCTCATTTACTGACATTTTTTCCAGATGTTGATTCCCAATGTGCTGCGCTGTTTTCTTCCCTCATTTACTGACATTTCCTCCAGATGCTGATTCCCAATGTGCTGCGTTGCATCTTTCTCCTCATTACTGACATTTTCTCCAGATGTTGATTCCCAATGTGCTGCGCTGCATCTTTCTTCTCATTTACTGACATTCTTTCCAGATGCTGATTCCCAATGTGCTGCGCTCGATTTTCCCTTCATTTACTGACATTTCTCCTAGATGTTGATTCCCAATGTGCTGCGCTGCTTTCTATCGCTTTTGGTGACTGCTAACATATGGTGTAGGTACCCCAACATGAGCTTGGCCTTGACGTGGCGTTGGGGCTTCATCCTGCAAAGGAGACCAACAAGCTCGGGTAAGTTTGGTAAATGCCTTTCTGCTTTGCACTTTGCCCTCCCTTAGCCTTTCATAGATAATCATCCACTGGACTTTCGTATATATTTTTCAGTGCTTCTTCTTTCAAAATAGCTGCACTTTCTCGATCTCTTTTGGATTTTGCTGCTTGTGCATATTATCTTGATGACTAGTTTCTCAACCATCGTCGCCTCCTCTCAAGGAAGAAGGCTCTCGGCCTTCCTTTTTCCTGTCAAAGCACACGGCTGTGGTGATAGGGTGGTATCGAGATTTGAGATATCCGGGGACGGGTGTATTCTAGAGGATGACAAAGCTAGATAGACGAGTAAATGAATGAATGGATGTTGTTACAATTGGAAATAACCGCCGAGTAGAACAATCGTGACGCTGAGTAAATCTGTACGTGAATGAATTGAGAAGACGCCGATACTTTTCGTCCTTCAACTTACATTAGTGCTTGATTGTTCTAAGAACGGAGGAGGCATTGCTCTGAATTCTTTAGTACGATATGATGAGTTATTAATCTATTACCTCGTTGGCCTCTTAGCTTTCCGTATCCAAACAACACAACCGACTTTCCTCCCCTCGAACTTTCCCATTTCGATATCCTGTCCTGAAAGGCAGAGACTACTTCTTCTCATGATTCAAGTCTTTGCTCATTTCCATTATTGGCATAACGCGATCTGATGAAATGCTGATATGTAGGCTCTTTACCTATCTCGACTCTCACCTGTGAGATAGTGGTCTATCTGCTCTTCTATTTCCCACCGGCTTTTCTTTTGACGAGGTAAGTCTTGTCGTACCATGAGTGATGAACTTGAGGTACATTTCTGTGATACTGGTCACAGCATCTTTTAGATACGGTCGCTAGGACCGGGAAGTATTATATTTGGTTATGATCTAGGTCCTTGCTTCCTCGATTTCTCGTTCTCTTGTGCCACGGCGCAGACGGCTCTTTGCTTTTCGCCTTCTTCGCCTTCTTCTTCTTCTTCTTCTTATGTATTATTGAAGAAGATCAATTTTTCTCATATAGCTTTTGCTCTCTAGACATAATTTTCTTGATTAGGAGGACTGCAGAATGCGTCTGTCCTCTTCTTGTCCAGGACAATTTCATCCCTATCGGATTGATGCATCGGTCTCGAATCGAACTGTGCGAAAAACATTGGACGCTTCAAGTCACGACAATTTGTTGGTCTAGAATTAGGATTCTCTGTTCGCGAGCTTGCATATTTGTTTTCAGGGAAGACTTGATAGCATGATACATAGTAGATGAGTAGAAGCAACAAGCGAGAGGGATCGATTGAATGTAGCTTCTTGTATTATGTCATAAAGACTACTCAATGTATCTTAGCTAATGTGCTCGTCTATTTCTATATTTTATGTGTAGTCGTTGTAATTGCCGTTGTCGTTGATATGCTGATGCAGTTTTCGCTCGCTCCATGGCTAAACATTATGCACTATGTTCTCATTCTCGCAAGAGACCAGGTAAGTATCTCCCAAAGCCGTCCACCCAATGCTTTTCATTATATTAGACAAGGCAGTCGCAATCCCTTATGTTACCTGTCATATCCGGTTGATGACAATTACACCCGCTGCTAACTCCTAATCAAGGCTTCGTAAGCTGTTCCTTTCTGAACCACCTGAAGAAGCCCACGCAAATAACAAGTTGAAGAATAATCGTAATCCAGAACCATGGATGTCGTAGCCCATCGAGACTCATCGCCAGGTTCGGAAATACTGTCCCTGGCCCGTTGCCATCAGGTGCTGTAAGTCTCGCCACAATCGTAGCGATCGATCCAAGCACCTGCGCACAGACGAGTGCGAAGACGACGTGGAATCGCGTCAACGTCTGCAGTAGAATCATGCCGAAGCCAACGCCTTGTATGGCATCAAGGGTACCGAGCCACAACCACAGCGACCTTCCGACGAGAGCCCCAGCAAGAGGTGATCCAGCCCACGGCACCCAGGAGCCCATGCCTGAAGTCCCCCAAAGCATCTGGCACCATCGCGGGGCGCCCAGCGCCACGGCGAACATGGGCAGGATCCAGCTATGGCGTTTGGAAAGCCTAGAAAACATCCACAGCAAAGCCGCCCATAGGATGACGAAGAACAATAGTACGAGCATCCAGATCATCCACGCGGGCGCGTGAGCGGAAGAGAAGAGGTACCGCCAATTGCGGCCATACGGGGCAGAGAGGAAATAGTTTTGAATGATGACCGTGACGAAGAACCACAGGACGATCTTGCGACGGGTTACGGAGGTATAGAATGACGGAATCTGGCCCGGCGTTTGGCGGTAGTAGTCTGGTAGTCCAAGATAGAGCACTGCGCCGGTTGCCCAGAGGAGGAACGCGATAGGCGTGGTGATTCCGGTCAGCGTGGGGCCGTAGATTGTGGTCTTCTGCACCACGATGCCACGGAGAGTTTCTTGAGTTAGTGACGAGCCCCAGAACCAAAGAACTACAACGTAGATTTGTTGGGAGCCTTGGATGACGCAGGCACGGAAGGACCAGGTCGCGACAGGGACGGAGCCTTCGCTGCCGAAATTCAGGGAGAAGAAGAAGGCGCCGCTGGAGGAGGCGACGGCGTAAAGGGCTGTAGCGAAATTCTGGATCCAGCCTCTGCTGGAGACTGAGGTACCGTAGGGTGCTAGACCTAGGAGGAAGAAGGCCATGCCGTAGAATGCGAAGGGGATTGCGAGAACGAAGACGGATTTACAAGTGCGAAAGATGACCCACCAGACGATCGAGCCGACAAGGTAGATACTGGCGAGGATGTAGAGCTTTGTCGCCGCCTCACCAACCTGAGCTGTCAGTAGGGTGATCTGATAAGAATTGGCGGCAATGATCTGGCCGAAGGCTAGAAGGAAAGAATAGAGCGGCCATTGGCCAATCCTTGTCATAAGGACCTTTTCTATTCCCGTGGGAGGCTCGTAGTCTTCGGCGAGAAGGTACTGATCAGCTCGAAGGTCCGAGTCCACGAAATGATCAGTGCTGTCGATGGATGCATCATCCGCAGCCATTGGGAGTCTGAAGACGGACGATGCTGGTGTCGAGGCGGCAGACTTGCCCATCTTGACACTTCGAAATCGACTGAACCAATCTTTCTCGCTCATGGTTAGATACTCTTCGATGCATAGCGGACCCTCCGAAGATTTGCCGTTGAGCTTGTCGAGCTTCTTGTCGAACGCATTGTAGTACAATCCAGTAGGGTCATTGAAGAAAGGTTCAACTGATTGTAATTTGTAGTCCTTCTTTCCTTGGACCACGGCACCCATACTGAGGTGAGCCGCTGCAGGTGCTGGGACGGGACTGTTTGACCTTGTGACGCTAGTGGAGTCCGATCCGAGCATTCTATCCTCTAGACCTGGTGTACCCGGCCTTGAGGAATTCTCAGATGCTGACGAGCTGGTACGACGAGCAAAATGAGATCGTGTGGGCACGCCAGCGCTCGCGTTTCCCAGAGATAGGCGGAGCGCGGCCAATTTGCTCATTTTCTTTTGGTTCTCCCTTTGCTCAGGATTGAGCATGTACTCGTCGATGATGGCTTCATTTCCGTTATCTTCCCGGTCCGTACGCTCATTTGTACTTTCATCACCACTGAGGCTGCCGTCTAGTACATCACCTCCATGAACTACATCATCTTGGAACATGAATCCTCGAATATCTCCTTGACTAGCATTGTTCCCATCCAGTCGCTCACCGTCGCTACTTTCGGTAAAGCGAGACACATGTCTTCCGGCCACTTGCGCTGGTAAGGACGGTACAATGGGCGTGTCCTGCACGGTCATGCTGAGGCCGCTGGACTGTCGGGCCTTGCTCCTACTCTTCCGTTTGAAAAAGTTCGAAGGGCTCGAAGATCGACTACCGGGAGCGGTGACCGTTCCGGTTGGGGAGGCTGCTCTGGAACCTGGGCGTGATTTCGTGAGTCTCTTGCGTTGTCGTGATTCGCGCTTTGGACCGTGCCCAGGTCCAGTCCTAAGTCCCAGTGAGAGAGGTCCTCTTCGACGGCCCTCTTCTCCTGAAGGACTAGGTGCACGTGTAGACTGTTCACTTGGAGGTGCACTTGGCGGCGCAGTGGCAGTTGGTGTGGCCCCTTGTCCAGTCCAGAAGCGGGCAGGGGACGAGATACCGGAATGCATTGCCGAGAACCTTGACGTCGTCTTAGTTCTTGTCTTGAAAGCTTGCTTTTGGCTTATAGCGATAGCCGTATCTTGCATCACACTGAGATCTTCTTTCCATTGGGCAACGGGGAATCGCTGTTTGGCGGCTCGTGCTCTCATTTTTGCCCGTACACTAGTATTGGAGGCTATCGCGGCGTGGATTGCCATCTTGAATTGGCTGATCAGATGTTTGCTGGTCGTCGATTCAATAGTGAACCACCACCCCGGCATATTACCCAGACCGCCCACCCTAGCACCAACGCCAAGTGCCCCTTTCCGGCCAAATTCAACGGCAACTAACCCAAAAGGCTCATCACGCGAGGGTATTAAAGCGAACTCGGCACCACTGAATATGTAAGGGGGAAGAGCAGTGAATTCGGGCTTTGAGTATACTCGATCCGGGTAGAGTTGCATAAGTCTACCCAGCTTCAGGGCGGCAAATCTTCCGTACAAATCAATGACAGGTCCAATACAGATAAGTTGTGCTTTCGAGTGCTCCTCGAGAATTGCTGGAAACACATCAGCGATGAGATCCACCCCTTTTTGGTGGCTCCAACGACCGACGAAAACGAAGAGCTCTGCTTCAGGATCTGTCTTGAGTCCTGCCCATTCCTGAGCCTGGCGTTTGAGATCACCGCGACCAGCCTCGAAAGTCTCATCCACATTGATGTCCTTCAGGTTCAGGGGTTGCTTATCCCAGCCCTCGGTATCGGTCGGATCCGGATTTGGCAAACCCGCGACTTTGTGAAGGCCCCACAGGATCGGGTACCTGGCGAAAGATCGTTTGCCATATTTGGCAGACACACCTGCCGCGCCATATCCTTTCTGCCAAACACGTAGGTAGCTGGCGCCGGCATGAAGAAGATTGAAGACCTCGCCAAATTGAACATAGTCGCTGACTACTTCCGGCTTCAGGTTGTAAACTCGACACACTTCGTCAAACTCCGCAGGAGTCCGCATTGGCCACAAGCCTTGGAACTCGGCGTTATGAAGCGACAGACAGCAGGGTATAACGCGCGGAAGCAGATGCAACGGAGCGACAGCTCCGTGATAGTCGTTGATATGGTAGAGGTCGATAGGAAAACGTCTGATAATTTCCGCAATAGAGGAATTCCAGGCGGAGTAGTAAACAGCGCTATCTATATCGTCCATACGTTCGGGATAAGGATTCTCCTTGGTCTGCTGACGAAAGACTGGCGCATCGAGCAAGACATATGTGATGTTTCTAAGGTGGTGGTATTGGACTTGGATGGTATATTCTTGATCTAGGATTGTCACCGTGATCGGTTTGGCTCGTTGATCCGTAGGATATTCTATGCCACCCACGCAGGGGACCACCCAGATCAGATCCTGATGCTCAAGATGCTTAGACATCGTTTGCGCCATGACACCCAATCCACCAATCTTGATTTTGATCTCCCAATCATCGATGTCGTATTCCATCGTGGCAATCAGGATGGTCTTGCGATTGGCGTTGACCATGACATTAGATTGACTCGGGTCAACCTTCTCACGCTTGTTGTGCGGTAGCCAAGGAACGAGGGCGAACCTCTCCTTCATCGCGACGGGTAAAATGCTATGCTTCTCGGATCTGCCAATCTTGTTGAATTTGACATCATAAAAGAGACACAGGTACAGCCAAGCACCGATTGATGCGGTGATTATGGGGATCACAATGAGAAGAGCGTAAACAGCTGCCTGTCTCCACTGAGAGCCGATCGGAGTCAGGGAGAAGCGCATATCGCCGTCGTTGACAGCGATATGGTATGCGACATAGGGCGCAGGCGGATAAGCTGTGACATTGACGACGTTCTTGAGCAAAGAAACCGGAGAAAGAAGGTCCAGTACGCCGTCCAAATCAACGTCTCCATAAGCACGCGTAAGATCGGGTTGGCCGCTCGGATTGGAGCCCCATACATTGACCTGGAATTCTGATGGCCACTCGGTCATGAAGTCGTACTGCCATATGCCTGTGTCGTTCTGCTTCATGATATCTGCGAGTCCGGAGTCGTAGCCGTACTGGTTGAAACTGCCATGGAGGAAGATGTGAGGGTACCTTCGGGGTATGTGGTTCGAGCCAACGAGGTCACCTTGCTGTTGATGATTACTGCTACCCGTTTTTCGGCTCCAGTACTCAACCTGGACGTGTTTCCCGGTCCACGCTTGCGCTTGAGTGCCAGACCAAGGCTGACTCTGGAGAGTGGTATTGCCACCCTTGTAAGGTAGCCAATCACTCCAATTCGAACCCCAATTGGTCGAGTAGCGAAATGAATCCGCGCCAGCAGCCTTATGAGCTATGTACAAAGATTTGTTGGCGTTCTCATAGAGGAGAGAGCTGGAATAGTTCGCTATGCGCGGGAATATCATAGGGTTATCGTGCTGGCCAACGCGAATGAGGAAATGATTGACCGCATTGGTGGAACTGTTGCCTATCAGTGTTGAGATATTTGCAACATTAACAGAGTGTACCCCGTCCGGAACGTTGCTTATAGTGCCAGTAATTTTCCAGAGTGCGGGAATTTGGCCCGTGATGGGACCAGTGTATCGCGACACTCTGGCTGTAGTGTCGTTGACGGTTGTGCAAGAATAATCATGGATGGATGGTACCCTACCATCTTCGGTCGTGGAAGTTACGGTGATTGCCTTTTGAACTTCGTGGCAATTCATCTCGTCCGAAAAGAAGAGTTCAATTGTGACATTCGGATGATCAAAGGCGCTGGAATTCGAGAGTATTCGAGCATCGTGTCCAGGGTTGAATTTGGTAATGACGGGAGATGGTCGAAGCCAGTTATTGATGGGAACGTATGCTTTGAAACCAAATGGGGGCAAGGTCATGAGACTGAGGCATCCATCAACCTCGGTTTTGTTATCCATTTTGAGGGACTGCGGCGTTGATCCTGATTTGACAGTGTCGTAAGGGTAGAAAAGATTTTTGACAGTAGTGCCTTTGTTGAATGGAGCGATCAATCCGGTGACGTTGTTGGTGCAATCAAAAACGTACGTGACTTCTTTGGCGTCATTGTGGAAGACGAGCCATACGTCTTGAACCTTACTGCCTTTGGTAGTAAAGTCTTGGACATTTGGCCAGCCAGAACGCCGGACAGACCACAGGCCGGTCTCTGTTGGGGTTCCAAGGGACCCAGGCAGGTATATCGGGCGAGTCTGTTTGGCAATGGTCTCAACGTAGAATCCATCGTTGAGGACTGGATATCGCTGTCGCATCTCATACATTGTTGTCATAATGTTTCTAATAGGGTGTGATGGATCTCGGTGATCAAGACTATTCCAATCGTCTTTGCATCCCTCACGGCAGCTCTCTGCAGGCCAAGTGGAAAATTTCGCGTTTCCCACAGTGTAGCATCCATGGTCTTGCCATGCGGTAGCAGAAGTCATGCTCTGGCGACCGAAGACATAATTGCTGGCAGTATTATCCAGAACATAGTACGCCTGCTCTTCTCCCCATTCAAGCATAGGAATACCGGGTAGGAGCATGGTGGTGACGTAATTGGCTAAGATCTGTTTTTGAGTGCCATCGATGATCGTAGGCCACCTGAATACGTCCTGATTCTGGGCTCCATACATATGTCGAGGATCAAAGACACCGGTATTGGCGTTAATCAGATCGTTTGTATTGATGAAGTCGTTCCACGCGACAATGAAATCGGTCGGAGTTTCGCCTTTAGCCCCTAAGTCACCGTCCATTCCAAGGAACCTTGTCAGGGCCCGGTACGTCGAGTAGTGGAAGCAAGCAGAGTCGAATGCATTCTTGCCCTTCGCACGGATGAACAACTTGTTGTCCGCGGTATCAGTAGTCAATTGTACAGCTTTGGTGGTATCATTGATGGCCTGCCCCGGGATCGTCAACGTCAATGAACTCATCTACTGGGGGATTCAGTGCAATCGCTTACCATAGACGGCTCTTTGCCCCGGCCCAGGTAAACGGCTCCGAATGCATTACCTGAAACAATCTCGCCTGGGATGAAGAAGTTCTTCTTCCCAAACCTGGCGGCACAATGGCGGAGATAATCTGCGAATTCTCCTTGGGCATCGACGGTAATCTGCTGACCTTTGTCCATTCGGAAGCCATCGATATCGAGCGAGGCGATCTGAATGCATGAAAGGTGTTGAATTTTTTCGCGAACGGAAGGTTTCCACTCGCGCAGGCGATCTTGGACAGATGCAAACTTTGATATCTGACGTCTAACAAAACACATCGCATCAGTAGAGTACAGAAGTATTGCTGTTCGGTTGAACTTACTGCCACTGCAGAAGGTCAGCATTATTGCGCCTCAGGTTTCACATCCCACATCCAGGACTTACTTCAGGATAAATATCAAAGGCAGCAATATCGCCATATTGATCGAATTCGCTGTCACGACAGCCTTTGAGGTACTCACTTCCGTTGGCGAAAACTTGTTCTCCATCTGAAGATCATCAGCTTTCATGGTTAGTATCAGTGGGGGCAAGTTTCACATACAATCGTCCCAAAATCTAGGGTATTCGACGTCACAGACCTCAAGTTCGGTGTTGTTGAATTGGAAGTCATGATACCTGCGGCTTGTCTTCCATACATCGTTGTACTCGCTGTAACTGAGGGGTGTCGAAACGTTCAAGAACCCCTCAAACCCAATCAGATCTCCCATGGTCGCCATAGTGTTGTCAAATACGACATACATGCCTCGGGCATGCATCTCATCGATACACTCCCGCCAAATTTTGATGGTGGCAAAGTGAGGATCCAGAAGGGTCAAGTCTAGAGGACTGAAGCCATCAGAGCCCCAAGGAAAGTTGATCATAGGGCTACCTGCGAGGTAAATTCCCTTGATACCCATGCCAGCCAGGTAATCTAGAGTATCTTGAAGTCCTTTGACATCGCCGCCGTGCCTCAGCTGTGTCCCCGTGAGGTCATGTTCCCATGCCGTGCCGTTGGCGTTGTCGTTTGTAGGATCTCCGTTGACGAAGCGGTCCAGCATCAAGGTGTAGAAGGGAAAGCGCCAATTGTCTGGTGATGGCATGTACGCTATTTGCCGTCAGCATATCCTCGCCGCCAGAAGGAACGTACGTACTGTGGTTCGGCCATTGGCCCCAGTAATGCAGAGGGTCGGTGGCTGTCTCATTCTCGTTGAGATTCCATAGTACTTGGTCGGGCTCGTACTTTATACAGCGACATGTAGTGGTAAAGAGCAGCAGTAGCGAGGCAAGCGTACCTGCCCTCATGGTGTAAAACATGTCATGGAAGACAAGAGTACGCTTCGCAACCAAGAAGCGCAGAAAGGCAGTAAGGAATACCTGTACGGTTTGCAACGAGCGACAAGGATGAGGATGAGTAGATTGACGAGAGGTGAAGGAGGTTTTATTGAAGAGATGAGAGCAGCTACCCGCCTGCAAGATGGCCTTCACTCTAGCCATGCTGTGATCTACCGGGAAGGGACAGGGTGGGGTGTATAAAGTTCAGATGCATTGGCTGGTCTCACGATGTGTGAATGAAACCAAACCAGGTGAGGGTAGTTTAGTAAGGTAGGGTAAGGTAAGGTAGGTTGGAAATCTTCGAGACCCCTGTCATCTGTCATCACTTGGGGTTGGACGAGTCGGAGGTGTACACGCTTTGACAAGATGAGTAGCTAGCTGTGAGTGGTAGTAGGCCTTGAGGAGGACCACTTTATTGACATCCGACGCTAGCCCTGATCTTGTCGCCATGGATTGCGATACTTCAGAGCTTGCCAGAGCTTGCCACTGCATGGAGGTAGTCACTTACTGGAAACTGATGGATGAAACGTCATGCCTCTAAATAAAACGTTTCGTAACTCTTTCCGGCACTAGTCAATATCTGTGACTATCCTTGGAATTGCATTTTCAAAGTATGCGCATGCGCATATCGACTCAATAGGACTCCAGTCCGAGGAAGCTTTGTTAGCTACCGCTGCAGAGGATGCCATTAGCGCCGGTAGTGGTAAGATATGGCAATTCAGGGCATGGCCGAATGCGATCGCCCCAGTAAGGGCATCGTCGAAGGTCGATCCCCCGTCGATGGCACGCGGGAACAACATACGTATGTGGGTGATCATCAACGTGGCTATAGATGGTACTGCATGTTAGTAGAGGAGGTATTTCGGTCGATGGCAAGTAGATCAGCATCGAAGTAATTGGCTGTGACTTCCCGATACTTTCTTTACAAATTATTGATAATACGATAGAGAGTCGAAAAGGGATGCAGGGTAACAGATCGCCACCTGGTGTGCAAGGCAGATTGTGCTATGTGATTGGCCCAAGGGGCTACCTTATGCACTGCATGCGTCCATAGGCGGGGCATACTGCCGCTGCAGCTGCGATGCACGTCTCCATTGGGAATTTCATCAATGCGCTTGGCTTCATGGAGCCTATTCAATGAAAAGACTCCAAGAAATGTTGAACGATCCTGAGGCGTGGAAAAAGTAAGTAGCAGAGGTATGATTGATTGTTGGCAGGATATTACAAATCTTACCAGGAGGATGTCGTAGAAACGCGCGGTTCAAAATAGCAGTCGTTAAGGTTCGGGCAAATCATCAATCACGCCGTCGAGAATTTCGTCGTGATTTTCAAGGCTTTCGAGAGTCGAGACGTCGCGCCAACCTGGGATGATCCTTTAATTTTAGGTAGCTCGGTCTTCCCTTTCAAGACCGAAAATTGTCGATCTTTGCTCGTTGCGCGAGAGATGCGTCCTGGAATACCCTTAGTCAACGGTTGCTTCCGCCCCTGACGGTCTTTGACGTGTGTTCTTTCCACTGTCTCGGATCTACCACCGCAGCTGCCAAGACTTACACTATCTCGCATAATCGAACATCCCAATTTATGCACGATATATCAATATAATGCAGTCTTCTGAAGGTGGATAGAAGCCACGCTGTGATCATGCAGTGCATTGGTGAAGTGTTGCACGACATGTGCCGATTGGTCTCGTCCCCGCTCCTGGCAGAGTTCCGGCGATAATTATCCAACTGATGTGGACCCAAGTGGAGTATATATTCCCAGTTGTGAGTATCACAGCTGTTTAGATTCTTTCCTCACTTACCGATGGTTTCCGACGCAGGCGATATATCCAATGGAACGACCGCGGGGATTATTGATGCATCAAGTCGAACTTCGATGCTGGTTGCCATGCAGAGCCCGCAGTGATAACATGTCAAATCCATGGGTTCCAACATACCGCTGTACCCCAGAAATTCAAAAGCTGAAATCCCGCTGCAGTGGTTTCTCCGTGCGTTGGTCATATCCGGACGAACATGGCTGTGAGCATCGGCGTTGTACGGTCGAGTCATGACTGGAGCCTACCAGACTGCTGGCTACCTCAACCCTTATGGAATGAGGTCTGGCAGTATGCACGACTTCCCAACATTATTACAAGCCATGTTTCAGGAGTGACGACTCTGACAATCCGTGTGGGTATCGCTCCGAGAGGTCCTGTCCTCGCGTGGTGGTAATCCATACAACTCTGGTACATTCTTAGCACGCATTGCGACTGGTGTCTACGATAAAGCTACCCCAGGCTTTCGAGACAGCTTTGCAGCGCATTGGGAATTTGTACTCCCCAGGGAACTCGGAACTTATGCGTTATTGAAGCTCCGAGCCTTGTCCACAGAGCGCCGTTACCCTCATGACAGACAGATCGTTGCATCCATAGACCTTGAAAACTCCATTTCTGTCATAATCTTACACTGAACTTGCTTGAAAGGTATATCGTTCATTGGGCTCTTCGTCGTTGATGGGTGTATAATTCATCAAGCCACGGCTTTGCTTAAGGGGTAACTCAGCAAGGCCTCTCCGCTCTCGGGGCCGAGGCGCGAAGCCACCTTAGGCGCGTGGGATCACGATTGACAATCCCAAGCGTGCCAAGACGGGGAGAATCCGCGTCGAGGTCAACCCCAATAGAGTATAGGGGGTGCATGCCGCCCTATGAGGGTGAAAATCGTACCAGCAGGTGTACTTGAGGCTGTGCTAAGGGTGACGTGTCACCCTTGAGGCCTTTGTACTTCCGGTACGTTTAGAAAGGATAGTAAGGTAGGCACGACTTCTTTAGTTTAACTAGACAATTACTATCTTATAAATTAACTTGTCTTAAGAAGATTCAGTTTATTATCTTATCTTTAAATACACGTAACGGGGATAGGCCTACGTGAGAAATATTGCATGATACATATTAAAGTATTGAAAGAAAATTTCTCAACGGGCATATGGTCTAGTGGTATGATTTTCGCCTCGCAAGTCGTAGAATGTGAAAGGTCGTGGGTTCGGTAATGCCTCCACGTTCAATTTAAATTAATTAAATTAATTTATTCTCAAGATCCCCACTTTGTCCACATCCTGATCCTCATCTTATAATCATATATTTGGAACTTAGACTTTTTGTTAATTTTCTTTTGCCATCGTCTTTGTTTCAAGGGGCAATTCCACTACAGAATCAGTCACAACAAGCCAACTTATTCAGTGCATGCCAATCATTAGAGACGTCACATAACGTGATAGTCCTGAAGGAAAAGAGTTTCATCTAAAGCTGCTCTGTCACAAAATCCCTGCTCTATGTCAGCGTCGAGGCACCCTTGCTCCAGAGCCTTGCAAGGACTGCTCCTTGAACAAAGGGCCGTTCACTAAGTGCATTTTACTTTATGGCCAACTCTATGGCGGGTGCACAAATTGCTCACCCTCGCATGATCGCTGTATTTGTGCAAAAAATGGTAAGTAACAGTCAAGCAGACCATGAATCCAAAATCCTAATGATATTCGGCTAGATCGGCGAGAAGAGGCGAGAACATGGAGCACAAAGAGGAGAACCAAGAGGCTAAAGTCGGAGGAATAACAGCATGAATTAAGTCCCAGTACGAGCACACCGAAGCTGATGCCACCTCCGAATGACGTGGTCGCTAGTCCATCAGTATCCGAAGACTTCATAGTCATTGGAACACTGGAACTTGCAAGCCCATCCAAATATGACCTTGCATCAGGTCACCTCAAACTTCTCCTTGATGTTTTAGATGATCTTCAAAAGACTGTCCGGCGAAATCGTGACTGTAAGTTGATATAATGAGCTCATCAGCAGGAACACCACTAACACGTAATGTAGCGCTTCGTCCGAGCTTGGAAGTTGGATTTCAGAGGGTTAAAACGAAAGAAACCGCCGCCTGGAAAGCCTCTGGACGCTCGCCAGAGTCAAGAAGCCGCCTCATCCGTCCCTCAAATTCTCTAGAGTCGAAAACCGCCCATTATTTTCACCAGCCTTCATTTAAACCAAAATCGGGTCGTGATGGCAACACGGCAGATTTGAGCAACCCCTGCACCGCTATCATATCCTTCGCCAAGATGAGAGGTCAGAGGGTCTAAATTACTATCCTCCTCAAGTCTTACAAGCGCATGAAGACTTTGCATACGATATTTTAGCATCAACGCATTCTGTGGTTGTCGTTGCATACGGCAGCCATGTTCAAGACCGAATGTTTCGAAGCCAGAAGATTAAGGAAACAATTGTTCCACTTTGGGCTTTGGGAAGAGTACTCTGATGACTCCTTGTACTATTTATGAGAACAGTTTTGAAAATGAGGAGGAGCACTACCGCTTTCGGAGTATTGTGGTCTTCGCGAGCCACCCACAATGCCTTTTCTATCAGCCGAGAGATAGCCCTGTCGCCAAGCGACAAGATAAGACGCTGAAGGTAGGTTTTCAGGTCGTAGATCACGCAATCCAATTCGATGAGGACTACTATCGGTCCCAGAGCGGCGTGCCATATCCGAGTCAATGAAAGCCCACTATTTACAAGCAGCAGGGTTAGCGCTTGCAGACAAAGCACCCGAGCTTCTGTCGCTGCAGGAACCGATTGTTGATCTGCAGGCGCAAGCAAACGATCCTGGTGGAAATTCACGACGTGACTTTGGAGAATGGGATTCCTTCTTCAATCCCAGACCGCATAGTAGAGACACTTTACGCAAGCTCCTCCCCGGGGCAATTCAAGCCACGAAACTAGCAAACTCAAAAGAGTGGTTATCCTTCTCGGATTGTGATTTAGATACACAAGAATGGCTCAAAGGAAACGGACCAATTCTTTTCTATGACCAGCCGATCTCAAGTGTCGAAGATGTTTCAAAGGTCCTTGTACGCTGCATGGAAAGCAAGTGACAGATCAATTAGTATACCCCTAGTTGGGTCTCTGAGGCTTCCAGCGATCCTGAATGAGCTGATGCGAATTCAAGGGGCCGCTCTTTTGAAGAAAACGCGTGCTAACCAGGATCTTTGGCAACGTCGGTTCGACGGTCAAACAATCGACATTGTTTGCCCCCGCGGAGTAGAGAAGTTGAAAGACACAAGACCGGGCTTCGCATGTCGTAGGAACAACGCTTATATCCAGAGGAAAGACAGATGCTACTCAGGATGTATGAACGACAACATCAGAATGAAACCCGTGGAAGACATCGAATCTATACATCACTCACGTATTTACCATCTATCTTACGCTCCCGTCGGCGAAACCACACAAAATGGTGAGAGGTACTCGTCGTTACTTCGATCTTCGAAAGATGACGGTCCCACTTGCCCGGCTGCTGTGGAGTGCTGGTACAAAATATGCCAGGAAGACACGGAATTGGTAGGAGGTGGGATTGAATATTTGTATGACAAAGCACGGTGGACACTGGGCTTCAAACGACCTTTGTACGTCGAACGTCAGATTCAATGTCTTCACTGCAAAAACAGGACCGAGCTACTTACTTCTTATAATATCTTAAAGTAATATTCTAATTTCTATAGAACAGAGAGTAGAGTCGAGGATAACTATAAGAGAGATAGTAGTCGTAATCTTTAGGTTATAAGAGTTGGGACTTTTAGCGGCTATCTTTGTTATTCCTGAGGTAGGCTATCACATGTATAGGTAAGGTAGGTAGGTAGGTACCTACCTTAGTAAGTCACAACCTCGGGGAGCTAACTTTTTGCCGATGTGAGCGTTAGGTAAGCTGACTTCCTGCTCACCCTGCTCCCTCGCTAAAGCGGCGGCAGATCTTTGTTACCTTCTCTTGCCAAGACCAAGTCAGCTATCACTCAACACCTTCGGGCTCTTTCACTGTCTGCAACAAACCAACGAATCTTTGCCAAGCCTTCCGTCGCCGATATGCAGTCTATGCAGCGACGCTTTGGAAAATTTCTCCCACGGACTGCAGATGAGGCCCAGGTTGGAGTGCTACTCAAAGACTTTGAAGATGCCGACATCATGCTTGCTAAGGTTTTCCCTCCAATTAAACACTCTCGATTGAGTCACGGCTAATTTGGGCTGGTGACAGATCATTGAAGCGTCCAAGGCATGGCGAGACTCGTGGAGGGATATCCTAGGAACCCAGCAACGTCTCATTTATGGCTTTGAATCCATGTACGCTCCGATCATTGGGGGCAACGAGGAATACTCGGCACATGAGCCAGTGATGACCCCACAAGACACAATGAAGAGAACTACCAAATTCCACACCGCCTACGACGAACTTCGGACAGACCTGCTCGAGGAAGTCGCCGCGGTCGACACAAGGATCGTGAAACCTGCGCAGGATGCAAAAGACTCGATCCAACCTATGAAAAAAGTCATCAAGAAACGGGGGGACAAAAAGGTCTGCCGATCGCCCTAAAAGGCATCCAACAGCCGTGCTGATGTATGCAGCTGGACTTTGAAAAGTACCAAGCAAGAGTTGATAACGGGCGGAAAAAGACTAAGAGATCAGAGCGTGACAATGCGGCTCTAGAGAAGGCAGAAATTGAGTTAATACGGGCTAAAGATGTATGTTGTATGTCTCCTTTGATTGGGCAGAGAGGACGCCTTACATATACCCCATCTACAGAAGTTCTTATAGCTATTGCTAGATGTTCGAATATGGGTGAAGTGACCCTGCTGATTATGAATAGGAGTATGAGATCGCGGACGATCATTTGAAATCCAGTCTCCCATCCGTCGTCACCGCTGCTTTTTCGCTTCTTCCTCACCTTCTTGCAACCCAGATCATGACACAATATACCCTTCTTGCCCAATACTACACAGTGCTACACACCTTTAGTAACGAGGAGGGCTTCCCAGACCCGCCCCAGAGTGCCGACCAAATCATACACTCGTGGGACGAAGGGTTTCGACCAGTGAAGAATGAAATTGAGACTGGTTTGGCATTTATTGCCAAAGGTAAGACCGTACAGACGTCCATGCAGATACAAGAGAAACCACATGGTTCCGTTACTGGTCTCAATATTCGCAATGGCGTATCTTCGCAGGTCCACCGCCGTCCAAGTAATCAGGCCGCCATTAGTGACAAGCCATATAATTCTACGACTGGTCTCAACGTTCGTAATGGTGTATCTCAGCGTTTACCAAGCAATCAGTCCAAATCATCAAAACCCCGTCCCCACCCGCCAAGCGCTTCGTCAGATTCACCTTCGCCCGAATATAGAGAAAACCGGCTCAGAATATCTTCCGTTCCATCTCAAACATCACTAGGATTGGCAACGCCTAACTACAATCCATCCGCTATCACAAGTCCATCTTCCGGGGATCCAGCAATGCATGCCCCTGCTGGACCTCGAGGCGACTACTTTACTAGAGATCGGCTGCCGTCGAGTTCCTCCATGGCTTCGATCGCAGCAGGCAAGAAGAAACCCCCGCCACCTCCACCAAAAAGGATACCTTCGACGCAAGGGATCTGGGTGACTGCGCTATATGAATTTGCAGGGCAAGGACAAGGCGACTTGGCATTTAGGGAAGGAGATCGGATTAAGGTGGTGAAGAAGACAGATAGTACTGATGACTGGTGGGAAGGGGAGCTGAAAGGTGTGCAGGGAAGCTTTCCAGCCAATTATTGTCAACCCATATAGGATACCCAAGGATCGTAAATACTGATTGCATAGGATTGATCAAGTCCAACAACACTGAACACTGTTTATAACATTCATGATTGCCAAGAGATTTGAAGTCGTAGGAAGAGTCCGGAGTATGTGCTTGCAATCCGGTAAGAAATTCGTAGTCATATTTCGAGCCGAACGCATTGTATAGAAAACGAACCTCATCGTCTTCCCCGCATCTCCTTAATTCTGTGAATTACTTGAGAGTGCTTGTATCGATGATGGCTGTCAATGCGACCGAGATTCTCAAGAAGCCATTATACGGTACTGATACTACAAAAGAACTACGTATCAATACTGACGATACTACTCCGTAGTCTTCGACCTTCCGCCGGAACTTCTGGTCACCCTTTACTCAAAAGATGCCACGGTCCTCCAAAATCTCCCGGACGAAACCCCGCAGCTACTATCAGACGTCCAACAAGAAGAGCGGGATAGGGTTAGCTTAGAGACGAGGCTTTCGACAACCTGCCACCTTTGTAATACTTCCTTTGCTGGCGTCCAAGAGCAGCGTCGCCATGTTAGATCAGATTGGCACAATTACAACTTGAAACAGAAGGTCAGAGGAGTACAATCAATTACGGAAGATGATTTTGAAAAGCTGGTCGATGAATTGGATGAGAGCCTATCGGGATCGGGTCCAGAGTCATCGGAATCAGAAGCCGATGAGGAGGGGCTCAAAGAGAGTACCTTGAGGGCTTTGTTGAAGAAGCAAGCCAAGGTGTCCACTGGACCTGTGAAAGAGGAGGATTTCATGCCAAAAAGGCTTAAAAGAGGAGCTGGTAAGCCACCGCTGCTCTGGTTCTCTACACCACTGCTTCCTTCAAATACCTCACTTGGGGTCTACAGAGCGCTCTTCAGCGTTACCGAACAGGAAGAGACAGATACGGTCAATGTACTCCGAACAAAACAGCTCCGCCCTGTTCCCGTGAAGCCCATACCAGCAGATCGTTCAAACGGCGTACCTCTGCCCTCCACCATGACTAGTCCTTCAATCTTCATGTGCATGATAGGAGGAGGCCACTTTGCAAGCATGATCGTATCACTGGCCCCTAAGCTCGAGAAGCATTCTACAGGCTCTGAGCAACGTCAAGCTATTGTTATAGCACACAAGACGTTTCATCGCTATACTACACGCCGGAAGCAAGGAGGTGCCCAGTCATCCAACGACTCTGCCAAGGGAGCTGCAAATTCCGCAGGTGCTCAAATTCGAAGATACAACGAAGTCGCTCTTGAGCAGGAGATACGCGCTCTACTTACCGAATGGAGAGATCTAATTGGCAATGCGCAGCTTATCTTCATCCGTGCTACGGGTAGTTCAAATCGCCGGATCCTGTTCGGTCCGTACGAGAGCCAAGTTCTACGACAAAATGATACTCGAAATCGCACATTTCCGTTCAGTACCCGACCCGCTACTCAAGCAGAGCTGATGCGCTCCTTCGTCGAGCTCACGCGTGTGAAGGTCAGCGAGGTCGATGAAGCAGCTCTCGCAGTAGCTGCAGCCGCTGCAGAAGCGGAGTCCACTAAGCTCGCTCAGACCAAAGCAGCTGCTCCTCCGCCAAAATCGAAACACTCCAAAGAAGAGGAAGAAGCGTCACTTCACACCTCGCAACTGCAAGCACTGATCCGCCGCTCCAAAGCCCCTGCACTTATTTCATATCTTTCCTCCCATGCTCTGTCTGCCAACTATGAATTTTATTCCCATTCGACGCAGGCGAATCATCATGCTCCAACACCATTGCATCTAGCTTCCTCCATCAATTCTCCAGCTGTGGTACTAGCCCTTCTTACGAAAGCTGGCGCTGATCCTGCTCACCCCAATGGCGAAGGTAAGCCTGCTTTCGATCTAGCAGGTGACAGGGCTACAAGAGATGCGTTCAGAGTCGCCAGAGGTGAGCTAGGTGAAACCAAGTGGAAGTGGAACGCCGCACACGTGCCGGCCCCGCTGTCAAAAGATGAGGCCGACTCACGCGGTCAGCATGGTAAATCCGAAGCCGAAAGAGTTGAGAGTGAACGGAGGAAGGCGGAAGAAGAACGGTTGAGGACAATGCCACCTACAGTTGATACGACGGCTAGAAAGAGTGGTAAGGTTCTCGGTACGCAACCTAAGACTGCAGAAGAAAGGAGAATGGAAGATGCCAGGGGTATGACGTCGGAAATGAGGATGAAGGTTGAAAGGGAGAGGAGAGCGAGAGCTGCAGAGGAGAGGATGAAGAGGATGGCCGGCTGAATGTTGGTATGAGCTTATGAATTACAATTTTCATGAAGAAGTGAAGAACATTTACTGGGATGTAATTTGGCGGCAACGAACAACCATGAAAGTCATGAATGGCAATCGTTGCTCCAAGATGTAAGCGATCCGTTTGATATCCGTCTTTGATGAACTCTACTGTTGAGCTTCAAGTAATATTTCGGCCATCAGAAGCAGCGATGCATAAAGACACTGACAGCGTATTTAACACAATAACAATCGGTTATCTCGGCGCCATCGTTGCATGATTAAGTCCCATGCTTCATTAGCTGCTCCCAGAGAATTTCGGAAACAAAGCTGAGATCACCTCTTCTGAGGTGGTTCTACGAGATTACTCAGGGAGTGCTTTATCTGTAGTCTTGTTTTGGGAGAACCATTGCCCTTTGTTTGCAGTCGATCCGGAGGGAATTGGTGTTTGTTTGTATATTTGTATATTTACATTCCGGAATACCCAGAGATGTGGGGAAAATTCTCTTCCATAAATCAGTTCATCATCAGAGAATGTATGTTCTAGGGTATCAAATCTATATCACAGTAGCAAAGCTCCCAACGTGATACTCGTACATGTACGTCTCACGAAACGTCACATCAGTTCAGCTCCTTCTCAATCCAGGGACCGTTGATGTATCAACCTCGATAGGCTCCAAATCCAATCCACAAACATCCACCCTCGCATCTCGAAATCTCTCATAGATGCTTTCCCACACCCTTCTCGCTTCCTTCGTACCTGGCATGGCTCTTAAATAGTCATGTCGTGGAATGTCGTATTCCGGCCCTGGCAACCCTGGATCGGAAAGATGCACATAAGCAGTCATTTCAAAGAAGTCCGTTGCGTTGATAGCCGAGTTCTCGTTCTCCAGTAAGCCAGTCGTGGCCAGGAGATGGACTTGATGTTCGGGATCTTCAGGGGCATGCTCAACGTGAACCTTCTCTAGGAACTCGGCGTCTGGATAGGCGCCTTCGGGAAGGGTAGCTGTGACATCTTTGTACATCTCTCGCGAGGGTTCGAATAATAAGATTGTGGGTTCCCCACCGTCGTCTTGCGGATCGGAAAGGCCAAGCATCGGCTTCTCCATTGGAAGCGTGAAGAGAAGATCTAAAGGCGTCGAGTCCACAATGAGCCCTGGTTGCTGAAGCAGCAGGATTCGGTTGTAACTGATCAAGCTCAATAGGTTTGTGAGCGGATATCTCTCTTCTTCCGTCAGCTTCGCCCCCCTCTCAATCTGCGCTACCCCATCAATCGGCTGCAACATGACTTTGAATTCCTTGGCCGCCTTCCTCAACAGTCGCCTACTCGTCTCCATGCTAGCAGCCCTGATCTCCCCGTCCTTCAGTGTCCTATCCCAGTCCCGAGGATACATTATGATCCTTTGCGCCATGCTTTCTCCCACGTGCAATCCCTTCATCCCCATCACGGCGCCACATACCTCATGTGGTCTTCTCACCAGCTGTACGTATGCAGTCTTCGCCCATCCACCTTTCGGTCGGTTTGAAGCGAGGAACTTATCGTAGAAGCTGTGGCCTGGGGGCGCGCCGAAGTGTTTCGCAAGAACAGGGTTCGCGACAGGCGGAGGTGGTGGCAAATGCGGACGGATGACGGCTTGGAGGGAGTGGACGGTCTTCTGTTGGAGAACATATCCAGAAAGGAAGAGGAGGGTTGTGAATGTGAAGACTAATTGGGTAGTTAGTGTTCAATTCATTGATATGGGATTCAGGAAGAGAGGGCTGACAGACCAACAGATGAGGAGATAGCAAGGGAAAGTTGGCCACTTGTGAGAAGCATTACTATCGCTACGATACCAGAATCATTGCGCGAACTTTACAGAGTATGAAATAGCATACGTTGGAGTCGAAAGCTTGGCTTTGTTTACCAAGCTCTGTTGGCGGGACACCTCGATGGAGATTGCGGCGATAAACAATCTGACTTTCATTACTCCAAAAGACCATTCCCCTCTTCTGCGCAATCAACATGACGGATCAGAACAAGGTACGGATATCCGTTCTTATATCTGGTGAACCTCGCCATCGTGCTACGATTTTCAGGCTTGGCTGACAAAGGATAGGTAATGGATCCAATCTACAAGCCTTGATTGACGCTCAGAAAAACGCCCTTCAACACTGCTCGATCGTGCGCGTTACTTCCAATCGCAGAGCAGCTTATGGCCTCACCAGAGCCGAAGAAGCTAATATACCCACATCCTACCATAATCTCCTCGAATATAAGAAGCAATACCTATTCGACATTGAGCTCGCACGCTCAAAATACGATCTCGATCTCGTCATAGCCCTCCTCCAAGACGAACCAGATATCGTGGTTTGTGCTGGCTGGATGCACATCCTTACCCCCACCTTTTTGGACCGCCTCTCCGTAGCCAACGTTCCGGTGATCAATCTCCACCCCGCGCTGCCCGGAGCCTATAACGGTGCTGGGGCGATCGAACGAGCCCATCAGGACTGGAAAGATGGAAAGATTGAGAAGACGGGGATTATGGTTCATTATGTGATTTCCCAGGTAGATATGGGGGAGCCGATACTCGTGAAGGAGATCCCGTTCATGGAGGGTGTAGATGAGGATATTGAGAAGCTGAAGGAGAGGATGCATGAGGAGGAGCATAGGATTATTGTCACGGGGACGAAGATTGCTGTTGAAAGGCTGAGGAAGCCTGGTGCATCATGACTTTGATAGGATGAACTTCTGGCCTTGCAGACTGACTCCCTGACCGGTTCAGGTCTATTGTAGTTTGATGACTACCCCGACCACACTTCAAGCCAACTGAGTCTCGGATTAAACCAAAAAGGGAATATCCAGTAAGTGATTCTGGGGGCCAGGATCGGAGGACCTCAGCGGCTACTCCTCACACTCGCAATCGCTCGAGAATTGTTGGCTTTCCTGGAAGATCCATCATGCATATTGGAGACTTGTGAAAAAGAGAAACGGCGAAAGTCAATTTGAAGGTCCAACAACTTCTACTTACGGGATCTTGCCGGAACAGTCTCCTCTGCTTCATAATTTGCTCTACAATCCTAAAGGTGTCAGGAAGCTTTCACCTAACCAGAACTTTGGTTTACGGTCTCTTGCATACGCCAGCATTTTACACGTGCTACATCAATACTGGTGGGACTACAGGGCAAGAAGTTGACAGCCTCTACCCTCAAATTGCAAGTCGGGCAACTATTCAACTTTTGATGCTGAAAAGCAAAGGCATATACACAGTGCTAACAGTGCACTTTGGAATGGGTTCCAGGAAGAATTTCGAGCTCCTCTGAGAATAAAGTGATATCGAATAAGTACCTATCACCAGTACCGATTGTCCTATCATAGCGACTCTTGGCGCCAACTAGCGTCTACAGAGCCGCGTAAAACAGTGCTCGAACATTCTTTCAAAGACATATCATGTTCCCCTATAATAAATCTCACACGTAGCATCTATATTCACGCGTCAGAATAGGGACTTCCTGTGTATTCGCAGTCTGACTCTACCATAGCAAGTACAGCAATGCGATACTGCTAATCTTTCAATCTCACTTGGGAATCGCAGATCGCTGCCTTGCAACATGTCACTTCAGACTTCGAGCTCTTTGCCGTGATCTTCGCTTAACAATTCCTCACCTTGAGCTTTCATCTAATAGTCTGCACATATACACCATCGCTTCTTGAGCTTTTACACATGCCCAGTATGCTCCATCACCCGGTCACATCATCATTCTCCTCGGCCAGAACCTTAGAAGCTGACTCGACCTCACCGAGCTTCGGAGGTGAAGAATACCAGGTTCCGGAAGATGAGGCCAAGCAAGCCTGTACGTTTGCGAGGGCTGTTCTTGATGGAGTGCAATTGCCGAGTCCTGTGAAAGATCTCAAGGTATATCATATTTTTCGTCAGACTCAGTGTCCTGGTCCCTGATAGATTTGTGTCAGGAACCGAAAAGTGAAGCATGCCTCACGACGCCAAAGAAGTCCACAACGACAGCCAATTTCTTTCTACCGTACAAATACCCACCGACGCCTGAAGTCACGCCTGAAAAGTCCCCCAAACGCTCGCACGCTCTCGCATTTCATGATAGTGGTTCAAGTTCTGCAGCCACCTCACATTGCGAGACAACAGACTACACTACCGGTACGCCAACAGTTAAACCAGCCGAGGACGATCATGCCACATGTGAACCCATTGCTCCTACACCCACACGACGTAAGCTATTTCACAACACTCCAAAGTGGTCCATCGCATCCGAAGGCTGCCAAACAATCACCCCCGTTTCTCCTCAGTCCACCCACCTCCCGAATCCGCCAACACCAATATCATCACACCACTCAACCCCTCCGCCACCAGACCTCCAAAAACTCCAAGAAGATCTGGCCAAACCTCTCCCATCAGATGAAATACCTTCGCCAAGCGCATCCTCTTCCTACAGCTTCCGTACCGCCCGTCATCCCTCTCTCACCTCAGCAGTAGTCATTGACGAAGACGAGACTGGCACCTACGATCCCAATGTGCAGGAATGGGATGAGGAAGACGAGGAAGAGGACGAAGTCAGCACTGAAGAAGCATCCAGTGTAGACGATGACTTCCAGATCAATACCATGATACACGATCATGGTAACAAAACTCAGACTTGTGGCGTCCGTCTCTCGATGATGGAGTATGCACGCTTTTTCGAGAGTTTGAGGGAGCAGGTCAGTTTCACGATGGTGGATCAGTATGTGGCTAGTAATAGGGGGAGGAAGGTGTTTCGGCAGGTGCTGGAGGATATGTTTCGCGAGAGAATTGAAAAGGCGTGAAGGATTTCGAGTGAGGGCTGTCGAGATTGGTACGATGAGGTGTGAAATATCGACGCATGGACGTTTCATGGTGGTGGATGTGTTTGTTGGTTGAAATACCTCACTGGTGAACATGTTCAGAAGGTTATGACTGGTATGAAGACATGGAGGCTCGTGTACAGCGAGATGGTATGAGATGAGACGGCATTGTACAGAGAGGGAGGCACCAACACTGTTGGCCAAATATGATAGCAGACACAACAGCAGGCATGCCCATGCTTTTGAAAGAAGAATGTTACAAAGTGAGCGAAATATACAATCACCTACGTACCACCTCGCCTCCCTGCTCCTGCTTCTAAGGCCCAGTTTACACACCTCACTTCCTCAACTCCTCAACCTCAGAACGTACTCGTAGCCAACCGACTAGCCGCATTCTTCGCATCCACCCGATCATCATCCGGTTCCTCAGCCACCCCCTTCAAACTCCCCGCCCCACTCGCCGCCCTCTTCCTCCCCCCCTCCTCGCCCTCAGTCCCATCCTCCTCCTTCACCGTAGCGGGAAAGCCACCACTGACACTCCGCTCCAATGCATCCTGTCGCCTCGGGACCCCACTCCACGCATCACCACGCGGTCCCTGACTGGCTGCCATGCTCGACCTGCGCACCGTGGGGTGAGCTTCTCGTCCCAAACGGGAGAGCCCGCCTGTGGCGTCAATAGCGCGGACGTCAGGGCGGACGGATTCGAGGGTGGCGAGGGTGCGGCGCTCGGCTTCGATTTCGCGGAGGACGTATTCGCGGATGCTGACGCGCATATCTGCGGCCGTGCGTGCGAACCAGCGGCGCTTTTCCTGTAAGAGGTTCGATGTCACTCGTTGTGTCCTTTGCGCGAGATGATGCTCGTGGCTTCGTGCTTCGTCCAAGGCGCCGATTGCCTCGTCGACTTTTTCTCTTCGCACTGAGCTGCTGCCTTTGAGCCTGTCGGCTGCGGAGAGCTTGCTGCGGGTGGCCGATTGGGCGGTGAGGAGGTCACGGAGGAGGATGTGGCGGTTTGTGAGGGTTTCCTTGACGATTAGAGCGTCTGACGAGTGATAATTTAGTGCGTCGCCGAGAGTGGTGGCTTCGGCGGTACCTTGGGCGGCGTGGTAGTCACCTGTTGTTTGGATTATTTTGCCGAGTTTGCGGTAGGCGCTTGCAAGGCCTGGGTGGATTTCCTGAGTGTGCATGGTCCCGAGCTTGACTCCGAGGTCTGACTCCGCAAGGCCGAGTCCTGAACGTGATTAGCTTTCGAACATCGCGTTATCGCTTCCCTATTTGCTCACCCCGTCGAGCCTTGACCACCTTGTCGACTCTCTGACCCGTCTCCATCGTACCCAGGTAGAATAGTTTGACTATAGGCCGTGCGTCATGAAGCTCGGGCGTGTCGTCTGGCGGCGGTGCAAATTGTTTGATGACCTTCCTCCGTACGCCCGTAGCGGGCTGCTTCATCCTGATCAAAGGACTATATCCTGCATCGCTTTCCACAAAGAATACCATCTCGTCATCTCTCATAAGCACATCGTTTCCGCAAACATAGTTTAACCATCTTTGCATTGATGCCTTGGTCCGGGCTTCATCTTCGTCCGTCCCTGCACCGGCAGAGGTCAAAGGTGGTGGTACTGCTGGCACGAATGCTTCTGGGTTCGAGGAGATGAGATGATCTGCTAGTTTGGAGAATTCGTGGTGTGTGCGCTTGATGTCCCGAACTTGGGTTGTGCGAAATTTGGGAAGATTTGTCTTCGATCAACGTTAACTTAGTTTCATATCATCCTTTGAGATCATGACTTACATGTATATCGAATCTAATGGCAGGGTCCTTCTTCCCTATTCTTTCTAAGCCTGTGACTTTCGCCTGTAGCTTGTACTGTGGAGGTCGTTGGCTCTGTCGAGCACCCTGCTGGTGGTATCTGCCTGGCTGTCCTCGCTGGTGTTGCTGGGCATGTAGTGCTTGTTGATATCGTTCCTGCTGCCGTTGCTCATATAGCTGTTTCTGCCGTAGCTCCTCTTCGGTCAATGGCTGGTCCTGGAATCGTATATTTGACCGCGTGTCTGGTGAGCTTCTGCTCTCCTGTCCAGCAGGAGCTCTCCCTGCGCCATTACGCTGAGGTGGCTGGTCTTGTATAGGTGGCGACAGAGGCTCATCATAGCTTCCTTCTTCGTCATTATGAGGCTCAGGCTCTGGAGTTGCGGGTGCGTGCTTTGCTAGTGGAGATGAGGGTACGTCTGTGGATTCTCGTGGGTTGAATGTGGTCCTGTTATGTTGAGGAGACGACTGCCACGGATCTGCGCCAGCAGGATGATCAGGATCATTTGGTAGTGACGAATAGTCCATTACAGTGCACTCGATTGGTCTGATGAACAATATGAGCAGCGCAACAGACAACTGTCAGATGCCGATTTCATACCTCATTGAAAGATTCCTTGGCGTCGTCGAGCGCGGAAGACTTGCCGAGTCGAGCAGACTAGCGCGCTCTAGCGGCAACTTGTTCGTGAGTTGGGTTGAAGAAACTTTTCTTCGTCAATACGGTATCTGATGTGGCTGTATAAGCGTCTTCATTCAACGAGCTTTTTGGTAAACCCGCACTTGTCTTTGGGTAGGAGAACTACTTGAAGCGCCAACAATACTGACCCATATCCTCCATTAAACACCCTAGGAAACCAGTATTCAGGCAAAGCAACGCTCACATCCCTCCACCAGCACTCGAAAGGCTTGCCGCCATGGCTCCCATGCTGGTCTTCTGCTCACTCAACATAGCCAACCCACTAATCACTATCTCATCCAGGAACTCATCATCAACATCAATCAAATTCATAATCTCGATAATCCCCATCTTCTTCCCCGAATACTGCCGGTTCTGATAATCCGCCACAATCTTCCCCTTCTTATCTATCAGCTTGAGAAAACCTGACGCAGCGTAGCCGCCTTTCCAATAGAGCGTGTCGTGAGATTTGCTTAGCAGGGTGCGTTTGTCTGTCGAGAACAGACCCCCTTCTTTGTTGAAGTCGTAGTCTTCATTGTGGACTGTAAGTTTGATCGTTGAAGCTGAGGAGAAGAAGCCACCTTTCTTGTTCGGATAGAAGGTCGCGGTTCCTGTGATGGTGTTTGGATCTAAAGGACGAGATACTGTCATGTGTGGAAGCGTATGGGTATTGAAGTGTACGTGGTAGAGGGGAGTGATATCATCAGTATCGAGAAGCAGATAGTTACTGCCTTTATCGTAGACACTTATAATGCGTGCGGGCTTAGGCATCAAGTTGGCTGTCAAGCAATTTGAGAAGTGCAAAGGATCAGAAGAAATTTTGATGTATTAGGATATACGCTGCCATCGAGGTTATTTTCCGAGAAGAGATAGCGTAGATATCTGTACATGTAAACAACTGCGGGATTTACCCAGCTGTCCTCACTCCTCACTGCGTCTAAGATCTCACCACCCTCTCCCCCGATTAGTCATTCTCTATTCTTACATGTCTTATCGCTGTTATGTAGATCGAATGCGACGGTACATCTGATGATCAACACCATTCGCGCAACTATAAATAGCATTGTCATGACGGGGAGACACTGCTGATCTTCAGAAGACGTCAAAGAAAGCTCACGTGGTGATTTGCAGCATCCGAACATAGTTATGTGATAGGTAACGTGGAATGGTAGACGAAGTTGCATGCATAGGTAGCAACAAGATTCAAGCAGTCGAAGAACAATCTTGGGGTATCAATTGCGAATTACAGTGGGAAGACGATTATCCCAGCTTATCCAGCAATCGCCTCCTTCTTCTGTCAACCAATTCCTCCTGAACTTCGTCACTTGTAGGTAATCTCCAGCCAATGCCATCTCCAGTATCTCCAGGTAGCGGTTCCCAGCCCTCTTCCGACTTCTCTCCATTCGCCTTAAGGTTCTCGAACGCCTCCTTCTCCTTCTCCTCTTCGTAAGCCAATAAACTCCCATCTTCTTCGTCCAGGTTGTATCCATAGTAGCTAGCATTCACCTGCCGTCTCAAGTCCGCTCTGCTCTCCAACGGCTTCTCTGCAGCTTTAGGCTTGACTTCAAACATCTCTTTCACACCCGGCAACTCTCTCGCTCTTCCAAAATACCTGTCATATCGTTAACAACCCATAGACACCAAAATCGCCAGGATAATTGACGAACCTATAACCTTTCCCACCCCCCGGAATCTCCTTTCCCTCCTCATCGTAAACCCTCCCACCCCCTCTCATATAATTCGGCCCCCCCAGATTCCGAATCTGCACCTCCCACATATGCTTCTCCCGCATCGCCTTGTTGATTTCATCGTTCAAATCCCTAATCTGGAAATCGCTCAAGCTCGTTTCCTGGATCTTGCTGACTTTTCTGGAAATCTCTTTGAGGACTTGACCGCGCCACTTCTCACAACTGGGAATGGAGGTGACTTCGGTGATGAGTTTGGGACGGCGTGTCCGGCCTGCGTCGATGATGCCGAGGGAGGCAGCTTGTTGGGCGCGGAAACGGAAGAGCATCGATTGCGCTTTTTCGGAGTTGCGTGCCTGGACCTTGGTGAGCCAATATCTTTCGCGAGGTTAATGAAAGGATCCATGGGCTGGCTCACCATGATTGCAAATGAGTGGGTCGATTCAAGGATAACCTAGAATTCTGAGTGAAAACGAAGATAGATCAAATAGATCAAAACCAAAACTGTGTTCGATGAGACTGATATTGCCAAGCTGATAATGTCTCCAAACGGCGCTAGTCAGCTTTACGGGAAAGGATAAAAATCTGCCAAGCCGGCATTTAGTGAAGCTGAGTAAGCACACCCATTGGTTGAGACAATGTCGGTTCAACTTACTCGAGCGAGGCCTGAAATTTGAATCTGTTTCAAGCTACTTGTCACCTTGTCAAGGCGGCTCAGCATCGTATTTGCATACAAGATGCTTTTGTGGGCAGTGTTCCTCGATAGCACATCATGGTGGCGATACTTTGGCGTTGACTTGACATAGCACTCATATCACGGGAGCTGGCGTTCAGATCATACTTTGAAAGGCGACATACGTGCTCGATACCTATGATGACTCCACCTGGGGCACTCATAAGCACCCCTGCACATCCATCAGTTTGGGATGGGACAGCGGGTCGCGTACAGTTCGGGCGCTGAGAGAGAGCGTATACAGCAACCTCATGGAACAGCACGTTCTCGTGGCACTCATCCTTCATGATATTACAAAAGTGTTTCACAACTTACACTCGCACCAATGCCTTCTTTGCATCGTCATGCCCTGTACATATGCTTTCGTCCTTCATCCCGCCCAGCTGCTTTCTAAAGAGTATGTACATGCCCATACTCTTCATTCATTGAATGGCGTCCTCTATGTTGTAGATCCGTTCATCATTCTGTCATTCTCGTTGTTCTGTGTACTATCGTCAACATTTGAATTCGGCTGGAACGAATCATGCTCTCACTCATTTTTGTATCGTTGTACGCTGCATCCCATGTTGCTAGCACCGTCATCCCTCGTCAGGATGGCGCCCCTGATCCAGGGTACGCCACCGTACATAACCCAGGAAACCAGAAAGTACCCGCGGCGGGGAAAAAGGACAACACCTTCAGCAATGGCAAGGACGAAATAATCGGCGGCTTTCCCTACGAGAAGGGCACGATTCCCGACGTCTACCAGCCACGAGATATCGACATTCCTTTCGGTCGCCAGTTCCACGGAGATCTGATGATGTTTTCTCAAGGACAGCTCAACGACCCCAATCGGAACACTGGCGAGTATACACCCAATGTATATGACTTTGCGAATCAAAGTGCCTGTGGTATTCCCGACAATGCCTACATACAGATGAAAGTCGCCATACATCCCTATTTTCTCAAATATGCCGGGCTTGATCGTAAGCTCCGATATCTTCTTCAAGCCTGCTTTTGCTTTCACACACACCATCCCGCATCATATGCCTTTACTGACAGCAGTATGTGTTTCCATAAGGCTACTGCATGCAAGATGTTTGCGTCTCCTTTTGGCCAGAAAACGGGCCGGAAGGTAGCTACACAAACGACATGATTGCCAAAGTGACGGACATCTGCAGCACAGATCCAAACGATCCAACTCACTGTGCAACGCCAGCAGACATCAAAGTGGACAGAGCCAAGGTGCAGGTCATGTACAACATTCCAGTCCCTGGTTCTGAGAACGCGGATCTGCAGAAGGACAAATACGTTAAAGGGACATACTGGCATCTGACCAAGTGCTGGGGCAACGTATGTGTGAATTTATTCTTCTGGCCTGTCGAGCCCTTTAAGCTTGCTGCTGCCGCCTTTCTCTGGCCATACATGCTGATATCTGCCAGGCACTACCCCAGCCTGCCTACAGGGACAGTTGGTGGGCTCAGCCCCCTCTTCCCAACAATTTCCAATGGGACGTTGATGCGACCGGGCAACAATACAAGAACAACCAGCTATCCTACCCCAGCAAGGGCTGGACCACCTACCCCGATGGTACTTCAGCCAACGCACAGTCGGAAGCCAACATGGCGCCCATTGACGACTGGGTACCTGGTCAAGAGCCATCTTGGGCCCCGATCGCGGGAGGCAAGGGTTATGGCACCCCTGAGCGCTCTCATGGGCCGCCGAGCGGCGGCTCAGGTGCGGGCGTAGGTACAGCGACTTCAAACTCCACGGCTGGTAACTCAACGGGGTCTACGTCCTCTTCGGGAACGTCAGCGAGCTCAGCATCCTCGTCAGGAGCTCCGGCGGATTCAGCGATTATCCCGTCCTCTTCGGGAACGTCAGCGAGCTCAGCATCCCCACCAGGAGCTCCTACGGATTCAGAAGATTGCACCGAAGAAGAACCTCCAACAAGTTCGACTCCTGCATCTGCTCCTCCTCCTCCACCAGATTCGGAGAGTTGCGACGAGGAAGAAGGTTCGACGAGCTCGAATTCAATCTTGGCACCCACTTCTACTGCTTCAGGTACGTTCGACTGCTCCAGCCAAGTTATCAAGTGCCACTTCAAGCATTGTAATGCTAATACATCTCCCCACGGCACAGCCGTGCCAGGTTCGACTAGTGCAGCACTATCTCAACCCTCGGCCTCCGGTGCGGCTGCGGCGAAGAGAGATGGTGGTAGGGACTGGAAGCTTGCCGCCGGTAAGAGAACGGTGGATGGGATTACGTATCTTGATCCTGTAGGGTGGAATAGTCGGGCTTTGGGAAGACGTGGCCCTTGATGGCTTGAGGCTGTCATTTTCTCCTTGGATGTCCGTTTTTGAGATGTTCGCTGAAATTGTCTACTTCATTATCGATTCTATTCTGATGAGTGCTGGTTTAATAGTCGAGCATATTTTCGTCTGGTAAGATTCAAAGTATAGAAGCTGGATCTTTTTAATCAGGAAGGATTCTTATCAGGATTACAAGACCTAACTTCTACATGGACTCTGTATGCTTCTCTTGTTTCTTTGGCTCTTGAACCCAGTGAGAGAATCTCCAGGACCTACTCAATTACAGCGAAACGCCTGTGGCTGCCAACAGCAAGGATGGTTTACCCCCTAGTCGAACACAACGTGCCAAGTTCAGGTGGAATTTCTCCCACAACGTACTGGATGATATCATGATCATGTCACACAGCAGACGTGAGTTGGGCGGCAACCGCGTTTCCAAAGAAAACCCTTGCGCAGCCTCGGTCGAAGCGCATGTCAGGAGAGGCGGCGGAAGACAAGAAAGACACCAAGGCCCATGTATACGCGCCAGAGATAGAAAATTTAAATCTCCAACCTTCTTTCCTTCACGTTCATACAAACGCCTCACGATGCGCCTCTTCACCACTCTCGCCCTACCCCTCACGATCGTCGTCTTCTTCAGCACCAGCAATGCCATCCCGACAACTCTCTCCCTCGCCCACCATGACACCACCATCGAAGCCAGAACCATCCAAGAACCAAGAACCGATCTCCTCCCCCTCGGCCCCCGCTCCCTCCTCCCCCGCGACCTCTCCACCCCCACGAGATTAATATCCAACACGCTCAAAATCCTCAACAACACCTTCACCATCTCCCTCCCCAGCACAGAAACCATCTCCCAAGCCGCAACCTTCTACGTCCAAGTCTCGAGCCTGATCCTCAAAAACATCGCCAGTGCGCCCAAGCATTATTTCACCTTCACGCTCGGCGCGTATTGGATGCGGATTTCTTGTGTGACGGAAGCTGTACCGTGGGCGCTTCTGGATGATATTGTGAAGGATTTGAGGGTGTGGATGAGGGATCGGTGGGCGCCGGTGGAGGCTTCGTTTCGGTTTTTGGGGGCGAACCCGTATCTTGTTGCGGCGCCGGCGGTTATTGTGGTGAGTATTGGGTTGTTGGTGCCTTTGGTTAAGGATTTGCTTGGGGGAGGCAGGGGAGGCGGGGGAGGGGGTGGGGGTGAGGGAATGTTGGGGGGGGTTGTACATGGAAGATAGAGTCGGGTTTTGGAGTTTGGCTAGGCATATACCATGTTAGTTATCGGGAAAGTTCAAGATGAGTCCCTTTCTTCCATTCATTTGGACGCTAGATAGAATGGGCAAGATCGATTAGATAGTAGACATAAAGGCTTCATTGCCCGGACTGTGAAGCAACACGGACAGTCTTGAAGGTGTAATCAATCAGAAGTGGTCATATTGAGAACCTTGTTCACTGCACTACCAGGACTGTTGCTCGCAGGCATATGCCATCCAGGTCTGCTGCAAAGGGGGTGGTTTATGCTATTGGTGCATCATCGTCTATACATCCCGAGATAGGCCACGAGGCGGAGCAGGGTTTCGACCTTCACCACTCCATACAGCGTCTTGATCGAGACGCGGAAGGATTTGAAGAGTTGGATGTGGCTGTTGGAACTATTCGCGGTATCAGGCTGCATTGGTATCTGCAGAGAGAGGAAGGATAATGCGAGGTGCAATACCAATAGGTACCACGGGCTTTCCCCATTAGAGATCTAATATCAACCAGCCGTTGCATATCCCTACTTTCGGGATTCCAAATGATGATGATGATGGAATGGAATTTGGATGAGTTGGATATGCAGCCAAACGAGCTGAAGCATATCAGTACGTATATCATGCCAAGCCACTAATCATTGCCCCCGAAGACCGATTTCTGCCGCCTCGAGTCTATCGTGCTTCGACGTTTCTTCAAGATACTGGGTGACGCAACAGTAGAGCAGGGCCACGCTCGCACAGTTATCCACAACACATGCCAATTCAAAGTGCAAGCTCCAAATGCGAAAGTCATACAGCAAGATCCATGGCAGTCTGTCCATCGTTACGCCAAACCTCTAATTCTCCATGCTATCATTAGAAGCCTCTTGCTGATCCCAAGCGATCAAGGCTCTCGGAGAGCCTCGTGTATGTATCGTACGTAGTTGAGTCCGTTGGCACTCACTTGCTGCCAGTCCGAGCCAACATCTCAAGACACCGCTCAATGATGGTAGGATACCGCAAAAGGTCCCGTCTTTATGTCTTGATATTCATATTGCTTGATTTTACATCCACACACTGCGATTTTGCGGTCGCTTCGAACGGCTTTGGTTCTACCGCTGCATCTTAACATAAAGGAGACTTTGATGTCTTGAGTCATCTTTTTTGTTACTGTTCTTCACGGTCCACCAGATTGACCAAACCCTCCATGCATTTGTATCCGAAGTCATTCCAGGCATGGGTCGGTCAAGCACGGAGAACGCCTCAAAAGTCCCAAACTGGAACGGAGACCCACGGATATGTTACTTGAAGCTTCCACACCGGACCGGATCGGCTCGGCAGAACCGCCAGATCATTTCCCACAAAGATATCAAATCCTATCCTTATCAGATTCCCCAGGTGACCGAAAGCGTAGTGGCAGGTTGAATAAGGAGACACCAAGGAAACGAAGGCTCTAAGCCCTAATCAAAAGATATTGATTCACATGTACCTTGTCTAGCTTGCAGGATGAGCCTTTACATAGTATTTCTCAGACTATGGCGCCACAACACGCCATCTTGTCTGATGGTGGCAGGGCTGATTTGACGACGAGAAGCCACTGAAACATCCAAGATCAGAGCACCATCCACTGATCTCTTGTTCTATATCCAAATATAAGTACAAAGACATTAAGAACTGAGTCTCACATTATTACCAAACAACTTGTTACTGGCGCTGCTTTAAGGCATATTGGTGTGACAATCTGATTGTCTACTCGCGGCGGTCAAGACTTTGACTGACATACTCTGCATAGTACCATGACAGACGTTTATGGGGAACTTGGTGTGCTCGCAAGTGGTGGGCCATGTACCGCTTTCTGCGCTGCGGTGCGGGATAATATGCCCATAATTGGAAGCAACCCTGAAGATTCAGTCGTCCGCGTTGCTGGCGCTGTTCACGCTTCTGATGTCCACAATCTTTTCGAACGTGTTACTACAACCTCAGGAGTTTACCCAGCTGTCCTGGCTTTCGATGCCGATGGGCAATACATTGGTCATTCAGACGAAGCGGAAAACGAGGGGAACCCGTCGGGTGATTTCGTCGATGTGGTCGTCCACCAAGCAGAACCGGGTCCTATCAAGCAGACTACCTACTTGCAGATAAGTCATGATAGCCCAATGTGTCTCTCGTATGTCTTGCAGACCGTGGTAGATGGCATACCGGCTATCTGGATAGGCGATGTGGGTCGCATCTGTGGTAAAGAATGGTATTATTCGGATACTCGCATGTACGTACATTCGATGCCGTTTCTTATCCTTCCAGCTCGTGATACCAGCTACAAAGTTGTGAAACCGATAATATTTGTCATACTTCATCTGGAGCAGTCTTCCATGCAATGGGAACACCTTCACTGAGCAACGCTGACTTTGAGACCATGAAAGCGGAGATCACGTTCCGGATTGCACATGGGTTGATGGTACGATCCAGCTGCAATTGATTGTGAGCCGACCAATCAGAGATTTCTTTCTCGATCCATAAGTCAGCTAAATCAGTTCATAGCCAATAACGGAAACCACAATGAATGCCGATATCGACCCTAAACAATACTGCGGCGAGAAGTCACTGTCACTCAGAGCGGGAGTCCGGTTTGAGAACGCACGAGAGGCTTCGACAGAGGCTGCTCTCTTCAGCAGCGAGGATAGCAGACCGTCATCGAAGAAGCGCACACAGCATTCTCAATCCCGAGGGATCTCAATGACGCGCCTCGTCGCAAGCCATCATGACCACCACAGCGCATCGCAGCTATGCGAGAGTGACGACTCCTGGGGTCCAGATCTTGTCTCATTCTCCGAGCAGAGATTCTGTGACATGGAAGTCAAGAAGCACTTTCCCTTTTGTGGTGAGGAACAGACTTATGACTGCTTTGATGGGAAGACACTCTCGATCGTCACCGCGGAGCCAAGCGTTGCGAAGAACTATTCAGCAGTGGAGCGCATGGGTTGTCCTCCCGATTATCCTACCTGTGGCGAACGCTGCCCTCTTGAATGGGAAGCGTTCTGTGAGGGCTACGGTTGGGGGGTTGGCGGTCCTATCCACACCTATGCTCCACCTCCACCAAGACCGACAGCATGGTCACCGCCATCCGTTAAATCACTAGATCTACCTACACCAACTTACTACTGAGCGTCCTACGCTTTGGTGTCCGGATCGCTAAAGCTGAAGTGAAAGAATTTCCTGCAGGCACCATAGCTGCCGAACAGTCATTTGCGTGTCTATTTTTACTATCCGCCTCCGAACGTCCTCCAAGGCTGACCTTTCCCCGTAGCTGACTCGCTGTCGCATCTTGTTGCTGATTGCCGCCAATATCCTCTACCGTCTTCTCTGGCATTGTTTCGTGTCAGCCAAAGGATCGATAACGTAATTACTTACGCCCAACAACGATCTGGCAGATGAGCCATGCAGCGCTGTGCTGCCTTGTCTGGATGCGTCAGCGATTGCATGCCATGCACGACGAAGATGAAAGGGGGCTTCGTCGCAGCAACCCCTTGGCCTGACCGGAGCTAATGGATAGCACACGCCACACCTGTATGAAGCACGTGGAGGTACCGCAGCCATATCGCCGCCAAGACTAGGACTATCGAGGGCTGAAGGACAAGCGGTGAGCTTGGGGTCCTTGAGGTAAGTAAAGTACCTTACCTAAAGTAAGGTACTTTACTTTACTTTACTTTACTTTAGGTTGTACCCTAAGTACCTACTCACGCTACCTACTCACTCTAGTTGATGGACGAGTCATGGAGCCGGAAGATTGTCCAACCGCTTCCATCATTAGCGGCATAATCCGTCTTATCCAACGAGCTGTTGACGGCCGGACCAGCAGGCCGGGATTAGCTCCACGGCAACGTCACATCGCATCAATCGCGAAAAACCTCGAATGTTAGCGTAGGAATGTCCCCACAATGCGTTCTCGCGCCTTACCGCATGGCTGGTGGCGATTGGCCAGCAAGACCCGCGAACTGATCTTACTGTACGACGGACTACGGAGCTAGGAAGACCGAAGTCCCTGGTTCAATGATCTTGCCTCTGTACAGCTCCATGCCCAGAGTCGTTCAGACTCGTTCATAACCACTTAACCAGGGACCAACATCAGGGATCTGGTTGCGGGGTAACGGATAGCCATCTTGCTAAGATTGCCACGTTGTAGTCTATCCTACGTCTGATTGGTGCGCCTTTTGCGCAACTCAATACGTAAAGAGAAACACCGCGTGGGATGGGGGATCGCCGCATACCCGATTTATTTGGCTATTGGTGAACTACCGCCACGGCCGGCCTTGATTGGACAATATCCCCTAGCCCCGATATTGAGCTCCATGCTTCGGCTGCGTACCTCGCCAGGCTCGTCTAGCTGGTGGGGTTGGAGCTTCAAGGTAAGGACTAAGGAGTGATATCAACATCAGGATATAGCACAGACCAGTATGCGCACCCTGGTCGCTTGCTGGTCCGAATCCTGTACCTTTGAGAGGCTAGCAACTAGTCCTTGCTCCGCAAATAGATACTACTTCATGGACCTGCCAGCCCCATCTGTATCTTTCGTTTCCACCCCTCGAAAGCATCGCCAACATGCTCCTCTCCGTCATCCAGCTTGCGCTACCCTTGGCATTCGTCCCCCTAGCTCACTCCTACCCTCTCCTGGCAGAGCGCGCAACATTGATTACTGATTCCTCCCAATTGAGATCTGCGTATGATTACGTTGTCATTGGTGGAGGCACCAGCGGTTTGACAGTTGCCAATCGCCTTACAGAGAATGAGAAGAGTACGTTCAACGATGGCGGATTGCCCATCGAGCAGCTTTTACTAACGGGAGATTGCGTTGGACAGTCACGGTACTCGTGATCGAATACGGTGATGTGTATGGCCAGACCTGTTGTCCGTAGCATGCAATCAGGTCAACTAAAGAGAATACAGGGATCAAAAAGAAGGTGGCATCTCAGTACCCGGACTCCCTGTGCCTGCAAAATATTCGCGCAACTACGTGAGCGTTCCACAACCGGGCCTTGACGGCCGCACGAGCCCTGTATATACGGCAGCTGTTGTTGGCGGCGGAACAGTTGTCAATGGCATGTTTTTCAACCGTGGCTCCGCTGGGGACTACGACGCGTGGGAGAAACTAGGCAACCCGGGGTGGAACTGGGACGGACCCACAGGTCTCCTCAAGTATTTCAAAAAGGTCGGTATTCCAAAATTCCCTGCAATGCGGAGACTAATCTTTCCTTGTTGGTTTGCAGATGGAGACTTTCACTCCACCTCCCGCAGATTTGGCCGCTCAATATCCAATATCCGGCGACTTGGCCCCTCATGGAACGAATGGGCCTGTGGGATCCAGTTTCTCAAATTTTCAATATCCAATCATGAGTAAGCAACCATACTTTTCCACATTTCTCTATTTACCAGAGCCAACCGGCACATTTACTGACCATCAATTTCTTCTCCGTGCAGAAAACTTTTTCCGTGGCTGGAACGCGATTGGAGTGGCTTCCAATCCCCAGCCTAACGCTGGTGATGCCACTGGTGCTTTCTACAGTACTGTTTCCTTGGACGCCAAAAATCAGTCGCGGTCGTCCGCATCCGATGCATACTATCGTCCAATTGTTGGCAAAAGGAACAACTTCCATTTGATCACTGGTCAATCAGTCTCAAAGATCGACCTCGACCAAAAGAAGCGAGCTACTGCAGTCAACGTAGGTGGAAGTATTATAGTAGAGCATGGCGTGAGCTTTCTAACGTGTTTCTCTACTAGTATATATCACGGAGCGATAATTCTACCCATTGCGTTAAGGCAAGCCGTGAGATCATACTCGCTGCTGGCGCACCACATAGTCCTCAAGTCCTTCAGCTTTCGGGGATCGGTCCCAAGAAGCTACTCGATAGTCTCAAGATTGAGACCCTGGTGGATCTTCCAGGTGTCGGATATAACTTCCATGATCAACCATCAATGTTCATGCAGTTCAAATGTAATTCAGCTATTTTGACTATTCGATGTCGTTTTCGGCATTGGAGACTGACTTTATGGCAGATAATGGCAGTTACCCCTTTCCCACTCCGGATTGGCTCATTAGCAACACTAGCTATGTTGCTGCCGAAACGGATCTCTATTATAAGAGCCGCCAGGGTACGTAGACCGTCTATACAAGCGCGAACGAAAAGCTGATGCATCCAGGTCCTCTTACGATCCCGTACTTCAGTGGAAGCATCGTCACGTTCCTACCCCTACAAAACTTTAGCAGAAATTACAAACAGATGATCCAAACCGCTGCGGCGGTGAAGTTAGAGCCGTTACTACCAGCGGGAGCCGATTCTACGATCTTAACGGGCTACCGTGCCCAGCGAGATCTCATCCTCACCCAGTACGCCTCCCCTCAGGAGACAGTACAGGAGACTGCCTTTGGTGGCGGTAACACAGTCCCCATCGCCATGCTCAAACCGCTGAGCCGCGGCTCCATCCTTATCAACAGCACCGATCCCCTCGCGCCTCCCGTCTTCGACTACGGCACCTTCAAGCATCCTACTGATCTCGATGTCGCGGTCCAAGCGCTGAAGAAGAACCGCGAGTGGATGGCCTCCGAGCCCATGCAGGAAGTCGGGGCCGTGGAGACGGTTCCGGGGACCAACGTCACGACCGACGAAGAAATAGCGGCCGCCATCCGGACCTTTGCGTCAAGCACATGGGCGCATCCCGTGGGGACGCTGTCGATGATGAAGAAGGAGTATGGCGGTGTGGTGGATTCGACTCTGTGCGTCTATGGCGTGCAGGGCCTGAGGGTGGTGGACGCGTCGATCATGCCCTTGATTCCGGCCACGCACACGAGCTCGACCGTATATGCCGTAGCCGAAAAGGTGAGCCTGCTCTCTATGATCTGTGACAGTCGACATCAGATGCTAACAATGGTGCGTCGGTAGGCAGCTGATATCATCAAGCAAGCCCAATAGGTGGCGAGCGGTCCGTTCTCACGAGTATAATATCGGTAATCTCACAGAGGCTTTGGCCCAAAAGCATGGACATAGACATTGGACATCATTTTCTTTTCTGCATAGCGCCTGAACCAATCCTACAACGACTTAGGATATTTGTTGGGAGGTTGTTTGACGAAACCATTGCATGAGATCTAAGAGACTAGATCCACATCGTTCATACATTTTGAACGCAATATAAAGGACGATGCATGATGCACAACCCAAGGGCGCTCAACGGGAGGTCTGTGTGTTTGCAATTTGTCCGTGCGATCTGATATATATGTACGGAGGTACAGAGGTACAGAGGCACAGCTCGTACCGCCATTTCCCCTATTCGCCTGCATATGCAACCCTCCACAAGAGAAAGGGGCCGACACCATGCTGGCACGTTTCTCCTCTTCTCCTTCTCGCACTCCTAGCCTGGACCTCCACGCCCTCCACTGAGAAAACGTGTTCCAAGCCTATGTATCTATGGTTTCTGTCTGGTGCCTGCTAGCGAGATAGCATAAAGGACAAGGTAAGGTAAGGTACGAAAGAGGAGAAAGCCGCTTGTCCTTGAAGTAGTTAATCACCACGTGGGGGACCCTCACGAGTCATTGGCTCGGCTGGATATCTAAAGTACCTTACTCTAGCAAAAGTCAATTAGCCCGCTCACAGATGAGCTACTCCGGCGTTTCCAACCGGGCGAACCTTTTTACTTAAGTATCCACTGTCATCTGGCACGCGGGTTGATCATGATAAGATAGATGGTACGCACGAGGCACCTTTACAGACACTGGGCATTGAATGTTCGGCACGAAGTAGAAACAACAAAGGATGGCGTCTGAGCTGTGCGCACGGCCATGCTGAAATCATGCCACTAATAACGAATCCTCCCCCCCTCAATATAACGAGATTATTCATACCAGGTTGCTGCATAAGGGTCAGAGACCATGGCACTGCTAGTTCCATCGGCCATACGCTACGGTTACACTACTAAGGTAGGATTCGTCTAATGTTGTACTAGTGGTAGAAGTACACTAGCTACAATGCAGAAGGTCTGGCCCCGGCATTCCTCTTTGCATCTAGTGCTTTGGATTTGTATGGTGTGCCTGGCAAGGTACAGGAGGGTGTGCAGGATGGATGCACGGTTAAAGATGCAATCATTGCATGCAGAGCTCCTGTTTAATCTTCGAAGCTTGACGGGAGGATTCGAGGCGCGACGAACGTTTTCCTTTGAAGATATGGATGGGGTTTAGTGTATGATTCTGCACATACCCCAGTGAAAACATTCGCGAAAGTGCACCGTGGGTTTTCCTTATACATAACGGAAGTCATGATGGTTGTTCGAGAGAGAACTTATTAACACCCGAGATTTTAGTCTGTCATTTGGAATACTCGCGTGGGGCCTGCATCGCACCACTTGCACACTTCCACACCTTGTCTCCCTTCTAACCTTCTTTCCATCGAAGGCGCAACTTGTACCGCATCAGGTATGGCACGGTATGCCGAACAAATGGACCATCCCATGTGCGAAACCATCCTGGACGATCTCATCTCTCTTACTGGAGTCGGCTGAAAGCATGGCCGCTTATGCACGCTAATACCTCCCGATCCAAGGTGAACATTGCACCACCAACGAGAGTGTGGCCTGCTGGCCTTGGTTCGCATCGGCAGCACTAGCTGGACGGGTTCTGCTCCACATACTATGGTACACGGGAAGGCGGGGACCATTGCTCTAGATCCTTATCTTTCATCCAGTCTGGTCCTTGGAATAGTCTCTACGACTATCACCTCTTCCATCAATTTCCTCGGACTTGGCGCAAGACATTGACAGACCTATGTCGACGTCGTAGCCCACGCAGCTCCTTCGACTTGGTCGTGCCGCTCTATCAAGGACTATTGACCTTCATGGTCCAGATATAAGGGAGACGAGTTGCATCTTCAAGGGGTTCTCGCCTGCCACCGGATGAGAACTTGCCAGACAACGAGGAAACGGCTCTGCTGAGCAAGGGTGGGACGAACGTCCAACTATGGCGATCATGGACAAAGACAACCCGGCGACCTACCATATGAACCTACCCACGGCGATGGTGATAGCATCCTTCACAACCATCGCATGGGTCAACACCATTGAGCTTCAACTTCGAATATGGATGCGATTCAAGCGGTACACCGGTCTTTACTTCTGGAGTTTGCTTCTTTGCTCGTGGGGATGTGCCATCCATCCGCTGAGCTTCGTCATGCTCGACTTCAACATCTGGACGAATCCTCACGTTGCCGGCGTCGTTATCGGCATCAGTTGGTGGTGCATGGTGACTGGGCAGGCTTTGGTGCTCTACTCTCGATTGCACCTTGTCGTGCGAGACAAAAGAAAAATCCGCTGGGTTCTGGTTATGATTATCACGAACTTCTGCATCTTGCACATTCCAATCATGATCCTAAGCCAAGTGGTGAGTGCCTCATGCCACATGTTCCAATGTCTCCCATGTACTCAATCGCTGACTGAACCGCATAGGCATACTCCAACATCCCCACGGCCAACAAATGGCTCCAAGTCTACACCGTCTACGAAAAAGTCCAAATGACCGGCTTCTCCATCCAAGAAATCATCATCTCCGGCCTCTACCTCTGGGAAACCCGCAAGATCCTCGCCCCGGGCCGCGTCTTCCAACGGAAAGAAACCCGCAAAGTCTTCCTGCACCTGATCTGGGTCAACGTCTTCATCATCGTCCTCGATGCCGCCCTCCTCGGCACCGAATACGCCAACCTCTTCAGCATCCAGACCGTCTTCAAAGCCGCCATCTACAGCCTCAAGCTCCGCCTCGAATTCGTTGTCCTCAACCAGCTCATGGACATTGTCCAGGGCCGCGCCTCCGCCTTCGACCTCAGCGCCAACGCCGCCTCCGCCGGCTACGCCCAGCGCTCCGCCCAGAAGATCAAGCTCGACACCATGAACGGCCGTGGCGCGCGCGACAACAGCTATTCCGCCTTCGCGTCCAAGGGCATCGCCTCGCCGGTCGCGACGCCCAAGGCGGACGGCGTACTCCGCACCACGGAGGTGCATGTGCATCATGCGTCGCCGACGGTGCTGGAAGAGGAGGAGCCGCGGTACGGACCGCCGCATAACGATTACATCAGCGCCGGACAGCACGGCGAGGCGATCTCGTCGGGGGACGGGAGGCCCAAATCGCCGGCGTCGTCGGCGGAGGTGCAGTTTGCCGGGAAGGGCGCGTGACACTCCTCAAAATCTTCTCTAATCTCTGAGTGAGACTTGAACGATATCTCTCTGCGTTGACGGCCACATCCCCGTCCGTATTCTTGTACTTATACCCGTCGAATCGCTCCGCGTGAGCTTTGGTCATGTATGTATGTAGACTTCTTTCTATGAAAATAATGATGTCCGGTAAATCGAACCGCTCTCATGCCGCTCCAGCATCCATATCGCAGACCCACACTTCTACAACCTCGGCAGGACTTTTATATTTATATCAATCCATGGATATTTCCCTACACTACACTAAGTACAGTACAGTAGTTCTGCACATGGCACTTCTTTCCTTAAGGTACTATCCCAATCAAAACCCTACAATAAGCGTATACACCACCCTTCCCTACCCTACCCTTCCCTCTCCTTCCCTTCCATCAACTTTAGCCTACTACTCCTCAACCAAAGTATCTTCATGAGAGCGTTACTACGGCATATAGCCGCGTCGGGCGTATGAGACTATTACGCGTACTTTATTTACCTTTGTGTTTTGGATTTGGGCGTGGAATAGCCGGAGTGGGTTTGTGATAGGGGAGGATGGGTTTGTGAGGGGGTTACGGGAGAGGGTGGGAG